>ERZ773021.21-NODE-21-length-220327-cov-16.4914_pt1 | contig 220327 bp, 200 predicted proteins | sample MGYA00511668_ERZ773021 | MGnify/ENA primary metagenome ERZ773021 (study PRJEB29015, sample SAMEA2737961) | human oral metagenome | biome: human oral; feature: human-associated habitat; material: dental | place: China | collected 2032 ...
CACAACAACCTTCAAAGGGTGGGGCTCTTGGAACACAACCGTTCCAGGCCCCACCACTTTTTATTCCACCCCCAAAACACGTGCTACAGGCGCAGGCTCGTTTTGTTCTGAGCACGCTCCCGGCTTCAGCGTTAAAGTCGGGTTATGACTGAAGTTTCGCAATCCTTAACTCCTGAATCGCAACTTCTTGAAGCGATGAAAGCGCGCGAACTCCTTGCTCAACTTTTCACTGACGCCCACACCGCATATACCTTTACCGAAGAACCAGTTACGGACGAAGAAATTCATGCCGCTTACGACTTGGCAAAGTGGGCACCGACTGGAGTGAATGGCCAGCCACTGCGCGTTGTGATCGTTCGTGGTGAAGATGCGAAGCAGAAGCTGTTGACCGCTCTTCCCCGGGGGAATAGGGAACAGGCTCAAGGCGCCCCCTTGGTATTGGTGTGCGGCGCAAAAATGGATTTCCATCATGACCTTCCTTCGCTTCACCCTCGTGGCGAGCGCTATGAAAAACTGCTTACGGATAATGACAAGATGCGCGCGCTTATGGCCCATACATCAGCCACAATCCAAGTTGCTTACCTGATTCTGGCCCTCCGTGCGCAAGGCTTGGAAACCGGGCCGATGAACCCTGACGACTCGCAACTTCTTCATGAGTATTTCTTCCCAGGTGAAGATATCGAACCGATTTTGGTCATTAACGTGGGCCATGCAGGTACCGATGCTTACCAGGAACGTGGGCCTCGGGTGGGGTACGATGAGGTGTTTCGCGAACCGCAGGTTAACGCCTGATCCCATAAGGAGGACGCTATGGCTGATGAAGCACGAGTTCGTAAAGTACAAGATCGCATCCAAGAGACGGTTGCTTCTCTTTTGGGGCGACGCATCAAAGATCCGCGTCTGGGCTTCGTCACCATTACCGATGTTCGGGTGACTGGCGACCTCCAACATGCCTCGATTTTCTACACGGTTCTTGGTGGTGAAGAAGAACGCGCGGCGACGGCTCGTGCTTTCGAATCTGCAAAGGGGTTAATCCGCAGTGAGGTCGGTAAAGCACTGGGAATCCGCCTGACCCCAAGTATCGAGTTCATTCCTGACGCTCTTCCCGAAACGGTTGCTTCCCTGGAGAGTGCGCTCGCATCCGCGCGGGCTCATGATGAAGAGGTTGCTCGCCAGGCAGAGGGTGCGCAGTACGCGGGCGAAGCAGACCCCTATCGCAAGCCTGAAGAGGAAGATGAGCAGGACGAACGTTAATGTCTGCTCCCTCCACTGATGTTGTTTCGGGGCTGCTGATTGTTGATAAACCTCAAGGGATTACCAGCCACGACGTCGTTTCGCGTACCCGGCGTTTAGGTCATACGCGCCGAGTTGGGCACGCGGGCACATTGGATCCAATGGCGACGGGAGTGCTTGTCCTTGGAATCAACAAAGCAACAAGACTGCTCACGTGGATTACTGATCACTCCAAACGATATGAAGCGCAGGTGCGTTTTGGTGTCGAAACGACAACCGAAGACGCGGAGGGTGAGGTAACGTCGGCCAAAGGCTGCGACGGCCTCGGCAATGAGGAAATTGAAGCGGTACTTTCTCGGTTCCGCGGAACTATTTCTCAGGTCCCCTCTGCAGTGAGCGCTATCAAGGTCAATGGAAAACGCGCCTACGCACGGGTCCGTGCTGGTGAGGACGTGAAACTCGAGCCTCGAGAAGTAGAAATTTCCCTACTGGAAGCGCAAGGACAGCCTCGCTCTCACCGGGTGGAATACGCTCTGGAAGGCAATAGCGTTCACGTCAATTGTGTTGACCTCAATCTGGTCGTCGAGTGCTCGGCGGGAACCTATATCCGTGCCCTTGCGCGCGATCTTGGAAATGCATTGGGCTGTGGCGCTCATTTGATCTCGTTACGCCGTACTCGAGTTGGCGAGTTCTCAATTGACTCTGCTCATACCTTGCAGTCCTTGGACGAGGCCGCGGCGCAGAGCGGGGGAGAGGCTCCTCTTCCGCTGACCTCCCTGAGTGACGCCGCGCGGGAAATGTTCCCTTGCCTTCTTCTTTCCGAGGCCGAGGCCGGTGCCTTCTCGCACGGGCAGGCTCCGCGTCGCGAGGCCAGCGAGGTTCTTCGTTTCGTTGAGGAGTTTTTCCCGGGAAGTCAGCCTGGTGAGTATGGGCCGATTGCTGCCTGTCGGGGTGATGGGGAAGTACTTGGACTTCTCAAGATTATTGACAATCGTTTCGCAACAGTTCTTGTTTTCTAGAAAGTAACCACAGTGGAGATTTGGCGTTCCTTAGACGAGATTCCTAAGGGATTGACTTCAGTTGTCACGATCGGCAACTTTGACGGGATGCACGAAGGGCATCGCAAGGTGATTTCTGCAGCTGTCACCGATGCGCGTGCAATGGGGGTTCAGGCGATTGCTTGTACCTTCGATCCGCATCCACGTCAGGTGCACAATCCGGATAGCCCTCTCAAACTGATCTCGCCTTTGCGTGACCGCTTGGACGCCATGGCCGCTGCCGGGTTGAATGCAACCTTTGTCATTCACTACGACGAGTCCGTTTACACCTTGACTCCCCGTGAATTCGTTGAAAAATATGTGGTTGATGCACTGGGAGCTGCCGAAGTCGTTGTCGGCAAGGATTTCCGTTTTGGTCGGAATAATTCGGGTGATCTAGAGACGCTCTCGGCACTTGGGGAGGAATTCGGCTTTACCGTTACCTCGGTGGATGACGTTACTGCTCCTGAAGGACGGCGCTGGTCATCGTCGTGGGTGCGTCAGCTTCTGGAAGAGGGCGACGTTTCAGGGGCTGCCCGCGTATTGGGGCATCTTCACCGCATCCGCGGGACGGTTGAGCACGGTTATAAGCGTGGGCGCGAGTTGGGATTCCCCACCGCAAACCTCTGCAATGACATCGAAGGTGTCGTTCCCGGAGATGGAGTTTATGCCGGCTGGCTCGTGCGCCATATTGGTAATGGTGGGGCAGCCGAATTCCTGCCTGCAGCCATCTCGGTGGGGACGAACCCGCAGTTCGACGGTGAAGTGCGAACCGTCGAAGCGCATGTCTTGGGGCGCAGTGACCTGAACCTCTACGGCGAAAATGTCTCCATTATGTTTGTGAGCCGTATTCGCCCCATGGAATCCTTTGAATCCTTGGACGCATTGCTGTCTCAAATGGATGAGGATCTAAGAATTAGTGCCTACGTTCTTGGCGTCGGAGTGCCCACCCGAGTGGATCCCAAGGCCGTAACAGCACGTTAAGCGCCCTGTGCTTTAGCCTTCAGGTTGACGCTCGTGCTGCAGATCACGACTAAAGCCTGAAGATGGGATGCTAAACTAGTCTAAGCCGTCACGTCGGCCACGGATTGTATGCACAGGGAACGCCCTGTGGCTCCGTGCAACGAGTTATAAGGAGAAGCCTGTGCCGCTGAGCAAGGACGTTAAGGACCAGATCATCGCCGAGTACGCCACCCACGAAGGTGACACCGGCTCCCCCGAGGTTCAGATTGCGCTGCTGACCCAGCGAATCAAGGACCTGACCGAGCACTTCAAGACTCACAAGCACGATCACCACTCTCGTCGTGGTCTGCTGCTGCTGGTTGGTCGTCGTCGTCGCCTTCTCGGCTACCTCGCCGAGATCGACATTGAGCGTTACCGCTCGCTGATCGAACGACTGGGCCTGCGCCGCTGATTTTAGTCCGGCTCGATTCCATGTTGGAATCGAGCCGGATCACTACGTGTGGGCGAAGTGCACACGCGATAACTCAATACTTTGGATAGGGCGTAATCGTGCGCGGTTTTCGACAGTGGTTTACGGCTTCTCTGGCGCCTACAGATGTGGGAAGAGCCGGACAAAAGCCGTGGACTTCGATCGAAGGCCGATACGAACGCCGAAGTAGTGTGAAATAGATCAGTTCAAGGAGAACACACATATGATGGAAGGCGAAGATATCGTCTCAGCAGAGGCGATCATCGACAATGGCCGTTTCGGTAAGCGCGTCGTGCGTTTTGAAACGGGCCGCCTCGCCAAGCAGGCCGCAGGTGCGGCCATGGCCTACCTCGATGATGAAACCGCGGTTCTGTCCGCGACCACCGCGGGCAAGCAGCCCAAGGATCAGTTTGACTTTTTCCCGCTGACCGTTGACGTTGAAGAACGTTCCTACGCGGCCGGCCGTATCCCCGGATCGTTCTTCCGCCGCGAAGGCCGTCCCGGAACCGAAGCAATCCTGGCAGCGCGTCTGATCGACCGTCCGCTGCGCCCCGGCTTCAAGAAGGGCCTGCGCAACGAGGTTCAGGTTGTTGCAACCGTTCTGGCTGCACACCCCAACGATGCCTACGACGTCCTGGCAATTAATGCTGCCTCGATGTCGACCCAGATCGCAGGCCTTCCCTTCTCCGGCCCCATCGCCGGTACCCGTCTGGCCCTCATTGACGGCCAGTGGGTCGCATTCCCGCGCTGGTCGGAGATGGAACGCTCTGTCTTCAACATCGTTGTCGCAGGCCGTATCGTTACCACTGAAGATGGTGGCGAAGACGTTGCGATCATGATGGTCGAAGCTGGCGGCGGCGAAAACGAATGGGATCTCATCCAGGCAGGCGCTGTTGCGCCGACCGAAGATGTCGTGGCTGATGGCCTCGAGGCCGCAAAGCCCTTCATTCGTGCACTGTGCGAAGCTCAGATGAAGGTTGCAGAGGTTGCCTCCAAGGAAACCGCTGAATTCCCGATCTTCCTGGATTACTCCGATGAGCAGTACGCAGCAGTTGAGCAGTGGGTTGGCGATAAGCTCGCCAAGGCTCTTCTCACTGAAGGCAAGCTCGCCCGCGAAGAGGCAGTCGACCAGGTCAAGGCCGATATGCTCGAAGCGCTCTCCGAGCAGTTCCCCGAGGGTGAAAAGGAACTCAAGGCTGCATTCCGTTCTCTGGAGAAGCAGACCATTCGTAACCGCACCCTGCGCGAAGAAATCCGTATGGACGGCCGTTCGCTGCGTACCATCCGCTCCCTGAGCGCCGAGGTTGAGGTTCTTCCTCGCGTTCACGGTTCGGCTCTCTTCCAGCGTGGTGAGACCCAGATTCTGGGCGTGACGACCCTGGCTATGCTCCGCATGGAGCAGCAACTGGATAACCTTTCGCCCATCACGGCGAAGCGTTACATGCACCAGTACAACTTCCCGCCTTACTCGACCGGCGAAACCGGCCGCGTGGGTTCGCCCAAGCGTCGCGAAATTGGCCACGGTGACCTCGCAGAGCGCGCTCTTAAGCCCGTGATCCCTTCGCGCGAAGAGTTCCCCTACGCAATCCGCCAGGTCTCCGAGACCATGGGTTCCAACGGCTCCTCTTCGATGGGTTCCGTGTGTGCATCGACCCTGTCGCTGCTCCAGGCTGGCGTGCCGCTGCGCGCCCCCGTCGCAGGTATCGCAATGGGCCTCATGACAGGTGAAGTTGATGGCAAGCAGAAGGCTGTGACCCTGACCGACATCCTCGGTGCTGAAGACGGCTTCGGCGATATGGACTTCAAGGTCGCTGGTACCCGTGAGTTCATCACCGCTCTGCAGCTGGACACCAAGCTCGATGGCATCGACTCCCAGGTGCTGCGTGGCGCACTGGCACAGGCCCGCGACGCACGCCTGCAGATCCTCGATCTGATGGAGCAGGCAATCGACGCCCCCGATGAGATGAGCCCCTACGCTCCTCGCATCATCACGGTCCAGGTCCCCGTCGACAAGATCGGTGAAGTCATTGGCCCCAAGGGCAAGATGATCAACCAGATCCAGGAAGACACCGGCGCCGAACTCACCATCGAGGACGACGGAACCGTCTACATCGGTGCATCGACCGGTGAAGCCGCAGAAGCCGCACGCGCGATGGTCAACCAGATTGCCAACCCGCAGATGCCCGAGGTGGGGGAGCGCTTCGTGGGAACCGTCGTGAAGACGACTTCCTTCGGCGCCTTTGTTTCCCTGACCCCCGGCAAGGACGGCCTCCTGCACATCTCGCAGGTTCGTCGTCTGGTCGGTGGTAAGCGCATCGACTCTGTCGATGATGTCCTTCAGGTTGGCCAGCAGGTCGAGGTTGAGATCCATGAGATCGGCGACCGCGGCAAGCTCAGCCTCTACGCCGTCGTCGATGGCGAAACCGGTGAGCTCGAGGCCAGCGATGAGCAGCCTCGTCGCCGCGAGCGTTCAGAGCGCCCCGAGCGTCGCGAACGCCGTGAGCGTCGTCCCCGTACGCGCACCCGTCGTCGTCGCGATGATGACGAGGCCCAGGCCTCTGAGGGCTCCGACGAGGAGTGACCTTGCGCTGAGGGCGCGTTAGACAACGCGTACTCAAAACTTTGATGTCGTGTGGGGCGAAGGAATTCCTTCGCCCCACACGGCATATTTATGCCTTTGCAACAGCCTGTTTATCACCTTCAAGGCGTCATCTCAGTTATCTGGAAAAGCGGCAATTATCGACGAATACCGTCGGAAAAAATTTGATTCTTTGGGTCTAAAGACCCCTCGTTTTCATGTAAGGCCATTGATAGCGTTGGGGACGTGGCAGCGATTATTGCCTGTGACACATCGTGTTTCGACACCGATGTATGCTCGCAGAAATTCACCGCCCCCCAGTGGCGGGATGCTGCACCAACAAGCCGCAATTATGGACGAATGTAGTCCAGGATATGTGCGGTATCACCCTAGTCCGATGAACTCTATTCTTCAGTGATCGAAAGGTCTTTCACATGTTGGGTTCTGCAGAGAGGAAAGCAAGCGACCTGAGCTCGGGTCACCGCATCTTCCTTCTGATCTTGGTCTCGATCGGTAGCTCGATCATTTACACTCCTGCCTATCTTCAGTACGTCTTCGAAGAACCGCTGGGTAAGGCCCTCATCGCCTCGGGTGGTGCTACGCCCGAAAACGTTGCCACCACGCTGGGTACGCTTCTGAGCGCATACGCTATGACCGCGCTTGTGTGCTATCTGCCCTCCGGTATTGTGGCGGATATTGTTCGCGTTCGTACCCTTTCGTGGGTCGGTTTCGGTCTGACCGCATTGCTCACCTTCTGGTACGCAATGTTCCCCTCGCTGACCACCATTCGCTTCCTTTTTGTCGCGATGGGCGTCACAACCATCCTCATTTGGTGGGGTATCCGTTACAAGCTTGTGCGCCTGATCTCTGATGAAAACGGCTACTCGCGCAACATCGGCCTTTCTTACGCCTTCTATGGCCTTGCAGGTCTGATTCTTGGCTTCTTCAACTCGTGGCTGGTTGCTCACCTCGCATCTCGTGGTGACATCATCCCCATGCGCACCCTGCTCTTCATTCTGGGTGGCCTGATCATGGTCCTCGCCGTCCTCTCCTTCTTCTTCATCCCGAAGTTCGAAGGCGAAATAGGCTCCACCGAAGGCGGATTCTCTGTCAAGCAAATCGGACAGGTCTTGGCAAACCCGGTCGTCTGGCTGGCAGCTGCCACCCTGTTCTTCGTCTACTTCTTCTACACCGGCGTAAACCAAACCACCGGCTACATGAACAAGGTCATGATGCTTGCTCCCGCAGTGGTCACCATGGTTGCAACCGTCCGTACCTACGGTATCTCGCTGGTCTCGGCACCCTTCTTCGGATGGGTTGCTGAGAAGGTCGGCTCCCCTTCGCGTGTCATTGCAGCTGCTTCACTGTTGGTTGCAGTGCTCTTCGCTGGATTCGCCGTCCTGCCCTCGGGTGCGAACGCTATCCTCACCGCTGGATTGGTGATCCTCTTGGCATTCATTGCCAACGGTGTCTTCGGTATTGTTTCTTCGCAGCTCACTGAAGGCAAGGTCGCTCCCGCAGTCTTTGGTACGGCCTCGGGCCTGCTCTCGGTCATCGGCTTCCTTCCCGATACCTTCTCCTACACCTGGTTTGGCTCAATTCGCGACGCTGCAGGTGACGCACAAGAATCGGCGTTCCATCAGATCTTCATGATCCTTGGCGGTGCAGCCCTGCTGGCGGCGGTTTGTGCGATCGCGCTGGTTGTGGTGATTCGTATCCGCGAGAAGAAGAACGTCGAGGCCTGAAAACCACGTACTGAGGAAGGAGGACGTAGTGGCACACAAGCTTGATGTTCCCAGCATGTGGAGCGAGCAGATGGGCGCCGTCGTTGCAAAGCAAAACGAGCTGGCAAAAGACGCGTACTCGACCGATCAGAGCATCGAAGAGATGCGACAGGCCTATCGCAGTGAACGCCGTTTCTGGAACGAGGGCGGTCCGCATGTGGAAAGCGCGGAAGACCGAATGGTCCCGACGCGCCACGGGAGTATCCCGGTGCGCCGCTACGTCCCCCAGGCCTCGGAAGAAGAAAATAACGAATCTGCCCGCCCCCTGATTGTTTATGTTCACGGTGGCGGTTGGCTGATCGGCGATGTCGATACCCACGATCGCATCACGCGCACGATTGCCTCGCTCACAGGAGCCATCGTCGTTTCGGTGGGCTATACGCTCTCTCCGGAAGCGCAATACCCGCAGCCGATCGAAGAAATTTCAGACGTCACCGACTACATCGTCCAGCACGCTCAGGAGTGGGGAATTGATCCTCAGGATGTCTCCTTCTCGGGGGACAGTGCAGGTGCAAATATGGCATTCGGTGCGCTGCTCTACCTTCGTGATCACGGCAAAGCTGTGAACGCGCGGAGCATGCTGCTGTTCTACGGAGCATACGGCTTGCGTGACTCTCGATCGATGCGACTGCTGGGCGGCCCTTGGGATGGTCTTACCGAAGCCGATTACGAGTACTATCTCAAGGCCTACCTTGGAGATCTTGAAAAGATTCGCGAACCATACGTGAATATTTTGGATAACGATCTGTCTTCGGCAGTTCCTCCCTGTTTCATCGTGGCCGCAGGCTTGGATCCTCTCAAAGATGATTCCGAGGCGCTTCACGAACTGCTTGATATCGCAGGAGTGGATAACGAATTCGTTGTCTATCCGAAGGTTATCCACGCATTCCTGCATCACTCTCGGATGTTGGATGACACGATGGATGCGATGCGGCGGGCAGCTGACTTCTTCCGCAGCCACAAAATCTAAGAAACTCACATATTTCACATCACCGACGATAGGAAGTAAAAATGGACTTTTCACTGAGCGAAGACCAGCAATTGATGGTCGATGGATTCACCGAATTGATGGAGTCGCGTAACTGGGAGAAGTACTTCCAGGAATGCGATGAACGCTCCGAATACCCCCAGGAATGGGTTTCGGCAATTTGCGAGCTCGGCTTTGACCAGATCCTCCTTCCCGAGGAGAACGGCGGTCTTGGGGCCGATTGGGTGACCCTTACCGCCGCTTACGAGGCCCTTGGCCGCGCCGGTGGCCCCACCTACGTTCTCTACCAGCTTCCCTGCTGGGATACCGTTTTGCGTGAGGGCACCGAGGAACAGAAGGAAAAGATCCTTTCCTTTGTAGGCACCGGTAAGCAGATGCTCAACTACGCAATGACTGAGCCGAGTGCAGGATCCTCGTGGGATGATATGCGCACGACCTACACCCGTAAGGACGGCAAGGTCTACCTGAACGGTCACAAGACCTTCATTACTTCCTCCAAGTACGTGCCCTACCTGGTTGTTATGGCTCGCGATAGCGAGAACATGGACACCTACACCGAGTGGTTCGTCGATATGTCCCTGCCGGGCATTACCAAGGAACCTCTGCACAAGCTGGGCCTGCGCATGGACTCTTGCTGCGATATCTACTTCGATAACGTCGAACTTCGCGAAGAAGAACTCTTCGGAACCGAAGGAAATGGATTCCGTCGCGGAGTCGCCGACTTCGATCTTGAGCGTTTCCTTGTTGCTCTGACCAACTACGGCCAGGCCTACTGCGCCTTCGAGGACGCAGCGCGCTACGCCAACCAGCGTGTCCAGGGCGGACAGGCAATTGCCCGCCACCAGCTCATCCAGCTCAAGTTCGCGGACATGAAGGTTGCGCTCACCAATATGCGCAACATGCTCTACGAAATCGCATGGAAGCACGATAACGGTCTGCTCGGCCGTGGTGACTGCTCCATGGCGAAGTACTACTGCGCACACGCAGCATTCGAGGTCGTCGACAATGCCCTGCAGGTTCTTGCAGGCGTCGGCATTACCGGTGAACACCGCGTCCAGCGTATGTTCCGCGACCTGCGCGTTGACCGCGTCAGCGGTGGTACTGACGAAATGATGATCCTCACCGCAGGCCGTGCAGCTCTGAAGGAATACCGCTGATCGGCGGGAGGTGTATCTGATGTCATTACCCGTTGATAAGCCGTCCTACGGCAATCTTGACGGCCTGAAGGTCGTTTACTCGGCAGTGGAAATTGCCGTTCCTACCGCATGCGAAATCATGTCGGAGTGGGGTGCCGATATCACCTGGATCGAGAACACCTACAGTGGTGACTCTGTGCGTGATACCGAGTTCGTGAAGGAAATGGAACGACGCAATCAGCGCTCCATCTCGATGAATCCTTTCACGGATGAAGGAAAAGAGATTATTCGCGCGCTGGTCAAGGACGCGGATATCTTCATCGAGTCCTCGAAGGGCCCGGTGTGGGCACGAAAGGGAATCACCGATGACTTCCTGTGGGAGGTCAACCCCCGTCTGGTCATTGTGCACGTTTCCGGTTTCGGCCATGTTGGTGATCCCAAGCGGGTTCACTCCGCGGCATATGACCTGACCGTCCAGGACTATTCAGGTTACGTGTACCAGAACGGTACGCCTGAGGAAGCCATGACGGCAGCTCCCTACACCGGTGACTACTTCAACTCGCTCATGGTGATCTCCTCTGCACTGGCTGCGGTCTTCCGTGCTCAGCGCACCGGAGAAGGCGAATCTATTGATCTCGCAATGTATGAAACAATGCTGCGCGTTGGCAGCTACTACATGATCGACTACATGAACAAGGGCGTGCTCTACCCGCGTGCGGGTGCTCGTCACCAGAACCTGTGTGCGATCGGCCAGTACAAGACTAAGGACGGTGTCCTGGGCCTGTGCTGCTACGGCATTCCTCAGAACAAGTACCTGCTTGAGGTCATTGGTCTGGGTGATCTGTGGGGAACAGAAGAATACCCCGAGGACACCTCAGCTCTGTGGCTTGACGGCCCCAAGGCCTCGTTGATCGAACAAAAACTGGAAGAGTACTTGCTCACCCAGAACGTCGACGATGTCGAGGCAGATTTTGTTGCCCACAAGATCGCGGCTCAGAAGTGCTTGGATTTTGACGACCTCATGGCCGAAGAACACACCAAGCTACGCGGAAACTTCATGGAGTGGGAGAACCGCGAAGGGGAGACGATCAAGGGCCTGAATACGGTTCCTCGTTTTGCTCATCGCCCCGGTGGTTTCTGGCGTCCGATGCCCGCATTGGGTGAAGACACTCGAGATGTCCTTCACCGCAGCGGTTTCTCAGATGAGGATATCGAGCGTTTCAAGGCTTCCGGTTCCATCAAGTTCGCCGAAGAGGACTGATTCGTGACCATTCGGGATGAGATTCACTCGCGCACTAATCTGCGCGACATCTGGGAGGATGCGGTTAATGCAGCCCCAGAACGCAGCTTCCTCATTTTTGAGGATGTGTGCGCTGGTGTGCGCGTTGAACGCTCCTACCGTCAGACAGATGAACAAGTGAATCGATATGCGAATGCCCTTCTCAAGCTGGGCTTTCGCAGCGGTGACCGCATCGCACTCTATCTGCCCAATAGCATCGAGTTCATCGAATGCTTCTTGGCGATCGCGAAGATCGGTGCGGTCATCGTTCCCCTGGACACGAAGGGAACTTCTTTCGAACTTGCGGGGCTGATCGATGCCAGTGGCGCTCGCGCGGTGATTTGTACCCGAGGCTGTTCGCTGACCCTTGACGAGGCCGTGCTGGCCTCGGGGGTTCAGGTGCTCTTGGTGGGAAGCGATGCCGGTGAGGAGGAGTCTTCTCTACTTGCTCTCAGCCGGACGTGCTCGCCTCAGCTGGATTACGATCCACAGCTTGAAGCGCTGAGTCTTCTGGAAATTATGTTCACCTCTGGGACGACCGCCTCTCCTAAAGGTGTCATGATCACCCATGCCAATGCCGTATTTTCAGGAAAATACGTCAACTGGGAACTGGCGATGACCAGTGATGATCGCTACGCGACATCCATGGTTGCCAGTCACGTGAATTTCCAGCTCTCAGCCTTCATGCCGGTAATCACTGCTGGAGCGACGCTGATTCTTCTTAGCCGTTACAGCGCACATCGTTTCTGGAAATCGGTGTGTCAAACCCGAGCGACTTTGGTTCAGGGGATGGCACTGATCGTCATGACGATGCTTGCGCAACCCGTGGACCCAGAAGAACAAAACCACTGCGTGCGTCAGATGCACTATTTCCTGATGCTGTCTGATGAAGATAAAGAACGCTTTGAAAAGCGTTTTGCTGTTCCACTACTCAATAACTATGGCTCGACCGAGACCCTGGTTGGAGTTGTTACCGATCCGCCCGTGGGGGAGCGGCGCTGGCCTTCTGTGGGACAGGTTGGTCCTGACTATGAGCTCAAGATTTGTGATGAAGCCGGAGCAGAAGTAGCGCAGGGGCGCAATGGTGAGATCTGCATTCGGGGCGAGATGGGAATCTCGCTCATGCAGGGGTACTGGCAGCGCCCCGATGCAACAGACGAGGCAGTCATCGATGGGTGGTATCACACCGGTGACTGGGGGTACGTTGACCCCGACGGATGGCTTTTCTTCGTCGATCGGCGACACGATCTCATCAAGCGCAACGGTGAGTCGGTGGCCTCGGGCGAAATCGAAAACCTTCTACGCCAAATCCCGCAAGTGAGCGATGTGGCGGTCGTTGGAGTTCGCAACCCCATTCGCGGGCAAGATATTCATGCTTTCCTCACCCTCCACCCGGGTAAGGACCTGAGCCCTGACAGTGTGTTGGAGTTTTGCCGCCAACGACTGTCCTCCTTCAAAGTTCCCAACGAGGTACGAATCATTGATGAACTGCCTCGCGGTGAATACGGCAAAGTCAATAAAGAATTACTCAAAACCCTGTGAAAGGAACAGGCATGGCAATCAATACGGATATGGTCGGACAGACCTTCGGTCCTTTCGTCCGTGACTACACTTTCCGTGATCTTGAGCTTTTTGCTCTTGGCTGCGGTGCAGGTATCGATGGCAAGGATGGCCTCGAATACCTCAACGAGCACGATGAACGTAATCCCCAGCTCAAGGTTCTGCCCATGTTTGGTGCGATGCTCATCGTGGATTCTGAGGTCACTCGTACCATTGACTACGGCTACAACTACGCGGGCTCCCTGCACTGGGGCTTCGATATTCGCTTCCACCAGCCGATCACCAAGATGAGCGATCACCTGGAGACCATGGTTCGCCTTGAAGGCCTCTACGACCGTGGTGAGGGCCGTGGCCTGCTCGCTCAGCATATTGGCGACACCTACGATTCGGACGGCAATCTGCTTTTCACGAACGAATCTTGGGACTGCCTGATTTACGACGGCGGTTGGGGTGGACCCAAGCCTCCCAAGGACATCGTTGAGATGCCAGAGCGCGAGGCTGACGTCGAGGTTGTCGAGCGTATTCCTGAGAACCAGGCCTTGATCTACCGCCTGTCGGGCGACTACCACCCGCAGCACATCGACTGGGATTACGCAGCTGAGAACGGTGAGCCTCGTCCCATTCTTCACGCAATCTCTTATGCGGGTGTTGTTATGCGTCATGCAATCAACGCTTTCGTTCCCGGAGAACCCGAGCGCATCACCCGCTTCAAGACCCGCATCACCTCGCCGGTTCTGCCCGGTAGCACTCTGAAGACGAAGCTGTGGAAGGTCGGAGAAGGTGAGCTTCGTTTCCAGCTGGTGGACGAAGATGCTGATGTCACAGGTGCGAAGCCGCACCTGAACTGGGGGATTATCGAATACCGCTGAAGTAACCTTGAAAGCATAGATGCGTGATCACACGATGATCCGCAGCTCTGCTATCGAGGTGTTAGAGGAGATATACGCAGTGAAAAAGGAAGTAACAGATCTCGAAGATCTGGATATGTCAGGTGTGCTCTGGCGCATCATCGCATTTTCCAGTGGCGGTCCGTTCCTTGAAGGTTATGTTCTAGGAATTATTGGCGTGGCGCTTTCACGCCTGGGTACCGATATCGAGATCAGTAATTCCATGTCGGGCTTGCTGGGAATTGCCGCTTTGGTCGGTCTTTTCTTGGGAGCTGCGGTCGGAGGATGGCTGACGGACCTCATTGGTCGTCACAAGATGTTCATTCTTGACCTGATTGTCATTGTCGTTTTGTCGGCACTGTGTGCCGTCGTTACGTCTCCTCTGCAATTAGTGGCTCTGCGTTTCCTCATCGGTGTGGCAATCGGCGCCGATTATCCGATTGCCACATCGATGATCGCGGAGTTTTCACCCCGCAAACATCGTGCAATGTCGATGGGCATGATCGCTGCCGCATGGTACCTTGGCGCCAACGTCGCGGCTCTTGTTGGCTACGCCCTTTATGAAACCCCTCATGGCTGGCGCTGGATGCTAGCATCGTCTGCGATCCCGGCAGTACTGATTCTTATTGGTCGTTGGGATATCCCCGAGTCTCCTAGGTGGTTGGCATCGAAGGGCCGTCAAGAAGAGGCCGATCGCGTTGTCATGAAGCTCTTTGGTGAAAATGTCCGCCTTCCTGCGCAAGAGATTGCTGAAAAAACCGAGTTTAAGAAGATCTTCAGCGGAGTTTATCTTCGTCGCGTTATCTTCGTTGGTGTGATTTGGCTGTGCCAAGCGATCCCGATGTTCGCTCTCTACACCTATGGCCCTACAATCGTTGGTTCCATTGGCCTCGGGGAGGGACGCAATTCGCTGATCGGCGAACTTGTTATCGGCACCTTCTTCATGCTCGGTACATTCCCCGCAATGTACTTGGCTGAACGCGTGGGACGTCGCCCGCTCATCATCTGGTGTTTCTTCGGTATGACGATTGCACTTGGCCTGATCGGTTTCTTCCCGCAGGGGGGAATCGTTCTGATTTCCATCTGCTTCATCGCCTACGCACTTCTTGCCGGCGGTCCGGGCAACCTCGAGTGGCTCTACCCCAACGAGCTCTTCCCAACCTCCATTCGCGCCTCGGCAATGGGTGTTGCTATGGCTCTGAGCCGAATCGGCACCGTCTACTCAATGTTCGTCCTTCCGGCATTTATCGCCGATTACGGGATCTCTGCGACCATGCTTGCCGGTGCCCTCATTTCAGCTCTTGGATTTGGTGTTTCCTTCGCTTGGGCCCCAGAAACCAAGGGACTGAGCTTGGACGTTACAGGATCAGCGGACTTCAAGGGGCGCTAAACGATGTATCGCATTGATTCAGTGGTTGTGAGCGCGTACCGCACGAATTGCTACGCGCTAACGAATGAAGGCGGGACGATTATTATCGACCCGGGCGACCAGGCGAGCTTCCTCCAGCAGTGGACGCAGGACTTGGACGTTATCGGTATCGTGCTCACCCACTGTCATTGCGACCATATTGGGGCAGTCAATGAACTTGTCGCTCAACACGGGTGCTGGGTTGCCTGTGGAGCTGCAGATGTCGCTGGAACGCGCGACTTACACCTGTCTGGATTCGATGCCGAAGGTATCGACTACGTCGTGGATCACGTTGATCGGCCCTTGAAGGAAGGCGATGTCATTGAGTGGGGGAGCGATCGCCTTGAGGTGATAGATACCCCGGGACACACTCAGGGGCATATCTGCCTGATTGATCGTGCCAACTCGATCCTGTTCAGCGGCGACATGCTATTTGCTGGAACGATTGGACGGACTGATTTCCCCGGGGGAGACCGGGCGCTTATGGCCTCTTCCTGCGCGAAGCTCGCAGAGGTTACTCAGGATCTTCGCGTGCTTCCCGGGCACGGCCCCGCCACCACTTTGGCAGCAGAAAAGGCACAGCTTATGCACTGGGCACGCGTTCTTTGCCCGCGGGAAGTGGCTCAGGATACTGCGCGTAATGACGAATTGAGATTGCCATGAAGCTGATCGTCAATCAAAGCTTCAAGGTAGCGCGGAACCTTCAGCATGAAGCAGTCGATGTAGTCATCGGGCAGGCAGAAGGTACGCATCAGAACCGAGCCTTCAACCGCGTCAAGCAGGCGGGTCACCGACAGGGTGTCCTTAATCTGCCCCGCGCTCTTGAACTCCCACAAGCGCGTGCGAATAGCACCCAAGGGGGTAATGAAAATCTGGTTGTGAATCAGCGCGATCGTCGGATCGTTTGTTTCACCGGCCTCGACGAACAGGCGACGAACTGCCCGACGATTCGGGCCAAGGTACTCGCGAAGGCGGAACTCGGCCTCGTTCATCAAAACTTCCCGCGCGCTATTCCCGCGTGGGCCAGGGCAACGAACCAATCGCGCGAAGGCGTCCTTCAAGAGGTCATCGCGGGTTTCCCAGCGTGTGTAAATGCTGGATTTGCCCACTCCGGCAGCGCTGGCGACCTTGGTCAGGTTGAAAGCGGCCCAGCCGACCTCTCCATAGAGTGTCAGGGCACTTTCGATGATTTTGGTTTCGACCACTTCATCGCGCGGTCGACCAACTTTGGGCGCGTCTTGTCGAGGATTCGGCACGACTTGCACCTTTCTTTCATAGCTGCTGGTAAGCGCCATATTACTCGCACCTTGCGGGTTAATGCGTGCGCTTTTCGGGAGCTGATAAAAATTGGGGAGTCTTCCCTGTATCTATCCGAAAACAACACTCAAGAGAGAAGGACACGATGAGTATCGTTGTCGCGTATAAGTACGCTGCAAACCCGCAGGATACAACCGTGGGTTCTGATGGTGTCGTTGACTGGTCGCGTGCGAAGGCCGCGGTGAGTGAATACGACCCCGTTGCCATTCAGGTGGCACGCACTGTCGCAGATGCTAAGGGCGAAGAGCTCGTTGGCATTTCCGTAGGAGACGCACAGGTGTCCTCCTCAATGGCAAAAAAGGCTGCTCTTTCGCGCGGATTCGACCGTGCGTTGGTCGTCGCCGATGATGCCGTTCGTGATCTGAACGCCACTGCAGTCGCAGCCGCGCTTGCTGCTCTGGTTCGCAAAGTCGAAGGCGCGAATATCCTCTTGACGGGTGACTCTTCGATTGACGAGTCCGCCAAGATGATGTCCGCTCTGGTCGCAGGTTACCTGGGATGGCCCTGCTTCCAGGAGGTTTCCGCGGTCGAGGCCAATGGGGATGGGTGGACCATCACGCAGGCTACCGCCTCTGGAACCCGAACGATTAATGTCGATGGCCCCGTCGTTGTTGCCGTGACGACAGATGCTGCGACCGTCAAGGTTCCCGGCATGAAGGATGTTCTGCAGGCTGGAAAGAAGCCGATGGACACCGTTGCTCTTGCTGATCTGGGTGTCGAGCCGATTTCCGTTGAGGTCACCGGCCGTCTGCGCCCGGTTGCTCAGGAACGTAAGAAGGAAATTCTCAGTGGTGACGACGCCGCTGTGAAGCTGGTCGAGGCGCTGCGTAGCGCTGGTGTGCTCTGAGAAAGGACTTGGACAATGACTAACGCATGGATCATTACGACATCGAATCAGATTGCGTCCCTCGTCGAGGCCGCGCGCGCGATCGGTCCTGTTACCGTCATCGCTCTTGGCGATGAGGCCACCGGCATCGCTGGTGTTGACCGCGTTGTGACCATCGGTCGTGGAAGCAATGCGCCTCTTGAGGCTTTTGCCCCCGCCGTGAACGCCGTGTTGGAAGGTGCTGGCGCAGATATCGTCTTCGCCGCGAACCGTCCCGTTGAGCGCGTCCTTGCCGGCGCTGTCGCAGCGCGCCTGGGCCTTCCCCTCATCAACGGTGCGCTCCGCGTTTCCGCTGGCGAGGCCGAAGTTTCGCGCTTTGGTGGCCTGACGCAGGAGACCATTTCCTTCCCCAGCGGCGCTGTTGTCGTCCTCGAAGGTGGAGCCCCCGTCGAAGGTGCAGAAGTTGCGCCCGAGGCTGGCTCGGAAGAACACTACGAAGCCAGCGTGAGCGCTGTGGAGCCCGCTGGTTCTGGCCCCGCCAACCTTGCTGCAGCGCGTCGTATCGTCGCAGCCGGTCGTGGCTTCAAGGCCGAGGAAGATCTGCAGATCGCCCGCGACCTGGCCGCAGCACTGGGCGCAGAGCTCGCCTGCTCCCGTCCTTTGGCTGAAGGTACCGCTTGGCTGTCCAAGGATCGCTATGTTGGTGTTTCCGGCATGCATGTTGCCCCGGATCTGTACCTTGCCGCCGGCATTTCCGGTCAGGTTCAGCACACCTCGGGCATGTCCGATTCGAAGGTCGTCGTTGCCGTCAATAGTGATGCCAATGCCCCGATCTTTGAGGTTGCAGACTACGGAATCGTGGGCGACCTCTATGATGTCCTGCCTGCGATCACCGCAGCACTTTCCTGAGGAAGACTATGTCTGAAGAAGTAGAGGTTGATTTCGAGGTCATCGTCATCGGTGGAGGTGTAGCCGGTTGCGTTGCCGCCTACACTCTTGCCGGACAAGGACACGAAGTCCTTCTCATCGAGCGTGCGATGGAACCCGGTTCCAAGAATCTCTCGGGTGGTGTTTTCTACTGCCGAGTAATGGAACAGGTCTTCCCGGACTTCGTCAATGAAGCTCCTGTAGAACGCCGAATCACGCGTAACATCGTCAGCCTGCTCAATGAAAAGTCAGCGGTCAACATTGACTACTGGGATCAGCGTCTTGCTGAGCCCGCCAATGCAGTCACAGTGTTGCGTGCAAAGCTTGATTTGTGGCTGAGCGAGAAGTGCGAGGAAGCCGGTGTCACCGTGATGCCGGGTGTGAAGGTTGACTCCCTCATCATCGAAAACGGACAGGTTGTTGGTGTTCGTGCCGGAGAAGATGAGCTGCGCTCCCACGTTGTGGTTGCCGCAGATGGGGTGAACTCTTTCATTGCCCAGCAGGCGGGAATCCGCGCTAAAGAGCCGAAGAAACACCTTGCAGTGGGTGTGAAGTCGGTGATCGCTCTTCCCGAGAAGGTCCTTGAAGATCGCTTCAATGTTCGCGATAACTGCGGTGCAGCCTACGCCATGGTTGGGGATGCGACGCAGGGCGTTGCAGGTGGAGCTTTCATGTACACCAATAAAGATTCCGTCTCTATTGGTGTTGTCATGCGTCTTGATGATTTGGAAGCATCGGGCTTGTCCTCTTCGGATATCCATGATCACCTGCTCGCTCACCCGGCAATTGCTCCTCTTCTTGAAGACGGCGAATTGCTTGAGTACGGGTGCCACCTGACCATTGAAGATGGGCCTCAGATGGTGACCCACGATCTCACCCGTCCAGGGTTGGTGATTATTGGTGATGCAGCTGGATTCACTCTTAACACTGGTTTGACCATTCGAGGGATGGATCTTGCTGCGGGTTCTGCGCTCGCGGCTTCAACGGCGGTTCATGCTGCCCTTGAATCCGGTGATTTCTCTCAGGCAGCGATGGATCGCTACCTCAGCGAGTTGAAATCTTCCTTCGTCGGGCAGGACATGCAGACCTACGCGAAGGCCCCTGCTTTCCTTGAGCGTCCTCGTATGTACAAGGACTACGGTCGCCTTGCTGCAGAGGTCTTCTACGGAATCTTCAACCATGATCTTCGCCCGCGTCGTCACATCATGAAGGTCGCGATGGATGCGTTCAAGGCTTCTGGCCTGCGTTTGCGTGATCTCATCAGTGACGGTTTGGCCGCTATCAAGGCGCTGTGAGGCAGGAGGAACAATGAGCACATTGAAAATTGAGAGTGTTCCCGCGCGTCTTTCGCGTAACACTTACAACCTTGACGAGGAAGAATCTCATATCGAGGTCGACCAGGAGCGGGCTCGTGCCACCGGCGCAGGCAAGCTCTTGGAGCGGATCTGCCCGGCTCATGTCTACTCGGTAGAAGAGGACGGGACCGTTGGCGTGGAATATGCCGCATGCCTCGAATGCGGTACCTGCTTGGCCATTGCCCCTGAAGGTGTCCTGAAGTGGCACTACCCCAGGAGCGGTTTCGGGATCATGTTCCGAGAAGGCTAAGAGCATCTCCGTTTGAAATGGTGGGTTGAAAGCGTCTGCTTTCAACCCACCATTCTTGTTGCGTCCCTTGAATCCATAACTGCCGCAATGCATTCGGCAATATTTCCACGGGTGAGGCAATGCCCCTCTGCAGAATCAGTGCCTACGCGGAGCGGACGCCATTCAAGTGATGCAGTCTTCCCTTCTCCATGGAGTTTTCGGGTGCCAAGAGCATTTAGATGAACCTCGAATATGGGAAGAGCTTGAGTCGCTGAGATGCTTTGAGCTATCGGAAACAGTCGGTGCTTATCCGTATCCGCCCCCGCCACGTATGCTTCAGCGTTGATAGATGTACACGAGGGAAATTCAGCACTGAGACATATGAGAAGCGAATGTAAGTGTGATCGTTTCGCGCGCATGACAAGCTCTGCGAAATCTTCCAAGCACAAGTCTTTGACGGGAGAATGAACGGGGGAGAGGACCAATGCTTCCATACCGTATTGGCGGAGTTCCCGGGCAAAAGGAAGAAGGAAAGCACAAGCGGCTTGTTCCACTTCTTTGCGTGCGCCTAAAAGCCCGACACCAACGATATTTTGATAGCCCAGGCGAAGTGCTTGAGCGGAAGGGTCGACAGCATATCCCAATGCCGCAGCCGCCTCGTGAACTCGCTGGGTTAAGTTCTCGCTGACTCGTACCTTTCCTCTGAGGACGTGTGAAACGGTTCCGACGGATACTCCAGCTAAACGCGCAACGTCGGAAATCGTCGGTCTCGTGGCCATAAAAGCCTCCTCTCCTGTGGCCTTTACTGTGCCGCAACCGCCCTTCTTTCCAGCCCAAGGAGCAGAATCTGTGGAAACACGCCGGTTATCGTGCAACCTGTGGATCAATCGCACTGCGGGTGCAAAGTTCACATATTAAGCTGTGAATACTTGGAGCGAGGAGGAATAATGCTTCGACGTTTGACAGACGCAATTGTCTGCGCTGTGCTTTTGGTTCTCGATATTCTGGCGTGGCTGATCGTCAGCACATTCTCAAGTCTTGATCGTTCAGAACCAGGTCGAATCGCCTCGGTCTCCTTGAGCGCCTTGATCATCGTTGCTGCTCCTGCGCTTGCGACCTGTATGGTCGCTGCGGTCGCGCGACTAGTGACCCGCACTTCCGCTCGCGTTTTCTATTCGTGGAGCCTTTTTGTCAGCGCTGTGGCCGGAGTGTTCAGCTATCTAACGGCTATGGTGTCCTCCTTCCAGGGAATGGAAGTTGGCCTGCGCTGGATGGCGTGTTTCTTCGCTGTTCAAGCGATCGTCAGCCTTATTCTCCTCATCGTTGGCTTGACCGGTGGAATTCCTCGAACAGCTGAGGAAGCACGTGCTCTGCATCAGGCGACGCATCCTTCTGCCTCCTCTTCGACTCAGAAGAAGTCTTCTTCGGCAAGCTCCACTTCTTCTCACGAGGCCGCAACTTCTACCTCAGTAAAGACTTCAGCCTCCGCAGGTACGGCTTCCCCCGCTGCAGGCAAGACTGCCCCCACCGCTCAGGGGGGCGAAGGAACTCACGCAAGCACGTCCTCGGCAACGGAAAAAGAGACACATTAATGACAACTGAGGGTTTCCGCCAGCTTTCACTGGAAACAACGCATGGGGTTGAAGAATGGGAGGATTCGGGGGCGCTTGTTCAACGAAGTGTCCTGCCTAATGGTCTTCGGATCATTACTCAGAAGGTGCCGGCAACACGTTCACTGGCACTGAGCTGGTGGGTTGGGGCTGGTTCGCGCGACGAGGATGAGGTGAGTGCCGGATCGACCCACTTCCTTGAACACCTCCTCTTCAAAGGAACTGCGCAAAGAAGTGCCTTTGATATCGCCGAAGCATTTGATGCGGTTGGTGGTGAGTCCAATGCGGAAACCGGAAAAGAACACACAAACTATTGGGCGCGCGTACTGAGCGAAGACGAGCCAATGGCCGTTGAAGTATTGGGAGACATGATTTCTGCCTCCCTTATCGATCCAGAAGAGTTTGAGATCGAACGCGGAGTCATCCTCGATGAGCTCGCGATGTCAGAAGACAATCCTCTCGAGGTCGTCCACGAGGCTTTCCAATTGGCCGTGTTTGGCGATAACTCTTTGGGACGTCCGGTTGGTGGAAGCCCTCAAACGATTCGAGCCGTTGAACGCGACCACGTCTGGGACTACTATCGCCGGGTTTACGCACCCTCCTCACTGATTATTGCCGCAGCGGGGGACGTCAACCATGATGAACTTGTTGAGCAAGTGCAGCGCTCCTTGCGTCCCACGTGGGCAAAAGAACTAGAGGAGCAGCGCGCTCCGCGTCCGAGGCGTTTGACGCAGGGATCGCAGTCGTCAGACTGTGAACCAGTGCGCTCAACGCGCCACCGTCATATCGAACAATCCCCTGTCATTGTTGGTGGCCCCTCGATGCGTGCCGGTGACGATCGACGTCCCGTGATGTCGGTTTTGCTTTCTATCCTGGGCGGCTCAATGTCTTCGCGGCTCTTCCAAGAGATCCGCGAGAAGCGTGGTCTGGCCTATACGACATATGCCTTCGACTCCCCGTATTCGGATACGGGCGCCTGGGGAATGTATGCCGGGACAGCACCGGAACGAGCTTCCGAGGTCGAAAAGCTCATGCAGGCAGAGCTTGAAAAACTGGCAGCAACTGGTCCGCGTGAAGACGAGCTTGCTCGGGTTCGCGGTCAGCTACGTGGCGGTATGGCACTCGGGTTGGAAGATACGCTCTCCCGCATGTCTCGCTTGGGACGCGCTGAGCTGAGCGGCCGTTACTTTACTGTTGATGCCGCGCTTGCCCGAATCGAGGCGGTCCAAGCTGAAGACGTTCGCGCTCTTGCCGAGGAACTTGCACGGCGATGCGTCTTCACTGCTGAAGTGGTGCCGGAGGATCGCGCGTGACCAAACGAAGTGTTCGCCCAGCAACTTCCAGTGATGTCGCTGCGATTGCTGCAATGGCCCAAGAATTTTTCACCGAAGTCTTTAACGCATGTTCGCTACCTGCGGCCCATCCACTGCGTGCGCAGGTTCTGACGCAAACACGTCAGATGTGGGAAGAAACTCTTGCTGGAAACATGCCATCGCAGGGGCAGACCTTGGTTGCTCTTGAAGAACAGACTCCCGTTGGTTTTATCGCGTACTCGCATGCCCCAGCTCTGGAACTTGAACAGCCGTCGGGGCGCGTCATTCCGGCGGGGCAAGAGATCAGCAGCCTTTACGTGCACCGTAGTTTTAGGCGTATTGGACATGCATCGCGTCTGATAGCAGCTCTTGTGGATACCCTCCATCCGGACTCGATGCGCTTGTGGGTTGCGCCAGAAGACACGCTGACTATTCGCTTCATCCAAGGATGCGGGTTTTCTCCCGCTGGGGTACGTCGTAGCTTTGTTTTCGACCCGGAAATTCCCGCGGCTCGGGATGAACACCTGTGGTGGGCATTGCGTTCTTAAAGCGGTCAAATCAGGCCTCTCAAGGCTAGACGTGGCACACTTATTGCATGATGCCTCTTTACGACAACCTTCCTGAACCTGCGCCTCTGAAGAAGGGGAATCTCAGGATTGTCCCGCTGGGCGGCCTGGGCGAGGTCGGCCGCAATATGAATGTTTTGGAGTTTGATGACAAACTCCTGGTTGTCGACTGCGGCGTTCTTTTCCCGGAAGAGTCTCAGCCTGGAGTCGACCTGATTCTGCCCGATTTTTCGTGGATTGAAGACCGTCTTGACGACATCGTCGGGATGGTTTTGACTCACGGGCACGAAGACCACATCGGCGCGGTCCCGTATCTGCTCAAACTCCGCGAAGATATTCCGATTTACGGTTCCGACCTGACTTTAGCTTTCGTTGAGCCCAAGCTTCGTGAGCACCGACTTTCTGCCGAAAATCTTCATGTTGTCGAAGAAGGGGACCGCCAAGCGATCGGTCCTTTCGATTGCGAGTTCGTTGCGGTTACCCACTCGATTCCAGACGCACTTGCTGTTTTCGTTCGTACTCCCGCAGGTAAAGTTCTGATCACTGGCGACTTCAAGATGGACCAGCTGCCTCTTGACCACCGCCTGACAGACCTTCGCTCCTTCGCGCGTTTTGGTGAAGAAGGCGTGGACTTGTTCATGGTGGACTCAACGAATGCCGAAGTGCCTGGGTTCGTCACCCCAGAACGAGAGATCGGCCCAGTCCTAGATCAAGTTTTTGCTGAGGCTACCGGCCAGATCATCGTTGCTTCTTTTGCTTCGCATGTTCACCGTGTCCAGCAGGTCATCAACGCTGCTGCACATCATGGTCGCAGTGTTGCTTTGGTCGGCCGTTCTATGGAACGGAATATGCGTATTGCTCAGGAAAAGGGCTACCTCACAATTCCTGAGGGGCTCATTGTTGATTCCAATGAGATTTCCCTGCTTCCTCCCAATCAGAGGGTATACATGGCAACGGGATCTCAAGGAGAGCCAATGGCCGCCCTTTCTCGAATCTCGCAGGGATCGCATCGCTTTGTCAGTATTGAACCCGGGGATACGGTGATTTTCGCTTCTTCCTTGATTCCGGGTAATGAGAACTCGGTGTACCGAGTCATTAACGACCTCACGCGTTTGGGTGCAAAGGTCGTTCACCAGGCGAACGCTAAGGTTCACGTTTCCGGCCACGCGGCCTCGGGCGAACTGATCTACTGCTACAACATCGTTCAGCCGAAGAACGTGATGCCGATCCACGGGGAGATTCGCCACTTGGTTGCCAACGGCCAATTGGCAGTACTTACCGGCGTGAAGCCCGAAGACGTCGTTCTTGCTGAAGATGGCGTTGTCGTTGATCTCGAAGACGGACATGCCAGAGTCGTCGGTGCAGTTCCCTGTGAGTACATCTACGTTGACGGTTCCTCTATCGGAGAGATCTCCGAAGATGAATTGGCCACGCGACGGACACTTGGATCCGAAGGCTTTGTCAGTGTTTACGCGGTTGTTGAGGGCGAGTCGGGGATGGTTCTTGCACCACCGACAATTCGCGCAATTGGAATGGCTGAAGATTCCTCAGTTTTTGACGAGATTCTTCCCGACGTCACCGCAGCACTCGAAGAGGCCGCTTCCGGAGGAAATGTGGATGCACACGTCCTTCAGCAGGCGATGCGTCGCGTGATCGGTCGCTGGGTAGGTCGTCATTTGCGTCGTCGCCCCATGATTGTTCCGGTTGTCGTCCTGCAGTAGCGGGCGGGACTTGAGTACACCGATAGAGGCACGAGCGTAAGGTACGGTAGAAGCATGACCGGGCGTTTTATCTCGACCTATTCGATTGTGCTCTCTCTTCCGATGCGTATTTATCAGCTGCCAGAACGGGGAGGCTCCGTTCACGCAGCTGCAGCAACCTCGCTTCCAGCGGGTGGTTTCACGGCTTTGTCTGCTGTGTCAAAGCTTGGCGTCTATACCGCGACCGCTTCGCCTCTGGGGACCGGTCCCAATTCGTATATGGTTCGTCAGCTCCTTCATGAAGCAGGGGTGAAGGTTCTTCTTCCCGAACTCGTTGGCGATATTGGCGTTGCGATTCAGCTGGTTGAAGCGGATGGTTCGATGACCTCGATCGTGACGACGGGGGTGGAATCAGAACCTTCGCGTGAAGCCTTGGATGCATTGGAGATTCATGAAGGGGATCTGGTTCATGTATCTGGCTCGGATCTAGCGAATCCAGCAAGTGCAGAAATCCTCACTGGATGGGCCGAGAACCTTCCAGAAGGCGTCACTCTGGTCGTTTCCGTTTCTCCTGCCGTCGCTCAGGTCCCGGTGTCGGTCTGGCCGCGATTGCTGGGGCGCGCCGACGTTGTCTCGATGAATATTCGCGAGGCCGCGACCCTGTCTGACATTCTTGCTCCCTATGAGCACGGAACTGGAGTTCGCGGAGTCATGCGTCCGGACGCGGTCTTCGTTCGTCGTCTGGGGGTCATGGGCTGTGAACTGCAGCTTCATGCCAATGAACCCAGAATTTCGATCCCCGCGTATGAATCCACAACGATTGATACCGCCGGGGTGGGGGATACCCACATCGCTACCATGTGTGCGGCACTTCTTCTGGGACATGATTTCGTTGAAGCAGCGCGAATGGCGAATGCAGCTGCTGCGATCACGATTTCTCACGAGTCGGCTCTTCCTGTTCCAAGCTGGGAGCAGATCCGAGAAGTTATGAAGAACGGGCGTGTGTGACGCAGTCGGAAGGGGTTTCGCGGCGTGCCTAAGCCTTTTCACGGGCATGCGGCGGTAGCGTTTTTCCTACCATGGCACGAAAATCCCCATCTTCAGCATCTTCGAAATCTTCTTCACGAGCCGGGAAGTCCACTGCGACCCCGGGGCTTCTCGCGCGCGTATTTTCTGGGATCGGACGCGGCATTCTTGCGATGATCCGGGCATGGCGTGCAACCGATGCACAGGTGAAACGCGATGCGCTGGCCTTCATTGTTATGGCAATTGCCGTTCTAGTTGCCCTGCGTGAGTGGTTTGGTATTTCGGGGCAAGCGGGGGATTTCATTCACCTGTGTGCAGCGGGATTTGTCGGGATTTTCTCCGTCGTTTTGCCCATTATTTTGGTCGCCTTCTCTGTTGAGTTAGTTCGCGTCCGCTCGGGAAATTCAGCCTTGCCCCACCGCGTCGCAGGTAGCCTTGGGGTTGTCCTTTCTTTGACTGGTCTTGTTCATGTCAGCAAAGGTAACCCCGCTTTTGATTCTGCCGCTTCGATCGAGAATGCGGGTGGAATCCTCGGTTGGTTTATTGCCCGCCCTCTGGTTCTCATGCTGTCGTCGTGGGGCGCAGCGGCACTCTTGATTCTTCTTTTCATCTACTCGATCCTTTTGGGGACGCGTACGCAGGTTGCGCAGGTCCCGAGCTTGGTCCGTGAATGTGTCGACCGTCTTGCTAAGCGGACGAGGCCAGAGGAAAGTGACCCGGCAGCGCGAGCGCGTGAAGAGGCGCGCCGCTCCCTTGCTGCTGGTGATGATCCTTTCTTGGATTCCTATGACGGCGATGAGCACTTCCGTCGCGCTGTGGAATCCGAGCCCCAAGAAGACCTTCATTCGCAGGTGGATACGCAGCGTACTCGAGTGATGCCGGCCTCGGCACCCCAGGTTCCCGAGGGCCAGCCAGCTTCCTCGGCGATGGACGCACCAACGGAAGCAATGCAGGTCCCTGCTCTTTCGGTCACTGAAAATATCGAGGACCAGGCCGACCCCGAACCTCCTGCGCATACAGAAGAGCCTGCAGGTGGATTCCAAGCGGAACTGGATGAGAACCTGTCCTACACGCTTCCTTCAAGCGAACTTCTTGTCCGCGGTGCGCCACATAAGACTCGCTCGGCGGTCAATGATCAAGTCGTGCAGGCACTGCGTCAGGTGTTCGCAGAATTTAATGTTGATGCCCAAGTGACCGGCTTCTCCCGTGGCCCGACAGTGACACGTTACGAAGTCACCTTGGGGCCGGGCGTGAAGGTCGATCGCCTGACAAACCTTTCGAAGAACATTGCCTACGCCGTGGCCTCGGCAGACGTGCGAATTCTTGCACCGATTCCCGGAAAATCGGCAATCGGTATTGAGATTCCAAACTCGGACCGAGAAACTGTCGCGCTGGGAGACGTTCTTCGCTCTGGCGCTGCTCAGCGTAACCAGCATCCCTTGGTTGTCGGTGTTGGTAAGGACGTTGAAGGTGGCTACGTCGTTACTAACCTGGCGAAGACACCGCACCTGCTGGTTGCTGGTCAAACTGGTTCCGGTAAGTCCTCATTCGTGAATTCGATGATTACCTCGATCATGATGCGTGCGACCCCCTCGCAGGTTCGCATGATCCTGGTTGATCCCAAACGAGTCGAATTGACGATCTACGAAGGTATTCCACACCTGATTTCCCCGATCATCACCGATCCAAAGAAGGCCGCTGAAGCGCTTGAGTGGGTCGTGAAGGAAATGGATGCGCGCTACGACGATCTTGCGACATATGGTTTTAAGCATGTTGATGATTTCAACAAGGCTGTGTCTGCAGGCCAAGTGAAGGCTCTTCCGGGTCTTAATCGTGAATTGCGACCCTACCCCTACCTGCTGGTCGTTGTCGATGAGCTTGCGGATCTGATGATGGTTGCCCCGCGCGATGTTGAAGCTTCGGTTCAGCGTATTACCCAGCTTGCGCGCGCAGCTGGTATTCACCTGGTTCTTGCAACTCAGCGTCCTTCCGTGGATGTTGTCACCGGCTTGATCAAAGCGAATATTCCTTCGCGTTTGGCATTCGCGACATCATCATTGGCCGACTCCCGAGTGATCTTGGATCAGCCCGGTGCTGAGAAGCTCATTGGTCAAGGTGACGCCTTGTACCTTCCTTCTGGCGCAAGTAAGCCGATGCGTGTCCAAGGTGCATGGGTTACTGAATCCGAAATTCATTCGATCGTTTCCCACGTTAAAGAACAGATGCAGGCACAGTACCGTCCTGATGTTCTTGCCCCCGCGAAGACCGCGAAGGTTGCCGAGGATATCGGTGACGATCTTGATGATCTCTTGGCAGCAGCTGAGCTGGTTATTTCAACTCAACTGGGTTCGACCTCGATGCTGCAGCGAAAGCTTCGCGTTGGTTTTGCGCGAGCAGGGCGTTTGATGGATCTCTTGGAATCGCGTGAGATTGTTGGTCCTTCTGAGGGCTCGAAGGCGCGCCAGGTGTTGGTAGCTCCCGAACAGCTCCCCGAAATTTTGGCCATGCTCAGGGGAGAGAGCGCACCTGAACCCGCCCCTGCACCTACTCAGCAACAGGAAGTTTCTTCGCCGAATTTTGCTGACCAGTCGTCTAAGGCTCCTTCAAACGGGTACGATGGGGATACAGCTTCCTCGGATCCTTACTCCGGACATGATTTTGGTGGTCGGACCGACTGGGTCGATGAAGAGCCTGAAGAGAACGAAGACGCTTGGCAGCTGACCGGGCGCTAAGAAGCAAAGGGGCAAGTCGTGGCTACTCACGTGTCGCGTGTTGAACGCTATACGAAGGTCCCTACGATCAATGTGCCCAATGCGCTCACGGTTTTTCGCCTGTTGCTAGTCCCCGTATTCATCTACTTGAAGTTTGTGGACACCTGGAGCGCGCAGTGGTGGGCTTTGCTGGTGTTTTGTGTTGCTGCTGCAACCGATCAGCTCGATGGAAAAATTGCGCGCGCCTACGGTTTGGTCACTGATTTCGGTCGTGTCGTCGATCCGATTGCAGATAAGGCTCTCACACTCAGCGCGTTCATTATTTTGAGTATTCAGGGAGTTCTCCCGTGGTGGTTCACAATCCTCGTGGCAATCCGCGAATTGGGAATCACTGTCATGCGCGCATTCTTCCTGCGGCGGGGGATCGTGGTTTCGGCCTCGCAGTCCGGAAAAATTAAGACCGTTCTTCAGGTCTTGGCTATTTTCCTTCTTTTGATCCCGTGGGATTATTTCTACTTCCTCAATCCCGCTAATCGCGGGTGGGCGTCAGTTGCCTTAATGTCGGCTTTGTGTGTTGCGGGTGCTGCGCTTGCTGCGACTCTCTGGTCGGGCATCGCGTATGTGCGTGAGGGCCTCATTCTTGCCCGCGAGGTTCGTGATTCTGAGCCTCAAAACGAGGCGTAATTACAGTTGTGCCTTGAGCGCAAAGTTGAGTGACTTAGACGCAAGTTTTAAATCCCTCGTGTATTGTGGGAATAGGCAGGGTCGTTCAGACGTTAGGAAGAACATGATGAAGAAGCAGAAGAACAATATCCCGAGTTCTGTGCGTCCACTGAATGAGCTGGCCATGCAGAAGGCGCTGGCGGCAGGTTATCGTCAAGCTATGAATCGCCCCGCCCATGATCGTGCAGCGGCTCCCTTGCTGCGTACTGAAATTGGCGATGTTTTGCGTGAGATTCGCCGTAAGCAGGGGCGTACTTTGCGAGAAGTTTCTTCCGAGGCTCAGGTCTCCTTGGGTTATCTTTCCGAGGTTGAGCGTGGACAGAAGGAAGCGTCGTCTGAACTTCTTGATGCGATTAGTGAGGCCCTTGGAGTGCCGCTGTGGTACATCCTGCGTGAGGTTTCTGAGCGTATGGCTGTCTTGGATGGAACTGTCGTTCCGGACACGGTTCCCGAGAATCTGGTCCCGGTGACCCTGATCTCGTGACTCTTTCTGAATTTTGGGATGCCGTCGATGACGTCTTTGGGGCTACCCTTGGGCGCTCATTGACGGCTGACCTATATTTACCCTCGCTGCGGGGAACCTGTGTGGATGCCCTTGATAGGGGAGTTTCGCCGGATATGGTTTGGTCTGAGTTGCTTCGTGAAAGTGATGCAGACGAGGCCGTGCGCTGGGTTCATCGTCTTGATGCGAAAGAGCGTGAGAAGATTCGTCGTTCGAAGCGCTCCTAATGGCGTGTCGACATGCATCGAACATTTGTTCCATTTATTCTGTGGAAGAAGTGAAGTGTGAACAGTTTTTCCACAGATACGGAAAACTGCTCGCAAATGCCTGTGGTCGAGCATATCTTCACTGAGTAGTCCCCGGAGAGGGGATCTGCTGCATAGACCAGATGAACAGCGGCCGGAGAGGCTTCGACGAAAGGTATCACCATGGCAGTAGCTCGTAAGGGTTCCTCTTCCTCAGCGAATGGGGACCGAAATAAGGCTTTGGAGCTCGCGCTCTCACAGATCGATAAGCAGTTCGGTAAGGGCTCTGTCATGCGACTGGGAGATGATTCGCGTCCCCCGGTGCAGGTGATCCCCACTGGTTCTCTTGCTCTTGATGTCGCTCTTGGAATTGGTGGTCTGCCTCGTGGGCGCGTCATCGAAATCTATGGCCCTGAATCCTCCGGTAAGACGACCGTTGCGCTTCATGCAGTTGCCAGCGCGCAAAAAGCAGGCGGAAACGCTGCATTCATCGACGCGGAACACGCACTTGATCCCGTCTATGCGCGCGCCCTAGGTGTTGACACGGATAACCTCCTGGTCTCCCAACCTGATACCGGTGAGCAGGCACTGGAAATTGCCGACATGCTGATTCGTTCGGGCGGCATTGACATCATCGTCATTGACTCCGTTGCTGCGCTTGTGCCCAAGGCTGAAATCGAAGGCGAAATGGGCGACTCTCATGTCGGTCTGCAAGCCCGGCTGATGAGTCAGGCCCTGCGTAAAATCACCGGTGCTCTCTCGGCGACCGGAACAACCGCAATCTTCATTAACCAGCTTCGTGAAAAGATCGGTGTCTTCTTCGGTAATCCCGAAACCACAACCGGTGGTAAGGCTCTGAAGTTCTACGCCTCCGTCCGCATTGATGTTCGCCGAATTGAAACCCTGAAGGAAGCTGGAGCTCCCGTCGGCAACCGCACTCGTGCAAAGATCGTCAAGAACAAGATGGCTCCGCCTTTCAAGCAGGCCGAGTTCGATATCGTCTACGGGAAGGGCATCTCCCGCGAAGGCTCGATTATCGATATGGGCGTGGAAACCGGCATCATCCGTAAGTCTGGCTCTTGGTTTACCTATGGTGATGATCAGCTTGGGCAAGGCAAGGAAAATGTCCGCCAGTTCCTCTCGGATAATCCTGAATTGGCCAATGAAATTGAACAGAAGATTTTGGTCTCTTTGGGAATCGGTGTGCAAGATGGCGAACTGACAGAGCCGACGGCGTCAGATATCGATGACTCGCTTGAGGATGCTGGCTTCTAGTTAATGGTCCGCTATTACGACCCAGAGACCACATCAGAAGAGGATGTTCGTCCGCGCGCGCGCACTAAGAGCCCAGCAGAACGCCAGGCTCTTATGCGCCAGCGCAATGCTGCCCTAGAAGGACAAGCCGCATTCGAGGCTGCCCGAGAGGTAGCACTTCGTCAGCTGGATGTTCGTGCCCGTTCACGAAGCGAATTAGAAACCGCAATAACCAGTCGTGGGTTTTCTTCTGAAGTGGCTGGCTCTGTTATCGAACGCCTTACGCAATTGGGGTTGGTTGATGACCTTGCCTTTGCGCGCGCCTTTTCTCGGGGACGTTTTGAGGCGGGGGGAAAAACGGGTTCTGCACTTCGCATTGATCTTCATCGGAAAGGGATCTCGCCGGAGATTATCGATACTGTGCTCTCAGAAATCGGTGCCGATGAAGAATTTGAGCGTGCTCTAAGCCTTGCTCAGAAGAAGATGCGTTCGATGCCGAATTGCGATGATCAAGTTGCGCGTCGACGTATTTTTTCGATGCTCGGGCGCAAGGGATACTCTCCTCAAGTTTGTATACGCGTGCTTGATGCAATCCTCGAAGGGAGAGGTGATGAGTACTGAAGATGCTATCTGTCAAGAACTGATTACTGATTTAAGCAATGCAGGCCTCACTGTTGCTGTTGCCGAATCCTTAACCGGTGGTCTTTTGTGCGCGGCTTTCGTTCATGTACCGGGTGCCTCAAACGCTGTGCGTGGGGGAGTATGTACCTACGCGACAGACACGAAGCATTCGGTTTTGAAGGTAAGCGATCAACGACTTGCGCAGACGGGTCCCGTTGATGATGAAGTTGCTCGACAAATGGCACACGGGGTTCGCGCACTTATGGGTGCGGATTTCGGTTTGTCAACGACTGGTGTTGCAGGTCCGGGACCTGCTGATGGGCATCCCGCGGGAACGGTCTATGTGGGTTGCGCGTGGGAAGGTGGCTCGCGGGTACAGCGGCTTGATCTGAGTGGCGACCGTGACCAGGTCCGGCAGGGTGCAGTGATCGCTGCGCTTGAACTATTCAGGGAAGTGCTGAAAGCGACACCAAATATCCATACGCGCTAGAATTCAACGACGATGAGTGTTGAAATGATGGACTTCCCGCGAACCTACGCGGTGCGCACCCTTGGGTGCCAGATGAATGAGCACGATTCCGAACGTATTTCGGGCCTCTTAGAGAAGGCGGGCTTGGTCCCTGTCGATCGCGTTCCTGCCGCTGCAGCGCGCGCAACCGACGCCGGAGACATGGGTGCAGACGTCATTGTTATCAACACCTGCTCCGTTCGTGAGAATGCCGCAACGCGTTTATTTGGAAACCTCGGGCAGCTCGCAGCAGTCAAGCGTGAACGCCCGGGAATGCAGATAGCAGTGGGCGGTTGCCTTGCCCAACAGATGCGTGACGGGATCATCGAAAAAGCCCCTTGGGTCGATGCAGTTTTCGGTACTCACAATATTGATGTTCTTCCCGCGCTTCTTCGCCGTGCAGAGCACAATCGCGAAGCGGCTGTTGAAATCGAAGAATCCCTGAAGGTTTTTCCTTCAACACTTCCCACTCACCGTGAAAGTGCATACGCAGCGTGGGTCTCAATCTCAGTTGGCTGTAATAACACCTGCACCTTCTGCATTGTTCCTCACCTCCGTGGAAAAGAACGTGATCGCCGTCCCGGCGAAATTCTTGAAGAAGTGCAAGCTGTTGTTGATGAAGGTGCAATTGAAATTACCCTTCTGGGACAAAACGTTAACTCTTACGGAGTTAGCTTCGGTCAGCGTGGTGCCTTCGCTGATCTTCTGCGAGCCGTAGGCAAGATTGACGGTTTGGAACGCGTTCGTTTTACCAGCCCACACCCGGCGGCCTTTACTGATGACGTTATTGAGGCAATGGCCGAGACTCCAACTGTCATGCCCTCTTTGCACATGCCACTTCAGTCGGGTTCGGACGCGGTCCTGCGTCAGATGCGCCGTTCCTACCGCCGTGATCGTTTCATGGGAATTCTTTCGCGAGTACGCGCTGCAATTCCCGACGCGGCAATTACCACGGACATCATTGTCGGATTCCCCGGAGAAACTGAAGAAGACTTCCAACAGACGCTTGAAGTTGTTGAAGAAGCTCGCTTCAGTTCTGCCTTCACTTTCCTCTACTCTCCGCGCCCCGGCACCCCGGCAGCTGACCGAGAGGACCAGGTGCCACAGGACGTCGCTCTTGAACGCTACAAGCGCCTCTTGGCTCTGCAGGAACGCATTTGTGCCGAGGACAATGCAGCACTTGTCGGGAATGAAGTTGAGGTGCTTGTTGCCGCAGGAGAAGGTCGTAAAGACGGAGCGACCCACCGTATTTCTGGACGAGCGCGCGATAACCGTCTGGTTCACGTTGCCCTTCCTCTGGGGATGAGCGAAGCAGATCGTCCGCGTCCCGGTGACATGCTTCGCGCTCGTGTCACACACGGAGCACCCCACCACCTCATTGCCGATTCAGCATTGGAAGATGGCGGTCTCTTTGAACTTCGTCGGACCCGTGCGGGAGATGCTTGGCAAAAGCGTCAAGCGCACGAAGAAGATTCGAAGATCTCCCTTGGAATGCCTCGTATCCGTATCGGGGCCCCGACTGGAAATGCCTGATACCGCATTGCCCCCTCTAGCTCAGCCATCGCAACTGATCGTTGCGGTGGTGGGGCCTACGGCCTCGGGAAAAAGCGATCTTGCGCTAGACCTTGCCCAGAGCCTGCCCGCGGATATGGGGGCGCACGCTGGGGAACTGGTTTCTGCGGATGCGCTTCAGCTTTACCGTGGAATGGATATCGGTACGGCGAAAACTCCCCTCGAGGAGCGACGTGGAATTCCCCATCATCAAATTGATGTCTTGGAGATTAGCGACGAGGCCTCTGTCGCTTCCTACCAGAAGTACGCGCGCGCCGATATTGCGCAGATTCATGCTCGTTCGAATCTTGCAGTTGTCGCTGGTGGTTCGGGGCTTTACCAGCGGGCGCTTTTGGATCAGATTGACTTTCCTGGGACAGATCCTAAGCTTCGGAAACGTCTTGAGGAAGAATCGCGCCTGCCCGGGGGAGTGGCTGCTCTTTTTCGCAGGCTCGAGGAATTAGATCCGGTGTCTGCCCAGCGCATTGATGCCCACAATGCGCGCAGAATTATTCGAGCGCTTGAAGTCATTGAGCTGACGGGGAAACCCTATTCTTCGTCGATGCCGCAGTATGTGTACGCGGCACCAGCCGTCATGCTTGCGCTTCGTTGGCCAATGGATGAGCTTGATGAACGCATTGCGCAGCGCACTCGCTTGATGTTTGACCAGGGGCTCGTTGAGGAAACGCGGGAACTAGACCGATTGGGGCTTCGACATACAAAGACTGCCGCTAAAGCAACCGGTTATGCGCAGGCTCTTGCTGTTATTGACGGTGAAATGACGATTCCCGAGGCCATTGATTCTGTTGCCTTGGCAACGCGCCAGTTGGCTCGTAGGCAAGTCAAGTGGTTGCGCCGCGACCCGAGAATCGTGTGGATTGATCGTAGCAGTGAGGACGCCGCCACCAGTGCCGAGGCTGCGTTACAGAATGCCCGTGAGCTTGTGTTGTCAGCACTTCAATAAGAGGCATTTGAGATTGCTCCTTAGGCTACCGTATTCTGTTTTCTGTTCAAGAAGAAAGAGAGTCGAGATGTCTGTGAACAGGGGCTGCCGTATCGTCGCGGCACTGTGTGCCCTTTTTCTTGGGGGAGGCCTTGCTGGATGCTCCTTATTGGGAGCATCGAATGTGAGCAGTGATGATATTCGCGCGATGAAGAATATTCCCGAAGGACAGAAGAATACCTTGATTTCCAGGATGGAAGCGGCATCTTCTGCCTCTGAACGCGCAGAAATTGGACAACAGGCAGTGTCCTTAAACAAGATGGTCGGAACCAAACTCGTGATGAAGGAGCCGCCGATCGCCTATCAGCGGACCTACGAGCTTAAAACCGACGGTACGGTCGAAGCCGATAAGAATGATTACGCCTACCTGTACATGTCAGCCGCCGACTATTGGCGCTTGGGTGAAGAAGGTTACGAACTCTGCGTGGATCAGGGATGCGAATACTACTCAGAATGGACCGTCGAGGTTGAAAAAGGCTATGGCGGGGCAGAATACGTCTGGACTTTGAAAATTGATGACGGCGCGACAGCGGTGGATGGGGAGCCCCTGGTTCGTCGTTTCCAGGTTGCGAAGTGAAAGGTAAGGGGAGAAGCGAAATGAAATCAATGCTTTTTTCACATCGCAAGGTAGTGCGGGCACTTATCGGCGCAGGAAGTGCATGTGCTTTGATCGTCGCCGGTGCGTTTGTCCCACTCCGCGATGCAGTGGCAGATGATTCCATCACCGGACAAGATTATGTTTCTTACTATCACCTAGACCAAGTGAAAGCGAAGGGCATCACTGGTAAGGGAGTCAAGATCGCACTTATTGGTGGCTTGGTCGATACCTCTGCTCCTGAACTTGCCGGGGCATCAATTATTGATCAAAGTCCGTGCAAATTTGATCCTGTTGCTCAAACATTGACACGTCCAACTGCCATGGCATCGGTCTTGGTATCACAGTCATACGGCGTTGCCCCTGGGGCAACCTTGATGACCTACGGTCTTGCAGGACCTCATTATGAAACTTCGGGTGAGTGTGTAGATGACGATGGAAATCCGAAGTTCCCGCTTCAGAATCTCATTCACCAGGCGATTGAAGATGGCGCGCAGTTAATTGTGATGTCTACTCCTTATGTTGATGAGGAAGCAGAGGGAGACTTGTCGGTCTTCGACCTCGAAGCGAAACGAATCATGTTCAGAAAGCGTCAAGAACTTTATAAATGGGCCGTTGCTCACGCGATGGCAAGTGGGGTTCCAATCGTTGCGAGCGTTGGTGATGAACCGCAGGATTCAACAGATTATTCGTATTCGGCGTTGTCCGGTGTCGTTGGTGTTTCGGCTATTGCTCCCGATGGGCAGCTTGCGGCGCGTTCCTCTTGGGGACAGGTGGTTACGGCATCTCTTGGCACAAATGTTAATGTGAGGATGTATCCGGACAAGAATGTCGAAAAAATGGACTGCGCGAGCTGTGCTTCAGCCATTACTACGGGTTTTCTGGCCTTGGCGCGTGAGAAATGGCCGCAGGCAACCGGAAATCAGCTTCTTCAGCTTCTGGTCCGAACTGGCAAGAATTCCGGGGACTCCTGGAATGAGCGAACAGGATTTGGGCCAACGGATCTTGAGGCAATGCTCAGCACCGATCCCGCTCAATTCCCAGATGAGAATCCACTTCCGGATAAGACGAAATTGGGGAAGAGCACTAAAGGGTCTGCCGGATCAAACTTTGGCTCTGGCCAGGGTGGCTCAGTTCCTCTTCCCCAAGAAGTTGCAGATTACGGTGATGGCATCAAGTTCCCATTAGAGCTGGAGCACGAAGACCCCAACTATGTCTATCGTGGCCTTGATGATTCCGCGGCTTCCCCGGGAGGCGACTATATTTCGTCTCCAGTCCACCTGGGCACAAGCCCGCGCTTCCACAAGAAAAAGAAGTAGCGGAACGCTGATCTGAAAATGAGTGGTGGGAGGAAACCCTAGGGTTTCCTCCCACCACTCATTCATGCCAAAAACAATCCCGTATCTACCGGGATATAGATTCAGGAATGCGCACGGACCTCAATAATCCGGTAGCCCTTCTTAGATGCAATCTTCTCTGCAGGAAAACCTTGCTGGCACAGCCACTGCGTTAAAGAGTCGGCGCCAAGATTTTTCTGAACAACCAGGTAGGCGACACCGTTTTCGCTCAGCATGGAAAGCCACGTTATCAGCAGCTCATGAAGAGCATTCTTTCCAATGCGGATAGGCGGATTAGACCAGATCACATCAAAGGTGATTCCTTGAGAGCGAAGCTTCTCAGGTGCCTCTTCGGCATGCAGGGTATGGACGTTCTCGGCCTCGTTCAAGGAGGCATTGCGCGCGGTCAGGTCAAGCGCGCGCGAATTGACGTCAACGGCCCAAACGCTTGCCTCGGGGGACTCCAAGCCCATGGTGACGGCTAAAGGACCCCAGCCGCAGCCCACATCAAGGAAGTTACCGCGCTCGGGGAGGGCAGGGGCCTCGGCAAGAAGCTGGCGGGTCCCCAAATCAATACGTGAACCAGAAAAGACTCGGTCGCTTACCCACATCTCTAGATCGAAGCCGCGAACTCGATCGCGAATCAGGTGAAGCTCATCAGCTGATGCGGGCTCAGAATCGGTGAAGTACTGTTCATCCACGCTTCAAGGGTACTTGAGAAGTGCTACGCCCGGCGAGAAACTCTCTTCTTTTTCTCCACAGGCAGGCCCATTGATAGTCCAAACATGGGAAAATAAAAAGCGAATCCCACACGAACTTTCACCATCTTGGAGAAACTGAATGACCGAAGATTCCACTGAGCGGGCAAAAGGTGTTGTCGCGCGTATCCTTGCGCGCACAGGAACCGCCCTGGAATCAACTCAAGGACAAGATCATCACGCGCAGGCGGGCGAACTTGAACGAGAGGCACGTGCGGGGACCCGTCGTGTCCAAGGACTCTCGAACGACCTTGAAGAAATTTCTGAAGTCGAGTACCGGCAGGTCCGCCTTGAAAAGGTCGTGCTTGTAGGGCTGCGTACCACTGGAAGTGAAGAAGAAGCAGAGAACTCTTTGCGTGAGCTGGCAGCGCTTGCTGAAACAGCCGGTTCTCAAGTCCTCGACGGCGTGATTCAGAAGCGTTCGCATCCCGATCCCGCAACTTATTTGGGGTCTGGTAAAGCTCGTGAATTGGCTGAGCTTGTTGCTGCGGATGGCGCAGACACAATCATTGTTGATGGTGATCTTGCCCCTTCCCAAAGGCGCGGCTTAGAAGACGTTGTCAAGATCAAAGTTGTTGACCGAACCGCGTTGATTTTGGATATCTTCGCTCAGCACGCTAAATCTCGAGAAGGCAAAGCTCAAGTCGAATTGGCACAGTTGGAATACCTCCTTCCGCGTCTTCGCGGGTGGGGCGATTCGATGTCGCGTCAGGCTGGCGGCCGCGTCGCATCGGGTGAAGGTATTGGTTCGCGAGGCCCAGGTGAAACGAAAATTGAGCTGGATCGACGCCGTATTCGAAACCGCATGGCAAAACTGCGCGAGCAGATTCGCCGAATGGAGCCGGCACGCCAAGCACAGCGCGCTAATCGCTCACGTTCAACCATTCCTTCCGTTGCCATCGCGGGGTACACAAATGCCGGAAAATCCACGCTTCTCAATGCCCTGACGGGCGCGGATGTCCTGGTTGAAGATGCTCTCTTTGCGACCCTTGACCCGACTGTCCGTCGTACGCAAACAGAGGATGGGCGTGCCTACACGCTTTCAGACACCGTCGGTTTCGTATCGCGCCTTCCAACCCAGCTTGTTGAGGCCTTCCGCTCGACATTGGAAGAAGTCGGCGAAGCCGATGTAATCCTTCACGTTGTCGATGCTGCGCACCCCGATCCAATCGGACAGATTCAGGCTGTTCATTCGGTCCTGGACACGATCGAGGGAGCGCGCGATATTCCCGAGCTCATCGTCTTCAATAAGGCTGATCTTGCCAGTGATGAACAACGGGTATTTGTCCGTTCTCTGAGTGACCGTGCGGTGCTTGTCAGTGCCGTGACTGGCGAGGGGATTTCCGAGCTTCAAGCTGTCATCGCATCAATGCTCCCGCGTCCACGCGAGGTCGTTGACTGTGTCGTTCCCTATGTCCATGGAGCGCTCATTCATCGCATTCATGAAGAAGGAGAAGTCCTTCTGGAAGAGTACCTTGGCGAGGGAGAGCACATTCGGGCTCGCGTAGACGGAGCATTAGCTGCGGCAGTACGCGCAGTTGCTCTTCCAGTGCAGGGAGAAGCGCAGGGTGCAGGTTTTGAAGAGATCGCCGAGCCCGACGTTGCGGTCCCCGCAGAGGACTTCGAATGAGCCTCGCAACAGCGAAGCAAGCGCTGGGCGCGGCTCTCCGCGAGATGGGCGGCCAAGTGCGCAGCGGACAAGAGACGATGCTCGAGGAGATTTGCGCTGCTCTTGAAGCCCCTGAGCACCTTCTTGTTCAGGCGGGAACCGGTACGGGTAAATCTCTTGGGTACTTGATTCCGCTTATGGATTTTGCGGTCAGTCGAGATGAAAGAGTCCTTGTCTCTACCGCAACGCTAAACCTCCAGCACCAAATTCTCACCAAAGATGCCCCGGTTGCAGCCGGGGCAATCGAAGACGTTCACGGACGCAGGCCTCGGGTCGCCCTCCTCAAAGGGTGGAATAACTATTTGTGTACCTTCCGGCTTGGTGGTGGATACCCCCTGGAAGGAACGCTCTTTGACGTCCCAACCCAGCGTGATGATGATGACGAGGCCGCGCCGGCCAGTGAGCTGGGCGCGGAGATTGTGCGTTTACGTCGCTGGGCCTCGCAAACGGAAACGGGGGATCGAGATGAACTCGATCCCGGGGTAAGCGATCGAGCGTGGTCGCAAGTTTCAGTGTCACGTCTGGAATGCCTAGGTAAGCAGTGCCCGATGATTGATGACTGTTTTCCCCAAGCAGCCCGTGAAACCGCGCAAGAAGCGGATGTTGTCGTCACCAACCATTCTCTGTTGGGGATCAACGCTTTAAGCGATAGTGATCTCTTCGGGCCGATTGGTGCGCTCGCGGTCGACGAGGCTCATGAGCTTGCTGAGCGAGTGCGCGAACAAGCCTCGGTTGCAGTGTCCTTGAAGTCCATGACGCGGATTTCACGCAGGCTTCGAAGTCTGGCCTCTGTGGACACTGACGCGCTTGATCATGTTGCCGCGCAGCTTGATGCACTCCTCCAAAGCTTCCAAGTCGGGTTAATGACTGACCGGACAAGTCTGAAACCAGTGATGTCCGCCTTGGACACGGCTAAGCGTGATCTTGATACGCAGATTTCCGCCCTTCAACTTGAGGCCGCGACGAAAGTTCTGGTGCGAGCCTTCATTGATGAACTTGACCAGGTCCTGCAAGCGTGGGGGAGAGACGCTGAGAAGAGCGTGACCTGGGTTGAGCGCGATGAAGACCGAGGCCTGTGCTCCCTGATGATTGCGCCCTTGCATGTTGCGCCTTCATTGGCTGACAACGCCTTTGGTCAGCGGCCGGCAATTCTTACTTCCGCAACATTGAGTCTGGGTGGGAGTTTTGACTCGCTTGCGTACAGTACGGGATTAAATATGGCTCCACTGCCGTGGAGGGGAGTGGATGTCGGGTCGCCATTTGATGCCTCTCGGCAGGGAATCTTGTACATCGCAGCAGGGCTTCCGGCGCCGAGTAATGGGCAACCTAGCCCAGCGGCGATGGAAGAGATGGTCTCTTTGGTCAAGGCCAGTGGCGGTGGAGCCCTTGTTCTCTATGCCTCGTGGGCGGCGGCGCGGCAGGGGGCGCAAAAGCTTCGAGATGAGGGTGTCTCAGAGGTCTTGCTCCAGGGAGAGGACTCTCTACCGGCCTTGATTAAACGCTTCCGTTCGAAGCGTGATTCTGTCTTAGTTGGGACGATGTCTCTGTGGCAGGGAGTAGACGTTGTCGGGGACTCATGTCGCTTGGTCGTCATCGATAAAATTCCCTTCCCTCATCCAAAAAATCCGATAGTCAAGGCCCTGACCGAGGACGCTGATCGGCAGGGAGGCAAAGGCTTTTTCCAAGTGAGTGTAACTAGGGCTGCGCTCATGATGGCGCAGGGAGCCGGACGTCTTTTGCGATCCCATAAGGACCGAGGCGTTGTTGCCGTTCTTGATTCGAGGCTTCAATCCCGCAGTTATGGGCGATTCATTATTCAGTCGATGCCTGAGTTTTGGCGTACCTGTGACCTTGATGTTGTAACGGGCGCTTTGGAAAGACTTCATGCTGAACTGCATGAAGACTGAATCAGCACACTTCGTTCAATTAGGGGATTTTGGCCTATCAGGATGAAGGGTGATCTGAGAGAATAGGGCTGTTCACTTGTTTAGGAGGTTGCTCATGCCCACCCACTCACAAAGTTTGTATCCCAGCTCTTCTGGCCGTCCTTCAAAGATTGCGATTATCGGCGCGGGTGCTGTTGGTACCGCCGTTGCCTACGCCTGCTTGATGCGCGGAGATGCGCGTGACATCGTCTTGCACGATATCAACAAGCCGAAGGTGGAAGCCGAAGCCTTGGATATGGCGCATGGCATTCAGTTCACCCCTTCTGGCTCCATTGAGGGCTCGGATGATGTCGAGATCGTCCGTGGAGCAGACCTGGTCATCGTCACTGCCGGTGCCAAGCAAAAGCCCGGTCAGTCGCGACTGGAACTCGCTGGTTCCACCGTTGACCTCATGCGTAAGATCCTCCCTAATCTGTTGAACGTTGCCCCCGAGGCTCGCTTCATGTTCATCACGAACCCCGTTGATGTAGTGACCTATGCGGCCCTGAAGATTACAGGCCTTCCGCGTAATCAGGTCTTCGGTTCGGGTACGGTTTTGGACACTTCGCGCCTTCGCTACCTGGTTTCTCGCGAAACAGGTGTTGCCACTCAGAACATTCACGCGTATGTCGCCGGTGAGCACGGAGATTCTGAAGTTGCCCTGTGGTCTTCCGCTGAGATCGGTAATGTTCCGCTGCGCCACTGGGGACCGACGCTTTCAGGCCGACTCTTTGATACTGAGCTTCGCGAACAGATTGCAAAGGACGTCGTGAACTCTGCCTACAAGATCATTGAAGGCAAGGGCGCGACAAACTACGCAATCGGCTTGGCAGGGTCGAATATCGCACGTGCGGTTTTGCGTGATGAGCAGCGTGTGCTGACTGTCTCGACACTCCTTGAAGACTGGGAAGGCATCTCGGATGTCTGCATGGCGGCGCCGACTCTGGTTGGTCGCGATGGCGCAGGCCGCGTACTGAACCCGCCGCTCACTCTTGCTGAGCGCGATGGATTGACCGAATCGGCAACTCGTCTTCGCCAAGTCGCCCGAGATTTGGGTTTCTAAATTCGAGGGATTGATTTTATGGGTGTGGCCCCGACGCGTTGCGTCGGGGCCACACCCATTAAGTCTCAGTGAAAAGTCATTTACTACAGTGAACGAATGACAGTGACGACCCTGCCCATGATTGTGGCGTCATCACCTGGGATCGGAGCATAGTCCTGGTTGTGGGGGAGAAGCCAGATGTGGTCAGAAGTTCTGGAAAATTCTTTGACCGTTGCTTCTCCGTCGATCATTGCAGCAACGAATTCGCCGTTGATCGCAGTGGATTGACTGCGGATGACAACGAAATCGCCGTCGAGGATGCCGGCGTCCACCATGGAATCGCCGTGGACTTCAAGCATGAAGAGCTCACCATGACCGGTCAATCGTGTCGGTAATTGGAAGATATCTTCGATTGCCTGTTCGGCAGTGATCGGCGCACCTGCAGCGATTCGCCCGACCAGGGGAATCGCTGAGGCGTCCTCGTCTACGTGACCGGTTGGAATTTCGACCGTCACGATCTCTTGGGGCGACGTGGCTTTCGCGTCTTTTTCGCCGAGAAGAGTTCGTCCAGATTCAGACACTTCGAGTGCTCGGGGAAGCCCTGGAACCTTCTGAAGGTAGCCAAGGCGTTCGAGTGTGTCGAGGTGGTGCTTGACCGTCGAAGGTGAAGAAAGACCGACGATCTGCGCGATTTCACGTACCGAAGGAGGGAAGCCGCGTCGACGCACTTCGGTGTTGATCAGGCGCAGAATTTCGATTTGTCGACCTGTCAATTCTGTGTCGCTGCTCACGATAATCCCTTCGGAACTAAAAACTGGACGGAAATGAGCGTGCTCAATGGTCCACTCACAGTGTTAAGAATACGGGAGAAATTGAGTAAATCAAACATATGTTCGAAAGTGGCTCGACATCTCTCGAAAGAATTGCTATCGTACAAGTGTTCGACGAACATCTGTACGACCGAAAGGGGAACATCGTGAGCACAATGACTGTTGCAGCGTCTCAAGAGGGGACTCGTCGCCCGCACCTTCAACTCGTCTCCGAGGAATCCCTAGCATCCGTTTATGACATTCGTCAGGCGCCATCAGCTCGACGTCGCCGTGAACTCCTTCGTAATGATGATCCTTCGATGCGTCGTCGCCCGGTTATCGCTACGCATTCGTCTTTGGGGCTTCGTCGCTTGGTGAGCGGCGCTCTAGCGTTCATTGCCGCTACGGGAATTGCAGTTGGTGCGGGTCTTGCATTGCAAACTCAGCCTTACGATGGTCCGACCCATGTGGTTTCTGTGGCAAGCGGGGATAGCGTGTGGAGTTTGGCTCAGGGAGTCTCGACCACTCGTCCACTGAAAGATGTCGTCAATGACATCAAAGAGCTCAATGATGTTCAGGGTGCATTGCAAGTTGGTCAGGAAGTGCGCGTCCCGACTCGCTGACCTGCGTTTTATTCTCCCTGTTGCCGTGGTGTCTTAGTTGCGAATCTGATCGATCAACCGTAGTTTTAGAGGGTGCACTGCCCTTTCTGTCATAACCCTGATTCGCGTGTGGTTGATACACGCATTGCGGATGATGGCGCCTCGATTCGCCGGCGCAGGGAATGCACCTCATGTAAGAAACGCTTCACAACATTGGAAACCTCTTCTTTCCAAGTTGTTAAGCGCTCTGGTGTCATCGAGCCCTTCTCTCGAAATAAGGTTGTTGCTGGGGTAAGGAAAGCATGCCAAGGGCGTCCTGTTTCCGATGATGAGCTGGCACTTTTAGCCCAACAAGTTGAAGAGCATCTTCGTACATCCGGCGTCTCTTCTGTATCCAGCGATGAGGTTGGGAAAGCGATTCTGCCCTTCCTTCAGGATCTTGATGAGATCGCATATCTACGTTTTGCCTCCGTCTATCACGCGTTTAATTCGCTAGACGACTTTGCAGATGCGATTGATTCACTCCGCGAACGTTCTCAGGCTAAAAAGGCGACAAAGACTGCGAAGAACAAATAGGTCAGGGCTGCAGCTGAGCGAATAACACGCCTGCCTTTTTCCAAGAAAATTCTCGCAGAAGCAGCTCTAAAAGAGCTTAGATATCGCCTTTAGGCTTCCCACTCTTCCATGCCACGGGGCAGCTGCGTAGTCGTGACGGCATGCAGATCGTGAGTTGCGCGGGTGAGCGCAACGAAAAGGTCGCCACTTCCTTGCTCAAGAATGGCGCCCGGTTCGACAACAACGACCGAATCAAATTCCAACCCCTTAGATCCAGCCGCAGTCAGATAACTCACTCGCTGATCCAAAGCGCTTGCCCCCGATTCATCCGCATGCCACAGCTGCGCCTGAGCATCTGGAACGATCACGCAAATACGTCCCTTTCCTTCGCCCTCTTCGCGGTCAAGGCGTTCTTCCATCGCAGAGACGACTTGAGAGATGCATTCCTTAAGTGTGTCTTTGTGTGTATGTGAAACCTGGTAACAGTTGGGAACATCCCGAACAGCTTCCATGGGGTAAAGAACTGGAGTGCCGTGCTGTGCCATAACGGCCTGCGCGATTCGGGTTAGCGCCCGAGGAGTCCTGTAGGAAATTGAAAGAACGAACTCTTCACTGAACGCGCGCGCGGCTGGGCCAAGAGCTTGCTTCCAGGAATTTGGACGTCGGTGGCCTCGTTTTTGGTCGAGATCGCCAACAACCGTCATTGAGCGACTTGGGCAGCGCCGCAAAAGGCAACGCCACGCCATAGGTGAAAGATCTTGAGCCTCGTCAATGACAATATGCCCATAAGTCCAGGAACGGTCTGCCCTCGCGCGTTCAGCAAGCGGCCGGAGCGAGGGCGCTTCCTGAGTCTGGCGCATCAGCATATCTGCGGTGACGATTCCTCCGCCCAGGCCTGTTGCCTTCAAGGCCTCGTTCGCACGTTCCCGTTCCTCTTTTTCTCGCTGTTCATCGGCTCGGCGCTTCTGGGCTGAGGCGAGATCAAGCGTCCCCAAGAGCTCTTCGAGTTCATCGATCAGTGGAATATCTGAAATGGTGAGCGGCTCATATTGAGCTCGGTACAAGAGGCTCAAGTCTTCGACCGACAGGGGAGTGCCTGCCTTACGGTTCGCTTGAGCCAAGAGATCTGGGCGCGACCACAGCTTGCGAAGGAAAACAGGTGCCTGTGTGGGCATCCACGCCAAGTTAATTGCCCGACGGGCATCAACCGAGTCGCGGATCTCAGACATCCAGGTCCTCAAATCATCAGGATCGATGTCTGCCGTGCTGGATGCATCCCCAGCTTCTACGATCAGGCGTCCAGCAAGTAGCTCCATAAGGCCCATCGCGAAAGACTCTCGCGCGACATTGTGTGGACGGCCGCTTCGGCGCGCTCGCGAAAGAGCTTCCTGCACATCTTTGATTCGCAAAGTAACACGGCGATTCCAGACTTGAAGAACTTGATCACGATCGGGAAGACGCGGGATCAGACGAACTGCTTCGCGCAGAATACGACTAAACGCCGCGCGTCCCTTAATCGCAGCGATATCGACAGGATCATCGTCTTGTGCGCTCAAGCCGGGGACGATGTCACCGATGGTCATCTGTACGACACCGGATTCGCCGAGGGATGGAAGAACCTGCTCGATATAGCGCAGGAAGGTGCGAGAGGGGCCAATGATGAGTACTCCCGAACGTTCAAGTCTCTCGCGCTGCGTGTAGAGAAGATAGGCAGCGCGGTGTAGAGCAACGGCAGTCTTGCCTGTGCCGGGGCCACCTTGAACCACAAGGATTCCTCGATCGCTGGCACGGATCACCCGGTCCTGTTCGCCCTGGATCGTTGCAACAATATCTCCCATTCGGCCACTACGTGCCGAAGAAAGCGCGGACATCAAGGCGCCTTCGCCTTGAAGGGTAAGTCCTTGATGCTGTGCCTGATCGACATCAAGAAGTTCATCTTCAACCGAAGTGACTGTTCGCGCGCGAGTCGCAATATGTCGGCGGCGAACGACTCCCAGAGGCTCTTGGGCTGTCGCTTGATAGAAGGGGGCAGAAATTGGAGCTCGCCAGTCGATAAGAAGGGGAGCAGAGTGCTCATCGAGAAGAGAGATTCGACCGATGTAGTGGGTTGCGTGGTCCTTCATGTCGAGGCGCCCGAATACTAAGCGCTCTTCGACGTTATCCAGTCGGGAAGACAACTCTGCAAAATGAGTGGCCAGAGCATCGCGCTCAGTCCATCCCTGAGCGTTACCGACCCCGTGATTAGCATCGATCTTCTGACGCTGCTCGCGGTATTGAGAACGCAGTTGATCCAATCGCGAGTACGCGCGGTCAACGAATTCTTGTTCTTCAGCCACTGGGGTAGTAGCGCGAGCGGAGTCAGACATTGGGACCTTCCGGTAGAAAAAGTCTGGCGTTCTATTTTGCCCTAATTTCCAGTGATTTTCACTCTCTAAGCCGATGGCGCAAATGTGGGATTAGCCGCGCCTAGGGCGGCTCAACAATGTAGCTTTAGAATGAGTGATACCAGTTGAGACGCTTGGAAACCGAAGGAGGGGAACATGACCGAAACCCAGACTCATGGGGATAATCACCAAGCTCCCCCGACCCGCGCGCGAATTCTGGTCATCTACTTCGATGGCGCGATGGATGCGGGAGCATCCGGTCGCATGGCCGCTGAACAGATGTTGCGCGCTCTTCCAACCACGCATATTGCTGACTTTGAAGCAGAAGACTTCATTAATTATCGGTCACATCGACCAGTGATCACGGTAAAAAACTGGGTGACGCAGGAGGTTGAGATTCCGAAGATTTCTTTGGATCTTCTGCGTGATGATCGGGGAGAATCTTTCCTTTTGCTCCACGGTCCTGAACCGGACTATCGCTGGGAAGAGTTCGCTGAGCGTGTTCGCAAGATCGTCAGCGATGCCGGCGTCGAGGTCGTATTTGGGATGACCGGCGTTCCTTCGGGTGTACCGCATACGCGCCCAACTCCGGTTCATGTCCACACGACCGATGCCTCCCTTGTTCCTGCGCAGCCGCATATGGCTGCGACGATGCAATTCCCCGGGTCGATTGTGTCCTTCCTACAGTGGAAGCTGAAACAAGCGGGGATCGATGGGATGACTCTCTTGGCGATCGTTCCTTACTACATGTCAGAGTCGGCCTATCCTGCAGCCTCCTCAGCGATTTTGCGTAAGCTTACTGAGTTCTCGGGCCTTTCCCTACCCGTTGGTGATCTGGAGCAGGGAGCAGCAGAGGATTTGGATACCTTCGCAGCCCTTGTCGATGCCAACCCGGAGGTTCAGCACACCGTTCGTGCATTGGAAGAGCATTACGACTCTTTCTCGGGAGATGGTTTGGGAATTCCGCTCAATGCTGTTCCCTCAGCTTTTAATGTCCCAAATCCTCAAGATAAAGGGAGCGATGCGAGCGGCATTACCGACGCGATCGAGGCCTACCTGGCCTCGGTGACCGATGGGGCTGCTGGCGTAGACGTTACTGAAGAGCCGGCGGAGAAGCCCGTTCAAGCGCCCTCAACCGAGGAGCTTTTAGCTCAGGCACTTGAGCGTATTGCGCAGCGTGAAAAGAAAGGCGAAGGCAGCACCATTCCTCATGCTCCTCGTCACCGCGGTGATGCAACCTCAGTAGAGGTCTCTGGGGAATCAGGTACCGCTGAGGAGCAGACGACCCAGTCGCCGGCTGAAGCCGAGGCTGATTCTGAGGACGAAACCAAGCCGCAGGACTAGAGCGCGCTCTGCGTCCAGCCGACGGCCTCGTCAGTCAGAGGGCGGGTCCCAGCGCGCCACTTACCCAGTTCCTTCCCGCGCAGTGGGCGGGCGGGAAGGGGAAGCTTGCGCAAGAGGCGGTCAAGCTCAACCTCATCGGTGCGGCCGGGAGTAGTTTGTGCAAGGAAAACGATGTTTCCTCGGCGAGCTCCGCGACCAACTTTGGGATCGCACAGTGCTTGTACGTCTGCGAAGGATTCACTCATCCCAGCTAAATCCAGACGCGCGTTGTCGCCACCGCCGTGCGCGCTGTTTTCAAGGAGGATCCCGTCGCTGCGGAGGACTCGTTGGCATTGAGCTGCGAACTCGGTGGTCCTCAATTGCGGGGGGACAGATTCTCCGGCAAAAGCATCGCGGACAATGACATCGAAGGAAGAATCTCGCAGGGAATCGATCACTTGACGCGCTTCTCCAATACGGATTTTTAGAATTGGAGAACGCGGTAAATCAAAGTGATCTCGAGCAAATTGCGCAATAGTTTGGTCAATCTCAACAACGGTGTGGCGTGAGGCGGGGAAGAGAATAGACCAGGCCCAGGGGAGCGCACACGCCGCGCCACCCAGATGTAATACGCGAATGGGGTCATTGGCTGCGTAAGTTGATTGCAGTGCGCAGGTCGCATGCTGCATGTATTCGAAATCTAGGTAACTGGGATCAGAAGTGTCGATACACGACGACTCCGCCCCGTTAATGAGAAGGGTCGCTCGCGGGCCGTCCCAGCGGATCTCGATTGACGGGGAGTCTAGAGTAGTCATAGGGCTACTGTACGTGGGAAGGAGGATACGATGTCGAATGCTCCGCGCGACCGCCGTGGAAAACGCTATTGGGGCGATGATGATTCCCAGACGAATATTTTGCACATTGACATGGATTCCTTCTTCGCGCAGGTGGAGATTCGTGAAGATCCATCATTGGTAGGGAAAGCTGTGATTGTTGGTGGGAGCAGCAATCGTGGTGTCGTGACCTCTGCGACCTACGAGGCTCGTGCTTTGGGAGTGCGTGCAGGAATGCCAACCGCGCGAGCGCGTGCTCTGTGCCCCACTGCCGTATTCGTTCCCGGGCATTTTGAGCTCTACCGTGAGTATTCGAAGCGTGTCATGTCAGTTATTGGTCGCTTCAGTCCGCTCGTTGAGCAGGTCAGTGTTGACGAGGCCTTTGTTGACGTTCGCGGTTCGCGGCTGCGTTTCGGCAAGCCCATGCATATTGCCGCCGAGATTCGCCGCCAAATTCGAGAAGAAATCGGCCTTCCTGCTTCCGTTGGGATTGCGTCGACAAAATCGGTGGCAAAAATTGCTTCCTCGAATGCGAAGCCGGATGGTGTGCTTTTAGTTCCTGCCCAGTCCACGATTGAGTTCCTTCATGGCCTTCCTGTCGGGGCGCTGTGGGGTGTCGGTGCTAAGAGCGCGCAGGTGCTTGAGCGTGAAGGGATCGAAACAATCGGGCAATTGGCTGAGCACCCCTTGCCTCGGCTATCAAGACTGCTCGGTGCTGCTGCGGCTCACAGTCTTCATGATTTGGCATGGGGGATTGATCCGAGGCCGGTGACTGTCTCGCGTGAAGAAAAATCGGTGGGGATGGAGCGTACTTTCGAAACCGATATTCGCGATAGAGCACTTCTCGATCAGTTCATTACGAAGGCCTCTCACGAATGTGCGAGGAGGTTGCGTGTGGGAAATTGGCTCTGTAAGCAGGTTGCAATCAAAATGCGCGGGGCAGATTTTTCGACCATTACACGTCAGCAACGTCTGAGAGTTCCCACAGATCTAGGTCGAGAAATCGCTGTGGCTGCTCACCAACTGTTTGAACGGGAAACTCTTCCAAGTGGGGGAGTGAGACTATTTGGCGTTCGCGCTGAGGGCTTAATTGCGCGAGATGAGGGATTCGAAGTTGCCCTTGATCAGGATGAACGCCCTCAAGCGGCCGAGCGCGCTATGGATAAAATCCGGGGGAAATATGGTGCAGGCGCGATATCGCTTGCATCACTGCTTGAAGAAAACAAGTAGGATGGGGCTATGGCACTTTCGGATTATGAGAAGCAAGTTCTCGAAGAGATGGAGGCGCAGTTTGGTTCCCAGCCTGCCTCCTTCAATGATCATTCACGTCCGAATGCCAATGCGGAGCAGCAGCCTGCTCGTTTGTCGCCGCGTAAAGTCGCTGCTGGCGCACTGATGATCGTTGCTGGTCTTCTGGTCTTGATTGCCGCTGTGTCTCTTGGCTATTCGGTGATCTCTCTGATCGTTGGAGTAGCCGGCTTCCTCTTGATGGTCGGTGGCGCTTGGTATGCGCTCACTGCGAAGGGAAGTTCCTCGAGTTCGGGCCAAAAACGTAGCTCCTTTATGGAACGTCAACAAGAACAGTGGGATCGGCGTTCGGATGATCGCTAATTCTTATTGCTGTGATTCCTGGTGACATTGTCACCGGGAATTTTTTTATCCCTCACGAAGGCGCGGGGTAAACCTTCCTTCTTGCTTCCCAAAGAGCCTCCACTTTCCACCAACGTCGCTCGTGGAGATTCATTTTCTGCAGAAAATCGCTATTTCTGAAATTTCTGACGAGAAACGCTGAAAATTTCCCCCACTTTCCTCCACCTCAATTTTTCATTGGTATTAAGCGGATTTAGCGCTAAATAAGCATGTAGTATGTCTCGAAATTGCACCAAATTGGTAAATCGTGGAGTAAAGTGGGGGAAGATGTCACATAGGGGAAGGTGGTGAATGATGTTCCTTGGTACCTACGAGCCAAAGCTCGACGACAAGGGGCGCGTGATCCTCCCTGCCCGATTCCGAGAGGATATGGAAGGTGGGGTTGTCCTCACTCGAGGGCAAGAACACTGCATCTATGCCTTTCCTGCCCAAGAGTTTGAGCAGATGACAGTCGAGCTTCGCCGGGCTCCACTGTCCTCCAAACAGGCACGCGACTATATCCGCGTGTTGCTCTCGGGTGCGTATAAGGAGGTTCCGGACAAACAGGGAAGAATTACCCTTCCTCCGGATCTTCGTAAATACGCGGGTCTTGATCGTGAACTCACCGTCATTGGTGCGGGTTCACGCGCTGAGATCTGGAATTCACAGGCATGGAATGACTACCTATCCGTCCAGGAAGACGTCTTCTCGCAAACAGAAAACGAAATTATCCCAGGAATGTTCTAGTCCGCCCTTCCAGGTCTCCTCCCGTTGTTCTGACGTCACTTCCCCGATGGCAGAGCACGGTGGGGGACCTGGATGGACGGGCACCCATCACACAGAAGGAGGGCAGACGTGTCTGTCGACCGCGATCCCGCGCAGCTGCATGTTCCTGTTCTCCTCAATGAGTGCTTGGACATGCTGGCTCCTGCAATTGATGCTCCCGGCGCTGTTCTCATCGATGCGACTCTTGGAATGGGTGGACACACTGAAGCGGCACTGACACGTTTCCCCGAGCTCACCGTTTTCGGTATCGATCGAGATCCTTCGGCGATCGCCCTCGCATCGAAGCGCCTTGAAGCTTTTGGCCCGCGTTTCCGCGCCTTCCACACCACTTACGACAAGATGGATGAGGTTGCTGCGCAAGCCCCCTCTGGAATGGTCGATGGCATCCTCATGGATCTGGGTGTCTCTTCCCTCCAGCTGGACCAAGAAGACCGAGGCTTCTCTTACTCGCATGATGCCCCGCTTGATATGCGAATGAACCCCCAGGCGGGCATCAGTGCAGCGCAACTTTTGGCCTCGGCCTCGAAAGAGGAAATTACGCGGATTCTTCGCGTCTACGGGGAAGAAAAGTTCGCCTCGAAGATCGCCGGACGTATCGTCGCCACTCGAGAGAGTGAACCCCTGACGCGCACTTCCCAGCTGGCTCAAATCGTTCGCGATTGTATCCCCGCACCGGCACGTCGTACGGGAGGTAACCCCGCAAAGCGCACCTTCCAAGCGCTGCGTATTGCGGTCAACGACGAACTGACCATTCTCGAGGCTGCGCTTCCAGCCGCTCTTGCGCACTTGCGCGTTGGTGGTCGAATCGTCATCGAGTCGTACCAGTCCCTTGAAGATCGTCTGGTGAAGGACATCTTCCGTCGCGGCGCTACGGATCAGGCACCTGCTGGTGTGCCCATGATCCCCGAAGAACTTCAAGCCCGCTTGCGTCTACTGACACGTGGCGCACAGCTGGCTGATGACACAGAAAAATCCCATAATCCGCGCTCCGCTTCCGTGCGGCTGCGCGGCGCACAGATGATACGCCCCTGGAAGGAACGACCATGAGCGGAGCCACCGCGCGCGCACGCGCGACCTCTCGTCCGGCATACGTACGTGAAGATGTACGCCCACTGCTCACAGTGGTGAAGGCTAACCAGCCTCGCCGCTCGGTCATCCCTATGACCTTTGTTGCTTTGGTGATGATTGCTATCGCCATTGTTGTTCCGATGCTGATTAATACGCATATGGCTCAGACCTCCTACCAGATTCGCGAATACCAGATCCAGCTCAATGAGTTGGAGGCGCAGTCATGGACCCTGCAGACCCAGCTTCAGGAGAAGGCTTCTCCCGTCGAGCTCGAGAAGGCAGCGAAGGCACAGGGAATGGTGCACGCAGGAAAGCTGGGGACAATTCGTTTGGCCGATGGCCAAGTTGAGGGTGGTGTAGCCGCGCGATGAGCAGGTTGCAACGCATTTTCAAGGCGCCTGACACTTCGCCTCATCGCGCGAATTGGATGTCTGGTCTTCTGTTCTTGGGATTTGCGTTCTGCGTCATCCAGCTCATCGTTATTCAGGTATTTCAAAGCTCGACCCTTGCCTCCGAGGGGGAGCGAGTACGTACAGCCGTCAGTGAAATTGGCGCAAAACGTGGGGAAATTCTTGACGTTAACGGTGTCGTTCTGGCCGATTCGGTTCAGGCCTACCACATTGCGGTCAATCAGAAAGCGATTACTACCTACGAGCACAAAGACGACGACGGCAATGTTGTCGGCCGTGGTCCTGCTGAGGCCGCAAAACAACTCTCGCCTCTCCTTGGTATCAGCCAAGCGGAACTGGGCGGCATGATGCTTGGGGATTCGACCTACGTCTATCTGAAGAAGAATGTCGACGCGGTCACCTATCGTGAAATCCGCAAGCTCGACATTACCGGTATTGAATGGGAAGCGGTCTTTGATCGGACCTATCCCAATGGCAATACAGCCGGTCCGATTGTGGGCGCCGTCAACGCCGAAGGAGACGGTGTCTCTGGCTTGGAGGCCTATTTCAATAATTTCTTGCAGGGAACCTCTGGAGAAGAGGCCTACGAGATCTCTCCCAACGGTGCGGTGATGCCCGGTGGAAAGAGGGTCACCAAGGAACCTCAAGACGGTGGATCGGTCCGTACGACCCTCCATGCAGATCTTCAGCACTTGGTTCAAGATGCTTTGGATGCTCGCGTTCGTAAGCACAATGCGGACTGGGGTGTCGTTGTGATCTCCGACGTTTCGACTGGTCGAATCTTGGTACTTGCAGACTCTGGATCGACGACGCCGAACCCCTCAAAGCCTCAATCCGTAATGGGAGTCCAGGCACCCTACGAACCTGGCTCGGTTGGGAAAGTTCTCACGATGGCCTCGGCCCTAGAAAAGGGAACAACCACCCCCACGACCGTCTACTCTGTTCCTCACAGCATTAGTCCCGCAGACGCTGGAGGTCCGATTTCGGATTACCACGAACACGGGACCGAAATGATGACGACCACGGGAATCCTCACCCAGTCATCGAATGTTGGAACCATTGAAGTGGGCGAGCAAGTGGGGGACCGCGATCGCTACGACTTCATGACAAAGATGGGTCTGAACCAGGTCACTGGAATCGAATTGGCTGGTGAGTCGCAGGGCATTATGCGCGATTTTGATGCCATTCAAGGACGTGACCGCTACACCATGATGTTCGGACAGTCCTACGCGATTACGGCAATCCAACAGAATCAGTTCATCCAGGCGATCGGAAACCGCGGGGTCATGATTGCGCCGCGAATTATCGATTCGACAACTGATTCAAAGGGGCGAACCGAGAAGACTGTCGCGCCGCAACCCAAGCAAGTGATGTCCGCGGATCGTTCAAAAGAACTCATCACCATGATGGAATCCGTTGTCACGGATAAGCAAGGTACCGGTCAGACCGCAAAGGTTGAAGGCTACCGCGTGGCAGTCAAGACAGGTACTGCTGATATTAAAGTCAATGGTGCGGATGCGGTCGTTTCGAACACTGCTGGTCTGGTCCCCGCAGAATCGCCGCGTTTAGCTATTTCGGTTGTCCTCTACAACCCGCGTGTTGCTGGTTTGTCCTCTGATGCGGCTGCACCGCTGTGGAGTGAAGTCACAACCGAGGCCGTTCGCAACCTGGGGATCCCCGCGTCTACAGAAAGTGCCCAGCTGTATCCCACGACACCCTAGTAGGCTAGTGTCCAGATCGTTGGGTAGACCCTAAGGAGAAGAATGCATAGGTCCAGTCGCTGGATCGCTCAGGCATTGGGCGCACAGCTCCACGGAAACGACGTCGAGGTCACCGGGACAGTTGAAACGGATTCACGCGAAATCCGTCAAGGCTCTCTCTTTGTTGCCCGGCGTGGAGAAAATAGCGATGGCCACGATTATCTGGACGCGGCTGAGCGCAATGGCGCGGTGGCGGCGATTGTTGAACACCTGTGTGACTCGCCTTTAACGCAGATCATTGTCGAGGATTCGACCATCGCGCTGGGGGAATTGGCTCGAGTCTACCTTTCAGATTTGCGTTTGCACCAGAAACTGGACGTGATCGCAATGACCGGTTCGGTGGGCAAAACAACGACCAAGGATCTTCTTGCAGCAATCATGGGCGCCGATGCCCCGACGGTTGCTCCTCAACTGTCTTTTAATAATGAGGTCGGGCTTCCTTTGACGGTTTTGCGAGCCGATGAATCGACGCGCCACCTTGTTTTGGAAATGGGAGCTTCGGGACCTGGGCACATCGCCTATCTCACGCGAATTGCTCCACCTGACGCTGGAATTGAACTGATGGTCGGGCATGCACACCTTGGCGGCTTCGGCTCTGTTGAAGGTGTACGCGATGCCAAGGCCGAGCTGATTCAGGGGCTTGTATCATCGGGAATCTCGATCTTGAATTTTGATGACCCGCACGTCATGGAGATGGCGGTTCACGCACCCGGGCGAGTGGTCACCTTCTCGGCCTCGGGAAATAGCCAGGCCGATGGTAGCGCCCACGCGATTTCCTTGGATGAGCAGGGGAAGGCTTCTTTCGAACTCCACCTCGATGGGCGAGTGATCCCTGTACACCTAGGACTTGTTGGTATTCACCATGTCGCCAATGCACTTGCTGCGATTACCGGAGCGTGGACGCTGGGAATTGATCTCGATCAGGCCTGCGCCGCTGTCGAGGGCCGCAGGCCAGCCAGCCCACATCGAATGAGTATCCATGAACTGACCCTCAAGGGTAAGAAAGTGACTCTCATCGATGATTCCTACAATGCGAACCTTGATTCTTTCCGCGCGGGGTGCAAAGCCGCTGGAGATTTGGCGGCCAGCCGGCAGCTGGTCGTTGTCGCCGGAGGAATGCTTGAACTTGGTGAAGCCTCACAAAGTACCCATGAACAGGTTGCGCGCTTCTTCGATCAAGCGGGTGCTGATTGTGTTCTTGCGCTGGGGGAGGACTCGCAGTACTACTTCAGTGCGCGAGGCGAGGACCACACTCACCGTCACCTGCGGAATGTTGACGAGGTACTTAGTGCATTAGACGGCATACTGGAAGATAATTCTGTTGTGTTCATCAAGGGCTCGAATGGCTCCGGTGTCTGGAAAGTCGCCGATCACCTAGTGGAGGAGGGCACTTTATGATTGGACTCATTATTGCCTTTGCAGTTGGTCTAGTCCTCTCAATTTCGCTCACCCCGCTGTTCATCCGCTACTTGGTACACAATCATTACGGACAGTTCATTCGTCAAGATGGCCCGACGTCACACATGACGAAGCGCGGCACCCCGACAATGGGTGGCGTTGTCATCATTTTCGCCACTGTCGTTGCATGGTTTATTGGAACCCTGACTAACGGTGGTCTTCCCTCGTGGTCAGGAATCCTTTTGGTATTCCTTTTCGTGGGAATCGGGTTCATCGGACTGCTTGATGACGCACTAAAAATCATGCATCAGCGCTCGCTTGGCCTGCATGCATGGGCAAAGATCGTCGGCCAGGTTGCTATTGCCTCGCTGTTCACCTGGGGCATCTTGACGATTCCGAATGTTCACGGCCGCACCCCGGGCATCTTTGATATTTCTCTTGCTCGTCCCCTCGGATTGACCTTCACCCAGTGGGGGATTGTTGCGGCAGTCATCCTCATTGTCTTGTGGGTGAACTTCATCGTTGCCGCCTGGTCCAACGCTGTGAACTTGACCGATGGCTTGGATGGCTTGGCAGCAGGTGCAGGTATTTTTGTTTTCGTCGCCTACACCTTCATTTCGTACTTCCAGCTGCTCCAGTCCTGCTGGGGTGACACGGTCAATGTTGCCGCGTGTTACGACACTCGAGATCCTCTTTCCATCGCAATCTTCTGTTCCTCTTTGGTAGGGGCCCTGGCAGGCTTCCTGTGGTGGAATGCCTCGCCCGCCCAGATCTTCATGGGAGATACCGGTTCTCAGGCCATTGGTGCGGCTATCGCCGGTGTTTCAATCCTGACCGACACTGAGTTCCTTGCGATTTTGATTGGCGGGCTCTACGTCATTACGACTCTTTCGGATGTCATTCAGATCGGTGTCTTCAAACTCACTCACAAGCGTGTTTTCAGAATGGCTCCTTTGCACCACCACTTTGAACTCAAGGGCTGGAAAGAAATCACCATCGTTATTCGCTTCTGGCTCATCGCAGCGCTTTTCGCAGTGATGGGAGCCGGTCTCTTCTACGCGGAATGGGTGTCGCAACTGTGAATTGGCAGGGCCGCTTTGCAATCCTCGGTTGGGGAGTGTCTGGGAAGGCATCAGCACACGCACTTGTAAAACGCGGTGCGCAGCTATGTGCCTTTGACGGTAGAGCCCGCGAGGATGACCAGTCCGAAAACGATGCGAATGTCGAGTTTGTCAGCGAGGCTGATTCTGATGCACTCGCTCAGGCGGTCATTGATTGGAAGCCGGATTGCATTGTTGTCTCTCCGGGAATCCCCGCTCACCATCCCATTTTTTCTGCGGCAAAAAATGCTGGTATCGAACTGATTGGCGAGGTCGAACTGGCTTGGCGTCTTCAAGAAGATTCCGAGCACGCTGGCCGTCCGTGGCTATGCGTTACTGGAACAAACGGCAAGACAACGACGGTTGGAATGCTGGGAGCGATGCTGCGAGCAGCTGGTGAGGACGCCGTCGAAGTTGGCAATATCGGCCTTCCCATTTGTGAAGCTATTGATACCGATGCAACGGTCTTCGCTGTCGAGCTCTCTTCCTTCCAGCTGCATACCGTTTCGACTGTTTCTCCGCTGGCTTCTGTGTGTCTGAATGTTGACGCCGATCATCTTGATTGGCACGGCACTGCACAGGCCTATGCAGCAGATAAGGCGAAGGTCTATCACCTGACTCAAAAAGCCTGTTTCTATCCCGCATCCGATATCACCGTGGAGAACATGGTCGCCGAGGCCGATGTCGTCGAGGGAGCCCGGGCAATTGGATTGACCCTGGGGATCCCCTCAATCTCTCAGGTTGGTTGGGTTGAGGACGCGCTCGTTGAGCGTGCCTTTGTCGAGAAACGCCATATGCAGGCCCAATTCTTAGCTGAAGTTGATGACCTCCGCGTTGCCTACCATGACGGTGTTACGGATGCTGCGCGTATGGATGCAACCGCTGCAGCCGGTCTTGCGCGCGCCTTTGGCGTTCCACCAGAAGCAGTTGCGAAAGGTCTTCGAAGCTTTACCCCCGCTCACCACCGCCGTGCGGTAATTTCACATGCAGCCGATGTCACCTGGATTGATGACTCTAAGGCGACAAATGCTCATGCGGCCGTGGCTTCGCTGTCTGGAATTACTCCTGGCACTGCGGTTTGGATCGCAGGAGGAGATACGAAGGGCCAAGAGTTTGGCGACCTGGTTGCTCGCGTTGCTCCTCTTCTTCGAGGGGTTGTTGTCATTGGCAAGGATCGCAGTGCGATTGTGAACGCGCTGCACCAGCGCGCGCCTCAAGTTCCCTTCGTTGAGGTCGACGGGCATGAGGACTGGATGTTCTCTGTCGTTAACGAGGCCGTAGCCTTGTCCCGCCCGGGCGATACTGTTGTGCTCGCACCCGCGTGTGCATCCTGGGATCAGTTCCGTTCCTATGCACAACGTGGGGATGTTTTCCGCGATGCGGTTAAACGTCTTGAAGCGAATTGGGCGGCGCAATGAGCTCCCTACTGGAGCGCCTGCATATCCCGCGTTTCGAATTTGCGTCGAAAGAACGTGGAGATCGGGTGTATTCGCCTGTCGCCACCTACTATCTGATCGTTATTCCCGCGCTCATTTTGACCGTTTTCGGTTTGGTGATGGGGTTTTCAGCTTCCGCAGTGACGACTATCGCCAGTGGAGGCAGTCCCTACGCGGCATTCTTGCGTCAGCTGCTCATTATCGGCGTTTCCTTCCTACTTGCGGCGATTTTTATCCAAAGAATTCCCTCAGCAGTGTGGTACCGCCTGGCTCCGGCTATTTATCTTGCAGCCCTGTTTTTTCAGGCACTAGTCATGACGCCGCTTGCGGCCTCGCAGGGCGGAAACACCAACTGGGTGTCGCTTCCTGGACTTGGAACATTCCAGCCTTCGGAGTTTCTCAAACTAGCGTTGATCGTTGCCTTGGCACGTTCCTTGTCGCGGGAAGGGGCTCGTCGAAATGACTGGCGGCAGATGGCAGTCACGGTAGGGCTCCCCATTCTTGCTGCTCTTGGTGACGTCATGCTCGGTAAGGACATGGGCACCGCGATGGTCATGGCTGCGGGTGCATTCGGTGCCATCTGGGTAGCGCGTCTTCCTCGCAAGTGGTTTGCAGTTATTTTTCTTTCCGTGATTCCAATTGTTATCTTCTTGGTCTTCCAAAACCCCACGCGAATGAAGCGAATTCTTGCAGTTCTTCCGTGGAATCGCCCCGCGCGAAACCTTTCGGCCCCCGAACAGATTGACCACGCGCTGTGGGCACTTGGCTCGGGCGGGCTAACGGGTCTTGGCCCTGGTGCATCTCGAGAAAAGTGGAACTATCTTCAGGCCGCGCACACCGACTTTATCTTGGCAATTATTGGCGAAGAATTTGGCCTCCTAGGAACGCTAACCATTGTTGCGTGCATCTGTTTGATGATTTGGGGGATGGTGCGCCTCATCCATTCGACGAACTCCTTCTTCGCAACAATTGTCAGCGGTGGCGTAGCAGCTTGGATCGGCATTCAGGCGATTATTAATATTGCGTCTGTAACTGGGCTTGGTCCGGTTATTGGTGTGCCTCTGCCGCTGGTGTCGTATGGCGGTTCGTCCTACCTCTTCACGATTTCGGCTATTGCATTGGTTGCTGCTTGCGCGCGTGAGAACGCGGGTATGACTATGGGACTGAAATTTTCGGCGGGATCATCACGTGACCCGCGGCTTTCGCGTCGACGTCGCCGCGCAGGAAAGGCTAGCGGTGGTTCTACGGAAGGAACACGATGACAAAGAAAATTGTTCTTGCAGGTGGCGGCACCGCTGGGCACGTGAACCCCTTGTTGTCTACTGCACTGGAACTTCGTTCGCGAGGTTATGACGTCGTTGCTCTTGGAACCTCTCAAGGTCTGGAAACAACGCTGGTTCCCGCTGCGGGCGTCGAGTTGGTGACTATTGAGCGTGTTCCGCTGCCACGTAAACCTTCTCTACAGTTCTTCTCCCTTCCGGGACGCATGAAGCGTGCGATCGCTCAGTGCCGTTCGGCACTGAGCGGAGCAGATGCGCTCGTAGGTTTCGGCGGATATGTTTCTACTCCCGCATACCTTGCGGCGCGAAAGATGGATCTTCCCATCATCATCCATGAGCAAAACGCGCGTCCTGGACTTGCCAACCGAGTTGGTGCGCGCTGGGCATCGGCTTTGGGATTGACTTTCCCCTCGACTCCTCTGAAAGCGAAACACGGAGTAACTGTGGTGACGGGTCTTCCTCTGCGTCCCGCTATCCAGGCTCTTGCCGCAGCTCGTACCACCGTAGAAGGACGTGAATCTGCGCGACGCACGGCGGCCTCGAAGTTGGGGGTCGACCCCGATATGCAGACTCTTCTCATCACCGGCGGTTCCTTGGGGGCTCTCAATGTGAACCGTGCGATGGTGAAAGTCGCTGCTGAGCTGCCCCAAGGGGTCCAGGTCGTTCACCTCACTGGCAAGGGAAAGGACCAAGAGGTTCGCGATGCGGTGAAAGCAGCAGGGGTTGCTGATCGTTGGCATGTCATTGACTACCTCTCAACAATGGAAGACGCGCTTGCTGTTGCTGATTTGGTCGTGTGTCGCTCGGGTGCGGGCACGGTTGCCGAAATGACCGCACTCGGACTGCCCTGCGTGTATGTTCCGCTTCCCATCGGTAATGGTGAGCAGAAGCTGAACGCCGCGGATCACGTTGCGCAGGGAGGGGCACTTCTTGTTGCGGACCACGATCTGACTTCCGACTACGTTCGAGGCACGATCTTCCCCTTGCTGGGAAGCGAAAAACTTTCTGAAATGGCCATCGCCTCTCGCGCGCTTGCGCACCCCGATGGCGCTCAACAACTTGCTGACCTTATTGAATCGACTCTTCAGAAGAAGGACCAGAAGTGAGTACTTCCCATCGCTTCCATCTCATCGGTATCGGCGGCGCTGGAATGTCAGTGGTTGCTGAGCTTCTCAAGGATCGCGGTCTTGAGGTTTCGGGTTCTGACCAGAAGGAATCTCCCATTCTTGATCACCTCCGTGATGCAGGGATTGAGGTGTTTGTTGGTCATGATGCTGCCCATGTTCCTGCTGATGCGGTAGTTGTTGTGTCCACCGCAGTGCGTGAGAGTAACCCGGAGCTGGCCGAGGCCCGTCGACGTGGGCAAAGCGTTATTCACCGCTCCCAGGCTCTGGCTCTGGCTGCAAGCGGTATGCGTTTTGTGGCAGTTGCGGGAGCACACGGGAAGACAACGACTTCAGCGATGCTCTCGATGGCACTTCGTGATGCAGGTGAAGATCCCTCGATTGCAGTCGGTGCAGTGATTCCTCAGTTGGGTTCGGGTGCCTACTTGGGCAGCGGAGATGTTTTCGTTGCCGAAGCCGATGAATCCGATGGCTCCTTCCTCAATTACACTCCGTGGATCGAGATTGTCACCAATGTCGAACCTGATCACTTGGACCGCTATGGTTCGCGCGAAGCTTTTGAGCAGGTCTTCGTTGATTTTGTTGGCTGCCTGCGCCCGGGTGGAACCTTGGTGTGCTGCGGTGAAGACGGTGGAAGTGCCCGTTTGGCCCGATATGCTCGAACTCAGGGCATCGATACCGTGACCTACGCGCGCTCCGGTCATGAGAGCGCAGACTTGGGCGGAAGCGCAGATGTCATCATCGAAGAGGCTCATACTGATGGCCATATCGCTTCGGCGCTGCTGGCCTGGGGTGATGTGAAGGCCGAAATTCATCTGACAGTTCCCGGAATTCACAATCTTCTCAATGCCTGTGCGGCGTGGATTGCAGGAGTTCGCTTGGGAACCGACGCGCAGACCATGGCTCACTCTCTGGCTGCATTTGCTGGAACTTCTCGGCGCTTCGAGTTCAAGGGACAGGTTGGAACTCGTCGTTTGTTTGATGACTATGCACACCATCCCACCGAGGTCGCTGCAGCATTGCAGCAGGCTCGTACTGCAGCCGGTGATGGGGAAGTAAGCGTGGTTTTCCAACCGCACCTATATTCGCGTACTCAGGCTTTCGCCGAGCGCTTTGCCCAGGCACTTTCACATGCGGATCACGTCTATGTCTGCGATATTTACGGCGCGCGTGAGGATCCGGTGCCCGGCGTGACTTCTCAGCTCATTACTTCGCATCTGTCTCGAGCACACTACGTTCCAGATATGCATGAGGCCGCACGTATGGCTGCCCGCGAGCTCGGCGAGGACGGAATCTTAGTCACTATGGGTGCTGGCTCAATTACTCAGACCGGTAGCGATGTTTTGGATGAATGGGAGCATGGGGAGCAGAGGAGCGGCCAGTGAAGCAGCCCCCGCGCCCCCGTCGTTCCCGTTTTTCTTCTCCCGAGGCCTCTTCTACGCCAGAGGTTTCTTCTGAGTCCGCGCAGGGCTTTGCCGCGCACGAGGAAGCACCCGGGGCAGGTTCCTCTTCCGCTACCGTCACTTCTTTTCCCGAGGCCTCGGTTTCGGATCGCCCTGCGCTCTCTTTGGCTCAGGCCTCGTCGGCCGAGGAAAAGAAAGAGGCAGAACGCGCTGCGCGTAGGAAGCGAAATCGAGAGTTGCGCCGCGCGAGGCGTGAGGCAAGCGCACAGTCACCCAGTAGTGGAGAACTGCTCAACCGCCCATTGGGGCAATCGGATGCGGCTGCGATTTTGGGTTCTAGTGATGAGAGCGCAACAGCTGATTTGAACGAGAGGCGTCGTGAACGCACGCATGCGCATCGGCGTCTTCTCCTTACGCGAGTCGCCTCCGCCTGTGGCGCTGTCATTGTCGTGTGTGCTTTGGTGTGGGGAGTTTTCTTCTCGCCGCTTTTTGCTCTCGATATGTCTAAGGTCTCGATTGAGGGACTCGGTGATGATACGACTACTCAAAACGATGTGCGTGCCGCGATCGAGCCTTATGCCTCTGTTCCGCTTCCACGTCTAAAGACTTCTGTGATCGACGAGCAAATTGCGAAGGTGCGTTTAGTTCGTGAGGCTCATGTCCAGCGTTCCTGGCCGCGTGGATTAACCGTTCAGGTCCGTCCGAGGCAAGCGATTCTGGCGGTGAAAGACGGTTCTTCTTGGGCTTTGGTCGACGATCAGGGAGTAACGGTTTCTTCTGCCTCAACAGCTCCCGAGGGAATGGCTCCAACGACCCTTCCTGACGGTGATCAACGCGCGCAAGCTGCAGCTGATGTCGCGGCGATTTGGACAGCGATGGGGGATGATCTGCGCTCGAATATCGCGATGATCACTCACGATGGTCAAACAATCTCTATGACCTTGACGAATTCTCGAACGCTCAATTGGGGAGTAGCGAAGGACAATGAGCTCAAGGCAAAAGTTGCGGCTGTTTTGATTTCGCAGCGTCAGGCACGCAACTATGATGTCTCCTCGCCCGTGCATCCTGTCACTTCTTAAGTTAGAGAAGCGACACGCCCGCGAATTGTCTTGAAGAATTGGGGTCTTACCCCTACCTTCTTCCCGTCTACACGCAGGTCAAACATCAACCTTCTACTTGAGGTTTAAGGTTGATGCGCAGAAAGAGGGCAAGGTTATGGTCGCACCGCAGAATCATCTGGCGGTTATCAAAGTCGTCGGAGTTGGTGGCGGCGGTGTTAACGCCGTCAATCGCATGATTGAAGTTGGCTTGAAAGGCGTTGAGTTCATTGCTGTGAATACCGATGCGCAAGCTTTGCTGATGTCCGATGCAGAGACGAAGTTGGACATTGGTCGTGACCTTACCCACGGCCTCGGCGCCGGTGCAGACCCCGCAGTGGGACGACAGGCAGCTGAAGACCACATTGACGAAATTACCGAGGCCCTTGAAGGCGCGGATATGGTCTTCGTGACCGCAGGTGAAGGTGGCGGTACCGGAACCGGTGCTGCCCCCGTTGTCGCGAAGATTGCGCGCACCGCAGGCGCCCTGACCGTCGGTGTTGTCACCCGCCCCTTCTCCTTTGAAGGAAACCGCCGCGCATCCCAGGCTGATGCCGGTGTTGAGAAGCTCCGTGAAGAGGTTGACACCCTGATCGTCATTCCGAACGATCGTCTGCTTCAGATCTCAGATGCCAATATCTCGGTACTCGAAGCTTTCCGTGCCGCCGATCAGGTTCTGCTTTCCGGCGTTCAAGGTATCACCGAACTGATCACCACCCCCGGTCTGATCAACGTGGACTTCAATGATGTGAAGTCCGTAATGAAGGATGCCGGTTCCGCCCTCATGGGTATTGGCTCGGCAACCGGCGAAGATCGCGCTCTTCGTGCAGTTGAGTCCGCTATCTCCTCGCCGCTCCTTGAAGCCTCGATCGATGGTGCACACGGCGTCCTCATGTTCTTCCAGGGCGGTTCCGACCTGGGCTTGCAGGAGATCTACCAGTCCTCGCTCCTGGTTCGCGAGGCCGCGCACCCCGAGGCCAACATCATCTTCGGTTCTGTTATCGATGACTCCCTTGGTGATGAAATTCGCGTGACCGTCATCGCGGCGGGCTTTGACGAGGTTGCATCCCAATCTTCTCCGGCAAGCGAGCCCGTTGTGGCTCCTCGCCCGGTTCACGCCCGTCAGGAAAAGACCGAAGCTCCTGCAGCTCCTCAGCGTCGCATCGGGGAGGTGGCCTCGGCTCACACTGCAGCTCACCGCGCAGATCCTGAATTGCCAACGCGCACCAACCAGATTCCGATTGCCCGCCAGAGCGAAGAAGAGCCGTCGAAGGAAGTTCCTTCCCTCGAAGTACCTCGTGTCTTCGAAGAGGAGCAGCCTTCGGATGTCTTGGATATTCCTGATTTCTTGCGCTGATGAAGCACACTGACCTGCACGGTGCCCGCGTTTACTTCACTGAAGTCGGCGCGGGCGCCGACCCGTATCGGGACAACTTTGGGATGCATGTCGGCGATGACGCGGAGCATGTTCATGAGCGCCGCCGTGACCTTTCCGCGCTGATTGATCATCCCATTGTTTGGATGAATCAGACGCATTCGGTGAAGGTTGAGGCGCTTACCCCTGCGAATGCCTTCCTTTCGTCACAGGGGTATCAAGGGGAAATAGGCCCCCTTGACTGCGATGGTGTCGTGATCGATTCACGTCAGTGGGAGCAACCTCCAGCCTTGGCTGTGATGACGGCAGACTGTATGCCGATCTTGCTGAGCAGCGGAAACGGAGTCATCGGCGCAGTTCACGCTGGACGTGTGGGATTCCTTGGAGGGATTCTTGACCGAACATGTGAGGTCTTTGCTTCTCTTGGTGTGGACACTGCTGATATTCAGATGCTTATTGGACCGTCTATCTGTGGCCGATGCTACGAAGTCCCGACTTCAATGAAAGATCAGAGTGCGCTTATTGCTCCCGCGATAGCTTCGCGCACATCGTGGGGCAGTGACGCTCTAGATCTTCCCGGTGCGGCATTGGCATGGGCCTCGGAGCGAGGGATTTCGGCCTCGTGGATCAATGAATGCACACTGGAAAATCCCTTATATCATTCCTATCGTCGAGACCCAGGTTGTGGGCGTTTCGCATCAGTAATTGCGACATGCCGACAGGCTTAAGCGTGTGAATCGCTCCGGCGCATTACTTTGTGCTCAGGTCCCGTTACATAGAGGAGAGCATGATGTCAGGCTTCGGAGCAAAAGCACGCCAATTCATGGGTTGGTACACCCCGGAAGAGGTTGATGAGAGCACCTTGGACTTCCTTCCCGAAGAAGTTGAGGAGACAGAAGTGGCTCACATTACCCCCGCGTCGAATGTCACGCCCATTCACCGCGAGGAGCGCCGCAGCGTTCAGCAGGCGGATCTTTCGCGTATCGTCACTGTGCGTCCGTTGAACTACAACGATGCGCCGGCAATCGCCGAGCCCTACCGTGATGGTGTTCCTGTCATCATGAATCTTTCTGAGGTCTCAGATAAGGATGCGCAGCGTTTCATTGACTTCGCTGTCGGCTTGACTTATGGCCTTCAGGGCGTATTCGAGCGCGTTACCGATCGCGTTTTCCTTCTTTCGCCTCACAGTGTTGAGGTAACCGGCGACGTGACCGGGTCGAACCGTTCGGCGACTTCGCTCTTCGGACGCTGATCATGATCTCCCAGTGGTTGGGGGGAGCGATTGCTCTTCTTGCGGGTCTGTACATGCTCGTGTTGATCGCGCGCATGATTTTTGATTGGATTCGCTTCTTCTCTCCACTGTGGCGGCCGTCAGGGGTCATTCTGCCCATCGCGAATCTGGTTTATGTGTTGACTGATCCCCCTCTTTCTTTCCTGCGCAGGATTATTCCGCCGCTGCGTCTTGGAGGGAACGTTGCCATCGATCTGGGATTTATGATCCTGTTCTTGGCGACGATCATTGTTGAAAACCTCGGGGTTTTCGTTCGCAGCTTGGGCTTTTAGCTCTGGCTTTTGGCAGTAACCTCGGTGCTATCGCGGTTGCATGTCAGCTGAGTAATAAGTGAAATATGGGGAAATTGGTGTTATTGTGACGCTAGTTCCGCTATTATTCCAGTGTGTAGTTCGGGTCATCCTCATCGGTGATCCGGTGGCGCAAGCATGCGAGCGTCACACAACAAGTACCGAGAGGTAAACAAATGGCTCTGCTCACAACCGAAGATGTGTTGGAAAAAACCTTCAACATCGTGAAGTTCCGTGAAGGATATGACCAGGTCGAGGTTGACGACTTCCTCGATGAGGTTGTTTCCACGATCTATACTCTCCAGGCTGAGAACCAGAACCTGCGCGAAGAGCTTGAGGCTGCTGAGCGTCGTGTCGCTGAGCTGTCCGGTGGCGAGGCCCCCAGCTACAAGCCTGCAGAAGAGACTGCTGCTCCTGTCGTTGAAGAGCCCGTTGTATCCGAGCCTTCCGTCACCGAGACCGCTGATGCTGCCCCCGCAGTTGCTGCTACTCCCGAGAGTGCAGAGTCTGCAACCTCGATGCTTGCACTGGCACAGCGCGTCCACGACGAGTACGTCCGTGATGGTCGCGAAGAATCCGATCGCATCATCGCCGACGCAAACGCAAAGCGTGACGAAATTATTGCTGACGCGCAGAACCAGCACCAGAACATTCTTTCTCAGCTGGATCAGGAGCGTGCACTGCTCGAAGGCAAGATCAACGAACTGCGTTCCTTCGAATCCGAGTACCGCGCAAATCTGCGCGAGCACCTGGAAGGTTTGCTCCAGGAAGTGAACGCCGGAACTCAGAACTGATTTCGGATCAAGATCTCTATGACGGTGGCGCCTTTGCGGCGCCACCGTCATAATTCTTTATGTGAAGAAAAATAATCGCGGCATGCTCGTCTGGGCGTACATCATTGCCTTAATCGCATTGGCAACGGATCAGGCTTCAAAGTTTTGGGCACTGAAGAATCTGAGTGATGGACAGCAACGCCCGCTCCTTGGGTCCTTCCTTCGACTGGAGCTCACTGCGAATCCAGGTGCGGCCTTTTCCTTGGGCTCGCAGACGACAATCATCTTCACCTGTATCGCCTGCGTTGTTGTTACTGCGATTGTCATGTATCTTCCGCGCGTCGACTCGCGCTTACTTGCCTTCGGATGTGCTCTGCTCCTTGGCGGTGCGGCTGGTAACTTGATCGATCGTTTTATTCAGGAACCTCGATGGGGAAGTGGCCACGTCGTCGACTTCATCGGATATGGGACTTGGTTCATTGGTAACGTTGCCGATATTTGGATTGTCTGCGCGGTTGTTATCTTGCTCATTGCAAGCTTTGCCGGTAACAAGCACTCGGTGCGCTGAATATGTCCGATACTCGTTTGATGCCCGTGCCCGATGCTTTGGTCGGAGAGCGCCTCGACGCAGCGCTTTCGCGTATTCTCGGTCTGTCGCGGTCACGCTGTAGTGAGCTCATCCTTGACCAGAATGTGACGATTAACGGAAGTCCAGCCTCTAAATCGGACAGGCTTGGGGAGAACGACCTCTTAGAAATTACGATCCCTGAACCGGAAACTCCTGTAACTCCAGTAGTGGGGATGGATATTCTCTATGACGATGACGATATTGTCGTTGTTAACAAGCCGGTTGGTGTTGCGGCGCACTCGGGTCCGGGATGGACAGGGCCTACTGTTGTTGGCAACCTCGCGGCAGCGGGATATCGAATCACTACTCATGGCCCAGTCGAACGTCAAGGAATTGTTCATCGACTGGATGTAGGAACCTCGGGCGCAATGATGGTTGCCAAGTCCGAACTTGCGTACTCGGTGATGAAACGCGCCTTCAAGGAACGGACTGTACGCAAGATCTACCATGCGGTGGTTGCTGGACACCCAGACCCGGCCTCGGGAACGATTGACGCGCCGATTGGACGCCACCCCTCGCGAGAATGGCGTATGGCGGTGATTGACGGGGGAAAGCGCGCGGTGACGCACTACGACACTCTTGAGCTCATGCCGGGTGCCGCGCTCTTGGATGTGCACCTGGAGACGGGACGTACTCACCAGATTCGCGTGCATATGGCTGCTATCGGTCATCCCTGTGTTGGCGACGTCTTCTATGGGGCTGACCCGACAAAAGCAGAACAATTGGGCTTGGAGCGTCAGTGGCTGCACGCGGTTGAGCTGGGATTTACGCATCCGCGAACTCAACTACCTGTGACGGTACGTGCCCCTTATCCGGATGACCTCAATCACGCTTTGGAGATTTTGCGTCACGCCTAAGCATTTTCCTTCACGCTTCGCCCAGTGTGCTGGCCCAAGAAACACTAGACTGACACCATGGCACCAGCGGACTCTTTTGTGCATCTGCACAATCACTCGGAATACTCGATGCTCGATGGAGCAGCACGAATCAAGCCGATGGTTGCAGAAGCTGCAAGGCTGGGACAGCCCGCAATTGGCCTGACCGATCACGGGTACCTCTTCGGTGCTTATGAGTTTTACGACGCTGCGACAAAGGCTGGTATCAAGCCCATCATTGGCTTGGAAGCCTACGTCACTCCCGGTACTTCACGTTTCGATCGTCAAAAGGTGACGTGGGGTGAGCCCTGGCAACGCAGCGACGATGTATCAGCCTCGGGTTCCTATAACCACCTTACCTTGCTTGCGTACTCAACAGAGGGAATGCACAACCTTTTCCGCTTGGGAAGTTACGCCTCGGTCGATGGACAATTCGGCAAGTGGCCTCGCGCCGATAAGGAACTGCTTGAACGCTTCCACAAGGGACTGATTGTTTTCACCGGTTGTCCTTCGGGTGCTGTTCAAACGCGCATGCGTTTGGGGCAATGGGACGAGGCCGTGGCTGAGGCCGCAGAGCTACGCGACATTTTTGGACCTGAGAATTTCTACGTGGAAGTTATGGACCACGGGATTGAATTCGAGAGGCGAACGCAAAAACAGCTCCTCGAACTTGCGAAGCTCATGGACGCACCACTGGTCGCTACAAATGACGCGCACTACGTCAAGAAGGAAGACCGCGGAATTCAGGACGCGCTGCTGTGCATCAACTCGGGTTCGCGAATCTCTGATCCGGATCGCTTTAAGTTCGATGGAGACGGTTACTACATCCGTTCTTCCGAAGAGATGCGCTCGATTTGGAAGGAACTGCCTGAAGCCTGTAATTCAACGCTGGAAATTGCAGAGCGATGCGATGTCCACTTCAGGACCACCGCTGAGGGCGCCTCGTATATGCCTGACTTCCCGGTTCCAGAAGGGGAAGATAAGACCTCGTGGTTCATTAAAGAAGTTGAAAAGGGCCTTCAGGAGCGTTTCCCCAAAGGCATTCCCGATGATGTGCGCAAGCAGGCCGAATACGAGGAAGACGTCATCATCAAGATGGGCTTCCCGGGCTACTTCCTCACCGTTGCCGACTACATCAACTGGGCGAAGAGCCAGGGGATTCGCGTGGGACCCGGCCGTGGTTCGGGTGCGGGATCCATGGTCGCCTATGCCATGAAGATTACCGAACTTAATCCCCTCAACCATGGACTGATCTTCGAACGCTTCTTGAACCCCGAGCGTATTTCAATGCCCGACTTCGACGTTGACTTTGACGAACGTCGTCGCGATGAGGTCATCGAGTATGTGAAGCGCAAGTACGGTGAAGACCGCATTTCTCAGGTGGTCACCTACGGTCGAATTAAGACCAAGCAGGCCCTGAAGGATTCTGCGCGAATCTTGGGACGCGACTTCAAGGTGGGGGAGCAGTTGACGAAAGCGCTGCCTCCTTCGGTCATGGGCAAGGACATCTCGGTTGCGGGTATCTTCGACGAGAAGGACAAACGCTACGCCGAAGCTGCAGAGTTCCGTAAGTACTATGAAGAGAACCCCGATGTCCACGAGGTTGTTCAGTATGCGCTGGGGCTTGAAGGCTTGACCCGCCAATGGGGCGTCCACGCATGTGCGGTCATCATGTCATCGCACACACTGACGGACATCATCCCCATCATGAAGCGTCCTCAAGACGGGGCGATCATCACCCAATTCGACTACCCGACCTGTGAAGGTCTGGGGCTACTCAAGATGGACTTCCTGGGACTGCGTAACCTGACGGTTATTTCTGATGCTCTTGAAAACATCAAACTCAACGGCAAGCAGGATCCCGATCTCGACCATGTGCCGCTAGATGACCCTGCAACATATGAGTTGCTGGGCCGCGGTGATACCTTGGGCGTTTTCCAGCTTGATGGTGGCGGTATGCGTGACCTTCTCAAGCTGATGAAACCGGATAACTTCGAAGATATCTCCGCTGTGGGTGCGCTCTATCGCCCCGGTCCTATGGGTGCAAATTCGCACACAAACTACGCGCTGCGTAAGAATGGGCGCCAGGAGATCACTCCGATCCACCCCGAACTCGCAGAGCCTTTGAAGGACATTCTGGGAACGACCTACGGTCTGATTGTTTATCAAGAGCAGGTCATGCAGATTGCCCAGAAACTTGCGGGCTATTCTCTTGGCCAAGCAGATATCTTGCGTAAGGCCATGGGTAAAAAGAAGAAGGAAGTTCTGGATCAACAGTTCAAGGGCTTCCGGCAGGGCATGCTTGATAACGGCTATTCCGAAGAATCCATCAAGGCTCTGTGGGATGTGGTTGTTCCCTTCTCGGCCTACGCATTCAATAAGGCTCACTCTGCAGCCTACGGTTTGGTGTCGTATTGGACTGCCTACCTTAAAGCAAACTATCCCACCGAGTACATGGCCGCTCTTTTGACTTCAACGAAGGACAATAAGGACAGGCGTGCGCTCTACTTGGCAGAGTGTCGCCACATGGGAATTACTGTTCTTCCTCCGGATGTCAATGCTTCGATGGGCACCTTTGCTCCTGATGGTAAGGACATTCGCTTTGGTCTGAATGCTATTCAGAATGTTGGTGCGAACGTTGTCGACGCGATCGTCGAGACGCGTCACGAGAAAGGCAAGTTCACCACCTTCCAAGACTTCTTGGACAAGGTTCCTCAGGTGGTTTGCAATAAGCGAACGATCCAGTCGCTCGTGCGCGCAGGCGCTTTTGATTCGCTGGGTTACACACGGCGCGCTCTTCTGTCGCGCTGTGACGAGGCCGTGGATGCGGTGATCGACGTCAAGCGTAACGAGGCGATCGGGCAGTTTGACCTCTTTGGTGGAATGGGTATGGGGGAGGACTCGGGTTCTTCTCTGGCAATTGAAATCCCGGACCTTCCTGAGTTTGACCGTCGTCAAAAGCTTGCCGAAGAACGCGAGATGCTGGGCCTGTACGTTTCGGACCACCCTCTGCGTGGACTTGAAGGTGCCTTGGACCGTCATCAAGACGTTGAGATCGCTCAGATTGTTGGCGGCGATGAGAGCATGGTCGACCGCACTGTCAAAATTGCGGGCTTGGTTTCATCGGTTCAGACCAAGGTCACCAAACAGGGTAACCCGTGGGCAATTGCGACGATCGAAGACCTGAGCGGTTCCGTCGAGGTGCTCTTCTTCCCGCGCGCCTATGAGATAGTGCAAACCTTCCTAGCTCCTGACCTTGTCGTTCAGATTGAGGGCCGTGTCAACACTCGCGATGAACAAGTGTCAATCTATGGCCAGTCGATGAACATCCTCGAACTGCGCGAAGATGGAAATGTTCCCCTTGACTTGGAACTGGCTGCTTCGCGCTGCACTCCTGAGCTTTTGCGTGAATTGAAGGAAGTGCTGGAAACCTTCCCGGGCTCCTCACCCGTACGTTTGCACCTGCGTGAACCTGGACGGGTGACCATTGTCGAGTTGGATTCTTCCCTGCGTGTCACCCAATCGGGTCCATTCTTTAGCCACGTGAAGGCGGTTGTTGGCGCTGACGGGGTGCTGACCTCACACTGAGGCCTGCGCTCGGGTAGGCCCCGTGGCCTCGGGAAGGAAAGCGGGGCGCAACGTGAGGGTGTTGGCCTCGGCTGCTAGTCGACGACGCGAACTTTAGCGGCAAAGACTCCCTGTGGCGTGCGAAGCTCGACGAGCTCGCCATCTTCTAGGGCATGCCCGCGGCGGGTTTCAACTTCGCCATTGACACTTACGTCACCACTCTGGATCAAGTCGCGTGCCTCTGCACCATCCTCAACCAGACCAGCGCGCTTGAGGAATTGGCCTAGTCGGATCGATCCGCGGACATCGATAGTGGGGATAGAAGGCATGTGCGCTCCTGTGCTTGAGGGCGTGTTTATCGCTTTGTATTATCACACGCCTCTATGTCGCGATACGATAAACGCTGTTACCCAACACGAAGTGGAGGCCCTTGTGTCTGAAGACAACAATCGGGATCTGGATGCGCAGTTTCATGATCTAGTCGCAGACATGGAGTCCGATCTCGAGGGGGATCTGCCACAAGACGCGGGGGAGGATGCGTCGTCGACACGAGATGCGCTGGATACCCCCGTTGATGAGTCGCTTCACCTTGAGGGCGGCAAACTTTCCGTCGCCCTAGTACTTGCGCCGATCCCTTCCGCCGAAGCCCTCCACTCGCTGCTTGCTCTTTCCGGTATTCACGAGGCCGTGGTGCGTTTGAAGCCGTGGACGGGGGTGTGGTTGCGAGTGCAGACCCAGACGACTCAAGAAGAAGAACTCAATGTACTTCTGACGGGGCGTCGTTCGATGCCACCGGAAGTCGATAGGATTGCATCGGTAATTTCACGCCTGTCGAAGTATGGTGCCGTTGCGATTATGTCCTGGCTGGTCGAGGGTGATGGGGTGGAGCCTGGCGTATCAGGCCAGATCACTGCGCAGCGCTACGTCAATGGAAGTAGCGAGGACGATATTCCGGCTGGGCTGCTGCTGGGGGCAATGCCTCAGGCAACCGAGGATCTATTGCTTGGCCGAACTCTTCCCTCCGACTATCCCGATTCCATTCAAGCGGATGGAAAGGGAGGTCGCCGCGGCCCCTTCTCATGGTTTAGGAAGCGCTGATGGCCGAGGCGATTGGCGAAGAACAGAAGAACCGTTTGGCGCAGCGTCTTTCGATGGCAGCGCAAAATCGAGATGATCACGGGCAGGCTCTGAGAAAAACTCAGCACGCGCTTGAGTGCCCCAAGGGCAGTGCACAACAACTCGAAGAACTGGTCCATGCTCTCGAGGATGAGCGTGTGATTGTCCCGATCCGTGTCGAAGAAGATCCTCGAGTAACTGGAGTCCATGCGGGGGAGCTGGGGCATGATCCTGCGGGATTTCTCGTGATTGAAACCCCCGCGGGCCCAGCGATCGCTGCGTTTAGCTCTTCTGCATCGCTTTCAGTTTTTGATCCGAGCTCGCGTCCTATGGGACTTCCCTTCAAGCGAGTTGCACTGGTCGCTTTGGTTGAAAGTGCAGGGCGTGTTGTCTTTGATCCCCGGAGCGCAGATATCGTGGTTCCTAGAAGTGCGACCGCGGCTCTGGCTCAGGGAGATCAATGGCTTCCTGCCTGGAAAGATCGGGACCTCAAGAATCTGCTACTTGAGCAGGCAAGCCGGGATTTCTCATCAGTGAGCGATCTCCACGTGGAATATGCCGGTCAGGAAATCTGTCGCATCATTCTTGAAATTGATGCGTCGAAGGTGCGTAGGAATGAGGGTGACCTGACGCGCTTGGAGCTGCGAGAAAAAGTTCAGGGTGTCATTGAGGGGCTCAGCGCTCTTCCTAGGCTGCGCGCCGTTACCGACCAGATTCAATGGGTACCTCGATGGGTGGGGATGTGAGTCATTCCATCACATCGCCACCAATCGAATATCGCCCTTGAGGCGTGAATTTGCTAAGATATTAGCGACCAATCGGGGATTTCGCCCCGATCGTGCAAGCGGAGTTTCTCCCACCTTGATTCCCGCCCGAGTTTTCGGGTTGCCCACGTAGAGCCAGGGGATCGGGTTAAACGGTAGCATCCGGACGGATGTTGTTGCCGGGATAAGCCTTCGTGCGCACAGTGGCACGAAGGCCTTTTTCGTGTCACGGATACGACTGTGGAAGGAGCCACTCATTAGCGAGCCTCGCATCAATGAGCGGATTCGAGTTCCCGAGGTACGACTCGTGGGACCCGGAGGAGAACAGGTTGGTGTTGTCCGCGTGGAAGACGCACTGCGTCTTGCTGAAGAAGCGGGCCTTGACCTGGTTGAGGTTGCACCCGACGCTAAGCCGCCGGTTGCAAAACTCATGGACTACGGAAAATACAAGTACGAAGCGGCCCAGAAGGCTCGCGATGCTCGCCGTAATCAGGCGAACACGCAGCTCAAGGAGATTCGCTTCCGTCTGAAGATTGATGACCACGACTTCTCGGTGAAGAAGGGACACGTTGAGCGTTTCCTCTCCGCCGGTGACAAGGTCAAGGTCATGATTATGTTCCGCGGTCGTGAACAGTCACGACCTGAAGCGGGCGTCCGACTCCTGCAGCGTCTTGCTGAGGAAGTTGGAGAACTCGCCACTGTCGAATCGATGCCTCGCCAAGACGGCCGCAACATGACCATGGTTCTTGCGCCTACGAAGCGCAAGTCCGATGCGGTCAACGAGCAGCGCAAGCGTCGTGAAGCCGAACGTGAAGAACGTCGCGGTAAGCGCGCAGAACGCGCCAGTAAGGACCAAGCTCGTGTGGCCTCGCAAGAGGCAGATGCACAGAAGAAGTGAAGGTTGGGGTTAAACCCCGTCCGGAAGAAGAAGGATCAAAATAATGCCGAAGAATAAGACGCATTCCGGTTCTAAGAAGCGTTTCCGCCTCACCGGAAAGGGCAAGATCATGCGCGAGCAGGCTGGTGCACGCCACCTCCTCGAGCACAAGTCCTCCCGCAAGACCCGTCGTCTGGCCTCAGACCAGGTTCTGGCCACCGCCGACGTCAAGCGCGTCCGTACCCTGCTGGGCAAGTGACCGGCACCTTCGACAAGGAGATTTAGAAAATGGCACGTGTTAAGCGTTCTGTTAACGCCAAGAAGAAGCGTCGCACCGTACTCGAGCAGGCATCCGGCTACCGTGGCCAGCGTTCGCGCATGTACCGCAAGGCCAAGGAACAGGTCACGCACTCATTCGTGTACTCCTACCGTGACCGCAAGGCGAAGAAGGGCGATTTCCGTCGCCTGTGGATCCAGCGCATCAACGCTGCTTCCCGCGCACAGGGCATGACCTACAACCGTTTCATCCAGGGCCTGAACCTGGCTGGTGTTGAGGTCGATCGCCGCATGCTCGCCGAGCTGGCCGTCAACGACATCGCCACCTTCAACGCTCTTGTTGAGGTTGCGAAGAAGGCTCTGCCCGCCGACGTGAACGCGCCCAAGGCCTGAGCATTCAGTGAGCAGCTTTTCCGAACGCCCGTCCATCCTCGATAATCCTCGCGCTGATCGCGTGAAGAAAGTCGCGGCATTGGCCGGGCGTTCGGCGCGCTCAAAGCAAGGGAAGATCCTGGTTGAGGGGCCGCAGGCAGTTCGTGAACTGATCCGGCATCGTTCTTCCTTCGTTGAGGACGTGTATTACTCTGCATCTGCAGCGCGCCTACACAGCGAGCTTATTTCCGAGGCAAAGCAGGCCTGCCGCTGGGTTCATGAAGTCAGTGACGAGGTCTCTGAAGCGTTGAGCCGCGATAGCCAGGGAATTTGCGCAGTTGCACGCACAGAGGCAATTGAGTCCGTCCTTCCAGAAATTCAAAGTGGGGATACTCTGGTTGTCATTGCTCAGGGGAGAGACCCGGGTAATGTTGGCACCATCATACGTACCGCGGATGCGATGGGGGCTCGGGCAATTGTCAGCGTCAAGGGAAGTGTTGATTCTTCCAGTCCAAAGGTCATTCGCTCCTCTGCTGGCTCGGTTTTCCATCTTCCCATCGTCCCCGCTGCGTCTTTTGGCGAGGCCTGCCAGACTTTGCGCGGCATGAATGCTGTAATCCTCGGGACTTCCGGTGCGCAAGGTGCCTACAGCCTGACCTCATTAATGTCGTATGCTGCCTGGGAAAGACGCGGCTGGCTTGCTCAAACCCACGCATGGGTCTTCGGAAACGAGGCACAGGGAATGAGCGACGAAGAAATGGCCGCATGCGATGCTCTGGTGATGATTCCGATGAGCGGCCAGGCAGAGTCCCTCAACGTTGCAAGCGCCGCTGCGATGTGCCTCTTTGCGTCGCAGAGTGCGCGCGCGTAGGGGAGTAGGGGTTTTTCAGCAGCTGCTGCCTCGATAAAAAGCCCGGCGCATCGGTTGCTCAATAGGCAACTGACGCACCGGGCAATTGTGTTTAAGGCTTACTTAACCTTCTTGATTCGCATGATGAGCCATGCGGCAATCAGGACGATAACGATCGCAACAACGAAGACGATCGTGTAGGCCGAGGTTGGCGTTGTCGTTGTATTGGTGACCTTCTTGACGATCACAACGATTGCAGAGGTCATCAAAGAACCAACCACCATCGATAGCGTGTTCGCCAGGTTCAAAATTCCCAGGTCCTTACCGGCCTCGTCGGGGTTGGGAAGGACCGAGACATTAAGCGCCTGATCGATCGCGTTGTACACGCCGTAGCCAAGGCCCGCGATTCCCGCAAAGAGGTACATGCCTAGTGCAGAGTGGAAGATCAGCGGCATTGCAGAGCCGATCGCGAACATGACGCTGGCCAGGGCAACTGGGAGCTTTCGGCGGCCAATCAGGTCGGTGATTGGTCCAGCGCCCAGTGCTGCGACCAGTGAGACAGCCAGAGTAATCACTGCCATCGAAGCGATCAGCTCAGCTGCAAGCGTGGTTGCATTGGCATTACCTGCGAAGATGTAGTCCTTAGCGATGTAGAGCAGGTAGGTGTTGATCATCCAGTAGCCGCCCATCATCAATGTGCGGCCAATAAGTGCGTAGTAGAAATCAGGTGCGTTCTTCGGGGGGCGGAAGGATTCCAGGATGCGCTTTGCTGAGAAGCTCTCATCAGATTCGCCCCGATTGTCCCCTTCGCGTGGCCAGATGATTACGGTGACGATACCGATAGCGGCAAAAACTGCAGCACCCAGGAGCCAGCCGTGAGTCAGGCCGTTGTCCAGCTTGAGAAGACGAGCTCCCACCAAGTTACCGATGGTTTGACCCGCTGCGATTCCAGCTCCATAGAAGCCCGAGATTGTTCCACGGACCTCGTCGGGAATACGGTCAGACATTGTTGCCACAAAGGGCGCAAGCATGACGTTGTATCCCAGCTGGGCGGTGCACCACAGCAGGAGGATCATCGGGAAGGAGTTCTGGTTCAGTGCAAGCAGCGCCATCGCGCCACCGGCAATGAGGCCACCGAGGATAATCCAGGGAGTGCGCTTGCCGAAACGTGAACGCGTGAGATCGGAGAAAGTCCCGAAAATAACGTTTGCGAGAAGAGCAACAACCGAACCAACCGCGTTGATTGTGCCCAGCATTGATTCCTTGCCGGCTGCGTTAATGTTTTCAAGCACTGCCGGCAAAATGACGGAGGTCAAGGCGACCCAGGGGATCGCGCAGGCAACCGCACTGAGGGTGAAACCGACACTCAGGCGGATGAGGTTGATTCGCTTTTCTCTTGGCTGTCGAAAAACCTTGCTCATCTTGGCTCCTTGGCTTGTCAGATGGTGGCAACCGGTGGGTGGGCAAGTAGGTCGTCAGTGCGATGCTGACCTTCACTATCGATCCAAGTTAGGGAAGCGATAGAGCCGGTCTCAGTGGGGGTAGCAGGATTGAAAGTCAGCTGTGCGCTGGCATCCTTTGCTTCCCAAGTGAGCGTGAGCGCTTCGCCATCTCGTTGGTAAGAGAAGTTTCCGTCAAAGGCCGGAAGGGTATTGCGGAATGCGCACAGTGCGTTGAGGGCCTGAACAACCGGACGCTGAAGGTTTTCTTCGACCTCTTGTGCGGTGTAGTAGTGACGGTTGATGTCGCGGCCAACATTGGTGCGCTTGAGCAGCTCCATGTCATTTGCGCCCGCGAGAGCACCCACGTAGTAGACCTGGGGGATCCCTGGTAGGAAGAACTGAACTGCTCGCGTGGCGAGGTAGTGCTGGTCATCGCATCCCAGAGCGGAGTAGTACGTGGAGTTGACCTGGTAGAGATCCAGGTTCGAGGCCGCAGCCCCCGTTGCTTCGCGTGATTCCCCGTGGGTGTTTGCGTGGATTGTTTCGACGAGGCGGTCGACGTCGGGATCTGCAACCAAGCCCTTGAGAGAACGGTCCAGTTGGTCCGAACCGATGTCGATGACGCCGATTCCATCGTGGGTATCCAGTACGGTTACCGCATTATTGGGACGCACGTTGATCCAGTGCTCAAGAGCATCGACACTGCCAGAGAAGATTGAGTGGAGGAGAAGTGGGGGAAGCGCGAAGTCATAGACGCGATCGACCTTGCTGGCAATGTCGATTTGCTTCTTGTAGTAGGAGTGGACTTCGATAAGCGTTTCCAGGCCCCTCTTCGCGCCCTCTTCCTTGATCCGTTCGATCAGTCTGAAGGTCTTAGGGATCATGAAGCAGGAGGTGCGTGCTTCCTTAGCTCCATATCCGACTGCATCAAGGCGGATCGAAGAAACATGGCTTGCGCCCAGCTGGTCAAGGATTGACATGAGGTAATCCCAGCCCTGCTTCGAATCGGTATCGATATCGACCTGCTGTGGGGTGAAGGTCGTCCAGACCAGACGGGTCTTATCGCCCCAGGTGTAGTGGGTGAGCGGAAGGCCCGGGCGAGGACGATAGATGCCTGCGAGCTCTTCTTCGGTTACACCTTCGGGAAAAACGCTCGACAAGGTCAGGAACATTGGAGCGAAAGGACTATTTTCGCCATTTTTCATGACGTCTTGGAACTGCTCAGATTCCCATGAGACGTGGTTAACGATGGTATCAACCATGATTTCGTGGGTCTTTGAGAGCTCGGCGACGTCATCCCAAGAACCAAGACGCGGATCAACCTTTGTATGGTCGACAGGGTCGAAACCTGCATCAGCACCATCGAAAGGGGTGAAGAAGGGGAGGATGTGAACGCCTTCGTAGACTCCTGAAAAGTGCTTGCGGAGCGTAGCGGTCAAGGTGGAAATAGTACTGCCACCGAAGCGATCGGCGTAGGTGATGAGTTGAACCTTATTCTGCAATGGTCTCCCCAATCGAGGTGCGAGATTTCGCAAATTGGATATGAGCAAATTCAGAATAACGTGTGGAAAAATAAAATGTTCTGTCGGATACAGATATTGAGTCAACCAAAAAGGTGGATATTTACTGAGAGAAGTCTGAAGGAGGCGAGTGCTAGGGGGTTAAAAGCGTTCCGACCTGCGGTTTTCTTAGTTTTGTTGCTTTGGTTGCTACTTCGCCGCATGGGACTAAAGGCTGCACGAGGGTAAAAGAAAAGGCCGAACCCGCAAAGCGAGCTCGGCCGATCTCAGTCTGGATCAGGCAGCGCGGACGACTCGATCAGACTTCAGGCACTTGGTGCACACGTTCAGGCGCTTGGGCGTCCCATCGACCAGGGCGCGAACGCGCTGAATGTTCGGATTCCACCGGCGGTTGGTACGAACGTGCGAGTGCGACACGCTCTTGCCGAAGCCGGGTCCCTTACCGCACACGTCACAAACGGCAGCCACGATGTTCTCCTCGGTTTTTCTTACACGATTAGTTGTCTTGATCATGACGATCAAGAGGCCATTGGTGACAGCTCACCGCAGGCAACTATGACACCTTAACTGATTTCGCCCCGAATAACCAAGTCCACAGAGGGAAATATGCGTGTCAGGTGGCACACATGTGCCTGAAGGCGGAACAATATTGAAGGTATCCCACATTGCAGCACTATCAGGTTGAGACATCGTTATAAGGACAAGTTGTGGCACTAGATTCTGGAGTTTTGGCGCGTAGCTTCCAGATCGCGGCTGATGAAATGACAAAGCTCGCTCCTTTCATCGATGACCTCGACGGAGTCGGTGGGGGAGACTGCGATACCGGAACAAATGCACGTGTCACCTTCCAAACCCTTGCTCACGGGTGCGAACAGCTTTCCGACAGTGATCCACTCTCCGTTGGCCTTGACTGCGCAATCCAATCGGGAATTCGCGGAGCTCTGGGACACTGCGGTGTGCTTCTCGTGTCGATTCTTTCTTCTTGGCATTCAGCGCTTGATGATGCCTCCATCACCCCGGTTGTTCTTTGTCGCATGCTCTTGGCGACCCCTTCCGCTCTGAAGGCTGCGCATGCTCAGGGAAGCGCCACAGATGCCATGCTGCGTGAGGCATGTTCAGAACTCGAAGGACTCGGCGATACGCTCCCCGAGGTCCCCCAAGAACTCTCGGCGTTCTGCGCTGCCGCACAATTCGGCCTCGTCGAGGCCACGGGGGCTTCCAGCACCGCCATCGACGCCGGTGCAGCGGTCGTTGCGCTCATGTTCAGCGCTCTCGATGCTGCCTGCCGCGACGATCTGGGGATGCTCGAATCTCTTGCTGCAATGCTTGCGGAATTGGCGGGGCATGGAAGCAACCGTGTCCGTCCCCATGCCCCGACGCCTGATCGCGCATTCACAGTCGATGTCATTCTTCAAGGAACCCTTGATGATGTCGATGCTCAGCGTCGCCAGCTTGACGCTCTGGGGGCGCGTTATTCCTGGGCCGGGCATGCCGACCTCTTCGGATTGGGCGAGTGGCGCTTCCACATCGATACTGCCGCACCTTTGTCTGTCCATCCCAAACGCGGTCGGACACTCCGCTTCCATGTCGCTGATGCTCGTCCCGATGAAACAATTGGAATCGATACCCTTGCCGATGGCGTGACGCACCGAGGTATCAGGCTTTTGGAACGCCAGCCCATTCGCAGGGTGGAACGTGCTGCAGTCGTTGTCTGCACTCGGGTTGCGGGAATGGTTGAAGATCTTGCCCTCAGTGGTGCCCAAGTTTTCCTCGATCCTCAGCTTGAAGATCTCGAGGCTCTTGTTCTTCCTGCGCGCTGTGCGTCGACTCGGGTGGAACTCATCGTTCCCAGTGATAGGGAGTGCCTAGCGCTCGCTCAAAGGATTAGTGCCTCTTATGTGCGGATGGGGGAGGAAGAACTCGATATTTCTATTGCGCCCTCGACAAATGAGTTAGAAGCGCTGGCGATCAGTCGGACCTGTGCGCCGCTCTTTGTCCCACAACCCGGAGGACACACTGTTGCCACTCGGCTCCGTGCACTTATCGATGAAAACGCCCACAGTGCGCTTCTTGCTCAGCACACGACTGAGATCGACTCTGAGTGGCAGGTTGAGGATGTTTCTCGTGGCCTTCAAGATCTCGCATCCTATGCGCCGACACGCTGGGTCTTGCTGGCTGGAAATGAAGATGCGGCAACCTTGATTGCGGTTCTGCGTCAGCTCCTCGATAGTCTCACCCCTGAATCCACCAGTGTGGATCTTGAAGTCATCGATGCCACTCCTCAAACCCGTTCTCTTCTGCAGGCGCTCGCGTGAATCCACTTGATACTCCTCTGAGCCTTCGCCTTCCTGCCAAGCTGGCAAAGAAGCTCGAAAAAGCGGGCATCTTGACCATTGGCGACCTGCTCTACGATGCACCTCGGCGTTACTACCATTGGGGTGCGCTCACACCCATGCATGTTCTGCGTCCCGGAGAAGACGTCACTATTTTGGCCGAAGTAGTCAGTGCTCGGCTGATCCCTAACCGCTCGCGTGCAGGGGTGAGATTCGAAGTTCGTCTGACCGATGGTTCCTCGGAAATGACCGCGACTTTCTTTGCCAGTAGTCCCTATAAGCTCAGTGTGCACGAACGCCTTCTTCAACCGGGAGAGAGTTTCCTTTTTGCTGGAAAAGTCGGGGAGTACCGCGGGAATTTGCAATTGGTACATCCCGAATTTGAGGGTGTTGATGATGAACAGGCAGCCCCCGATATCGAAAAACGCTCAAACCGTCCCATTCCCATTTACTCCACGCGAGGTGGTGTCACCTCGTGGGTAATTGCACGTGCAATTGCCGTTGTGCTGGATTCTTTGGACTTAGACGCGCTCCCAGATCCTGTTCCTATGCAGATCCGATCACGTTTCGACATTGAACCGCTGGGACGTGCCCTTCGGCTTCTGCACCAGGGCAGTACGGATCAGGATGTCGCAGGCGCGAAACGCAGCATGCGCTGGAGAGAAGCTTTTGTCTTGCAAGCTTTCTTAGCAAAACGTCGACTGGGAAATGATGCTTTGCGTGCGCAAAGCTGCCCAGAAAACCCTCCGGAACTTCAGGCTTTCCTTGATGGGCTTCCCTTTACTCTGACGCCCTCGCAGCGCAGTGCCATCAGCGCCATCGGCGCTGACATTGCCTCCTCGCATCCCATGCAGCGCCTGCTTGAAGGGGACGTGGGATCGGGAAAAACTGTGGTTGCGTGTGCCTCCTTGATACAGGTGATTGCCGCTGGCCATCAAGGTGCACTACTTGCTCCCACCGAAGTCTTGGCACGGCAACATGCAGACTCAATTCGAGCACTGCTTAAACCCCTTGAATCTGCGGGTTTCCCAGTGGATCTGCGTCTGCTCACTTCCTCGACACCAGCCCCAGCCAGACGCGAAATCGAGCGCCTACTGGCCTCGGGAATGCCGATCATTGTGGTCGGAACGCATGCCTTGCTCTACGCGCGCAACCTTTTTGCTGACCTTGCCTTGGCGGTGATCGACGAGCAGCATCGTTTTGGCGTCCAGCAGCGAGATGCCCTTCGTGAAAGCCGCAATAATGGACTACTTGTCCATCAGCTGGTGATGACTGCTACTCCGATCCCTCGAAGCGTTGCGATGACGATTTTCGGAGATCTAGATGTCACGGTGATGAAAGGCTTGCCCTCGGGTCGAAAGCCTGTCACAACTTTCGTTGTCGATGCGGGAAATGCCGTGTGGATGGAACGCATGTGGCAACGGGCACGCGAAGAAATTGACGGTGGCGGGCGAGTTTATATCGTCTGTCCGCGGATCGATGAGGATGATCATCCCGACGTATTGCTTGAAGAAAGCACTGCACCCCTTGCGTCAGTGACAGCAACTATGGAGATGCTCGCGGGGATTCCTTCGCTATCGGGAGTGAAAGCGGTGAGCGTTACCGGCAAAGATAATAGCGAAGAAAAAAGCGCTGCTATGGAGGCTTTCTCCAGTGGGCAGGCGCCAATTCTTGTTGCGACAACTGTCATTGAAGTCGGCGTCGATGTCCCCGAGGCAACCATGATGGTCATCTTGGATGCGCAACAATTTGGGCTATCACAGCTCCATCAGCTACGCGGCCGCGTGGGACGCTCCCCGAAACAAAGCATCTGCATGGCTGTTCATCCCTCGGTCATCAGCGATACTTCGGCGCAACGCTTGGAAGCTTTCGCTTCATCAACCGATGGTTTTGTCCTTGCCGAGGCCGATCTTGCCTTGCGTCGAGAAGGTGACGTTTTGGGGTCGGCTCAGTCAGGAAAAGCTTCGAGACTGCGCTTCCTAAGCGTTGTCCGTGACGGTGCAATCATTGAAGAAGCCCGAGAAAGCGCAGGCGAACTCATCGCTGCAGATCCTTCTTTGGCCTCGTATCCCGAATTAGCGGCAAGTCTCAATGACGCTTCCAGCGAAGAGCTGGTGTGGATGGAACGCAGCTAACGTAGTCTTAAAGCATGACACGAATTATTGCCGGCACTTTGAAAGGTCGGACCCTACATGTCCCGCCTTCAGGGACACGCCCAACGTCTGAGCGCGTACGCGAGGCAATGTTTTCGCGCCTTGAACACATGGACGTTATCGAAGGAGCCCGCGTTCTTGACCTGTATGCGGGAAGCGGAGCGCTGGGTTTTGAGGCCCTTTCACGCGGTGCAGATCAATTAACCCTGGTTGATTCTGCGCAGGGGGCGCTGCGAACTCTGAAAAAGAATGCCGCTCTTGTTGCTCCGGGCAGCATCGTTATTGGCGCGGATGCGCTCGCGGCAGTTTCTGGACGGCTGAGCGGCCAATATGACCTAGTTTTTATTGATCCGCCCTATGAATGTGAGAGCGCAACTATCACCGAGATCCTGACAGCACTGTGCGCACATTTAAGCCCAGATGCCTCGGTTGTCGTTGAGCGATCGACTCGCTCGACAGATATCGAGCTACCTGAAGGACTCATCTGCGAGGACCAGCGCGATTGGGGGGAGACTCGCGTTCTTTTCCTTGCGCCCCCACTTCCACAAACCGCTAAGGAGAGCGAATGAAAGCCGTCATTCCGGGAAGCTTTGATCCACTCACCATCGGGCACCTGGACTTTATTACTCGGGCTTCACGTCTTGTTGACCACCTGATCGTCGCAGTCGGGGTGAACTCAGCGAAGGCCTCGGCTAGCGATATCCGTTGCCGTGTGGATAGCACCTGCGCGGGGCTGGCTCACCTGCCGAAGGTAGAAGTCCTACCGATGAACACGCTTTTGGTTGATTTTTGTCGTGCACATGATGCGGATCTGGTGATCAAAGGTGTGCGTGGAAACAGTGACTTGGAATCGGAGATGGCTCAGGCCGTGACAAATCGAGAGATCGGGGGAGTTGAAACACTGTGGATCCCCACCGATCCCGCACTGGGACACGTCTCTTCATCTCTTGTTCGCGAACTTTTTGCGTGGGGAATGGACGTCTCTCGGTATGTTCCAGCCCCAGTTTTGGCCATATGGGGAGAAAATAGAGAAGCAGTGTACGCGCAGAACCCAATTGGAGGAGACAATGGCTGAAAACCATGATGAGCACGCGGAATCCTCGCAGCAGTGGGAGGATCAGACCGTGTACGGTCCCTCGACTGTGATTGCGGCTTTGGACCGAATTGAAGACCTCCTTGAGGCTGCGCGCGCAGTTCCGCTTTCTGCTTCGGTAATGGTGAATCGGGCGGAGGTCCTTGACCTCCTCGATCAGGCTCGTGAAGCTCTTCCCGATGACCTCAAGGCCGCAGACGCTGTTGTTGCCGACGCGGACGCTGTACTTGTGCGCGCCGACTCGGCCGCAGAGACGACCATTGCCGAGGCTAATGCCCGCGCTCGTTCGACCATCGACGAGGCCCGTGAAAAGGCTGATCAGTTGGTTGCCGAGGCCGAGGAACACGCCCAGAAGACCCGTGAAAAGGCCGAGGAAGACGCGAAGCGTGTGCGTGAGCAGGCCGAGGCGGATGCTGAGAACACCCTTGCCGACGCCAATGCGCAGGCAGAGCGCCTTGTATCCGGAGAGAACATCAAGCAGATGGCTGAGGAGCGCGCGCGTGAGATTGTCGCGCAAGCGCGCGCGGCTGAGAAGCAGATGCGTACCGGTGCCGATGAATACGCTGCCTCGTCGCTTGCAGAACTATCTGCACTTCTTCAAGAACTTCAACGCCGTACCGATGCTGGTCGGCGTGCCATTGCCGAACGCAATGGCCGCGATATTACGAATGTGACTTTAGAACATGAGTGAACCTTTAGAGATTTCTCTTCGTGATCTTTCGCGCTCGCCTGGTTCGACGCGCGATTATCACTTAACTTGGCAGGTCCCTGAAGACCTGGGAACCTCGGTTATGCGAGTGGCTCCGGGGGCTGAGTTACCTATCGACGTGACTATTACTTCGGTTGATGACGGGGTTCTGGTTCGTGCGCATACCGATGTAGATATCGAGGGAGAATGCGTGCGTTGTCTTGATGAACTCACGCATCACCATTCGGTCGATGTCGATGAACTTTTCTTCGAGCCGAAGGCTGCGCAGCGTTCGCGTAATGAGCAAGATGAGGAAGCCGAAGATTTCCCGACCATCTCGGCGCGCGACACTGTCGATATTGAAGGAATCGTGCGTGACGGCATCGTGACGCTGATGGAAGACCGGCCTCTGTGTAAGCCAGATTGCCAGGGGCTTTGCCCAGGATGCGGCGAGAAATGGGAAGATCTACCCGAAGATCATGAGCATGTGGTGATTGATCCGCGTCTTGCGGGGCTTTCGGGTCTTCTGGATCAGCTCACCGCGCGGGATGAGAACTGATGGCTCGTCGTTCAAAGCTTCCTGTACCCCCGCGCCCCAATACTGATACCTTGCTTGAAGCATGGGGAACTCCCGTGCGCCAGGATCTATTGGAACTGGCGCTAATCCACCGTTCGTATGCAAATGAAGCTGGCGGAATTGCCCATAATGAACGCCTTGAGTTCCTGGGTGACTCTGTCCTTTCGATTGTCGTGGCCGACGAGCTGTATCACCGCCATGGCAACGTCCCCGAATCTGAATTGTCGCGGATGCGGGCAGCAACTGTTTCTCAAGAACCCTTAGCGCAGGCAGCTCGGCACATTGAGCTGGGGGAGTACATCTACTTAGGGCGTGGGGAAAGTACTCACGGTGGTCGAGACAAAGACTCCATCTTGTCTGATACTTTCGAAGCCCTAGTCGGCGCAACCTATCTGAGCGTAGGTATCGAAGGCGCGCGTGCAACTATTTTGCGGCATCTAGGTTTCTTGCTGGTTCATGCAGTCGAACGTGCTGCTGAACAGGACTGGAAGACAACCCTGACTGAGTTTGCCTTCAACCATGACTTGGGGGCGGTGACCTACGAGGTTGAGGGCGAAGGCCCAGACCATCAGAGGGTTTTTACTGCTCATGCCTTTGTTGCCTCAAGGGATGCCGAAGTTGGCCAAGGTGTTGGTACTTCGAAGAAACACGCAGAAAATGCGGCGGCAGCTGATGCAGTTGCTCGCTTCAGCGGTGAGAAGCGCGTTGATGAACAAGGAGAAAAACGTGACTGAAAACGATACCCCTTTGCAGACCCCAATCCGAGTCATGATCGTTGATGATCATGAGATCGTTCGTCGCGGGATTGCAGAGATTGTCGATCGTGCAGATGACCTTGAGGTGGTTGCAGAGGCCGGGACAGTTCAAGATGCTCTGCGCCGTGCTCAATTGGTCAGCCCCGATGTGATTTTGGTGGACCTCCAGCTTCCCGACGGAACGGGCATCGACATCATGGAATCTTTGGGGCAGACAAACCCCGAGATCCGCCCGATCGTCCTGACTTCTTTTGATGATGACGAGGCCCTGGCAGAATCCCTTGCAAAGGGTGCACGTGCCTACGTGCTCAAGACTGTTCGCGGTGCAGAAATTACCGATGTCATTAAGGCAGTCGCACAGGGACGCATCCTTCTTGATGAGCGAACTCTAACCCGCAGGCGTGCAGATCATGATGATCCGACCGCAGACCTGACTCCTTCAGAGCGTAAGGTCTTGGAGCTGATCGGTGATGGCCTGTCGAACCGCGAAATTGGCGCAAAACTGGGCGTTGCAGAAAAGACCGTGAAGAACCACATCACGTCCTTGCTGTCGAAGATGGGGCTTCAACGACGCACTCAGGTTGCTGCATGGGTAGCCGGACAGCGCGCTGCCGCTTGGCGTAACTGAGCTAGGCCAGGGGAACGCTCCAGGTAATCTTTGTTCCTTTTCCTTCAAGACCTGTACCAACGGTGAAGGTTCCGCCGTTAAGGCGTGCACGTTCCGCCATGTTTGCAAGGCCTGAATTCCGTGTATGTGCGGGGTCAATTCCGATCCCGTCATCGGAAACGGAAACCGTGAGCCTACCCGTTTTCCCGCTTCCCTGAAGTTCGACATTGACCGCACCCGCGGTCGCGTGTGCGTGACGGGCAATGTTGGACAGTCCCTCTCGAACGATTGCAACCGCATCGTCGCTTCGCGAATCGTCAACGCGAGAATTGAGCAATTCAACGCGGTGATCTTCGCATTCTTTCTGTTCGTTGACCGACTGGCCGTCGACAGAAATGAGGAGCGAAGGTGCAAAGCCTAAAAATGAACGCGAGAGGGAGGATTCTCGGCGGATACGCTCCACCAAGCCAACGTCAGAATCGGGTTCACGCAGATTATGGACGATTGCGCGTATCTGACGCACGGCCTCGTCAATGGAGGCTAGGGACAGGTCAAGAGCGTGGATCACCTCGTCGACGCCCACCTGTTTTTCACTGATCTTTTGTTTGGTCGAATCCAATTGCATGCCCGCCGCAAAGAGCTGCTGGATCGCAAAATCATGTAGATCTCGGCCAATTCGATCTCGTTCGTCAAGAAGGGAAGCAACGTCTTCAGCATGGCGAGCCGAGGCGAGCTCCAGTGCAAGCGCAGCTTGAGCGGCCAGTGATTCCGCTAAAGCCAGCTCGGAGTAGTCAAATTCTGGTTTTCCGGGAAGACGGAGCAAGATGAGGACACCTGCGGGCTTTCCTCTTCCTCGAAGAGGCGCATAGAGCGCCGGACCGAATTCGGAAAATTCGGGGATACGCATGGTCTGGGCGCGCGCGAGGGAATCAACGATCATGCCGGTCCCTTCGTTGAGTACCGACATCGCACGGCCTTCGTGGGGGAAGACAACTCCTAGCAAACGATCAGCGTGATGACCATCGGTAATTTCTGCAGCCCAGGTATCTTTCACTGAGGGCAAGACGATAATCGCGGTATCCGCCTGCGAGACATCACGAACGGTTTGAGCGATTAGGGTCAAGCCTTCTTCCTCGTCTGCTCCTTCGAGCATTGACGTGGTCAGCTGCTGCGATGCTCGAATCCAACGCGCACGCCTTCGAGCATCTGCGTAGAGGTGAGCATTTTCAACGGCAATACCGGCTGCTGCCGCCAAAGTTTGCACAATGCGAAGTGCACTGAGCCCGAAGCCCCCCAGGCGATTAACCAGGTACAGGCGCGCATAGATTTGCCCCTTGAAAGTGACTGAAACTCCTAGGAAGTTCTCAATCCCTTCAGCACTGTTAAGGGAGGCGGGGTCATTGAGAATCGCATATCCCTCATCGGTAATGCGTTGGACCAATTCGTCGGGAAGATTTGAGGCCTCGCCGGCGGGAGCATCGCCGTATTCCACGAACATCGTCGTATCGCCCCAAGTATCAAGAACCGATAGTCCTGCGTAGCGTGCGCCGGTTAATGCGCATGCGCGCTCGACGAAATTCTCAAGGACTCGTTGAAGATCTAGGCTTGAGGTGACATCAAGAGCAGCTTCAAGAAGCCGTGAATCGGTCCTTTCGGGGCTCATTCTTCCTCCTGCTTAAGTGCCCAACGGAAAGCTTCGCTCCTTGCGATGAGCTCATCACGTGTTCCTCGTTCAACGATGCGTGCAGGACGCAGGCGAGGATCATCGTGCGGATACCCCATCAGGATAATCTCATCTGCAATGTCAAGAGCGCTCAGGCGGTGCGTGACAATCACCAAGCCCTTGTCGACTGCGTGTGCCCGGATGGTTCGCATCAGCGCATCTGCGCTGTGAGGATCAAGGTGTTCACTGGCTTCATCCAAAAGCATGATGGGTGCATGTGAGGCGAGTGCGCGGGCGGCAAGAAGTCTGCGACGCTCACCACCGGATACTCCCGTTGCCCCAGCCCCAATTACGGTATCGATTCCCTGAGGAAGAGAAGCACACCAGTCCTTGAGGCCAACGGTGCTCAGAAATTCCTGGGCCTCTTCCTTCGAAAGGTCAGCGCGTGCGACGCGAAGATTTTCGTAGATGCTGGTTGCGAAGATATGGGCATCTTCAGCGGTTACCTGAATGACGCTCGCACTTTCTTCGTGGGGAATTTCCCGAAGAGGAACCCCGTTGAGAGTGAGCTGCCCACCGCGTGCGGGGATCAATCCAGCCAGAGTATTCAGGAGTGTTGTTTTACCAATTCCTGAAGGGCCAACGATTGCGACGCAGCGACCGGGGACTACATCAAGGCTGAGGTTTTCAACCAAGAGAGGGCCATCGGGCCAGCCGATCGCCAGGTCACTCGCTTGAAGATTGGGGTGGTGCATCGCATCTTCGGGAAGCGGAGTCTGATCGATCTTCGAGGCCGTGGTGGTGGCGGGTGCGTCCGAGCCGATAAGTTCGCGGATCCTCAGTGCTGCCTGAGCGCTACGGACGAGTTGCGCCATCGCGGAGTTCATCTGCGCTGAGGCCTCAAAAGAGGAGAGGGGAGTGAGGGTAATGACCGCGAGAGCGACGGCGCTGAGGATCTGAGCTTGAACGGATGGAACTCCAACGAGGAGCGCCCCGACAACTGCTAGTCCCATAGATGCGCGATCGATGAATTGAGCCCAAGCAGAGGCGCGGGCGGCCCCTCGTCGAGATGACTCAATGTTGTCCTCGCTGCGTTCGAATTCGCCGCGCGCACGGTCAATGAGTCCGTTAATTGCCAGCTCATCGTAGCCATCGATCAAGGTGACCAGCGAGCTGCTCAGGGCAGCACGTGCCTGGATTCCTTCGACTTGAGCTGCGCGTTGCGCTCGAGCGGTGATAACGGGGGCAACGATCCCAGAAAGGATTAAGCAAAGCGCCAAGATCACTGCAGCGCCGGGAGAAAGAAGTGCCAGAGCGCCGACGGTCGCGCACCCTACAATCGCTGCGACACCTGCAGGAAGGACAGACTTCACAATAAAATCGCCGACCTCGTCGACATCGGATCCCATACGTGCCAGCAGATCCCCGCGGCGAAGTGAGATCACTCTGCCGAGATCTGAAGATGCTAAGGCGTCGTAAAGGCTCAGTCGTAGATGGTCCATGCCCTCGAGCGCAACGCGGTGGGAAATCAGGCGTTGAACATAACGCAAAAGGGCACGCGAGACGCCAAAAAGACGTACCGATGTTGCAGCGACAGAAAGTACTAAGACAGGAGGCATCTGTGACGCTCGCGCGATGAGCCAAGCAGATGTTGCACCCAGAGCGATCGATGAACCAATTCCTAAGCTTGCCAGAAGGAGTGCACCGATAAAACGCCACTTATCAACTCGGAGTAGTGACAACGCCCATCGCAAGGAGGAAGCTTCCTCAGAAGTGAGAATCCGCATTTTCATTGCTCTCCTCCAACTTCTGCCAATTCGGCCTTTTCCTTAACCCGCGAATGAACGCTGATCACTTGGTCTGCTGCATCGATGAGAGCCTGTCGATGCGCGATCGCAATGACCGTTCGACCTTTCTTGCGCAGAGCCTCCATTGCTTTCAAAACGATCTCTTCACTCACAGCGTCCAAGTGGGCCGTCGGTTCATCCAAGATGACAATGGGAGTGCGTGCTAGCAAAGCGCGGGTCAGGGCAAAACGTTGTCGTTGGCCAACGGAAAGACCGGCCCCATCTTGGCCAATAAGCGTATCCCAACGCTGAGGAAGCGTGTCCAGAACTTCGCTGAATCCGCAAAGTGCTGCGGCAGCCTCGAGTTCTTCATCTGTTGCAGGTGGAAGCTGCTCGCGTAGGCTTCCGGGAAGCAAAGAAGGGTGCTGTGGTACCCAGGTTATGGCTTCCCACAGTTTTTCTTTGGGAACGTTTTGAAGGGGAATCTCTTCTCCTTCGCGGGTGCAGACCATGAGATGTCCACGCTGAATCGGAAGCAGTCGCATCAGTGCGTAAATTGTGCTGGTCTTTCCTGAGCCTGAGGGGCCCGCAAGGACGCTCAGCGTTCCTGGCAGGATATCCGCGTTCAACCCTGCAGGCGCCCAAGTGCCGCGTGCCTCAATCGAGAGATTGCGCAATGAGAAGGCTGCTAAAGCCCAGTCGATATCGTGATCATCCTGAACTAAGTCTTCCTCTTCGGAGTCTTCACCCAGTGAAGGAATGGGGGTTTCTAAAATCTCGAAGGCTCGTTCGGCCGCGGCGACACCATTCGCGGAGGCATGAAACTGAGCTCCGACCTGACGTAGAGGCTCGAAAACTTCCGGTGCGAGCATGATGACCGCTAGGCCGGTAAATAAAGAAACATGCCCAAAAACCATTCGGAAGCCGACCTCGACGGCCACCAGGGCAACGCAGAGCGTGGAGAGAAACTCCAACACCGCACCAGAGAGGAAAGCAATGCGCAGCGTCGACATTGTCGCGCGCGTATTAGAGCGCGAGAGAGATTCTAAATGCGCTCGAGGAGCGCTTTCGCGTCCCAAAGCGCGAAGGGTCGGTAGCCCTGCAATCAAATCCAGCATTTGTGCACCCAAGCTCTGCATCGTTTCCAGTTTTTCTGCGGAAGCGCTCTGGGTGAAACGCCCAATTAAGGCCATAAAAATTGGGATTAGGGGAACAACGATTGCGGCAATGAAGGCTGACCAGAAATCGAGGAAAAGGATTGTCGCCAGGGCCAGGGGAGTCACAGTTGCTGTGAGGACCAACTGGGGAAGGTAGTCGACGAAGTATGGGGAGAGGTCTGTCAGGCCTCGGGAAAGGAGGGTCGAGGCCTCAGGACCGTGAGTGGCGCGCCAGCGTGGCCCCAGGTTTGAGATGTGTGTCAGGACGCGTCCACGCAACTCGCGGATTGTCCGGTCTGCTGCTCGGTGTCCCAAGGCCTCGCGAACTCCGATGACTGCTGCGCGCACGATAACGATAGCGACCAAGAGAAGAAGCGGTGTGCGTACCTGAGCAAGTGATGCACCGGATGTGACAGCGGGGGAGAGGGCAGCAGAAAGAGCAAGGGTCTGTGCAATCACCAAGACTGCCGTCACAATCCCCAAGAGTGAAATGAGGATGATATGACGACGCGCGCTCGAAGCGTACTTGAGAAGACGGGGGTCCAGTGGGCGCATTCTTCTATTTTCTGTCCTTGGAGAAGGTCCTGCTCGGTGAAAAAACTGGTGGCCCCGGTTTCCCGAGGCCACCAGTGCTGCGGACGATCAGCCCGCGAGGAAATTCTGATCCAGTCGGATCTTGTTCAAGATCAAACCGGTATTCGTTGAAACATCCGAGGAAGAAACGCGAGAGCGGAACTTCCAGTAGGACCACGCGGTGTAGACAAGAACCACGGGGACCAAGCAGAGAGCAACGATCGACATCACGGTGAGAGTTCCCGTAGTCGACGAGGCCTGTGCGATGGTCAGCGAATAAGCGGGATCAATGCTCGACTTCATGACGTTCGGCGCCATAGCTGCGAAGATCCATGCAACTGCTCCGGCCATTGCGAGGCAAGAGAAGAGGAAGGACAGGCCTTCGTTACGCAAGACAGCCTGCGAGAACACCGTCGAGGCGATGAGGCACAGCGCCGCGATGAGCAGCGGGATCCATGCCAAGACGTTCGTTGAGTACGCGAACTGTCCCCAGATTACCCACACCGCAGCCAGAGCGGTCGCAACCACTGTCGCGGGAGCAGCGAAACCATTTGCGCGCTCCTGCAGGTCGCCTTGGGTCTTGAGGGCCAAGAACTGAGCGCCGTGAGCAAGGCACAGGGCAACCAGAACAAGACCACCCAAGAGGGTGTAGGGAGTGAGCAGAGAGAAGAAACCACCGGTCAGCTGGTGAACAGCTGTATTGAGGGAGGAAGGGACGTCCGCAGGTGCAACGACCGCGTTCGTTCCGTGAGTGACAACCTCAATCTTCATTCCCTGAACCAGGTTGGCGAATGCCACACCGAAAAGAAGGGGAACAAGCAGAGCGGAGACGGCGTGAACGCGATCCCACACACTGCGCCACTGCTCAGACTTGAGCTTCGAGCGCCATTCAATTGCACAAACGCGAACGATGAGCGCCAGCAGAATGAGGAAGAGTGCCAGGTACATTCCCGAGAACATGGTTGCGTACCATTCGGGGAATGCTGCGAAGGTCGCGCCACCTGCGGTGAGCAGCCAGACCTCGTTACCGTCCCAGTGGGGGCCGATTGTGCGTAGCGCTTGGGTGCGCTCGCGATCATCGCGTGCGAGGAAGCCCTGGAGCATTCCCACTCCGTAGTCGAAGCCCTCGAGGACCAGGTACATGGTCCACAAGACAGCGATGAGGATGAACCACAAAATACTCAAAGTCATGGTTTTTCCTTTCCTCAGTAGCCGAATGAGAGTGCGCCAGAGACTGCTTCCTTATCGGTAGCGTCCTTGAGGCGGGGGTGGAGTCCCTCGACGGCGTAGCGCTTCATGAGGATGAACCACACGACACCGAGGATTGCGTAGAGGATGGAGAAGACGCTCATCGACACCAGGACCTGCCAGGCGGGAACAGCGCTGGAGATACCGGCAGATGTCATCATCATGACCGATCCGACGGGATCGCCGCTTTCAAGGCCTGCGAGGTTGGGAACAACAACCCAGGGTTGACGGCCCATTTCGGTGAAGATCCAACCGAAAGATGCACCGAGGAAAGGCATGGGGATTGAAACGAGTGCGAAGATCCCCAGGGCCTTCGATGCGGAAGTCTGTCCCTTACGGGTTGCCCACAGACCCCACAGTGCGAGTGCTGCGGAGAATGCTGCAGTACCGATCATCAGGCGGAATGTCCAGAAGGTCACCATCTGCGGGGGACGGAAATCGTATTGCTTCGCGTCGCCGTAGGTCTTGACAAAATCCTCATTGGAGTTGAGGAGCTCAACCATGCGCTGCTGCTCATCTGCAACACCCTTAACGTCTGCAGAGAAGGAGTTGTGAGACATGAAAGCAGCGACGCCGGGAACCTGAATGAACTTGGTCGGCTGCTTGCCGTCATCGCCCAAGGGGCAGTCGCCGAATTGAGCAACGGTAAATGCTGCGCCTTGGGTATCGACGCAGACGCCTTCTGCAGCTGCCATCTTCATGGGCTGGATCTTGACCAGTTCTTGGCCCTGGAAGTGGCCGCTTGCTGCGGTTCCGAGCCCACCGATGAGGATCACCAGCAGGCCGAAGCGCGCGATAGGACGCCACATAGACGAGGCTTCCTTTGCTCCCTCTTCACCACCGAGGCGCTTGGCGCGGGTCATCCACCAGAATGCGATACCGGCAACGAAGGTACCGGCAACAAGCCAAGCAGATGTGATGACGTGGGAGTACTCCCACACGAGGACCGGGTTGGCGACAACCTTGAGGAAGCCAGCGACTCCGTCGAGCTCTGCACGGCCCGTTTCGGGGTTAAAGCGTGCGCCGACGGGGTGCTGCATCCAAGAGTTCGCGCCCAAGATCCACAGTGCCGAGAACATCGTGCCGAAGGAAACGAGCCAGATGCAGGCAAGGTGCCATCCCTTGGAAAGGCGGCCCCATCCAAAGATCCACAGACCCAGGAAGGTTGATTCGAGGAAGAAGGCCAGAAGGGCCTCGACTGCAAGCGGAGCGCCAAAGATATCGCCGACGTAACGTGAGTACTCCGACCAGTTCATGCCGAATTGGAATTCCTGCACGATACCGGTGGCAACGCCAAGGGCGAAGTTGATCAAGAGCAACTTGCCGAAGAATCGAGTTGCCTGGAGCCATTCCTCTTTACCGGTCTTGTGCCACACGGTCTGCATAATTGCGACCAGGAGTGACAGACCGATGGTGAGAGGAACCAAGACGAAGTGGTAAACGGTCAGGATGCCGAATTGCCATCGTCCCAGTGTCAGCGCATCAAGTGCTGCTGGAGCAAAGGTCATGGTCATAGTCCTGTCTCAGGGAAATTGTGTTCAGGGTGTGTCATAAGTTCGTCACGGCTGTGGCAAAACTTTGACGACGTTGTGTCAACAAATATAGTTCACCACCGTGTTTAATGCTGCTTTTCTGAATAAAACTGCAGCTGTGTCGTTTTATTTAAAGTGATTCTATGGTGACGCGGTGAACATTGGAAGAACCGCCGTGAAAGTGCCCGGGCATGCCTGCAATCCCTATGAGAGAATGGGGAATACGAAATGGGTGGAGCGCACTCTCCGTCCATCGCAGGGCGGCCTGTTTGTAACAGATGAACGCCTGCGGTTGCCAGCTGCAACTTCGATAAGACTTCCGCTTCATTGCGTGTAATACAGACCCAGCAGTGCGAGCTCGGTCAACATACTGACATTGTGAAAGAAGAGGCCATGCCTGAAACTCCAGCAGCAACTCTGCTTTTCCAGGCTCCGACATTCCAGGAACCGACTTTTTCTGCCCCCGCAAATACCTCGCAGAGTGAGACGGAAGAAAAGCCCCGCCGTCGCTCGCATACCCGCGAAGTGAAGGTGGAGGAAACGACCGAAGAAACAACGCCGAAGAAGCGCGCGCGTTCGCGAAAGAAGGCTTCAGACGAGGATGTCTCCTCAGAGGCCGCTCAGCCAAAGCGTCGTCGCTCTCGGCGTAAGGATCAGGACGAAGAAACGCCTGAGATTGCCGAGAAAGAGCAGGCAGCACCTGCTAGTGAGGCTGCTGACAGTGCGGATAGTTCTGAAAGCGGTGAAGAGACAACTCGCCGTCGTCGCCGTCGTCGCGTTCGCGCCTCTGAAGCTCAAGAGGGAAGTGACGAGGTTCAGGCGCTCAAAGGATCAACCCGCCTCGAGGCCAAGAAACAGCGCCGCAAGGAAGGGCGCCGCGAGGGACGTCGTCACCACCGCATCACCGAGTCTGAATTCCTAGCTCGACGTGAGTCTGTGAACCGAAAGATGGTGATTCGCGGCCAGGACGGTCTGGATCAGATCGCAATTATCGAAGACGATCTTCTGGTCGAGCACTATGTTGCGCGCCGTACTCAAAAGACGGCAGTCGGCAATATCTATATGGGGCGCGTTCAAAATGTTCTGCCCTCGATGGAGGCTGCCTTCGTTGATATCGGCAAGGGACGCAATGCTGTCCTTTATGCCGGTGAAGTGAATTGGGACGCGGTTGGACTTGAAGGAAAGCCGCGCCGCATCGAATCTGCCCTAAAGTCCGGCGACCCGGTCCTGGTCCAGGTCACGAAGGACCCGATCGGTCACAAGGGTGCACGCCTGACCAGTCAGATCACTTTGGCTGGACGCTACCTTGTCCTGATCCCCGGTGGCTCCATGATGGGCATTTCGCGAAAGCTTCCTGAGCGTGAGCGCATCCGTTTGAAGAAGATCCTCAAGCAGGTTGTCCCTGATTCTGCCGGCGTCATTGTGCGTACCGCAGCTGAAGGGGCAACGGAAGAGCAAATTCGCGATGATGTTCGCCGTTTGAGTAAGCAGTGGGAAGATATTGAATCCAAGCTTTCCACGACGAAGAACGCCCCGGTGTTGCTGCGTGGTGAGCCTGAGCTTGCGGTTCGCGTTGTCCGTGACATCTTCAATGAAGACTTTACAGAGCTCATCATTGAAGGTAACGAAACCTATGAAACGGTCAAGGCTTACGTTGATGAGCTCTCTCCTGAGCTTTCCGATCGCGTGAGCAAGTGGGTTGGAACGGAAGATGTTTTCCACGCCTACCGCGTGGATGAGCAGCTTGCCAAGGGAATGGACCGCAAGGTCTGGTTGCCCAGTGGTGGCACGCTCATCATCGATCGCACCGAAGCCATGACCGTTATCGACGTGAACACCGGTAAGTTCATCGGTGCGGGCGGAACTTTGGAAGAGACGGTCACCCGAAATAATCTCGAGGCCGCCGAAGAGATTGTCCGCCAGCTTCGTCTGCGCGATATCGGTGGAATCGTCATTATCGACTTCGTTGACATGGTTTTGGAGTCGAACCGCGACCTTGTGCTTCGTCGCCTGGTTGAGTGCTTGGGCCGAGACCGCACACGTCATCAAGTCACTGAAATCACGTCACTGGGTCTGGTTCAGATGACCCGTAAGCGTGTGGGTGAGGGGCTGGTTGAGGCCTTCTCTACCACCTGTGAGGCTTGCGAGGGTCGCGGATTTATTGTCCATCACCACCCGGTAGAGATTCAGGGCGCGGCTGAGGAGGCTCCGAAGCGCTCGAAGAAGTCTCAAAATCGTGCGCGCGTTGAGGACAGCCCTGAGCATGAACGAGCTCGCGAGGCAATGACTGCAATCGCAGCTGCAAGCAGTCGTGAGGAGTCAGCTCAATCCGCTCACCAGGATGATGAAGCGCAAGTTTCGGATGAGAAATCCGAATCTGTACAGCAGGATGCATCGCCGAAGCGAAAGGCTGTTCGCGAGGCCTCGGCAGAGGTGAAGCGCCAGCGTCGTTCACGTAGGGTCACGCGTCCCCAGGAAGACGGCCCCGTTGTCAGTGGGGGAGAAGCTGCTCCCGAATCTCAGGACACCCCCGCTGCTGCACCCGTACAAACCCAGCCGCAATCAGCAGTGGTACGTGACGAAGCCTCGGCACCCGAGAAGGCTACTAAGCCGTCACGTCCCGCGCGTTCGCGTCGACGTCTCGCGGTGAGTGAGGCCAGTGAACCCGCTCGGGTCCATATTGATCTTCCGGAGCCAGCGGCACCTGTTGCTGCAACCCATACGACGCAAGAGATTGTGATCAACGTTCCTCCGCGGAGCGAAGAAACAGCTCCTGTGAAGCGCTCTCGTCGGCGCCGGGTTGCGGTGAGTGAACCCGCAGCGCCCCCGGTTGAAGGGTGACAGTGCCCAAGCACACACCCAAAAAACGAAAAAAATCCCTCTAGCGGTTTGCTTCAGGCGGGGTTTTCAGCTAAATTTGATCGTCGGCGCAACGAGCGCCAACGGGCTTAGTGTTTCTTGATGAGGAACGTTGTTCGAACGTGGAAGCCTAGCCCGTCCAAGTTTCGAGAAGAGATGAGCTTCAACGTGGTCTACGCGATCGTCAAGGCCGGCGGCCGGCAGGAAAAGGTGTCCGTCGGTGACGTCGTCGTCGTCGACAAGCTGGCAGAAGAAATTGGTGCCAGCATCGAACTCCAGCCTTTGATGCTGGTCGATGGCGATGCAATCACCGTCGAGCCCAGCGCACTGGAGAAGGTCACGGTCAAGGCAGAGGTTGTTGACTCTGCTAAGGGCCCGAAGATCTCCATTATTAAGTACAAGAACAAGACCGGTTACCGTAAGCGTCAGGGTCATCGCCAGAAGCTCTCGGTTGTCAAGATCACTGAGATCGCCTGAACCGTTCGATATAGAAAGTAGACGTCGAGATGGCACATAAGAAGGGCCTTGGCTCCTCCCGCAACGGCCGCGACTCGAACGCCCAGCGACTGGGCGTCAAGCGCTACGGCGGCCAGCTGGTAAACGCCGGCGAAATTATCGTTCGTCAGCGCGGCACCCACTTCCACCCCGGTGAGGGCGTTGGTCGTGGCAAGGACGACACCCTCTTCGCGCTGCGCGCGGGTGCGGTTGAGTTCGCAACCCGTCGTGACCGTAGGGTTGTCAACATCGTTGAGCCGGTCTCTGCCTGAGACCGACCGCTGATTGGGGGCGTCCGGCACAAGGCCGGATGCCCCTTTTCACTATCCTGATTCGCGCTGGCGCGCACTGGCCAAGACTGGAGACCACAGTGGCAAGCTTTGTCGATCGAGTAACGATTTTCGCCCAGGGAGGCAACGGCGGCCATGGCGTTGCCTCGGTGAAACGCGAAAAGTTTAAGCCGCTGGGAGGACCCGACGGTGGAAACGGTGGCAATGGCGGCTCTGTCATCCTTGAAGTCGACCCTCAGGTCACGACTCTGCTGAGCTACCACCGGAACCCGCACCAGCGCGCGGAAAATGGAACCCAGGGCATGGGTGATTTCCGTCAGGGAAGAAATGGTGCGGATACGATTCTTCCTGTCCCAGATGGCACCGTTGTGAAATCGACCCGCGGTGAGCTCCTTGCTGACCTTACGGGGGTTGGAGCTCAATTTGTCGTGGCTGAAGGTGGCCGCGGTGGTCTGGGAAATGCCGCTCTTGCCTCGAAGAAGCGCAAGGCTCCCGGTTTTGCTCTCCTGGGTGAACCCGGCGAAGAACACAATGTCGTTCTGGAGTTGAAGTCCGTCGCAGATGTTGCGCTTGTTGGATATCCTTCGGCTGGAAAGTCATCCCTAATCGCTGCGATGTCTGCAGCGCGCCCAAAGATTGCCGACTACCCCTTCACGACCCTCGTTCCAAACTTAGGCGTTGTCCAAGCCGGAGAAGCACGTTTTACAGTTGCCGATGTTCCCGGACTCATTCCTGGTGCTTCTGCTGGTAAGGGACTCGGTCTAGATTTTCTGCGCCATATCGAGCGCTGTGCAGTTATTGTGCACGTCTTGGATACTGCGACCTTTGAAGTTGATCGAGATCCGGTTTCCGACCTGCGCACGATTGAAGCAGAACTCGCTGCATACGAGGGGGATCTGGGCGAAATCGAAGGCTATGTCCCCCTGATGCAGCGTCCTCGTGTGATTGCGCTGAATAAGATCGATATTCCTGACGGCAAGGATTTGGCCGAGATTACCAAGCCCGAGCTTGAGGTCTTCGGTTGGCCAATTTTTGAGGTCTCAGCAGTAAGCCATGAAGGCTTAAAGGACTTCTCGTTTGCGCTTGCACGCCTCGTTGAGGAACACCGAGCACAGCTGCCCGCGCTCGAAGCAGCGCGTACGGTTCTTCGGCCTCGTCCGGTGGGAAGCAAGGATGAGATTACTGTCCGCGTTGTCGAACACGCGGGGGAGACCGTTTACCAGGTGCGTGGGCGCAAACCCGAGCGCTGGGTGCTTCAGACCGACTTCTCCAACGACGAGGCCGTGGGTTACCTTGCCGATCGCCTTGCCGGTGCCGGTGTGGAAGAAGAACTGATGAAGGCGGGAGCTCACGCTGGCGATACCGTCGTTATTGGAACCCTTCACGACGGCGTCATTTTCGATTGGGAGCCTACCTTGACGACCGGTCCTGAGCTGCTTGGACAGCGAGGAACTGACCTGCGTCTGGACCGAAATGAACGCCGCACGACAAGCGAACGTCGCGAACGCTATCGCGACATGATGGATGCAAAGTCGGCGGCTCGTGAAGAACTTTGGACCGAAAGGTCCAGTGGTGTCTGGACCGATCCGGAGGATGAACGCTAAATGTCCCCAAGGGGTAGTGCGGTGCAGCAGGCGCGTCGCATCGTTGTGAAAATCGGCTCCTCGTCGCTCACCCGTGAAGACGGCGGGCTGGATCTGAATCGAATTGATTCCGTTGCCCGGCTGGTTTCAGCGAAGGCAAGGCGAGGCTGCGAGATTCTCATTGTCTCCTCGGGAGCTGTCGCTGCCGGTTTGGAACCTCTTGGACTGAGTTCGCGCCCGAAGGACCTCGCAAGTGTGCAGGCTGCTGCGGCGATGGGACAGGGATACCTGATGGCCCGCTGGTCCTCAGCTTTCCAGGCCCACCATCTACACGTTGCGCAGGTTCTGCTGACCGCTGCGGATGTGATGCAGCGTGAACACTACACGAACGCGATGTCTGCACTGGATAAGCTTCTTGCCTACGGTGTTGTGCCGATCATTAATGAAAATGATGCAGTCACGACCCGTGAGGTACGTTTCGGTGATAATGACCGACTTGCCTCTTACGTCGCGCAAATGGTGGGCGCGGATATTTTGATTCTGCTCACCGACGTCGATGGGCTCTATACAGCTCCTCCTTCGCAACCTGATGCTCGTTTAATTTCTGAAGTCAACGCGACCGATGAACTCAGCAACGTTGACGTCAGGGGAGCGGGCTCCTCGGTGGGCACAGGAGGCATGGCAACGAAGCTACATGCTGCTAGCATGGCGCAACATGCCGGTATCGGGGTTGTTTTGACCAGCGCGGATCGTTTGAGTGAAGCTCTGAACGGTGAAGCAGTTGGTACGTGGTTTGAACCCACGCGTCATCGCCCAGCTTCTCGCACGCTTTGGATTGCTCATGTTGCCACCTCTAGCGGCCAATTGCTGATTGACGCCGGTGCGCGTAGGGCAATCACCCATGGCAAAAAATCTCTTCTTCCCGCGGGTATTAAAGAGGTTCTGGGTGTTTTTTCAGCGGGCGATGTCGTCGACATTGCTGACGATAATGGATTGATTGCGCGCGGAATTTCGCGCTATGACTCAGATACACTGGCGCGCATCATCGACTCACACGAGGGCTCAGAAACGAATAAACACATGCGCCCAGCGGTTCATCGCGATGATCTAGCACTTCTGGTTCGGGAGTAGAACATGAGTAATGATCTGGATATTTTCGAGTTGAGTGACCGCGCGAAGCGGGCACAGCGCGCGCTAGCAACTTCGACTACCGCGCAGCGCAACGGTATTCTCTTGGCAATTTCTCGCGCACTCGTCGACCACTGTGAGCAGATCCTTCACGCGAATGCGCAGGACTGCCAGCGCGCCGAAGAACGCGGTATGGCTGCTGGTCTGGTTGACCGCCTCCGTCTTGATGAATCCCGTATTCGCGCGATTTCCAGTGCGGTGCTTGACGTGATTGCTCTTGAGGACCCGGTTGGTACCGTGATCCGTGGCGGCCGTACGGACGATGGTCTTCGTGTGACCCAGCTTCGAGTTCCCATGGGTGTCATTGGGATGATTTATGAGGCTCGTCCGAATGTTACTGTCGACGCCTCAATCCTGTGCTTGAAAGCCGGAAACGCAGTGATTCTTCGTGGTGGAAGTGCAGCGCAGAATACCAATGAGACTCTTGTTGAGGTTATTCGTGCGGCCATTGACTCCCTTGGTTTTTCAGCTGATCTTGTTCAAACAGTTGATCCCTGGGGTAGGGACGGGGCACGTGCCATGATGCGCGCACGCGGAGGCATTGATGTTTTGATTCCGCGCGGTGGCGAGGGCCTGATCCGTGCAGTGGTGGAAGAGTCGACCGTTCCTGTTATCGAGACGGGAACGGGAAACTGCCACGTCTATGTTGATTCGGGAGCCGACGTTGATGCGGCGGTGCGGATCATTATCAATGCGAAGACTCAAAGGGTCGGGGTCTGTAATGCCGCAGAAACCCTTCTAGTCCACCGCGATATGGTTCCGAGCTTCCTCCCTCAAGCTTTAGAGGAGCTTACTCACGCCGGGGTACGTATTCATGCCGATGCCGCTGTGCGCGAATGTGCCGCACATGTGGGCGGCCTTGATCAGAGCCTGATCAGCGAAGCGACAGAGGAAGATTGGCGTACTGAATACCTGTCAATGGATTTGGCAGTGAAGGTCGTTGACTCGATTGAGGAAGCGGTTGAACATATTCGCCGCTATTCCTCAGGACATACCGAAGCGATTTGTACTGCTTCGATCAGCGCGGCGAACTATTTCCGCTCAAATATTGATAGTGCGGCTATTGCTGTCAACGCCTCGACACGCTTTACTGATGGTGGCCAGCTTGGATTGGGTGCGGAAATCGGTATTTCCACGCAGAAATTGCACGCCCGTGGCCCCATGGGGCTGGCTGAGCTGACAACCAGCCAGTGGGTTATCGAAGGTGACGGAGCAGTTCGAAAGTAGGGGAGGAAAGCGTGCCAACTTTGGACTCGGCCTCGGGAAAACTACGTCGCTCGATCGGAATTATGGGTGGAACCTTTGATCCGATCCACCACGGTCACTTGGTGGCGGCATCCGAAGTGATGGATGTCTTCCAGCTCGACCAGGTCATTTTTGTCCCCACAGCCATGCAGCCCTTTAAAGCGGGGCGCAAAGTGACTCCTGCGGAACATCGCTATTTGATGACGGTGATTGCGACGGCCTCGAACCCTCGATTTTCAGTTTCGCGAGTCGATATTGACCGAGGCGGGACAACCTATACGATCGATACTCTTCACGATCTGCGGAAAATCTATCCGGATGCGGACTTCTACTTCATCACCGGTGCGGATGCACTGACACAGATCGTCCAGTGGAAAGACGCTGATCTTCTCTTCGAAATTGCGCACTTCATTGGGGTGACGCGCCCAGGACACGTGCTTGACGCGAAGAAACTTCCGGCTTCGTCGGTGTCCTTACTGGAAGTGCCCGCAATGGCAATTTCTTCAACCGACTGCCGCAAGCGTGTCGAACGTGGAAAGCCAGTGTGGTATTTGGTGCCCGATGGGGTTGTCCAATACATCAACAAATACAGGCTGTATCAGTAGCCCTAGTGCAGTGGTTCAGTTGCTGGACCATTGTGTCCTTCGGTAGCCGCAAGGCCCAGAAAATGGCAGACTGAAAACGGCGAAAGGAAAAATGTGGACGTTCAAAGCAAAGACCTGATTAGCAGTGCCCTGCGTGGTGCGGCCAATAAACTCGCGCAAGATCCAGTGTTGATTGACGTTTCGCAGCGTCTGGGGATCGCGGAGTCTTTCCTTCTCGTTTCTGCCCCTTCCTCGCGTCAGGTGCGCGCAATCGCTGAAGAAATCATGGATGAGATCGGGCGCGATTACCACATCGTTCCTCAGCGCATCGAGGGCCGCAGTGAAGGTACCTGGGTGCTGGCCGATTACGGCGATGTTGTGATCCACGTGATGAGCCAGGAAGACCGTGAGTTTTACGCTCTTGAGCGTTTGTGGTCAGATCAGACAATTACTCGCCTTGAACTTCCTGATGTGGCGCCCGGTGCAGGTGTGCGTCGCGTCATGACTCCTTCGCAGGTTATTGAGGAGATTGGCGAATGAGCATCGATACTTCTTCCGTTTCTGCCGAGGCCGTGGCTGGGTATTCTCAGATCGCTGGTGCGCGGCGGATTGTTTTTCTTCGTCATGGACAGACCGACTACAACGTCCAGCATCGTTTCCAAGGGATCATTGATATTCCTTTGAACTCTATTGGTCGCGAGCAAGCCGTCGAGGGCGGTCAGGTTCTGGCTCGCCGGCTTGCTGGTGGAGGTCGAATTGGCGGTCTGAACGCCGATTATGTTTCAGCAACGGCTGTTCGCATTGTCTCCTCGCCCTTGGAGCGCGCCTTTAATACCGCTCAAGCATTGGCTGAAGAGCTGAAGACCCTAGGTGTTGAAGTGGGGGAGATCGCGGTCGATAAGCGCCTTCTTGAGCGTTCCTACGGTGTTTTTGAAGGCCTAGATTTCGACCAAATTGCTGAGCAATACCCCGAGTGGCTGCTTGAGTGGCGTCAGACGGGCGAAAGCGCTGGAGCTGGTGTTGAACCCGGAGGGGTAGTGGGTGATCGCGTTCGCGAGGCCGTGCTTGAGCATGCGGCAGAGGTTCCCGAAGGAGGTACTTTGGTGGCCGTTTCGCATGGCGCTGCGATCGCTCGCGGCGTGATGTCCACGATTGGCTTGGATCCGCGTCACTTTGATTGCATTCGCGGCGTTGACAATGTTCACTGGTCAGAACTTGTCCTAGCCGGTGGTGGCGGTTCTGGTGCCTCGGGTGCCGCGCGTTGGCGTCTGGCTTCGCACAATGTCGGAGCTCGCCCGGAGGTCTTTGGGGCATAGAGGAGCGCAGATGTGTTTCCTCGCACAGCTTCTTAATTTTGCCTTGGCGGGTATCGTCCGCTATTCTTAACAGGTCCGAGCGAGAGATCGCCGGAACCTACGGGGCTATGGCGCAGTTGGTAGCGCGCTTCCATGGCATGGAAGAGGTCAGGGGTTCGAATCCCCTTAGCTCCACAAAAAGACCGCTGGATGTTTGAGCATCCAGCGGATTTTTGTATGGGAAAAGAGTTCAAACGCGCATGGGTGGCGATAAGAAGTCGTCATTGGGAGTAGTCCCTGAATAAAGCAGGAGGGAACCGGATTCGATCCGGCTCCCCTCCAACTTTAGGCTAAGCGATGCTTAGTGCACGTCGATGGCTTCCTCAGCTCCGGCCTCGGGAAGGGTAGGCGCACTATCCGTGCGCGCAACCACTCCACGAATCCAGCGGTAGAGGAGGGCAACGCTTCCGATGAAGAAGATCGCACCAATGAAGGTCGCTGGCGTTGCGAAGGAATCGCCCACAACGGCAAGCGGTTCTTCGCTTCCTGTGGCGCCAACAATGCCTGCGTAGATCACGCCAAAGAGGCTCTCGCCGACGATCAAGCCGGTTGCCAAGAGCGTACCCATACGGCGAGCACGCTCGGGATCCTTGCGAGTGCCAGACCAACGATCGTAGAAGAAACCGATGATGCCACCGACCGGGATCAGAATGGTCAGCGAGGCGGGCAGATACATGCCCATGCCAACTGCCAAAGGCGGCAGAGCAAAACGGCGCTTCGTCGTGAGGTTCAAGACCTCGTCGATGATGATGATAACAATGCCGATGATGGCGCCCAGACCCAGAAGGTTCCAATCCTGAGTTCCACCGATGACGCCCTTCGCGAGGGAGGAAATCAGCGAGGCCTGAGGAGCAGCAAGCGCGTCAGCGCCGGCGTTGGGAGCTCCCTGGAAGCCGAAGGCGTTCTGCATAAGGTTCAGAACCGGAGGAATGACAAGCGCGCCAAAAACAACACCGATGACCAGAGCCACCTGCTGCTTCCACGGAGTGGCGTTTACCAGCTGACCGGTCTTGAGGTCCTGCAGGTTATCATTCGAGATCGTCGCAATACAGAAGACAATCGCTGCGGTAAAGAGCGTGTAGGCGATCAGGGCCGTTGTCTCTGCGGCGGAAGATCCGTGACCGTGAACGGCAACAATTGCCAGCGCGGTGAGGACGACGACCAAAATGCCCACTCCGGATACGGGGCTATTGGACGAACCGATGAGGCCGGCCATGTAGCCACAGACCGCTGCAACCAAAAGGCCTGCAAGAAGGGTGAAGATCACCGAAACAGCGATGAGCATTGCTGTGTTGTGTGCGATTTCCGTCCCGTTTGTAAAGAGCCAGAGCAGACCGCCCACGGGGATCATTGACAGAACAATGACCAGTGCGACAACCGTGATCGGGATGTCACGTTCAGTCTGAGGAACCTCTCCGCCATCGTGACGGGTGTGAGAGGAACGCATTGCATCGCGGATTCCCTTGACGATCGGGGAAATGATCTTGACCAGGGTCCAGATTGCAGCAACGGCCATGACACCTGCACCGATGTAACGCACCTGGCTGGAGAAAACTGTACTCACAATGTCTGACACATCGGAGCCATCAAGCTGACCTGCACTGAAGTAGGGAATCAGGATGAAGTAGGAGACGAACATGCCGATGAGCATCGCGATGCCAACAGTCAATCCAACAAGGTGTCCAACACCGATCAAAGCGAGCGACAGGGAAGTTCCGATCGAGGTTGCGCCGGCGCCGACCTTAAACGTTGCGGAAAGTGATGAGGCTGCGACCTTCATGTAGGACAGCAAAGACATCACCGCGGAGCAAATTGCGCCCCAGATAATTGCGTGTAGGCCAAGAGTGTTATCGTCTGACTTCTCGTGTGCATCGCCGACTTTGAGGATTTCGGCTCCTGCGACGCCTTCGGGGTAGGGGAGATCAGATCCGGTTACCAGCGCGCGGCGCAGCGGGATCGAGTACATCACGCCTAGAAGGCCACCGACTGCGCAGACGGCCATTGTCGTCCAATAGGGGAAACCGCTCCACCAGCCGACAATAACCAAGCCGGGGAGGATGAAGATCACTGCGGAAAGAGTTCCTGCAGCAGATGCAATCGTTTGGACAATGTTGTTTTCTTGGATGGTGTGATCGGCAAAAAACCGTAGAATTGCCATCGAGATGACGGCTGCGGGGATCGAGGTTGCGAAGGTTAATCCGACTTTCAATCCGAGGTATACGTTTGCCGCGGTAAACAATAGGGTGATAATTCCACCGATAATAATGCCGCGGAAGGTCAATTCCTTCAGTGACGAGCGGCTGCTCGTTGTAGGCGTAGACACGTGAATCCTTTCCGTGTGCTGACGTTGTGGCCGCTAGCGCGGTCATCAGTCGGTCAGACTAGTGATTGCAAGTCTAATCTCCTTATGAAAATAAAGTTCAATGCATGGTCACAATTTGGGAAAATTTTGTAAATACTGGGGATAATGAAATGAAGAACACACAGCGATGATGAGTGATCAGCGAAAATCGTATTCCAGAGCCGCAGTCTCGACGTCTCTTGCATTCCTCGGTATCGTCGTCATGAGTATGACCATGCGTTCCGGGGCAACATCGATTGGACCGTTGCTTGGGCATATTTCGCAGGCCTATCATGCGGGCGCAGGTGCTCTGGGAGTTCTTTCTGCTCTTCCGTGTTTGGTTTTTGCAGGTGTTGGCCTGATGGCTGTCCCCATGTCGAAGCGCTGGGGGATGAGCCTGATCCTTACGCTTGGGACATTCATCAGTGGGCTTGGTTTGCTTCTTCGTCCTTGGGCTGGGAACTTCACTTTCTTCTGCGTCCTTAGTGTTGTTGCTCTGGTTGGGCCCGCGCTGGCTAATGTCTTGGTTCCTGCGTGGATTAAGTACCACGAGGCCGGGAGAGGGACACTGCTTGTTACTGCCTATGGGACGATCCTTTTGATCGGCGGCGCCTTTGGCTCAGCTCTTGCTGTTCCTCTTGCTGGTAGGGACGGCGCTTATTGGCAGTATTCTCTGGCGGCTTGGGTTGTCTTTGCTTTCTTGGCAGGCCTGGTGTGGATCAGGATTGCAGTGCGTGCAGGCAAGGACCGGCCTGATGGTATAGCGGCGCGGGGAGCGCATGAATCGCCCCTAGACAATGAACCTCATAATCAGGAAGAGCCTCAGCGGGCGTCTACCTCGAGATTACCAATCTACCGATCGCGAACGGCCATTGCTCTGGTTCTTGGATTTGGGCTGCAATCACTTAACGCCTACGTGCAATTTGCCTTCCTTCCTCAAATTCTGATCAACGCAGGGTACTCTGCATCCTTTGCATCTCTCATGGCAGCACTGGTGAATTTGTGGGCGGTTGTTGGTGGCTTAGTGATTCCCTTCATGATTGACACCGTTGGAACGCATATTCCATGGCTCGCTGCATTCTTGGGCCTTCTCGCCTTCAGCGGGTGGATTGGACTTGCAGCCTTCCCCGGAAGTTACGCACTGATCTGGGTATCACTTTTAGCAATTGGCGGTTTTACCTTCCCGCTGATTTTGGCGCTCATTCCCGCACGATCTCGCGATGCTGCTGTGACTGCGGATCTGTCGGCCTTGGTTCAGCCTATCGGCTATATCATCGCTGCAGTTGGGCCGATCGGTTTTGGTCTTTTGCTCCAGTCGCTCGGGAATCAAACCATTCCATTGATTGCTATGTCCGTAACCGGTTTGCTCATGGGAGTAGCGACCTTTGTTGGCGCTGGAACAGGAATGATCGATGATGAGCTTGAAGTCTAAACTCATATAAAACAAAGCGGGGGGCTAGTTCAGTGTGAACCAGCCCCCCGCTTATGTCTCTTATATCAGTTCAGGTCTGCAGCCTGAGCGTTCAGCATGCGCTCAGTGGTCGAAATCTGCTCGCGGAGCAGGCGAAGCAATGCAGCTGAAGCCCTCGGGTGGTTGAAGATCCACTCGTTTCCCTTGGCGATCGGATCGATGCCCTGGACGTACCCCGCAAGGGCCTTGGGGAACATCAAGGTGACAATATCTTCAGCGATATGGAAGGTGTGATCCTTCCAGATCTGCTCAAGAGAATCGAAGTAGTCGGCAACCACCGGGACATACATTTCCGGGTTCGTTCGCGCCTGGGCCCAGAAGCCCGAGACCATCGCCCAACGGGTGTCATTGGGAATGGACAGATCACGAAGAACGGCATCCCACGTCTGCTGCTTGACACCTTGATCGGGCACGGCGGCTCGCGCAGCGGCGGCCTTCTGGTGACCCGTCATCGTGTCATCCTCGGTCTCAAGGGCTGCGATCTCGGCCTCGCCAGCAACTCCTCCGCGTACCAGAGCAATGAGGAGAGCCCAGCGCAGGTCGACGTCCAGATCCAAGCCCATCAGGGTATGGGTCCCATCGTAGAGTCCCTGAAGGGCCTCGAAGTGCTCGGGGAGAACGGCGCAGTGCGCAAGCTCGCGTACAAAAAGCTGCTGTTCGTCGGAGTGAGCGGCCGCGGTGCGCGCAAGGATGAGCAAGCCTGAAGCAACGCGCTCTTGTAGAGCAGCACGCTTTGAGGGCGCGACGTAGGTTTCCAGTGCTTGGTCAAGGTGACGCAGGTAGAGACGCAGCATGGTCGCATTGCGCTCAACAGGCAGAGCGGCGAGCAACAGCGTGAGGTAGTCGTGTGCGGGCATCTCGCCATCGCGGGTCATGTCCCAAGCCGAGGCCATGATGACACCGCGAGTCAAGGAGTCCTCGAAGCGGGAGATATTACGGATTGCGAAGTCAAGAGACTGCGGATCCAAGCGAACCTTTGCATACGCCAGATCTTGGTCGTTAATAAGGATGAGATCGGGGCGTGCGATTCCCTGAGCTTCCTCGACAACGGTCGAGGCGCCATCAACATCGAGTTCCTGAGTGAAGACGCGAGAGATTGTTCCCTCTTCGTTTGCGCTGTAGCCGGAAACGATTAGACGGTGAGGACGAAGAGAAGATCCCTTGGAGAAGGATTCCTGCAGCACAGCGAGCTTGGTGATTGTCCCGTTATCGTCGACCTCAATTTCGGGGCGAAGCAGAGTGATGCCTGCTTCTTCCAACCAGACTCGTGACCACTGCTTGAGGTCGCGACCCGAGGCCTTTTCAAGTTCGTCAAGAAGATCTGCCAAGGTGGCGTTCTGGTAGGAGTGCTTCGTCAGGTATTCATGCAGGCCTGCGAAGAAGTGCTCGCGGCCGACATAGCTGACCAGCTGGCGAAGAACTGATGCTCCCTTTGCGTAGGTAATGCCGTCGAAGTTCACCTCGACGTCGGCAAGATCACGGATTTCAGCGGTAATGGGGTGGGTGGTGGGGAGCTGATCCTGGTTCATGCCCCAGTCCTTGCGGAGCATGAAGCCGGTCCAACCTTCTGTGTATTCGGTTGCTTCAGCCAGAGCCAAGTGACTCATGAATTCAGCGAAAGACTCATTGAGCCACAGATCGTTCCACCACTTCATGGTGACTAGATCGCCAAACCACATGTGAGCCAGCTCGTGGAGGATCGTATTGGCACGAGCTTCCAAGTCAGCAGTCGTGGGGCGGGTACGGAAAATGTACTGGTCGCGGAAAGTGACACAGCCGGCGTTCTCCATCGCACCTGCGTTGTATTCGGGGACGAAGATCTGGTCGTAAGTCTTGAAGGGGTAAGGAATTCCGTAAGCGGCCTCGAAGAAGGAGAATCCCTGGCGGGTGATTTCGAGGATGCGATCAGAATCCAGGGAATCGATGAGGGATGCGCGGCACCATACGCCGAGGGGAATCGTGCGGCCATCGCTGGAGACTAGGGAATCGGTTACGCCCTGGTAGGGGCCAGCGATAATCGCAGTGATGTAGGTGGAGATGCGCTCGGTCTCTTCGAAACGATACGTCCAGCGATCCTCGTGAACCTCAGGCTCGGGGGTAGCCGAGTTCGAGAAGACCTTCCAGCCTGCGGGAACGGTAACCGTGAAAGTAAAAGACGCCTTGAGGTCGGGCTGCTCGAAAGTCGTAAAGACGCGGCGGGCATCGGGAACCTCGAATTGCGAGTAGCAGTAGGCCTGTGAATCTGCGGGGTCCACGAAGCGGTGAAGGCCTTCACCGGTGTGCATGTACTGGCAGTCAGCCTCGACAGTCAAGGTGTTGTGGGCCGCAAGCGGAGGAAGGGTAATACGGTTGTCCTGGTGAATCACCGGGTCCAAAGCTTCGCCGTTGAGGACGATCGAATGAATGTTATTCGAGACTAGATCAGCGAAGGTCGCCTCACCCTCACTAGCACTGAAGGTAACGGTGGTACGAGAAAGGAAGTCCTTGTCTCCGCGAGTGAGGTCGAGTTCGACGTCGTAGTGATCAACTGAGATCACTGCTGCGCGCTGCTGTGCTTCTTCGCGCGTCAGGTTCAGGCCAGGCATTGCGTACCTTCCAATTGTGTTGACGATTCACACGCGCATGCTGCGCGTAAACGTGTTTATTTTTGCATGTTTAAGCCGATGGTGCGAACCTTGCCGCGCCATCTGTTGCATTGTTGTGACGAAATGGAAACTCAGTTGTCCGGGCTACCAAATACGAACGCGTTCGTTGGGGGCGATCCACAGAGCATCATCGGGAGCCAGATCATAGGCCTCGGCAAAGGAATCCATGTTCGCGACAACCTGATTGCAACGGAATTCTGCGGGGGAATGCGGGTCAATACTCAGGAGCTGTTTTGCGAATTCGCGACGGATAGCGGTCCTCCAGCCGCGTGCCCAAGAAGTGAAGAAGCGTTGAGCTGCCGTTAGTCCATCTATCGCGGGGGCAGTTTGCGGTGTCTCTCCCTTTTCTTTCAAACGTGAGACGTAGGCCTGCCAAGCAATAGAAAGACCTGCGAGATCTCCGATATTTTCGCCCAGAGTCAATGCTCCATTGACGTGGAGTGGCGGCTCCTCGCCCTCAAGATCGCGTGGAGTCAGAGCATCGTACTGTTCGATCAGGCGCTTTGTGCGTTCTTCGAAACGAGCGCGATCCTCTTCGGCCCACCAGTTCTCCAGATTTCCCTCTGCATCGAAACGTGAACCTTGGTCATCGAAGCCATGGCCGATCTCATGACCGATAATCGCACCAATTGCGCCGAAATTCGATGCGTCATCGGCCTTGGGATCAAAGAAGGGTGCTTGAAGAATAGCCGCGGGGAAAACAATTTCGTTCATCGTCGGGTCGTAGTAGGCATTGACCGTTTGAGGTGTCATATGCCATTCACTGCGATCGACGGGGCCACCCAACTGATCCCAGCGGCGTTGAACGTGGAACCTAGTCGCGGCCTCGACAGTGTCTACCAGGGAAAGAGACTCCACCTTCAGCGGCGAGTAGTCGATCCAACGGTCGGGGTAGCCAATCTTCGGCGTGAAAGTTGAGAGTTTCTTCAGAGCTGCTGCTCGCGTTTCTTCGCCCATCCAGTCACATGTGGACAGGGCCTGCTGATAGGCCTCAAGAAGAGAATGAACAAGCTCATCCATGATGGCCTTGTTTTCGGGAGGGAAATGGCGTGACACCCAAATTTCACCCATCGCCTCGCCAAGGAGGGAAGATACCAGGGAAAGACCGCGCTTCCATCGGGGACGAAGTTCCTCGGTTCCTGAAAGAGCTCGACCATGGAAGTTGAAAGACGCCTCAATAAACTCACTCGACAGCAGCATTGCGTATTCGTCGATGAGCGAATGCTCCATCCATAGCTTCAGTGTTTCAAGATCCGTTTGAGCCCAGAGCGCGGTTGCCTGTTCCAGGAAGTCTGGCTGGGAGACGTTTAGAGTATCGACCTTATCGGTGGGAAGATGTGCGGACGTCGCCCATTCTTCCCAGGGGAATGACGGATAGGAATTGCACAGTTCCTTCCATGTCATGGGGTGATCAGCCAAGAGCGGGTCGCGGTTCGAGACTGCATCGCGATGGAAGGAGGCAATCTGTGTCTCGAGTTCTTTCACCGCGTGTGCATGTTTAGCTGCCTGCTCCTCATCAATTCCGACAAGGGTGAAGAGGATGGCAACGTAGGCTTCCCAGGCCTCGAGGATCGGGCGATGCTGCTCCTCGCGGTAGTAGGCCTCGTCGGGAAGTGAAATACCGCTTTGGTAGATATCCAATTGGTGTTGGCTGGAGTTGTGGGCATCGGTGCCGACATAGCTCCCGAAGAGGCCGCCGATTCCTTCGTAGCGGAAAGTCCCCATTAGACGTGCGAGTTCGAGGTGTGTGCTCACGCTGCGCAGGCGTTCAAGCTTTCCTGCAATAGGGGAGTAGCCTGCGGTCTCGACAGCTTCTTCATCCATGAAGGTGCCATAGAGATGGGCAATGAGTTCTGCATTGTGTCCTGGGATCTTGCCTAAGCTCGCGTCCTCGGCAATCTCTTTTTCCCACAGTTCAGATTGATCGTGGAGCTGGTTGAAGATGCCGTCCATCGGTCGATCTGCAGGGATCTTGTGGCTGCTAAGCCATTGGCCGTTGATGAAGCGGTAGAAATCGTCTTGAGGACGGTAGCTAAGGGTCTCAGTCATAGGGACACTGTACGTTGCCCAGAGGTGCGATTGCACCCCCTAATGTTTAGGGATACCTAAGTTTCCTGTGAATGATTACATGGTAAACACCCTTGTTTGCACATATGTGCAAAACGGTGTGGGCGGATGTGCAGAGGCGCGAAAAGAGTAATGATTTAAGTGGTACATAAGCTCAAACAGAATTAAGGAACAGCGAACGCTATGAGGACGATGGAGACCGATGTCGTAGTCATTGGCGGCGGCTCAACCGGCGCCGGCGTTGTCCGCGATGTTGCAATGCGCGGATTCCGCGCGATACTTCTTGACCGAGCTGACATGGCTCAAGGAACCTCAGGTCGCTACCACGGCCTGCTCCACTCCGGTGGACGCTACATCGCATCCGATCCGGAATCAGCAACCGAATGCGCCGAAGAGAACGCAATTGTCTCGCGTATTAATGCCGATGCCGTTGAAAGGACAGGCGGCCTTTTCGTCACGACATCCGCCGATGATGAGGAATACGCCGATCTCTTCCTTGAGCGCGCGCGAGCAGCCCACGTTCCCGCCGAAGAAATTTCTCCCGCCGAGGCCCTGCGCCGTGAACCCCGACTGGACCCCCACCTCAAGAGGGCCTTCGCGGTTGAAGATGGAACCGTTGACGGGTGGCGTATGACATGGGGCGCAGCTCGCTCCGCTATTGCCTATGGCGCTCAGATCCTTACCTACACGCGAGCAACCGGAATTCAGCGCTCAGATGATCGCATCGAAGCGGTTTTTGCGCGTGATGAACGAACCGGCGAAGACATCCGCATCGATTGCTCCTTCGTTTTGAACTGCGGTGGCCCTTGGGCGGGACAGATCGCTGCTCTTGCTGACTGCCACGGCGTTGAGGTTGTCCCCGGTGCGGGAATCATGATTGCAATGAATCACCGCCTCTCACAGACGGTCATTAACCGTTGTATCTGGCCCGCAGACGGCGACATCCTGGTTCCGGTCCACCCGGTGTGCATCATCGGTACGACGGACCTTAAGGCTGAAGATCCGGATAAGCTTCCGATTCTTGCCGACCAGGTTCAGCAAATGCTCGATGCCGGTGAAGCATTGATTCCAGGCTTCCGTCAATCGCGTGCTCTTCACGCATGGGCAGGCGCGCGGCCGCTGATTAAGGACAGTCGTGTCTCTGAGTCGGATACCCGCCACATGGCACGTGGAATGCACGTTGTCGACCACCTGAACCGCGACGGCGTTGATGGCATCTTGACTATTGCCGGCGGTAAGCTCACGACCTACCGCCTCATGGCTGAACGCATCGTTGACATCATGTGTCAGCAGATGGGCGAGGACCGCCCCTGTCGTACAGCGGAAGAAGCTGTTCCCGAGGCAGAAGGGAAGTCGAACTACTACATCGGCCACCGCCTCGACGAAGTCGAACACCACGGAAAGTCACCTTCCAGCGAAGAGATTATCTGTGAGTGCGAGCTTGTCACCCGCGAGATGCTTGAACGCACCATGGATGCGCTTCCCGGAGGCCAGCTTGACGACGTCCGTCGTCAGATTCGCTTGGGAATGGGACCCTGCCAAGGTGGCTTCTGCTCGCAGCGCAGCGCAGGAATTGCACATGAACGCGGCGATATTGATGCCCCTCGAGCGAACGAATTGCTTCGTTTGTTCCTGAAGAACCGTTGGATTGGTTTGTGGCCGATCCTCTTCGGAAAGCAGGCGCGTCAGGCAGCCTTGGATAACTGGATCCACGAAGGAACTCTTGACGTCGAACATTTGCCGACCACCCCTGATGCGGTTCCGCGTGAATGTGAATACTGGGATGCCCTTGAAGGCGAGGAAGAAAACCCCACAGCTGGGGAAGAAAAGGAAGGTCATACTCATGCGTGACGCAGTCGTTATCGGAGCGGGCCTTGCCGGTCTTGCTGCCAGCATCCGACTGGCACAGCGCGGAGCGAAGGTTACTCTTGTCACCAAGGGAATTGGTGGACTTCAACTGGGACAGGGAACAATCGACGCCCTTGGGTATGCCCCCGAGTTCGTTCAGCATCCCCTCCAGGCCATTGAGAACCTGGTCAATGAACGTCCGGAGCACCCCTATGCTCGACTTGGCGTGGATTCGGTTGCGCAAGCCTTCGAATGGATCCGTGAACTTCTTGGCCCTGAACGCCTTGTCGGATCGCTTGATCATAACGTTCGCATCCCAACTGCACTCGGCGCACTGCGTCCCACTGCGTTGTATCAGCCTTCGATGGAGGCTGGAATCCCGGTTGGCCAGGAATTTCTGATTGTCGGTTTCAACCGACTCAAGGACTTCTACCCGGCACTGGCAGCAGAGAATCTGCGCTTGCAAAAGGATGCAAACGGTAATCCGATTTCGGCGCGATCTGCGTACGTCGATTTGGACGTCCGCGGTGAAGAACGCGACATAACGGGAACCAACTTTGCCCGTGCGCTCGATCTGAAAGAAAACCGCGTTCGCTTGGTTGAACTGCTCAAGCAGATCGTTCGCCCCGGCGAAACGGTTGGTCTTCCTGCCGTATTAGGACTCAATGATCCGACTGCTTGGAAAGACATCCAGGAGATGCTCGGTCATCCCGTGTTCGAGATCATTTTGCAACCGCCGTCGGTTCCCGGGATGCGCCTCAATCAGGAGCTCACTGAGATTGCGAAGGCGAACTGCCGTGTCATGCTGGGATCGTCGTTGGTTTCTTACGAGGCCGATGGCGACCGACTGCGCAGCGTGACCATTTCAACCGCGGGACACCCGCGCACCATTGAAACGAAGACTCTGATCCTTGCAGCCGGTGGTTTTGAGTCCGGCGCTCTGGAGATTGATTCTTACGGTAACGTCAGCGATACCGTAATGGGCCTTCCGCTAACCGGTGTTGATACCACCTTGCTGAATGGTGATTTTTGGGGAAGCGAACAGCCTCTTTTCAAGGTTGGCTTTGATGTTGATGAGCACATGCGTGTGTGCACTCCTGGCGCGGGCCCCGTGTACGCCAATGTGTACGCGGCCGGCGGAAACCTGAGCGGTGCAACCCGTTGGAAGGAAAAGTCCGGTGACGGAATTGCACTGGCAAGTGCGCTGCGCGCAGCGGATTCGATTGTGGAGGAACTTCAATGAGCCTGGAAATGGCACCCAGCGTCGAAGAAAGTGATGTTCTGGGGATTAACGGAGGCGAATTTGGCCTTCGATCAACCCTGGATGCCTGCGTGAAGTGCACGATCTGCGAAACGCAATGTCCGGTCATGCGCGTGACAGATCTTTTCGCTGGCCCCAAGTACTCTGGACCGCAATCTGAGCGCTATCGCAAAGATGGGCACATTGTCGACCACTCGATTGACTACTGCTCCTCATGTGGTACCTGCTCGCTGGTGTGCCCGCAGGGCGTGAAGGTCACTGAGATGATCCACCATGCGCGTACCGACATGAAGAAGAAGCAGGGAATCCCGCTTCGTGACCAGCTGATTGGTCGTACCGGCCTGATCGGCTCCGTCATGACTCCTTTTGCGCCCATTGCAAACTGGGCACTGGACGTGAAGCCAATTCGTGTCGCGATGGAAAAGGTCATCGGTGTTGACCGCAATGCTCCCATGCCTCGCGCATATGGACGCACTTTCGAAAGCTGGTTCAAGAAGCACACCCCGCTTCCTGAGTCAGGCACAAAGGGACAGGTCATCTTCTTCCATGGATGCGCCGGCCAATACTTTGAGGTCGAAACCTCCATCCACTCCGTCTTGGTCCTAGAGCACCTGGGCTACGAAGTTCTAGTCCCGCACCACGGCTGCTGTGGTCTGGCTCTTCAGTCCAATGGCCTCTACGACGAATCGCGAAAGTATGTCTCGCGCCTGACGAACGACTTGCGCAAGGCAAACCGCGATGCGCCGATCATTTCTTCCTCAGGTTCCTGTGGTGGCATGCTCCGTCACGAAGCTCACGATATTTTGGGAATGGATACCCCCGAGCTCCGCGATGTTGCCTCACGTACCTGGGATATCTGCGAGTTCCTTATTGATCTTTACGATCGTGGGGAGCTTGACATGGATATGCAGCGCATCGATGTCACCATTCCGTACCACGCACCCTGCCAGCTCAAGTCTCAAGGTCTAGGTATGCCTGCCGTTGAGCTTATGAGCCTGATCCCCGGTGTAACGGTGAAGGAATCCCAACAGCCCTGCTGTGGCATTGCTGGAACCTACGGAATGAAGAAAGAAAAGTACGCGATCGCTCAGGCGGTTGGAAAGCCCGTGTTTGACTTCGTTAAGCAGGTCAATGTCGAGCTTGCCGCGTGCGATACCGAAACCTGCCGTTGGCAGATCCGTACTGCAACGGGTGCGAATGTTGTTCACCCGATTTGGCTGCTTCACAAGGCCTACGGTCTTCCCGAAGGCTGAGATTTAAAGAGTATCCCCGGGCGGCGCGCAGACGATGCGCCCCCGGGGATATTACTGTTACCCCATGAGTATCTCTCGCCGTGTCGTTGTCACAGGAGCCTCCAGTGGAATCGGGGAAGCAACCGCCCGTCTCCTGGCTGAACATGGATGGCAGGTCGTTGCCGTAGCTCGACGCCGCGAGCGCCTAGAGGCCCTTGCCGATGAGATTGGTTGCGAGTATTGGGCAGCTGACCTTAGTGACCATGCGCAGGTTGAAGAGATGGCTGCGCACGTCTTGAAAGGCGGCCCCGTTGATGCGCTGGTGAATAACGCCGGCGGAGCTATCGGTGTTGATCGGGTCGCTGACGCAGATCCTGCAAGGTGGAGCGCAATGTTTGAGCTTAATGTCCTCACGGCTTTGCATTGCACGCGCGCATTTCTCCCCTCGATGCGCGAGCGGGGAGGCGACCTTGTCTTCCTGACCTCGACCGCCGCCCACGACACCTATCCGGGAGGCGGTGGCTACGTTGCAGCTAAGCATGCTGAACGCGTCATCGCGAATACCTTGCGCCAAGAATTGGTGGGTGAACCCGTGCGTGTGATCGAAATTGCCCCAGGTATGGTGCGGACTGAAGAGTTTTCTCTCAACCGACTGGGCTCCCAAGAAGCTGCCGACCGCGTCTACGATGGCGTCGCCCAGCCGCTTCTTGCCGAGGACATCGCCGAGGCAATCGTGTGGACCCTAGAGCGCCCACGTCACGTCAATATCGATTCGATGATCGTTCGCCCGGTTGCTCAGGCGACGAATACTCTTGTGGCTCGAACTGTGCCCGAGGCCTAGAACAGACGTTGCAGGTCGCGGTCACTCTCTTCGATTTGCTAGTTATGCGCGTAGCGTGGCATAAGCGCTCAAGCTTGCAACTGCGATCAAAAGAACAATGAATGCCCACGCTAGTGCGCTCGAGCTTACCCTTCGAGTAAGGCGTGCTCCGATAACGCCTCCGCACATCGAGGCCGCAGCGAAGTATGCAACCATCACCCCGGCCTCGGCACTGATATCCAAGGTTCCACCCAGTGCACGCGAAGCCAAGCCGAATACTGCTGTAATGAGCATGATCAGCAGGGATGTCGCGGATGCTTTTTTCATTGGGTAGCGCAGAACAAGGTGAAGCGCAGGAACGATAGCGAACCCCCCGCCGACACCAAAGAAACCGGTGAGAAAACCGGTCAAGCTAGCGAGAATAAGCACGAGGGCTGCCTTCTTAAGCGTCGACGCAAGCGAGCGTGCGGAATCCTCAGGTGCAGCCTCGTCAATCGACGAAGGGGACGCGTCAGCGCGGGCACGCAACTGTTTGTGCACCATGAATACCGCGACAAATGCCAGAAGAATACAAAACTCCAGCATGAGCGTGCGTGCTGAGACCAAAGGATTAAGGGCAGAACCGCCCCAGGTGCCAACAATCCCCGCGAAAGCAAAAAGGCTTCCGTGCTTCCAATCAACGTGGCCGCTGGGCGCGCGAGTCACCAATGAAACGCATGCGGTCGCACCGACGATGATGAGCGACAATGTCGCAGCTTGATGCGGATTTTGACCCAAGAGATACACCAAGACGGGAACAGAGAGAATTCCGCCACCGGCCCCCAGCGCTCCAACAACAATGCCAATGCCGATGCCGACGATTGCCGCCTCAATGAGCACCGTGATCCTCCTTGATCGGGGGTGTGAGTCCTAGTGAATGAGCAATGCTTGGATCCATGATTTGATCAGCGCTTGCGCCGCGCGAGATCAAGAAGGCCATCGCTTTGAAGTAGGGGAGAGCATGGGAATAGAAATGCCGGTATCCCTGGCAGAGGTAATTGTGCGAAGGCCCAGAATTGGTCGCGATGAAACGGTCCTTTGGACATCCACCCCAGCATAAACGCAGGAAGGGACACTTCCAGCATTCGTCATCCAGATCTTGCTTCTTCGTATCAAAAGCACGCATCTTTTCTGAAGCTGCAAGGGTCGGGAAATCAGTTTGCGCAATGTTGCCGACAAGCCACTCGGGCTCAACCCAGTGATCGCAGGCGTAGACATCCCCATTAAACTCCATCGCCATATTCGCCCCACATGATGGCGCGTGGACACATACGCTTGCTGAACCAAAGAGCGCAGAGATTGAGGAATCAAAATCTTGTACGAAGACGGAGCCCACGTCAGAGTAGACCCACTCATCAAAAATTGCGCAGAGGAAGTTTCCGTACCCTTCCGGTGAAGTTGAACGTGAGGTCACGCAGTCTCCGTCTTGGCGGTAGAGGAGTGCCGAGCTTCCACTTCTCCACCCGAGTTCGGCTTGGCGCAGGTGCTCGCGAGGAACGCGCTCGACGATGGGGATAAATTGCATGTACTGCGCTCCGAGTTCATCTCGGAAATAGCGATAGACCTCAAGGCCGTGGTTTTCGTTAGCAGCGTGGACTGTGCACAAGATATTGGTGTCAACATCGGCGTTACGCAGGTGTTCCCACCCGCGAATCACCATCGAGTGCGTTCCATGCCCGCCACGGTTGAGGCGATAGGCATCGTGAAGAGGAGCCGGGCCATCGATAGAGATACCGACAAGGAAATTGTGTTCCTTGAAAAAACTGGCCCATGATGGCGTAACGAGTGTCCCATTGGTTTGGATGGCATGGCGGACCTCTTGGGTGGGACGACGATACTTTTCGCACAGCTCAATGAGGTGCTCGAAAAAAGGTAGGCCGCGCAAAGTCGGCTCACCTCCCTGCCAGAGCATGGTGACTTCTCCGTCGAGGCTGGCTGATAGAAAATTCTTGACGTACGTCTCGAGAGCTTCTTCGCTCATTGACTGTCGTTTTTGATCGTAAAGCAGTTCCTTCGAAAGGAAGAAGCAGTACTGGCAGTCAAGGTTGCAGGCGGCTCCCGTTGGTTTGGCAACAACCGAGAAGGGAAGCGTGAGGGCGGGGGAATGCGTCATCGGGTCCCTTCGCTTTCCTTCTTGATCGACGAGGCCGTGGTTTGGGATGCGTAGGCCGCGGCCTGGGCCCCAGCAAGTGGGCCAAGCTCGGCGCGGACGACATCGATGTGCCACTTCATTGCGGGAATTAATTCGCTCTCGAGGCCGTGAGCAATCATATCGGAGACCTGGGGGATCGCCTCGGGAAGTTCCCCGGCGACAATGATCGCTCGAGGGTTGATGAGCAGGGCAGCGTTTGCACAGCAGGCACCGACTGCACCCATCGCGTGTTCGAGGATCTCTAGTGTTCGGCAATCGCGATTGTTCACTTTGGCCGCCAATTCGCTCAAAGAAGAGACATCGCACTGGGCACAGAGCGAGGGGATAGAGGCGAGGGTTTCTAGACACCCCTCTTTCCCGCATGTACATGGGGTGTGCACGTTCGGAACGCGCATATGCCCCAATTCCCCTGTGAAGCCAAAGTCTCCACCCGATAGGCGATAGGAAATCACCAGGCTGGCGCCGATACCGTTGGAAAGTCGAACGTAGAGGATTGATGGATACCCCTGTCCCGCTCCCCATAGCGCCTCACTCAGGGCAGAAAGGCGGGCAGTTGTATCAATGAGGATATTCCCTTTCCAGCGGCGTGAAATGGTATCGATAACCCTTTTGCGACTGGGGTAGGGGGAATGGGGCGAGTGGGAAATATTTGACCCCATGGGGACGGGTAGACCGATCCCGATGGTACTCACGTAGTCAGTGATGATGCCGCGCGTCTGCGCGCGCTCGAGGAGCATCGCTCCCATAGTGTCAAGCGCTTCAAGATAATTAATGGGACGTGAGGCGGGTACTGATTGTGCAATGAGGACATCGCCGCCTCGATTGAGTAAAACCCCAGCGAAAGAGGCTCGGCTGATCACAATGCCAACCGAGTATGCGCACAAGCGCGCCGATGTGAAAAGAGTCGTTGGGCGACCCGCCCCCGTTCGGTCATCGCCCTTGAAAGAGATGACGGCGTGAGCATCGATGAGTTTTTTGATTGCGCGCCCGAGCGTTGTTCTCGAAACATCAAGAGCTTCGCACAGCTGTGAGCGCGAGGAAGGGGGATTTTCACCAAGATAACTGGTGATCTGGTCTTCCAAAGAGGGCACGGCGGCGTGAAGATCGTAGTCCATGTCCTCTCCTTCGATGTTGTGTGGTGTGGGCCTCCCGCACGCCCCGGAAGGCCCACACCGGATGGTGTGTTACTTACCCATGACCTCGTCGAGATCGCTTCGAGCGGTGTTGACCAGCGGAATATCAAAATCCGTCATGGCCGCCATCCACTTCGCGAAGGAGTGGTCTCCGCGCTCGCGGAGTTGGAGGTATAGGTTCGTTGCGAGTTCACGGCGAATGTCGTCGTAGACGGGCACCGTGTATACATTGTTCATCTCTGCAGGATCAACTCTCAAATCGTAGAGCTCATTGATGGACTCCGGTGAGATGACAAGTTTGAATTCCTTTGTGCGCAGCATTCGCTGTTGCAGCGGGAAGTGGTGTCCGTGGAATTCGCAGACAATGTCTTCACGCCAACCGGGCACGTCCTCGCCTCTCGTGAGATCAACGATCGAGCGTCCGTCTTCGACCAATGCCGGGTCAAGTCCAGCGATGTCGAGGACAGTTGCAGGAAGGTCAATCAAAGACACGAAGGCATCGGATTGGCCGACTGCAGAAACACCGGGGATATGTGCGATGAAGGGGACGTTGTAGATGTCGTCGTACATCATCGGTCCCTTGTCGTTCAGGCGGTGGGAGCCGGTGAATTCTCCGTGGTCTGCGCAGAAGAAGACTGCGGTGTCATCGAGAATTCCCAGTTCGCGCGCCACATCCATGATTCGACCAATTTCGAAGTCAATCATGGCGACGTATCCCCAGTAGACAGCGATGAGTTTCTTCCACTGATCGTTATCGAAGGACGATGTTGACCAGTAAGTCGCGTAGTTCTGCTGGATCTGCGGCTTACCGATGAGTGAGTCACCGAAGTTTTCGGGCAAGGTGACATCGTTCGGATCGATCAAATCGAACCATTCATCGGGGAGGAAGTAGGGAAGATGCGGGCCAAAGAAGTGGACGTCCAAGCTGAAAGGCTGTCCGTTTTCCTTCCAATCGGCTGCATATTCGCGAAGCTTCTCAATCGCGCGATCAGCCAAGAAACGCTCGAAGGTCGCTTCTTCTGGTTGCTCGAGGCGTGCTGCAATGATGTGTCCGTCGCGGCCTCCCGGGAGCTTTCCTCGCCAGAAGTCATGGGCGCGAACTGGTGGAAGGCCGTGTTCGTTGAGCCAAGCGACGTACTTTTCGTTGGCAACGGGGTTTTCAGCGCCCCAATAGGTGTCGTCGTCGGCACCGAACTTGTCGGGGAGGTTCGCCCCGCAGTGATACTTTCCGACGATGCCAACGTTGTAGCCAGCATCCCGAAGTGCCTGAGTGTAGGTCCAAGTACCAAGGGGGATCATCGTCTGGTAGGCAATGTTCCATTCAGGATTGGCCAGCACCAAGTGCTTTCCGGGGCGCTTTCCCGTCAGCAGTGAGGCGCGTGCGGGTGTGCAGATCGCAGTGGGAGTAAAGCAGTTGGTGAAGGCGAAACCGTTGCGTCCCATCTCGTCAATGACGGGGGTTTGAGCGTGAGGGTTGCCTAGGCAGCCGATCGTATCCGTGCGATGCTGGTCCGTCATAATGACTAGGACATTGCGGACATTATCCGGGATGTCGCTGGAGCGTTCGTATGTGTCAGACATGATGGTCCTTTCACTTCTCGGAAGCAGCGAGTTTGTCCATATCTTCGAGTTCGGTACCAGTGGTTTCCTTCAGATACTTTGCGGTGAAGATGACTGCCAAGACACCAAATGCGCAGTAAATCCAGTAAGTGCCTGCCGGCGACCACGAGATCAGGAATGGGAAGAGCAAAACGACAAGGAAGTTGACGAAGAAGTCTGCTCCCGAGGCCATGGACATTGCGCCACCGCGAATCGAATTGGGGAACATTTCGCCCATGACGATCGAGAAGATCGGTCCCCACGAGGAAGTGAAGCCCAGCAGGAAGGTGCACAGTGCTGCGACGGCGAGGAATGCCAAGAGCGGGTTGTCTGCAACGTCGGGCTTCCCATCGACAACGGGTGCCAGGGTGAAGACGGTTGCAACGACGCCCAGAGAGACAAAGATCAGGGTGCCTCCGTAGATGAGCATCCGCTTGCGTCCCACATGGTCGACAAGAAGAATGCCGGACACGACGCCGACGATCTTAAAACCAGTGATGAGCAGGGTCTGTTGCAGTGCCATCGATTCGTTGAATCCAACTGCTGCGAAGAGCGAGTTTGAGTAGAAGAAGACGCCGTTGATGCCCGTGAGCTGTTGGAATGCGGCGATCATCATGCCGACCAGGACCAGCCCGCGCCACTTTGAGGAGAAGATTTCGCCAATGCTGAGCTTGCGTCCGCCAGTCTCTTCCATTGAAGCGGCGATTGCCTTGACGCGTGCTGCGGGATCGTCTTCACCGCTGACCTTTGCAAGGACAGCCCCAGCTTCTGCGGTCTTTCCAACCGATACCAGGTAACGAGGCGACTCTGGAATCTGTGCCGTAAAGATGACGAAGAGGAGAGCGGGGATGATGAGGCATGCGAAAAGCACCTGCCAAGTCTGCAGTCCCCAGAAGGCGGGCTTGGCTGCGCCACCGGTCATGCGTACGACACCCATATTGATGAGGCCGGCGAAGAAAAGACCGAGGATGATGGCCAGCTGACGGAAGCCAATCAGGCGGCCTCGGATGTCAGCCGGTGCAATTTCTGCAACGTATCCGGGGGCAACGGTGGTTGCTGCGCCAAAACCAATGCCGCCGACAATGCGGGTGAGGAGAAGGAAGGGGTATCCAAAGCTGCCCAAAAGCGGGGAGAGGGGGCCAAGGAGTGCTTCGAAGAGAAGGAAGGGGCCAACCCACATCAGGGTTGTTTTACGCCCGATCTTGTCGGAAATGCGTCCCGCTCCAAGTGCGCCAATAAGGCCGCCGATAACACCGGCTGCGCCGGCAACGCCCTGCAGGAATGGGCCGAGGTGGAAGGTGGTGCCGACGGCTTTAATTGCGGCGTTGAGGACCATTCCTTCGAATCCGTAGAAGAAGGGGCCCAAGGTTGCAATGAGTGCAAGGAAAGTGGCGTATTTCCGCGCCCGACGTTGGGCTTCGGTCAACGGAACTGCCGTACGTGAGGTTGACATGAGATCCGTCCTAAAAGGGGAGAGGAATGAACTCATCGGATTGATCCGTGATGCCTCATCTTTGAGGCACTTACACGCTATCGCCGAGTGAATTTTGGGCGGTGGCGTGGACAAAATTAATTTATGTGATCTGCGCCATATTAAATGCCTCCCTTCTCACAGGAAAACCTCAGGTGCGACATAAGACAGACATAGAGGTGGTCCATACCTTGAAGACCAAGACAACAGGGCGGATGCCCCAGAGGAAAGGAACGCACATGAGTGCAGAAGATATGAACAAGGACCACCTGGACGAGACTCGAGTCATCGAGACTCAGGCCCAGGATGCACAGGCACGTGATGCTCATGCCGACAAGACGACCTATGTGAACGTGGCCTATCAGAAGGAAGATGGAACCTATGAAGGTGCTTGGCTTCCCGCTGATGAGTTTGTCTCTCGCGAGGCCTCAGCAAAGCCCTCGTGGAAGAAGAAGGCAGTAGCCGCCGGTGCTGCAGCGGCTTTCTTGGTTGCAGGTTTTGGCGCAGGTTGGGCAACAAGTTCGGTGGCCTCTCCCGCTCCGACGCAGCAATCGCAGGCGGTGCCCGGACATCCGGGCCAGGGTGGCCCGGGCGGACAAGGTATGCCTGGCGGTCAGGGCGGCCCGGGCGGACAAGGTATGCCTGGCGGTCAGAATGGTCAGCAGGGTATGCCTGGTGGTCAGGGTGGTCCCGGTGGTCAGCAAGGCCAGGGCGGCCCCGGTGGACAAGGTATGCCTGGCGGTCAGAATGGTCAGCAGGGTATGCCCGGTGGTCAGGGTGGTCCCGGTGGTCAGCAAGGCCAGGGCGGCCCCGGCGCTCAGAATGGCTCCTCGAAGAAGGGGTCTGAGGACTCAACTGCAAAGAAGAAGGCAGCAGAGAATTCCTCTCAAAACTCTGGCTCCCAGAATTCTGATTCCTTGTCTAAGTAACGAGGAACTCCTGGTAGGGGTGCTCGTCGCCGCCATGGCGTCTGGGCACCCCTACTTCTTTTCGTAGACGAAGGGAGTATCGGGCGGATTAATCGGAGTAATGCTCGTCGCTTTCAGATAGAGAGCTTTTGAATTACGAACTTCCAAGGTTCCTTGGATGCGAACCCATTGATCAGCCTGCGGCGCGAATGAGGTTGTGTTATTCACGGCAAAACCCAAGGCGTAGGCATCGGCTGCGCAGCACCACATGGTCATCCGGGATAAGCCAAAGCTGTCATCCGGACCGAAAGGTGGCATCCCTGCCTCTGAAGAGGCTTTGTCTTTGGGTAAAACGAAGCCAGATACTTCAATTGTTTTGCCATCCCACTGATCGGGGTGGGTCACCATATCGATGACGCTGTCGTAGTAATTGTTCGTGTCGATCACGCGGTCGGCGTGGAAGTGTGCTGCGGAAGAAACATCTGAAGATGAAGGGACGGGCGTTGGCGAAATAGCACTCGATGAGCTCGTTGACCCAAGGAAACTCGAGGGGGCCAGAGAAAAAGGTAGGGACCATGCAATGACTGGGATGAGAAGATATACCGCATTCGCGCGTGTTCGGTGAGTATGTTTTTCCTGCCGACGTGCAAAAAGGTCGACAACGGTCCACACAGTGAAGACGACACACAAGAAAATGATGAGCGGAAGGAAACGAGGCGGGAAGAAATAGACCCATCGCCTCGAAAGGAAGAGGAAGCCTAAGCTCACTGCAGCCAGGACAAAGATCAAAGCGCGTGTTCTCACAATGCACCTCCCAAGCCCCACCAGGTCAAGACAAGACCGGCCAACGCAACAACCGCGGTGATGGTTGCGCAGATGCGAAGAGTAAAGCGCGTTGAGAAAACGGCTGACAACATGAAGACGTTCTTCACATCAAGCATGGGGCCCATGAGCATGAATGTCATGAGCGCGCTGGGGGGAAGCAAACTTGTCATGCTCCGCGCCACGATCGCATCGGATGATGAACACTGAGAGAGAACAAAAGCCATCAACATCGCGACGGCAATGGAGACATATGAGGAAGTATGTCCCGTCATAAACCCAGCAGGGAGAAGCCCTTGGATGAGGCTGGAGAGTGCGGCTCCGATCAGCATATAGGGCACGACGCGCAGGAAGGCCGAGGCCGACGCGGAAGAAAATGAAGAAAAGCGCCCTCGCGTAGCGTGCGCCGCGTGGGCTCCGCAACCATGTGAACACTCACAGGAGTCATCCGACTCGCTCTGACGCAAAACCGCCGTCAGAGACGGCATGCGGATGCTGAGTAAAAGAGCAATTGTCATGGTGCAGATGATGGCTGCCGCCACGCGGAGCGATACCGCTTTCAGTGAAGGGCCAAAGGCATACCACGTTGAAAACAAGACAAGCGGGTTGATGGATGGCGCCGCAAAAAGAATGATGAAAACAGTGCGCGGAGGAACGCCTCTGCGCAGCAGAGTACGTACAAGAGGAACGGTTGAACAATCGCAGACGGGAAGAAGCGCGGAGTAGACGAAAGCAACGAGGCAACCCGCAACGCGGCCTCGTGGGAAGATGCGCGCAAGCTGATGAGGGGAAAGGAAAACCTCGATCGCTGCAGCGATCAGAGAACTGATCGCCAAGAAAGGTAAAGACTGGAGTGTGATCCCCGAAAAGATCGCGATCATGCGGGAAATTGGGATCCCCGCTGCGGTCAATGCCTCTTGAAAGCGGTAGGCGCACACCAAAGCAAGGCACACAAGTGCTGTGACGGCCGTCGAAGGTCGGGAAATGTCCATCTGCCTCCTTCCTTGTTGCGTGGCTGTGCATGCATCGTTAACTCTATCGCGATGCTGATCTCATTTTTGTGCCGACAGTGAGATGAACATGCCATGTGTGCACGACTTGCGTAGACTGGAGCAGGTGTTGATCCGGCTACATCTGTAGGAATCACCGGGGAGCATTCGGAAGAACGGGCGCGGTAATTCACAGCGTCCCAGTAGAACCGAACGGGTAAGCCCGTCACAGCTGTTAATGAGCGGCTACGTAGCGCGTAGCAAGCGGGGTGGTACCGCGGGAATCGGCAACGCTGATCCTCGTCCCTGTGGACCTGCGACACAAGGACGAAACATGACGAAGCACGGCTTCTACCCGCGCCATCGCGATGAGCAAGTGGATCCAAGCCCGTCCTTCCCTCAGATGGAAGGACAGACCCTGGCTTTCTGGGCCGCTGATGACACCTTCCGTAAATCCATTACCCGCCGTCCCGCCGGTAAGGGTGGTCAGAACGAATTCGTGTTCTACGACGGCCCGCCTTTTGCAAACGGTCTCCCGCACTACGGTCACCTTCTGACCGGCTACATCAAGGACGTTGTCGGTCGTTACCAGACCATGCTCGGACACCACGTTGAGCGCCGTTTCGGTTGGGATACCCACGGTCTGCCCGCAGAACTTGAAGCGCAGCGTCAGCTGGGAATCGAAGACGTCACCGAGATCACGCGACCCGGCGGAATCGGTATCGAGGCCTTCAATGCAGCCTGCCGCTCCTCCGTGCTTCGCTACACCAAGGAATGGGAAGAATACGTCACCCGCCAGGCCCGTTGGGTCGACTTTGATAACGACTACAAGACCTTGGACATGTCTTACACGGAATCGGTCTTGTGGGCATTCAAGCAGCTTTATGACAAGAGCCTTGCCTACCAGGGCTACCGCGTGTTGCCGTACTGCTGGCATGACCGCACTCCCTTGAGCAACCACGAGCTCAAGATGGATGACGATGTGTATCAGGATCGCACTGATAACACCGTTACCGTCGGTCTGCGTCTGGAAAAGAAGCTGCGCGAAGATTCCGAGCGTCCCGAATTAGCGCTCATCTGGACGACCACGCCGTGGACTCTTCCTTCGAACTCGGCCATCGCCGTCGGTCCGCAGATCGACTACGCCTTGGTTCAGGTTGCGCCAGATCATGAGGGTGTCCTTGCTGGTGAGCGTGTTCTGATCGCCTCGGACCTGATCAGTGCTTACGCCAAGGAACTGGGCGAGGACCCGCAGGTCGTCGCCACCTATAAGGGCTCGGAACTGGTCGGTCTGCACTACCACCCGATCTACGACTTCTTTGATACTCCCGAGCGCCGTGCAGAGGGTGGTGCCCCCGGCCCGAACGGCTGGTCGATCATTGCCGCTGACTACGTGACGACTACGGATGGTACCGGCCTTGTCCACCAGGCACCCGCATTCGGTGAAGACGATATGTGGACCTGTATGGAATACGGTATCGGCGTGGTGCTGCCCATTGATGAGGGCGGTGTTTTCACCTCGGAGGTCCCCGATTACGAGGGCATGCAGATTTTTGACGCAAACCGCTACGTCGTGGCAGACCTGCGTGAGCAGGGCGGACCAATCGCGCGCCGCGCGCCCGAAATCCGCGCCGTGCTGGTTCGCGAAAAGTCCTACGTGCACTCCTACCCGCACTGCTGGCGCTGCCGCAAGCCCCTCATGTACAAGGCAGTCTCCTCGTGGTTCGTGCGCGTGACCGAGATCCGCGATCGCATGGTGGAGCTCAACCAAGAGATCACGTGGACCCCCGCGCACATCAAGGACGGTATCTTCGGCAAGTGGCTGGAGGGCGCCCGCGACTGGTCGATTTCGCGTAACCGCTTCTGGGGTGCGCCGATCCCCGTGTGGGTATCGGACGATCCCGCCTACCCGCGTACCGATGTTTACGGCTCGGTTGCAGAGCTGGAAGCCGATTTCGGCGTGAAGGTCACGGACTTCCACCGTCCCTTCATTGATTCGCTTACTCGCCCGAACCCGGATGATCCGACGGGTAAGTCGACGATGCGCCGTATTTCCGACGTCTTCGACTGCTGGTTTGAGTCGGGATCCATGCCCTTCGCGCAGGTTCACTACCCCTTCGAGAACCAGGAGTGGTTTGAGAACCACTACCCGGGCGACTTCATTGTCGAGTACATCGGTCAGACGCGCGGCTGGTTCTACACGCTGCACGTCCTTGCGACCGCGCTCTTCGATCGCCCGGCATTCCGCTCCTGCGTCTCCCACGGCATTGTTCTGGGTGACGACGGCCTGAAGATGAGCAAGTCCCTACGTAACTACCCGGATGTGGCCGAGGTCTTCAACAAGTATGGTTCCGATGCCATGCGTTGGTTCCTCATGTCCAGCCCGGTCGTGCGCGGTGGAAACCTCATGGTCAAGGAAGAGTCGATCCGTGACACGGTTCGTCAGGTGCTCCTGCCTATTTGGAACACCTACTACTTCTTCACGCTCTACGCCGGTGCCTGCAACGGGGGAGCGGGCTACGAGGCCAAGCGCCTTGACCTATCGGACCAGGCAGTTGTCGGTGCGCTGCCCCAGATGGATCGCTACCTGCTCGCTCACACGCGATCCTTGGCTGAGGATACTCGCGCTGCCTTGGACGCCTATGACGTTGCCGGTGCCTGTGACGCGATCCGTGACTACCTGGATGTTCTGACGAACTGGTACGTGCGTACTCAGCGCCAGCGTTTCTGGGACGAGGACAGCGCAGCATTCGATGCTCTCTACACCGCTTTGGTGACCCTCATGGAGCTGGCAGCCCCCTTGCTGCCGTTGCTTTCCGAGGAGATCTGGCGCGGTCTGACGGGTGGGGAGTCCGTGCACTTGGTGGACTTCCCCGTGATTTCCGAGGTCGTGGCCGACTCTGCGCTTGTTGAGGCCATGGACGAAGTTCGTTCCGTCGTCTCCGCTGCTCACGCCCTGCGTAAGACCCACCAACTGCGTGTTCGCCAGCCTTTGGCGTCCTTGCAGGTTGTCTCTGAGCACCACAAGGAGCTGGAGCCCTTCGCGGATCTTATTGCCTCCGAAGTCAACGTCAAGTCCGTTGTTTTCGCTTCTCCCGAAACTTCGGGCCTGAGCGTGCGCACTGAACTTTCACTCAACCCGCGTGCCTTCGATCCCTCGGTCCGTAAGCTGACCAGCCAGCTGTTCAAGGCTCAGAAGTCCGGTGAGTGGGAGGTTGTGGACGGCGAGTGCCGTTTCCCCTCCGTCGAGCTGGATGGGGCGCCGCTGGTGCTCACGGGCGACATGTTCTCCGTGTCCACCTCCGTGGACGCCGCCGAGGGACAGGTTGCAGATGTTTTGCCGTCGGGCACCTTCGTCGTGCTCGACACGGAGCTGACCCCCGAGCTCGAGGCCGAGGGCTACGCCCGCGACGTCGTGCGCGCCGTTCAGGACGAGCGTAAGAACGCCGGCCTGCACATCGCGGATCGCATTGACCTGTCGCTGACGGTTCCGGCTGAGCATATGAGCGATGTCGAGACCTGGAAGGACATGATTGCTTCCGAAACTCTGGCATTGTCCCTGTCGGTTGAGGCAGGGGAGAAGCTCGCTGTGAGTGTCTCCAAGCACTGAGTGTCGTAACTCAGGCGGGCGGGCTGCTTTTTCAGGTAGCCCGCCCGTTTGTTTCTCCGTGGGAAACTCGATCACATGATGTGCGATCAGCTGTCTGTCGCGGTCATCTCCTGGTGGCGCTTGAAGAGAACAGCGATGCGCTGTTCGTTCGTTTCCAGTGCTTTGCGCGCCCCGAAAGCTCGGTCGACTACGCGATCGAGGGCCCTGTGAGCCTTGAGTAGGCTCGGGGCCATCGCCAGTGGGTTGTACATGTCGGCGAGGCTGACGCCCGGCTGCTCCGCGCGTGCCTCCAGGACGCCCTGGCCGGCGGCGATGATCTCGGCGCGCTGCTTGTCAGAGACCTCGGGCAGCGGCAGGGTGTTCCAGACGATCTTGTTCGAGAAGTTGAGATCAGACTTCAGGCGTCCACCAACGAGTTTCTGCCAAGACATGAACATCGAGGAGCTAATTATTGCGAAGAGGAAGCCGTCGGGGTCAAGAGCTGTGTATACCTTGTCACCGGCGATGACGTCTTCACTCAGATGTGCTGCCGTGTAGAAAAGTCGCGTCTCCGACACCACGCGGGGGATCGCAACGTATGGCTCAGACGGCTGGTGATTCTCTTGGAAGAGGTGAGCGGTCTGAGCTCCCGCCACCGTTGCCTTCTTCTTTCGGCCTTTTCTAAAAGTGGCGCATGCGCGCACTCGTTCTTTCAAGATGGGGCTACGGTCAATGTCTCGCGGATCGAAATCCTCCGTGTGCATCCAGAGGCACCAGCGGTCGAGGCCTCGAACGACCTCGCGCCCCATGCGGAAGGGACGCAGGTACTTGGCCGCGATAGGGTCGGCCGCGACTTGTAGATAGTCCTCCGCCTCCACGATGAGATTGCCGCCGTCCGCAGGCTTTGATCCGAAGTGAACTTCCGGAAGATTGGGAGAAAGAGGGTGTCTGAGTGCCTTGAGGAAGATATCAGGTCCCTCGACCAGGTAAGGGTTGATGTGGTTGACCGGCAGCGCCTCGGGCTGTGCCTTGAGGCTCGAGTACGTGAAGAGGACGGGACGTGTCTTCTCGTGCGGCGTTCCCCGGTCGAAGCCCGTGATGACGCAGTGAACTGCGGCCGCCCCCGGTGCCTCGGAGGTCCACGCAAAGGTCTGGTGGGCGAATCGAATCCGCCAGCCGCCCTCGAGGAGAGGGCGGAAGAGTGCGGCGACGGGGGCACCTTGAGCAATCGAGTTGGTCGAGACGAAGGCGAAGCGACCGCCCCGTGGCACTGAATGGAAGTACTGGGAGGCCTTGATGAACCAGCCGGTCACGTAGTCCAGGTAGCCGTAGTAGGCGTTACCCCACACGAAGCGCAGATCATCGGTCTGCTCCTCGGTACGCAGGTATTGGCCGACGAAGGGGGGATTTCCGACGATCCTGACGGACGGGGAGGGAGGACACACCTGTGTCCAGTCCGTGCGCAGCGAGTTGCCGATGATGATGTTGGCGGACGTGCCGAGGGGGAGGATCGAGGGGGCCTGGCCGAGGAGGCGCTCCATCTCGCGATTCGCCTGGTGGTGAGCGAGGTGCAGGGCGGTCTGCGCGATGCGCGCCGGCCACTCTTCGATTTCGATGCCGAAGAAGTGATCCAACTGGACCTCGATATCAGCGTTTTTTCCGCGGTCATCGAAGAATATCGTGGCCTGAAACTCGTCATTATCCTTGCGGGCGAGTTCCAGTTCGCGGATTCGTTTCAGGATCTCTGTGTCGAGGTGTCGAAGTTCGCGGTAGGCGACGATCAGGAAGTTACCGCATCCGCAGGCGGGGTCCATGATTCGTAGCTCGCCGAGCTCTTTACGTAAGCTCTTTAGCTTCCTGAGATCGTGTGTGTGCTCAGAGAAACGCTCGCGCAGATCATCGAGAAAAAGAGGGCCAAGTGTCTTAAGAATGTTCGTCTCGCTCGTGTAGTGCTCGCCGAGCTCGCGGCGAGCCTCGGGAGACTTGACTGCCTGGAAGAGCGATCCGAAGACGGCGGGGCTGATACCAGACCAGTCGAAAGCGCACGCACGTATGAGTTCCTCTCGCATTTCGAGAGAGAAGCTGGGGATACTCAGGGGTTCCGCAAAAATTCCGCCGTTAACGTAGGGGAATCGGGCTATTAGTTCGTCAAGGGTTGACTGGCGGCGTTCGCTGGGGGTATTTAGCGTCTGATAGAGGAGTGCGAGCTGTGCGCCGAGGTCGCTGCCGTCTTCGTGGGTCCGGGTATACAGGAACTCTGCGAACAGGTCGCGTTCCCATAGGCCAGCGTCGTCTCCGTAAAGGCAGAAGAGCGTCCGGATGAGGAAGATGGAGGCCTCGTGATCACTGTAGCCCGACCCGTCCAGGGCCTCATAGAGATCGGCCATGACGTGGGCGGCCCGAATCGATGCTTGCTCCTGCTCGCGCGAACCGACCTGAACTGTTCCGTATCCGGCGAGGAAGTTCAGATCATCAATATGATCGGGGAGCGTGGCGAGTTCAAACTCCGTGCGCCCTGATTCAATGCAGTTAGTGGTTGTCATGTCTTGGTCGAGATCAACGACCCGGATGCGGCGAAAGTCGCTCATAATCAGGAGGCGCGGAGTCTCGACGTCGGCGAGGTCATGGATGTAATCGAGAGCCTGCTCCTCCGCCTTGTCGAGGTCCTTCCCAGCTGACTTCATCTCGATGAGCGCCCTGCCGGGAATGAGCGCGTCAATGTATCCCTGCCGCCCCGTTGATGCGCGGTTCGAGCGTTTCTCGTAGGCGATAGCTTTGCGTTCGGTGATACCGAAACACATCATGAGCTCGCGCATGAACTCGTGGCCCTCTTGCTTCTCGTCCCCCACGCAATCGTCCCATTCGTGGGCAAACTTTACGCATCTTGAGCGAATTGTATTGAGGGAGAGAGATGCTGACATAGCTTTTCCTTAAGATCGTGCCATCCGAAGTGGACTAATTACGTAGCTCAGGCATCGCTGTCAGAGCGGTCTTGTAAGTACGCTCATTCTAGCGTTTTGACAGAAGGATCCCAGCACTCTCACTGTTACTTGTCTTGTGTGGTGGAGAAAGGTTGGACGGTCGTCACAACCTGTTATCCAACCGCGTCGACAGCTTGTTTTGCGGTCTTCAGGCCAACGCCGGTGCGGTCTCGATAGGCCTTGACGGCTTCGAGCTTGCGTCCGTCTAGCACCAGTGCGCGTTCAGATGGACTCAGCGCTAGGTCAATGGCTTCTCCGGAGGCTTTTAAGAGCCGTTCGAGATGTGCAACTCGCTGCTTCAAACGCTCATTTTCTTCGCGCAGCTCTTCGAACTCGCGTGCATCCCCAATCCAGATACTCATATGTGCCCTCCTTTGGGCTGTGTCTTTGCAATACGGCTGATTCTATCAAGGAGCCTCTTCGCGAGGAAAGCATTATTGTGTCCCAGATAACAGAGTTATAACGTTTTATGAAAACGTTTTAATTCGCCTCGGTGCACGCGTTACAGTATCGACATGGCCTCACGGGTCCGACTTGTCGACGTTGCGCGAAACGCTGGAGTTTCACCGACTACCGCTTCATTGATCCTCAGCGGTAGTCGCGCTGACGCGTTTGCTTCCGCGACCCAGAAGAAGGTTCACGAGGCCGCTCGAAGCCTTGGCTACACTCGTTCAATTCTTGGCTCTTCCCTGAAATCCGGTGCCACGCGTACAATCTGCTTTTTCTACACCCCTCCCATGGACCGCTTCGTCGAGCGATTCCAACTGCATGCGAGCGCGCGCCTCGAAGAAGAAAACCTCCACCTAGTGTCGATCCCCGTGCGCATCGGCGAAGAAGAACAGATCGTCAACGCCCTGTCGTGCGGCCTCTACGACACTGCCTGCCTCGCCTGCAATCCCACCAGTGCCAAAGTCCTCATGGATCTCCTCCCAACCCCGCCAATCCCCACCATGATCTTTGGTACCCTCCCGCCAAACCCCTCCTACATCGGGGTAACCATTGACGAAACCTCGGGGATTACGCAGGCTCTCAGTGGCCTCGTCAAGGGAGGAGCGAAAAAGATCGCCTACCTCACCCAGCGCCGTAGCGCCGAAGAACTCGAAAACGAACCGCGCTGGCACGCCTACACGAAATTCCTCAGCGATTCACACCTGGGTACTCCTCAAGTTTTGGCGTACACGGAGGGGAGCATTCCCTCTGCTTTCCAGTGCGCCACCACGATTTTCACCGGTCGGGACAACCTTCCCGATGCGGTGTATTGCGATTCCGACCGAGTTGCCATTGGCGCAGTCCTTGCAGCGACTCAATGCGGAATCGCAATTCCCGATGACCTGCAAATCATCGGCACAGGCGCCTCCGTCGATGGCGGCGACCTTCACCCCGCACTGTCCACAATTGGCCTCGACAACCAAGACCTGGATAGTGCGGTCACCTTACTGTCCACACTCAGCGGTGAAGAACCGGAGTCGACAACGCTGACCCTTCGGTGGCACTACATGCCCCGAGGGACGACGCACTAAACGAGAAAGAACATAAGGAGCGCAACGATGCGACACAGCTCTTCTAAGCGGCTCAGCCGCACTCTGTCGGTATGCGCGGCTTTTGCCATGGCCGCTTCTCTTGCCGCGTGTTCAACTCCCGGCGGAGTTGGACAACAGTCCTCTGGTTCCTCGAGTGATTCCTCGCAGTCGCTGGGAATTCAGGGCGATCGCACCGGTAAAGAGATCTTGATCTACATGTCGGCTGGCCGCGATTACAAGGCCTACACCGACACCTTCGCGGCCTTCGAGAAGGAACACAACGTCAAGATCAACGTCCAGTACTACCAGTGGGGCGACTTGCAGCAAAAGCTCACCGCCGACTTCCTCTCCGGCCAGACCCCTGACCTCGTCGAAGAAAACGGCGGCTGGTGGTCCACTCGCTGGGGTGCAGACGGCAACATCATGTCCCTGGATCCCTTCCTCCAAAAGGAACCCGGATTCCTCGATGACTTCGTCGAATCAGGCCTTGCAAACCGTCAGGCCGACGGCAAGACCTACGGCATTCCTCTCCACGTGACCATGGGCGGCCTCGTCTTCGGAAACAAGGAAATGATGGATAAGGCCGGCGTCACAATGCCCAAGACCTGGAATGAACTGCGCGAAGCCTCCAAGAAGATTCAGGAGTCCGGCGTTGAGTACGGTCTAGCACTTAACAACGACGCTTCCTACACCGTCCCCTTCCTCATGCAGGCTGGAGTCACCTTCACCAAGGATGGCAACGAGCCCATGACTCCCGCAGCCAAGGCAACCGAAGCCATGCAGTTCCAGTACGACCTGATCTACAAGGACAAGCTGGCCCCGGTTCCTGTTGCCTCGAATGACTACGCCGCACCGCGTAAGGTCTTCACCTCCAAGCGAGCAGGCTTCATCCTCACCGGTCCCTGGGATATCTCAGCAGTGCGCAAGGAAGATCCGAACTTCCCGCTGACCGTTGGTGAACCCCTCAAGGGCGATGTCCAGAAGACCTACCTGGCTGGCTCGGGCATGATGATCCCTTCGAAGTCGCAGAACGCAGAGCTCGCATGGCAGCTCATCAAGGACATGACCAGCCTCAAGGTCCAAGAAGCCGTCACCGCTGAGACCGGAATGGCAATGTCGCGTAAGTCCTGGGCGAACTCTGACGTTGTGAAGAATGATCCGATTCTCTCCGTCGTTGCCAAGTCGCGTGAATTTGCCGCGACCCCCGACAAGGCATTCTGGGGTAATGAAAATGCTGCAAAGATCTCGGACGCTCGCAAGGTGATGTACGAAGAGATCATCCTCAACGGAAAGGACCCGGCTGCTCAGGTCCAGACCTACGAGACCACAGTTGCTGGACTCCTGAAGCAGTAACTCATGTCCGTCTTGTCTCGGAGCCGGGGGCGTCGGGGAGGGATGCGCGCACGCCAAGCGCGTACCGCGTATCTCTTCCTGACCCCCGCGGTCATCTACTTCGTTCTCTTCATGTTCTGGCCGCTGATCCAGGAATTTCAGCTGTCCTTCACGCGCGGCTTTACAACGCTGCGCCCCGTGGGATGGAAGAACTATTCCTCGATCATTCGTGATCCCGAAGTCCAGCACGCCTTCGGAATCACCCTGATCTACGCGGCCTCGGCACTGATTTTGGGTGCGTGCGTGGGCTTGCTCCTCGCGCTCATCCTCAACCAGAAATTCCGTGGGCGTACCCTTGCGCGCACGATGATCCTGACCCCCTATATGACCTCGGTGGCCATCGTTGGCTTGATGTGGCGCAATATCTTGGACCCGACGACGGGTATCTTGAACTCGGTGCTCTCAAGTCTGCACCTTCCCACCCAGCAGTGGCTCACCACCGCGCCGCTGGCAACCCTTGTCGGGATTACCGTGTGGCAAGAAGCCGGCTACTTCATGCTTCTTTTCCTGGCTGGCTTGCAGGGCATTGATCCTCAGATTTACGAGGCCGCGCGCCTTGATGGTGCATCCCCTTGGAAGCGTTTCTGGTCCTTGACCCTTCCACTCCTTGCCCCGACGACACTCTTTGTCGGTCTGGTCGGAATGATTTCAACGCTCCAGCAATTTGGCCTACCGTACTTGGTGACCAATGGCGGGCCAGGAAATGCCACGAGCTTGTACGTCTACCAGGTCTACCGTGAGACCTTCCAGAGTGGAAACTTGGGCTATGCCTCTGCTATGAGCTTCGCTTTCTTGGCAGTCATTATGGTTTTGTCCCTGATCCAGATTCGGACGGGACGAAGGAAAGAGGCACTATGATGTGCGCACCAACCCCGCCCCCGGCCTCGGCAGTCATCAAAAAGAAGAAGAGTATCGCTGACGAAGAGCTCTTCCCGGGTGCGCGCCTGGTTTCGCTGATCTTCATCTGGATTGCTGCTGCGATCGCTGTTGCCCCGCTGCTGTACATGATCTCTTTGGCTTTCCAATCCGACGCTGAAGTTTCCGGTGGGTCTGCGGTTCTCATCCCCGCGAAATGGCAGTGGGAGAACATTGGCAGGCTCTTTGCGGCGGCGCCCTTTGGTCGTTTCCTCTTCAACTCGATCTTGGTCGCCGGACTGATCACCTGCTCGCACATCGTTTTCGCTCCGCTGGTCGGATACGTATTTGCAAAGTTCGATTTCCCGGGCAAACAGGTCTTCTTCATTGCGATTTTGTCGACCATGATGATCCCGCTCTTCGTGCGTATGATCCCGCTCTATGTGTGGTTCTCGCAGATCGGATGGCTTGATACCTATCAGGGCCTGGTCATGCCATTCCTCATGAGCGCTTTCTCGATCTTCCTCATGCGCCAGTTCATTGCGGGCGTGCCCGATTCTTTGATTGAGGCCGCTCGCGTCGACGGGGCCAATGAGCTGCGGATCTATCGCTCGATTGTTCTCCCGCAGTGCAAACCCGCACTGACGGTCCTGGGATTGTTCACCTTCGTTTTCCAGATGAATGAATTCCTGTGGCCTTTGATTGCGACCAGCTCGCTGGAGATGCGAACAATTACTATTGGACTATCAATCTTTAAGAGTGAATCTTTCACCGCTTGGAACCTGACGGCAATGGGATCCCTCATGCTGTTTATCCCCGTGTGCTTGCTCTTCGTCCTCACGCAGAAGCACATCGTTCAGGGCATCGCGATGACGGGTATCAAGTAGGAGTTACCGTGAGTGAGAACCATCCGAATATCGTCCTCATTGCCGTTGATCAATGGAGGGGGGATTGCCTGTCGATTCTGGGACACCCCGACGTGCGCACCCCCTATCTTGATCAGCTAGCTGGGGGAGGAGCGCAGATGACGCAGGCCTATGCGGCGTGCCCCACCTGTGTTCCTTCTCGGATGGGACTCATGACCGGAACCGCCCCGACCACGCACCGCCGAATCGGCTATCAGGACGGAATTACCTTCGATATGCCGGTTACGCTCCCCGGGGCACTTCGCGATGCCGGCTACCAGACTCAGGCAATCGGCAAGATGCACTACTGGCCTGAGCGCGGTCGCATTGGTTTTGATGATGTCATTTTGCATGATGGCTATCTTCACTACTCGCGTCACCGCGAGCGCGATTCACGAATGTACGACGACTACCTGACGTGGCTGCGCGAGCAAGAAGGCGCGGGTGCTGCGGAGGACTACATCGATAATGGCCTCGAATGTAATTCGATGGTTGCGCGTCCCTGGGATAAGGCAGAAAAACTGCACCCCACGAATTGGGTCGTCACCGAGGCAACGCAGTGGCTCTACCGGCGTGACCCGACCTGTCCCTTCTTCCTCTACCTGTCCTTCCATCGTCCTCATGCTCCGCTTGACCCGCCTCAGTGGGCTTTCGATAGCTATGACCAGGACGAACTCACTCTTCCGGGCGAGGACAATTGGTCGGATGAGTTGATGAGCGAAGAGCGACGGGATTGGGATCCGACCGCCCTCGCTGCCCACTATCGTGAGCGGGACGTGAGGCTTGCGCGCGCCGGCTACTACGGGCACATGACGCACATTGATTCCCAGATTTCCAGGTTCATCCAGACGCTAGGGGAGTTTGGACTGGCCGAAAATACGGTGATCGCTTTTGTCTCCGACCACGGGGATATGATGGGCGACCATGGTCTGTGGCGAAAAGGCTACCCTTACGAGGCATCCTCGCACGTTCCCTTTATCTTGTACGGTGCGGGGATTACGCCTGGTGCACGCGTAGACAGTGTGGTTGAGATCCGTGACGTGATGCCCACCCTGCTCGACGTTGCCGGTGTGGAGATTCCTGAGGAAGTTGAGGGCCGCTCTGTCCTTCCCTTGATTGCCGAGGCCGATGGTGAAGTTCCGTGGAGAGAGTACCTTCACGGTGAGCATTACTTATTCGATCAATCGATTCAGTGGATTCGTTTCGGATCCTACAAGTACGTGTGGTTCTCCGGTTGGGGAGTCGAACAGCTCTTCAACATCGATGAAGACCCCGAGGAATTGGTCGATCTGTGCAAACCTTCCGCTGATGCGCGAAGCGGCGAAGTCGGAGATGCGCTTCTTCGTGGAAGAAACTATCTGATTGCGGAACTTGAAGGACGCGAAGAAGGATATGTGTCTGAGGGACGTTTAGTTCCCGGGCGTGAGGCCGTGAAGGTTCTGACGCATTCCTATCCGCTTCGCGAAGAAGCACGTTAGGTCTACAGCCAACCCGCTGCCCGCGCTAAGGATGCGGCCTCCGCGCGGGTGCGTGCTTCCATCTTTAACATTGCCGAGGAAACGTGATTACGCACGGTTTCTTGACTCAGTTCCAGCGTATGGGCAATGTCAGCGATCGTGCCTCCGCGCTCAACTTCGCGCAGAACATCTGCTTCGCGCTGGGTCAGTGATGATGAACCAGTTGATAGTGCCTCAACTGCAAGACTCTGATCGATTGCGCGACCGCCTGCTGCGAGCGTACGCACGCCCTCGGCCAAAGCCTCGACCGGTGCATTCTTCACCATGAAACCCGTTGCCCCCGCATCGAGGGCGCGTTGCAAGTAACCCGGCCGGCCGAATGTCGTGACAATCAGTACGCGTACCCCGGGGAAACGGGCGCGAATTGCTTCGGTTGCTGTGATGCCGTCCATGTGAGGCATTTCGATGTCGATAATTGCGACATCAGCGGGAGAGACTGGGCGTGCAGAACTCGTCGGTTTTGCATCGAGCGAAGCGTCGTGCCTTGCTAGGCGAGTCAGTTCCTCGAGAGCCTGCACTCCATCGGCGGCCTGAGCGACTACTTCGATGTCACGCTCCAAGTTGAGCAGCCCTGCCAAAGCTCCGCGAATCATTGCCTGATCGTCGGCCACGAGCACACGAATTGTCACGCTCACCTCCTGCGTAGCCATCTGGGCTACTAGGTTAGCGCAGTTGGGGGCGCTATTCCTTGCGCTGGTTTACCGATCAGAGGTTGTTTCCTCTTCGTTAAGAGGCATGGTAGGGAAAGCGAGAGAGATCGTCCACGTATTTCCCGATGCGCCCCAGGTCAAGGTTCCCTCATCCCCGACGAGCTCGGATAGCCCAACGAGACCTGATCCCGATCCCGCCGTAGAAGCGGCGTAGGCGGCAGAATAACCGTCATTCCAAACACTGACACTGTCTGGAGATAAATGAATACGGATGAGGGAAGGGTGAGCGTGAAGGAGGGCATTCGTGACTCCCTCGCGAATGACATGAGCTGCAGCCGCCGAGCGCGGTCCCGACGCAGGCTCGCCATTGTTCGTGATCTCGGCATCAATGCGCGCGACCTCGAGCAAAGCTTGTGCCTCTTGGAGCTCCTCGGAGGGGGATAGCGCGCGCGTAGCGGCAACGATGCGGCGGACGTCAGCCAAGGCCTCGTTTGATTGATCAGTAACTGAACGGATTTGTTCACGCGCTTCCTCATTGTGTCCCTCGTCCAAAAGACGACCGGCCAATTCAGAAATCATCGTGATGCCCATCAATGAGTGACCCAAGATATCGTGCAAGTCAGTGCTCATGCGCGCTCGCTCAGCTGCCTTTGCGCGCTGGATTGCATCCTGGCGGCGTAGACGTTCGCGACTCGAGCGCTCCATACGCCAGCGAGCCATGCCCACAAAGATGCCAACTAACGCTAGGTAACACCCCGACCACAGGGGCTCACCCTCTGCGTAAGCAAATACCTCAGCGATTGCAACGATTGGGACAATCCCTGCGATTACGTAGCGGCTTGGTGCCTGGAACACCCATGCAACCAGGAAGAAGGAGGTCAACATGAAGGCGTAGGGGACACCGGCACGGACCGCGTAGACGAGATAGACCAGCGTCGCTAGTGCCAGAGCCGCGTGGGAGAGGATGAACGGCCTCGTGAAGGAGTTGCGAGCGGGCAGAGGATTGGTCAGCCACGTCGCCGAGTTAGCAAGTACGAGGAGTGTGCACAGTCCGATGATGCTCGCGCGCTGCGCCGGATCTGTCAGTTCCAGGGCATAGGCGAGGGGAAACCCCATGAACAGCATCCACGGGGCCGCCCACGCCAGGGAGATCAAGCGCTCCTTCATGGCAACAGCCTAGCGACCCGTGTCGTGGGACGCGCCCCACCAGGCGATGCCCGCCGTGACGACCGCCCATCCGGCGATGTTCAGCCAAGCAGCGACTGGCATCGTCACGGTTCCGGCGACCGCGTAGATCGCCTGGACAGCGCCGTACAGGGGCGTGAAGGGCGCGATCTGCGCAACGAACGGCGGCAGCTGGTCCAGCGGGATAAACATGCCGGACACGAAGGCGCCCATCAGCATGACGAACGCGGAGGCGCTGTAGGCATTCTCGCCCTTGATCGTGTATCCGCAGGCCAGTCCGATGAGTGCACCCAGGGCCGACAGTGCGATGACCACCGCGGCGCTGGCGACCCACGCGCCCGCGGTCATTTCGGCGCCCGTGGCCATGCCGAAGCTGAAGGTGATAAGCGTGATGAACGCGCTCAACGCCACGAGAGCCGTGAGGCGCACCAGCAGGATTACCCACGGCTGGATGGGCGTCAGCGCGTACATGCGCGAGATACCGGTCGTGCGCTCGACGGAGAGCGTCGCACCGAGGGAACCGCCGACCAGGATGACGCCGTACGTGGTCATCATCGCGATCATCGCGGCCGCCAGGTTTCCGCGCCCGGTCTGGGTCGCGCGCGCAACATCCGTCATGCCGAACATCGCGTACATGAACATGGGCAGAAGCAGTGCAAACGCCATGTTCCACGGGTTAAGGATGTGGGACAGGAACGTCGCGCGCCACAGCTTCCCCGCGCCCGTGAAGGGGGAGGGGATCGGTCGGTCGGTGGGGCGCGCGGGTGCGTGGGTGGTCATGATGCCTTCTTCGTGTGTCGTGTCTGCGTTCGTGGGGCGGGGGCCTCGGTATCGGTCTTGGGACGAGGCCGGGGCCTGCTCATCGGGGTGGGCGTTCGCCGCTCACTCAGCGTCTGCGTGGGAGGTGATGCGCTCGAAAACGTCTTCGAGGTCTTCGTTGTCGGCGACGACCTGCTCGGTGGGCGCGTCCAGGAGGACCTTTCCGGCGTCGATGATGACGATGCGATCGGCGTCCTTGCGGGCCTCGGTCAGGTAGTGAGTGGCGAAGAGGAGAGTGCGGCCCTCCGAGGCCTCGGCGCGCATCGTCTCCCAGAAGGCGCGGCGGGCCAGCGCGTCCATGCCGGCGGTCGGCTCGTCGAGGATCAGGAAGTCCGGATTGCCTGCCAATGCGAGGGCGAGGCGCACACGCTGGCGCTCACCTCCAGAGAGCTTATCGATTGGACGTTTGGCCAATTTGGTGAGCATTGTGCGTTCGAGGAGTTCGTCGGTAGGGATTGGGTTGGCATGCATTGAAGCCACCAGATCGATCGTGTTGCGAACCTTTCCGTCGCGCGGCATCGAGCCGGTCTGGAGCATGGCGCTCACGAGGGAACGACGGACAGCTTCGCGCGGGCTCATTCCGTAGACGCTGATCTCGCCCTGCGTTGGGGTGGCCAAGCCAAGGACGATATCGAGGAATGTGCTCTTGCCTGCACCGTTGACGCCGAGGATTGCGACGATTTCGCCAGGCATCAGGGTGAGGCTGACACCTCGCAGTGCCTCGACGGGGCCGAAAGACTGGTGGATGTTCATCGCCTGCAGGGCGGGTGTTGCTTCTGCGTTCATGGCGCCCAGTCTGCGATCGTATCAATGAAGTTAGAAGTGTCCTTTGATGCAGGAGTCCCCATGACAAATGTCATGGGGACTCCTGCGCAGGCCAGGCCGGCAATAGGTCTTGTCTGTTAAATCAGGTCAGTGGGATGAAGCGGGGTCGGGAGTCATAATCGGATCCCCGTCGACAAAGTATTTAGACGTGTCGTGGGGATTAACAACGGAACAGGTGACCTCATAGGTGCTCTCAGTCGTTGCGCCCTTAGCTGTACCCGTGAGGGTAGCGGTATACGTATATTTCAAGTCTCCACTCTCGGTTTTGCCCTGGTTCCTCACGGAGCGCGTCTTGATGATGCTGATGGCATCCATCTTTCCGGACTCGTCTACCGCTTTATAACAAGCCTTTCGGTTTTCCGTAGTGATCTCAACAGTGATCCCCTCGTCAAGGTAAGACGAAGTAGGAGTCGGAGTACTTGATACCGATGACGAAGGATCAGATGTGGAGTTCGATGAACCACTGCCTGCAAGCCCTCGCATCAAGAAGAATCCGCAGATGATGGCTAAGACGATAGCAACAGCAATCCACACTCCGGCGCCGCCCTTTTTCCTAGGTTGCTGTGGAGCCTGAGGTGCTTGGTACTGTCCTGCGGGGACAGGAAAGCCTTGAGGAGCGGGAGAAGCGGAGTTTGGAGTGAATTGAGACATGTCGTCCTTATCGATCTGCTCTGTTAATTGCCAACGTTGTCGAAGTTTATGTTTTAAATCATCGTCTGTAAAAAGTTCCCCTTTCGCATGCGCCCAGAAGCGCCTTTGTTAGCGCGCTGAATTGCTGTGTGTGGGAAGCGAGAATGAAATGTGAACGCCAGCAGCGAACCGCGGCCTGACCGCGCAGCGCCTGTGCGGCCTCGTCGATAGAATAGGCGCAGCTTACTCAGCTGTAAACGAAGCCCAACGCGACCACTCACTGACCACGCGAGAGGGCTAACCAAGGAGGACTCATGGCGGGCGAATCATTCTTCACGCACGATCCAAACGAGGAAACACGCGCAGCGCGTGCGGAAGACGATACCCAGCTTCACGGCACGATTCCCGCAGATCTCATTCCCTACCTTGAAGAAGCCGATCGCGTTGATGACGAAGACTTAGTCGGCGACGATCAGCAAGAAGAAGTGAGCGAACGCGATCTTGCTTTGGAAGCTTTGGCTTTGAATTCCATGCTTTTGGGGCCGGATCCTTCCATTGTTGCTGAGCTCGAAGGCGACTACTCGCAGTGGGGTGAAGACTGGGAGGAAGAGCTGGCTGAACGCCGTGCAGAAGATGCGCACCGCGAGGCCCTTGACGATGCTGCACACACAGCAGCAGTCCTTGAGCGAGTTGAAGAAATCTACCAGCAGATCATCGCTCGTGTTCCTGAGCATCAGGTTCAGCCCACTCTTGACCGCGTGACCGAAACCCTGGACATCTTGGGTGACCCTCAAAATAGCTACCCCAGCGTTCACATCACCGGAACGAATGGGAAGACTTCAACGACCCGCATGATCGATGCGCTCCAGGGTGCTTTTGGCGTGCGTACTGGTCGCTTTACCTCGCCGCATCTGGTTGATGTTCGTGAGCGAATCACAATCGAAGGTGACTCAATTTCTCCCGATGAATTCGTTCGCACGTGGGAGGATATTGCACCCTACATTGAGATGGTTGACCGTGCCCACGCCGAAACTGATGGGATGAAACTGTCTTTCTTCGAGGTCTTTACTGTCATGGCCTTCGCGGCATTCGCTGATCACCCCGTCGATGCTGCCGTCGTCGAAGTTGGTATGGGTGGTCGCTGGGACGCAACGAACGTGATTGATGCCGGTGTTGGTGTCATTATGCCCATCGCGATCGATCACGAAAAATGGCTGGGGTCGACAATTCGTGAAATTGCGGAAGAAAAAGCAGGGATTATTAAGCCTGGACAGATCGTGATTGTTGCTAAGCAACAAGAAGAAGCTCTCCGCGTCATTGAAGAGCGCGCCGCCCAGGTCGATGCGATTGTTCGCCTTGAAGGCAGGGACTATGAAGTCCTGGATCGTCAGCTGGGAGTCGGCGGGCAGATGATCACCGTACGTACACCCGCCGCGGTCTACGAGGACGTATTTGTCCCTCTCTTCGGTGATTACCAGGCAAGCAATGCGGCAGCTGCCATCGCAGCAGTTGAGGCCTTCATGGGAGGTCGTGCGCTGGATGCCAAGGTTGTCGAGGCTGGAATGCTGAGCGCCACATCGCCGGGGCGCCTTCAGGTCGTGCGCCACTCGCCGACGATTATCGTCGATGCTGCGCACAATCCCGCCGGTGCGCACACCCTGGGTGAGTCGATTTCCGAGGCCTTTGACTTCGAGCGAGTGGTCGGCGTGTACTCGGCAATGGGGGATAAGGACATCGAGGGAGTTCTCGGTGAGGTCGAACCCTATCTGGATTCCATCGTCATTACTCAGATGCCCGGAACTCGCGCCAAGCCTGCAGAAGAAATTGCACAAATTGCACGCGAAGTTTTTGGCTCCGACCGCGTGGATGTTCAAGAAGATATCCTCGAAGCAATCGCGACCGCAGTGAACCTTGGTGAATCTGGAGATGAAAGTGCACCTGCGACGGGTGTTGTCGTCTTCGGTTCGGTTTTGTTGGCCGGTGAGGTTTTGCGCTTAATGGATATTCGCCCCTGAACACCTGAGTTGCCTGCTCGAGTACCCTAGTATTTTCAGGATGTACGCGGGTATTATGAAGCAAAGGTCCTGATCAAAGGGGTGGATACGGTTGACTGAATCGCAAGTTGTCATCACCGTCCGCCCCGATGCGCACCCTGCTCTCGCGTTCATTTCCGGTGGCGGTGGCGGACATGAGCCCCTTGACTCCGGATTTGTCGCTCCTGGAATGCTTCACGCGTGCGTGACCGGGCCTCGTTTTACATCACCCTCAGCACCTGACATCGCCCAATTGATGGAAAAAGTAGCGACCGAACTGGGCGTCGACACGATTGTCGCATTGGTGAAGAACTATACCGGCGATGTATTGAATTTTGAGTTGGCCGCGGAGCTAGCGGCAGCTTCCGGGCTTGAATGCATAATGATTCGCGTCTGCGACGATTGCGCGACTCAAGAGGTGTCTCAAGGCGCTCGCGGAATTGCGGGGACCGTGCTCTACGAGAAAATTCTGGGCGCTGCAGCCTGGCTGGGACAGACCAGCGAAGAACTCGCCTCGTTTGCCAAGCAAATCAGCGAATCCATTGTCAGCTACGGCGTCGCTTTCCGTGCTCCCTCAGATGAGCAGGGTATTCCCGTTTACGATATCCCCGCAGGACAGGCCGAGCTGGGAGTGGGGATCCACGGCGAGAGGGGAGTAGATCGTCGTACCTTCTCGCAGCGCCGCGAAGTGATTGAGCACTGCGTCGATGAAGTCTTTTCCAAACTTTCCCCCGGAGATGATCCTTTGATCGTTTTGGTCAACGATCTTGGACAGGCAGACCCCAATGACATTGAAAGCGCGCTTCTGAGCGTCAATGAACGCGCAGAAAACTTAGGTATGAGTATTGCGCGCACCAAAGTTGGACGATTTGTCACCAGTGCGGACATGGACGGGCTGTCAATCACACTTATGCGCGCAAATCCCGATATCCTTAGCCTTTACGATGCTCCGACACTTGCCCCCTCATGGAGTGAATAATGACCACCATCAACACACAATGGCTCGAGCAATGGATGGACCTTTGTGCCACCGCTTTGCTTCGAGATGAAGAACGACTGACCGAACTTGACCGACAGATCGGTGACGGTGACCACGGCATCAATATCACGCGTGGCTTCTCTGAGGTTCGTCAACTCCTTGGACAGCAGACTCCTGCCTCCCTCTGCGAAGGGCTCACCCTGGTCGCTAAGACCTTGCTTGCTCACGTTGGCGGGGCCTCGGGTCCACTGTATGGAACCGGCTTCCTTCGCGGAGGCCGCGCCATTGCAGAGCATCCCGACCTCGGCGCCAGTGAAACAATTGCCCTCCTGTACGAGGCCATCGCGGAAGGTATTGCCCACCGAGGGAATGCCGAGGCCGGGGATAAGACCATGCTCGACGCGTGGCTTCCCGCCGCTCATGCCGCTCGCGATGCGTGTGAGAAAGACGCCTCTGTTGATGAGGTTCTCTCAAGCGCTGCCCAAGCTGCGCAGCGCGGCGCTACCCTCACCGAAGGAATGAAGGCTCTGAAGGGACGCGCGTCCTACCTGGGTGAACGTTCCGTTGGGCATCTAGACCCGGGTGCCGTTTCATCAGCAATCATCATCATGCAGGCAGCGCGCGCTGCCGCTGAAGAATAGGACACCCCAATGGCGCGTGTTTCTTTTGTGATCATTTCTCACAGCCACGAACTGGCAAAGGGAGTCGTTGACCTCGCGACGCAGATGGCCCCCGATATCCACTTTGAGATCGCAGCTGGAGATGACACAGGTGCTTTGGGTACATCCATGCACAAAGTAGAAAACGCGCTCGACCGCGCTTTAGCGCAGGTCCATAAACCCGGCGATGAAGAATGCTGCAGGGGCGTTCTTTTGATGTGTGACCTTGGCTCGGCAACCATGGTGGCCCAGACAGTCCTCGAACTCCGGGGCGATCCAAAAGACTGCATGTGCATCAATGTGCCTCTTGTCGAAGGCACAATTGCTGCCGCGGTTGCTGCGCGGGGCGGAATGGGACTTCGCCAAGTTGCTGCAGCTGCCTATCAGAGCGTGATCGATATGGCGGGCAGAGCGCGCAGTGAACTTGGGCAGATCACTAGCGTGAGCCTTGGCGCGAATTCAAATGTTCTTTCATCCCTTGATGCACCGAAGAAGCTTCGCGAAGCCGATATGGTTGTCACTGATCCTGCAGGCTTACATGCACGTCCGGCCGCTCTTCTCGTTCGTGCACTCGCATCCTTGGACGTCCAGGTATGGATCAACGATGTTGATGCCTCGTCGGTCCTCGAAATTATGTCCCTGGGAGTGCGCCATGGTGAGCACGTCCATGTTCGCGCTCAGGGACCTGATTGCGACAAAGCGTTGGAACTTGCCCGCGATATGCTCGAGGGCGGCACGCATTGATCAATAATCCGCTGAAAACCTTCAGGAAGCTTTAGGCTGGGTCTCGTGCACCTGAAAACCCTGTCCCTGAGAGGATTCAAATCCTTCGCCAGCGCAACGACTCTTCGCCTTGAACCGGGGATTACCTGTGTCGTCGGTCCAAATGGTTCCGGCAAATCTAATGTCGTTGACGCTCTTGCCTGGGTGATGGGGGAGCAGGGAGCAAAAACTCTTCGCGGTGCCAATATGGCGGACGTGATCTTCGCCGGCACATCTGGCCGGGCCGCATTAGGACGCGCTCAAGTTGACCTCACCATTGACAATTCAGATGGTCTTCTCCCCATTGACTATTCCGAGGTCACCATTTCGCGCACTCTTTTTCGCGGAGGTGGAAGTGAATACGCCATCAATGGAACGCCCGCTAGGCTCTTAGATATTCAAGAGCTCCTTTCGGATACCGGTATGGGCCGACAGATGCATGTCATTGTCGGCCAAGGCCAACTGGATACGATCTTGTCCTCGACTCCCGAGGAACGACGTGGCTTCATTGAAGAAGCAGCAGGAGTGCTCAAGCACCGCAGGCGGAAAGAGCGTGCGCTTCGAAAACTTTCAGATATGGATCAGAACCTGGTTCGCGTTCTTGATTTAACCAGTGAGATTGAACGTCAATTACGTCCGCTTGCCCGTCAGGCAAAGATTGCCCGGCGTGCGTCGATCATTCAAGCACGGGTACGTGATGCGAAGGCACGATTGCTTGCTGATGATTTGGTGATTGCTCGCGATAAGCTTCGTCGCGGTTCCGAGGACGCGGGCACACAGCATGAACGCTTGACCTCCCTTCAAGAAGAAGAGGCACGCGCACAGTCGCGTATCCGTGAGTTAGAAGCAGAGGAAGCGCAGCGCCATCCGCATGCTGCGCAGGCGATGGAGGAATGGCAAGCTCTCACCGCAATCGCTGAACGCCTCAATGCAACAATGACGATTGCTCGCGAACGAGTATTAACGCATTCTCAGCCGGAATTGGCACCTCAAAGTGAAGACCCGGCTTCTTTGGATGAGCGCGTGCAGGCAGCAAGCCATGAGGATGCACAGATCCTTCAACGCGTGCAAAGCGCTTCAGAACGCGTCGATCAGGCATTAAGACAGCGTGGTGAGGCGGAAAAACGTGATGACGAGGCCCAGCGTGCCCTTGCGCAAGCGAATCGTCTGCTTGCCGATTATCGCGAAGCAAGCGCGCGACTGAGTGCTGGGGTGGCCTCGGCTGTCTCACGTCTGGATGCTGCGCAATCGGAAGCGCAACGCGCGGCGCATCAACTGGATGCGGCACGAGAGCGTGAGGCTCAAGCTGCGCGCGAGGCCGAAGCCTATTCAGAAAGCGATCCCCAAAACGATTCAACTGCTGCGAAAGCCCTGAATATCGCGCAAACGAAGCGGGAAGAGGCACGCGAAAAAGTTGATGAGCTTCTGGCGCGCGAGCGCGATGCTCGGGCAGAACGCGCACGCTGGGAAGCGCGCCGCGATGCGCTCGCCCAAACGCTGACTCCAAGTGATGGCACTGCCTCGTATATGAATGCTCCCGGTGCGAAGGGTGATCTACCCAGCGCACTCCACATTCGCGCGGGTTATGAAAACGCAATTGCGCAATTGCTTTCTCCTTTTGCCGATGCCCTGGTCATCGATACCCCAGAACATGCGTGGGAAACCGCTGCCGATGCGCGTCATAAGGCTCAGGGACAAGTGCGTCTTCTTGTCGACGACGCATCGAATTCTCAACAAGCGCCGAAACTTGAAGGCCTTGCAGGTGCATGGGCAAAGGACCTTGTCACCTCGACGGCATTCGATGGACTTGTCGATGCGCTTCTCGTGGGTTCATGGGTGTGTGAGACTTTGGAGGAAGCTCGTCAAGCATTGACGCACCCAGAAATCGAACGCGTTGCCACGACCCAAGGAGATGTACTCTCACGAACATCCATGTTGGTCGCAGGTGAAGAAAGTGCCTCACCACTTGCCCTTCGCGCGCAATATGAGGAAGCAGCGGCAGCCGCAAGCGCAGCTATGGAGGAAGAGCGCCGAGTCCAAGAAGAACTGACACGTGCCAACGCAGCGCTTGACCTGGCAGTTCGCGGCGCGAATCAAGCTCTGAAGACACTTCGTGAAGAAGACGCACGTCAAGCAAAGATTGCTCAGGAAGCTGCGCGCGTTCACAGCGCCCTTCGTGCTGCCCGCGCTGAGACTACTCGTGCCGAGGAAACCCTCAAACGAGCGCAAGAACAGTTAGAACAGGCGCGCGAATCTCATGAAAATGCTCAGGAGCGCCTGAAAAATGCAGCTCTGGAAGCACCCGATGTTGATCTCGAGGCCGCCAGCCGTCACGCAGAAGAATGTGCGGCAGCCGCACGTGCAGCCCGTGACGAAGAAACCCAGGCCCGCTTGGCTTTACGAGCTGCAGAAGAAGAGTCACGAGGCGCCGCGTCCAGAGCGCGAAACCTTCGCCAAGCCGCCGCGCGAAGTCGTGAAGAACGCATTGCTTATCAGCGGAGGGAAGAACGTCGTCGGCGTGAACTGGCGCGCGCTCAAGGAGTCTTGGAAGAGGCGCAGAAAGGTTATGCTCGCGCTCAGAGCGCGGTTGCCTCAGCAAAAGCACGCCGTGATGCGATTGAAGAATCACGAAAGGCTGATTCGGAGAAACTGACTTCCGTACGTCGAGAACTTGATGACGTTCGTTCGCAAATCTCGCAGCTTACTTTAGCCTCGCAGCAAGCTGAGATTCTGCGTGCCGAATTGCGGATGCGGGTTGAACAATTAGAGACGCGTGCCATGGAGGAGCTCTCTTTAGAAGGCGATGAACTGATTGAGCACTACGGTCCGCACAACCTTGTTCCCGTTTTGAGCGAAGAATCCGCAGAATCAGATATCGAGGCAGGAGAAGATGCTGAAAACCCCTCTCGTCCCTATGTGCGTGAAGAGCAGGTTCGCACCCTTGATCAGGCACTGAAAGAGCTTGAAAAACTCGGACGCGTAAATCCACTGGCATTGGAAGAACACGCAGCACTTGCCAAACGCCATGAGTTTTTAGTTGCCCAGGTACAGGACCTGAAGAAATCCAAGTCAGATCTGCTGACGATCATCGACGATGTTGATCGCTTGGTCCAGGAAGCATTCGAGGAGGCATGGGCGGATACCGCGCGCCACTTTGAGCATGTTTTTAGTGTTCTTTTCCCCGGGGGAGAGGGACGTCTGGTTTTGACCGATCCGGATTCCATGCTTGATACGGGGATTGAGATTGAGGCGCGACCTGCTGGGAAGAAAGTCAAGCGACTCTCTTTGCTTTCTGGTGGAGAGCGTTCCTTGGCAGCTTTGGCATTCTTGGTTGCAATCTTTAAAGCTCGTCCTTCCCCCTTCTACGTGATGGATGAAGTCGAAGCGGCTTTGGATGACATCAATTTGTCGCGTCTGCTGGAAATATTTAAAGAACTTCGCGCGACTTCGCAGCTGATTGTCATCACTCACCAAAAACGCACGATGGAGATTGCGGATGCACTCTATGGCGTGACGATGAGAGATGGCGTGACGCGTGTGGTTTCTCAGCGCCTCAATGATTGAAACGAATAAACCGTGTCCACTTGGCACAGCTGCGTGTGGGATGGGAAAGTTAAGGCATGATTGAAGGAATTGCGGTCTACATCGTCACGATGATCGTCATGCTTGCCATCGCTTCGGCCGTCATTTTAGGTTTTGCATTGCACCGGCGAAGCGCTGATCAGTGGAGAGACCATCTGCGCAATCAGTCCGGGCAAGAGATCCCCACCCAGATCCCGCAAATTAGTGTTCGTGAAGAAAACATGAACGCTGTTCTTGAGTCCTCAAAGGGTTCTCGTGGCTACATGGTGGCGGATGGCCTTCCAGGTTTCGAAGCTGTGGAAGCAATGACTGAGCGCATTGAAGATATCGCCACCAGGCGTGGGGCACACGCGAAGCCCACCCCAACTGAGGCCGATACCTCGAAAGATGCATAAGAGAAGCGCACTAAGGGAAGATTGACCTATGCAGGCTGTCATGGACTTTATTCATAACCCCGTGGCCCCCATCATTTTGGTGGGCGTCATTGTCGTTCTTGTCGCGGCTGTTTCGTTTGTCGTGCGTTCGCTCAAGTCGTCACGCACACAAACTGAAGTACCCCCATCGACCTCCGTTGTCTCTGAGGCTTCGCTTCCGCAAGCTCAGGAAAGCGAAGTTGAAGGAGCCCAGCGTTCCCGAGATGGTCCTGCAGCGCAAACTGCTGACCACGCTGCCCCTTCTGCCGGGCAAGTCTCTACGTCGGAGGAAACCCCGGCCTCGGGAATTGAAGAGGAACGCTCGGAAAGCACTTCTGTTGAGCTCCCCGAATCCATTCCTTCACGAATGGGACGTCTTCGTGCGCGCTTGGCTCGTTCGGGAGCTTTGGGTAAATCCCTTCTTTCTTTGCTGTCGCGCGGCGATCTATCAGCTGCGGATTGGGAAGAGATGGAAGATTCTCTTCTGGTCGCAGATTTGGGCTTGGAAGCAACCGATGAATTGATGGAAGCCCTTCGCACGCGAGTGAAGGTTGAGAACACTTCGGATCCGCAGGTTGTGCGTGCTCTTTTGCGCGAAGAACTGCTCAAGCTTGTTGATCCCGATATGGACCGCTCTGTGAACTTAGCGCTTCGAGACGTTGACGGTGTTCAGGTCCCTGCAACTATCTTGATGGTTGGTGTTAACGGAACCGGTAAGACGACAACCACTGGAAAAATGGCACGCATTTTCCGCGCCGAAGGACATGAGGTCCTGCTGGGGGCTGCGGATACTTTCCGCGCTGCTGCAGCTGAACAGCTTGAGACCTGGGGAAGCCGCGTTGGCGTTGATGTTGTCCGTTCTGATCGTGAAGGTGCTGACCCGGCGTCCGTTGCATTTGAATCGGTTGAAGAAGGCATTCGACGGGGCTGCGACGTCGTCATGGTCGATACCGCGGGCCGACTTCAGACGAAGTCTGCGCTCATGGACGAGCTGGGTAAGGTCAAGCGCGTGATGGAAAAGCACGCTCCAGTCAGTGAAGTCCTTCTGGTTCTGGACGCGACGACCGGTCAAAACGGTCTTCGACAGGCTGAAGTTTTCGCTGAGGTTGCTGGAGTAACAGGTATCGTGCTCTCCAAGCTGGATGGCTCAGCTAAGGGCGGAATTGTAGTTTCAGTCCAGCGAGCATTGGGTGTCCCCGTCAAGTTTGTGGGACTTGGAGAGGGGCCGGACGACCTTGCCCCCTTCGATCCCGAGTCCTTTGTTGATGCAATCGTGGGCTAAAACCCACTACTCTTAACATTTAGTTATTTAGAAATTGTGCTCGTGAGGAGTAGTCACAGTGGCTTTCTCGGATCTTTCTGATCGTTTGACCGCGTCTTTTAAGAGGCTCCGTTCGCGCGGAGTCTTGACGGAATCTGATGTCGATCAGACTATTAGCGAGATTCGTCGTGCCCTGATCGATGCCGACGTTGCCCTTCCTGTCGTTCGCCAGTTCACCACTCAGGTTCGCGAGAAGGCATATGGAGCGGCTCGCTCCCGCGCGCTCAACCCCGGTCAGCAGGTTGTCCGCATTGTTCACGATGAACTTGTTGAGATCCTGGGTGGCGAAACCCGAGAGCTGCATTTTGCTCAGCGCGGCCCGACAGTTTTCATGCTCGCAGGTCTGCAGGGTGCAGGTAAGACGACTTTGGCCGGAAAGCTTGGTAAGTGGCTGCGCGAAGAGGGAAAGAGCGTTCTGCTTGTCGCCTCTGACCTTCAGCGACCCAATGCCGTCGGCCAGCTTCAAATTGTCGGTGAGCGCGCGGGCGTTCAGGTGTGGGCACCCGAACCGGGTAACGGTGTTGGCGATCCGGTTCAAGTGGCTCGTTCCGGTTTGGATTATGCGATCACTCATGGCATCAATGTTGTGATTGTCGATACCGCGGGCCGTTTGGGTGTCGATCAAGAGATGATGGATCAGGCGATCGCGATTCGCCAGGCCGTCAATCCGCACGAAGTCATGTTCGTCCTTGACGCCATGATCGGTCAGGATGCGGTCAATACCGCAACCGCATTCCGTGACGGTGTCGGTTTCACCGGTGTCGTGCTCTCCAAGCTTGATGGTGATTCCCGAGGCGGTGCCGCGCTTTCCGTGCGTGGCGTGACGGGCGCTCCGATCCTCTTCGCCTCGACGGGTGAAGGTTTGGACGACTTCGAGCGTTTCCATGCCGACCGTATGGCGTCTCGAATCCTCGATATGGGCGATATCATGACGCTCATCGAGCAAGCCGAAAAGCGCTTGGATGCTGAAGAAGCTGAGAAGATGGCCAAGAAGGCCATGTCTGGTGAGCTCACGCTGGATGATTTCCTCAGCCAGCTTCAGCAGGTCCGCAAGCTCGGGTCGATGAAGAAGGTTCTGGGGATGATCCCCGGAATGGCTCAGATGCGTGATCAGCTTGAGAACTTCGATGAGCGCGAGGTTAACCGCGTCGAAGCGATTGTCCGTTCAATGACTCCCGCAGAGCGCGCCGATGTCTCGATTCTGAATGGCTCTCGTCGCTCGCGCATCGCCCGTGGTTCAGGCGTGACGGTCGCTGAGGTCAATAACCTAGTCAAGCGTTTTGAAGCCGCAAAGACCATGATGGGGCAGATGGGACAGATGGGTCCGGGAGGAATGCCCGGATTCGGTTCGATGCCCGGCAGCGGTGGTAAGGCGAAGCAAAAGGCACAGGCTCGTAAGGACCGTGCCCAGCGCGCACGCGTTGCGAAGAAGGCGCGAAGTGGTAACCCGGCGAAGCGCCGTCAGCAGGAATTGGAGGCAATGCTTCCTCGCGAACAGCGTCCCTCAGCTCCGGCGGGGTCCGCGTTCGGTGTTACTGAAACACCCGCGCAGGCGCCCAATGCGCCGCGCCCGACCTTGGATGATCTTCCCGAAGATATCCGACGCATGCTCGGCCGAGGCTGATGTATTTCGACGGGCATCTTTTTACTGATTCAGGTTGGGTCAGGGGTCAGTGGAATTTAACTCCAGTAATCTCGCCCGTCGATGAGATCCCTGCCTATTCGCAAGTTCTGAGTGGGTGGGCTGCGCCTGCTTTCACGGATGTTCACTGTCACATCGGTGTTGGCGCAGCTACGACGTACCTTGGCCGCGCTCAACAGCGTGAACAACTCGATGCCATGCTTCGCGTCGGCGTGACTCTTCTACGAGATTGTGGATCTCCCGTTGACACTTCGTGGGTCAGTGATGAGCCCCGATATCCGACTCTCATCCGGTGTGGTCGTCACATCGCTCGGCCAATGAGGTATATCCGAGGTCTTGCGCGTGAGCTCAGTGATGTTCGTGAGCTGCCCGATGCTGCGCGTGAAGAGTGTGCGCGCGGCGACGGTTGGGTGAAGATCGTTGGTGATTGGATTGACCGTAGCGGGGGAGCAGAGGCCGATCTTGAGCCCCTGTGGCCTCGCGAAATCCTTATCGAGGCCGTCGCCGGGGTCCACGAGGCCGGAGGTCGCGTGGCGGTTCATGCCTTTTCCTCGCGCGTCATCGACGACCTCATTGAAGCAGGCGTTGACGATATCGAACATGCCAGTGGCATGGATATCGATCAGATCCAGGAAGCGAAAAAGCGTGGGATCGCGGTATCTGTCACCATGCTCCAGCGTGAATTGTTCAAGGGATTTTCTGAGCAGGCGGCACGCAAATATCCGCGATATTCAGCAACAATGAATAACCTGTGGCAACGCAGATACGAGCAGGCTCAAGAGCTCTTCGACTCTGGAATTACGGTCTTACCCGCAAGTGATACGGGGGGCTACCAACAACCCGGAAGTATCCTTGCGGAACTGCGCGCCTGGGGCGAACTCGGGTTGAGGCCTCGCGAAATTCTTCAAAGGGCAACGCTGGAAACGCGCCGCTATTTGGGGGTTGACGAAGGGCTCGTTGGAGGAAGCGCTGATCTCGTCGGATACTCAGCTTGTCCCGACGACATTGATGCGCTTCTCGCACCCATTTGGCTGTGTCGAGGCGGAGAGCTCGTTGCACCTTCTTCGTCGTCTTCGCCTGAGCGGTGACCAAGACCACCGTGAATTGGCTGAGTCCGGCGCCGATTGGCTTGGAAAGACCGGCTAAAACTGGCATAATTAATCGCTGTACTCGACGTGCGAAGAGCCCTCTCATCTGAGTTCGTCGCGTCCCGGGATAATCATCGTCTGTGTTTCCCTACCTGACGTATGTCTATCCCACACCGATTTGAAACAGGAGTGACCACAACAGTGGCAGTTCGCATTCGTTTGAAGCGCATGGGCAAGATCCATGCACCCGTTTACCGTGTCGTTGTCGTTGACTCGCGCAAGAAGCGTGACGGACGCGTCATCGAAGAGGTCGGTCTGTACGATCCGACCCCGAACCCCTCGACCATCGAGATCAAGTCTGACCGCGTTCAGTACTGGCTCGGCGTTGGCGCACAGCCTTCGGACCAGGTTCGTAACCTGCTGGTCCTGACCGGTGACATCGCTCGCTTCAATGGCAAGGCAGACGCAGTGTCCCGCGTGCAGTACGCAGACGCCGACAAGGCAGCCGCGGCTGCTCAGGCGATCAAGGACGCCGAAGCCGCTGCTGAGAAGCGCAAGGCAGACGCCTCCGCCAAGAAGGCTGAGGAAGAAGCTGCTCGCAAGGCTGAAGAGGAAGCCGCACAGGCCGCTGCCGCTGAAGAAGCTGCAGAAGAGCCCAAGGCTGAAGAAGCCGGCGAGGAAGCCTGATCATGCTCGCTGATGCACTCGAACACCTGGTCAGCGGAATCGTTGATCACCCCGAAGACGTGCGGGTTTCTTCTCGCAATATGCGTCGCGGGCAGATGCTTGAGGTTTGCGTGAACCCTGAGGATCTGGGGCGTGTCATCGGCCGCGGAGGTCGTACGGCCCGTGCGCTGCGCACGGTAATGAACGCGCTTTCTCCCCGGGGAAACGTTCGCGTTGATGTCGTTGACACCGACCGCGAGTGACAACTTAGTGATCTCAAACGGGGACCTGGCTTAAACAGGTCCCCGTTTGGCATACCCCCGAAAAGGATTCATCCCATGCTCATGACGGCAGCACAGATCGGACCCGCACACGGACTGCGTGGGGAAGTCGTTGTGGATATTCGAAGCGACGATCCGCAGCTTTTTACCCCTGGAGAAAGCTTCTCGACCTCGAATGCGGATTTTCCCATGCTCACGCTATCTTCAATTCGTCAGCAAAAAGATCGTGTGATCGCCCTATTTGATGAGGTTTCAAGCCGCGAGGACGCCGAAGCATTGCGCGGTGCTCGTTTGCTTGTCGATGAGAGGGAAGAAGAAGACGCATGGTACCCGCACCAGCTCAAGGGCCTGCGTGCAGTTGATCCTCAGGGAAATGAACTGGGCGTGGTTCAAGGGCTCCAAATGGGGGCCGCTCAGGATCTCCTATTAGTAAAGACTTCCGCAGGCACTGTCATGGTTCCCTTCGTCCATCAACTTGTTCCCACTGTTGATATCCCAAACGGTACTGTGACGATCGAGCCGCTCCCCGGGCTTTTTGACGATCAAGCCATTGAGGCCCGCTGAGGAAGAGGAAGCCTATGCGTATCGATCTGCTGAGTATTTTCCCGCAGTACTTTGCTGCGCTTGACCTCTCTCTCATGGGGAAGGCGCGTCAAAGCGGCCAGTTGGACATTCACGTCCACGACCTGCGTTCGTGGACTCATGATCGTCACCGAACGGTTGATGACACCCCGTACGGTGGGGGTGCGGGTATGGTCATGAGGCCTGATGTCTGGGGAGAGGCGCTGGACACCGTCATCGGAGCAGAGCCCGGAAACTGTGTTTTAGCAATCCCCACACCTTCGGGAATCCCTTTTAACCAGAAAAAAGCTGAGGAACTTTCGCATTTCGATCGAATCATCGTTGCGTGCGGACGATACGAAGGCATTGATCAACGCGTTGCTGATCACTACCGTAGCCGTGGCGTTGTGGTTGAAGAATTCTCCATCGGGGATTACGTCCTCAATGGTGGGGAAGTGGCAGCATTGGTCTTGGTTGAAGCTGTTGGCCGCTTGATCGACGGAGTGATTGGGAACCCCGACTCTCTGGTTGAAGAATCCCACAGCGGTATTGGCCTTTTGGAATACCCGGTTTACACAAAGCCGCAAGAATGGCGCGAGCACCAGGTTCCCGATGTATTGATGTCCGGTGACCACGCAAAGATCGATCGTTGGCGTCTAGATCGCAGTCTTGAACGAACAGCACAACGACGTCCGGATATCGTTGCCCGTATAGCGCGCTCTTCGGCTGATCAGCTGAGTACCCGGGACAGGGAAGTGCTGGCGGAAAACGGTGTGCTGATGCGCGAGGGGCGCGTTGCTCCCGTTGAGATTCGCGCCGCGCTCCCTGACGAGGCCGAGCGCATCAGTGGGCTCGCCAGCCTCACTTTCCCCATGGCACCCCCGGACTTTATTTCTGAGGAAGATGTCCAGGCTTTTATTTCTGATGGATTGAATCCTCAGGTTTTTGAGGAATATCTTGCGGATCCCAATGCTCGCTGTTTCCTTGCAGAGAGTGAAGGCCAGCTGATTGCCTACACTCTGATTTTCCTGAATAGTCCGAAGGAAATGCCGCGTGGAAATGGCAAGTATTTCTTGGATGATCACGCCGCCTATCTTTCGAAGTGCTATGCGCGCGAAGAAGTTCACGGGACTGGTATTGCTGGAGCGATTTTGGAGCACACGATTCGCATTGCCAGAGAAGAAGGCGCGAGCCAAATCGTTTTAGGAACACACATCTATAACGAGCGCGCACAGCGTTTCTATCGCAAGCACGGTTTCAAAAAGGCAGGAAGGCGTCGTTTCCGTTTGAGTGCCAATACCGAGGCCACCGACGTTGTCATGATTCGCCCCGCGCAGAGTTAGCGAAATCACCACTGCGTGCGCACAGTTCTGGGTATTCGGGGTGTTCTTTAGTACCTGAGCTGTGGCAAAATTGTACGGTCTGTGTGTGGCGTAACCTGCCGCGGGGGGCCGCCGGATCATACAGATACATGAAGAAACGCAGGCTTGACCTGCCGAAAAGACGTGACTGACCTGCGGCAGAAGCGTCAAGGAGTGAAAATGCAAAAGCTGGACGCCGTCGATGCAGCATCGCTGCGCGAAGACATCCCTGCTTTCCGTGCAGGCGATACCGTTAAGGTTCACGTGAAGGTTATCGAAGGTAACCGCTCGCGTATCCAGGTTTTCCAGGGCGTTGTTATCGCACGCCGTGGCCACGGTGTTTCCGAAACTTTCACCGTCCGCAAGGTTTCCTTCGGTGTCGGTGTTGAGCGTACCTTCCCCCTGCACGCACCCACGATCGACAAGATCGAGGTCGTGACCAAGGGCGACGTGCGCCGCGCAAAGCTCTACTACCTGCGTGAGCGCCACGGTAAGGCCGCAAAGATCAAGGAGCACCGCTCCGGATCTGCCGAGTGACACTCGCTCGCGATATAAGCCCGGTATCCTTAAGGATGCCGGGTTTTCGCATACGTGTGAGAATTTACGGTAGACATAGGAAAGGGATCTGTTTATGAGTCGATCAGGCGCACGTGGGAGAACCGTCCGAATGCCGGTCGCTCACGGCCCTTCGATTAAGGATATCGAGCGCGAAGAACGCCGGGCACGGAAAAACCCCTTTAATTGGCTGCGTGAGCTTGCCGTTATCATCATCTGTGCCCTGGTGATCTCCTCGCTTCTACGCGCCTTCCTTGTGCAGGTCTTTTGGATCCCCTCTGCGTCGATGCGTAATACTCTGGTTGAAAAAGACCGCATCGCTGTATCTCGCGTTTCCCACTTCACTGGGGACATTAAGCGTGGAGACGTTGTCGTTTTTGATGACACTTTGGGATGGCTTGCCAAGAACGAAACAGGTACCTCTTCGCCTTTGCGAAAAGCCGCTGAATTTACCGGATTGCTTCCTGCGGGCGGAGAACAAACCCTAGTGAAGCGAGTTATTGGCCTGGGCGGCGATCACGTGACTTGCTGTACGGCGGATGGCAAGCTTCAGGTTAACGGCGTTACGATCACCGAGCCCTACATTGCCAACAACGGTGCGGCCTCGTCAATAACGTTTGAGGTTACTGTTCCTGAAGGATCCCTGTGGGTTATGGGAGACAACCGTTCAAATTCTGCGGATTCTCGTTATCACATGGGGAACGGGCAAACCCCATACGTGCCCGAAAGTGCAGTAGTCGGGCGTGCTTTCGCAGTGATCTGGCCGAGCAACCGCCTGAGCTGGTTGGGGGATCGCTCGGTTTTCGCTGACGTTCCCGATGCCAAATGAACGAATCCAAGCAGGCTTCCTCGAGCCGCGGAAAAGCACCGAAGCGCTCGTCCAAAATTACTCCCACCCGTGAGTGGGAAGAAGAGCTCCAAGGCAGTTTCGGCGTGGTCGCCGGCATGGACGAGGTCGGGCGCGGATCTCTTGCCGGTCCGGTATGCGTTGGTGTGGCTTTCGCTCCTCCTGCCGGGATTCCAGTTCTCCCGGGGCTCGCTGATTCAAAGATGCTTAGTCTTCGCGCCCGCGAGGCTTTATATGAGCCTGTTTTTCAGTGGAGTCCCTGCATTGAAATTGGTCAGGCAAGCAATGATGAGATCGATCGTTATGGAATTATCGCCGCGCTTCGACTTGCCGGACGGCGTGCTTTAAAGGCCGCATCCGATCGAGGTTTTTATGCAGATCTTGTCATTTTGGACGGATGTCACGATTGGCTCAGCGATTCTCCGGATCTTTTTGATGATCTCGATGGTCCTCTTTATCCCACTGTCTCTACGCCGAATGTTCTTACTCGTGTGAAGGCCGATGCATCGTGTGCGACGGTGTCTGCTGCTTCGGTCGCGGCGAAAGTTTTCCGCGATCGCTTGATGGAAGAATACGGGGACCCGGGATATGGATGGGCATCGAACAAAGGCTATTCCTCGGCCGCACATATCGATGCTTTGAAGCGTTTGGGTCCCTCGGAGCTTCACCGGCGCTCATGGCGGCTTCCGGGTGTCGAAGGCTGAATTACTCGGTCGCGCTCTAAGATACTTGGAGCAACACAGGAGGCGATCATGGCTGGCGATATCGAATCGTATGAAAACAACCTCGAACTTGAACTGTTTCGCGAATATCGCGATGTCATTGGCTTGTTCAAGTACGTCGTCGAAACTGAACGTCGCTTCTACCTGTGTAACCACGTCGATGTGCAGGCTCGTCCCGTTGGCGGGGATATCTTTTTTGAATTGACCCTGACCGATGCATGGGTCTGGGATATTTACCGTTCCTCACGATTCGTACACTCAGTGCGAGTCGTCACCTACAAAGATGTCAACGTCGAGGAACTCAACAAGCCAGAGCTACCTCTCGCTTAAGTTGGTGCTGCTATTGGAAAGCACGTATCGGGTAATCCGATGCGTGCTTCATTGTCTGTTGCGCATCTCGTTGTCGAGGCGGGTGTATTGTCCACAGGGCTGACACCTCATCGGTGTTTTCCACAGAATTTCGTGTGAGCACTTTTCTGGAACCCCTGTTTTGTCATCCTTCCTTCAATGGGAAGGAGCTGTGGTGGACTACAGAAAATTCCTCGGTCAAGCGGGGGAAGAATATGCGTGTCGTTTCATTGAAGAACAAGGATTAGAAGTTCTTGAACGCAATTGGCGCGACTCAAATCGCGGAGAACTCGACATTCTTGCTCGCGAGGGAAATACCGCAGTCGTTGTCGAGGTGCGCACTCGCGTCGGTATCGGTTACGGAAGCGCGCTCGAATCAATTGATACTCGGAAGGTACTCAAACTGCGCCGCCTTGCGGCCCAGTGGGCTCGCCAGCGCAGGCTCTTCTCAAAACTGCGTATCGACATTATTGCGTTGACGGTGCCTAGAGCCTGCGGACAAGAACTGCGAGAAGGCGGAACTGTAGATTTCTTGCGGTATCCCCCGAAGATTGAATGGCTCAGGGGGATCGCGTGACTTCTTCACTTGCACGTACTCGCGCAATTGCTCTGGTGGGCTTAGACGGAAATATTGTCGACGTTGAAACGCATGTCGGTCGTGGGCTGGTGAATTTCACCCTGGTCGGACTTCCGGATGCATCCTTAAGAGAAGCGCGCGATCGCGTTCGCTCAGCGCTCCAGGCCTGTGAATTGGAAGTTCTCGACCGACACGTTACGGTCGGACTTTCTCCCGCCGGGCTTCCAAAATCGGGCTCGGGATTTGATTTCTCCATTGCTGCCTCGATACTTCTGGCAACGTCGAAGATCCAAAGTGCAGGAGTTGCAGGTGAAGTCTTCATTGGCGAACTTGCGTTGGACGGTAGTCTGCATACTCTTCCGGGAATTCTACCCGCGGTAATTTCGGCGCGACGGTCGGGTATTACCCGAGTATTCGTTCCTCTTGAGGCACGCAGCGAAGCCCAACTCGTTCCAGGGATAGAAGTGTGCGCATTCGCGCACCTTGCGGACTTCGTCCAGGCATACGGCGGGCAGGCAAAACGAGCACGAGTACTTGGGCTAGTCGCTCAAGAATCGGTGCCTAAAAACGCTGAGGAAGAAAGAATGCGAAGCGGGGGAGCAGGAGACTTCTCTCAAGTACGTGGACATAACTCGGCAATCGAGGCTGTCGCCATCGCGGCCTCGGGCGGCCATCATCTGATGATGATCGGGGAACCCGGAAGCGGGAAGACAATGATGGCTTCCAGACTTCCTTCAATCCTTCCAGAACTCGAGCAAAGCGATGCCTTAACCGCTAGCGCTATTCATTCGATTGCCGGGGACCTAAGTAGCGGGCAATTGCTGACAGAACCTCCATTTCAAGCTCCGCATCACTCGATGTCGATCCCCGCAATGGTCGGTGGAGGCAGCGGCGTGATCCGCCCGGGTGCCGCTTCATTGGCGCATGCAGGAATTCTGTTTCTTGATGAAGCGACAGAATTTGCGCCGGCAGTTCTGGATTCTCTACGTCAACCGCTGGAGTCAGGGTGGGTGCGTATCCAGCGTTCAGGCCATACGGCGCGTTACCCGGCTTCTTTCCAATTGGTGATGGCGACAAATCCTTGTCCGTGTGGGCACCTGGGTGGACGGATTCGTTCGTGTTCTTGTTCTTCCATCCAAAGGAGGCGTTACCTGGCACGTCTTTCAGGACCTCTGATTGATCGCATCGACATCACGCTGTCAATGCGTGTTCCCAGTCAGGCGGATCTTGCTTGTGCATCTCACTTCACCTCGCATGCACTCAAAGACAAGGTCTGCGAAGCGCGTGAACGAGCTGCCCATCGACTTAAAGGTACTGAGTGGCGTCTGAATCGGGATGTTGCGGGCTCGTGGATTCGATCGCTTCACCCACCTTCAGATCAGATCCTGAGCATGATCGATCACTCGGTTGATCAAGGTCGGCTCTCAATGAGGGGAGCGGATCGCTTACTGCGACTCATGTGGACCTGCGCAGATTATTCGGGAAAAAACTCGATCGGACTGGATGAGTTCTCTGCTGCTCTCCAGCTCAGGCAAGGAGGGGAAAACTATGGCATCGGATGAGAGCCCCGAACTACTCGACGAAATCTGGTGGAATAGCGTGAGCGAACCATCGGATGCGCACCTTGATCTTTTACGACTGCGTTTGGGAGATGAAGAAGCAAAATCTTGGATTTTAGCCTCGACGCTGGTAATCCCTCAGTGCTTAAGAAGTGAGGAAGAAGTATTTCGTTCCTGCTGGAAGCGCTGGAGACCGCGCGCTTTGGCTGCGAATCCACACGTTGAATTGGAAATCTTGAATAAAATCGGTGGGCGTCTTGTTCTTCCGAGCGATCCTGACTGGCCAGGTGGCTTCGAAAAACTAGGAGAGTCACAGCCTCGGTTGCTCTGGGTGATCGGAGAAATGCCGAAGTCACCTGCTATCGCAATCGTTGGCGCTCGAGCCTCATCTCACTATGGAAACGAAGTAGCAAGTGAACTGGCCTCAGAGCTGTCTCATCGGGGTTATGGGACAATCTCGGGCGGAGCAATAGGAATAGATACCGCGGTGCACCAGGGAAGCGTTAATGTTCGAGGCCATACCTGCGCCTACATGGCTGGCGGATTGGGAAACCTTTATCCAGCCAGCAATAGCGATCTATTTCGTGCCATTTTGAGGTGTGGAGGGGCCATAGTATCCGAAGTTCCCTGCACTTTCCGTCCCGCTAAGTGGCGCTTTTTAGGTAGAAACCGCCTGATCGCCGCAGCTGCCGCTGGGGTTGTTGTCGTCGAGGCCTCGTCGCGCTCGGGTGCGCTGGCAACTGCGCGTTGGGCACTAGAGATGGGGACCCCCGTTGGGGGAGTTCCCGGTTCGGTCTATTCAGAGGCTTCACGAGGCGTCCACGAGCTCTTACGTAACGGGGGAATACTCGTTCGCGATTGGGCAGATATCATCGATATGATCGGAGAGAAGCTCCCTGAAGAGAACCAAATGCCATTATTTGGAGACCCAACAGCTCCCGATGACGGGATTGAGGCGCTTCAGCCGCTGATGCGCAGAGTATTTGAGGCGCTTCCGCAGAGACGTTCAATGACAATTGAAAGAGTGGCGGTTGCTGCTGGTCTGGATGAGGAGAGTGTGAAGATCGCGCTTGTCCGACTTCAATTAGAAGGTTATGTCGCAAACGATGAGCGCGGCTGGCACCGAAGTAAATCCCCGCATCGCTAAACTGCACGGTATGGAAGAGAGACTGTTGGAAGCGTGGGAGACCTACCTGCGCGCTAATGCTGCAGTTTCTCCGCATACCCTGCGTGCCTATATCGGAGACTTACACTCATTTCTCGAAGATACCGATACTGAAGAGCTCACAGTAGAAAACGTCAATGACGTCGTTACCTTGCGCGCAATTCGCATGTGGCTTGCAGATGAACTTCGCAAGGGAAACTCACGCTCAACTGTGTCACGAAAGACTGCCTCGATACGCTCATTTACGGCGTGGGCACACCGTCGGGGTTATCTCGCAACTGATCCTGGGCTGCTCGTCACTAGCGCTCGCGGTGATCAGAAGCTTCCTCAGGTCCAAACAGTTTCTGACACCGAACGCCTCCTTGCATGCGCTGCGCTCCAAGCTAGTGATGACCCTTCACCAGCAACAGTACGAGATTGGGCAATTCTGGAAACTATTTACGCGACTGGAATGCGTGTGAGCGAAGTCTGCTCCTTGGATACTACTTCGGTTGATCAACAGGGAATGACCCTTCGTGTGATCGGTAAAGGAAACAAAGAACGCGTTGTTCCCTTTACTCGAACTTGTCTCAATGCCCTTCAGCGTTGGCTCAATGGGCCAAGACAAGAATTGGCCCAGCCCGAAGCAGGGAAGGCGCTCTTTGTTGGTGACAAAGGCAAACGCATCGATCCGCGCGTAATCCGAGGAATGCTCCACCGGATGTGCGCACGTGCGGGGGTTCGTGATATTGCACCTCACGCCCTTCGGCACACCGCGGCAACACATATTTTGGGCGGGGGAGCCGATCTTCGGGCGGTACAAGAAATGCTTGGGCATTCCTCGCTTCAAACGACGCAGAGATATACGCATGTTGACGCCCAGCGTCTAAGTGCGATCTATCGACAAGCGCACCCGCGTGCCTAGTGTGTTCAAAGGGTTTTAAGCCTGGGGTGCCCAGTGAGCATTCGCAATGGGTTGATATATCGAGTGCGCGAGACTTTCGCGCCCCAATGAATCTGTCCTTCTCGGATAGATGCGCTTGTCCATTCGCTCCCCAAGGGAGGAACTGAGGCAATTTGCTCTCCTCGTTTCACACTTTGGCCGGTGTGCAGCGTGGTAACCACCGGTTCAAAAGTCGAATGGATCCCGCCGCAGTCAATTGAAAGAACCTTTCGGCCAGCGAGCTCGGCGCTGTAGATCACCCTGCCGTCGCATGGTGATTCGATCGTTCCTTGGGAGTTATGGAGGTTGAGCCATACTCCTCGAGATCCGCTCAGCCAAGGTCTATCCGGTGGGTTAAAAGCTTTAACCAGGGTGAAGCCGCCTCTGAAAGGCTGGTGCCACTGCGAAGCGGAATGGGGCGGAGTGACACCGTATGTTGGTTGGACTAGAAATGCGCAGGCAACGAGTGTTGCCACTCCTATGTGTGTCAGATTTTTTCGAAGATCAGGAAATATCGCCATAGACCACAATCTCTTTAAAAAACATCTGTATGCATGAGCATGCTTGAATCTGTGGAAAACACGGAGAGGGCGTACACCCTGTGGATAAAAAGTGAGCAATCACAAGCTGAATTTCGTTATTGCACACCTTCTGAAAGCCGAATCTCTGTCACGAATACGGTAGGATTAAACAGCATTCGCTATGCGGATGACTTCGCGTGCCATTTTCCGAGCACCTCACGGAAGTGAAAGTGCCGGGGCAGTTGCGTCACGGTCCAATGGGTCGCAACGTCATGGCACCAGGGCCGAAAGGCACATTAACCGAGAAAACCGGGGGAAACCCCATGATCCCGCTCAGCGGGGAAAGGACGATGCAATGGCAATCGTCACCATGCGCCAGCTTCTGGAATCTGGCGTTCACTTCGGGCACCAGACCCGTCGTTGGAACCCGAAGATGAAGCGCTTCATCCTCACCGAACGTAACGGCATCTACATCATCGACCTCGAGCAGACCATTGCCGATATCGATATTGCCTTCGACTTCGTCAAGGAAACCGTTGCACACGGCGGAACCATCCTCTTCGTCGGTACCAAGAAGCAGGCACAGGAAGCTGTCGCCGAGCAGGCACAGCGCGTTGGCATGCCCTACGTGAACCACCGCTGGCTCGGTGGTATGCTCACCAACTTCTCCACCGTTTCCAAGCGCCTCCAGCGCCTGAAGGAACTCGAGCAGATCGACTTCGACGATGTGGCATCTTCGGGCCGCACCAAGAAGGAACTGCTCATGATGCGCCGCGAGAAGGACAAGCTCGCTCGCACCCTCGGTGGTATCCGCGATATGGCCAAGGTTCCCTCCGCAGTGTGGATCGTTGACCCCAAGAAGGAACACCTCGCTGTTTCTGAAGCTCGCAAGCTCAACATCCCGATCGTTGCCATCCTGGACACCAATGCTGATCCGGACGAGGTCGACTACCGCATTCCCGGCAACGATGACGCCATTCGCGCAGTTGCTCTGCTGACCCGCGTGATTGCAGACGCAGTTGCTGAAGGTCTGCTTGCACGCAGCGCCGGCCGTAAGAATGCTTCTGAGGATTCCTCCGCAGTTGAGCCTCTGGCTGAGTGGGAGCGCGAACTCCTCGAAGGTGAAGTTGCAGCTGACGAGTCCGCAGCAGCAGCCGTTGCCGAAGAGTCCGAAAAGCCTGCACAGGACTGAGCTGAGAAAGGAATTCAGTAATGGCTAATTTCACTGCCGCTGATGTGAAGGCTCTGCGCGAGAAGACCGGCGCAGGCATGATGGATGTCAAGAAGGCGCTCCAGGAAGCCGATGGCGATGCCGAGAAGGCTCTCGAGATCATTCGCCTCAAGGGTCTGAAGTCTCTGTCCAAGCGTGAAGGTCGTCAGGCCTCTGCAGGCCTCCTTGCCGCTTCGGTTCAAGATGGCGTGGGCGTTATGGTTGAGGTCAACTCCGAGACCGACTTCGTCGCAAAGAACCAGAAGTTCATTGACTTCGCTAAGTCAGTACTCGAAGCCGCAGTTGCTTCCGGTGCTTCCGATGTTGACTCGCTGCTTGCAGCCCCCATGGGTGACTCCACCGTTAAGGATCAGCTTGATGCTATGGCCGCTGTCATCGGCGAAAAGCTTGAGATCCGCCGCGTGATCCGCGTTGAGGGCGAGAACGTTGATCTCTACCTGCACCAGACCAGCCCTGACCTGCCTCCGCAGGTTGGTGTCTTCGTCGTCACCGACGCAGCAGGTGCAGGCGTTGCCCACGATATCGCTATGCACGTCGCCGCATACATGCCCGCCTACCTCGATCGCGACTCGGTTCCTGCCGATGTCCTTGACAAGGAGCGCGCAACCCTCGAGAAGATCACCCTTGAGGAAGGCAAGCCCGAGCACATCGTTCCGAAGATCGTTCAGGGACGCCTTGAAGCGTTCTTCAAGGACAACTGCTTGGTCGATCAGGCATTTGCCCGCGATCCTTCAAAGTCCGTCGGACAGGTCCTGCGCGAGGCTGGTGCAAAGGTCACCCAGTTCGTGCGCGTCCACGTCGGCGCCTGATTTCGTGTGATGGCCCCGCTTCTAGCGGGGCCATCGCCCTATCTCTTTCGACTCAGCACATATTCAAAGGAGAAGAATCCATGCCAGCTGCTCGTCGCGTCCTGCTCAAACTCTCAGGTGAGGCTTTCGGCGGAGGCTCCGTCGGCCTCGATCCCACGGTCGTCCGTTCAATTGCTGAACAGATCGCAGATGCCGTTCATTCAGGGATCCAGGTTGCAGTCGTCGTTGGTGGCGGTAACTTTTTCCGTGGTGCTGAGCTCTCTCGGCAGGGGCTTGACCGCTCCCGCGCAGACTACATGGGAATGCTCGGAACCGTCATGAATGCACTGGCGCTTCAAGACTTTATTGAACAATCCGGTGTTCCCGCTCGTGTTCAGAGTGCTATTGCCATGCAGCAGGTTGCAGAACCTTATATTCCTCTGCGAGCAATCCGTCACTTGGAGAAAGGCCGTGTCGTTCTTTTTGGTGCTGGTGCGGGCCTTCCATATTTCTCCACTGATACCGTTTCTGCGCAGCGAGCCTTGGAAACTCATTGCGATGAACTGCTTGTCGCAAAGAATGGCGTAGACGGCGTCTATGATGACGATCCCCGTATCAACCCCGATGCGAAGAAACTTGACTTCGTCACCTACCAAGATGCCTTGAGTCGAGGCCTGAAGGTTGTCGATGCGGCAGCGTTTGCTCTTGGGCAGGAAAACGGTCTCACAATGCGCGTCTTTGGCATGTCCGAAGCTGGTAACGTTACTGCAGCGCTACGAGGCGAAAAAATCGGTACGCTTGTGCTCAGCGAATCACACTGAAAGGAACACTTCCGTGATTGATGACATCCTGCTCGAAGCAGAAGACAAGATGGATAAGACGGTCGAGGCTGCCCGCCATGAGTTCGGAAATATCCGTACTGGCCGCGCAAATGCTGGCATGTTTGAACAGCTCTTGGTGGACTACTACGGTGCCCCTACTCCCATGCAGCAACTCGCTTCTTTCCAGATTCCCGAGGCCCGCACGGTTCTGATTTCTCCTTTCGACCGCACCGCGACTCAGGAAATCATTAAGACCCTGCGTGAGTCGGATCTGGGCGTCAACCCCACCGATGACGGCAATGTTGTCCGCGTGGTTCTGCCTGCGCTGACCGAAGAGCGTCGTAAGGAATACGTGAAGCAGGCTAAGAACAAGGCCGAAGACGCTCGCGTTTCTGTTCGCTCGATCCGTCGTAAGGCTAAGGAAGCTCTTGATCGCCTGAAGAAGGATGGCGATGCAGGTGAGGATGAGGTCGAACGCGCAGAAAAGGCCCTCGAATCCGCCACGAAGGCACGCGTTGAGCTGATCTACAAGCTTTTGGCCACGAAGGAAAGCGAACTCCTGACAATCTGATGTCGGCTTCATCCCATCAACCGCGTCCCTCAGTGTTTTCGCGCGTCTTCTCTCCGGAGCCGCGCGAAAACACTCAGCCACTTGCACCCACTGGGCGAGCGGGAAGGAACCTTCCGGCTGCGGTTTCTTCCGCTGTCGTACTGATTGCCCTTCTTGTCGCATCACTGCTTGTTGTTCAAGGTATTTTTGTTGCCTTTGTATGCTGCATTGCACTGCTCGGTTTATGGGAGCTGGGTGGAGCCTTTGCTCGCGTGGGGACACGTCTTGCCATGGCGCCGCTGTATCTTGGCGCAATTGGGATGATGGTGTGCGCGTGGTTCTTGGGACCCGAGGCCGTCACAATGGCGTTGTATTTGACGGTTTTTGCAGTCGTTGCATGGAGACTGGTCGACGCGCCGACTCCTTCCAGAATCACTGACATCATTGCGAGTGTTTTTAGCGCCGTCTACGTTCCTTTCTTGGCCTGCTTTGTTGTTCTCTTGCTGCGAGATTTTCGCTCGCCCGCGGTGATCGGTGTTTATGTCCTTGTCACCTGTTTCAATGACATTGGCGGGTGGCTTGCGGGGATTATGTTTGGCAAACACCCCATGGCACCACGACTGTCTCCGAAGAAGTCATGGGAAGGCTTCATCGGTTCTTTGTTTTTCTGCATCCTCACTGGAATCGGCGGCTTTATGCTGCTGGGTGCAACATGGTGGTGGGGTGTTATTGCCGGTGTCTGTGGCTGCGTATGTGCGACGATCGGGGACCTCACCGAGTCTTTGATTAAGCGTGAGGTTGGGCTCAAAGACATGTCAGCATTGATCCCAGGGCACGGCGGTGTGCTTGATCGTGTCGATTCTCTGGTGATGACCGCCCCGGTTTTCTATGTGATCTTTATTTTCGCTTTGCGTTAAGTTCGCATCTGAATGAAAGCACATGAGGGTGCATGCGACTAGGCTATGCACGGGGAGAGGAGGAGCAAGGAATGAGCACAACCAATCGAGCAAGACGAGAAGTTCGTCCGACCGACCAGTTACCTGAGGGTGCGACCTCGCCTGATGCGAAGCCTCGAGTTACTTTTACAGCGCGTCGGCGCGGTAAGGCTCCTCGCCACCTTGCAGATTTTGATCAGAAGGAACGCAAGGAATTCGTATCCGAGGCCGGGCTTCCTTCCTTCCGCGCTGATCAGTTGTCGCGCCACTACTTTGAGCGTCATATCAGCGATCCTGCCTTGATGACGGACATGCCAAAGAGCGCCCACGATCTTATTGCATCGACTCTGCTTCCACCTCTTGTCCGTGAGGTTGCTGTTCTGGAAGCTGACGGCGGGGAAACACTCAAGCACCTATGGGAACTTTATGATGGTGCCCGCGTCGAATCTGTTTTGATGCGCTATACCGACCGTACGACGCTCTGCATCTCTTCCCAAGCTGGATGCGGCATGGGTTGCCCTTTCTGCGCTACGGGTCAGATGGGACTCACCCGAAATCTTTCAACCGCAGAGATCATTGACCAAGTTCGCGCTGCCCACCAGGCCTGTGAAGAAGGGCTGGTTGGTGGCTCTCCAACGCACCTGTCAAATGTGGTCTTTATGGGAATGGGGGAGCCTTTAGCGAACTACAAGGCAGTAGTCGCAGCTCTTCACCGCATCATCGATCCTGCGCCTGCCGGTTTTGGCATGTCTGCACGGAACGTGACGGTTTCAACGGTTGGTTTGGTTCCTGCGATTGATCGTCTCTCTCAAGAAGGTCTTCCTGTGACTCTTGCGGTCTCACTGCACACCCCGGATGATGACCTTCGTGATGAGCTCATCCCCATCAATTCCAGGTGGAAAGTAGGAGAGCTTCTGGACGCCGCGCGCAGATACTTTGTGGCTACTGGTCGGCGAGTGTCTATTGAATATGCGCTGATTAAAGACATGAACGATCAGGTTTGGCGTGCCCAATTGCTGGCGGATGAGCTCAATAAGAGGGGCAGGGGATGGGCACACGTCAATCCCATTCCTTTGAATCCCACGCCCGGTTCGATCTGGACTGCATCCACCCGTCGGGCGCAGGATGCATTTGTGAAGACGCTGCGAGACAATGGAATCTCGACAACGATTCGAGACACACGTGGTTCCGATATCGATGGGGCTTGCGGTCAGCTCGCAACGGCTGTTAATAACCGTGAGCGTGCACGTCAGAGTGCACGTGAAAATAGTGCACACGAAGAGGAGAAGTGATGGGCGACGCTTTCCCGACTACGGGAATTTTCCGGCGCGGTTACGGTAAGGATGCCGTAGATGAGTTCTTCATCGATGCTCGTCATGCATATGAAGGAGGGCTTCCGGCTGAACAGTTCAGTGCTGAACAGGTTCGTCAAGCGTCCTTCCCAAGGCAACGCAACGGCTATGACACCCAAGCGGTAGATGCGGCAATGAGCCGACTCGAAGCTGCTTTTGTCCAGCGCGACCGCGCCGACCACATCGCTGTTAATGGTGAAGGCGCCTGGTACGAAAAGGTAGCCGACCGCGCGACGACACTGTATCCGCGTCTGCTCCGCCCCTATGGACAGCGTTTTTCACATCCCCGTTCGGGAATCGGCTATAACGCTGAACAGGTCGATGACCTTTTGGACCAGATTGCAGCTTTCTTTGACGATCGTGAGGATCTGGCTGCTGATGATGTGCGGCATGCGCTTTTCAAGTCCGCGCGCGGTAAAAAAGCCTATGCAATGGGTCCGGTCGATGCCTATCTTGGGCGCGCCGTTGAAATCCTTCTTTCAGTGAACTGACACATGAGTACACAGGTTGTTCTGCTTGGTTCTACGGGATCAATCGGCACACAGGCGCTTGAGGTTATTGACCAGCACCACGAAGATTTCGAGGTTGTCGCACTGAGCGCTGGCGGCCGCTCTCTTGAGCTTTTGGCGGAGCAATGTGTTCGTTATCGACCTCGGGTCGTTGGCATCCACGATGGTGATGCGCACAGCCTTGAGCGCCTGATTGCTGCAGCTGCTGCTGAAATTCCAGAGATTTTGGTTGGGCCGGATGCCTCAACACAGATTGCGGGATCCTTCCCTCAGGCAGTCGTCCTCAACAGTATTACCGGTGGTGTTGGCCTTGGTCCCACCCTTGCTGCCCTCGAGGCCGGATCGACCCTTGCCTTGGCAAATAAAGAATCCTTGGTTGTTGGTGGGCCCCTAGTTCGGAGTGCAATGAAGCGTGATGGGCAAATAGTCCCCGTCGATTCAGAACACTCGGCCATTGCCCAATGTCTTGCCAGCGGAGTTCACGAAAGAGGTTTGACCGCACAGCGAGTCAGCGGCAAGAGTGAGCTTGCGCAATTGGTTCTCACGGCCTCGGGAGGGCCTTTTAGGGGAAAGAAACGCGCTGATCTGGCGGAAGTAACCCCGCATCAGGCGCTGGCGCACCCAACGTGGAATATGGGACCCGTTGTCACCATTAACTCATCCACTCTGGTCAATAAAGGCCTAGAACTCATCGAGGCGCATCTTCTGTTCGATGTTCCCGCCTCGGATATTGTTCCAGTTGTTCATCCTCAGTCCATCGTTCACTCCATGGTCACCTGGAAGGATGGGGCGACGATTGCACAAGCCTCGCCCCCCGATATGAAGCTTCCTATTGCATTGGGATTGACATGGCCCAAGCGACTTCCAGATATCGAAAAACCGGTGGATTTCCTTCAGCGACAAGAATGGACTTTTGAGCCGGTTGATTCGCAGACTTTCCCAGCGATAAATTTGGCACGTGCGGCTGTTAGTGAATCGCCGACCCATCCCGCTGTGTACAACGCTGCAAACGAAGTTTTCGTTGATGCATTTCTACGCGGACAGCTTGCGTATCTGTCAATCGTGGATCTTCTTGAGGAAGTTCTGGCCGAGCACCAAGGCATCGATGAGCCTACGCTGGACGATATTCTTGGCGCCCAGGAGTGGGCCAAGGCTTCTGCTCGTTCTCACATCATGTGAGAGGAAAGAATAGGTTTTTCGTGGGAATTATTGGTGTTCTAGTCATCGTCGTGGGGTTGTTGATTTCTGTCGCACTTCACGAATGTGGCCATATGATTCCTGCAAAGAAATTTGGCGTTTACGTTCCTGAGTTTGCTGTTGGTTTTGGACCTCAGCTTTTTGGCGTCAAAAAAGGGGAGACGACCTATTCTCTTCGAGCGATTCTTCTGGGTGGCTACGTTCGTTTGGTAGGGATGTTTGCACCGGCTCGTGACGGGGTGAAAACGACGAATCGACGCGGAAAGCCGACCCTTGCCCAGGAGGCTCGTGAGGCCAGCATGGAAGAAATTCCTGAAGGTTATGGCTCTCGCGCATTTTATCTTCTTCATCCCGTACAGAAGATCATCGTCATGATCAGTGGTCCGCTGGTCAATCTGTTCCTTTCAATTCTCTTCCTATCGATTGCTCTGGTCGGAATTGGAATTCCTAAAGCTTCTTTGACGCTGAGTGAGGTTCCTCAGCAGTTGACTACTCAGGGAGTTACTGTCGATGCGCCGGCATACGCCGCAGGTATTCGAGCGGGGGATACGATCACAGGAGTCAACGGTAGCGCCGTGACCTCGTGGGAGCAGATGCGTCAAAACATTGCAGGCTCACAGGGCAGTATCGATATTGACTACCTGCGAAATGGCCAACTTTTCCATGTGAAAGTTGATCCGTTGCGATCGGGAGATAGCGTCAGCATTGGTGTCATTGCGGGGACTGAATATCAAGCCGCCAGCGTTGGAACTGTCGCCTCCGCCGTAGGGGAGACCTTTACCGGCACAGTGAGCGTTGTTGCCCGTCTACCAATTGCCCTGCGGGATGTTGGCCGTTCGATTTTCACGGGCGCACCCCGTGATTCGGGTGGCGTCATGTCGGTTGTCGGTATCGGCAGGATTGCTGCAGATGCAACGTCGTCTGATGTCACGGCAAGCAGCGGTGGCTGGATGCGATCGGCGGCGCTATTACTGTCGATTCTGGCTTCTCTCAACATGGCGCTCTTTGTGTTTAATCTTCTTCCTTTCCCGCCGCTCGATGGTGGACATATCGTTCCGGCAATCTACGAATGGATTCGGCGAGGCTTTGCTCGGGTACGCGGAAGAGAAGTACCGCCGCCGGTCGATACTGCGCGGCTTATGCCTCTGACATACACAATGGGCACCATCTTGGTTGCGATGACGGTTCTGCTGATGATTGCAGATATTGTCGTGCCAATCAGTCTGCAATAGGTCGCTCACAACACTGCGAGCTTTCATCGGTTTCATCAGCCTCTGGCTGGCCCGGGTGCCAGCTGCATACAAGTGGGAGATAATGACAAGGTGACTGAAATTAACTTAGGGATGCCCAGCGTCCACGAAGCTCCTTTTCCGCGTCGCAAGACTCGTCAAATCATGGTGGGGGATGTGCCTGTTGGTGGGGGTGCTCCCGTTTCTGTTCAGTCGATGACCACAACAAAGACCCACGATATCGGTGCAACGCTGCAGCAGATCGCAGAGCTCACCGCAGCGGGTTGCGACATTGTTCGTGTCGCGTGCCCGACTGATAAGGATGCTGAAGCGCTGCCGATCATTGTCAAGCAATCGCGTATTCCTGTCATTGCTGATATTCACTTCAACCCGAAGTATGTTTTTGCAGCGATTGAGGCTGGTTGCGGTGCGGTTCGCGTGAACCCCGGAAATATTCGTAAGTTCGATGATCAGGTGAAGGAGATTTGCCGCGCTGCTTCCGATCATGGAACTTCGCTTCGCATTGGCGTGAATGCGGGTTCTTTGGATCCGCGTCTTCTCAAGAAGTATGGTCGCGCAACCCCTGAAGCCCTTGTCGAATCAGCGGTCTGGGAAGCATCGCTCTTTGAAGAGAATGACTTCCATGATTTCAAGATTTCGGTCAAGCACCACGATGTTTTGACCATGATTCAGGCCTACCGCTTGCTCTCTGAAAAGGGCGATTGGCCGCTTCACCTCGGCGTGACCGAGGCCGGGCCAGCTTTCCAGGGAACCATTAAGTCCTGCGCAGCTTTCGGTGTGCTTTTGGCCGATGGTATTGGCGATACGATCCGCGTCTCCCTCTCCGCACCTCCTGTCGAAGAGGTCAAGGTCGGCACGAAGCTCTTGGAATTCATGGGCCTGCGTGAAAAGACCCTCGAGATTGTTTCCTGTCCTTCCTGTGGGCGCGCACAGGTTGATGTCTGGACGCTGGCAGAAAATGTCACTGAAGGTCTCAAGGATCTGACTGTTCCCCTTCGCGTTGCCGTCATGGGCTGCGTTGTGAACGGCCCAGGTGAGGCTCGTGAGGCTGACCTCGGCGTGGCCTCGGGCAATGGAAAGGGACAGATCTTCATCCGCGGGGAGGTCGTCGAAACCGTTCCCGAAGATGACATTGTCCCAACCCTCATTAAGCATGCGAACCTGCTTGCTGAAGAAATGGGACTTGAAGAAGGAGAAGGATCTGTCGAAGTTCTCCCGGTTGTCCGCTAAGGGCCACAATCGCGAAGAATTCACGTATCCTTCCGTATAAGAACATTGAGTGTAACAGCCTGATCAAAGGGGATTTGTTATGAAGATTCGTACCGTAGCTGCTCTGGGGATCCTGGGCTGTGCTGGCGCAATTTACGCGACGGGCTTTCCGCGCCGTATTGGGCTGACTCGTTCCGAGGCCTCGGTCTCCCTTCCCGGTGATCTTGAGCTTCCCAATGCTGATGTCGTCGTTGATCGTGCGGTAGAGATTGACGCACTGCCAACTCGCGTGTGGGAAGTGATCGATGCTGCTTTTGAAGAGGATGAGGACGGTCGCGTCCTGATCCGTCAGGAGGGTGATTGCCTGGTGATCCGCGTTCCCGCCCCGGGACGCAATCTGGAGTGGGAAGACGAAGTGGATGAGTACACCGGTACCTGCACTTTTGCTCTTCTTCCCGAGGCCAATGGGCGTACCCGCCTTCACTTGCGTGAGCGTCACCAGGCTACCGAGTCAACTCCCGTCTGGCGCCTCTGGGCCGGCGTGTGTGCCGAGTCCTACTCAACCATGTCGATGCTGCGTGATTTGAAAGAAGCAGCAGAGGCTTTGTGAGCTGAACAATAGTCCACGGCGGGTGCAGGCTTCGTGCCTGTGCCCGCTGTGCTTTAGGATTGAGGTGTGTTAAGAACTCTTTCCTCTTTCTTCCTGCGCACGCTGCGCGAAGATCCGGCTGATGCCGAAGTTGTTTCCCATAAGCTCCTTGTCCGTGCGGGCTACATTCGTCGTACTGCCCCCGGTATCTACACGTGGCTTCCTCTTGGCCTGCGCCTGTTGCGCAAGGTAGAGGCAATTGTTCGTGAGGAGATGGACCGTATCGGTGCTCAGGAAGTCCACCTTCCTGCGCTTCTTCCTGCAGAGCCTTACAAGGCGACGGATCGTTGGGATGAATACGGTCCGACCCTGTTCAAGCTTCAAGACCGTAAGGGCGGGGACTATCTCTTGGCTCCTACCCATGAAGAGATGTTCACCCTCTTGGTGAAGGATCAGTACTCTTCATACAAGGACCTGCCTCTGACGATCTACCAGATTCAGACGAAGTACCGCGATGAGGCCCGTCCGCGCGCGGGTTTGATCCGAGGCCGTGAGTTCGTCATGAAGGATGCATATTCCTTCGATATTGATGATGCTGGTCTGGATGTTGCCTACCAGAATGAACGCGATGCCTACGAGCGCATCTTTAAGCGTCTGGGCTTGGAGTATGTCATCGTTTCCGCGATGTCGGGTGCCATGGGTGGTTCTCGTTCCGAGGAATTCCTTCACCCCAGCCCGATTGGTGAGGATACTTTTGTGCGTTCTCCGGGAGGCTACGCTGCCAACGCCGAGGCCGTGGTGACGCCTGCTCCGCAGCCGCTTCCTTTCGATGGTATTCCCGAATTCGAGATGCGCGAAACTCCCAATGCTCCGACTATTGAGGCCTTGGTTGAACGCTCCAATGAGCTTTACCCCCGCGATGATCGCCCCTGGCAGGCCTCGGATACGCTGAAGAGCTTCGTCGTCACGCTCACGCACCCCGACGGTGAGCGTGAGGTCGTCCTCTTGGGCGTGCCTGGTGATCGTGATATCGATATGAAGCGTCTTGAGGCTTCGGTCGCACCAGCGGAAGTTGAAATGGCTGGTCCGGAAGATCTGGCAAAGCACCCCGAGCTGGTTCCCGGTTACATCGGCCCCATGGCTGCAGGACCGAATTCGCCTGCTCGCCACCTCGATGAGGATGGTAATCCTGTGGGTGGTATTCGCTTCTTGGTTGATCCTCGCGTGGTTGATGGAACCACGTGGATCGCTGGTGCAAATACTCCCGGGAAGCACGTGTACTGGTTGACGATGGGGCGTGATTTTACCGCCGACGGTACCATCGAGGCCGCCGAGGTTCGCGAGGGAGATCAGGCTCCAGATGGCTCTGGTCCGCTTCACTTGGAGCGCGGCATCGAAGTTGGTCATATCTTCCAGCTTGGCCGCAAGTACGCAAAGTCTCTGGGCCTGACTGTTCTGGACCAAAACGGCAAGAGCCAGGTTGTCACCATGGGCTCTTACGGCATTGGTGTTTCGCGTGTTCTGGCTGCACTTGCTGAGTCCAACAGTGACGAGCGCGGTTTGGCGTGGGCTGCCAATATTGCACCATTTGACGTCCACGTTCTTGCTACGGGTAAGACGGATGAGATTTTCGAGGCTGCTGAGTCAATCTCATCAGCACTGGATCGCGATGGCTTCGATGTCCTCTTTGATGATCGTCGCAAGGTATCTGCCGGTGTGAAGTTTGCTGATGCAGAACTGGTCGGTCTTCCGATTGCGGTTGTTATTGGCCGCGGATTGGCAGATGGAAAGGTCGAGATTCGTCTTCGTGCAAGCGGTGAGTCTTTCGAGGTTCCGGTTGAATCTGCGGTTGAGCGTATCGAGCAGCTTCATCGTGAGCTGATGGGGGAGGATAAGTAAATGGCTCTGCGTGAGATCCGTGTGATCGGTGATCCGGTCCTTCGAACCCCCTGTGATCCCATTACTGATATCGATGCTTCTGTGAAGGCATTGGTCGAAGACTTGCTTGAGACCGTTGATATGGATGGGCGTGCAGGTCTTGCCGCAAACCAAATCGGTGTGGGGCTGCGTGCATTCTCATACAACATTGATGGGGAGATCGGCTACGTTCTGAACCCGAAGATCGTTGAGCTCAGCAAAGACGAGTATCAAGATGGTGACGAGGGCTGTTTGTCTGTTCCCCAGCTCTGGTTCCCAACGGAGCGCGCGTGGTATGCCCGCTGCGAAGGTATTGACTTGGATGGAAAGCCAGTAGTCATCGAAGGTGAAGAGTTGATGGCTCGTTGCATTCAGCACGAGTGCGATCACCTTGATGGCATGCTCTATATCGACCGTCTGGATCGCAAGACGCGTAAACGCGCTCTGCGTGAAATTCGCGAGGCAAACTATTAAAAGACAGATGTCGAACTGATCTTTGCGTAACTGCGGCGGATCCCACGCGATCCGCCGCAGTTTTTGCGTTAGAATGGGCGTACACCGTTTGCTGTGGCATTGGATTGAGGGCGTAGGGGAAGACGATCCTCAAACACAGGAGGCCACAATGCGAGGGTCCTATACCCGCGGTGTACTTTTCGTACACTCAACGCCGCCCGCTCTATGTCCGCACATCGAGTGGGCTGTCGGTGCTGCCTTGGGAAGTGAAGTTCACCTTCAGTGGACCCCTCAAGAGGCTGCCCCGGGAATGCTCCGCTGCGAATACTCCTGGGTAGGAAGCGCCGGTACGGGAGCTCGCTTGGCCTCGGCACTGCGCGGATGGGAGCACCTGCGCTACGAGGTCACTGAAGAAGCCAGCCCCTCTTGCGATGCAGGACGCTGGTCACATACTCCGTCGTTGGGTATTTTCCATGCGCAGATGGACAGCGTTGGAAATGTTGTCGTTCCCGAAGACCGCGTGCGTGCAGCTATCGAAAAGGCAAGTTCTTATGAAGAACTGCGTGAAGGACTCGATCTGGCTTTGGGCCAGGCTTGGGATGATGAGCTGGAGCCCTTCCGTCACGCAGGAGCAGGAGCGCCTGTTCGCTGGCTCAACCGCGTAGGCTAATAATCTATGGGTACTATCGGTGACCTTTTAGGAGATGCACTCGGGCAGGCCTTAGCCTCGAATTCTGATGCTGCACCCGTTGAGGCAATTGAAGGGGCGCGTGAGCAGGCGGCGGAGGAACGCGCTGAGCATGTGCGTCAGGTTGTGCAGGATGCGCTTGTTTCAAACGCTTCAGTGGTTCCAGAGAATATCGATGATGCGTGTTTATTGAGCGCGCTTGATCTGGACACTTTATCTCTATATGCCGCTGTTTCGGCCATCGAGCACGAACTGGCGATCACGATCCCGGATGCCGTGGTAACCCAATGGGTGACCATTGGAGATATTGCGAGCAGCGTCGGTGAGCTGGCGTAGTAGCGTCAAACTTCTGACCTAGAATGGTGTTATTGTCTGCGACCACACCAACTCAAGGAGAATCACAGGTGGCACGAATCGAAGAAGATCTGCTGGGTACGCGAGAAGTTCCTGATGAGGCATACTGGGGAATCCACACGCTTCGCGCCCTTGAGAACTATCAAATCAGTGGTCGGACAATCAACCAAGTTCCTGAGATGATTCGCGCGATCGTCCAGGTAAAAAAGGCCTGCGCTCTGGCAAATCGCGAACTCCATGTGATCAGCGCTAAGACCGCAGAGGCTATTGTTGCGGCTTGCGACGATATCTTGACTAATGGAACCTGCATGGATCAATTTCCAATTGATCAATTCCAGGGTGGCGCGGGTACCAGTGTCAATATGAATGCCAATGAGGTCATTGCGAATCGCGCACTGGAGATGCTTGGGCTTCCTCGCGGTGATTATGACGTGATCAACCCCAATGACCACGTGAATCATTCCCAGTCGACGAACGATGCCTACCCGACTGCGTTCCGTTTGGCACTTCACGGAAAGATCGAGAGGCTTCGCAGGGCTGTGGAGGATCTTGCCGATGCTTTCGCAGCGAAGGGTGATGAATTCCGTGATGTGCTGACTATGGGGCGTACCCAGCTGCAAGATGCGGTGCCGATGACGCTTGGGCAGGAAATGTCGGCCTTTGCAGTTACGCTTCGTGAGGAAGATCCACGTCTTGAAGTGAATGCAGAGCTTCTCCTTGAAACAAACTTGGGCGCAACGGCGATCGGTACGGGGTTAAATACCCCTACGGGTTATCAGGACGTAGTTGTTCGTCACCTGCGTCGTATTACCGGCTCTCGGGTCAAGGCTGCAACCCACCTAGTTGAGGCAACTTCCGATACCGGTGCATATGTCTCAATGCATGCTGCGATTAAGCGCACAGCCGTGAAATTGTCGAAGATTTGTAATGATCTTCGTTTGCTCGCTTCGGGACCGCGCGCCGGTTTGAATGAAATTAATCTTCCTGAGATGGCTGCTGGTTCGTCGATCATGCCTGCGAAGGTCAACCCGATTATTCCCGAGGTTGTCAACCAGGTCTGCTTCAAGGTCATCGGAAATGATCAGACTGTCACAATGGCCGCTGAAGCTGGGCAGCTTCAGCTGAATGTCATGGAGCCTGTTATTGCGCAAGCAACCTTTGAATCCATCGATCTTCTTGTGAATGCGTGCGACACTCTTCGTGAGCGCTGCGTCAATGGAATCACGGCAAATGCCGAGGTCTGCCGCTCTTATGTCGAAAACTCGATCGGGATCGTCACCTACTTCAATGATGTGATCGGGCACCACCTCGGCGATGTTGTGGGTAAGCGCGCTGCTGCAGAGGGGAAGACCGTTCGCGAAGTGATTGCCGAGATGGGATTGCTTTCGGATGAAGAGGTCGAGGCGATTCTTTCGCCGGAAAACCTTGCGAACCCTCATTATCGAGGCGCACAGGTCGATTGATCTTCTTGCTTAGTTTGGAATCGGGAGATTAGCTCTCTCGACCTAAACCAGGTGGGCTCCCAAATTAGTGGTTATTTCAGGATGAAAGAATCGCCGATTTGGCTATATCCTGATTGTCTGCTTCAACGCGGATAAATGCTTGGTTTACCTCTGTCACCGCATGCGATATCCCTGCAGCAGCGAATGCTATCTGATCGGCTAGATTGTTCATTTCACCAATCAATGAATCGAGTATTTCCTGGCTGCTGCCAGCAGCTGGGATTGAAGAGAGTCGTGTTTTTGTCGCACTTTCTCCGGCGTCATCAGCTTTTTTCGCCGCTTGCGCCACCTGCTCTGGACGCCAATCGATATCCTGAGACACCTTACCTCCTAGAGGTTGAAGTAATTCGCGAGCTCGCACCAGAGCATCGTTTGATAGTAGCCCTCGAGCCCAACTCGTGCCGGATCTGAACGTTGTTTACGAACCATGCAGGGCGGAGCGAGGTAGCTGGATGGCACACGTGAGGTTGCGATCTTGTAGCTTGCCGAAGGCATTGATAGCGCTGCGATGCTGGAAATTGGCTCATAGCGGCTGGCAACGCGCTTCCATCGAGTCCACGCCGAATATTCCCAGTTATCTTCCTGAATTTCCCGGTGAAACCTTGGATTCATATATCGAGTCGTCCGATCTATGAGCAGTCCTTTGGCTTCTTCGATATCACCTCTACTAAGTGCGTCAACTGCCTGCGACTGAATGTATCTTGGAGCGTCGAAATCGTTCTCACGAGTGAAGATCGGTGAGTTTGTCAGTAAAACGTGGGGAGTTTCTTCTGTATCGATCAGATAGATATGACTTTCTTCTCCGACGGAGCGTAAAACTGTTGTCGAAACCGGGGCCTGAAAAATACAGAGTTGACGTATTACGTTGGGTGTGTAATGAGGTGAGAGTGAATAAATAGTGATCGGATGAGTGCTCTTCTGGATAGGGGCAAAGAGATTCATCGCGTCCTCGGTCAGGCAGCCTGCAGAAAAAACGGATTCAACGTGCTGTCCAGCCGCTTTTTCAGCTTCTAACCATACCCTTTCGCCATTCTCTGATGTGAGAGCCGCAGTGCGAAACGCTTCTGTGAGGCAAGTCGGAATTGAAATTGTGGGGCGATCTTTTGTATTCATGAAATCACCTGCAAAGTCTCGAGCATTCGGGGAAGTTGATCAGCGATTGAATTAATTGAAGTCGTTGTTGCGGTTGCTGTCGCATAGAGGCGGACAGTTCTGTTACTAACTGCCTGAGTCCAGGTCCACTGGATCGCTGTGTAGGAGAGTCCTTCGTCAACGTAAAGGCCAGTAGTCATCAGTGTGTCATCACTTGGGATCGAAAATCCTGTCTGTTCGATAGTCATCCAGCCGGGAATAATTCCATCGAGGGGTATCGGGCTTTTCCCCATTAAATCGATGGTCACGATGAAATTTGGTCGGAAGCCTGTTGTCTTTTCCGGAATTCCGACTGCAATAAAGAGAGCATCATCTAACGGGGAACGGGGGTGCGTGGAGGTCGCGTTAACTATTGGTGGAATCTGTGGAGTGAGTATCGCTTTCGGATTCGGGAGAGATAACGCCCTCCACGTGTCGGGGAGTTCCATGCTTGTTTTGATGGTCACGGTTTCACCTCCAAGGGTGTACGAGCAATAATTGGTTTGGTGAGGGGTCGGGGGGATGATCTTCCCGTTTTCGTCAATAAGCCCGTGGCGCTTGTGCCATTGCCACTGCGCGTCTAGGCAGCGAGGGACTGGGAGCGGAAGGAAATAGAGGACAGCAATGAGAAGAAAAAAGAACGTGAAGATAACAGTGATAAGAACGAGTGAGTGCGGTGCACCAGCGCTGTTTAGAAGTACACCTGTGCCGCTGGAAATTGCAGCTAACGTCCATGCGAGGCGGCGTATGCTCGCTCCTCGTTTTGAATAGAAATCACTGGACATATCCCTCCAGAAAACAGCAATTTGCGCATCGCTGTATGTTTCTGAACACCAGATGAATAATCCGATGAGAAAGAGAATTAATCCTGGGATAACTGCACCAAGTTCACTGCTCATTGCTACTGCGCTCTCGACCGATGCTTATATGTCGGGATTTCGGTATTACTTGCCTTTGTTGTGACCGTAAATCTTATCTGTTTCTAACGCGTGGCGGTTCTGTTCTTCTGCTTCCTGGAAGGCTTGATTGACCGCTGTTGTTGCTTGGGAGACTCCAGCGCATGCAAGTGTGAGCCCCGCGATAAGCCCGTTAATTTCTTGAATAAGTTCATCGAGGGCTACTTGGTGTTGCGCACCGGTAGAAATTGAGGTGAGCTTGCTTTTTGAGAAGATCTCACCGGCAGCATCGCACTTTTTTGCGCACTCGGTTACCTGCTCTGGGTTCCATTCGATAAAGTCATACATTTAATTGCTCCTAGCGTTTAAGCGTGTGTGGCGTGAAGTTAAAGTAGGCCGCCAGTAAGCACCAGAGCAGTGTTTCGTAGCAGGGCTCTAGGGGAGCGTACTGTCTATTTACTACCTTTGATGGTAATGAGGTAGTAGCGGATAGATAGCTCTCAGGAACTATAGGTGTTTCAAAGCGATAAGTTGACGCTGGCGTGGAGAGTGCAGTAACGCTTGAAGTAGGAGCATAGGTCGTGGCTGTTCGCCTCCATCGTGTCCACGCTGTGTATTCCCACAGCCCGTTTTGTATATATGACGCGAAATTGCGGTACTTATCTTGAGCGGTGGAATCAACAAGGAGCCTTTGTACTTGCTCGAAATTTGCGTGGCTCATTGCGCGAATTGCTGCATCAAAAATATAGTTCGGGGCGTCATTGTCCCCTTCTCTGGTGCGTAAAGGGCTATTTGCTAGGACCACATGAGGAACTTCCTCGGTATCAATGAGATATACGTGAGTTGTGTCGCCAACGCTACGAAGGACTGTTGAGTGGTCCTTTGCTTGGAATACACATAACTTGCGTGTGGCATCAGGTGTATATGTGGGGGAGCACGAATAGAGGGTAATTGGTCCGGTGCATGCGGTAATTGGCGCGAGAAGCGCCTGCGCAGTGGGCGTTAGGGAGCTTCCCGTTGATACTTCCGATAAGTGGCGCCCGGCGCGTGTTTCCACATGTTGCCATTCTTCAAAACCATTACGGGGATTGATGGCCACACTGATGAAAGAGCGAGCGAAGGTTGTGGGGATGACGATCGCGGGGCGAATGGGATTTGGTGTGTTCGCGTTCATTGTGTGATTTCTAGGCTACTGATCATGTCTGGTAGGTCTTCGGCGATGTGGTTGAGGTGGGTTGTTGTAGAGGTCAGTGTGGCATAGACGCGGATATTATGTTCTGCAATTCTTTGTGTCCATGTCCATTGGATAGCGGTGTAGGACTGGTGGTTATCTATGTAGATTCCACTTGACATGGTTGCGTCTGGACTGTGGATGGGGAATGGTACTACCTCGATCGTCAGCCATCGTGGGATTACGTCTTCCAGGGGGATGGGGTTTTGGCCGGTCGGATCCATTGTGATGATGAGATTAGGCCGGAACCCTGTGGTTCTTTCGGGGGTGCCGACAGCGATGAAGAGTGAGTTTTTGGGGTCGTTGAGTGTCGTTGATGTATGGGGTAGATGAGGGATGAGAGGGGAATTGGGGTTATTGAGATCGAGTGCTCTCCATGTCTCGGATAGTTCCATACTGGTTTTAATAGTCAAGGTTTGCTGTCCAATGGGGTACGTCTGTGTGTTGGTCTGATGTGGTGTTGATGTGATAATTTTGCCGTTTTCGTCGATGAAACCGTGGCGTTTATGCCACTGCCATTGTTGGTCTACTATGTGCGGAATAGGAATCGGCAATAAAAAGACGATGCTGAGCATGTAGAAGAAAAGAATACTTCCAGCAATAACCGATTGGATGTGCTGTAGCAGAGCGATCTTTATAGAAAACGGCAAGAGAGCACCTGAAATCATACCGAGCATCAACAACGGAATGAAAATTTCGTTGACGCGCTGTGGCGCATTCGCTTTGTTGTATGCCCGCCAAAACTGGGCCAATGGGGTGTCCGTATATGTCTCTACGTACCAGGCGTACAGTCCCAAACAGCCAATAGGAAGACCTAAAACAGGATAAAAATTGATTGAATCCATAGTTTTCCCTAAGAGGACAGTGCGTAACTGTTGAAAAGTGTTGCGCTACCGTTGATACGTCTAGCGGCATAAGCGTCGTTCGCTGCGTTGGTAAGGTTATCAATCAAAGTTTGGAATAGGGTGTCGGCAGCAAACAATGCATCAACATTTGTTGTGAAATCCCATGAGATTGTCTCAATCCCGTTGTAGCTTGATTGGGGAGTTCCGACGCAGCGAGGTTGAGGAAGGGTAATTACTGCAGATTCAGGTAACACTCTACTTGCCTCCACATCGCCACTGATACGGTGCATCGCTGCTTGCACAACAGACATTACGCCGGAGACTGAAAGCCTGCAAGCAGTTTCAACTTTCAGACTCCTGCTTTTAAATATGTGTTGCGTTAATAGCACAATGAAAAGTGGGTGGTGAGGTTTCGAGAACCTCACCACCCACTCAGCTTTACCTGCGCTTGGCAATACGCAGGATTAAAAGTGTTTACTCTTCGCCGGCGTGATCCGCTCCGGAAATCGCGTAGTTGAACAGCTGATAGCGGTCGATTGCCTGCTGAACAACCGAAGGATCAATCTGGCCGCGGTCAGCCAGGGCCTTCAGAACACGAACCGTCATAGACTCGGCATCAATGTGGAACCAACGACGAGCCGCGCGACGAGTATCAGAGAAGCCAAAGCCATCAGCACCCAAGACGTAGTAGTCACCGGGTACCCACTGACGAATCTGGTCGGGCAGAAGACGGTCAAAGTCAGAAGACGCCACGAAGGGGCCTTCGGTTCCCTGCAGCTGGCTGGAGACGAAGGGCGTGCGCTGAGGCTCGTTCGGGTGGAGGAAGTTGAACTCTTCCACGTCCAGTGCCTCGCGACGAAGCTCGGTCCACGAGGTGACCGACCAAACTGCTGCGTCGACACCCCAATCACGTGCAAGCAGCTCTCGTGCCTCGCGTGCCCACGGCACGCCGACACCGGATGCGAGCAGCTGAGCCTTGGGGCCTCCGAAGTTCGCGTGATCGTCGACCTTGTAGATGCCCTTAATAAGTCCGTTAACATCAAGGTTTTCGGGCTCTGCGGGCTGGTGAATGGGCTCGTTGTACACCGTCAGGTAGTACATGACGTTCGGATCGCGTCCACCTGCATCGCCGTACATGCGCTCAAGGCCGTCGGCCATAATGTACCGCAATTCGTAGGCATAAGCGGGATCGTATGTGACAAAGGCATGGTTGGTGGATGCCAGAACGGGGGAGTTACCATCCATGTGCTGCAGGCCTTCACCGGTGAGGGTTGTACGCCCAGCGGTTGCGCCGATAACGAAGCCCTTTGAAAGCTGATCGCCAGCAGCCCAGAACTGGTCGCCCGTGCGCTGGAACCCGAACATCGAATAGAAGATGTAGAAGGGAACCATTGGCAGGTTGTGCGTGGCGTAAGCGGTACCAACCGCCTGGAATGCCGCCGCACTACCGGCCTCGGTAATACCGGTGTGCAGAACCTGGCCTTGCTCGGACTCGCGGTAGGACAGCATCATATCTGCGTCGACCGGAGTGTAGGCCTGACCCGTCGTATTGAAGATCTTTGCCGAGGGGAAGATCGCATCCAGACCGAAGGTACGCGCCTCGTCGGGGATGATCGGAACGAAGTACTTGCCGACGTTCTTGTCCTTGATGAGGTCCTTGATCAGGCGCACCAAAGCCATAGTGGTCGCGACTTCGAGCTTGCCGGATCCCTTGGAAAGGGCCTCGAAAGGCTTCGAGGGAAGCTCAGGAAGCTTCGGCTGGTGCTCGCGGCGCTCGGGAACCCAACCGCCCAGCTTCTCACGCAGTTCCTTCATGTACAGCAGAGCCGGGTGATCTGCCGGCGGCATGTAGTAAGGAGGCATGTAGGGATCGCGTTCCAGCTCTTCATCGGTGATGGGAAGCTGCAGACGATCGCGCAGAAGCTTCGCGTCTTCCACGGTGAGCTTCTTCATCTGGTGCGTCGAGTTACGACCAGCGAAGTGGCTACCCAGCGCATAGCCCTTAATGGTGTGAGCCAAGATCACGGTTGGTTGTCCGGTGTGCTCGGTTGCAGCCTTGTATGCGGCGTACACCTTTCGGTAGTCGTGGCCGCCGCGCTGCAACGCCCAAATCTGATCGTCGGTCCAGTTCTGAACCATTGCCTTGGTCCGAGGATCGCGACCAAAGAAGTGCTCACGAATGTATGCGCCATCATTTGCGCCGAAGGTCTGGTAGTCGCCATCCAGAGTTTCGTTCATCAGGTGAACAAGCGCGTCATCCTTATCCGAGGCCAAGAGCTGGTCCCAACCTCGACCCCAGATGACCTTAATAACGTTCCAACCCGCGCCCTTGAAGAAGGCTTCGAGTTCCTGGATGATCTTGCCATTGCCGCGAACCGGGCCATCAAGGCGCTGCAGGTTACAGTTCACAACGAAAGTCAGGTTGTCCAGGCCCTGCTGTGCGGCAAGCTGAAGCATGCCACGAGATTCGGGCTCGTCCATTTCGCCATCGCCCAAGAAGGCCCAAGTGCGCTGCAATGAGGTGTCTTTAATGCCACGCAGGTGTAGGTACTTATCAAACCAAGCCTGGTAGATCGCCTCTGCTGGCCCGAGGCCAAGGGAGACGGTCGGGAACTCCCAGAAGTTGGGGAGCTGACGAGGGTGGGGGTAAGAGGGGAGCCCGTGAGGAGTGGAAACCTGCTGGCGGAATCCGTCCATCTCTTCTTCAGAGAGACGCCCTTCAACGAAAGCGCGTGCGTAGGGTCCGGGAGAGGCGTGACCTTGGAAGAAGACGTGGTCGCCGCCGCCCGGGTGATCCTTACCGCGGAAGAAGTGGTTGAGGCCTACCTCGTAGAGCGTTGAAACCGAGGCGTAGGAGGAGATATGTCCACCGACCTTGATGCCCGGGCGCTGAGCCCTGGTTACCTGGACTGCTGCGTTCCAGCGGATCCAGCGGCGGTACTGGCGTTCCATGGCCTCGTCGCCGGGGAAGTAAGGTTCTTGATCGACAGGAATCGTGTTGACGTAGGGGGTCGTGTATTCCTGAGGAAGTTGGATTCCCTTGCGGCGTGCCTCATCGAGCATGTGCAGCAAGATGTAGCGTGCACGTGGGCCGCCCTTTTCTTCGATCAGGTCACTCAGTGACTCGACCCATTCTGAGGTTTCTGCGGGGTCATTGTCGGGTACCTGGCTGAGTAACCCGTTGACGACGGGGTGGTTCTCGCTCACTGGATCTCGAACTCCTCTGATTAACTTAGCGGAAGCGCCTGGTGGGGCACGCCCTCGTGCTTACAGGTCTATTTTGGTACCTGCGAGTGGAAAATGCGAGTGAAAATGGGACTTCAGGCCCATGATTCGCGCCTCATTTGTCAAGGCCAAAGATGGTGCTTTGCTGAGAAAATCACAGGAATCGAGAGAAACAAAAAATAATTGCGCTGCGTGCATTACGATTGAAGCCGTGAAAAGCGATGTAACACTGTCTGTGTCGTGGCTCGAAGGGGAACTCCGGTGAGTGTCAAGCTAGGGTTCACGAAGGGCCAGATTATTCAAGAGTTCTACGTTGACGATGATGCGGATCAAGCGCTGCGCCAACTCGCTGAAGAAGAGAGCGGTAATCAGCTTGTCGATCCCGACTACGAAGACGTCGTCGATGGAGCGATCGTATGGTGGCGTGCGGATGACGCAGAAGAGGAAGATCTGGCGGATCTGTTGGTCGATGCCATGTCAAACCTTGACGATGGTGGTCTGATCTGGGTCTTGATTCCCAAGCCCGGACGTCCCGGAACTGTCCCGGTTTCTGATGTCGAAGAGGCTGCTCACACTGCCGGACTCCACGCGACTTCGGCGAGTGCGCTGGCTCCTGAATGGGCTGGTATTCGTCTAACCGCACGTTCGAGAAAGCACTGAGTTCTCGCGCAATTTAGTCTTGCGTGACGGTGTTGTGCCCACTGTTTTGCAGCGTGCGCAATGCATCTCACAGCGTCTGATTCCAAGTAATTGCTGCTTGTACTCTATGCTGTACTGGTGCGTTCATTACAGAACGTGCTTTGGGCCTTTAGCTCAGTTGGCTAGAGCATCTGGTTTACACCCAGAAGGTCATCGGTTCGAGCCCGGTAGGGCCCACAGAATTGGGGTCGGAAGCGTTAAGCTTCCGACCCCAATCTTTTTTCAGACCTACACGGCATCTACTCAGCGTTATCTGGCTGCGGATCCTCGGCCTCGTGAGCTTCTTCCTGAGCTGCCTGAACAATCTCTTCGACGACGTCTTCTCCGGCGACAAGCTTGCCGGAAACTCCGCTACCCAGCTGCTCCATCGCTAGACGCGCAACCAATTGCTGGTTTGTCGTCGTGCGTTGGGAACGAGCGCCGGACAGGAAGCTGAAGAACCAGCTGACCAGCGTGCCCACCTGGGACTTGAAGCCGACGATGTACAGCAGGTGCAGGAAGCACCAGGCCGCCCACGCGACGAAGCCGGTCAGCTTGGTGTTGCCCATCTTCACGACAGCCTTGAAACGCGCGATCGTCGCCATGGAGCCCTTGTCGTTGTAAACGAACTCGGTGGCCTTGGGCGCGCGGCCCGCAAGGCGAGCGGCGATCGTGTCGGCGGCGAAGCGCGCGGACTGGATCGCGCCCTGTGCGACGCCCGGAACGCCCGGGAAGGCCATCATGTCGCCGAGAACGAAGACCTCGGGGTGGCCGGGCAGGGTGAGGTCCTTGTTGACGGTGACGCGCCCCGCACGGTCCACCTCGGCACCCGTCGCCTCACCCAGCGCGCGGCCCAGCGGGCTCGCGGCGACGCCGGCAGCCCAGACCTTGCACACGGACTCGATCCGCTCTTCCTCGCCGGACTTGTACTTGAGGGTGACCCCCTCGGAGTCCACGCCGGTCACGAAGGCGTTCATCTTCATCTCGACGCCAAGCTTGGCCAGGGCCTCTTCGGTCTTGATGCCGAGCTCCTCGCCGAACGGGGGGAGCGGGTGCTCCGCGCCGTCCACCAGGATGACGCGCGCCTTGGTCGGGTCGATGTTGCGGAACTCGCCCTTGAGCGTGTGGGAGGCGAGCTCGCGGATCTGTCCGGCCATCTCGACGCCGGTCGGGCCGGCGCCCACGACGACGAAGGTCAGGAGCTTCTCAACCGCAGTCGGGTCGGTCTCGATCTCGGCCAGCTCGAAGGCGCCGAAAATACGGGCGCGCAGCTCGAGGGCGTCGTCGATGGTCTTCATGCCTGGCGCAAAGACCGCAAAGTGGTCGTTGCCGAAGTAGGACTGGCCCGCACCCGCCGCGACGATCAGCGTGTCGTATTCGGTCTGCTCGTGCTTGTTGTGGTTGCGCCACTTGACGACGCGCGCCTCAACGTCGATCTCCTCGACGAGGGCCTGCAGGACGGTCACGTTCTTCTGCTTGCGTAAGATTTCGCGCGTAGTTGGCGCGATATCGCCCTCAGAGAGAATTCCAGTCGCGACCTGGTAGAGGAGAGGCTGGAAAAGATGGTGTGATGTACGGGCAAGAATGGTGATGTCGGCGTTTGCATGCTTGAGGCGACGTGCGGCAGTCAATCCTGCAAAGCCGGAACCAATGATGACAATACGATGACGAGGCATATACCTTCCTTAATTAGATAAGGGAAAGCTTACTAAAATCCCTATCCTCATCAAAGGAATACTTATGTGTTTTCACTCATCTCCAATTAGAGGATGAGTAGCTTATTGGGTTGACGTAGTTGAAGATCGAGCGATAAGCGTGGGTTCTTGATCGGAAACTGTGCGTGGGCTTTCGCCGTGTAGTTGCTCCAGAAGGAGTTGTGCACCCGCAAACCCAAGTGTTGCGGGATTTCGAGATATAGCAGTTACAGCGGGAGAGAACATTCCTAACATAGGGGAGTCTTCGCAGGAGCAGACCTTAATATCCTTACCGGTTTTCAGTCCCGCGTGAGTGATTGCCTGCAGGCCGCCTAAGGTCAGGATTTCGTTAGCAAAGATGATCCCGTCAGGAAGGTTGGTTGTAGCTAATAGTGCTCGTGTCGCATGAAGGGCCGAGGCCTCGGAAAACTCGTTATTCGCCGCGATAGTAATTGAAATTCCGCGCTCCTGACCAAAATCGTGCAGGGTGGCAATGCGTTGCTGGATGTGTGTGAAGGATGAAGAGCCGCAGACGAATGCGATGTGTCGGCACCCCTGCTCGGCCAAGTGAAGTGCAAGAAGGCGCACCATCTGTTCATCGTCACCAATAACTGCGCCGCATTCATCAAACTTTTGCCCAATGACGACGGTCGGAAGCCCGTATTCGTTGAGTTTTGCTGGACGAGGATCGTCATCACGAGGGTCAACCACAATCGTTCCGTCGACGCGTCCTTGGGCCCACCAGTTTTCGTATGCCTTGAGTTCTTCTTCCATTGAGTGGGAAAGGTGAAGGAGAAGATCAATGCCGCTGTTGTCTAAAGCGTCTTGGATACCGGTAATGAATTCGAAGAAGAAGCGTTCTGAAGAATTATTGACACGCGGGCGTTGTAAGACCAAGCCAATTGCGTTGGAACGTGAGGAGGAAAGTGCACGTGCTGTCGCATTTGGGCGCCATCCCATCTTGGCCGCGATATCGATTATTCTTGCCCGTGTGGTAGGCGAAACGCCGGGACGATCGTTGAGGGCGAATGATACGGCTGCGCGGGAGACGCCTGCTTCTCGCGCAATATCACGGATTGTTGGACGCGCCATCGCGACACCTTCTCTGGTCGTAATCGGATTGTTACAAGTTTACCTCGTACTAAACCGGATTAGTTGTTATTCTGAACGCAGTGCCTCGAAGTAGAGGCGCTGCAGAAGACGGAGACGTGATGCACGATAATCAAGAAATCCTCATGCAGCGTGTGACACGCACATTGAAGGAACGAATCCTTCCGCGTGAGTACACGAAGATTTCTTCACTGCATGTCACTCAGTGGCGCCAGCCCTTAGAAGATGGTGTCATCTCGGAGCCAGTTCGTTTTGCACAGGCAATGAAAGCTGGCTTCACTCCTTTTGAATTAGGGCAGACATGGGGCGGAGCGTGGCAGACAACGTGGTTCAAGCTCCACGGGCAAGTTCCCAGCGACTTGGAACTTTCGCAAGGTCAGCGTCTTGAGCTTCGAATCGATCTGGGATTCGAAGAACACTCTGTAGGTTTCCACGCCGAAGCACTGGTAAGCGATCTGTCGGGGAAGACTGTCAAGGCCCTGAACCCTCGAAGCCGGTGGCTTCCTGTCGCACAAAAGGCCGGAAGCGACATCGACTACGTCATTGAGGCAGCGGCTAATCCCTTGCTTTTGGGCATTCCTCCCTTCCAGCCCACTCACGATGGCGACAAGCTCACGGCTTCGCACGAAGAGCTGTACCACTTCCGCCAAGCAGACCTTGTTATCGTGAACGAAGATGTCTACGGACTGGCACTTGATATTCAAGTTCTGCACGAGATGATCGAGGCGGCGCCTCACTTTGGCGATCATGAATGGGATGTCCTGCTGGGACTTAATCGTGCGCTCGATTGCCTTGATCTTGACGATGTGGTCGCAACTGCTGGCGCAGCACGTGAAGTTCTTAAGCCTTTTATGGAGGCTGCTGCTTACCCCGGAGCGCACCGAATCAGCGCTGTTGGCCATGCACACATTGACTCTGCATGGCTGTGGCCGCTGCGCGAAACACGTCGCAAGGTCAACAGGACTCTTGCCAACGTTGTCCGTCTGATTGAGGACGGTTCTTCCTTAATCTTCGCTCTCCCCGCTGCTCAACATGTAGCTTGGCTTAAGGAAGACGACCCTGAACTTTTCGAACGCGTCCGCGAGCTCGTCGCAAAGGGCCGAATCGTTCCCGTTGGCGGAATGTGGGTCGAACCGGATGCTGTTCTCCCCGGCGGTGAGGCAATGTGCCGTCAGCTTGTTGAGGGCTTGGACTTTTTTGAAAATGAACTTGGCGCCTCGTGCCAAGAAATCTGGCTTCCTGACTCCTTCGGCTATTCTGCCGCACTTCCTCAAATCGCCCGAGAAGCCGGAATTGAACGCTTCCTGACGCAAAAGATTTCATGGAACCAGGTCAATACCTTCCCGCACCACACCCTGTTGTGGGAAGGTATTGATGGATCGCGAATCTTTACGCACTTCCCGCCGATGGACACCTATGGTGCGGAAGTTACCGGCCAAAACCTTACTCACGCCGTCGAAAACTTCAAGGACAAGGGACATGCAAGTGTTTCCCTCATGCCCTTCGGCTACGGTGACGGCGGTGGCGGCCCCACCCGTGAAATGCTTGAACGCATTGACCGCTTCCGCTCCCTCCGCGGCGCGCCTGAAGTCGTGATGGAAACTCCCAAGCAGTTCTTTGATCGGGCGCTGGAAGACGCTGACCAGATCCCGGTGTGGGTCGGTGAACTCTACCTTGAGCTGCACCGCGGTACCTTCACCTCGCAGATTGATGCGAAGCAAGGGAACCGCCGAGGCGAATCCATCCTGCGCGAGACCGAACTGTGGTGTTCCTACGCGGCGATTCAAGGCTTGATGGATTACCCCTATGAGGAGCTTCGTTCCTACTGGCGCACCCTATTGCTCTGCCAGTTCCACGACATCCTTCCCGGAACATCTATTGCTTGGGTTTACCGCGAAGTTCGTGAGCTTCATAAGCAGATTCGTGAAGGCTGTGAAGCGCTCATTCAGAAGGCGCTCACGGTTCTTACCGCATCAAGTAAGGATGGTCAGAGCGGGGAACTGCTTGCGAATGCCTCATCCTTCTCGCTTCATGGAACCGCACCCCTGTCGGTTGCTGCTCCTGTGGAAGAAAAAGACTCTCAGGGTGTTCACCTGCTCCAGGTTGACGATGGCTACGAAATTACGAACGCCTTCTTCAAGGCGCGTGTTTCTACAAGTGGCGAACTGACCTCGCTGCGAGAAATTGAATCTGATCGTGAGTGGATTCCCGCCGGTCAAAAGGCTGGAGAATTCCATATTCATCAGGACTTCCCGAATATGTGGGATGCCTGGGATTTGGATCCCTTCTACCGCAATTCGCTGCGTGTAGTCACTGACCGTTCGGTGTCCAATGTTGTCGTTGAACACGATCGAGTAGAGATCCATTCCACCGCACGGATTGATTCTTCCAGTATGGAGCTGGTTTGGATTTTCACCTCGGGAAGCAAAGCAATTGACCTTCACGTTGAGGCCGATTGGCATGAACACGAAAAGCTTCTCAAGCTTTCGATCCCGGTTGAACTGCACACCGATCACGCCCAGTACGAAACGCAGATGGGCTACATTACCCGTCCGACCCATGAGAATACCTCGTGGGATGCCTACCGCTTCGAGGTTTCTGCTCACCGCTGGGTCCGCTTGGAAAATGCCTCGCGTTCGTGGGCGATCGCAAACGATGCCACCTATGGGTGGGATGTCACGCGTCACCAAAGTGACAGGCGCGGTACCTGGTCGCAGGTGCGCGCCACCTTGGTCAAGTCGGCCCGATTCCCCGATCCCGATCAGGATCAGGGACAGCACCAGTGGAATTTCAGGATCGTTCCCGATGCCTCGGTTCTCGAGGCAGTCGCTGCCGGTCAGCAGATTAACCTGGGTGAGCGAGAGGTCAGCGGCGCTCCCGTCGACGCTCCTTTCAGCGTCGATGGTGCGGTCGTTGAGTCTGTTGCCTTGGCTCCTGACCGCAGTGGTGACCTTGTGATCCGCCTGTACGAGGCCGAAGGTGGGCCCTCACGCGTCACCTTCCGTGCCCCCAAGGCTGGCTCTGTCACCGCTTGCGATCTGCGCTACCGTCCGAGCGAAAGTGAACCCGAGCTCCGCGGTGGCCAAGGGGAGTGGAGCTTCGATCTGTCTGCCTTCCAGATCACTACGCTGCGGGTTTCCTTCGCGAAGTGAATAGGTGAGTCGTCATGAAGTTCGGTGTGAACTACACTCCCCGGCAGGGATGGTTCCATTCGTGGTTGGATTTTGACTCCGAGGCCGTGCGGGATGATTTCCACGCGATCCGCGCTATCGGTGCTGACCACGTGAGGATTTTCCCGCTGTGGCCGCTACTTCAACCCAATCGCACGCTTATTCGCCCAAAGGCAATTGAAGATGTTGCAACCGTGGTTGAAATTGCGGGGGAGTGCGGTCTCCAGGTGACAGTGGATGTCCTTCAAGGACACCTCTCATCTTTTGACTTCTTGCCTTCGTGGGTCACCTCTTGGCATCGACGCAATCTCTTTACTGACCCTGATGTCGTTCAAGCAGAACGTAATCTGGTCAGCGAGATGGCTAAGGCTCTGCGTGGCATTCCCGCCGCTAGTGGCTTGTCGATTGGCAATGAGTTCTTCCAATTTGCCGCATCGCGTCATCCTTTCCCTCACAAAGTAAATGAGGAAGAGGCAGGACGCTGGTTGGAGCAAATGCTCGGTACCGCCCGTGAAGAGTGGCCCGAAGGTGTTCACAGCCACAGTCATGATGACGATCTATGGTTTGAAAACGACCAGCCTTTTTCTCCCCAAATGGCCACGTCATTGGGGGATCTCACCACTGTCCATTCATGGATTTTTGGTCGGGTTGGTCCGCGTCTTGGTGCTCGTGCCCCGCAGCTCGTGTGGTTTGCCCGTTACCTGTGCGAACTCGCAGCTGCGTGGGCTGAGGACCCCTCGCGTGGAGTATGGCTTCAAGAAATCGGTGCACCTGAGAACTACGTGGATCCGGAAGAGGCTCCGCAGTTCCTCACCGATACCGTAGAAATTCTCATGGGGCAGCGAGGCGGCGGAGTATCTCCCGGCCTCGAAGGAGTCACTTGGTGGTGCTCCCACGATGTCTCCCGTGACCTCTCAGATTTCCCGGCACTCGAGCATTCCTTGGGACTGCTGGGACAGGATGGCAATCCAAAACCCATTGGAGAGGCCTTCCATCGTGCTGCTCAGCGTTGGGCGGATGTGCGAGCTCAAGGTGAGCAACGTTCGTCCCTCCCCCTGACTGCACAGGAGTGGACGCGCGTCGACACCGACGCTCGGCACGAATATTTCGATCGCTGGATGGAACTCGCATTAGCGGGCGATGTCCGTCGAATCGAATTGAATCGTTCTCGTTATCGCTCTTCGGGCGAGAGCAAGGACGAGGAAAAGAATATTTTCCTCTCAACGTGGGATTCCTAATTCCACAGCGTTCATCGAAAATACCTTCGAAGGAGAAGACCATGCGTAAGACGCGCACTATCGTGACTGGTGTCGCACTTGCTGCGGCGTTCAGCCTCGCCGCTTGCACCGGCGGATCCGGCGCAAGCTCCACCTCCAGTGCTTCTAGCTCAGCAGGCGGCACTACTGAGATTTCCTTCCAGACTTGGTCACTGAAGAACGATCGTTTCACCCCCTACTTCGAGCAGTTGGTGAAAGACTTCGAGGCTGAGAACCCCGACATCAAGGTCAAGTGGATTGACCAGCCCGGTGACGGCTACGAGGACAAGATCCTCCAGCAAGCTAACTCCGGTGAACTTCCCGATGTTCTGAACCTGCCCCCGGGCTTCGCATACAAGCTTGCGGATACCGGACTTCTTGTCGACCTTGACAAGGTTGAAGGAGCAAAGATCTCCGAGTATGTCGACAGCGCTGCAAAGTCCTACCAGTTCCCGGGCATCGAGGGACACTATGGATACCCCTGGTACCTGGGTACCGATCTGAACTGGTACAACGTTGGCAAGATGAAAGAAGTAGGTGTCGATACCTCTAAGCTTCCGACCACCCTCGACGAACTCTTCTCGATGGCCTCGGATGTTGCTAAGGCCAGTAACGGTGAGGTCAAGATGATCTCCTCCGTTCCCGACATTGGTTCCTTCTCTGCTGCTGGTATTGATATCTACAAGGACGGAAAGTTCGTCTTCAACACCGATGAAGCTGCCAAGATCATCGACCAGTTCCAGAAGGCCTACAAGGAAGGCGCAATGCCCGCCGAGGCACTGAACGCTGACTACCAGGGCAATGCAGCGCTTTACAAGCAGGGCAAGAGCACCTGGACCACCGGTTCAGCTGGCTTCGCATCCGCGCTTAAGGCAGATGCTCCTTCTCTGATCGATCAGACCGAGGTTACCCCGCGCATCGGCCACGCACCGGTGTTCATCCAGGGCATCTCGGTTGCGAAGAACTCTACGAACCAGGCAGCTGCCGTGAAGTTCGCGCAGTACGTGACCAATACGAAGAACCAGGTTGAGTTCGTCAAGATCGCTCAGGGCTTCTTCCCCGGAACCAAGGCTGGTAACGAGAATCCCGAGGCTTTCACCTCTGTTGTCTCTCTTGACCTGCAGAAGAAGGCCACTGAGCTGGCCGCAAAGGAACTACCCAACACCGTTGAGCAGTCTCCGCTGCAGTTCACCGACGAGATGGGTACCTACGTCAAGCAGCAGCTTGCTCTTGCTGTGAAGGGTGAAATCTCCTCTAAGGACGCCCTTGACAAGGCAGTTAAGTACTGCAACGACAACCTGGCAAAGTGATTCTCTGATCACTTGGTGGTGTTGGGAGCTAGCTTCTCCCAACACCACCGTCCTCGCCGCTCTTGTTTTCAGCGGCGGCTCTGTGTACCGACTTCCTTTGGGATAAGGAGGAACAACACATGAAATCCCACTCGAAGCTCACTCCCTATCTTCTGCTTGCGCCGGCGGTCATTTGGGTCTTGGTATTTTCCATCTGGCCCTTCTTGAACACCGTTGTTCTTGCATTTACTGATGCTCGCCCGCTCAAGCCTGCCAAGTTTATTGGACTGACGAATTTTGTCACTCTCTTCGGTGACGAGCGCTTTGGCTACGCTCTGACGACCTCACTGGTTTACGTTCTGGTCTGCGTCCCCCTATTGACTTTCCTTCCTCTTCTGCTCGCACTACTGGTTGAGAAAAAAGTCCCCGGAATTTCTATTTTCCGGACGAGCTATTACTTCCCGGTCATCGCCTCGGTCGTGGTGGTCGGTATCATCTGGTCCTGGCTGTTCGACTCGAAGGGTCTTATTAACCAATCGCTTCAATTCGTCGGAATGACGGACCACTCGATTAACTTCCTCGTTGATCGCTGGCTCATTCTTCTGTCGTCAACGTCGCTGACAGTGTGGAAGGGCCTCGGCTACTACATGGTCGTGTATCTTGCGGCTCTTGCTGGAGTGAATAAGGAACTACACGAGGCTGCCGCACTGGACGGTGCGGGTGCATGGCGTCGTTTCTGGACCGTGACCGTCCCTGCCGTCAAGCCAGCAATGTTGCTGATCTCGGCGCTCATTACGGTCTCGGCAATGCGAATCTTCTCTGAGATTTACGTACTGACCAATGGATCTGGTGGTCCAGGCGGTCAAGCTCAGTCAATTGTGATGTTGATTCAAGCAACTGGAAAGGGACTCCGCGGCAATCTTGGCTATGCTTCCGCGCTGTCGGTAGCTCTCTTCTTCCTGACTATTGGCCCTCTCTTGCTGGTTGCGTGGATTAATCAGGGGACTGAAATCCGTGCTGCTCTTCGCCAGCGAAAGAAGTCCAAGGTGGCACAGAAGGCTCATGAATTAAGGCTTAAGGAACATTCATCTGTGAAGGAGATGGATGTTCACGTTGGGCGCGAAGAACTTGCCGAGGCAGGCGCATTAAACACGGAGGGGATCAGGCAATGAGTACCGCAACCGTGAATACTCGAAGTGAAACCCCCAGACGTGAGCTTCCGTGGAGGCGACGTGGGGAAGCAGGTTTTGACAAGCCAACCCTTCCCGGTTTTATCGGTCGTTATCTGCTGTTACTTTTCTGTTTTGTTATCACTGTTGGCCCCTTCTTGTGGGAACTTTCAACCTCCCTCAAAGGGCCTGGGGATGATATTTATGCGTTCCCGCCCAGCCTGATCCCCAGTAACCCAACGCTGGATAATTACTCAGAGGTTTTACGCACTGTCCCCGTTATCAGCTACGCGTGGCACTCGCTTCTTGTTGGTATTGGAACAGTGCTGACAAATGTTGTCTTCTCGACCTTTGCTGGTTATGCCTTTGCACAGATGAAGTTCAGGGGCAAGGGGCTGTTCATGGCAATCATGCTGTCAACCCTGCTGCTTCCCGGTGAAGTGACGCTGACTTCTCAGTACCTCACCATTAAGTCTTTGGGCGCTGCGAACAGCCTCGTCGGGGTCTTCCTTCCGGGGGCAATTTCGGCGATGAATGTGTTGTTGATGTATACCGCAGCACGCGCCATCCCAAATTCGATTCTGGATGCGGCCGCAATTGACGGTGCAACCACATACCAGCGTCTACGCCACATCGTGTGGCCAAATGTCAAAGGTATGGCATCGGTTGTGGCGCTCATGTCCTTTATCGGTGCGTGGGATGACTTCCTGTGGCCATTGGTTGTTTTGAACGAGCCCGAAAAGTACACCTTGACGGTTGGTATGCAGTATCTCCAATCATCATTCGGTACAGACCAACGCGTCGTTGCCGCTGGAACGATGATTGCTTTGATCCCCTTGATCGTTCTCTTTGCCTTTGCACAGAAGTACTTCTTCAAGGGCGTTGAGGCAGGCGGCGTCAAGGGCTAAGTATCGGCCAGTGATCGCTATAACCGCCTGCTGCAAAGCGCTAGCTAGCTTCATCTTTAGCCGCTAACTACTGCACCTTTGTTGTGGCGACTTTAATCTTTATTAAGGTCGCCAATCTTTGTTAAGGTCGCCACAACAGTCACAACAAAAGGAACTACAGTTATAAAAATGGCCGAAAAAGTGAAATACTGGTTCTCCCAAAAGGCGAAGTACGCTAATCGGCTGATTGGAATACATAAAAACAGCATCACGCCAGCTACAATCAAGGCAGGAAGGTTCCCCCTTGATAAGTCTTCTTGTCTGATGCTCATTGCTGCCAGTACCGGGGCTAGGATAAAATACATAAGTACAGGAAACCCGAACTGAATCATCCTTCCTATCGATTCAGCAGAGAAATGTAGCAGCCGCATCGGAATCGTTGACACCAGTACAAGAATTATATAAACCAGGCTGGGCCTTAAAGCGATAGGCACCCTTCCGAGGGTTGCTTTGATGCCAATGATGCTGCTTTTAATTAATAAAATCACGTTTTTCTTCCTTCACCTGGCTCCCTTGTCTTTCATTACGAAAGTTTATTGCTTACGGCAGCAGATTTCCGGCTCTTCAGAGTTGAGTGTGGGTGGAGGCGTCTAAGCCTCCTGCGATGAGGAGCATTCGGAGTTTGTAGTTGGTGGGGTTGCGGTAGCCTCTGGCGGTACGTCTGCCTAGTTCGATAATGTCCGTTTATGGCTTCGGTGGGGCCGTTGCTGGCTCCGCCTGTGTCGAGGTAGGCCAAGAAGGCATCCTTCCACTTGCGTGGGGTCCGGCCCAGGCGAGTGATTTCGGGGATGGGACACGTTGGTAGGCGCTGGATGAGGTGCGTGGCCAGGCGTTGGCCTTGGGTGGGTGTGGCTTGGTGGAAGACCTCGCGCACTTGCCCGGTGAAGGTAGGCGACTTCGACACTGATGTGTGCCTCATGTGCCGTGAAGGCTGCGCGGAGTCGTTCTTGTTGATGCTTCGTGAGCCGATCATGCGAGGCGCGTAGGAGAAGCCGGATTTGATAGAGGGGATCGCCCTTGCGTCCACGGTGTCCCAGTGTTTCTTGCTGGACGCGGCGGCGTACCTCATCGAGAGCGTCCGCGGCGAGCTTGACGATATGAAAGGCGTCCAGCACGCTGGTTGCGTCTTGGAGCTGGTCATCAATGGCGTTCTTATATCCCTGGAAGGGATCCGGCGTCGCGATCTGGATACCGGAGCGAAACTGTTCGCCGCGCTCGGCCAGCCAGTTCTCATGCACGGTGCCAGACCTTCCTGGGATCAGGTCCAACAGGCGGGCCGTGGGATGATCCTTCCCTCGTGTCAGGTCCACGATACCGGTGAGTTCACGTGGGCCCCGGCGGCGTTGGTCCTGGTGGTGCCACACGTGCTCATCGACTCCCAGTACCTGAACCCCTGTGAAACGGGTGGGGTCATCAGATGTGGCTTGCAGACACGGCTTGATATGGGAGCACACGGTGTTCCACGTAGTTGCCAGTTGTCGAGCCAATCCTGCAATGGTGGCTCCCTCGAAACGTAACTGACGGATCGCTCAGCGAATCGCCCGCATCCCCAGACGCGCCCGGGGAGCACACACCCGCTCATCATCAAGGACCTTGACCTCTACCCGCAACCCCCGACCAACACCCGGTCACCCACACTCAACTCTGAAGAGCCGCTTTATGCGTTGTGGGGTGCAGACATCCGTCTGCACCCCACATTTTCTCTACACGTAGCTTTTATTCAAATAACCGCGATACCTGGGAAATATCGACTTTCCCGGTTGTTGTTTGGGGGAGCACATCAACCCAAACAATGCTCCGGGGATGCTGCCAAGGCGCCAAGGCCTCGTTGAGCTCTTCACGTAATTCGCGCAATGACGGGCGCTGATCAGAAGCGGGGATTAAGGCTGCTGCAACGATCTGTCCCCAGATTTCATCTTTCAGTCCCAGCACGCAGCAGTCAGCAACTGATTCAAGAGTGCGAAGAGCTTCTTCAACGCGAATGGGGGAGACAAGCTCACCGCCGGTGTTAATAACCCGTGATGCGCGACCAAGGATGTGGAGGCACATGTCCGAATCGAAAACCCCAACATCTAAGGTTGAAAACCACTCATCCGGGTGGCGTGGCTCGTCACCCCAGTAGCATGCTGCCACCCCGGGACCGCGCACTTCAATGGAGCCGCTGTGCCCGGCCTCGTCAATGGGGTTTCCTTGCGGATCAACCAGGCGCAACTCAATGTACGGGAAGGAATAGCCGATTGCTCCGGGATGACGCTGCCAGGCCTCGGGACTCAGGAAAGTGCCGGCTCCGCCGAGCTCTGTCATCCCCCAAACATGAATGGGGGAAAGCCCAGCCTCCCGCATCTTCGAATACAGTGATTCGCCCATTGCATCGCCACCTACTAGGGGGTGTGTCCATGAGCTTAAATCCACGTTATTTTCATGGGCTGCCTTGAGCAGCATGTGGCACATAGCGGGTACGACAAACATGATCGAAATCCGCCACTTTTCAATACCTCGTACCACTGAGAGAGGCTGGAAAGAGGAAAAAACAACTACGGTTCCACCGTGAGTGAAGATATCCATCGAGGTTCCGTTGAAACCCCCGATATGTGACAGCGGTGCGACGACTCCGCAGATTGCAGAGCCAGGTGAGTACTCGAAACCATCCCTAAAGCACTGAGATGCCCACCATAGATTTGCATGGCTGAGCTGAGCGGCGCGCATTTTCCCTGAGGTGCCAGACGTGAAAACCAAAGCGGCAGTCTGGTTGTCGCATGTCAAAGGCTCCCACTTGGCAGGGCTTTGATCGACGGCCTGCAATGCGCGTTCTTCAATGAGGGAAATAGGGAGCGCCGAAACACCGTCAACGGAATGCCCATCGGCGCTGATAATCAGTGCGGGGGATACGAGCTCGTAAATTTCTTGCCGTTGCGAGTAGGGAAGCAAAGGCGAGACAGGAACAGTGACCGCATGGATCCACGATGCTGCTGCGTGAACAATGAAGTGCCAGATGCTATTTGGAGCGCACACAACAATGCGGTCTTCGCTCCCAATTCCTAGGGAATGGAAATACCAGGCAAGTCCGCGGGTCAGCCTCGCGCTTTCTTCGACCGACAGGCTGCGTCCGCTTGAAGCATCAATCAGGCTGGGGCGATCTGGACGTTGATACGCGGCAGCAAGCAATGCATGAGCGGGGGAGAGATTGGGCATCTTCACGCCGCTCGTTTCTTGCTCTGTCATTGTGCAGACTGCGCGGCAGCCATTGAACGATGGAGTTCCTGTCGCTTCTTCAAACGGTCGAGCACCGATCCAGCTTCCTGCAGGGTCGATCCCGAGTTTTCAATGTGTGCCAGATGTGCGGGGATCTCGAAGCCTCGGGCGCGCATTCCCTTTGCCCACAACAATCCCGCGCGGTACGAGGAACGCACGAGTGGGCCTGCCATGACTCCGGCAAAGCCCATAGCCTCAGCTTCGGCAGAAAGCTCGATGAATTCTTCTGGGTGCACCCAACGGTCGATCGGGTGATGCAGGGGTGAGGGGCGCAAATACTGCGTGAGCGTGAGAAGATCACAGCCGGATTCATGAAGGTCACGCATGGCCTCGATAATTTCTTCTCGAGTTTCACCCATACCAAGAATCAGATTCGATTTGGTGACCATTCCGCCATCGTGGGCGCGCTGGATCATCGCGAGGGAACGCTCGTAGCGGAAAGCTGGGCGAATTTTCTTAAAGATTCGCGGGACAGTTTCAAGGTTGTGGGCAAAAACTTGGGGTGCAGCTTCAATGACCATGTCGATGGCTTCGTTCGAGCCGCGGAAGTCGTCGACGAGTAACTCGATACCAGTACCTGGGCTCTTGGCACGGATTTGGCGCGTTGTCTCTGCGTAGAGCCATGCTGCGCCATCGGGAAGGTCATCTCGGGTAACGCCGGTGATGGTTGCATAGCGAAGTCCCATCTGTGCGACCGATTCAGCGATACGTCGTGGCTCATCGCGGTCGTATTCTGTGGGGCGGCCGGTGGCGATATCGCAAAAATCGCAGCGGCGTGTGCAGATTGCTCCGCCGAGTAGGAAGGTTGCCTCGCGGTCTTCCCAGCATTCGTAAATATTGGGGCAGCCGGCCTCTGCGCACACGGTATGCAGCCCTGCGCCGCGTGCCAGAGAACGCATGTCCTGGTAGTTCTCACCAGCGCGAGCGGTTGTACGAATCCATTCAGGCTTGTGCTCGATCGGGGTCTGTGCGTTGCGAACTTCAACGCGCAGCAGCTTGCGTCCTTCGGGATCAGGCAGGGTGCTCATTGCGTGGGTCCTTCCGACTGTAATTCCGACGAGGCCGTCGGTGCGAATGCGCCAGCGGGGGCTTCTTCCCAGTGAATTGGCTCTGGGCGCGTGGCTAATTGAGGAGTAATGGACTGAATCAGGTGGGGGACAAGCAGATGGGCAGCATGAGGCACATCTGAGTAGATTCCCTCCCATGAGAGTGAAGCGACGTCGGCATCAGTTAAGCCGCAAGGAATGATTCCACTAAAGGCATGTGCAGGATCAATCGCCACGTTCAGGGCGATTCCGTGCATGGTTGCGCCGCGTGCAACTTTGAGGCCGATCGCGCAGATCTTTCGATCTCTGCCTTGGGATCCGCGCAGCCAGACCCCGGCTCTTCCTTCGATTCGTTCGACGGGAAGTCCCCACTCTTTTCGTAGGGTTTGAAGAACGCCATTTTCTACGCTTCGGATCCAAGCGTAGAGGTCCACTGGCTCTCGCAAACGAACAATCGGGTAGATAACAACTTGTCCGGGGCCATGCCAGGTGGCGGATCCTGCCCTGTCGACGTGGATGATGGGCACAGTTGAGTCCGGGATATCTTCGGGTTTCGTGTGGCGTCCAGCAGTCCACGCGGGTGCGAACTCGGCGACGATCAGAGTGTCTTCGGCCTGTCCTGAGGCCACTTGGTCGTGAAGAGCATGCTGGAAGTCATTCACGGCCGAGTAATCAGTGAGTCCGCTTGGGATGAGGTTTAAAATCCGCACCCCTCAATTCTAGTTGCGGGTAATTCCTGTGTCTTGGTTAGTGAGTGGGACATTCGTCCTATCGATGTGACCTGTCAGTCACCCGGCTACACTAAAGCTATGACGAAGTGGAATGTTGGTGATGTTCGTTCGCTGATGAATCAGTGGTATCCGCCTGAAAGTGCCCATGGATGGGACAAGGTCGGATTAATTACCGGAGCGCCACAGGCTCAGGTTGATCGAATTCTTCTTGCGCTAGACCCCACCCAGGCAGTGGTCCAGGAAGCGCTGCAGTGGGGTGCAAATATCATTATCACTCACCACCCCTTGCTGCTCAGAGGAGCCTCCTTCCTCAATCAAGAAAGTGGGAAGGGTCGGATCATCTCCGCACTGAATCGCCATGAGATTGCGCTTTTTAATGCTCATACCAATGGTGACGTCGCACAAGATGGCGTTGCGCAGGCATGCGCGCAGGCGCTGGAGCTGAGCGATATCGAAGTACTTTCACCCGAAGGAGTGAATGCTGATGGCCAAGCGATCGGTTTGGGAAGGATTGGCTCCATCAAGCCAACACCTTTGCGTGAGTTCGCTTATACGGTTGCACGGGTAATGCCGAAAGGGCCAACGGGCCTCTTTGTTGGAGGAGAACTTGACAGTCTGGTTCGACGTGTGGCGGTTAGTCCCGGTGCTGGAGACTCGATGTTTGATGCTGTACGTGCCAGTGACGCTGACGTATTTATTACCGCTGATCTACGTCATCATCCCGCCAGTGAATTCCTTGAAGATGGTGGCTGCAGTCTGATTTGTGCCAGCCATTGGGCAACAGAAAGCCTGTGGCTTCCTGTCCTTGCACAGAAACTGAGGGAAGAAGCACGCCGCTCGGCTATCACCTGCGAGGTGAAAGTCTCTACCATTGTCACAGAACCTTGGAGCCTACATCTGGATACGGAGGGAAGTTACCTGTGAAAGCGCCTCATCCTCAGCAACTTGTCCTGCTTGAGCTACAAAAGCTAGATCAGAAAGAATCTGCACTGCGCCACCGTCGCCAGGCTCACCCCGCACATGAGACAGTTCGAGAGCTTGCTGGACGTCTTGCTGACCTGCAACGCGCCGCGGTAACGCAAGGAGCCGTCATTTCAGACTGCGAACGTGAGGTGGCCAGGATCGAGGATGAGATCCAACGTGTAAAGGCTCGTCGGGATCGCCAGAACGAACGTATCGAAAAGAACCAGGTTCCCCTGCGTGATATTAATTCGATGCAACATGAAATCGCTCAGATGGATTCGCGTATTGCTCGCTTAGAAGAAGAGCAGCTTGCTGCTGAAGAGCGCACGGAATCAGCACGTGCCGCTCGTGAGCAGATGAATGCGGAAGCTCAGGCTATTGAGGCGGATATCGATGCAACTAAGGCCCGCTTCCTTGAAGAAGTTGCTCAGCTTGATGATGAACTTCGCGGCGTGATTGCCCAGCGTCGCGAACGTGCTGGCCAGATTGATTCCGAGCTTCTTGACGAATATGAGAGCGCACGTTCAAAGAATGGAGCGCTCGCGGTGATTGAAGTTCGTGATGGGAATCCAATGTGCTTCGCAGAGCTCTCTCCCATGGAACTTGAGCGTATTCGCCTGACTCCCGCCGATGAACTCTACTTTGCCGAGGAAACCGGTCAGATCGTTGTGAGGACCCGGGCCTAGGTCCCTCAGCGAGTCGAGATCCTTCAGTCCTCGACTGTCACCAGTGTGAGGGTTCGCGTACTGCCTCCCTGAGGGGTAGTTTTTGCGGGGGAAATTTCGATTTCTTTCACATGGCTTATGGCGCCTCGTGCATCGTGAGATTGTAGCGTCGGTGTCACTTCGGCTAAGGCATCTTCCAAATCGCTGGTGTTTTCAATTCCACTGCAACGCAAAGCTAGTGCCCCGCTAAGCATTCCGCGCCATTTTTTCGCGTTGTGAGAGACCACGGAACGTTTGCCGTTTCGCAGGCGTTCAACGCGAACTTCCCACAGGTGCGCCCACGGCGCCAGACAGGCCTGCTTGTAGTCACTTGAGCGGCAATCAAGAATGAGCTTTTCAGAATAATCTTCTGCGAGTGCGCTGCCCAGGACTGACTTCCACATGGTGGTGACATTTCCAAGCGTGGGGAGCTTTGTTCCCATCGCAAGGCGGTGTAAAGGAATGAGGTCAGTCGGCTTCAGCGCACCAAATAGTCCTGAGAAGATCGTGATGTGTTGGCTTCCTTCCCCTGTCCATGCACGGGGTTCTTGGGCGGTAAGGGCGTCAAATAGTACGCCGTTAAAAACTGCCGAGGCCGGTGCGCAGCTTTGGGACATCAGCGCTTGGTTGGCCTCAATTTCTGCTGAGTGACGAAGACTGGCATTGAAGATCTGATCTGCCTGTTCTTGATCAGTGATTTGTGCACAGGCGTCGATGATCTTTTTACGCGTGTCTGTTAAAGACGGGAAAGAGAGTGCTGAGAGGCTAAGAGATGGACCTTCTCCAGGCGGGTTCTTTCCTTCAGATGGGGGCAGCCAAATTTCCACGCCTCCACACTAGTGGGAAACGCGCTAAAATTCCCTGTGCATGTCAGTCGACTGGGCGGCCGCGCGGCTTTTGTCTCGAGGAACGTCCGGGCTCCACAGGGCAGGATGGTGGCTAACAGCCACCCGAGGTGACTCGCGGGCTAGTGCCACAGAAAACAAACCGCTGCATAGAGCAGTAAGGGTGAAACGGTGAGGCAAGAGCTCACCAGCGATACGGGTGACCGTATCGGCTAGGTAAACCCCATCCGGAGCAAGACCGAGCAGCAGACGTTAAGAGGTGCCCCTTCGTTGTCTGCGGGTAGGTTGCTTGAGACCATCGGCAACGGTGGTCCTAGATAGATGGTCGCCACTACGAATACGTAGAACAGAATCCGGCGTACAGGTCGGCTGTCATGCAAGTGTGGCCGCTCGTTAACCCGAGCGGCCACACCTTTTAGTTTATTTGCCAGTCGACGAGTATTCGTCTACTTATGAGCTGCGCGCGCGGCCTCGTAAGCCGCACCAACAATACCGGCGGTATTACGTAGCTTTGCGGGGACAACGGGGGTACGGAGGTTCAGCAGGGGGAGGAACTTCTCGTGGTTAGCACTCACTCCGCCACCGATAACGAAAAGGTCGGGGGAGAAGAGCATCTCAACGTGCGAGTAGTAGCGCTGGAGGCGCCCCGCCCATGTGACCCAATCCAGTTTCTGCGCGGTCTTCTGACCTGCAGAAGCTTGAGTTTCGGCATCGTGGCCGTCAATCTCAAGGTGACCAAGTTCCGAATTTGGAATTAAGACACCATCATTGATGATGGCCGATCCGATTCCTGTTCCAAGGGTGGTGACAATGACAACTCCGGGAACATCTTTAGCGGCGCCGTAGATCGCTTCGCCTAATCCGGCGGCATCGGCATCATTCAGAGCAACGATGGTTCGCCCCAAGTGGCGATCCATGAGCTCGACAACATCGATTCCTGCCCACGATGGATCAAGATTCGCCATAAAGGGAACTCGTCCATGAATAATTGGCGCGGGGAAGGTGATCCCGACGGGAATATCATCGGTGACGCCGAGCTGGCGTAGAAGATCGCCGCAGACCTGTGCAACTGAATCTGGAGTCGCCGGGGCCGGGGTTTCGATCACTACGCTTTCGCAGGAGTAGGTCCCTGTTTCAAGATCAACAAGGGCACCCTTGACACCTGAACCGCCAATATCAATTCCACATGCAAGTGCCATGTTCTTCTCCTTCGAAGGTCTTTTCTCTAAGGATAACCGTCTTTATCGGATCGTTAAAATTCACGCCAGAATTATGGAAGCGTCAGGATTTCAGCGCCGTTTTCTGTGACAACGATTGTGTGTTCGAATTGTGCAGAGCGGCCGCGATCTTTTGTCACGACTGTCCACTGATCATCCCATTGTTCCCATTCAACTCCGCCCAGATTCAGCATGGGCTCAATGGTGAAAACCATGCCTTCTTCCATGATTTCGCTGTGTGCGGGGGCAGTGTCGTAGTGGGGGACAATCAAACCTGAGTGAAAGGCCTCGCCGACACCGTGTCCGGTGTAGTCGCGAACAACACCGTAGTTGAAACGATGTGCGTAGGATTCAATAACCCTGCCAATGACATTGATCTCTCGACCAGGGCGAACAGCCTTGATGCCGCGCATCATCGCTTCACGCGTACGCTCGATCAGAAGATGGGACTCTTCATCAACGGTCCCGACTTCGAACATCGCGCATGTATCTCCATGCACGCCGTCGTAATAAGCGGTGATGTCGACATTGATAATGTCGCCATCTTCAAGGGGACGATCATCGGGGATACCGTGGCAAATTACTTCGTTGATCGAGGTGCACAGGGACTTGGGAAATCCCATGTAGCCCAGACATGAGGGGTAGGCATCGCGCGAAATAATGAAATCGTGACCAATTCGATCCAACTCGTCAGTGGTTACCCCAGGACGAATTGCTTCCCCCACTGCTTGGAGTGCCTGTGCCGCGATTTGGCCGGCTTTACGGATTTTCTCAATGGTTTCCGGTGTCTTGATATCAGAGGCAGTAATTACTTCTGGACCCGAGTGGTACATGTATTCCGGACGATCAATGTGTGCCGGGACGGGACGACGCGGAGAAATTTTTCCAGGTTTGAGATTGCCAAGCGGGGCGCGCTCGGCACCAGTTGAGTGCGACATTGCGGTGTAGTCCTTAGTTTGTTCGGTAGTTCTCGGGCGAGGGGAAAGAGCCGTCGCGTACACAGGAGATATAGCTTTGTGTTGCGGAGTGAAGCTCTTGACCAATCAGCGCGAAACGGCGCGCGAAGGAAGGAGACCATGAGGTCATTCCGGCCATATCCGACCAGACCAAAACCTGTCCGTCGGTGTGAGGACCCGCGCCGATTCCAATCGTAATGATCGAAAGTTCTTGACTCAGTTGAGTAGCGATTGGTTCGGGAACCATTTCAAAGACGACTGCGAAAGCGCCTGCATCAGCTAATGCATGGGCATCGTGAGCAAGGACCTGTGCACCTTCACCGCGGCCTTGAACGCGAGGCCCACCCAAAGCGTTCTCGGATTGAGGGGTGTAGCCCAAGTGTGCGACGACCGGAATACCTGCCTCGGTCAAGAGCTTGACGGTTTCAGCGCGCTGTGCACCGCCCTCGAGCTTGACAGCGTGTGCACCTGCCTTCATCAGGCGGACTGCGTTTGTGAGCGCGTGGGCGGGGGAGGCCTCGTAACTACCAAAGGGGAGGTCTGCGACGATGAAAGCGCGTTTACTTGCCCGGGCAACGGACGAAGTGGCGCGTTCCATGTCCTCGATCGTGACCGGTAGCGTCGAGGAATAACCCAGAACAACATTTCCCAGAGAATCTCCGACCAAGATCATATCGATCCCGGCCTGATCAAAAATCGAAGCAGTGAGTGCGTCATAGGCCGTCAACATCGAAATCTTGACGCCCTGCTCCTTTGCTGCCTGAAGGTGCTGGATACGAATCCGTTTCTTATCCAGAGGGCCTTGGGAAGCCTGAGAAGGGGAGGGTGAAGCATCCATGCGAGGCGCTGAATCGTCAGCGAGGTAACCCGTCATTCTTTTCCTTTCGTCGCCCTATGAGCCTAGTCCGCACTACGGCCTCGTTCCAGCCAGAAGAAGCTGTTGACCTACAATGAAGAAAACCCTCGTATTTTGACGAGGAAAAATGCTGACACCAATCATAGGAGAGTAGGACATGACCGGCACCGCTGGTGGCCTCAATCCCTTGGATGAGCAGGCAATTGAAGAGCTCGTTACCCAAGCGACTTCAGCTATTGCTCATACCGAAACCCTCGATGAATTGAAGGCAGTTCGCCTGGAATTTATGGGAGACTCAGCTGCTCTTGTCCAGGCAAACCGCGGAATCGGGCAATTGGAGCCGAAAGATCGAGGCGTTGCTGGTCGTCTTCTGGGAGGTGCCCGTTCGCGCATTACCCAGGCATTGGACGAACGTCAGGAGCTTCTTCAGGAACGCCATGACGCGCAGGTCTTGGTGAGCGAAGCTGTAGACGTCACCATTCCTACCGCGCGTGAGCGTCAAGGTGCACGTCATCCCCTGGAAACGATCGTGGAAGAGATTTCGGATTTCTTCGTCGGGATGGGATGGCAGATCGCAGAGGGGCCGGAAATTGAACATGAATGGTTCAACTTCGACTCGTTGAATTTCGATATCGATCACCCCGCGCGCCAAATGCAGGACACGCTCTACATTGATGGTCGCAGCGTCGGTGGTGAAAATGAAGAAGATGGCCACCTCGTGATGCGTACGCACACATCGCCCGTGCAATCGCGTTCAATTCTTTCTCGAGGCGTTCCTCTGTACATGGCATGCCCCGGTAAGGTATTCCGCTCCGATGCACTGGACGCGACTCACACCCCGGTCTTCCACCAGGTTGAGGGCCTCGCAATTGATCGCGTTCTGACAATGGCGCACTTGAAGGGCGTTCTTGACCACTTTGCGCGTCACATGTTCGGCCCTGATGCGAAGACGCGTTTGCGTCCGTCATTCTTCCCCTTTACTGAGCCGAGCGCCGAGATGGACCTATGGTTCCCGCAAAAGAAGGGTGGAGCCGGCTGGATCGAATGGGGTGGTTGCGGAATGGTCAACCCCAATGTTCTTCGAGCAACGGGTATCGATCCCGAGGTTTACACGGGTATTGCCTTCGGTGTTGGTGTCGAACGAACCCTGATGCTGCGAGACGGTATCGCAGACATGCATGACATTGTTGAGGGCGATGTGCGCTTCTCCGAGCAATTCGGCGTTAATGGACTGGGAAGGGGCAACTGACATGCCAATGGTTCCAATGAGCTGGCTGCGTGACTATGTCGATGCAGATCCGGCAATGACCACCGAGGAGCTCGCAGCTGCCCTGGTTCGCGTCGGGCTTGAGGAAGAGACTATTCACCCGGCTCGTGTCAGCGGTCCACTTGTCGTCGGACGTGTTCTGACGCGCGATGAGTTTGAAGCCTCGAATGGCAAGCTTGTGAATTACTGCCGTGTCGATGTTGGGGAGCACAATGACGCTCCCGGCACGGGTAAAGAACCTAGTGATCTCCCATCACGTGGCATTATTTGCGGCGCACACAATTTCGAGGTCGGCGACTATGTTGTTGTCTCACTTCCGGGTGCGGTTCTTCCCGGCCCCTTTGAAATTGCTGCCCGAAAGACCTACGGCCATGTTTCTGATGGCATGATGTGCTCGGCGCGCGAACTCGGCTTGGGCGACGACCATAACGGCATCATCATCTTGCAGAAGGATTTCCCCGACGCAGAGCTGCCCGCAGTTGGCCACAGCGTAATTTCCTTCCTTGGCTTGGGTGAAGAAGTTCTGGAAATTAACGTCACTCCGGACCGTGGGTACTGCTTCTCGATGCGAGGCGTCGCTCGCGAGTTCTCACACTCGACGGGTGCAGCCTTCCGTGATCCGGGTCTTGTGGGGACTCTTGTTGAGTCTGTTCCCGAGGCTAACGAGGCCGGTTTCCCCGTGGTTGTTGCTGACAATGCTCCCATCCATGGGCGCGTGGGTGCGGACCGTTTTGTGACTCGTATTGTTCGCGGTGTCAACCCCAAGGCTCCCACTCCTCGTTGGATGGTCGAGCGTTTGGAGATGGCAGGGATGCGTTCCTTGTCTCTGGCGGTCGATATTACGAACTACATCATGCTGGATCTGGGGCAGCCTATGCATGCCTATGATCTATCGGCACTCGCTGCACCGATTGTGGTTCGCCGTGCTCGCGCAGGTGAAGAGTTGACAACTTTGGACGAGGTCGCGCGCACCTTGGATCCCGAAGATTTGGTGATTTCTGATTCGCCCAGCGGTGAAGAAGGCTCGCGACTCTTGGGTATCGCCGGTGTAATGGGTGGAGCCTATTCCGAGGTCGAGGATTCGACGACGGATATCCTCCTCGAAGCTGCACACTTCGATGCGGTTTCGGTCGCTCGTTCTTCGCGCCGTCACAAGCTGCACTCTGAGGCAGCGAAGCGTTTTGAGCGTGGAACTGACCCGCTCCTTCCTGTGGTTGCTGCGCAGCGCGCTGTTGATCTGCTTGTTCAATACGGTGGTGGTCAGGCTGATCCTGCAGTTTTTGATCTCAACACCTTGCCAGCGCCAACCAGCTATGAGTTTGCGTTGAGCGATGCTGAGCGTCTGACTGGCGTTTCCTATTCTCCCGAGCGCGTTTGTGAGTTGCTTGAACAGGTCGGATGTGTCCTTGAGGATATTGATGGACAGCGCGTTCGTGTGACTCCTCCTTCATGGCGGCCTGATCTCACGGGTTCTGCACACTTCGTGGAAGAGATCGCCCGTTTGGATGGCTATGACCGTATCCCCTCGGTCTTACCGACGGCCCCCGCAGGTACTGGCTTGACTACTGCCCAGCGCGCACGTCGTTTGGTGGCTCAAGGGTTGGCTCACGCTGGGCTTACCGAGGTGGAAAGTTATCCCTTCGTTTCAGACTCTTTCGATAAGCAGGGCCTGAGTGCGAATGATCCTCGCCGTCGCGCTGTGAAGCTGCGTAATCCGCTTGCCGATGATGCGCCCCTGCTTCGTACTTCGGTTTTGGACACCTTGCTGGATACCACCGCGCGCAACTGGGCTCGCGGTATCCCTTCGGTTGCGATTTTCGAAATCGCAAAGGTTGTTCACCCAGAGGGCGTTGTTCCCACCGGATTGATTTCTGCAGAGCACCGTCCCAGTGACGAACAACTTGCCGCACTCGAGGCGGGGACTCCCTCCCAGCCCTGGCATGTTGGTGCAGTGCTTGCTGGTAATGCCCGTCCCGCGGGAATTCTTGATTCCCAACGCAATTTCGATTGGGCAGATGCAGTCGAGATCGCGCGCACAATCTGCGATCAACTGGGAGTGCGCGTCGAGGTGACGCGTGCCTGGCTTGCGCAGCCCTCAACGCTTAAGGGGCCTCGACTTCCCGAGGCCGCAACGGATCCCGCTGAGGTCGCTCCTTGGCACCCGGGGCGGGTTGCTCGTATTTTCGCCCGTCAGGGTAAAGATTGTGTCGAACTTGCCCTTGCTGGTGAGCTCTCGCCGAAGGCGTGTAAGGCTTTCGGATTGCCTGCACGAGCCTGCGCCCTCGAGCTTGACGTCGATGCATTGATCTCTGTGATGAGCGATGAACCCATGCAGGTGAAGCCTGTCTCGACATATCCTGCAGCGAAGGAAGACCTTGCACTGGTTGTTCCGACGAACGTTCCTGTATCACGCATTGAGCAGGTCATTCGCCAGGCTGCGGGTGCATTGATCGAAGATCTGGTCCTCTTTGATATTTACGAGGGTGACCAGGTTCCTGAGGGTTGCCGTTCTCTTGCCTTCTCTGTGCGCCTTCGCGCCAGCGATCACACCTTGACTCCGGATGAGGTGCAAAAAGTTCGTGCTGACATCGTTAGCAAGACAGGAAAGGTTCTTGGAGCAACGCTGCGCGGATGATCAAGTTTCCTCTTGCTAGGATTAATGTGGTTATTGGCGCGAAGGAGTAGTTAATGAAGGTTTTAGTAACAGCGGCTTCACATCACGGTGCAACCATTGAAGTTGCGGATGCGATTGCACGCCGTCTGACCAGCGATGGTTTTGAGGTTGTCCGCAAGTCTCCCGAAGAGGTTGACTCACTTGATGGTTTTGATGCGGTGATCTGCGGATCTGCTGTGTACATGACCCAGTGGCTACCTGAAGCTCACGACTTTATGGAACGTTTTGCTCAGCAGCTTCATAAGCTACCCGTGTGGGCTTTCTCTGTCGGTATGAATGGTGTTCCCAAGCATGTTCCGCAAGATCCCAGCAGGATCGGTCCTGTGCTGACCCGTGTCGATGCAAAGGAACTGCGTTCCTTTGCTGGACGGTACGATCCTTCGATCTTGTCGCTGCGTGAGCGTGCGATTGTTCGACTTGCAGGCGCTGTTGAAGGCGATTTCCGTGATTGGAATGCGATTGACCAGTGGGCAGACTCCATTGCAGAGCAACTGAAGCAGGAGTGAGGTATCACTAACTTCTGCATCGCTTAGAAAACGGGCCGTGTGCGCGAAGATTTTCGCACACGGCCCGTTTCTCGCTTACACTGGTGCAACGGGAGTGGAGTCAATGTCGATTCACGGACGTAGTTAAGGGGTTTTGATGTCATCTGAAGCGACACCTCAGACGAAGGCTGGCCGCCACGCGGCGATTCGAAATCTTTTGGTCTCCCAAACCATTAGTTCGCAAGAGCAGCTTCGCAGTGCATTGGGAAGCCAAGGAATTGAAGTCACTCAGGCCACCCTTTCTCGCGATCTCATGGAAATGCGCGCAACAAAGATGCGCGATCGAAGCGGTGCGCTGATTTACTCGGTTCCCAATGCTGATGGTTCGCAGTCCCATGAGGCTGAAGCCAGTGTTGAACGCCTTCAGCGGTGGCTTCAAACTCTCCTTGTCACCTCAACATGCGTGGGAAATCAATTGGTTTTGCGCACTCTTGTTGGAGCAGCGAACCTTCTAGGTTCTGCTCTTGATGTTGCGCGCATTGACGACGTTGTTGGAACGATTGCGGGTGACGACACCGTCTTGATTATCTGTACCAGTGCTCAGGGCGCCCTTAATGCTCAGGACTACCTGACATCCTTGGCTGGGGGAGGATCCCACCCGAGCACACTCTAGGAACGATCGATTCTTAGGTTTTTATCAAACACAGCCGTGCCCGCTATCCTGTCGCTAGCGGGCACGGCTTCTTGCCGCTATTCTCCCTACTAGAATTTATTTCTGTCTTGAGGACATGCGTGAATACAACAGTTAGCTCTCGAGCCGAGTCGCTGCTGCCCATTGCGGGGGTCGCGATTTTCTTCTTGGCCTTTGCGGGCCAAGGAGTTCGCAACACATTCGGTTGGCTCGGATTTGGCATCATCACCGTTTTGGTTTTGGTCGCATGCTGGGTCGTGTTTTTCCTTGCTGGACGACGCGTGACCTTGCGAAGGATTTCGCTGTCTGTTTCTTCCTTCATCGTGCTCTGCTGTCTGTCGGTGATTTGGAGCCAGTATCGTCTTGAAACTTTCGCCTCAGCTCTGATTACTCTTGCCACGAGCTCCGCGGGGATACTTGTGGCAATTGCTTTTCCGCTTCGACAGATGCTGAAAGTATTTATGGATGCGATGAAGATCGTTGTTGTTTTGTCGTATCTTCTTGAGTTGTGGGTTGCGCTCTTCGTTGGCCATCGAATTCCTCCCATGTATATGCGCCATTGGAAAGAAGTCCCAGAGCTCTATTACTGGATCAATGACTCCCTGTTTAGGGGAGGGCCGATTCAAGGTTTCGTGGGAAACCGCAATCCTTTAGCGTTTATTGCGCTCTTACTGCTTCTGTGCGTGGTTGTTTTCTGGATCCAGGATCGAAATCAGCATGTTCGCAATTTACTGTGGGTGTGTGCCTGCGTTGGCATTCTTATTCTCACCGGTTCGGCAACGGTGTTCGTTGCCATGCTGGTTTCCGTCAGCGCACTCGTCTTCCTTTTGATCATCCGTCATCTCGGGTTCTATGAGCGGCGTTTCGCTGTTCGTGTGGCTTTGACCGCTGCGGCCAGTTTCCTGCTGGTGGCTGTTGTGATGAAGGATCAGGTAACTGAGCTACTGGGACGCAGTTCCGACATGACTGGGCGCGGTGTTATTTGGGCGAAGCTTTTGCAATTGTGGACCGAGCATCCCCTTCTCGGCTGGGGATGGGTTGTGATGTGGCCCCCGTGGTTGCCTCTGTTCAAGAACCTTGTTGTTCGTCCGGATGGTACTCCAACAATGCAGGCGCATAACGCTTACATCGAGGCACTATTCCAGACTGGCATTGTTGGGCTTATGCTCTTGGCCTTCGCGGTGTTGTGGGTCATGATTCGTGTCTTCCGTGTTGCCCTTCGCGATCTTGAGAGTGATCTGATTCCCGTCCTCGCCGCTGTTCTTATGCTGGCGATGTTCGTCCAGTCATTCACCGAGTCTCGTTTGCTCACTGAGGGTAACTGGGTTCTCTTCGTGGCTTTTGCTACCTGGCTGAAGGTTCGAGCAGAATCAATTGATTTTCACCCGCCTCGACGTGGGGACGAGGCCTCGCGTCGGCTAGGTACTACCGGCTACGCAGACCGGTCTGCGGCCTCGTAAGACACAATTAAGACGCGTCCTTTAAGGCGAGTCTTTTCCCGTACACTGTATTGCGCACGTATTCCAACAAGAAGAAGGTATTTCCGTGACCGATATTATTGACGACCTCCAATGGCGTGGTCTGATTGCTCAGCACACTGATCTTGATGCACTTCGTGCTCACTTTGCGCAGGGCCCGGTCACTTTCTATTGCGGTTATGATCCGACAGCTCCTTCACTTCACCACGGTCACCTTGTTCAGCTGATCGTTATGCGTCACCTGCAACTCGCGGGACACCGTCCGCTCGCACTCGTGGGTGGCGCAACGGGCCAGATTGGTGACCCGCGTCAAAGTGGCGAGCGTCAACTCCAACCCACTGAAGTTGTTCAGGGGTGGGCGGATCGCTTGCATGCGCAGATTTCTCGTTTTCTTGACTTCGAGGGTCCTGCAGCAGCGCGAATGGTGAACAACCTCGATTGGACGCAAGAGATGAGCGCTATTGATCTCTTGCGCGGAATCGGTAAGTACTTCCGTGTTGGCACTATGCTCAACAAGGATATTGTTGCGCGCCGTATTGCCTCTGACGAGGGTATCTCCTACACGGAATTCTCCTACCAGATCCTTCAGGCAAATGACTACCTTGAACTTTTCCGTCGCTATGGTTGCACCCTTGAGACCGGTGGGAATGATCAGTGGGGCAATATGGTTGGCGGCGTCGATCTGATTCATAAGATCGAAGGCGCCGATACCCATGTGATGACAACGCCCATTATTACTAAGGCCGACGGAACAAAGTTTGGCAAGTCCGAGGGTGGTGCGATCTGGCTCGACCCGGAAATGATGAGCCCCTACGCCTTCTACCAGTTCTGGTTGCAGGTTGCCGATGACGATGTGGTTCGTTTTCTGAAGATCTTCACTTTCCTCTCGCGCGAAGAGATTGAGGCCCTTGAGGTTGAGGTCGCAGAGCGTCCGCATCAGCGTGCGGCGCAGAAAGCATTGGCTGCCAGCGTCACTGCATTGGTCCATGGTCAAGACGAGCTTGAGCGAGTTCAGGCTGCGACCGAGGCACTGTGGGGGACCGGTGATCTTTCGTCGATTGACGAGGCCACTCTGGCTGCGGCGACCAGTGACCTTCCGCGTGCGGAACTTCCGTTGGGGGCGACTCTTGTTGACGCTCTTGTAGAGACCGGCCTTGAGAAGGGGCGTAGTGCTGCGCGTCGTACCCTTGCGGGTGGTGGAGCATACGTCAATAAGGTCAAGGTAGAGGATGAAGAGGCAGTTCTGAGCGCTGATGATCTGCTGGCTGGCGGGCTTGTTTTGATCCGTAAGGGCCGCAGGAATCTGGCTGTAGTTGCTGTCCGATAAGCTGCTCTGAGAGGTGTGCTCGTCATCATAGTGTTTTGATTTGACGGCGAGCCACTCAGCGGCCTAATCTATAACTCGTTGCGCTGAGGGCGACGGAAACGTTGCAAAGCGCGAAAGCCCCTTTGAGATTCATCCTCGGGTGAATTGCAAATGTGGGGGTGTTGTTTGTGAACTCGATAGTGTGTTTGTTTTTTGTTTTTATGCCT
>ERZ773021.22-NODE-22-length-216559-cov-8.87428_pt1 | contig 216559 bp, 195 predicted proteins | sample MGYA00511668_ERZ773021 | MGnify/ENA primary metagenome ERZ773021 (study PRJEB29015, sample SAMEA2737961) | human oral metagenome | biome: human oral; feature: human-associated habitat; material: dental | place: China | collected 2032 ...
AGATAAATGTAACGCCTATTAAGAAGTGGCAGTTTATCTTAGGCAAGCTCATTCCCTTTTTGGTAGTGGGGCTCATTCTCTTTACCTTGGGGCTTGTGGTGATGTATGTAGTCTATGGTATCTTCCCCGCAGGAAATCTACTCACTTTATACACCTTTGCGATAATGTACCTCATCGCAATTCTCGGCTTCGGACTACTGGTCTCCACTTATGCTAATTCGCAGTTGCAAGCTATGTTTATCGCCTATTTCTTTATAATGATATTCCTACTGATGAGCGGTTTCCTCACCAGCGTAGACAGTATGCCCGCTTGGAGTCGGCAGGTAAGTAATGCCATTCCGGTAACCCACTTTGTCAGTGCAATGCGACTTATTGTGCTCAAAGGCAGTAGTTTTGCACAGCTCAGTACTGAGTTCTTATATTTAGTAGGCTTTGCTTTGCTGCTGAACAGTTGGGCAATTTGGAACTATAAGAAAACGAGCTAGCAGGAGAGTGAAAAGCGAAGAGTGAAAAATATCACTTGAACTATTAGTCATTAGTTACTAATCACTAATCTTGATTCCTTTAATGCCATATCTTACTCCAAACTATCTGTTATATGTCCAGAGAGTACCTCCTGTGCTCCGGCGACTAAGGAGAAACATAAAAGAAAAATAAATTTTTTCATATAAAAATCGGTTTTTGAAAAACAATACGCAAAGATAGTAAAAAAACGTTATCCATACTGACTTTTATTTCATTTTTTCAAAAAAAATGTTTTGTGTATCAAAATATTTTATACCTTTGTATTCAAAAATAAATTATGAGAATCATAGCTAAGAAAGCATTGGTTGATTTCTATACTCTTTATCCTGATACGAAACTATCTTTGGAGGACTGGTATAGAAAAACAATAGATGCTCAATGGACATGTTTCGCAGATATAAAAAAGAGCTTTAACAGCGTAGATGCTGTAGGGAATAAACGTTTTGTTTTCAATATTAAAGGTAATCATTTCAGAATAGTGGCTCTTATACTATTTACACCTAAAATTCTGTATATTCGATTTGTAGGTACTCATAAGGAATATGATGATATAGAAAATATAGATAAAATATAAGATTATGATAAAAAATGAAACACAATACAACGCTATTATGAAGCGTATAGACCAACTTTTAGAAGTGGTTGATGATAATACCCCTGAGGATAATCCAGATTATATAGAATTAATGCTTCTTACAGACCTTGTGGAAAGCTATGAAGATGAGCATTATCCTATAGAAAAACCTCCTTTGGATGAAGTTGTTGCGTCTCATCTTGCACTAGTTTAGAAGTCTATGAACCTAAAACTCATAACCCAAAACTTAAAACGAATGATGCCCGCCATTGTTTGGGTGCAGCTCATTGTCTTGGGGTTCTTCTTTTTATGTTTGGCAGGGGTCTATTGGCTGGATCCTTTTATTTGGTCTCTGACCAAAATAGAACCCTTTACTGCCCTTTCCAAGGTAGTGAACCCGCTTTTGCTTTCCTTCTTGGATGCGCTTATAGGTCATAGGTTTCACTATTCTGTTATTGCGGCTTTCTTAGTAGGGGTGTTACTCATAGGGATAAGTATCCTCATAGGCGCGGTAGTGACGAAGATTCGTCAGTTGCTAAAGAAAGAGCCGCTACCCCTGACCGAGTGGATGAAGGATATCCTTCTTTTTGAGGGAATCTTCTTGGGAGTCTTGGCTGTAGGAGCGCTCTTCTGGACACTCTTTACCTCTTTTGATGACGCCCGAGATAGGGACAATTCCAGCTATATATTCTTTGCCCTGCTACCTATAACAGCCGTATTGTTTCTCTTAGGGCGCTTTCTCAGTAGAAAAGGATATCGCCTTATGGGGATGAGCCTCTTAGGGATCTTTGGTGTTGCTCTATCTTATGGACTGGGGGTATGTATCTATCTCTTTTTCAAGGGAGGACTCAATACTGATTACGATTATTTTGATCTGCTACGCCGTCCCTCCGCCCAAGTGGTTGATGAGAGTGAGTATGATGGTAGCTATATAGGGCAAGAGCACAAGACCTTTAGCGATACAGATACTGAAGATACTTACCAAAGAGAAGAAGTAAAAGACCCTGAATGGGATTTTGTAGCATTTAATAAGGATTCCTTACAAAAGCTCCTAAATAATGAAATGTATAAAAAGGTATACGATCTAAATGAATTTTTCATCAAAGAAGATGGGTATCTCTATCCTATGAGTATCTATGCAAAGGGAGATACCCTATCCAGAAAACAGCCTACGCTCTATCATCTCCAGCGCTATATAGGCAGAGATAATAATAAGCTCCTTGCCTTTTGGTACTATTTTGGGGGTAGTGTCATGGAGGCGATGTATCAAAGTGGACAGTTAGGGGAAAATACCTATATGCACCGTACGCTCAATGGACAAATAGCAGACCTGCTGAATGTCTATGAGTTACAAGGAGACAATGGCCAACTCTATAAGGACATTCTTGATGTGATGAATCGGTCTTCCTATATAGAAGACCATATAAAAGGGCTTAAAAAGGTATTCAAGGAGTACGAAATCCCCGAGTTTGAAAGAGACTTAACGGATAGTAACAGCCCCAGTGATGGTTACGTCCGCTGGGTCTATACCTTTTGGGCACGACGCTTTGACGAAGGCAATACCGAAGCTGTCCTTACCATACTTAGATCTATGCAGGAGCAGTGAACAGTGAACGGTTGTCAGAAACTAATCACTTAGAATTAAAAAACTCAAAATTAAAAACTTAAAACTCAAAATTAAAAACTTAAAAACTTAAAACTCAAAACTTATGAAGCGATTCTTACTTGGCTTAGTCCTTATCTTTTTGGCTTCTTGTTCTAAGCAGCCAGCCTCTTTGGCGTTAGTCCCCAGCGATGCCGCTTGGGTAGTCTCTATTGACTTTAAGTCACTCTACCAAAAAGCGGATATTGCTTCCACCGAGGACTCAGCGGAGTTCAAGCAGTGGATTGATAGTCTTTCTCTAACAGACAAGCAGCGGGATTTCCTTCGAGAGCTGCTCCGCAACCCAAGAAATTCAGGGATACGCTTTCGAGATCCCATCTATTTATTCCAGTATGGACAACAAGGGGGCAATGGTATGGAGAACTATATCGGGATAGCGTGTGTCCTTTCGGATAAGAAAAAGTTTGAAAACACTCTGAATCAAATTTTTGCCTTAGCTAAAGAGGAAAAGAACCTTACCGAGGAAGGTGGCTATAAGTTGCTGAACCTATCTGGGGGCAAGTATACATTGAGTTGGGATGATGATAAAGTGCTCTTTCTGGGGGCAGAGGACGACAAGGGAGAGTCCTCCTCAGGCTTGCAAACCTTCCTGAAGGCCAAGCAACTCCGTTCCTTGGAGGCTAAAAAGCAAATCACTGCACTTAGTGGTTTTGGAGACTTCCTTCATGATCAGAAAGACATCAGTGTATGGGTCAATGTAGCATCTGCTTACGCAACCTTAGATGAGAAGCTACCCTCCACTGCCGCCCTTTCCCCCTCGCTATTCAACCTACAACAGGGTACTTATCTCTATGCTACTTTGGATTTCCAAAAGGAGGCAATAGCCCTTTCAGCCCGTACCCTATACAACGAAAAGTACCAAAAGCTCTTAGACAAACACCATATAGGAGATGCCTCTTTTAACAAAAAGCTTTTCAAGCATTTCCCAGAGAAAATGCCTATGGCAATCACAGGGGCGCTCAATGTGAAGCATTACTATGAGTTCCTCAAGGAAGCAGAACCCGAACTCGTCAAAGAAGCCGATATCAAGGAGTGGCTTGCTAAGAAAGACCTTCAGCTGGATAACCTCTTGAACCTCTTTGGAGGTAGTTTCGTCATAGCCTTGGAGGACTTCGAGACGGGTATGAGTATCCCTATCCCAGTAATAGGCGCTTGTTTTGAGGTCAATGATAAAAAAATCTTGGACAAGATGGTCGCTGAAGAGGGGTCCTTTACCAAAGATGGTGACCGCTATAGCCTCAGTTTCTTCCTTGTAAATGTATATTTCGCCTACAACGACAAGGCCTTTTTCATAAGCAACTCCTCCGATGAGGTAGATGCCTTCCTCGCTGGGAAACGCAAAAATAACGCCTATAGTAGTTCCTTGGCCTCACAGGCAAGTAAGAATACCTTCTATGGATTTTTTAACTTGAATATGGATGACTATCCCTCCGTGTTCAAGAGGGCAATGAAGGCCGACGAACGTTCCCGCAACGAGGCTTCTCTTCAGTGGATGATAGACCATTCTAAGAACTTGGAAATCAAAGCTGATGCTAAGAAGAACACCGCTACCCTTATCTATCATATGAGGAATGTGAAGCGCAACAGCCTCTATAGCTTTCTTCAGTTTGCCAAGCAGGTCGATACAACTAAAGCCAACAAAGAGGATAAGGCCACCGAAGACGACAGCACATACGAAGATGATGGAGTATATGAAGAGGATTCCGCAACGGACGAAGATATCATAATCGAAAAAGATGAAGAATAAGCAATAATGGAACTCGTTCTACGCCATCTCAAGCCTACTTATATGGAAGAGGCCGAGCTACATCCCTCGGATATCTATCTGAGGGAGGAGGTCGTCTTTGCTCCAGCTAAGCGCTATCTTATTCGCGCTCAGTCGGGTAGGGGAAAGACCTCTCTTTTGAGTTTTATCTATGGGGATCGAGACACCTACGAGGGTACTATTACCTACGATGGAGTGGCTCGCCCCAAAGACCTCTTCTCGTACCGGAGCAACAAGCTAAGTTACCTCTTCCAAGACCTGCGTCTCTTCCCCTCGCTAACAGCCAAGGAGAATATACAGCTCAAGAACCGGTTGACGGGCTACTTTTCCTCTGAGCAAGTCAGCCAACTGCTCGAGCGGGTGGGGCTTGCTCATAAGGAGGATACCCCTTTGGCAGCTCTTTCCTTAGGACAGCGCCAGCGTGTGGCCTTCCTGCGTGCCTTAGCCCAGCCCTTCGAGGTGCTCCTCTTGGACGAACCTTTCAGCCATTTGGACGAGGCGAATACCCATCTGCTCTGTGAGCTCTTACAAGAAGAATGCTCCCAGAGAGGTGCTACCTTACTAATGACCTCCTTGGAAGTCAATAACTTACTTAATTATGACCAAGTATTACAGCTCTAAATCCCTAAAGTATGCTCCATAAGCTCCAACGAAAAACCCTCCCCAAGGGACAGCTCTTGGGCTATGCTTTTGCCCTGATGGTTGCTGTGGTGTTGCTCGGAGGCATCTGGCAGCTCTATAGGGATGTAAAGCCCTTGCTGGAGGAGCAGACAGATATTTTCTCAAGCAACTATGCCGTGGTGACCAAGCCTATCTCCGCCATAGGCTCCCTCCAGAAGGAGATGATTTACTTTACCCCAGCCGAGCAGGAATCCTTACGACAAGAACCTTTTGTCAAGAGTATGGCACCCTTCTCAGTGGCTACCTTCAAGATCATGGCCTACACTCGTGAGAGTGAGGGAGAGTTCCCACTCTTCGCTACAGACCTTTTTTTTGAGAGTATCCCCGATAAATATATCGATGTCAAGAGTGACCAATGGGAGTGGAATCCATCCCGCTCTTTTGTGCCTATTATCATCCCTGAGAATTACCTATCCCTTTATAACTTTGGCTTTGCTCAGAGCCAAGGCTTACCCGTACTCTCTAAGGGCTTGATAGACAAGTTCACCTTCGGATTGCGCCTCTCAGGCAATGGCAAGGAAGCAACCTTCTCCAGCCGTATTGTAGGCTTTTCCGCCAAGATCAATTCTATTCTTGTTCCTGAGGACTTTCTCTCTTGGGCAAACGCTACCTATGGGTCGCCTACCTCACAGGTATCACGCCTCTTGGTAGAGTTTCATGATCCTTCCCAAAAGGAAATTTTAGCTTATTTCAAGGCTCATAACTACACCATAGCCAAGGACGAGCTGGAGCTAAGTAAGATGCGTTTCTTTTTCTCCTCTGCTCTCTGGGTAGTGGTAGGGATTGCCCTTCTGATCCTTATCCTCTCGGTAGGAGTGGTGGTACTGAGCCTGCATTTGGTCTTGCAGCGCAACAAGGAACAGATCCATTCGCTGCTTTCCATAGGCTATACGCCCGCCCAGATCGCCCGCTACTACCAATGGGCAGTCAGTCTCTTCACCATCGGGGCGATAATTGCTGCCTTGTCTCTCTGCTATGGGTTGCGCAACCTCTATATGGCCAAGCTTTCCCAGCTCTTTCCTTTCACTCCCACAGGTTTTACCTTGCCCTCAGCCGCTTTCGCTTTGGCTATAGTGCTATGTGTGCTTTATAGTGTGATACTTGTTAGGGGAGTCAGAGGAGTGAAGAGAGAAGTGTAAAAAGAGAAGAATGTAGCCAAGTGAATGAACTTAGGTATATGGAGAAAGGTAGGAGGCTCTCCGAAAAGTCTTATTCATGAAGGGCGATTTGCAAATCGCCCCTACAATAGCATCTAAAAAAGTGATTTTTAATAGAATAAAATTTGAAAAACAATATTTTAGACTTTTTGGACAGCCTCATCTCATTCCTGTTTATCCTCCTAACCTCCAAAAGAGGAACTGACTACTAACCACTGACTTCTGACCACAGACCACCGAGTACTACTCGCTGATATTCTCAAAATCTGTCCAGAAGTTAGGGTAGGATTTTTCCACCACTTCTCCCTTTTCGATCGTAAGAGGGACTTTCAGGCAGAGGGGAGCAAAGGCCATGGCCATACGATGATCTCCGTAGGTAGCTATGGAGATATTGCGGGCTATCTTGCGAGGAACCCCTATCCATATTTCCCCTTGAGAGATGTGTACCTCTCCGCCAAGTTTCGTAATCTCGTCTCGGAGCGCTTCTAATCGGTTGGTTTCCTTGATATTGAGAGTGTGTAAGCCACTAAGGAAACACTCTACCCCCAAGCCAAAGCAAGTGACAGCTATGGTCTGGGCTATATCTGGACAATCCATCAGGTTATAGGAGAAAATAGTAGAGAAGTCGTCCCGTTCCTTGATCAGCTGTATCTTATCCCTCCAGAAGATGGTCTTTACCCCAAAGCTCTGGTAGATGTCGGCCAAGATACGGTCTCCCTGTAGGCTTTCCTTCTTATAATGATTCAGGAATAGGGAAGTACCTACCTCACTGAGAGCTATCATGCTATAGAAGTATGAGGCAGAGCTCCAGTCAGGCTCCACTACAATAGTTTGTGCCTCTACCTCAGGGGTGTGGTATACGGTGATGATATTATCCTCCAGTACTGCTTCTATCCCCAATTGGTTCAAGAGAGCGAGGGTCATCCTCAGGTAGGGTAGGGAAGTGATCTCTCCCTCCAAGTGTAGGGTGAGTCCCTTGGGGAAGGTGCTCCCTACCAAGAGCAGGGCGGAGAGGTATTGGCTGCTGACATTGGCTTTGATGGTCAGCTCTCCACCTTCTATATGTTTTCCTGTTATGGATAGGGGAGGGAAGCCCTCTGTAGAAAGGTAGTCAATAGAAGCTCCTAACTGACGTAGTGCCTCCACCAGAATACCTATAGGACGCTGTTGCATACGCTCCGAGCCTGTCAGTACCACCTTGCGGTCAGTGCAGCAGGCATAGTAAGCCGTAAGGAAGCGCATAGCCGTACCGGCGTCTCCTACATTGATTTCCTCTCCCAGAAGGTGCAATCCTCGAGACATCATGTCTGTATCCTTCGAGGGGGAGATATTTTCTATTTCTAAGGAAGGAAAGAGTTGCTTGAGTAGTAGTAGTCGGTTGCTCTCACTCTTTGAGCCTCCTATATTCAGGGTAAGTTGGTTGCTGTTTTTTAAGCGTTTTTTCTTTAGACGAATATCCATGTTATATCTTAGAGGGCGCAAAATTACAAAAACATTCTAAAAAAAGGGCGTTAAAAAAACAGTTTTTGGCTATAAATTAACTTTTTTAACGTGCGTGAGCGTTTCCCTATGTAAGAGGAGTGTTTTGAGCTGCCATTCAGAACATAGTTTGTGTAGATCGTAACGTAATACCCTTGGTCTGAGGGCATATAAGGAGAGATTAAAAAAGGATTCAGAGGGGGAAGGAGTCATAAAGGACGAAAAATAAAATAAAAGCATAAAACATTTCTTTCTTTCTATTATTTTCCTTACCTTTACCCCCTCATTTGAGTGAAGAATAAAAAGTGAAAAATGTTATTACTCACACAACTTTACCTAAATAATAAGCACAAGCTATAAAAAATGCACCAACTATAGGTAAATGACCATTCAACAATAAATCATTAATTATTAATCATTGATCATTAATCATTAAAGTAGATGAAATGGCTTGAAAAATTATTCAAAGGAGCTTTTTCCGAAGCCCCTTCTGAAGTATACGAAGGAAAGAATAGCGATCTCCCTATTGACGAAGCGTTTGTAAACAACTTCAAGAATAAAGGAGGTATCTTTATCTACATAGAGAATCCAATAGAGCTCCCTAATATATTACAAACGATACTCTTGGACAAGGGCGCTGACAGCCTTGTCTTTTCGCATAATGAGCAGGTAGAAGCCTTGTTTTCGGCTGTACCTCATACTTTTTTTACCAATGATGACCAAGAAGCTACCCACTTTCTCACCGATTGTGAGTACTTAGTGGCCGAGGAAGGGTCTCTGTTATTTTCTTCCCGACAGCTGGGGCAGAAGCACTTGGACGAACTCCCTCAGAACCTTGTGGTAGTGGCCAAGATAAGCCAGATTGTCGCCACGCTCTTCGATGCTATGGGAGGACTCAATAGGCAGACACAGCAGAACCGCCCCAACAATATCCGTACTCTTAGGGCTTTTTTGCCTCCTAAGGAAAAAGATTCCATTCTCTATGAGAATTGTTATCGAACCACTTACTTACTTCTCTTAGAAGATCTAAATACCAACGAATGAACGAACTATTAAAGCGTAGTATCACAGGAATCTTGTATGTATTCCTTCTTCTTACTGCCATTATGCTCTCCAATGCTGAGGCTTTTGGCTTTCTCTTCCTTGTCTTTGGACTTATTTGTCTTTACGAATTCAAGAGGTTGGTACGCCTCTCCAGTAGTGCCGTCTATTTGGCTTTTCTGTGCTTGTGGTGGTGCTTCAATTATCTGATCCCAATGGAGGGTTTCAGTAATAATTTTGTCGTATACCTACTACTTTTGGCAGTGATTTCCACCGATGTATACTTAGGCTTCTACCTCTACAGGCATGAGGCGGTGAGCTATACCCAATGGCAGAAATTCCTCTTAGCCTTGCTCTATGTAGGGGGAGGATGTCTTTTTATCTCACTGCTCTATAAGGTGGAGATATACAAGAACGAACAAGAGATTACAGCCGCGTCTTTTGCTTTTTGGGAGTTTTCCCAATGGCAGTTCTCTGAGGCTTTTTCAGAGGCACAACACACTATGATAGCCCTTTTGGCGATTATCTGGGCGAGTGATAGCTTCGCCTATGTATCAGGGAGGTTTTTGGGGCGCACCAAGCTCTTCCCCTCTGTCTCGCCTAAGAAGACTGTAGAGGGCTTCGTAGGAGGCTTTGTAGGGGCGCTATTGGTGGCAGCATGGCTTTCCCTTTATAGCAACAAAGAGCTGTGGAAGTGGTTGGTTATTGCGGCAGTACTGGTCGTGGCAGGCACTTTGGGCGACTTGGTCGAATCCAAGTTCAAGCGTGTAGCTGGCAAGAAGGACAGTGGCACCATCCTCCCCGGTCACGGAGGATTGCTCGACAGGCTTGACAGTCTGATCTATGCCTCTCCTTTTGCATTTGTTACTATTTTGATACTCTCTTATTTCTAAGAGTCCTCTTTGAGAAAGACAAGGAAAGCAACGGGTTTCACACTCTTTCTATGTCACAACCTTGCAGGAATAAAGGGAAAGTGAAAATAGTTGTCTTTTTGCTTGTTTATTCTCATAAAAATACGTACCTTTGCTTGTCAGTTGTCAGTGAACAGTGAACAGAGGTCAGTGAACAGAGGTTGCCTAATAACTAACGACTAACCTAAGCTATTTAAATAAAAAAAATAATAATGGACGTACAAAAGATTATGGCCTCATTGGAGGCAAAGCACCCAGGAGAAAAAGAGTACTTACAAGCAGTACATGAAGTGTTGGAATCAGTACACGATGTGTACAACCAGCACCCAGAATTTGCTAAGGCAAAAATTATCGAACGTATTGTAGAACCTGATCGCATCCATACCTTCCGTGTGGATTGGGTAGATGACAAGGGAGAGGTACAATCCAACCTTGGCTACCGTGTGCAGTTCAATGCTGCCATAGGTCCTTACAAAGGAGGTATCCGCTTCCACAAGGCAGTGAATCCTTCTATGCTTAAGTTCTTAGGCTTCGAACAAACCTTCAAGAATGCGCTTACTACCCTACCTATGGGAGGTGCTAAGGGAGGATCAGACTTCGATCCTACTGGCAAGTCCGATGCGGAAATCATGCGCTTTTGCCAGGCCTTCATGCTCGAATTGTGGAAATACATAGGTCCTGATACCGACGTACCTGCAGGTGACGTAGGGGTAGGAGGCCGTGAGATAGGCTATATGTACGGCATGTACAAAAAATTGGCACACGAATACAATACAGGGGTACTCACAGGTAAGGGTATCAACTGGGGTGGCTCCCTTATCCGTCCAGAAGCGACAGGGTATGGAGCTCTTTATTTTGTAGATCATATGCTCAAAAAGCTCGGTCGCGATATCAAGGGACAGCGTGTGGTAGTTTCTGGTTTCGGAAATGTGGCTTGGGGAGCTTCAGAAAAAGCAACCCAACTAGGGGCTAAAGTAATTGGTCTCTCTGGACCTGACGGTTGTGTAGAAGTACCTGGAGGTATGACTCAAGAGATGATCGACTACCTACTTGAGCTTCGCGCTTCTAACCGCAATATCGTAGCACCTTTCGCTGAAAAATTTGCGAAAGAAAGTAAGTTCACCGCAGGTAAAAAAGCATGGGTAATCCCTTGTGATATTGCCTTGCCTTGTGCTTTCCAAAACGAATTGGATGGAGACGATGCCAAGACACTTATCGCTAATGGAGTGAAACTCGTAGCAGAGGTGTCCAACATGGGTTGTACTCCAGAGGCTATCAAAGCCTTCCAAGATGCTAAGTTGCCTTTTGCTCCAGGTAAGGCTGTCAATGCCGGTGGGGTAGCTACTTCTGGTTTGGAAATGACTCAGAACGCTGCTCACCTTTCTTGGACTTCCGAAGAGGTAGATGCTAAGCTACACCAAATCATGGAGTCTATCCACAATGCTTGCCTCAAGTACGGACAAGAAGAAGGATATATCAACTATGTAAAAGGAGCAAATATCGCTGGATTCATGAAAGTAGCCCATGCGATGCTCGACCAAGGGGTCATATAATTGTTTTTGTTAAATAAGCAGAGGCTGTCTCGACTATGAGACAGCCTCTTTTTTGTTTCTGACTATCGGAAGAGCGCCCACCATTCTTTCTGACTATATGAGATGGATTAAATGAGTGATTTAGTACACCACAAAGATAATGTTTTATTCCCATCTCACAAAATTATTTTACTACCCTTCCGTTTCCAAATCCTTTAGATAAGTTTATAATACGTTTAACAGCTTTGAGCTTTCTTTCTTGGAAAATAGTTGTACTTTTGCCCCAAATTTTTTTTCATAAAACACTGAGATTTAATCGTTAAAGTAAAATAAATTGATGGAAAAATTCCTAATGAATGTGGAATATTACTATGAATTGTTTCAAATCAATAGTTTATTCCTAAAAATATTATACACCTTGGTTTTTATCCTCTCGTGCCTATGTGCGTATAATATTCTTTTTCTTATCAAAAAGCACTTCAAGCGGCGCAAGACACAGCGGAGAGTAGCCTATCTCCGCCGAGAGTATTTTGAGAGAATCAAAGAAATTCTCCTTACCGAGCAGGTCTTCGGCAGTAGTGATTTTCATAACTATCTGGGAGTTAGCTCTTATGATAATGGATTCAAGCGGGAGCTGACCAACCTTATACTGGAGATCATCGACACATATCCCCAGGTGAACAAGAAGAACTATGAACTACTCATGGAGGAACTCAAGCTCAAAAAATTCTGGGAAAAGGAACTCCTCAATGGCTCTAAAAAACGTAAAGAAAGGGCTTTGCGCAAGATAAAGGGTCTGAACCTGGTCATAGCCGAGTCGGTGATTATTCCTATGACTACCATCAAGAACTCTATCCTGAGAAGGAAAGCCCGTAGCTTGTACATATATATCAGTAAGAATAACCCCTTCAAGTTCTTCGACAATGATTTCGATGACCAATTTTCCGAATGGGACAATATCGAGATCCATGAGATCCTGAGCAAGAAGCCACAGGAAACGATCCCTAATTTTATCCATTGGGTACAGAACCACTCAGCAGGCGAGGCACTCAAGTCGTTCTTGGTCTACGAGATGGGTTGTTATGGTCAGAAGGAGGCTTCGCCTTACTTGCTCAAGATGATCGAAAGCAGTGGTATGAAGCTCCGCCAACAGATTATCAGAACCTTAGGGGTCTTGCAGTACAAAGAAGCAGCTACTTTCCTTATGGGGATATACCCAGTACAACCCTCTTTCATTCAGGAGGAAATCCTCAAGACCTTAGGGGAGTTTGCCCAAGAGGATTCCCTACCTTTTGTGGAGAATGCCGTAGTAACTACCCACAATGTGGAGACAAAAATGCAAGGGCTCTATACCCTATTGTGCTTCGGGGAGTCTGGAAAGGCTATCTTCGAGCGACTAAAAGCACAGGCCAAGCCTCAGGAACTCTTGGCTTTCGAGCATGTGGAAAACCCTCTAAACCAAAGAACGCTATAGAAAATGGAACTACTCTATGATATTTTTCAGGTATCGGTACTGATCTATTCGATTATGATTCTTCTGTGCATCGGTGCACAGGTGCTCATGGCGCGCCAGAACTTGCGGAATAACAAGTGGAAATATACGGATTTAGACCTCACTACGCTAAAGAACTCACCCTTGGCGCCGGGGATTTCTATTGTGGCACCAGCCTATAACGAACAGACAACTATTATTTCGAATGTGAACTCGCTTCTCTCCCTGGACTATCCTAAGTATGAGGTGGTTATCGTCAATGATGGGAGCAAGGACAGGACACTGGAGCTACTGATAGAAGAATATGAGCTGGAAGAAACGCCCTTTATGTATATAGAGCGTATCAAAGCCTCGCCCGTAAAGCGCATTTTCAAGTCCAAAAACCCCAAATATGCCAAGCTTACCGTAGTGGACAAGGTCAATGGAGGTACCAAGGCCGATGCTTCCAATGCAGGAGTCAATGCTTGTAGGTACCCTTATATGCTCAATACGGATGTAGATTGTGTATTGGCCAAGGATGCCCTGTTGCGGATGATTATGCCTTTCCTCAAATCATCGGTACGAGTGATAGGGGTAGGCGCTACCCTGCGTATGAGCAATGGTTGCGAAATGGAAGATGGAAAGCTCGTCCGTGTAAGTCCTCCTAAATCTTTCTTTCCCGCTTTCCAAGAAATCGAGTATTTGCGTTCCTACTTGGTAGGAAAAATGGGTTGGTCGGTGATCAATGGGGTGCCCAATATATCTGGGGGCTTAGGTCTCTTTGACAAGGAAATACTTATCAATGCAGGGGGGTATGATCCGGCATCCTTTGCTGAGGATATGGATATGGTCACTCGTATGATTGTCTATATGAGAGATTTCAATTATGATTATCGCATCGTGGAGATTCCCGATACATGTTGCTGGACGGAGGGGCCGCCGAACTATTCGGTTATGTACAAGCAGCGCACCCGCTGGGCTCGTGGGCTGTTCCAATTCTTTATGATCTACCGCAAGTACTTGTGGAACTACAAGTATGGGCGCTTGGGACTGGTGACTATGCCCTATATGTTCCTCTTCGAATTCTTAGCACCACTTATTGAAATAGTCGGCTGGGGAATGCTCATCTACCTGCTTGTCATAGGGAAAATCAACCATACGAATGCTCTTTTGATCTTCGGCACCATTTACCTCTTTGGGCTGATGGTCTCCTCCTCGGCTATTGTCTTTGATTATGTCACCAAGCAGCATTACAAGAGGCTCAGGGAGTATTTTCGACTGTTTGCCATCACCCTGATAGAACCTTTTACTTATCACCTTTTGATCGTCTATTTCAGTATTCGGGGATATATCAGTTTCTTGTCAAAAAAAAACTTCGAATGGGGGGAAATGACCCGCAAGGGGATTGATAAGAAGAAGCAGCAACCCGTAGCGGTTCAAAACTAAAAAATGCAAAAGATGAAAATGACAAAAATATATAGTGTACTGCTGCTCCTGCTTCCATGTATCTCGGTTGTAGCACAGGATAAGAAGGAGCTTAAGCTGATTGATAGTTACTTCAAAGAAGGGCAGTATGAAGAGGCTAAGAAGCTGTTGGACAAGAATATAACCCAGTATCCTAAGAATGGAGAGATTCAGTTTTACATGGGGAAGTATTACTACCAAAAGCAAGACAATGACAAGGCACGCTACCACTTGCTAAGGGCGCTGGATGAGCTTCCTAAGCATGTGGCAGCCAAGGAGATCTTGGCCAATATCGAGACCACACAGAGGCATTATTCCAGTGCGATATGCTACGTGAATGAGCTGCTGGAGACCCGCCCCTATGACGCCGAACTCTGGCGCAAGAAGATTGCCCTTTATCGCCTACAAGGCAATGATATAGAGGCAAATCGCTTGCTCAAGCGCATCCGAGTGATCTACCCTAAGGATGAACAGTTCAAGAAGGATTATCTCTACTCCCTTCAGGTGCAGTCTTCCCAAGAGAAAAAGAAAGGAAATATAGAGGAAGCCATCAAGATGGAGCAAGAGACCCTGCGCCTGAATCCTAAGGATGAAGAGGCATATCTCACCCTGACCAATACATACCTCCTCTCGGGGGACAAGGAGAAGGCACTGACGTATGTGAATCGAGGCTTGCAGAACTTGCCTAATAACCAAGAGCTTATCAATCGAAAAATAGGCATTCTCTCCGAGATGAATCGTCCGGTGGAGGCGGTAGAGTTTATCCAACAGGAAATGAAAAAGGGCAATAAGTCCCCTCAGATGCTCAAGAATTACAATGACTTGCTTGCTCAGGCGGCTCTCTACCAAAACCAGTCCGACCCCTATGTGCTCTATGGCAAGCTCTATGAGAACAACCCCTCCAATGCGGAGGCACTGGACTACCTTATCAATAATTCCCTGACCAAGGGCTACTATACCGATGCTGCTGTATATATAGAAAAGGGCCTCAAAAGCCGCGGACGTACCAAGGATCTGTTGTCTAAGAAATACACCTACCTTATGCTCTCAGGGCAGGATAAGGAGTCATATAAGGTCTTGGAGGAGCTTTTCTCGAAGTATCCCAACGATGCGGATATACGAAATAACTACCTACAATACCGCTATAACCGAGGTCAGCAGTTGGCACAACAAGGAAGGTATACCGAGGCCATCCCCGATTTGCAATGGGTGGCAGCACAGCCGTCCTTCGAGTGGCGAGAGGACGCCATCGCTGCCCTATATGGAGCCTATCTCAATAATCATCAGTATGACAAGGCTTTAGAACAGGCAGAGCTCCTTATCCAGCAATATCCTCTGAGCAAGGGAGGCTACCTAAGAAAAGCAGCAGCACTATCCGCCCTGAGGCAGTATCCGCAGGCCTTGGAGATCTATGAAAAACTCATAGGGGAAAGTGATGCTAAGGATAACGACCTCTATATCAGTGGATATGAGGAAACGGCTTTGGCTTATATCAAGTACCTCAATGAAAAGGGAGATGCTACCACTGCCTATGAGCAACAGAAAAAACTGATGACGCTCAAGGAAAATAGCAATCAAGGACTTAGGTATATTGTGGCGACTTCTTCCCTTCTGAAAAAGGAAGATGAAGTACTGAGCTATGCCCAAAAAGGAAAGGCTCTCTATCCAGATGATTTTTACTTTGTAGAACAAGAGGCCTATGCCTATACCCGCACCGATAGACCTCAGGAAGGGATAAATGCTTTAGAGCCTTACCTTGAGAAATATGCTTATAACAAAGACCTTTCCAAGGCCTATGCTGAAGCGGCTGAGAAACAGGCGCAAAAGGAGTATAAGCAAAGGGATTATGACCAAGCACAGCACACCTTGCTCAAGGCACTACAGTATGACCCCCTGAACAAGAACTTGCAGTATGAGCGAGGACGTATATTCGAGGGCCAAAAGCAGTATGATAGCGCCTACTATTACCAGCGACAGTTCAATCCGTCCTTGGTGGAACTTGCTGAGTTCAAAAGGCATCTGAACTACCTCAAGTACAAGACTTATAAGAATGAGATACAATTCTCCTACCAGCAGAACCAGCTGAAAGATACCAAGTTGCCAGGGATATTTACCGCTCTGTACCATAGGTATCAGCCTAAGAATACCTATACTTTGGGACTTTCCTCATCGGGGAGGACAGACAAGCGCGCCTTCCAAGGGCAAGTAGGATGGACACATATACTAAGCTACAAGTGGTATTTCGATGTAGATGCAGCACTCTCCAATCATTATTTTCCGGAGTATATGGGGAATGTTACTATATACAGAGTCTTGCGCAATGAGTGGGAAGCCCAAGTGGGGGTAGGGTATAAGAAGCTCCGAAGTGAGGATACATCGCAGCTTATCCAAGCACACTTAGGCGCGACCAAGTCGCTGGAAGATTTCTCTTTCTTAGTCAAGCTCACAGGGGTGTCTTTTAATAACAGTCTGTATTACAACACTTTTGGGAGGATACAGTATGACCTCTTGGACAAGCGTAGCTTCTTGGCAATCTTCGGAGGGGTAGGTTCGGCTCCAGTCGATGAGATTCTCAATTACCAACTCTATGGGCAGTTCTCCACCACCAATGCCAACTTCGGAGGAATGGCGCAGTATATGCTCGTGGACAAGGTAGCGCTATCCCTCTCTGGGGTATGGTACAACTACTACAATGGGTTGGATTACAGCGATTTGTATAACCTAATCTTTGGAATAAATGTTTCGTTTTAGTATAGTAACCCTTTATTTTCTCCTGTTGGGCACCTGTCAGAGCAATGCCGAGAGTACGGCTGCAGCTCTTGAGGTCCCTATCTCTCTCAGGGCGAGGGGCTATGCCATCTCCACACAACCCCATGCCTCCGCCATAGATGAAAAATGGGCACAGTACTTCTATGACCATCTCAAAAATAGAGTAACCGATCGCCAGCGGGTGCTCTTGGCAAGTTCACAGAAGGATTATCTTAACCTGAAAGTAAAGGTGGACACTGCCCTCTCCACGGACTATTGTCTGAAAAATGATGGGCAACAGTGGTTGCTTACCGCCCGGATGGAGCGAGGCCTCCAGTGGCTGATATACCAAATGATAAAGCGCATCAGCGAAGACGATCCTTCGGTAGAGGCGCCCGACCTGAACCCATCTATCATCAACCTCGGTAAGGGCTGTGCTTCTTTTGCCTTTGCTTACCGAGAACCACACTTTCTGCCGAATCTAAACCAAGAATATAACCAAATCTATAACACCCACAATGTAGAAATAGATTGGGGACTATGGGGGCACAACCTCTCTAAAGTGATAGACAAGAACAACAAGGCTCTCTATGCTACGGTAGAGGGCAAGCGAAATGAATCCCAGCTGGATTTCACTTCCGATGCCCTTTACCAAGAAGTAGAGCACTACATCATAGACAACTTCGGTGCTGAACCCCCTATGAAGTTTGTCATCATGCCCAATGATAACCCTATAGTGAGTGATACCCCCAAGAATAAGTCACTGGGAAGTACCCCCACCAATGCTACCCCCTCGGTGAGCTATCTGGTCAATAAGCTTGCCAAGCGCTTTCCTAAGCATACTTTCTATACTTCCAGCTATATCACCACTCGGACTCCTCCCACGGAGAGATTGGCCGATAATACGGGAGTGATTATAAGCACTATCGACCTACCCAAAGGGATAGCCCTGCCCAGTGGTAAAGCTACAGAAACCTTCTATCATACCCTTTCACAATGGAAGGCTAAGACGAATGACCTATACCTATGGGACTATGCTTGTGATTTCGACGATTACTTTACCCCTTACCCTATCCTAAAGGGGTTCCAAAAGCAGTTGAAGGTATTCAAGGAGAAAGGCGTCAATGGAGTATTTGTCAATGGAAGTGGTTATGATTATAGCACCTTCGCCGATGTGCAGACCTTTGTCATCACCTCTTTGCTCATAGATGAGACCCTCTCGGTGGACGAGCTGGTTACTCGATTCTTCCGACAATACTATCCTGTATCAGGGGCAGAACTAACCGCCTATTATCTTTCCTTGGAGAATGCCCAACAGCAGCAAAGCAAACCCCTACAGCCCTATGGGAACTTTGCCCATGCTCAGGAGGCTTATCTCGATCCGGCACAGTTTGTGAGCTTCTATGATAAGCTATCTACGCTACGCTTCGATGCACAAGGGGAGGAACGCAAAGCCTTAGAGAAACTCTATGCAGCACTTAGCTTTACCCGCCTACAGCTCGCCTATAGGCAGGGATATAGTAGCTATGGCTTTGCCCAGCGCCAAGCAAATACCCTACAGCCGCGCCCAGAGGTGCAACAGTGGCTCGCTGCCTTGGCTCTTGGTGAGAAGTACAAGGAGATGGCTCGCTATCAAGAGGACGAAAAGGGTACCCTCAAGGGCTATATAGGTCAGTGGAATAGCCTGCTTGCGCAGGCGAACTTCCAAAACCTGCTCTTAGGACAGTCCTTGCAAGCACAGTGTACCTTGGACGAAGACTACCAAGACCTCTCCCCCCTTACCGATGGGGTAGAGGGCTTTCCTTTGGATTATCATATAGGCTGGGTAATCAGCTCCATAGACGATCTGAAGGTACAGCTTCCCCCCGAGGCCAAAAAAGCAAAAAAAATAGCTCTTACTTTTCTACAAGACGAAAAGGGGCGCTTCTATATGCCGACAAAAATAGAGATTTACAAAAATGATAAGCTCTACAAGACGATGCTCTCCCCCCCACAAGCAGGGGTACTCGCTCGTACTCTTACCACAGATATAGACCTGAGCGATAGTGATAAGACCCAAGTGCGTGTCTATAGGAATACAAGCCATCCACGCAACCTTTTGGCCACTTCTGAGATTCGCCTAATTCCTTAATTCCTATAACTCTTAATTTCTAAAATCCTAAAACCCTTAATTTCTGAACCTATGAGATTCTTACTGATATACCTATCCTTTACCTGTTTTTTCCTTGTCAGCTGTCGTGATGCCTCCGAGCTATACCCCCCTACCTCCATAGAGATTATGGATCCTGTGCGCCATTATTACCCAGTGGTGCAAGGGGAGAAATTTGAGATCTATATCAATATCAAGAATACAGGGAAGCATTTCCTTAAGATCACCGATGTACAGACTTCTTGTGGCTGTATGGCGGTGGATAAGAACTCCATAGGCCTTATCCGAGCAGGGGAGATAGGTACGATCAAGATAGTCAATGATAGCAAGAAAAACATAGGCTATGTAAAGCACTTTATCAAGATCTATGGCAATATCCCCGACGGAGAAGCAGAGGTAATATTTGACTATAATGTAGTCCCTGATGCTCTTTATACTCCTGATTATGAGGAGATCTATAGCAAAGAAAACAAATCCAACGAGATACGCCGACAGAAATACTATACTGATCAGTGATTTCAGTGATTTCAGTGAGCAGTGATCAGTAAGCAGTGAACAGTGAACAGTGAACAGTGAGCAGAGAGCAGTGAGCAGTGATCAGTAAGCAGTGAACAGTGAACAGTGAGCAGAGAGCAGTGAACAGCAGGCTGTAGGGGCGAATTGCAATTCGCCCTTCAGAGTAGTGCAATTCGCCCTTCAGAGAGTAGCACAATTCAATAGAGAGCAGTGCCCTGTCCTAAAATTAGCTGATGCTAATGTCTTTTTCTAACAAATCTCTTAGAGTCCTTGCTTTTTTGATAGTTTCTTCTGATAGATCAAGGGTGTCTCCTAATGAAAATAGCTGTCCTAAGGCTGTTTGTATCATCTTTATCCCTGGAACAGATATAGACAATTCTGAAAAAAGGTCATTCGAGAAGTAAGTGAGGTGTCCAATCCAGAGATTTCTTCCTATTGTAGGCACTTTATCTTCCAATTTGTCAGAAATAACCACAGCATATTGCAAATCTTGAGTTTGTTCTAAGCAGAAAATAAGTTTCTCTAAGGTATTCTCATCCAACTCTTGGGAAAAGCTATCAGAGAATTGAATCATTATAGAAGCAGGAGAACTGAACTTCTCCACCCCTTGTGAGATACTTATAGAAATATCCGCTACAGAGTGCTTGCTGATATTGCTTTGCCTTGTGCTTTCCAAAACGAATTGGACGGAGACGATGCTAAGACTCTTATCGCTAATGGAGTGAAACTCGTCGCTGAGGTGTCCAACATGGGTTGTACTCCTGAGGCTATCAAAGCTTTCCAAGATGTGAAGTTGCCTTTCGCCCCAGGTAAGGCTGTCAATGCCGGTGGGGTAGCTACTTCTGGTCTGGAAATGACTCAGAACGCCACTCACCTTTCTTGGACTTCCGAAGAGGTAGATGCTAAGCTTCACCAGATCATGGAGTCTATCCACAACGCTTGCCTCAAGTACGGACAAGAAGAAGGATATATCAACTATGTAAAAGGAGCTAATATCGCTGGATTCATGAAAGTAGCCCATGCGATGCTCGACCAAGGAGTGATTTAATAATTGAATATAGTTGTCTTCAAAAAAGAGAGGCTGTCCCGCGAAAGCAGGACAGCCTTTTTCTTATAGCTTGAGCTTAATACCTCCGTTGAACACAAAACCGTCCAAGGGAGCATAGATATCTTTGAATACGGGAGCACGTTCACTACCTGTATAGATACTTCCAAAACGGGTCTGACGTACATCCAAGAAGTTTTCAAAATTGATATAAACAGAACAATGTTTCCATAATTTCTCTACTATAAAACCTGTCATCCAGTAAGGATGCCCACGCTCTCCATCACTCAGCAGCTGTGAACTGAAATAATAGGCTTCTAACCCGATTTTCCACTTATCTTCCACTTCGTAAAACAAAATAGAGTTGGTACGGTGCTTAGCAGTAAGCAGATTGTCCGTAAAGACATCTCCCTCATGTAATTGAGTGTTGGTTAGGGTGTAACCCAAGAAAAGTTTGAAGTCTTTGTAACCTATTTTTACATTGGTTTCCAATCCTTTGGTGTGGATATGCCCTTCTATATTGGTTAGGTGATACTTCTTAGGTGATAGGTTTTCCAGCAATAGCGGATGGTCTAAGTAGGTATAGAAAAAGAGTTGATTGATACTCAGAGTCCATTCCTCTCCTAAAAGGGTCTGGTAATTAATATCAAAGTTGGCGCCATAACTCTTCTCCAACCGATTCTTTTGGCTACTCACAGGCAAGATGTTTTGATAATGAAATCGTTCGCTTTCCTCTGTGAATAAGGTAGGTGTTTTATACCCCAATCCGCCTGATATGCGGGAAGTGAGTTTCTCTGATAGGTGAAAGAGGCTGGCTAGCCTAGGAAGTACTACCCATCCATAGTCTTTGACAAAATCGGTGCGCAAACCACTTTCTATCTCCAACCATGGGGCGGTTTTCCAAGTATTTTGGGCAAATCCTCCTACAATCATCTCCTGCTCATCTCTCAAAGGGAAGGTAGTAAGAGGCTGTTCCTTAAAACGATGATCTAAAAGGGTTACTCCTATAATCCAGTCTGTTTTTTCTCTTTCCAAACCATAGAACCCTTCTGTAAAGCTGCTTAGCTGTGTTCCTGAAAAACGATAATCAGGCAGGACAATTTCTCTTTGGAAGTAGTTAATACTACTCTTTAGCTGGAATCGGGAATCCTCACTTATATGGTGGTCAAATGTTAGCTGGCCACCATAGCGATGGGTATTGTTTTCCTCAAAATAGTGATAGGCAGGGTCGGTATTGCCCCTTAAGTACTCTATATGTCCTCCTAACCGCTGCTCCACCATGGCATTTATCCCTATGTTCAGCGAGGTGTCTTCGTCAAAATAGAGGAATAGCTTGGGATTCACTACCCAGCGTTCAAAGCGAGGAATGGCAGAAAAGGGAGTGTCACTTGGTGCATAGGCTTGGTTTCTGCTATGAGAAGCAAAAAGAGTGGTACCTACATGATTGAATTTTTGTCCATAGAATGCATTCAAGTTTAATCCCTTAGCCGATGTGACGTCTATATGAAAAAGTAGCTCTCTCGCTGGGGTAGGGGTCTTAGAGATCAGATTGACCAATCCTGCTATGGCACCTCCTCCATAGAGGGTGGAGCTGGTACCCTTGATGACTTCCACCTGCTTGAGGTCCAAGGGGGGCGTTTGCAGCAAACCCAAGCCACTGGCAGCTCCAGAGTAAGCAGGGAATCCGTCCTTGAGTATCTGGGTATAGCGCCCATCCAATCCTTGGATACGAATACCTGCATTGGCACTGATTGGAGAGGTTGTCTGTACTTGTATACCAGTGCTTTCACTCAGTAGCATCCGCAAATCACTGGGGCGCATGTTGCCTTTTTCATCTAGCTCTTCAGCTGTAATAAGCTCAATACGAGTAGGCACTTTCTCTATGGTACGGCTACTACGTGTGGAGGTGATAGTCAGCCCCTCCAGCTCGGTCTCTTCTTCCTCTAATTCAAGGATAAGAGGAATATTAGTCTGGGTAATAGTGTATTCAAGGCTTCTAAATCCAATAAAGGAGAATACCAGTACCTCTCCAGAGGCTGCTTTGATAGAGAAATCTCCTTGTTCATTGGTAGTAGTGCCTCTTGGAGTATCTTTGATGCGTATGGAAACGCCCAAAAGAGGTGTTTTATCCGTTGCGGAGGTAATATGTCCGCTTATTTTTTGCTCCTGCCCATAGAAGATACTACCGCCAAAGAGAACAAAGAGCAGTATAATGATATTTTTCATGGAATTTTGTATGTAATAAATAGATAATGTTGGCACGAATTACAAAAACGCACCAGTCAAAGTAAAGTAGGGGCGAATGGCAATTCACCCTTATGTTGAAGAATTAAGCTATTTTAGGAGGAACCCAGATATTTCCCAAGTAGGAATCTATAATAATATAATAGGGGTAGGAAATCAAGTGTTTGGTTTCTATAATAGGAGAAAGTGTTTCCAAGGGCGTCTCTTCAGAGACAGGAAGAGAAAGTACCATTTGGCAGCAATTGCAGATACATAGCGGGTTGCATAGGTCTATATCACCAGAAGAATGAGAGTGAGATGCACTCATCTCAGCCGTATCATTGCCCTCATATATAGGCATATCACTACATGGCAATACCAACAATGCCACAAGATAAAGACCTAATATGAATGCAATACTTTTCAAATTCTGAGTTTTTATTTTGAGTTACTAATGCCAATCAAGAGTTGAATTTGTAGTTCTACTCTTGAAACCACTAACCACTATTTCTTCAGATAGTGGCTTACTATTCCCCAAGTGATAGCCGCCAATATGGCTGTTACTCCAGAGATAAAGAGAGCGCCCATAGCTGAGTAGCCATTGACAAACTTAAGGACTAAAAAGAGCAAAGCAAATAGTCCTAAATCAAAGATAACCGCTTGTGTTACAGTTTGTTTCTTTGCAGTTGCATTGGATAATGAATGTCCCATAGTACAAAGGATTTTATAGATAATTCTCTAGCTGCAAATTTACATATTTATCTTTAGGGGAACAAGATATTTTTTGTATTTTTGCACTTTATCAGAAATCAGTGGTCAGTCACTAATCCCTAACCCCTAAAAGAAATGGATTCTATTTTACAACAAATCGAAGCGCTCCGCAAGGAGCTCAATGAGCATAACTACAACTATTATGTGCTCGACACCCCTTCTATTTCCGACTATGAGTTCGACCAAAAGCTCAAGGCTTTACAGGATTTGGAAGCACAATACCCCCAGTACAAAGACCCCAATTCGCCTACTGTGAGAGTAGGGGGGGAGATTACCAAGAATTTCCCTACCGTAACCCACGAGTTCCGCATGTACTCCTTGGACAACTCCTATTCCAAAGAAGAGGTGGAGGAGTGGGAGAAGCGTGTTCTTAAGGGCTTAGGCACGGACAAGGTCTCTTTCGTTTGTGAGCTGAAATACGACGGGGCTTCGATAGATCTCACCTATGACCATGGGCAGCTGGTACAGGCTACCACTCGTGGCGATGGGGTGCAGGGTGATGAGATTACCGCCAATGTACGTACCATCCGCAGTGTGCCCTTGACACTCAAGGGGGACTACCCTGACCATTTCCATATTCGTGGGGAGATTATCATCCTCAAGGAAGGATTCAAGAAGATGAACGAACAGCGTATCGCTGAGGGCGAAGACCCCTATATGAACCCGCGTAATACCGCCAGTGGGAGCTTGAAACTACAGGATACCGCCGAGGTCGCCAAGCGCCCTCTCGACTGCTTGCTTTACTATGTAGTGGGCGACAATCTCCCTGTGGACAACCAGTTCGACAGTCTCCAGAAAGCACGTGACTGGGGGTTCAAGGTACCTTCTCAGTCCAAGCTATGCCACTCCACCGACGAGGTGATGGAGTTCATCAACTATTGGGATACCCGCCGCCATGACCTCCCCTATGAAACCGATGGGGTGGTGATCAAGGTCAATGACTATCAAGCACAACAGGAATTGGGCTACACTTCCAAGTCTCCTCGCTGGGCGATAGCCTATAAGTTCAAGGCCGAAGAGGTAACTACCTCTCTGGAGAGTATCTCCTATCAGGTAGGGCGTACGGGAGCGATTACCCCTGTGGCCAATCTCTCTCCAGTGCTCTTGGCAGGGACTATTGTAAAGCGCGCTTCTCTGCACAATGCAGACCAGATAGCCAAGCTCGGACTCCATATCGGCGATCAAGTATTTGTCGAAAAGGGAGGAGAGATCATCCCTAAGATTACGGGAGTAAAGCTCGAAGCACGCCACGAGCAAGCTACTCCTGTGACCTTTATCACCCATTGTCCTGAGTGTGGTAGTGAGCTGGTACGCAATGAGGGCGAGGCACAACACTATTGCCCCAATGCCTATGGCTGCCCCCCACAGATCACAGGGCGTATTCAGCACTTCATCTCTCGCAAGGCGATGAATATAGAGGGCTTGGGTTCCGAGACGGTAGAGCTGATGTTCCGTGCAGGACTCATACACAACTATGCCGACCTCTATGAGCTCAAAGCCGAGCAGATACAAAACCTCGAGCGTATGGGCACCCGCAGTGCACAGAATATAATTACAGGAATAGAAAAATCCAAGGAAGTGCCCTTCGAGAGAGTGCTCTTTGCCTTGGGGATTCGTATGGTAGGGGAGAGCGTCGCCAAGAAGTTTGCCCGTATCTATAAGACCCTCGATGCCTTCCGCACAGCCCCTTATGAGCAGCTTATCCAGATAGATGAAATCGGAGATCGTATCGCACAGAGTGTCATTGAGTTCTTTGCTGATGACAGAAATAAGGAAATCCTTGAACGCTTACAGGGCTATGGCCTACAGTTCGCCCTTAAGGAAACAGCGCAAACATCTCTTTCCGAGGCGCTGAAGGGGAAAACACTCGTAGTCTCAGGAGTCTTTGCGCGTCATTCGCGTGATGAAATCAAGGCGCTGATAGAGAGTCACGGAGGTAAGGTAGGCTCTTCCATCTCTTCCAAGACAAACTATGTGGTAGCTGGAGAGAATATGGGGCCGAGTAAGCTCGAAAAAGCGACCCAATTGGGCATCCCTATCTTATCGGAAGAAGAGTTTGAAAAAATGATTCAGTGAGTAATGTAGAGATGTAACTGATTGTTTCTAAATAAAAAAGCTGTCCGTTTTAAGGACAGCTTTTAATAATTTTATACTTCTTTTAAAAGGCAGCTGAGTATGCTGCTAAAAAGCCAAGTACAATACCAGGAAGGTTGGCAAATACAATAGGGTAATCTCTGTCTTTCTTTAGAAAACCATAAGCTACCCACAAGCTACAGTTGATTCCTGCTACAAAAGGTTGTAACCAAGGGCCTGTGGCATCACCCCATGTTTTTTGAATTTGGTCAATGTAAGCTACATACATGGCTACAGCCATAACAGCAGCTAAAATACTGAGAACACGGATGAATTTGCTTTCTCCGTTAGGTTTTTTTTCTTCAAAGTTGTCCATAAAACATTTAATTTTAAAGGTTCTAAATATGGCGCAAATGTAAAAAATAAATTTAATAATTGTCAAGAAAAGTAATAGAAATTTCATTTAACAATTAATTAACTTTACAAGAGATATGAGTAGTTTTTAATTTCGATTTAGGTATTGATTCTTTTTCATATCAATAATACCTTTCAGCGAGTTAATGGAAGGCTTTTTCAAAGGGGAATAGGTTTTTTTACCGCTTGACTTTGTAACCTACAATATAAGAGTTAGCAGCTTGCTGATATGGAGTCACAATCTTATGATGAGTGTTCTTATCCAATTAGGAATGAGGTATACTTCTATAAGGCAGGTGACCATTACAAGGAAATAAAAAGAAGCTGTCCGAAAAGTCTTATTCATGAACGGCGATTTGCAAATCGCCCCTACAACAAGATCTAAAACAACTGATTTTCAATAGAATAAAATTTTAAAATATTCATTTTAAACTTTGAAAAACAATATTTTAGACTTTTTCGGACAGCCTCTTTGATATTTTCTCCTTATGATCTGTTTTGTTTTAGGAGATTCTTTAGCATTAAAAAAATGAGGAATTATTCTACTTTAGGGTTAGCAGGAGATTCACTGAGCTGGTTTTCCTCTAAGGTATAAATATTATACCCATGTTTAGGGTCTTTCTCAGGAACCCACTCCTTGCCATTGAGAAGCACTTTATTAATTTGTGGAGTATTGCAGCAGTTAGGTATGCTTTTGAATTGTCCTGTAATGGTAATCTTTGCAGTTTTGAGGTCTGTAGTTTTAAGGTCATAGGTTTCACTTCTTTCTATCAATGACCTCTCAAGATCGTAAATTACAGCGAACTCGAAAATGACTGCGCTATCAAACCTCTTAAAGTCCCTAAGTTCTACTTTTTCATTTCCAACATTAGTTATTTTTGTGAGAGAGAACTTTGGTGTAAAATCCTCATTTACAAGATTTTTATTTACTTTGAGATAGAAATATTTGAAGGGTGCCCCACAACATTCATTGATTTCTTTCTCTTTATTATCCTTATGGCAACTTAAGAGAGTTGCTATAGCCAGTAGAAAGTATAAATATTTTTTCATGATCAAATAGAATTAATTAAACTCTCCTTCAAGTTGGCAGGTAAGAAGCCCTAAAGTCAACACAAAGAGTAAAAATCAACTTATAGTATTAATGATTAAAATTTATCTTGGTTATTTTCTGCCTCAAAGGTATAATAAAAAAAGATAAAAAACAACATTTTGAAAAAATAACACAAAAAATCTATATATAAAAATGTTTTTGGCAAAAAAATCTTTTTGGAGTGTTTTTATAGCATATAATGAAGATAGAAGGTTAAAAATAAGGTTATGTAAACTATCGTAAAAACGAGTGTTTTTCTAAAGTAGGCTTATCTGAGCTTCTTATGAGGATAATAGGATAGGTAATCAAGGGAGATAAAAATGAGGCTGTCCGAAAAGGGCAGCCTCATAAATGGAAAAGCAATGAGCCTATGTGATTTTCTCTCAAAAAGAGACTACCATATTTTTACGCGGTCTTCTGGCTTGCGGTAGAGCTTATCGCCTTCTTTTACATCAAAAGCTTTGTACCAAGCATCTACATTGGTCAGAGGAGCAAAGGCACGAAGGTAATCAGGGGAGTGAGGGTCTACCTTTACTTGGTTGGTTATATATTGGTCGGTAGAGAGGGTACGCCATACAGAAGCCCAAGCGAGGAAGAAGCGTTGTTCCTGAGTAAAGCCACTAATTTTGCCTACAGATCCATGGTCTTTTAGATACATCTGTAGTGCATCAAAGGCAATATTTACCCCACCCAGATCAGCGATATTCTCTACATTGGTCATGGTACCATTGACAAAGATTCCCTTTACAGGTTCGTATTGGTCATATTGCTTAGCGAGAGCTTCGGTTGCTTTTTGGAAGTTTTCCTTATCGGCAGGTTCCCACCAGTTTTGTAAGTTACCATTGGCATCGAACTCAGCTCCACTGACATCAAAGCCATGGGTCATCTCATGACCGATTACCCCACCAATTCCTCCAAAATTCACAGCAGGATCTGCCTCAAAGCTGAAGAAAGGAGGTTGAAGAATTCCTGCCGGGAAAACAATCTCATTGCTCGTAGGGTCATAATAAGCATTGACAGTCTGAGGAGGAAGCACCCACTTGGTTTTATCTACTTCTTTTCCTACTTTGTCCAAGGCTTTTTGAAAAGCCCATTCTCCTACCTGTGTGATATTCTCAAATAGAGATACTTCAGGGTTCATAGTGAGTTTAGAATAATCCTCCCACTTGTCAGGATAGCCTACCTTTACAGAGAATTTGTGGAGCTTCTCCATCGCTTTTTCCTTAGTAGTATCCCCCATCCAAGTTACATTCTTGATATGCTGGGCAAAACTTTTCTTTAGATAATCTATCAGGGTAAGCATCTGATCCTTAGCTTTTTCAGGGAAGTATTTTTCCACATAGAGCTTACCGAAAGCCTCTCCAAGAATTCCGTTGATCAGTTCCAGAGCGCGCTTGTTCATAGGGCGTTGCTCCTGCTGTCCCATCAGGTATTTGTTATAGAAATTGAAAGTAAGATCATTGAGCTCTTGGGTGAGGAAGTTACTGTTGAGAGTAACCAATTTGTACCTGAGATAATCCTTAATCAGAGGTAGATTTTTCTCATTAATAAAAGTATCGTAATGCTTATAGAGACCTATTTCCGTGAGGATAACCCCATCGGTATGAACTCCCACTTTTTCAAGCAACTCAGGTAAGTTAAGATTCTTCACTAAGGTGCTTAATTCCTTTGTTGTCACAGGGTTATAGCTGAGATTTGGATTGTTCTCTTCTTCACTTGTAAGCATGTATTTGGCAATATTCTTTTCAAAGGCTACGATTTGCTTTGCTTTTTCCTGAGGAAGGGGATCCTTTAGGACTTTGAAGATATCAGCCACATAGTCTTGGTACTTGGCTAAGGCTTCGGTATTGCTTGGATTCTCCTTTTGATAGTAATCCTTACCCAACCCCAAAGCAAAATTTCCTAAATATACAGCATTCATTTTGGAGTTCTTCATATCGGCATATACACCTATAGGGCAGATATGATTTGCCCTTTTAGAGGTCATCTCTTGCAAATAGTTTTGCAAATCATTTAAGGAGTGTATTGCATCAATCTTTTGAAAATACAATTCTAAAGGCTTCAATCCGTCAGCATTACGCTTATCCCAAGAGATATATTCTTTGTAGAGGGTTTGTATTTTTTCCCCTTCACTTCCTTTGGGATATTCCTTTTGGAGAAGGTCGTCAAGGATAGAAAGACACTGCTCATCGGTTTTCTCCATAAGCATATAGAAGGAACCCCAAGCAGGTTTGTCGGCAGGAATTTTAGCAGTTTTCATCCAGCTGCCACTAACATAGTTATAGAAGTCGTCTCCAGGGCGTAGGGAAGTATCCATAGCGGAGAGTTCAAGTCCTTTTTCAGTAAATACTTTAGGGGCTTCTTCTTTGTTGGAATTACCACAAGCCACCACTAAGGAAAGGCATGCGAACCAACCCATTTTGAAGTTTATTTTTTTCATGATAGAAAAATGAAATTGAATTACCCCGCAAAGGTACGAATTATAACAGTACTATGCAAGACAAAGTATTGTTATTTTTTCACTACTTTGTAAATCCATTTGGGAATAAGGTATACTCCCATAAGGCAGGAGACCATTACAGGTGAATAGGAATGGGTAAAGTAGCTTATCAAGATATGCCATACTAACAAAAAGCTAAGACCTACAAGGTATCCCCCGAGAGCTATTCTGGTAGCTTTTTCGCTCCTTCGGCATAAAAAAGCAACAAGGGTTACTAAAGCGAGTTGCCCTATAGAAGCTCCTACAAAATATTCGGGGTGGTCATGTGCCAAATGAGCATTGTCTGAGATTCTTGGCAATTGTAACCAAGTGGGTATTTTATCCCCAAAATCAATATACCATTGCCAAAAGGATATACTCTCTTCTACTTGGTGCAAGGCATGGAGTCCTATTATCGGGAGCCATAATGATAAATACTTATTTGCTCTCATTTTCTTATTATTTCTAGGCTGTTGTAATTCATTTATAAATAAAAAAAGTAAAAGGTAAAACATTATTACCTTTTACTTTTTATCTTTTCTCTCAAAAAGAGACTACCATATTTTTACGCGGTCTTCTGGTTTGCGGTAGAGCTTATCTCCTTCTTTTACATCGAAAGCTTTGTACCAGCTATCTACGTTGGTCAGAGGAGCAAAGGCGCGGAAGTATCCTGGGGTATGGGGGTCAGTCTTCACCTGGTTGGTCATATACTGGTCGGTGGAGAGGGTACGCCATACAGTTGCCCAAGAGAGGAAGAAGCGTTGGTCTTGGTTGAAACCGCTGATATCGGCTACCGCTCCATGGTCTTTGAGATACATTTGGAGCGCATCGAAGGCGATATTCACCCCACCAAGGTCAGCGATATTTTCTCCATTGGTAAAGGTACCATTCACGAAGACACCTTTTACAGGTTCATATTTGTCAAACTGAGCAGCGAGTGCTTTGGTTACTTTATCGAAGTTCTCCTTATCGGCAGGAGTCCACCAGTTTTGTAGGTTACCATCGGCATCGAATTGGGCACCACTATCATCAAATCCGTGAGTAATCTCGTGACCAATTACCGCCCCTATTCCTCCGAAGTTCACAGCAGGATCCGCTTCAAAGCTAAAGAAAGGTGCTTGCAAAATAGCCGCAGGGAATACGATTTCGTTATAGAGCGGATTGTAGTAAGCATTCACTGTCTGTGGAGTCATCCCCCATTCGGTTTTATCTACAGGCTTACCTACCTTATCCAACTCTTCTTGGTAAGCCCACTGGGCAACTTTGAGCAAGTTATCAAAGAGAGAGGCATCGGCAGAGAGAGACATCTTAGAATAGTCCTTCCACTTGTCTGGATAACCTACTTTTACCTTGAAAGTACTGAGCTTATGGAGTGCTTTTTCTTTGGTAGCATCACTCATCCAAGTAACATTCTTGATATGCTCTGCGAAACTTTTCTTAAGGTAATCCACCAAAGTAACCATTTCTTCTTTGGCTTTAGCAGGGAAATATTTCTCTACATAGAGTTTTCCGAAAGCCTCTCCTACTACCCCATTGATAAGAGAAAGCGCACGCTTATTCATAGGGCGTTGTTCCTGCTGTCCATTGAGGTATTTGCTATAGAAGTTGAATGAAAGTTCGTCCAAAGCCCCATTGAGATATCCCGCATTGCTTGCTACTAAGTTATAACGGAGGTAATCCTTAAGTAGGGGTAAGTTCTTCTCATTGACAAACTTATCGTATTCTTTGTACAAGCGTATTTCTCCTACAATTACCTTATCGGTATTTACCCCTACTTTCTTGAGTAAGGCAGGGATATTGAGGTTCTTTACCAGCTTGGAGAGTTCCTCCATGGTTTGAGGATTGTAGCTAAGGTTCGGGTCGCGGTCTTCCTCATTGGTAAGCATAAGTTTGGCCAAGTCTTTCTCGAAAGCTACTTGTTTTTGAGCCTTTTCATCAGCGGCAGCATCGCCAAGGAGCTTGAAGATATCGGCAACAAAGATCTGATATTTGCTTATGGCTTCCGTATTGCTTTGGCTTTGTTTTTGGTAGTAGTCACGACCAAGACCTAAGCCAAAGTTGCTTAGATATACCGCATTCTGGTTGGAATCCTTCATGTCGGCATAGACTCCCCAGCCACATACAGGGTTCTCTCCCAGCGGGGTAGCCTCTTCGAGGTAAGCCTGCAAGTCAGCAAGGGTTTTGATAGCCTCTATCTTCTTTAGATAAGGTTGGAGTGGCTCCAAACCTGCCTTGTTACGGGCATCCATGTCCATATAGGTTTTGTAAATAGCTTGGATTTTTTGTCCTTCAGAGCCATCAGCATAGGATTCCTTCAGTAGGTTGTCCAAGAGGGAAAGGCACTGCTGGTCAGTTTCCTCGCGGAGCATATAGAAGGTACCCCAAGAAGGTTTGTCGGCAGGGATTTTGGCAGTTTTCATCCACCCTCCATTGACATAGTTGTAGAAATCATCTTGCGGACGTACGGAAGTATCCATAGCCGAGAGGTCAAGACCTTTGTCAGTTGTTTCTTCTTTCATGTTGTCTTTTTTAGCAGGATTGCCACAAGCCACCATTAGGGCGAGGCAAGAATACAAGTGAATTTTGTTCATATGCTATTAAGTTTTGAGTTGTTAGTTTTGAATTTTGAGTTTTCTATTAACTGAAAAGTTCTGAATGTGAACCTAATCGTTCCAATACAATTACCATTTCTTGATCATCTTGTTGCCATATTAAGGAGTAAATCTCCCTCTATATGACACTCCAAGCATCCCTGATATTGTCCTATTAACCTGTGTGGTTTCATCTTTTTAGGAATCTGAGAGACCCCTCCCTTTTCTAATAGTTTTACAACGGCTAATATCTTCTGAATTTTATCAGGTTGTTTTTTAAACTTCTTGAGTTCTTTTTTAAATATTGTGGCATAATATAATTCATATAAAAGCTCTTCTTGTTCTTCTATATCATTCATCTTCTGATAAGATTTCATTGAACAATTCTTCAGCACTTTTATGCCCCTTTATAAGCCCCTTTTTGTGCTTTTCAATCAATTTTTTTCCATCTTCTATAGCCTCTATAGTCTCTTTGTTGGGTATAGCTTTTTCTATGGGATAAGTTTTTTGGGGATCCACTACAATCATTTTAACCCTAAACTTCTCAAAAAGGGCTTGAAATAGTGGAATATCCACATTGTTAATCGTTGCTTGTATTGTTGTTGCCGTAATTTTTGTTTTAAAGAGCAAAGGTACGAAGAAATAATTAAATAAAGAAGTTAAAATACAATTATTTTTTTAATCTTTTTATCCAATCGTTGAAATGTTTCTTATTCCTCTTCTCCTGACCATCGACGATCAATTATTTCATCAAATGCTTCTTCACCAAAATACTCAAAGAAAACCTCTCCAAAGTCCTTGGTGGTAAGCTGTACTTCCCTATAGGGATTTTCCTTATCCATACCGAGGTTAATGCAACCAAGCCGGTGGAGTAGGAAATTATTGGCATATTTGTTGTACTTGAAAGTAATATATTCCTCAACAACAAATTTGTCTTTTTTGAACTCAAAGGTAAAGTACCCTCCTTTGCAGACTATCTGGTGAAGTGGATAAACCATACGAGAGAAATATCTACCTTCCCGAAGACAGGGTCCAAATGTGTGGGTATATCTGCTACATTACTATAGAAAAACTCTAAACCGGGGTATTCGTTGGAGGTATAGGGCACCCTCTTGAGGAGTTCATAGAGCTTTACCTCTATCTCTGGGCTCATAGGCTGCTCCGTGGATAGGAGGAGGGGCTTGCTTGCAGGCAAAAAACCACAAGGCTAAGAGGATAAGAGATAATCTTTTCATAAGGGTCTGTGTAGGGATAAGGTCAGCGAACGGGCACAGCTGATTGTGTGACTGTTCGCCTTTTTAATAATCATCATTCATCCATCTTTGAAAATCTGTCATCAATGAGGTAATCGAGCTGTTCTGCATAAAAGTCCTCAAATAAGATTTTTCCAAAGTCCTTGGTGGTAAGTTGTACTTCCCTTTTTGGTTCTTGTGTACCTCCACTGAGGTCTATATATCCGTAGCGATGGAGTAGGAAATTATTAGCATGCTTATCGTACTTGAAGGTGATATATAGCTCTGCGACAAATTTGTCATCCTTGAACTCTATGGTAAAGTAATTGCCTTTGCATACTATTTGGTGGAGCGGCCACTCCTTGTCGCAAAAATCGGGTGCTATCAAGAGTCTATACTTATGTATTCCCTCTCCGCTGAGCAGGATTACCACTCTTTGGTGTGCATTAGGGTCGTTTCTCTGTTCGGAGAAGACAAAGAGGTAATCCCCCTGTCCATCCTCATTAAGGTCACAGCTTGAGAGCTGTTGCTCTAAGTCATATTTCCCCATACGGACAATGCTTTCAGATAGGTCTGTAGGTTTCTCCACTTGGCATATGTCCTTGTAAGGGGTGATGATCCCCCGCCAATAGCTTATTTGGTTCTCCTCAAGAGTGCTGATTTCTTCTCTGGTAGAGGCCGAGAAAGAAGCTCCTTTGCTCCATACACCATCCTTGAGCAGATAGGTTACCTGCTTGAAAGGAACATAGATGGCCCCTTGCTCATCACTTGTCTCATTCTCTTTTTCTCCTGAAAAATATTGGTTGTCGATAGCTGAGATATATACATCAAAATAGCGAGCGATCTCCTTGGGGGAGAGCTTATGTATGGCTTGGGTAAGGTTCTCACTTAGCAAGAGGTCATCGGAAAAATATTCCAAAAGATAGGGGTTGAACGCTGCTGTTTTGGGGAGCAGAGAAATATCTATCTTTCCAAAGACAGGATCTAAATGAGAGGGTATATCTGCGACATTGGTATAGAAAAATTCATAATCGGGGTGCTCATGCGAGGTATAGGGCACCCTCTTGAGTAGCTCATAGAGCTTTTCCTCTATCTCTGGGCTCATAGGCTGCTCAGTGATAGGGGGAGTTTGCTTGCAGGCAAAAAGCCACAAGGCTAAGAGGATAAGAGATAATCTTTTCATAAGGGTTCTACGTAAGGGAGAGTTGCCTCTTAAAGAGAGGGCGAATTGCCTTTTAAAGAGAGGGCGAATTGCTATTCGCCCCTACTTTATAGGGGTTGGGGCGATAACCCTTCATCAAGGAGTCGTTCTCCATGATAAAAGGAATTGCATTGGGTTGTTCCCATTCTACATCGTAGCGGTTCATCAGGTAATCGCTTAGCTCGGTGCGGTTGGCAAAGAGGATAGCTTGGTAAGGCTCTTGGAAGGCGAGCTTTTCGATAAAAAGAAGTTTCCCTTCGAAGGGGAGGAGTACTCCCACATGGCCTACAAAGATCATATTCTCCTCAGGGGTGAGCTGAGAGTGGAAAACAACAGAGATAAGGGATGCTTTTGTAGGATCATTAGCATAGCGGAAGGCAATACCACGCGCTTGCCATGCCTTTTGCATCGCTTGCAAATGGAGGTTTATATCCTTGGTATTGGTAGTAGGCACTTCGGTGAAGAGCGCGAAGAAGTCGTTTTCCTCGGCTGGGGTAAAGAGCTTTTTAGGGGCGTTGCGCAAGGACTCACGATCTATAAAGAGTACCTCGTCTTCTGCTTTGTTGTCGAATTTTTTTCCAGTAGGGAAGGAGATCAAGTCACGCAAAAGGGTAAAGGAGGTCAAGCGACAGTTATACCCCTGAAAGGCTGGGTATTTGCTCATCCAGTCCGTTTGTATAGCGACCTGGTCATACTTAGGCAGTAGGCTGTCAATAGTGACAAAACCCTCTGGGACAAGGTTTGCCTTTGCTCCGGCTGTCTGGTTGAAGAGGGCAACACTCTCTAAGAAAGCAGCTGCGTGAGCCTGGGATATCCCTGCGGCGATAAGGGCTTGCTGCACTTTTTCTTGAGTAGGTGTATCTACTAAGTTAGAGTAGGTCAGCGTTGGTGCGGCTTTTTCTTGAGTTTCTTGTGGCGTTTCTGCCGCTGCTGTAGTGGGGGCTTTCTTCTCCTGGCAGGCTATAGCAGCCAAAGAAAGTAATGACATGAGTAAAAGTCTTTTCATGAGAACATTCTTGATTCGTTGTAAAAATATGTAAAGTATGGATAATGTAATGATTAATAACTGCCTGTCATATCCTCATCTACCACTAAAATAAAGTCGGCTTGTCCGTAAGCCTCTGAGGGTAGTTTTTTTAGATTAGATTGTGATAGAGTGCTGATAGTGAGTATCTTGAGATTAGGGTTTCGCCTACGCAGATACCAATAAATACCCTGAAAGAAGTCGGAATGATAGCTCCCATTTAGGTGTAGGAACAGACTCCCTTTCTTGTAGTGTGTCTCTATGGATTCGGCCATAGTGGCATCCTTAATAGCCTGTGCCATAGGAAGATTCTCGGGGTTGTGGCGAGCCATCTTTTTCATCTTCTCGTACTGGGAAAGGTTGCCATCATAGGGAAAGGGGAGCGATACTATCCATTTTCGCTCTGCCGAAGGAAGGGTGTCAAGAGCTTGTAATCCTTTCTTATACACGAGATTGGCATATTTCCGAGGGATATTTGTCGCTACAATAGGGAGTTTTTCTCTTTTTGCCAAATCCACCCAAGGCTTGTAATCGGTCTTATAGTTCTTCCATAGGCGTGCCAAGGTGTCCAATCCTTTTTGATCAATAGTTCCCTCAAGGTAGCCATTGAGGGCATCTTGGTTGTCTCGCTCGAACATTTCCGCTCCTAATATCAGCGAACGCTTGCCTAAGAGGTCTTTGGTGAGTTTTACCTCTAACCAATGAGCAATAGGATTGTTGTGATATTCTCCAAAGAGCACAATGTCCGCTTTCTTACTTTTTCTCAGTAGCTTCCTGTAGGAGGTTCGCTTGCCATTTTGAGTAAAAAAAGCAAAGGCCTCTTGAGAGAACCCCTCCGCACAGAGGAATATAGATAGGATAAATAAAATGTTTTTCATGCTTGACCATTTACTGTTCACCACTCACCGTTTACTTTATTTGGTTCCATTCTTGGGCGCGTGTAGGAGCGAGCTTGAGCAATACAGCACGTACTTCTTCCTTCTTGTCCAAGGGTTTCCCGCCTGAGAGTAGTTGTGAGATTTCATCGGCCTTGGCATCGAAAAAGAGTTGAGAGACAAAGCGGTTGATACGGCTATTGTTGATCTGGCTTAGCTCCAAGAGGGCAGCACCGATTTGGTTTTTCCCCTTTTGTATATCCTGAGCCATGAGGTCTAATCCCTGACGGTGATAGGTGTACAAAGCCTTGTGGAAACCGGCAAAGTCCTCAGCCAAGAGGTCGGTGACCATTTGCCAGCGATTGTTGGAACCATTCTGTTGCCAAGCACTATCGGAACTGCTTTGGGCATTGAGCACCACCGCAAGAGCTTGTTCAAAGTAAGGGTTTCCTCCGTTGGGGGCAAAGGTATCAGCATCCAAGCCTATGATAATCAAGGCATAATAGGCGATGATAGAGGAGAGATTGGAAGTGAAAGTATTAGGGTTGAAGTAGATCGGTTCGTTTTCCAAATAGGAAAAAGTGATATCTTTCTCTTGGTAGTTGATCAGCGGGCTGGGGTAGGTGCTGCCATATACAGGGCGGGAAGCCTGTACCTGTAGGTCGGCCTTGAAGTTGTTATTCTCATAGGAGGAGAGGGTCAGCACAAAAGAGCAGTTGATACGCTCATTCTCTCTGGCTTTGATATCCGTCCATTGGGTTTTATTGACAAATTCCTGTAGGGCACGCTGTAGTGTTACAAAAGCCCGCTGGTTGGTTTGGTTGATACGCTGGGTATTGACAGTCACACGGCAGGAAAGCTCTTGTGCATTTGCCGTCATTGTGAATATAAGTAAGCAGAGTAAGATAAGTTTTCTCATAAGGATAAAATTTAAAAATTATTTCTTGGTCTCTCTCAAGAGTTGCTCATGGATAGCCTTGAGGATCTCCTCAGCGATAGAGGTCTTGGACTGTAGAGGGAAGGGGATTTCTTTGCCTTGTGCGGTGATAAAGGTCACCTGGTTAGTATCGCCAGAGAATCCAGCCCCCTTGTCTCTAAGCGAATTAAGCACGATAGCATCTAAGTTCTTACGAGAGAGCTTACCTCGGGCATTCTTCAGCTCATTCTCTGTTTCTAAGGCGAATCCCACCAAGAGCTGTTGCTGCTTACTCTTGCCTAAGGAAGCCAAGATATCTTGTGTCTTGACCAGAGTTAGGGTCAGTGTATCAGTTTTTTTCTTGATCTTCTCGGGGGCCTGCTCTTGAGGCTTATAGTCAGCCACAGCCGCCGCCAATATGGCGATATCGGTATGGGAAAAGGCAGTAGTGGTAGCCTCATACATCTGAGCAGCACTCACTACTGAGACCACCCTTACACGAGGATCTATCTCATGGGGAGGGGTAGGGCCTAAGACCAAGGTAACTTCGGCACCCATACTGGCGGCGACATTCGCCAAAGCTACTCCCATCTTGCCTGAAGAAAAATTGCCTATAAAGCGCACGGGGTCTATCATTTCATAGGTAGGTCCAGCGGTAATAAGGATTTTTTTTCCTTGGAAAAGGTGCTTTTCTTTCCAGAAAAACTCAGAAAGGACTCTTGCTATTGTCTCGGGTTCCGCCATGCGTCCCTTGCCCACCAGACCGCTGGCTAACTCTCCATGCTCACTGGGTATCAGATGATTGCCATAAGAGGTCAAGAGGTCGATATTGTGCTGGGTGGTGGGGTGCTCATACATATCCAAGTCCATCGCAGGAGCGAAGAAGACAGGACACTTGGCCGAGAGGTAGGTCGCCAAAAGCAAGTTGTCACAGCCTCCTGTAGCCATCTTGGCTAAGGTATTGGCAGTGGCTGGGGCGATGAGCATTACATCTGCCCACTGGGCAAGCTCCACATGGTTGTTCCACTGCGTGTCACTTGTCTTGAAATCGGTGTATACCTTCTCTTTCGAGACTACCGAAAGTGTCAGCGGTGTCACAAAATCATGGGCAGCTTGAGTCATAATAACCTTAACGCTTGCCTGTTCTTTGACAAGCAAGCGTATGAGGTGCGGGAGCTTGTAGGCAGCAATACCGCCACAGACTCCTATAAGTATTTTTTTTCCCTTAAGCGAGGGAAGAATATTCATGATTGTTTTTCTCATCTGTATAACGATAATATATCTCCCCATCGAGCCATTCCTTTACAGCAATAGCCTGTGGCTTAGGAAGTTTTTCGTAGAACTTGGAGACTTCTATCTGTTCCTTGTTCTCAAAAACTTCTTCTAAACTATCATTATTAATGGCGAATTCCTCCAATTTTTCTTCCAATTCGTGCTTAATTTCTGCATTGATCTGTGAAGCACGCTTGGCTATGATGGAAATAGCTTCATAGATGTTCCCAGTCTGAGCATCTATCTTGTTTTTGTCATAGGTAATAGTGCTTTGTGGTGCATCTATGCGTTTCAAATTTATCATAATTCACTTATTTTCTTTAAAATATCTTGATACATTCTGTTTGCCTTTGTCATAAAGTTGGACTCAGGGTAGGTACGTGAGAATAGTTCGTAATAGCTTTTGGCTTCCTCAAAGCGTTGTTTTTCCTTACTCTTGATACTGTTTTTGGCCAGTTCATAGGCGGAGTGTAGGCGGTAGTACATCGCTTCTTCGCGGAAAGTAGAACCAGGGTTCTCTACCAAGAAGTTGTCAAAGGACTTGATTGCGGCCTGATAGTCGCGAATCTTGTCATATCCTTTGGCAATCTCAAAACTCTTGTGCTGAAGCTTGTTCAGTAGTTCCAAGACCATATTGTTCGCTTCTCTGAGATAGGCACCATTGGGGTATCTATCAATATACTCTTGTAGCTGGTCGAGAGCTTTGTAGGTAGCATCCTGATCTAAGCTGTACTTAGGAGACTCCAAAAAATTACACTTCCCCTGCAGGAACAAGACTTCTTCAGCCTTTTCACTACGGGGATAATTCTTTAGAAATCGCTCATACTGATACCCTGCCAATAGATATTTCTTTCGCTTATAGAAACTATCGGCATACATGTACAAAGCGTCTTCTCCTTGGGGACGACCGATATAGTAGCCCACCACCTTCTCCCAAAGTCGCATACTACGATTGTAGTCTCCCTTATCGTAGAGCGCTTTGGCAACTTTGTATTTTAGTTCGTAATCGTCTGATTTTAAAGCCTTTTGGTATTCACCACAGTTCGAAAAAGCAAACGAAAGAACCACTATAAAAGCAAGTACTTTTCCTTTCATATTCATTGGGCAAAGATACGCATTTTTTTGTAATTGTCAATGATTAATTGTTAATTGTTAATTGTCAATTGTTAATCACTCCTATTTGGTAAGTTCCACAATAGGCTAAGACGCAATAAACTCACATCTCTACCCTCGGTAGAGACGCCATTTATTGCGTCTTAATCCATTGATCATTGATCATGAAACATTAATCATTGATCATTGATTATTGATTATTTGTTAGGTGTATTTTTTAGAATTTCCAAAAGATATTTCCAGAATTTCTGTACGGAGGAGATACATACTCTTTCGATAGGAGAGTGGGCTCCGAGGATGGTAGGTCCGAAGCTGATCATATCGATATGTGAGAAGTGCTCCCCTAGAAGACCACATTCCAATCCAGCGTGGATAGCAGCTACTTTTGGTTTCTCTTGGAACATACGTTCATATATATCTGTGAGCACATGCAAGATAGGAGAATCTGCATTAGGTTCCCAAGCAGGGTATGATCCGGAGAATTCTACTCGGTATCCAGCCAATTCGAATGCCGCTTGCAAGCTAGTAGCCAAGTCATGCTTGCTACTGTCCACAGAAGAACGAGTCATACACAAGATAGCGATTTTACCGTTTTCTACTTTTACATTAGCGATGTTGTTGCTGGCCTCTACCAAGCCCTCTACGCTGCGGCTCATAGCATATACACCAGAGTGAGCCGTAGCTACCGCTCTAACAAAGGCTAGTTGAGACTTCACATCCATTACTTTGCTAGGAGCAGTTGTTTCCTTGAAGGTGATAGAAAGATCCACTTCTACTGGGTGCAATTCTTTCTTGATAAGAGCTGCATTTTCTGCAAATTCTTTCTCAAAAGCAGCTTTGTGCTCAGCAGGAACCACTACAAGAGCTTCACTCTCACGAGGAATAGCATTTCGCAAACCTCCACCATGCAATTGGCTGATGCGTAGGCCATATTTTTCATATTGACCGAGTAATAGGCGGTTCATAACTTTGTTAGCGTTACCGCGCCCCATATGGATATTCTGTCCACTGTGACCTCCCATTAGGCCGGTTACGCTAAGCTGGTAAGCTACTACCCCACTAGGGGTCGCTTCCTCTGTATAGTCGTGGTAAGCGGAAACGTCCACTGCACCAGCACAGCCTATGATTATCTCGTCATCTTCTTCTGTATCTAGGTTTAGGAGGATCTCTCCTGTAAGAGCTTTAGGGCTAAGCTCTTTAGCTCCTGTCATACCTGTCTCTTCGTCGGTGGTGAAGAGCGCTTCTATGGCAGGGTGTGCGATAGTCTTGCTCTCAAGGATGGCCATGATGGCAGCTACTCCCAGACCATTGTCTGCCCCGAGGGTAGTACCTTTGGCACGTACCCAGTCGCCATCTATATAGGTTTCTATTCCTTGGGTATCGAAGTCGAATACAGTGTCATTGTTCTTCTGACATACCATATCCAAGTGTGACTGCAGAATGATTGTTTTTTTGTTTTCCAAACCAGCGGTAGCAGGTTTTCGGATAATCACATTTCCTATAGCATCGGAAGTAGTCTCTAGGCCTAATTTCTTACCGAAATCCACCATGAAGGCAGTGATTTTTTGTTCTTTTTTAGAGGGACGTGGCACCCCGTTGATGTCCGCAAAGCGATTCCATACCTCTTTGGGTTCTAATTCTCTAATGCTTGTACTCATTATAAAATAGATTGATAGTTAATACTTAACAAACTTAAAAGCCTACTCTTAAAAAGAAAAGGCACGCAAAGTTACGAATTTTTATTCAATTGGCATACAATAAAAGGGTATTTTTTATCTCCTGTAGAATACGCTCGGCAAGATGCTCAGGGGAGATAACTTTCACATGTGAGCCATAGGAAAGGATTTCTTTTATAAAGTCAGGGGTGATCTTGATCTGTAGGGAGAGGATAATTTCCTCAGGGAGATTTTCGAGAAAGACTTGGGAGCGGTGCAGTGGCATGGCTCTGAGGTATTCGGCAGGATTCGGTGTGAAAAAAGAATCCCTTTCGTTTCTCCTGAACGAGAGGACGACCTTCTCGGCTTTGGTGCGGTCGTTATCCACCCATACTCCAAAACTATCATCAAAGAAACGTTCAATCCCCCGAGGTGGGGCATACATACGCTTAATATCCTTGTCCTCAATAGAGCTAATACGGTCAAGACCAAACACTCTAAGCGCTTTTTTCTCCACATCCATCGCTAGTACATACCATCTGTGTTCGGATTCCTTTAGCAAATAAGGTTCTATAGTGCGTACTTGTACCTCTTTGCTTCCCCAAAACTTGTAATAGTGCAATTGTAGCTGCTTTTTTTGCTTGATAGCCTGCAATAAAGTAGACAGGTGTTGGGTGCCTGCTGGGTAGGCGGTATCCTTGGGGCGACGATGGTCAAAAGCAATGATCTTGGACAGATTCCCATGGTTCTGCAGGGCTCTGAATACATCGAATGCTTCAAAAAGATTCTGAGCATAGAGGTCATTATCCTCCACAATTTCATATTTCTTAATGGATTTGTTGTATTGAATGTCAATATGATAGATATCTCTAATATCTTTTATATCCCGCTGTAGAGTACGTTTGCTAAAAGGCTTTACTTCTGTATATTCTCCACTATAGGCTAAATCATCTTCAAAATCCTCAAGCGAATGAGGGGCAGTGCGTAGGCGTTCTATAAGAAAACGGTGCCTGAGAAAGTTATTGACTAAGCTCATTTAATTTTTTTTGCAAAGATAAAACTTTTTTCTCAGAGCGACAAGTTTTGGCGCGATAAGTAAAGACCTTTGCGCCATAAAAAATAAATGATATGAATATAGCCATTGTTGGGGGACGCGATTTCAGCGATTATACCCTATTGAAAGAAAGACTTTCAAGGTACATTTCTATATACGGAGTACCTGAAAACATTGTATCGGGGGGTGCTAAAGGAGCCGATACCCTTGCGGCACAATTTGCTGCTGAGATGGGCATTCCGCTGCTTGTTTTCAAGCCTGATTACCAAAAATATGGACGTGGGGCTACCCTTGTGCGTAACACTCAAATCATTGAAAACGCCGATGTGGTATTTGCCTTTTGGGACGGACAATCAAAAGGTACCAAAGATAGCATTACTAAAGCGAAAAAACTACAAAAAGAATTACATATCATATCCTACGGAGAGAAAATAGAGGAGGATTAAAAAAAGTAAGGCAAAAGGGCGTTAGTATAAAAATAATTTCGTATCTTTGTCAGCAAATTAATAAAATTTATACAAAAGGCAGACGATACAAAATTAGGTAATATATAAACGTTTCGCTTTTATTTTCTAGCTCGAAATACGACCAATATTAAAAAGTGTAGGAAAGTAAAGTGGAAGCGCTTGCATATAGCGGGCGTTCCTTTTGCTTTACACTTGCCTTTGGTCGGGCTTCGAGCTAAGCAAAACGGGATGCCCGTTACTTTTTATAATGTGCTTTTCTTGATTTATATATAGCTAATAGTTTGTATTTTTAATTATCGTAACAAAATAACTATCTTAACAAAATAAATTATGAATTTATTAAGCAATGCTCAAAAACAACTTAGAGAAATTACGATTAAAGATATTAAAGATCTTTTAAAAAGCAATTATCCTAATGAGTATTCAAAAATGCTTATTGATAATAATGCTATTATTAAGCGAAAGGACTATTATATTTCTCATTTAGAATATACAAGCGCAAAAAGAAAGTTTAATTTGCTTCTATTTCCTTTATTTGAGGAATTCCAAAATAAATTTCGAATATTTACAGATGAAATAAATCATTTTCATGAACAAGCTATTGTTAGAGATGAAACTCTTATTGAGTTTTTTAGGGGAATGGATCATGTAAAGATTGAAGAACAAGATGTCAGTACTTCTTTAGATTTATCTTTATTTCCTTTTGATATGGTGGGAGATAGTTTTGCAAAGAAACAGCCTATTTTCTTTTTTCCAAAACAGACTTTTGAGAAAGCCTGTCCTGATTGTAAAGGGTATAGATATATTACATGTACAAACCAAGAATGTAAAGGGCTACATGAATGGAAATGTGATGAATGTAAAGGAAGTGGGCAGGAAACTTGTTCAAGATGTGATGGTAGAGGTAGAAATCGTTGCTCAAAATGTGGAGGAAAGGGAGAGGTAGAAAGAGAAGAGTCTAGAAATGGTAGAATTGTTAAAATAAAAGAGAAGTGTACCAAATGTACAGGTAAGGGAGAAACCAATTGTTCTAAGTGTAAATCATCAGGAAAAGTTACTTGCGGTAAATGTAAAGGAAAAGGTATTATTACTTGTAAGTATTGTTATGGGGATCCTCAAAGAAAAGGTATGATTGATTGCCCTCATTGTCATACAGCAGGATATATAGCACAAATAAAGTACTTGACAACTCAGGTAGAAAAACAAAAATCAGAATTATCCATAGAAGTGGGGGATAAAACGGTCTCCATAAAAAAGAAAAATGTCCAGAAATATTATATTTCGAATGTCTCGAATGAATTGATTTATGAAAACATCAATGGAGAAATAAAGGACTATACAGATAATATTAGTAGGAATTTGTTAGAAAAATATCAAGAGAACTTAAAACTATCAAAGATAAACTATCCACTCTTACTAAAAGCTGCTATAAGTTATCAGATAATTCCTGTGGTTAAGATAGAGTATAAACATTTTTTAACGAATAAAACTCATAGTCTTATAATAGTTAATTTTTGGGATAATCCTGAATTGATAATGACAAGTGATGCAGAAAAACTTTCTATAGGGATAGGTAGTACTTTTAGATATATCAGTAATACATTTTCAAAATGGTTTAATACACAGGGGTATAAAGAGAAGGAAGATAAGCGAAAAGAAATCAAATTGATGATATATTTAATAAAAATAGATGGAATTATTGCTGAAGAAGAAAAGCAATTTTTTTCGAAAGAAATAACTTCTTTATCCATTTTTACAAATTCAGAAAAGAAGGAATTTTTTAATCTTATGAATGCTACAATTCTACCAGAATTAACAAAAGAAGATGTAGAGTTTAGCAGTGAGGAAATTAAACAAGAAGTGTTAAAGAAGCTAGAGGAAATAGCGAATGTTGATGGATCATTTGATACTTCTGAGAAAATACTAATTGAAAAGATTAGAAGTTTGTAGTTTATATGGAGAAATACTGATAATAACGGCCATGTTACTCTATAAAAAACACAATTCTCGAAAAAGAATTACTACATAATGAAAAGTAGAAAAGGGAAGCCGAAAACCATTTAGAGTAGGCGATATTTTAAACACAATATTTATGAGTTTAATGGTAATTTTCAAAAATGAAGTGGTTCGCATTTGTCCAAACAATGCGAAGAAAATCGAGTATTCTAAGAACAATGGAGTTTCTTGGATAGAACATAGCTGAAAAAGGAATTGGTAATTTTAAAAGTTGTTTTTATATTATTGTGAAATAAATAGAATACTATATAATTAATTTAAATAAATATTTATGTCTGGTTTTCAATCACCTATTACCATAGGTAATGCTATGGAAAAGATTAAAAGAAATGAATTTTTATTACCTGCTTTTCAAAGAGAATTTGTATGGAAATCAGGACAAATAGAAACTTTGTTTAATTCTCTTATGAAAGAGTATCCTATTAGTTCTATGCTCTTTTGGAAAGTAAGAGGAGATACTAAGAAAAATTTTAAATTTTATAAGTTCTTAGATCAATATCGTGAATGGTTTAAAATTCATAATGAACATATAAGTTCAGATGCTATAAATGATTTTTATGCTGTTTTGGATGGTCAACAACGATTAACATCTCTGTATATAGGACTTTGTGGAAGTTATGCTTATAAAGAGTATAGGAAAGCTTGGATAGATTCAGAAGCTAATTTACCTTCTCGTATTCTTTATCTCAATATCTCAGCTTCTAGTATAGAAAAAGAAGAGTATAAATTTGAATTTTTAAGAGTGAAAGATACAGAGAGAAAAGATATTTATGTGGACAGTGAAGGTAGTAAATGGTTTAGAGTAGGGTATATACTATCCTTACATAATAACTCAAAAAAATATGATATTGATGATTTTTGTGAAGAAAACAATATAGAAAAGGAAGGGAAAAAAATACTCAAGCAATTAGAAAAAGTAATCTTTACAATTCCTAATATTAATTATTATGAAGAAGATGAACAGACTCCTGATAAGGCTGTAAATATTTTTATTAGAATTAACTCAGGAGGGACATATCTTAGTTTTTCTGATATTTTGATGTCTATTGCGGTTGCTAATTGGAAGAATATAGATGCACGAACAGAAATACATCAATTAGTAGATAACATAAGAGCAAAAGGTTATACAATTGATAAAGATTATATTCTAAAGGCTTTTTTATATCTATATCATAAAGATATTAGGTTCCAAATAAATAGTTTTAATAATGAATTTATTGAGAGAATAGAGGCTAATTGGAATGATATACGAGATGCTATAATAAGCCTTTTTGATTTAATAAAATCCTTTGGACTGATTGACTATACATTAACAGCTAAGAACGCAACACTTCCTATTCTTTATTATATTTATCATAGAAATATTTATAGAGGTTATAGTGACAAAGTTGCCTTTCAAGATGAGCGTAAAACTATAAAAAAATGGTTGTTAACAATTTTGGTAAGACAAATATTTAGTAGCCAAACGGATAGTGTGCTTTCTCAGTCAAGAAGAGGTTTTACTATAGATATAGAAAAAGAGAAAATAGATGAAAATATATCCTCTTTTCCTTTTGATAAAATAAACGATGAAATTAAAAAATTTTCTGATATAAGTGAAGATAATATAGAAGAATTATTACTTAATCAAAAGGATAAACAATATACATTTTCTATTTTAGCTTTGTTATATCCAAATCTAGATTATAAGAACAATAATTTCCATCAAGACCATTTGCATCCAGCTTCTAAATATGATTCTTTATCTCAGGACGATAAAGATAAATATGGTTGGAATATTTATAACTCCATTCTAAATCTACAAATGCTTGGAGCTAATGAGAATGAGTCAAAGAATAATTCTGATCTGAAAGATTGGGTTAATAGAGAGGTAAAAGATAAAGGAGATAGCTATAGAGATTCTTTTTTAGAAGATCATATTATTCCAGATGTTGATCTTGATATAAATAATTTTTCTGTTTTTGTAGAAGCAAGAAAAAATATTTTAGTGAATAAGCTAAAGAAATTATTGAGTCAATAAACTAAAAATTCCCCTAACTCCTCTACGAAGTTAGGGGAATTTTCATTATCTTTGCCCCATACTCAAATAAGTGAGGGCTCAATCTCACTGGTCATTGGAATAACTATGAACATAAAGAATTTTTTCAGCACAATAATAAAAAAACAACTCAATATAGATGTGAGCGATTCAGGGCTGCTTATTAATAACGAACTTTTGTTGGAGTTTTCCATAGCTCGACTTACAGAAGTATTTGGCAAGCCTCGGATCACTTCTATAACCAATGAGGAATCTCCGTATAAGGCTATGTATCTGTGGGATGGCTTAGGTATCTATGCCTTTGAGAAAAAGGATGAAACGCTTTCCACCCTTGCCTTTAGAGTGGTGGATGATAAGCAGTGGCAAGCTAGGGTTACCTTTGATTACTTTGCCCTGCGCCCTAAGGGACTCTTTACGGGAGACTTTACCATAGCAGGGAAAGCTCCTTTGTCCTATATCTCCAAGGAGCGATGTGCAGATCCTTTTGGACTTGATGTAGCGTTGGATACTTGGACTGTTAGCTGTGTCTATACCGAAAAGCTAAGTGAGGCACTTGAAGATCTTTCTAAGAAAGCAATAGTAAAGCGTGTCGCACAAGAGGCAATGCCTTTCCGTGATTATGAGCTGAGCTACACCCCTAAGAAAGGGAACGGGGATAAGGAAAAAGACCCCAACAAATGGAAGGTTTCGTTACCAGAGGAAAAATGCTTACAGTTTAAGAGCTTTAATTTTAAGTTGGCCGTTGTACAGGAGCTGATGTATGTCCAAGAGGTGCTAAAACCCAAGTTTGACGTATATGATTTCTGTGAAAACTATACCAAGCGAGACATAGACCCCGAGGAGTATTACTTTGAAATCATTCCGGAGGTAAAGAAATGGTTCCAAGACTTGCCGATTGCTGCTTCTTTGGCTTCTTTGGTGACAGAATTGTACTTTGATGGAGGCAATGAGATCTATGCCCAACTGATACCCTTTTGGGATGGAGAGAGCGATGACTTTGATATAGAATCCCTTACAGAAGAGGATATCTGCCAGTTCCCTAATCTAAAAACGATAGGTGGCACCGCTATTCTTATGTCCGAGAAGGTAAAAAACTTCTGTAAAGAAAAAGGGATATCATTGGCTAATTAGCCAATGAGCTAATAAACTTATTGATAATTAATAATTAACAACTGATGCGTACACTTGTTATTGGTGATATACATGGGGCTTATTACCCTCTGCTTCAGGTGATGGAGCGGGCTGGGGTTACTCCCGACGACCTACTGATCTTCTTGGGCGACTATGCCGATAGGGGCGCCGATACCCCCAAGGTACTCGACTACCTTATCGCCCTACAAGACACCCATCGGGTGATCTATCTCAGGGGCAACCACGATGTCTTGTGTTGTGATTTCCTCTTGGGCAAACCCATGTCCCCTCTCTGGCGTTCTCATGGGGGCAAGGCTACCGAAGAGGCGTATAAGGACTATACCAAGGAGGACAAACAGCCGCATATCGACTTCCTCCAGTCACTGAGGAACTACCTTTTGGATGGACAAAATCGTCTTTTCCTACATGCAGGCTTTACAGATAGGGGAGGGGTAGCGCACGAGTTTTTTACGGAAAATTTCTATTGGGATAGAACCCTATGGGAATTAGCCCTTGCTACCCCTGAAGATATGCCTCTCTCGGATCCATATTATCCTAAGCGACTTAGCCTATACAAGGAAATCTATATAGGGCATACTCCTACCCTTAACTATGGCTCAGTCCAACCTATGTGTCGCCACCATATATGGAACCTCGATACAGGGGCGGGCTTCATTGGGCGTGTAACCCTTATGGATATAGAGACCAAAGAGTATTGGCAGAGCGACCCCGTAGTAGAGATGCAATAAATTGCGTCTTAATTCGTAGATTTTTAATTTATATTGTCTTAGAAAAACAGCAAAACAGGCAAGAGAAATCATATCTCTTGCCTGTTTTGTTATTATTGTTATCTCAGACTTAGTTCTTTCTTGAAAGGAGAATCCTCAGTACATACCAGAATAGAAGCATGACAGAGGCAAATAGTTGTAGGGCGGCACCTACATATTGGTCGGTAGTGTATTCATTTTTGATAGCATAAGTCTCATAGAGAATACCTCCGGCGGCCAATACCACCATTCCTATAGAAAACCAAAGACCAAGCTCAAACCCAAAGAGGGCACCAGCTACGATAAGCCCTAAGGAGAGAAAACCGCCTATGATAACCACACTTCTAAGGAAAGAAAAGTCCAAACGTGTCATGAAAACCACCGCAGTAAGCCCCGCAAAAAGCGAAAGGGTGATAATTGCTGCTTGCCAAAGCACCTCTGTACCTACGTAAGCCAACGCCATATAGATCAGTGGAAGGAAGATGATCGACTCCAAAAGCACATAGAATCCCAAGCCTAAGTATTGGGTATTCTTATTCAGCGAGTGAGACCATTTGGCGGCCATAACAGACCCCAACCAGAATCCGCCTATGATCAAAAGCCAAATAAATCTTCCGCCGAACATCGCCTCGATAAGCTCCACTGGAACCAAGCGCAACAAAGCTGTTTCCACGAGGATAAACGCCAAAATAGCCAAGGCTACATGGGTGTAGGTCTTGCGGTAGAATGCTGCTCTCTCACTACTTGTAGAATAAGCAACTAATTCATTATCCCTTTGATAATGACTCTCATAGTTGCCTCTGTTGTAACCAGAATTATAATTTGTCTCCATAAATGATAAGGTTATTTTTAAAGCGCAAAAATACAAAAATATTTCTTAATAATCAATGATTAATGATAAATAATCAATGATTAATGACAACCACTCACTGCTTTCTAATAATTAACAATTAGCCTTTGACAATTAACAATTAAAAATTGTATATTTGCCCTTTCATTTAAGATCTAAGACCTAGTCCCTAACTTTATGATTAGTAGCATACATATAGAAGGATTTAAATCTATTAGAGAGATGACGCTTACATTGCGACCTATTAATATACTCATAGGGGCGAATGGGGCTGGAAAATCGAACTTTATCTCTTTTTTTAAATTCTTAAATAGTCTCTATGAAAAGCGTTTGGAAAATTATTCCCTTAGGAAAGGAGTAGAAAACCTACTATATTTTGGAAGTAAGACAACCCCATACATTTATTTTAAGATAGTTTTTAGTAATACCAATGCCTATGAATGTAAGCTATCACCCTCAGTAGAAGGTACTCTTTTTATTGATTATGAGAATATCTTTTTCAATAGTGAAAAAGGATCTCTTTACCAATATAAAGACACTTGGTTCTCGAGAAAATTAAGTGCCAATAAAAAAGAAAGTGTTTTAAAGGATAATCAACAAAGTATGGTACAATATGTAAGTACTTATATGGAATCCTTTAAAAATTATCATTTTCATGACACCAGTGAAAATGCTCCTTTGCGTAAGCCTTCCTCTCTTACGGATAATATTACCCTACGAGAGGATGGTGGGAATTTGGCTTCCTTTTTGTATTACCTACAAGAGAAACATCCTTCCTATTTCAGTCAGATAGAGGCCGTTATAAGAATGATAGCCCCTTATTTTGAGAGATTTGATCTACATCCAGATAGGTTCAATGATACTGTTATTAAGTTGGAATGGCTCACCGAACAACACCCTGATATTCCACTTAATAGTACTCATCTCTCTGATGGTACTTTGCGCTTTATGGCTTTGGCGACGCTGCTTATGCAACCTTTTCCTCCTGAGGTGATTATTATTGACGAACCTGAGTTAGGGCTGCATCCCTTTGCTATCAATGTATTAGCAGGGCTTATCCGCAAGGCCTCTGCCAAAAGTCAGGTGATTATTTCTACTCAGTCGGTAGCTCTCGTTTCCAATTTTGATGTAGCAGATATTATTACTGTAGATAGGAGGGATAACCAGTCGGTATTCAGTACCTTGGATACAGATAAGCTTTCTCATTGGATAGAGGATTTTTCCTTAGGAGAGTTGTGGGAAAAGAGTATTATTAACGGACAACCTTACTGATGATGAAAAGAATCCATTGTATTGTAGAAGGACAAACAGAGCGTACTGTCTTTACAAACATCTTAGCGCCTTATATCTTTTCTAAAACAGGTAGTTACATCTCTTTTAGTACATTAAAGTGTACAGGGGGTGGCATTACAAATTATTCTAAGCTATTTGTAGAGCTGAGAAATCATCTAAGAGATAAGGAAAAAGTACTTACCACATTCTTTGACTATTATGGTATTTTGGAAAGTCATCATTTCCCTAATTACCAAGAAGCTAAACAGAAACAGTCAGATCCCACAAAAGGGGTACAGCTCTTAGAACAAGGAATGATAGAGGATCTAAAAAGCAAAGGAATTGAGGTTAATAACTTTATTCCCTACATACAACTACATGAGTTTGAAGCCTTGCTTTTTTCTTCGGTAGAAGGTTTCTCTCTATTCAACAACCCCTCTATAGAAGCCGATATACGTAATGTTATTGCACATTATGAGAATCCAGAGAATATTAATGATAGTCCCCAGACAGCTCCTTCCAAACGGATTATTGCTATTTTTGAAAAACAAGGTTTGCGATATGAAAAGATTATTGATGGGAACAACATCGCTACCAGAATAGGAATAGAAACCCTTATGGAACGTTGTCCCCGTTTTAGAAATTGGATACAACTCTTAATCGCTAAATCCTTATAAATCAAAACTTAAAATTCAGAACTCAGAACTCAAATGGACACTATCCTACACAACCTTCAGCACGTACAAGCACGTATCGATAAGGCCTGTCAGGCTGCTGGCCGCGACCCTAAAGAGGTCAAGCTCCTACTGGCTACCAAGACTGTTACTCCTGAGCGCATCCAGCAGGCACTTGCTGCCGGCTATACTCTTATTGCCGAAAATAAGGTGCAGGAACTCAAAGAAAAATACGAGGCGCTCAAGGCGACCCCGCATACCAACCACTTCATAGGACACCTACAGACCAATAAGATCAAGGATATCCTCAAGTATGACGTTAGCTGTGTCGAGTCTTTGGATCGCTACGACTTAGCCGAGAAGCTCCACCAAAAGCTCTCTCAGGCAGGAAGAGAGATGGACGTATTTATACAAGTGAATACCTCTGGCGAAGAGAGCAAGTTCGGCGTGGCTCCTGAGGAGGCCTTAGCGCTTACCCAGCAAGTGGCACAGCTGCCTACCCTCCATATCCGTGGGCTGATGACCATTGGCCTTTTCAGTGCGGAAGAGGACAAGGTGCGCAAGTGCTTCCAGCTACTCAAGAGCATCCAACAACAGATCTTTGCCCTGAACCTCCCCGATGTACAGCCTTATGAACTCTCCATGGGTATGAGCGGCGACTTGGAAGTTGCCATTGCCGAAGGAGCTACCATCGTAAGGGTGGGAACTGCAATTTTTGGTCAGCGTATCTATCCGGATAGTTATTACTGGAACGAGCAAAAAGCCTAACCCTTGCCGCCTATGTACTATACCGATGTAGCCCTTCCGCTACCCCTACGCCAAGCCTTTACCTATGAGGTCAATCCCGAACAAGCGGATTTCCTCAGGGCAGGAATGCGCGTGGTGGTGCCTTTTGGCAAAGCCAAAATATATACGGGGGTGGTCATCCGTGTACATCAGCACAAACCGTCCTATCCTACCAAGCCCATTGAGTTTATTCTCGATGAGCAGCCCATGCTCTCTTACAGACAGCTACAACTCTTCTCATGGATAAGTACCTACTACCTCTCCACCTTCGGCGAAGTGCTCAAGATGGGCATGCCTTCTTCCTTGCTCTTAGAGAGTGAAACCATAGTGGAGAAGACCTCTACGCCAATCACTGTCGCCACTCTCTCCGATGAGGAGTTCTTGGTCTACGAGGCGCTGGGGCAGGCCTCTGCACTGACCACCAAGGAAGTAGGGAAGGTGCTCCAGAAGAAAAACCCCATTGGGGTGCTTAAGTCATTACTTGAGAAGGATGCCATTCGCCTAAGTGAAAAGATTTTTGAGAAATACCAACCCAAGGTAGAGAAATACCTACGCTTGTCCCCTGCCTATGAGGATAGGAATGCGCTCAATACCCTTTTGGAGGGCGATACCCTCACCTCCAAGGCACAGGAAAAGCTCCTCTGGGCTTTTGTGGCGCTGCGCTCTCAGAAACAGACAAGTATCACCCCGCAACAGCTCTTGGAAAAGGCTGAGGTAAGTGCTTCTGTACTGAAAAAAATAGTGGAAAAAGGAATCTTGGAGGTGTATACCGAGGCTGTGGATAGGGTCTCTTTTGCCTCCGATAGCGATACATGGGAGCTCACTCCTGCCCAGCAAAAGGCCTTAGAAGAGGTACAGGAGCAATTCGCTCAGAAAAATACAGTACTACTACAAGGGGTGGCGGCTTCGGGGAAAACGCTCCTTTATAGCCAGCTCATAGAGCAAACACTCACTCAGGGGAAAAGCGTTCTCTACTTGGTTCCCGAAGTAGGCCTCAGTGTACAGCTGATGAACCGTTTGGAACATTTCTTCGGGGACAAAATGAGTGTCTATCATGGCAAATACTCTTCCCATGAGCGGGTCGAGGTGTGGAACAATGTCTTGGCCAATAAGCCCAAGGCACAGTTTGTGCTCGGGGTAAGGGCGGCTGTCTGCTTGCCTTTCCACGATTTGGGACTGATCATCGTCGATGAGGAACACGATCTTTCCTATAAGCAGGAACAGACACCTCCGCGATTTCAGGTAAGGGATACCGCACTGATGTTGGCACACTTACACGGGGCAAAGACACTCTTGGGCTCGGCTACACCTTCTGCGGAGAGTTACTACAATGCTCAAGTGGGAAAGTACGGTTTTGTACAGCTCCTTGAGCGCTATACGGGGATACAAGCCCCCACGATTGAGTTGGTAGATCTCAAGGAGAAAACCAAGAAAAAGGAAACCCAAGGACACTTCTCCGATACACTTCTGGCAGCTATCGAGCAGACACTCGCCCAGCATAGACAAGTGATTCTCCTACAGAATCGCCGTGGCTATGCGCCCTATCTACAATGCGACAAATGTGATACGATTCCACAGTGTCCCAACTGTGATGTCTCCCTCACCTATCACCAATTGCAGAACCAATTGCGCTGCCACTACTGTGGGTATACCATTCCTACTCCTATGAGCTGTCCTGCTTGTGGTGAGCATAGTTCCCTCAAGACAAAAGGACTGGGTACCGAGAAGGTAGAGGAAGAGCTGCTACAGTTTTTCCCTAAGGCACGTATAGAGCGTATGGATATGGATACCACCAAGGGGAAATATGGGTTCGAGAAGATTATCCACCGCTTCGAGCGGGGAGAAACGGATATCCTTGTCGGCACACAGATGGTGAGCAAGGGACTGGACTTTCCCAAGGTAGGATTGGTTGGGGTGATGAATGCCGATTTGTTCCTTCATCAGCCGGACTTTCGTGCCAGCGAACGCGCTTTCCAGCTGCTAAGCCATATAGCAGGCCGTGCTGGGCGCAAAGAGCAAGGACGCGTGCTCATACAGACCTATAACCCTTTCCAAGAGACTCTACAAAGGATTCAGCAAGGGGAGTATACAGCTATGATGACAGCACAGCTCACAGAACGCTCCGATTTTCACTATCCTCCCTACTATCGCTTGGTGCGCATCATTTTCCGTCATAGGGAACTTGAGCGTATCAATCAGGCTGGACAATGGTTTGCCGATGGCTTGCGTACAGGGCTCGCTGGCTATCCCGTGGAAGTACTCGGGGCAGAGTTTCCCCCTATCTCGCGTATTCGCAATGAGTATATCAAGCATATCTTGCTCAAGATAGCCCCTAAAGTACCTTTGCCCATGGTCAAGGACTATATCCTTCGCTTGGAACAGAGTTTCTACTCCACTGCACTTTTCCGCCCTGTAATACTTTCCTACAATGTAGATCCTTAAAAATAGGGAAGAGGAGACAGGTAATAAAACAAATCAAGAGTTGATTTTTTTTGTAGAATCTATTTCGTTAAGACACAATAAATCGTGCCTCCTACGCTCTTACATGATTTTCCCAATCGTATTTTCTCGGGCTAAGACGATCAGCAGGTCGTCCTGACTTAGGCGTACATTAGGGTCGGGGGTTACGTTCATCTTGCCATCCGAATGCTTTACCGCAAGGATGTTGATCTCATACTTGTGTCGCAGGTTCAGCTCCATCAGTGATTTGCCTACATAGCTCTTGGGGATCTTTACCTCCGAGATAAAATAATCCTCCGAGAACTTAAAGTACTCTATAATCGAGGGGTGCAGCATCGAATAAGCGATTTTCTCACCCATCAGTTCCTCGGGGAAGACCACCTGTGTCGCCCCTATCTTCTCCAAGACCTTCCCCTGGGTGTGGTTTACCGCCTTGCAGATAATATGATCGATTCCTAACTCCTTCAGGTGTAGGGTGATAAGAATACTTGCTTGTATATTGTCCCCGACACTGACAAAAGCCATGTCGAAATCGTCCTTGACTACATTCTTCAGAGCAATCTCGTCCGTAGCGTCCAGAATCACCGCTTCGTCCAGGATACCTTCGTTAAGCGCCTGCTTGATAAGTTCCTCGTTCGAGTCTATCGCCATCACGGTAGCCTTGTTCTTATATAGGGTCTTGGCAACGGACTTGCCAAACTCACCCAATCCAATCACTAAAAAATTCTTCTTCATACGTTTATCCGATTAATATGTTTTCCTTAGGATATTTGTATTTGCCTACATTGCGCTCTCGGGAGAAAGCCAAGACAATGGTCAGAGGCCCCACCCTACCTAAGAACATGGTAATGAGCAGTATCACCTGCGAGGGAGTACTCAGCCACGAGGTAATCCCCATCGAAAGGCCACAGGTCGAGAAGGCCGACATCAGTTCGAAGAGTACCTTGATAGGTTCCTTATCCCTATCAAAATACATCATCAGGATTGCCATTATCATAATATAGGAGGAGGCGATAAATACCAAGGTTGATGCCTTATTGAACAACTGCCAGGAGATACGCCTTTTAGAGTATTCTATATACCGCTTGTTCAGTAGGGAGGTGCGTACCCCAAGATAGAGAATCCCAAAGGTTGTTGTCTTGATACCACTCCCGGTGGAGTTGGGCGAAGCACCTATGAACATCAGTAGCATGCACAACAATGCTGTAGCCCCTGAGATACCTGCTAAAGATACCGTGCTGAACCCCGCCGTGCGTAGGGACGCCGAATGGAAAAAACTTACCAAAAGACGCTGCTGAACACTCCCATCCGTTAGCTCCCCTGTATAGCGGTATTCTAAAATGAAAAATAAGAAAGTACCCACTCCCAAGAGAAGTAAGGTGATTAGGGTGGAAAACTTGGAATTAACACTGATCTTCCGCCTCTTGCCTATGAGGTATTCGTAGAGCTCAATAATGGCTGTAAAACCTAAGCCTCCGAAGATAACCAATAGGGAGATGATGATATTCATGTACCAATGCGTAGTATACCCCTCTAGGCTATAACGAAACAGAGAGATACCAGCATTGCAAAATGCAGATACTGAGTGAAATATGCCATAATAAAGAGCTTTGTACCACGGATATTTTCCTACAAAGACAAAAAAGAGCAGTGCCGCTCCTATGGCCTCGATAAGTAGCACAACGAAGACAACCTTCTTGATATGCGAATATAGGTCTATCTTGGCCTCGTGGTTGAGCCCCTCCGAGACCAAGCGCTTGGTATAAAAGCTGATTTTCTTGGTGATGAGCAGTATAATCACCGAGGATAGGGTGAGGATTCCTAATCCGCCTAATTGTATGAGCAAGAGTACTATTACTTCCCCATATATAGAAAAAGTGCTGTGTACATCACAGACAGTAAGCCCTGTGACGGTCACCGCTGAAGTCGCTGTAAAGAGAGCCTCGAAGTAGGTAAAACCACCTCCACTCACATGAGCAAATGGTAAGGACAACAGCAGGGTGCCCACCATGATTAGGGCGAGGAAGGAGAGTATGATAAAGGTATAAGGCGAACAGTTACGTAACATGTCTTTGGGCTTGTGAAGATATCGTTCTATCTTAGGTTATTAGAAATTGTAATCTATTGACAATTAGAAAATTAAAAAAACTCCAACACAAAGTGCAAAAGTACTAATTAATTATCATATTCCCAAAGTATTTTTTAGACAAACTTAGTGTAAGGGGATTTTTGATTTATATACTTGTCAGTCAGTGATTTATATAATAAAAAGAGGGAAATGATTGAGAAAAAATATAAGGTAACGCAGAGATTAAAATCGCGTTACCTTATAGTGACCGCAAGAGGATTCGAACCCCTAACCCTCAGAGCCGAAATCTGATATTCTATCCAGTTGAACTATGCGGCCTTTTTAGTGAAATATTTATATTTTATGATAGTACACGCTTTACTACAGTGGCGATGAGCTTGCCATCGGCCTTGCCAGCGAGTTCCTTGTTGGCCTCACCCATGACCTTGCCCATGTCTTTTATGGACGAAGCTCCCAGGCGGGCTACAATGGCACGTATGGCGGTCTCCACAGCTTCTTCGGAGAGCTGCTCAGGAAGGAACTTAGCGATGATTTCCGCTTGTGCCAGCTCCGGAGTAGCCAAGTCCTCTCTGCCTTGTTTCTGGTAGAGCTCAGCACTCTCCTTGCGCTGCTTTACCAAGCGTTGTAAGAGTTTTATTTCCTCTTCTGCTGAGAGAGTATCTCCTGCAGAAGCCTCTGTTTTGGCTAAAAGGATAGCTGATTTTACAGCACGTAAGGATTCCAAAGCAATAGTATCCTTTGCCTTCATCGCCTCCTTAAGGGCTTCCATTATCTTTGATTCTAAACTCATAACTTTCAATTTAGGTAATAATGCAAGAATAATTAAACAAAACAAATAAGTAAGTAGCTATTCTTTAGATATAGCCTTTAATTTAGTGGTTGCTGTTTTGAGCTTCTGAAATACTGAATTTCTATAAAATCTTCCCCATTTTTGTTTCTAACTTCAAAAAATATCAGAAATCTTCCTTTGAGAATGGGTCTTACATAGAGATTAAGTTTTTCATTGTATCTACCTAAGTACAAAGGATTGTTGGAAAGCTCATAGATTAATTTTTCAATCTCAAATAATATTTTGTCAGAATAGGAGGGAGTTTCATTATGGGTGTCCCAAAATTCAAGATTTTCTTTCAAATTTTCCAGAGCTTTGTCTGTCCAAACTATTTCCATTTTCTTTCCCTTAGTTCTCTAATTTGATTGAAAACATCTTCATTCTTTGTTACCATACCCAACTTTCCTTGCTCCTTTGATATAGCTATATTTTCAATATCTTCGGGGGTAAGGATGCTGAAATAATCTTCCTCTTCCTCAAAATTAATATCAGTTGCTATTCCTTTTAAGAATCTCTCTATGTAAGGAATATCAGCCTCTTGAACTATTGCTTGTAATCTGATGGCACTCATAATTTTTATTTTTGGCAAAGGTAATAATTATTAATGATTAATGATGCAAATCAATAGTTAAAAAGCAAATGAGTAGCTATTCTTCACGCTTCAAAGTGCAAAGGTACATCTTTTTTTAAGACTATGGAAATTTTAGCGGTAAAAAATTTTACTTTTTCCTCTCCTTTCCAAAAGGACTTGCCAGTGCCAGAATAGAGGCTGGTCACTTGTCATATTCGACTACTTCCATATGGGAGATATTCCCCTCGGTAATCTCGAAGCGCAGCATAGTACGGCTCTTTTGGGCGCCATATTTGCCAATAGCCCCAGGGTTCAGGTGTAGCAGCTCGTATTTCTTGTCATAGATGACCTTTAGGATATGCGAATGGCCAGCGATAAATATCTTTGGTTTCTCCTGCACGAGCCATTGGGGAATGCCCTTGGCATAGTGGGAGGGGTAGCCGCCTATATGAGTCATGGCCACCCGTACCCCCTCACATTCGAAAAGCTGTCGCTCTGGGAAAAGAGCGCGTATCTTGGTTCCATCTATATTGCCATAGACGCCCCTGAGGGGTTTTACCGCCTGTAGCTGTTCGGCTACCGCAAGGGAGCCAAAATCCCCGGCATGCCATACCTCATCTGCCCAAAGAGCATGCTGGAGGATAGCCTCGTCTATATAGCTATGAGTATCGGACAAGAGTAGTATCTTCATGGGTTATATTTCTATCTTCTCCAGTGTCATAGAGCGAGAGCCTTTGACAAGGAAAAGGGTATCAGAAAAAGGATGTGCAGCTAAGTAGCTATTGGCTTCTGCTGGGGAGGCAAACTTAAGGAAGTCAGTCTGTGTCCGCCCGAAATTCTCTCCTATGAGTAGTACGGCCGTCCATGGATAGGTGGCGATATCGGTAACTAACTGTTGGTGTTCTCTCTCACTGTAAGCCCCCAATTCCTTCATATCCCCCAGAATGAGCACTTTATGTGCAGAGGGGAGGGCTTGGAAAGCCTCTATAGCAGCGTGCATGCTGCTGGGGTTGGCGTTGTAGGCATCCATCAGTACCCTGTTGCCACGAGTCTTTTCGACAAACTGGGAGCGGTTGTTGGTGGGTATATACCCCTCCACACCTCGGCGAATGGCCTCGGCGCTCAGCTTGAAGTAGCGCCCTATACACATAGCTGCTGCTATATTGGTGGCATTGTAGTTGCCTATCAGAGCGCTGGAGAACTCCTGCCCTGCCCACTCAAGGGTGACGGTGGGGATACTCTTTAGGAGGCTTAGCTGGAGGTTGGCGCCCTCTCTGCCCTCGAGTGAAAACGAATAGGTGGGCTCGTAGCCCTCCAGTAGCTCTCGCTGCAAAGAGTTGTCCTGGGAAAAGAAAATACACTTATTGTCTTTCTTCAGGTATTGGTATAGCTCACTTTTGGCACGAACTACCCCCTCGAAGGAACCGAATCCCTCCAAGTGAGCACGGCCGAAGTTGGTGATATAACCGAAATCTGGATCGGCTATCTGGCACAGTCGGGCTATTTCCCCAGGGTGATTGGCGCCCATCTCCACGATGGCAATATCTGTTTCAGGTGTTAGGCGCAGTAGGGTAAGGGGTACACCTAAGTGGTTGTTCAGGTTCCCTTCCGTCTTGAGAGCGTTAAAAGATTGGTTGAGCACACTGTAGATGAGCTCTTTGGTAGTAGTTTTTCCATTGCTTCCTGTCAGGGCAATGATGGGAGTGCCCAATTTTTTGCGGTGATAAGTCGCCAACTCTTGGAGCGCCCATAGGGTGTCCTTCACCACGATAGCCTTAGGCTCTGAGCTCCATTGGGGATCGCTGGTAACAACCCACTTAGCCCCTTTCTCGAGGGCTAAGGGAACAAAGGTATTGCCGTCAAAGTTTTCCCCCTGAAGGCAGAAAAAAAGAGTGTCCTTCAGTTCCTTGCGGGTATCGGTAGTGACGCCCTTACTTTCTTGAAATTTTTCGTATAACAACATTTTTTCTATAAATCAAGGTGAGATCTATGTAAATATTTTATTTGCCCTTTATCCTCCTACGAACACCAATTCGTTCTCATGAGAAAGTTCCTCAGAGAAGTGATAACCTCCTTTTTGGAAGCCCTTGAGCTGCTCGAGAGTAGTCACTCGCTCTTGGGCTATATAGCGTACCATCAGCCCACGGGCGCGCTTGGTGTATAGGACAATAGTTTTGAGCGTATCGCCCTTCCAGTTCTTAAAGACAATATCTACCACAGGCACAGGTAGTTTCTTGCGGTTGATCACCTTGGTGTACTGGTCGCTGGCGAGGTTCACCACAGGTTCGTCCTTTTCAAGTTCGTTCTTGAGGGCTTGGGTGAGCTTCTCTTCCCAGAATTCGTACAGGGTAGCCTTTCCCGCTACCGAGAGCTTGGTGCCCATCTCGAGGCGGTATGGTGCAATCAGGTCTAAGGGTCTTACGATCCCATAGAGTCCAGAGAGAATGCGCAATCGATCTTGTAGCCATAGCACCTCTTCGCTCGAGAGAGTATCAGCATCCAATCCGTCATATACATCGCCCCTATAGGCAAAGAGAGCCTCTTTGGCGTTTTTTTCATTCAGGGGTAGGGAGATCTCTTGGTGGTATTGCCAGCTCTGCTCGGCTATACGAGGGGAAATGTCCATCAGGGGAGCCAGCTCTCGTGGCGAGAGGGCTCTTAGGGGTGCCAGAACCTGTGCTATCTCCTTCTGGAAAAGCGCTTGTGTGGGAAGGCCTACCATGGAGTAAGAGGCGGAAGAGGCAGCCATTCGTTTGGCAGGGGATAGTAGAATCTTCATTAGGAAAAAAGAGTGATAAGGTCTTGGATAATACTTTGTCCCTTGTCTTGGTTGTACCACTTCTGGAGGTCTTCCTTGAACTCAGGGGAGAGCTTGCCATGCTCCTTTTTGTAGGCTTCTACCATGGCAATAGCGGTTTTGGGGCGAGGTCCCCATACGTGTAATACTTTCCCGGTAGCCTTGTCAGAGATGATAAGGATAGGAATAGCCTTGCCACCGTTGGTAAGGTATTGGTTCATCAGCTCTGGATTCTCATCGCGGAGCACTATCGAAAGGTGAATATGCGGATTTGCCTCGGCTACCTTGGCAATTACCGGTAGGATCTGTGCTGCATCCGCGCACCAACATTCGGAGATAACCACCCAAGACTGCTCTCCTGTAAGGTTGGCAAAAAAAGCAGTCTGCTCAGCCGTGAGCTCCAAGGTGTTGTCCAAGCGCTTGATACGCTGGCGGTTAAGCTTAGTGAGGGATACCATGAACTCGGATTGATCTTCTCCTGAGGTTTTTCCTTCTTTTAATAGATTGTCCATCAGCTCTTTATAGCTTTCATAGGTGTAGGTTTCTGCCATAATATATTTTTTTATCGTTATCAGCGCACAAAGGTACAAAAAAAAGTGGACAGTGAGCAGTGAACAGAGAACAGAGAGCAGTGAATAGAACTCCATAGGAGTGAGCTTGTAGCTTGAGTCTCTTCTATTGGGAGCGTTTTGCTCGTACTTTATAGCTCTGAAACACTATTTTATGGACTAAAAATTGAGTTATGTAAAAGTATTTTTATATATTTTGAATAGGATTCAATTATTTTTTGTATAATATTTTAGGTGTAAATGCTTTTCAACGACTATTTATCGGAAAAACAGCAATTTATATAATATATTTTTTTTCTTTTTCTTCTTTTTTTTAAAAAAAATCATGCAAAAAATTGTTTTTATCATTTTTAATTTGTACCTTTGCAGAAAATTAGAGCTTTAAAAGCTTATTTAAAAACAAAAATCAAACTAATTTTTTAAATTTTTAAGTTATGTCAAAGATAGCAAACACATTATTAGGCTTAGCAGCTGGAACAGCTGTAGGAGTAGGTTTGGGGATTCTTTTTGCCCCAGACAAAGGAAAAAACACACGTAAAAAAATTAAAGATTCTATAACTGATAAAGTGGATGAATTGAAAGAACAAGTAGAAAGTCTTACTAAAAATTTGCGTAAGAAAACATCCGATCTAAAAGAATCTTTAGAAGAAAAGGTAGATAATCTTTTAGCCGAATCGAAGGATAAATCGGAAGATATCATTAGTCTATTAGAGAAAAAAATAGCTTCTATGAAAAAAGAGGCTAAAAAATAATTGAGTAAATATTAATAGAAACATTTTTAAATTTTATCAGACATGAAAAAGTTATTCACTTTAGTTACTTTGATTTGTATATCACTAGTAGCATTTTCGTCTATTTCTTGTAGCAAGAATGATGACCCAGCAGACAATGATCTTTTTGTAGGAACCTACAAAGGTAAAATTTCTTTCTTAAAAGGAGAAGAGAAAAAATCTTTTGACAATGGTTCAGTAACAGTTGTAAAAACAGGGAATGATTATTATTTCCGTTTTTCAGATGGTATTGAAGACCTAAAAGGTGTTAGTTTCAAAAAAGAAGGAGATAACAGGTTGGTGAACATCGATTTCGAAGATGGTGTAAAATACATTAAAATTGATGCCTCTTCATTGACCATGCTCTATACTACAGATGGAAAGACCTGGACAGCTAATGCAAAAAGATAGTTCTAAAGAACGAAATCTCTAATAAAATCCCCGAAATATATAATATTTCGGGGATTTTTTATTTTTACTATCTGTTCTTCCTTATTACTTCTTCTTAGATATCAGATTTATCAAGAATAAAATAACAATAGCTCCGATAGCTCCTGTCAAGATAGCACCAATCCATCCTTCTCCAAGAGAGATGTGAAGCACGCTTCCTAAAAGCCAATACCCGACGCCACTTCCAAGAATACCCACAATGATATTCCCAATAAGGCCTAATCCACTACCTTTGTAGATAGTTCCACCTAACCATCCAGCGATGGCACCAATAATAAGTGTTGCAATAATACCCATAAATTTTAATATTAAATTGTTGAGTGCAAAGATAAGAATTATTTTTCAGATATTCACGGATGTTCATTAATAATTGTTGTACCTTTGCCACCCTAAAAACAAATTTACGACAACTAATTTCTAACTATTATTAGCATATTTTGATTGATAATTAACTTTTGTTAAGAATAAAATATAAATTTTATAGATTTACTTGTATTTTTTTTTAAAAAAAATTATCTTTGCACCAGAGTAGCCCTTGTTTACAGTTTATAGCCCCTAACTCCTAAAAGATGAAGAGATTAGCTCATACCTTCCTTGAAGCCCTCAAAAATGGCTTGCTAAGCCTTTGTGTTCCAAAGGTCGCCCTACTATGCCCTAATCACACTTCACTCAAAGCATTTTTCACTTTTGGTACCCCCAAAGGGAAAAATGGTTCGCGGCTCACTGCTCACTGCTTACTGCTCACTGCTCACTGCTTATTGCTCCCTGTTCACGCGTCGCTCTCCCAGTCACTTCCGCAGTGGGAACATAGGGCGTTGCAGTACACACGCTATAATATCAATAAGGACTTCTTCAGTATGAACCAGCCCCTACAGGTAGGCTCAGAAGGAGAACTGCTCTTCTCTCCAGAAGAAAATGAGCTCTATGCCTTGCACAATACAGAGGTAGAACTGCTCTTCAAAGGAGAAAATGCAGGCGTATTCCATAAAAAATACAAGCTCTTGGACAACTATTTCTATGGTTTTTCCAAGGCTATCTATACGGGAAATTCTTATAAAAACCTTGAACAACAAGAAATAGGCTTTCCTAATGGGGAGTATAGCCACTTTGTTCTTATCGATAAAATAATCTATTTCACCATCTACTCCGCCACAGAAAGTCTCTACAAGCTCATGAGCTATGATGGCAAGTTCTTTCAGGAGGTGGAGCGAAACCCAGATCCTATCTTCGCTATCTCGGTCAATAGCGTCCCTTATCGCTGTATCCTCTCGGAGGCGACAACCTCACTAAGATCCCTTACGAGCAAAGAACCAGAAACGACCTTTTCAGAACCTTTTTTGCCTATATATATGCGCTCCTTGAGCGATTTCTACTTTATCCGATCGGATAAAGAAGGGCTTTTCCAGTATAATCATACGGTCATAACTCAAGTACTCCCTGCCAATAAGAGCGAGAATAAGAATGGTGGGCGCTATTATCTCTACAATGATAGCAATGGACTGACACTCTATGATTTGGAAAAACAGCTCTCGCCAGTGGTCATCACTACCGCTATGAAATCGGCCGCCTACAAGGTCTATTCTGAAGATTCACATAGTCTCTATATCGCTGGGGGGAACCAGTTCTATCGTATTTTTACCTACCTGAAGAGCTATCCAAGGCTCTATAATCATACCAATACCGACGGGCTGCTCGCCATTGCGCTCACCCCTTCGGGGAAGCTCTGGGCAGGAAGTTATAACGGTGGTTTTTCCGTGATAGATTCGCTCAAGATAGAGGAGAGCCCTTTGCGCAACTTACAGTGTGCCAATGGCGCCTTGGCTATTGGGGAAAAAGTCTTATTCAATACCCAACAAAAGGGAATGTATCTCTTTCGCTCTCCTACGGCTTACCAAAAGGTCAGTGATACTATTGTTTCTACTTGCAACTTCCTGACCTCGGGTCGTGTGCTCTATACAGCGGTACAGGGCAATGGCTTGGCTTACAAGGCACTGGAACATCTGGAGATACGCACTCCTTGGCGACGTGTCACCGGCAAGGAGGGGCTTGCTCTGAATCACTGTCAGGGCATTGCGGAGGATTTCCAGGGGAATATTTGGGTGATCTCCATGCAGGGTATCGCTCGCTATATCCCCAAAAAAGATAAGGCACAAACACTCTTTTTTGATAAAAAACAAACGCCTATTCGAGGCTATGCGATTCTGAAGGATTCTTTTGGTACGCTTTGGTTCGGTACCGAAAAGGGAGAGCTCTATCGGTGGGTGCCCAAAGGGACTAAACAGCTGGATCCGACTAATTTCCAAATAGTCAATCATCCACTGCTGACAGGGAATATCCGCCCCATTGTCTTTCTTCATCAGTGGCGGGATTACCTCATCGTGGGGGTCTCCAACCGTATCCTTGTGCTCTCGCTCTCGGATTTCTACAAGGGGAAGATTAGGGTGCGCTACCTGAATCCCTATGCCATGAACTTGCAAGCACCTATAGAACATACCTGTGTGGCCAGCCGAGATTCTGATGATCATATCTGGTTTGCTTCCTCCAATATGCTCTTTCAGTGGAATATCGCCCAGTGGCTCTCCCTACCTGATTATCCCGTGGAGCCTACCCTGACGATCAATACAGGGAAAAATACTTATGACTCCCGTGCCGATGCCCCTATTATTTTAGGGGCTAACGAGAGTTCTTTTGATATACAATTGCATTACCAAAGCAAGGATAACCTTCCCCGCTATGTGAATGCTTCTCTGCGCAAGGAGAATAGTGATGATGTCATCGACCAAGGGGCTATCTCTATCGATACCGAATACCGATACCAGAATCTCTCCACTGGCAACTATGTCTTTTCCCTGGTAGTATGCCAGACAGATGGGAGTTTCACACGCTATGAATACCCTATTATTATTAAAAAATATTTTTGGCAAGATACCTTCTTTTGGATTTTGATTATCTTGATTCCTATTCTTACAGGAGGTTATTTGCTTCATAACATGAGGCGTATGGATAGGCAGGACAAGGAGATAGCCTTGCTCACTATAGGGAATTTGGGCAAGCAGTTCCGTCCTCATTTTATGCTCAATGCTCTCAATAGCCTTGGGGCGGAGCTCTATGACAACCCACATGCTGAGCGAATCCTCTCGCATATAGGGGAGAATATTTCGATTATGCACCGTTATTCGCAGGATAAGACCCCTTTTATCCCCTTCGAACAGGAGTGGAAACTCACCGAGAATACCATCGCCATTCAGAAGGAGATCTTCCTTCCAGACCTTGAGGTACAGGTAGAGAATTTTGGGGCGATCCCTCCCGATTATCGCCTTCCGATGGGGATTGTTCAGGTGATTGTGGAGAACTCACTTCTCCATGGCTTGCGACATCGTACCGAACCGCCTTACCAGCTGCGTATCGCCTTCTGGGAGCGCCCCAATATGTATGGGATCAGTATCTCGGACAATGGGATTGGCGTGGCGGCTTCCAAGAAAATGGCGGGCGTGCAGCGCCATGGAACAGGACTGAAGAATATAGAACGTATCCTCAAGATTCTTGACAAGCATTTCGATGATGCTATTACGATCACCATGACCGAAAGGGACAAAGATGACCTAAAGTATCCTGGAACTACGACTATTATACACCTCAAAAAATCTATCAATTATGAAAAAATCAGTCTTTAAGTACATTATTATAGAGGATGATAAAAACATCTGGAAAAATATTACCGCTCGTATGGAGCGTTATCTTCAGTGGCATCCTGTATCGCCTACGGACAATCTGGAAGAGGCTATACAACTGATCCAAACACACCGTCCGGAACTTATCTTTACCGATTGGAGTATCCGAGGGGGCAACTCCTACCCCATTCTCTCTCATATCCACCGCAATATGGTAGGATATACCCCTTATATTATCTTCTTTACAGGCTACCAAGGGGAGAATCCGGAAATTCCTCAGGTGGTCTTCAATGAGTTTCCGTTGGTAAAAAAGTATTTGGTTAAACCTATTTTTCTACAACTGACAGAAAACCTCTCTCAGTATGTCTCCGAGGCGGAGGCGCTTGCCGAGGGAGAAAAGGAAACACCTGTCTTTATAGAGAATTATCTCAAACAGAGTGTCAGGGTATTCCCCAAGCAAATCCTTTGTTTTTTGCAGGACGAACAGAATCCTCGCCTGAAGGTGCTCCATACGCTCTCCGGACAAGCAATTCATCTCAAACTCACTTGGGAAGAGATCCATCGCTTCTGTGCTGAATATCAACTACCTATCTTCTTGGCCAATGCGCGTAAGGCGATTGTCAATCGAGACTATATTATCCGTACCAATAAACCTTTTTTATGGCTTGAAGGAGGCTTGCGTGTACAAGTGTCTCGAGAGCAATGGGCAGCCTTGGAGGCTGAAAATAAGGACGGGAAATCTTAAAATAAACATTTTTTTTACCGTTCGTGCGCGAATACATACAGTTCATGACAAATTTTACCCTTACCTATTGACATCTATAAAAAAACTATTACCTTTGCAGTAGAAAAAAGAAAGATAGTTATAGACACTATTGCTACAGTGTTAATTTCTTTATAAGAAAATTTGCTATTTTTCTCGCTAAAGTTGATTAGATTTTTTTGCGTTTTTTATTTTAGACAGTAAGGGATAAAGCACCTGAAATTATAAAAAACTAAATCACCAAAATATTACGGGTGCTTGGTTCTTTGCTGTATTAAAAAAAGATAGACTAAGAAAAAAAGTTTTCATCTCTTTATATAGTAATTAGATTTTTTGTGTTTTTATTTTAGATTAGAGTAAAGGAGATAAGTCTCCCTCACCCAAAAGGAGGCTTGTCTTTCTCGGCTCTAATGTCACAAATTTCTTCAAAAAGAATATCGGATATTGCTTGGCAATTCCTTTTATATAACCAATTATAAGTAGTAGAATGAAAAGGTAGGTATATGTATTGCCTTTTGTCACCTTACAAAGAATAGTGTGTCGTCCGCCTAGCAAAGGCTTTCGTGAAACAAGCAACTAACAAGAAAGAGATAAAGATTCTAACTAAACTAAACAATTATTATTTATATCACTCTGATTCTTTATAAGGAAGGATAAAAGGCAATTTTCCTACTATTTTTCAAAAACTGATTCCTAAAATAAGTGCATTTTTTCATACAGAAAGAAGAAAAAAGACCTGCCCACCAGCAAGTCTTTTTTCTTTTTACCCCTTAGGGAGGAAATTTTTTACTGCTTTCCTGTGCTTCCATACCCTCCTGTGCCTCTTTCTGTTTGGGAGAGTTCCTCCGTAGGGACAAAGGTTGCGGCAGTATATGGGGCAAAGACCATCTGGGCAATGCGTTCTCCATTGGCAATTTCGAAATTCTCTTGGGAGAGGTTGATCAGCAGTACAGAGATTTCTCCACGGTAGTCTGCATCGATAGTGCCAGGGCTGTTGAGTACCGTAATTCCATGCTTGAGAGCTAAGCCACTACGAGGTCTTACCTGTGCCTCGTACCCGTCGGGGAGTTCTATAAAGAGTCCTGTAGGAATGAGTTTGCGCTCCATAGGGTGGAGTACCACGGACTCCTTTAGGCAAGCACGTAAGTCCACACCTGCAGATTGGGCGGTTTGGTAGGCAGGGAGGTCATGCCCAGAATGATTGATGATTTTTACTTCCATGATTTTTAGGGTTATAGAAATTAAGGGTTATAGGGTTTTAGGATTATATAGGGTTCTATAGATGGTCGCACCTAAGTTCATGAGCCTGGTTACATTCTTCATTTTTCATTTTTCACTCTCTTTACGCTTTTGTAGGCTAAGAAAGCATACCCTACTACGGCGGTACTTCCTACAAAAAGATTGCGATCTCCTATGTAGAAATAGGCTAAGGAGAGCCCTGTCGATAGCAGGAGAAAGCTACCTATACGCTGCCAAGGGTAGGGGATAGGGTATTTTCTTTGCCCTATCCAGAGCGATAGGAGCATCATCCCGCCATAGGCTAAGAAAGTAGCTACCGCAGCTCCCATATACCCCCATAGCGGGATTAGGCTAAGGTTGGCCACGATGGTAATCCCTCCTCCGATAAGCGAGATAATCGCTCCCCAATGGGTACGGTCGGTGACTTTGTACCATACCGATAGGCTATGATAGAGTCCTAAACACAGATTGGCCATAAGAACAAAGGGAACAATCTTCAACCCTTCCCAATAGGCACGGTTAGGGATGAGCAACCACTTGAAGAGGTCTATATATACGCAGACAAAGAGGAGTATTCCACCGGCAAAGATACTAAAGTATTCGGTTACCTTGGCATAGGTCTGAGGGGCATTCTTATCCGCCGCATTGGAGAAGAAGAAGGGTTCCACCCCTAGCTTATATGCAGTGATGAAAAGGGTCATAAATACGCCCATCTTGTAACAACCTGCATAGAGCCCCACTACGGCATCGGCTTGGGAGGCAGGGTAGAGCATGCGTATAAAAACACGGTCAAAAGCCTCATTGATAGAAAAGGCTATTCCTGCTATCAGTACAGGGAAAGCATACTGAAAGAGTCGCTTCCATAGAGCTATGTCCCACAAGAAGCCGATACGCTTATATAGGGGTAACATGTAGATAAAGGTCAGTAGGCTGGCAATGAGGTTTGCCAAGAAAATGTATTGAGTTTTGTCACTGACAAGCTCCATTAGGGGGAGTCGGTAGCCCTTGCTCTCCAAAAAAGGAAAATAGAGGAGGAAAAGAAGGTTCAGCCCTAAGTTCACCGTTACATTGCCGATTTTGATAAAAGCATAGTGTAGTGATTGTCCTGAATACCGATACCAAGCAAAGGGAATCGCCACCAAGGTATCCAAAGCAAGTATCCATATAGCATAACGGATATAGATAGCAGGGTAGCTCAGCCATACAGCTATAGACTGAGATAGGAGTAGGCCTACCCCTAAAAAGACAAGGGTGGTAACGACTAAGGACGTCAGGCAGGTAGCTGCCACACGCTTGGGGTCTTCCTCACGATTCATAAAGCGGAAGAAGGCTGTTTCCATACCATAGGTTAGCAGTACATTACCCAATATCATATAGGCAAAAAGTCCCTGATAGAGCCCATATTGCGCCTGCGAAAGCGTACGAGCACTGGTGTGCAAGGGGGTCAGTACCAAGTTCAGCAAACGAGGCATTACCGTAGCCAAGCCATAAATGGCGGTATGTTTGAATAATTGTCGGATACTCATTCTTTTAGTCGTTAGTGGTCAGTGATCAGTAGTCAGTAGTCAGTGATCAGTTACTCACTCTTCACCACATACTCAGCTGTGGGTTCTCGCTGGCTACATTCTTCACTTTTCATTTTTCTAACAAAACACTCTTCATTTTTCACTCTTCACTACCAAAGCCGAGTTGGTACCTCCAAATCCAAATGAATTGGAAAGAAAGGCTTTGATAGGGCGCTCTTGGGTATGGGTGATGATATTGAGTTTTTGGGAATCCTCGTCCAAGCGTTCTATATTGATATTAGGGGCGATAAAGTCGTGTTGCATCATCAGTATGGAGTAGATAATCTCACTAGCGCCCGCCATCCAGCACTCATGTCCGGTCATGGACTTAGTGGAGCTTACAGGAGTCTGGCTGCCAAATATCTGATGAATGGCTTTAGCCTCATTGGCATCCCCTATGGGGGTGGAGGTGGCATGTGCATTGATATAGTCTATCTGGGAGGCTTGCATGGAGGCATTGGCCAGTGCGCGTGCCATCGCTTGAGCAGGGCCTTCCACATTTGGGGTGGATATGTGTCCGCCATTGGAGGAGAAGCCATAGCCTACCACTTCGGCAAGGATGGGTGCTCCACGGCGCTGCGCGCTCTCGTAGGTTTCCAGTACCAGTGTTGCTGCTCCTCCACTGGGCACCAAGCCATCACGAGAAGCATCGAAGGGGCGAGAGGCCCGCTCAGGGGTATCCTCGCGCATGGAGAATACACCTAAGCCATCGAAGCTGCCCATGCTGTATTTGTTTGTCTCTTGAGCTCCACCGCAGAGTATCATCTCCTGCATGCCGCTTTGTAAGAGTAGGTAACCCAAGCCCACGGCATGGGAGCCACTGGCGCAGGCGGCACTGATGGTCATATTGACCCCTCGGAGGGCAAAGAGTGTGGAGAGGTTCATCGTTACGGTCGAATTCATCGTACGGAATACGGCTCCTGAACCTACTAAGGTAGTATCTTGTTTCTCACGGATGCGTTCGTTGGTCAGAATCACCGATTCGGCGACACTGTCGTTGCCATAGAGGATTCCCACTTCGTGTGTTTTGAGGTAGTCGGCATCTATCCGAGCGGTAGCCATTGCCTCAAGAGTGGCCATATAGGCGTATTCGCTTTCTTCCCCCATGGAGATACGCTCCCTACGCCCCAAGAGCTCCTTGAGCTGGGGTGCAGGTACAGCCCCTGTAAGGGCGGAGCGATAGCCGTATTTCTTACGTTCGGCATCATAGATGATGCCTGAACGCCCCTCGTACAAGGACGCTTGTACCTCCTGCAAGGAGGTGCCTATACAGGAATAGATACCCATTCCAGTGATCACTACTCGATTCTTCATTCTCAGGTTTTAGGTTTTAGGTGTTAGGGGATTAGCGGCAAAGGTACGAAAAAAATATGATTATGGGTCATCATTATATCAGTGTCTGTTATCACATCTTGGGTAGATATTCTCATAGGCATCGTCCAAGAAGATAATCGGATTACAGCCAAAACTCTCATACACCAATCCGTAGATGGCTATGGGCTTGCCCTTGAGAAATCGTCCGATAAAGGGAGACATCTGACCGTTGTCTAAGGGAGCAAAAGAGGTAGATTCACCTTCTTCAAAGAAAGCCCGCTTGAGTATCTTCTTACTTTTGGCATCTACCGCCACAAAATAGCGCTTGCTACCATAGTAGGTGTCCTCACTCTTACTACTATCAAAATCAAAATCTTGTACATAACAAATCACCTCAGCCGATACATACTTGTAGGTATTACCTACTAAGTAATTGTCATCCAAGAGCTTATAAGAAGCTGGAAACTCCTTAGGACTGACTTTTTTCCATTGCATCTGTCTTATTCCTGATTCCAACGAAAAAGGGCTTTCCTTTCCTATATAGACAAAGGAATTGAAAAATACATCGGACAAGGGGGACACAATAGAATCCTTGGCGCGCTCTAGTTCAAAGCCTACCTCATAATCCCAGGCGCTGATATTCTCTATATCGGCATATACATTTATCGCCGCTACCGAGCGAGTATCCGTTAGGGGGTATTTTCTAAGCTGATTTTCCTGATAACTATAGAGAAAAATAGTATCCTTAGGTGTCAGTTTCATTCGCTTGAAGATATTCTCGCGGTACTTGCCCTCCAAAGGAAAGTAGCTCAATGCCTCTCGGCTCATCTTCTTCTGTTCCTTGATATATTGGGGAGGAATATCTAAGGAATCGTTGTTATATATAGTGGAGATGGAGAAGTATATACTCTTGAAGTCAAAGCTCCGATTAGGCTCATACAAGTCAATATCATCCGTATAGATGGGCTTGGGGATAGAGTCATACGCCACTACAGGCGAGGGGTTTTCACTAAGGAAGGTGATCTTTCCCTCCTCAGTAGGAGTAGGGGCAGGAGTACTATCCTCAGGGGTATTTTCTTTAGACTGCTTGCAGGCACAGAGGAGCAAACACAGAAAAAAGAGAGAAGAGCGGAAAGTTAAATTTTGTTCTTTGTTTTTCATTGGATAAACTGTTCTATCTGTTCTTTTACTTTTTTCCAGAGTTTGTCTAGGGCATACTCGCTAGCCCAAGCTACGTGAGGGGTGAGCAGTACTCTGGGGTGCTGAGCGAGTTGCATGAGAGGGTCGTCTTTTCGAGGGGGTTCTTGTTCGAATACATCGGAGGCAAAGCCTAGGAGTTTGTCTTGTTGTAGGGCATCGTATACCGCTTGAGGATCTACTACAGCGCCACGAGCCACATTGATAAGTAAGGGTTTTCGCTGCATCTTGGCTAAGGTGCGCTCACAGATCAGGTGGTGGGTTTCGGGGGTGAGGGGGCAGTTCAGGGAGAGGACATCGCTCTGTGCGAGTACCTGGTCAAAGGGGGTATAGTCGCTATTGCGAGGGGCTTTTCCTTCGCGTTCAGCCCAAAGTACGCGCATGCCAAAGGCTTTGGCGCGCTCGGTGATAGCCTTGCCTATATTTCCCACTCCTATGATGCCCAAGGTGCGGGTATGCAAGTCCAAGAGAGTAGGCTCGGTAAGGCAAAAACGCCCATCGGCTTGCCATACTCCTGTCTCCACAGCGGTATGGTAGGGCTTGAGCCCTCGGAGCGAAGCGAGCATGAGCATAAAGAAATGTTCGGCCACACTCTCAGTGGAGTAGCCTACGACATTCCTGACTGTTACGCCCAATTCCTTGGCGGCCTCAGTATCTATATTGTCCATTCCCGTGGCAGTGAGCTGAATGAACTTGAGCTGGGGGAGCTGCTCGAGGTGCTCTCTTCGGATCTTCACCTTGTTAGTAATGGCAATATCCGCTCCTGCCAAGTGGGAGAGCAGCTGTTCTGGGGAGGTACTCTCATACACTACCCACTGGGTAACTCCCTGAGGTATGGAGAGTTCCATATGGGAGGATAGGGTGTTTCTGTCTAAAAATACGGCTTTCATACAATCTTTTTTTGGGGGCAAAGTCTACGAGAGCGAACTCTCTGAGAATTTTTCGCCCCTATATTATATATGATACAATTAAAGGCAAAGATACAAAATTCCTTTTTTTCTACCAAAAAGAAAAGAATCATTTTTTCGCTCAGGAAGACAATATTTTTAACATAAATTATTTTGAATATTTCTGAAAAAGGACTACCTTTGTAGTCAAATAGTGAAGATTGATTTTCTTTAAGAAAAAGAAAACTGTACTAACAGCTACAGAACTACAAATAAGGAGTATATACTTTTCCAATTAGGGTTGTTTCCTAATTCTATATCTATGGGAAGAATGTACTTTTCAGTAAGGACATACAAAGAGAGAAAATACCTATATACTTAGAATAATCCATAATATCTATTAGTTATGAAAAAGTTTTTTATATTATTTCTTTTAGTGATTTCCTTTTGTAATTGTAGTTACAAAAAGGATTCAGATCCATGTGACGTGGGGCCTTATAAACTATATATCAGGGTCAAGGAGAATTCTCCAGAATATTCCTCTTTTTTCAAACAAGGAGAAATAGATGACAATGCTATTTTCCTAAAGATAAGGGACAAAAGAGAACAGAATATATTTTCCATAAAAAAAGGGTTATCTTGGATAGAAGGTTATAATGCAAAGGACATTATGTTGGATGGTGGTACTCTTCCAAGGGATTTTTTTAAAGATAATAGCGGTGAAACCCTTCTGTTGAAAAATAGGACAAAAACCTATACAATACTAATAAAAGGCGCTTCTCAAGAAAACGAATGTGGAGAGGTGTATGAAGTACAAGAACTTATGGTGAATGATGGCAAAGCTACTTTTGTACTTGGCAGTAGGTATTTTATAATTGATTTGTAAAAAAGTCTTTCTTAAAAATGCATCCTTAATAACAAATAGGCTATCCGAAACGGATAGCCTATTTTCTCTACTTTAGTTGTCTTTTAGCTGTATTAGTTCAAGACAATATGATATTGAACAATAAAGGCTCCCTTGCGCATGGCCACTTCTTTCTGTTGGTTATAGATAGGGCGGTTTTGGTAGCAGAAGCTGAGCTTGTTACTATGACCTTTGAAGAAGATATTGGCACCGAGGTCATAGGCTACCATAGCGTCGTTAAGCCCATGGAATTTGGAGTATTGTACACTGATATTGGGCTGTATACGGGCATCGAATTTTTCACTTTTGCCAAAAAGGTAGCCTGCTAAGAGGGTATAGGTACTACCTGATCCCATCATGGGATAGGCGGCTCCTGCACCATTGAGGTATTCGTTGGAAGAGACTTTCATGATCGAAGGGCTTCCGTTGTTATTGCCTATGTATCGGATATGGTCACGGCCGAAATCAGTATAATAGTAGCCTGCATTGATGGTAATAGCATCGTTGCATTCGGAAAGAGGGGTATCGAGGAAGAGTTCGGCGGAGAAATTCTTATAATCGTAGTACTTAACTACACTATTTTGGAGTTCACTCATCATATCCTTTTGGTATACCCCCCCTAGGGCGAGGTTTAGTACCTTTTTCTTTCCTACATAAGTACCTGCTGTATAAGGAGTTTTGTTGCTTTCCAATTCCCAAAAATCATACTTTAGGTGGGCAGAATATTGTTTATGAGGAGCATTTTTGGCATAATCCACTACCCCTTCCTTAGGTTCAGTAGTTACGGTGTATGGGCTTTTGATGGTAAAGACATAGCTGAGTTGTTGTATCTGTCCCTTAGCGAAAGCACCGAGGCTACGGACGGCATCATCGTTTTTGTTCACGGTGAAGAGTGGGAAGCTAGGAGCATCCAATCCCATCATACTACCACTGGCTTTCATAGCGTTGCGGCTACCATTCCATCCGAATTTTCCCAATCCAAGAGTTAGCTCAGGGAGCAGCTGATAGTCCGCATAGAGGTCAAGGATACCTATACGATCCTCATTCTTGCTGGTGAAGTTGTAGTTGTTCCCTCCGAAGAGCCCATATACATAGAGCTTAGGGGTGAGTTGTCCTTGTACATTGATACGTAAGCGGCGTACCGAGAAGTCAGTAACACGGCTCACCTCAGTACCATTGATCTGTGTGTGAGGGTTCGCTTCGTAGTATCTTGCCCAGAAGGTGGCCGAGAGACTGGCCTTGATATAGGTGGTGCCTTCCTCATTGAGGTTCTTACGCAGATATTCCTGTCCCCACATCAGGGTAGGGCAAAAGAGACTAAGAAGTAGTAGCTTTTTTATCATAGCATTTTATTTTAAGAATTGTTTTTCCCCACAAAGGTATAACTTTTTTTCTAAGATGAGAAAGTTTTTTTCAGTTTTTATTCCTATTTTTTTTCTGTAGGGGATATGAATCATTGCCACTATTCATTGACAAAGAACTCCTTGAGTTTTCCTTCTTTTTCGTAGTTATACAATGCTTTGATCACCCAAGAGGGGGGATACTTGCCATGAGTGAGTACAAAGATGTTCTTGATGGCCTTGCTCACTGGGTATAGCAAGGTCATCATCTGTAGGGTGCTTTCGAAGACTTCGCCGGTGGAGGTTTCTCTCAAGGGGACTTTCAAGAGGTCTAAGAGGAGATATACAGCGGCGACAACTCCAAGCATCTGAGCGTTTTTGATCAAGAGTGCTCTCCAAGAGAAAGAGTGGTTACGTATATGGTAGAGTGCCCCAATGACGAGATTGACCGAGAGGGCTACCACTAAGGCGATGATAAAAGCCTGATGGGTCTGTTGCCATGCATAAAAATAGTTAGCGAGCACCACTATGGGGGCGCAAGTCGAAAGGGTATGCCATAGATAGTACAGCCTATCCCGTAGGGCTATCTGCTTATCATAGGCATACAAAAGTACTAAAGGAGTAAGAAAAATAGCAAGACGTTTCATTTTTAATGATTAATGTTCAATGTTCAATGATTAATGTTCAATGATTAATGTTCAATGGTTAATGTTCAATGATTAATGTTCAATGATTAATGTTCAATGATTAATGTTCAATGGTTAATGTTCAATGATTAATGTTCAATGATTAATGTTCAATGGTTAATGTTCAATGATTAATGTTTAATGATTAATGTTCAATGGTTAATGTTCAATGATTAATTATTCATTAATCATTATTCATTAATCATTAATTAAGGGTTGTATCATTGCTTTTACTTGTAAGGACGCGGCGGCCTCTCTCAGTGGGGTGTGGAGCAGGGCGAGGTATTCCTTGAGGATACTCAGGCGGCGTGCCAGATAGGCATCGAAGATCTCACGCTTGTCCTGAACCTTGAGCGAGGCGTCCAAGAAAAGGAGCTTAAGGGCAGCACCTGAGGGGGTACCCATGGAGTGGAGGTTTTGGAAAGAGATGTCTGGGGTCTGGGTGAGGGTGTAGATCATTCTTAGCAGGGTATCCATCTCGAGCTTGACTGACTCGGGAGCGCTGTTCCACGAGATGTACTGCATAGAAGCATCCTTGTCGCCTTCTATGATGGAACCTGCTTCGCCTTTTTTGCTCCATCCCTGAATGTGTCCGGTGACGAAAATCTTGGGCGAGGCATGGTAGTCGTTGGTTTCGGCGAAGTTGGACAAGAGGTGTTCCAATCGTTCGATAAGAGGATCCACTATCTGTGTCTCGCGCTGAGGCTGGTGGGCATATACCACGGGGATTTTTCCGATAGGATTGGCCACGGGGTATCCCTCTTCGAGAGTCCAGTCGCCTAAGGTATTCTTCCACAGATAGTGAAAATCGGCAGTGTAGGTCTCGAAGTAAGCGGCCTTGCCATGTAGGGAAGAAGAAGGATCGTCGGCCGTATAGGCGCGGGAGAAGGCGACCATATCTCCCACAGCATCGAAGAAGGGGTATAGGCTATCGCCAAAGGCAGGGGAGAAGAGCGAACAGCGGAGCTTGAAAGCACAGGGGATACCATAGGCGAGAGAGGGGGTAGCCAGTGGTAGGGCATGCCATAGCTCTGCACATTCTCCATAGGAAAACACGGCACGTGCCAAGCGGCGGTTCAGACTGTTCTCCTTGGCCTGGGCGAGGATATTCTCCAGTATAGCAAAAGCCTGCTTGTGCTCCTGGGTATCCTTGGTGTACTCATAGCGTACTGGCTTGCCAAAGAGGAAAGCCACTGAGCGCTTGATGATGAGTTGTTGCAAAGGCAGGGCAATACGGGCAACAGGCTCCGTATAGAGCCCCTCGGAGGTGGAGACACGCTTGTCACGACGCAAGAGGGGATTATTCACAGGGTGTTGTCGTGGATCAAGAGCCCGACGTGCCGCAGCGGGATCTGGTGCTGTGGTGTCTCTCCCTGATTGAAGAAACTGTATCGCCTGCAAAGGTGGAAGAGAAGAAAATTGAGAATCAAACATGATAAATAATAATTTGGCTAACACTGCTTATGTTGCAAAAGTACGATATCACACAGGGTGAAGTCAAGCAAAGAAGCGTAGAGAAGTGAGAGGAGAACTGAGAATCACGATTAGTGAACAATCAATGATGATTAATGGCTTATATTCTAAAATAATTTCGTAACTTTGCAAAGTGAAAGTAAGAAATCATCGAACATTTTAAAAAGTGTATTTAATAATCAAGTCATTACATATTATCTTTGTTGTTAGTTATTTTGCAGGGATATTCTATATAGTGCGCTTGTTGATTTATCATACAGAAGCGCTACAGGGCAAGAGTGAGCCAGAACGAGGTATCCTCCATAGGCAGTATAGCTTTATGGAAGAGCGCTTGTGGAATATCATCACGGTGCCAGCATTGGTGATTGTGGTGCTCACTGGAGCTTATATGCTGTGGGCGACACAGTGGGCATATCTCCTTCAGGGGTGGATGCATATCAAGCTCTTAGGAGTGGTGTTCTTGTTAGTATACCACTATTGGAGTTGGCGTACCCTCAGGGAACTACAACAGGGGCACACCCGCTATAGCTCAGTGAAGCTACGCATGGCCAATGAGGTGGCTACTTTGCTGCTCTTTGCTATTGTCTTTGCTGTGGTACTCAGGGACTTATTCCTTAGTTACTGGTGGGCTACCCTCCTGAGCTTTGTCGCGATGGGTGCCCTCATCATGGCCGTTGTTAAGATTGTCAATAGAAAACGATAATCAATGGTTAATGAACAATGTTCAATGATTAATGATACTATTACCTATTCTAACCCTCCTAACTCCTAAAAGAAAATGGAACATAAAGCAGGATTTGTCAATATTATAGGGAATCCCAATGTGGGGAAATCTACCTTGCTCAATGCTCTTGTAGGCGAGCGACTTTCGATCATCACCTCCAAGGCACAGACCACGCGGCATCGTATCTTTGGGATTGTCAGTGGGGACGACTTTCAAGTGGTCTTCTCCGATACTCCTGGGATCATCAAGCCAGCATACCAGTTGCAAAACTCTATGATGGACTTTGTCAAGGATGCCTTCGAGGATGCCGATATCCTGATCTACATGGTCGAGATAGGGGAGAAGGAACTCAAGGATGCCGACTTCTTCCGCAAGATCAACCAAGCAAAAGTGCCGGTCTTGGTGCTAATCAATAAGATAGACCGCTCCGATGAGGAGACTGTCAAGCAAGCCGTTGCCTATTGGCAACAGCAAGTTCCTAAGGGGGAGATCTATGCCATCTCAGCCTTGGAGAACTTCAACGTAGCGCCACTCTTTCATCGTATCTTGGAGCTACTGCCTGTATCCCCCGCCTTCTATCCCAAAGACCAGCTTACCGATAAGCCCGAACGCTTTTTTGTCAATGAGACTATACGTGAGAAGATCCTTCTGAACTACAAGAAGGAAGTCCCCTATGCAGTGGAGGTGGAGACAGAGACTTTTAGCGAGACGGACGAGATTATTCGTATCCGTAGTATCATCATGGTAGAGCGCGACAGTCAGAAGGGTATTATCATAGGTCATCGTGGTGAAGCCCTCAAGAGAGTAGGCACGCAAGCCCGCTATGACTTGGAGAAATTCTTTGGCAAACAGATCCACCTGGAACTCTATGTGAAGGTCAATAAAAACTGGCGCTCCGACTTAGGACAGCTCCGCCGATTTGGATACTCCAATTAGAGTGAGCAGAAAACAGTGAGCGGTGAACAGAGAGCAGTGAACAGAAAGCAGTGAATGCCAGCACCCAGAGTGTAGCTCTCTTAAACAGCTAAAAGCTCCCTTGTGATAGGCATGAGTGAAACGCTTGCGGTAGCGTGGGGAACTTAAGGGAGATTGAAAATGGAACCCCAATTACCTAATTATCTAATAAAGTCTATAATCTAAATTAGAAACACAATGAATAAAATTTCTTTATTTCTCTCTCTTTCCTTAGTGGCTGCCTGTGGCAACCCAGCTAAGGAAGCACAGAACAAGGTCGAAGAAAAAGGACTTGACCTATCGGCGATGGATACCCTTGTCCGCCCTCAAGACGATTTCTACAACTATGCAAATGGAGGGTGGATGAAAACAGCAAAAATTCCAGCCGATAAGACCTCATGGGGTACCTACTACATGCTGGATGAAATCACTGAAAACAACTGTCTTTCGATTCTTGATGACCTGAACAAAAAAGAATATCCCGAAGGCTCTGAAGGTCAAAAGATACAAACCCTCTTCCGCCAATACACCGATTGGTCTACGCGCAATGCACAAGGTCTTGCCCCTATCGAGGGACAGCTCAAGAAGATTGACGCTATCACCTCCCTCGCCGATCTACAGAAATACTTAGAGGAGGCAACGCTCACAGGCGATAACCCTATCTGTAGCTGGGGTGCTTATGCCGATATGAAGGACTCCAATACCAATGTTGCCTATCTGAGTGAGTTCTCCATAGGGATGGGCAGCGACTACTACCAAAAGGAAAGCCCCAGCAATACCGAGGCTTTGCAAAAGTATGAAGGCTTTGTAGCTCAGGTATTCGAAGCCATTGGGGAAAAGAACCCTAAGGAAAAAGCAAGCAAACAGGTGGCCTTTGAGAAAAGTATCGCCAAGCTCATGCTCACCAATGAGGAAAGCCGTGATCCTAACCTAAGCTATAACCCTCAGACCATGACCGAGCTCAAAGCCTTGGTCAAGAACCTCGACCTGCCTGCTTTGCTCAAGAACGTAGGGATGACACAGGACAAGGTGATCCTCACCCAAATGCGCTTGTACAAAGACTATGACAAGCTCATCAATGCTGCCAACTTGCCCTTGCTTAAGGACTATCTCAAGTATATGTTGGTACTGAGCAATATCACCAACCTCAATGAACAGCTCGACAACCTCTCCTTTGAGTTTTATAACAAGTACCTCCGTGGCCAACAAGAGCAACGCTCCATCACCAAGCGCGCCTTTGGTGTCATCGATGGATCTTTGGGAGAAGCTTTTGGCAAACTCTATGTAGAGAAATATTTCCCTAAAGAAGCCAAAGAACAGATGCTTACCCTGATTAGCTACCTAAGAAAGAGCTTTGTGGAGCATATCAAAAACCTCTCTTGGATGAGTGAGGAAACTAAGAAAAAAGCCCTTGTCAAGCTCGACAAACTCGGAGTGAAGGTGGGATATCCTGACAAGTGGGAGGATTATTCCAAGCTCATTATAGACCCTAAAGTTTCCCTTGCCGAAAACCTACAACACATCTCCCAGTGGTATTACCAAAAGAGCCTTGACGAGGTTGGCAAGCCCGTGGATAAGTCCAAATGGAGCATGACCCCACAAACAGTCAATGCCTACTACAATCCGCTCTACAACGAGATTGTCTTCCCTGCGGCCATCCTACAAGCGCCTATGTTCAACTTCGAGGCAGATCCTGCTGTGAACTTTGGGGCTATCGGGGGGATCATCGGGCATGAGATAACCCATGGATTTGACGATAGTGGTGCCGAGTTCGATGCTGATGGGAATCTACAAAACTGGTGGAGCCCCGCCGATAAGGCAAATTTCGAAAAAGCAACACAAGCCCTCGCCAAGCAATATGACCAATATGAACCTGTCAAGGGAATCTTTGTCAATGGAATCTTCACCAATGGAGAGAATATTGCAGACCTTGGCGGTGCCAATATCGCCTTCGATGCTTTACAAATGTACCTAAAAGACCATGGTGATGTAGGAAAAATAAGTGGATTCACCCAAAACGAACGCTTCTTCATCGCGTGGGCTACCGTATGGCGCTCCCTGACTACTGATCAGAACCTTGCCAACCAGATCAAGACAGACCCACATGCTCCTGACTACCTCCGTGCCTTCGCCCCACTGACCAACGTGGAGGCTTGGTACCAGATTTTCCAAGTAAAAGAAGGTGACAAACTCTATAGAAAACCTGAGGAAAGAATCAAAATATGGTAAAACAGTGAGCAGTGAACAGTGAGCAGTGAGCGAGGTTGTCCAAAACATTATTTTTCAAAGTTTAAATCGAATATTTTCGAATTTTATTCTATTGAAAATCACTTGTTTTAAATCCTCTTGTAGGGGCGATTTGCAAATCGCCCTTCATGAATAAGACTTTTCGGACAACCTCTTTCACACTTTATTTTTCATTTTATCTTGACATGGTTCTTTTTTGTATCTTTGCACACGCAAATAACTATATAATTATTGATCATTCAATCATATTAAATAAATGCTTGTAGAAAAATTCATCCCTAAGGCCTATAGAGAGAGGGTAGAGGCCGCGAAGGTGCGTCATCGTGCCTATAGCAATATTGCTTTAGTGAAATATTGGGGAAAAAGAGACGAACAAATCCCTATGAACCCCTCTATTAGCTTCACGCTGTCTCATTCTTATACAGAGACTGTCATAGAGATGGCGCCCAGAACGGACTTTACCAGTAGCTTCCAGATTGATTTCTTCTTCGATGAGGAACCTAAGGATAATTTCTTGCCCAAGATAGAAACCTTCTTCACCCGTATCCGCAACTATATACCTTTTCTCAGGGATTATTACTTTGTGATCCGTTCGAGCAATTCTTTCCCTCACAGTGCCGGTATAGCCTCTTCAGCCAGTGCTATGGCTGCTTTGGCGGTATGCTTGATGAAAATAGAAAAGCTCTTTGACCCTGAGATGACAGAGCAATTTTTTCATGAAAAAGCCTCTTTCTTAGCCCGTTTGGGCTCGGGTAGTGCCTGCCGTAGTACCTACTCAGGGGTAGTGCTCTGGGGGGAGCATGCGGCTGTGATGGGTAGCTCCGATCTCTACGGAATCCCTATGGAGGATGTACATGAAGTTTTCAATACCTATCAGGATACCATTCTACTTATTGACAAGGGTCAAAAGCCTGTAAGTAGCACCAAGGGGCATCAGCTCATGATAGGACACCCGTATGCTGAGGCACGTTTTCTACAGGCTCGTGAACATATCGCAGCCCTTAAGAGTATTCTCAAAAAGGGAGACCTCAAGGGCTTTATGGCCTTAGTAGAGAGCGAAGCCCTCGCCCTACACGCTATGATGATGACCTCAGACCCTTACTACCTGCTTATGCGCCCTAATACCATTGCTGCCATTGAGAAGATTTGGTATCTACGCGCGAGCACTCAAAAGCCTCTTTGCTTTACCCTTGATGCTGGGGCTAATATACACCTGCTCTACCCCAAAGCGTACAAGGCGGACATTATTCCTTTTATAGAAAGAGAACTCAAACCTCTTTGCCAAGACCAAGAGGTGATCTACGATGAAGTGAAGAGTGAGTAGGGGCGAATTGCAATTCGCCCTTCAATAGGTCGTGTAATTCCCTGCCAGTGTGGGGCTAATAGGGTAAGACGCAATTTATGGCGTCTCTACTATGCCAATTAGGTTTTCCCTCATGCCAATTGAGGCTACTTGCTGAATTTGTGGGAGTTTTCGTTATATTGAACTTACATTAACTATTAAAAAGTTCGTAATGGAGAGAAGTGCGTTTTGTTGGCTTATAAAGCCAGAATAAATACACAACAAGGTTTGCTATGAGGATATTATTACTATTTTTGGTAGTTTTTCTCTCTTGTGAGGGAGGAAAAGTGCAATTTGTAGAATCTAAGGCCATAAAGGGGTTAGTTTTAGTAAAAAATCTGTCCCAATCTCCGGATAAGGTAAAAAAGGCAATTATAGAATACATCAAAAATCAAAAAGGAAAAGATTTTATGGAGTTCTATGAATATTCCTCAAGTACCAAAGTTTTTATAGAAAGCAAAAGAGTAGGTGGATATCTTAGAGAATATATACATCATTATCAAGAGCAAAACGGTATAGGTGTTTTTTATATAGGGAAATGTAAGGAAGATACCTCAGAACAAGTTGGTATCATAAGATATTACCAAAAATATGGTAATTTCTATGAACCTGATACCATTATAGGGGAATGTAGAAATAAAAAAGCCTTTTAATTATAGAACCATGCGGATACAAATCCTATTGTTAATACTTTTTGCTATAAAAAGCTGCAAACCAGCTGTGAAAGACCCTACTGATGAGGAAATGATGCATCATTTTAACAAGTATAAAACTGATTTTGAAATGATTCGGCAAGTCATCGCAAAGGATACAATTTCCGCATTTGATTATCCCCCTATTTTAGTGGAAGGAAAATATAAAAATGTAAAGGATTCTATTTATTTCAATCAATTGAGTATAAGCAAAAAGAGAAAATTGGATTCCTTGCTACAAAATATACAATGTAGTGGAATAACAGTCCTTTCTGATAATGAGATCAGTTTCAATTATTATTCCTATGGAGGAATAGGTTGGGGTGTTGATAAAAATTTTCTTTATACAAAAAAGAATTTTAGCCAAATGAGTGATGTAGAAATCTGTCCGCCAGAGGTAGATATGTCCGAAAAGCGCTATGATTCAATGAAAAACTGTTACTTAGTTAAAGAATTAGGTGACAATTGGTACATAGAACTAAACTATGATAGATAAAGGAATAGAAAAGAGTGCCTAAGACGCTCTTGTGAGCGGAGTATAAGAACAATTCGCTGACTTAGCCCTGCTTACTGCTCACCGTTTACTGTTTATCGTTCACTGTTCACTGTTCACTGCTTACTGTTCATTGTTCACTGTTCACCGCTCACTGCTTTTTGTTGGTCTTTTATCAGGTCGCCTGTACTTTTGATAAGGTATATTTCTCTCTCAGATACTTTATATATAATAAAGGCTAGTTTCCTTCTTTCTTTGAGTCTTTACATCACAACTATTGGTTATTTTGCTAAGATGAAAGCGAATATAAAACGCATTGATTTTTTCATAAGTACCATAAGAGTCTGTAAAACAATCATTCCCACACTTAGCAGAATACCATGAATGAAACCTCCCATCCGGGGAAAGTTCTATATGATCCCCCCAATCCCCTTCAGGATCGTAGGGTTTAGTCAAGATATACAAATTATTTTCTTTCGGATTTTTCCCAAATATATGATTGCTATTCCATACTTTTCCTATAAGTTCTTGTCCAGAGCTTAAGATCGTATAAAATAACACAAATGTTACTAAGATTCTTTTCATGATTTTCTTTTTCAGGAGATGAAATACAAAACAATGCCAAACCACTCACACTTAATACTCCTAACCCCAAAAAAAGAATTTCGTTCTGGTTGCTATTAGAAAAAAAAATTCACTAACTTTGTACTCTGTATAAAATCAAACAATATGAGACTAATTATTCTCACACTTCTTTTAGGAAGTTATACTTTAGCATTCACTCAAAATAAGATAAAAGGTGAGTGGTATCTCTATGAACTCTTTGGAAAAAAAACCTCTATGGATATGTATCGTTTAGAAAGGCAAACTAAAGAAAAAAGAGGGTACAAAATAAACTTTATTAAGAATAAGATTTTTATTGCTTCTTCTTTTAGCTCATCTGAGGGCGATTGTTCTCCTTCTACTCTTGGGGTCTATGAAAAAATAAATAGACATTATGTATCCTTTCATGTAGATTCTTTCTCTGTTTCTGGAATAGGATGTGAGATGAATTATGAAAAAATAGATGCCGATTTGGGTAAGTTCTATATTCATTTATCATCCAAAGGGGTACTTTACCTGATCAAAAGTACAGGAGATCTCGATTACGATAAGCAATTAGCTCAGGATGCAGAGCAGATTAACGATATTAATTCTATTGCAAAGTATGTTTTCAAGCGTAATGGAGAAAATATCTCTTATAATCCTTCTTTTAAAGAAGAAGTAGCCACTTACGTAGCACAAGTACTCAAGTTGCCGCATTATAGAGTCTCTTTGAAGTTTTCTGTAGGAAGATATACAGGAGATGTAGCCTTAGTTAAGGATTTGGAGACAGGCACTTATTTCTATGTAGTCAAGGACAATGCTGCTCAGGAAGAAGCTACTCAAAAGGAAAACAAATACTTCCACTTCACCTCAGAAGAACTGAAAAAGTGAAAATGAATAGCCACTTTTTACCTCTTCACTTTCATCTTATTTAGACTTTTTACAAATTACAAGAAAAAGGCATTACCCTCTTTTAAATTTCATTAAGAATTTATATTTTTGCACCGTGATATATATAGGGGGAGTTCCCTTAGTTATCATACATAGAAAATCGATAGTTTTTGTTTTTTTAATAGCTTTTTTATATGAAAAAGAGTAAGAACCATAAGGGAAGTAAGTTGCAGAAGCTCTGGCTTTTAGCAGCGTTTCTCCCTATTTACTTATTTGGACAAGACGCCTCGGGGGATGCAGCTAAGGGGAAGGACTTGTTCAAAGCCAACTGTGCGGCTTGTCATAAGTTAGATGGCAAGCTCGTAGGGCCTCCACTGGGAGGTATTACCGAAAAGAAGTCCGCTGAGTGGCTACACAAGTGGATCAAAAATAGCAAAGCCCTTATCGATGCAGGTGATAAGGATGCTATAGCTATCTTCGAAGAGTACAACAAAGTACCTATGCTTGCCTATGACGGTATCCTCTCCGATGGGGATATTGACAATGTATTGGCCTATATCGCTGATCCTTCTAAAGCAGAAGCTGCTGCCCCTGCTACCCCTGCTGTTACAGATACTCCAGCTACTGCTACCCCAGATACAGCTACTGTAGCTACTGACACTCCTGCTGCAGTTCCTACAGCGCCCAAAGGCAAAGGATCTCTTGCTTTGGTATTGGGAATCGCCTCTGCAGCACTTCTACTTATCTTCTTGGCTATTGTCTTCAAGACCAATCGCGAAATCAAGAAGTTAGCCAAAGAAAACAACCAAGAAGAATACCTCAAACAAAGTAAATACTATCCTTTGTGGAATGTCTTTGTAAAGAATAAAATTATTACCGTTGTGGTAGGACTTCTCTTGTTCTTTACCTCTACTTACTTTGCCTATGGCTATCTTATGCAAGTGGGTGTAGACCAAGGATATCAGCCAATACAGGAGATTCACTACTCTCACAAAATCCATGCTGGGGACAACCAGATAGATTGTAAGTTCTGTCACTCAGCAGCACGTACTTCCAAGACTGCAGGTATCCCTTCCCTGAACGTATGTATGAACTGTCATAAGACTATCGATGAGTATACCGGACCTGTAACCGCTCAGTATACCAAAGAGTTCTACGATGGGGAAATCCAAAAGCTATACCAAGCAGTGGGTTGGGATCCTGAAAATATGGCCTATACAGGAGTACAAAAACCTGTAAAATGGACACGTATCCACAACCTTCCTGACCATGTGTACTTCAATCACTCTCAGCACGTTACTGTAGCAGGAGTGGCTTGCCAACAGTGCCATGGCGACGTACAAACTATGGAAGTGGTTGAGCAACATGCGCCCCTTACCATGGGATGGTGTATCAACTGCCACCGTACTACCGAAGTGAATGATGCCAATCCGTATTATGAAAAAATACATGAACAATTGGCTGCGAAAAAAGGTAAAGGAAAACTTACTATCGCCGAGCTCGGTGGTTTAGAGTGTGGTAAGTGCCACTACTAATAATGATTAATGTTCAATGATTAATGATTAATGAAAAGTAACTAGTGATAAAGAAAGAGTCATAAAGTCATTGACAATTAACAATTAACAATTAACAATTAAGAACATGTCATCAGAAAAAAAATATTGGAGAAGTGTAGAGGAGTTGGATACAAACAACCCCGTGATAGAGCAGATTCATCAAAATGAGTTTGTCGATAAGCTCCCTACCTTATATTCAGGCGAACATGAATTCTTGGGCAACCAAGAAGCGATGGAGGAGAGCTCCACCACACGTCGTGACTTCCTTAAGTATGTAGGTTTCACTACTGCTGCGGCTGCCTTAGCGGCGTGCGAAGGACCTGTACACAAGGCGATCCCTTATGTAGTACTCCCCGAGCAGATACGCCCAGGTATCCCTGACTACTATGCCACTACTATGGCCGATGGGTTTGACTTTGCTTCTGTCCTTGTCAAAACCCGTGAAGGACGCCCTATCCGTGTGGAGAACAACCGCGAAGCCTCTTTCCGTGGCTGTGGTAATGCCCGTGTACAAGCTTCTGTACTCTCTATGTACGATAGCCTACGTGCCAAAAATCCTCAGAAAGGGTCTGAAAATATCACTTGGGATACACTCGATACAGCCGTAGTGAAGGCGCTCAATGACGCGCAAGCACAAGGAAAGCAGATTGTTGTCCTTACAGGTACTCTTGCCAGCCCTTCTACAGAGAACCTTATCAAAGAATTTACTGAAAAATATCCTAATACTAAGCATGTAATCTACGATGCTGTTTCAGAAGAAGCTGCTGTACTTGCTTTCGAAAAGAAATATAGCGAGCGTGCCTTACCAGACTATGATTTCTCCAAAGCGAAAGTAATTGTTTCCTTCGGAGCAGACTTCATCGCTGACTGGCAAGGAGGCTACGAAGAGGAATATGCCAAAGGACGTATCCCTACCAAAAACGGTAAGATGTCCAAGCATTACCAATTCGAGAGCAACATGTCTCTCTCTGGTGCCAATGCCGATGTACGTGTAGCACTAAAACCTTCTGAGCTTAAGATTGCCTTGGCCAAATTCTACGGATACCTCTGTGGTAAGAGCGTAGGAGGAAGCCTTCCTGAGCGTGCAGAAGCAGCCCTCAAGAAAGCCGCTGAGCAAGCTATGAAAGCAGGCGGACAAGCGGTAGTGGTTACAGGTATTCAGGATGTCAATGCACAAAGCCTTGCACTGGAAATCAACGAGGAAGTACTTCACAGCCAAGTGCTTAACTATGATAACCCTGTATATATCCGCCAAGGAAATAGCGCAGCCCTAAAGCAGCTCTTGACAGATATGAATGCCGGTAAGGTAGGGGTACTGATCACTTCGAATGTGAATCCTCTCTACACCCTTCCTGCTGCCGATGCTATGGCTTTTGAGTCTGGCCTATCGAAGGTAGGTACTTCTGTGGCTTTCACACTCCGTGCAGATGAGACAGCACTGAAAACTACTTACTTGGCTGCGGCTCCTCACTATTTGGAGTCTTGGGGAGATGTACGCATGCGTGCAGACTATTACTCCCTCATGCAACCTACCATCCGCCCACTCTTCGATACCCGCCAACTGCAAGAGGCGCTTCTCAAATGGGCTGGTAAGGATGCCAATTACTACGAATATATCAAAGCTTTCTGGAAAGCCAATATCCTCGCCGAGGGATATGCTTGGGAAAAAGCGCAACATGATGGATTCTATTACTCTCCAAAAGAGCGTGTATTAGCAGAGAAATCCTTTGTGCAAGATGTAGCCCCTATGCTCACTGCACTTACAGCTGCCCCTGCCCAAGGATTTGAGCTTACCCTATATACCAAAACCGGTCTTGGGGATGGACAACAAGCCAACAACCCTTGGCTACAAGAACTCCCTGACCCAATCACCCGTGTGAGCTGGGATAACTACCTAACCATGTCCGCTGCCGATGCTAAAGAGCTCGGTATCAAGAACTGGCACGTAGCCAATGGCGGTCTCGATGGGGACTATGCCGAGATACAAGTAGGCGATGTGAAGCTCAAAGTACCGGTACTTATCCAACCAGGACAGGCAAAAGGTTCAGTAGGACTTGCTTTCGGTTACGGAAGAAAGGCCGGCATGAAGAAAGAAATGCAAGTAGGGGTCAATGCGTATGCACTCTACAACAACCTTAACCCAGTACAACCCGTAGCCTCTATTAAAAAAACAGAGGGTACTCACGAATATGCTTGCGTACAGCTCCACAATACTCTTATGGGACGTGGAGACATCGTCAAGGAAACCACTTTAGAAGAATTCCTTACCAAGGATGCCAACCAGTGGAACAAAAAACCAGAAGTATCCCTTGATCACAAGGAGGTAAAAGCTACTTCTGTGACTCTATGGAAAGAGTTTGACAACTCTACAGGGCATTTCTTCAACCTTTCTATCGACCTAAATGCTTGTACCGGTTGTGGGGCTTGTGTGATCGCTTGTCATGCCGAAAACAACGTGCCTGTAGTAGGTAAGAGTGAGGTAAGGCGTTCACGCGATATGCACTGGTTGCGTATCGACCGCTACTACTCCTCAGAAGAGTCCTTCGAGGGTGATATGCAGAAAGTAGAAGGTATAGAAGGGCTAAGTGCTTCACTCTCTACCTTCGGAGAAATGGAAACCCCTTCTGATAATCCACAAGTGGTCTTCCAGCCAGTAATGTGCCAGCAGTGTAACAATGCTCCTTGTGAGACTGTTTGTCCAGTAGGAGCTACCTCTCACGGATTGCAAGGACAAAACCACATGGCTTACAACCGTTGCGTAGGTACTCGCTATTGTGCTAATAACTGTCCTTACAAGGTACGTCGATTCAACTGGTTCTTATACAGCAATAACAATGAGTTCGACTACCATATGAACGATGATTATGGTAAGATGGTACTCAACCCAGATGTAGTGGTACGTTCTCGTGGGGTGATGGAAAAATGTTCTTTCTGTATCCAAGAGACCCAAGCGGTAATTCTACGTGCTAAGCGTGAAAATCGCCAGGTGAAGGTAGGAGAGTTCAACGACGCTTGTGCTTGTGCATCAGCTTGTGGTACAGGAGCGATGACCTTCGGAGATATGAACAACCCAGAGGATCCTATCGTAACCCTAAGCAAGGACGAGCGTATGTATCACCTACTCGAACATATCGGTACACGTCCTAACGTATTCTATCAAGTAAAAGTAAGAAACAACGATTAATATAGTTAATAATTTTGAGTTTTGAGTGCTTAGTTAGTAGCTCAAAACTCAAAACCCGAAACTCAAAACTAAAAAATATGGCATCGCATTACGAAGCACCTATACGCAATCCACTAATAGTAGGCGACAAGACCTACCATGATGTTACTGTGGATGTAGCGCGCCCTGTCGAAGGGAAAGCCAATCGCCTTTGGTGGATAGTATTCTCAATAGCCCTTACTGCTTTCTTGTGGGGATTGGGCTGTATCGTCTATACCGTATCTACGGGGATAGGCGTATGGGGATTGAATAAGACCGTAGGTTGGGCTTGGGACATCACCAACTTTGTATGGTGGGTAGGTATCGGTCACGCTGGTACCCTAATCTCCGCCGTATTGTTACTCTTCCGTCAGAAATGGAGAATGGCCATCAACCGCTCTGCCGAAGCGATGACTATCTTCTCGGTAGTACAGGCGGGTCTCTTTCCTATTATTCACATGGGGCGTCCTTGGCTGGCCTACTGGACAGTTCCTATACCTAACCAATTTGGTTCCTTGTGGGTGAACTTTAACTCCCCTCTACTATGGGACGTGTTCGCGATTTCCACTTACCTCTCTGTATCCTTAGTGTTCTGGTGGACAGGGCTTTTGCCTGACTTCGCCATGCTACGCGATAGAGCCGTAAAACCGTTCCAAAAGAAAATATACAGTTTGGTGAGCTTCGGATGGAGTGGTCGTGCTAAGGACTGGCAACGCTTTGAGGAAGTATCCTTGGTATTGGCAGGATTAGCTACCCCTTTGGTACTTTCTGTACACACCATCGTATCCTTTGACTTTGCTACCTCTGTAATCCCTGGTTGGCATACCACCATCTTCCCACCTTACTTCGTGGCAGGGGCGATCTTCTCGGGATTCTCCATGGTAAATACCTTGCTTATCATCATGCGTAAGGTCTGCAATCTTGAGAGCTATATCACTCTACAACACATCGAGCTGATGAACCTTGTGGTAATGATCACTGGATCAATCGTAGGTTGTGCCTATATCACTGAGCTCTTCGTGGCTTGGTACTCTGGAGTAGAGTATGAACAATATGCCTTCCTTAACCGTGCTACAGGACCTTACTGGTGGGCTTATTGGATGATGATGACCTGCAACGTATTCTCACCTCAGTTCATGTGGATTAAGAAGCTACGCCGTAGTATCCTCTTCTCCTTCTGTATCTCTATTGTAGTAAATATAGGGATGTGGTTCGAGCGCTTTGTGATCATCGTAACCTCTTTGCACCGCGATTACCTACCTTCCTCTTGGACGATGTTTTCTCCTACCCTTATCGATATAGGGATCTATACAGGAACTATCGGATTCTTCTTTGTGCTCTTCCTCTTGTACGCACGTACTTTCCCTGTGATAGCACAAGCTGAAGTGAAATCCATCCTCAAATCCTCCGGAGAGAAATACAAAAAATTAAGAGACGCTAACCCTAATAATTCCCATTAGTTATGAGTAAGAAAGTAGTACATGCAATCTATAACGACGACGACGTGCTGATGGACGCCGTCAAGAAAGTGCGCGCAGCCAACCTCAAGATCGAGGAGGTATATACGCCTTTCCCTGTACATGGGCTTGACAAGGTTTTGGGACTCAAGCACACACGCCTTGCCATCGCTTCTTTCATCTATGGGTGTATAGGGCTCACTGTGGCTACCCTAATGATGAAATATATCATGATCGATGACTGGCCACGTAACATTGGGGGAAAACCTAACTTTACGTATATCACGAACTTACCTGCTTTCGTGCCTATCATGTTCGAAATGACAGTATTCTTCGCTGCCCACCTTATGGTAATCTCTTTCTACATGCGTAGTAAGCTATATCCCTATAAGAAGGCTGAGAATCCAGATCCTCGTACCACCGATGACCATTTTCTTATGGAAGTAGCCAGTGATGGCAACGAGGAAGAAGTGGTGAAATTCTTAGAATCCACCGGAGCAGTAGAGGTAAAATTAGCAGACAAAAAAGCAATTCAGATATGAAAAAAAGATATATACTCTCTTTATTGATAGCAAGTTGTGCCCTTACCTCTTGCTTCCATAAGGACAAGCCTAACTATCAGTACATGGCCGATACGGACATGTATTTCCCTGTGGGCTACGAGACCTATCAGGAAGCTCCCCAAGGGAATCAAGCCCTCAAGAATGGCATGGAGGCACAGCTCCCACCTGAGCACACTATTAAGCGTGGGTGGATGCCTTTCCTATACCCTAATACAAACGAAGGGTATGAGCAGGCTAAGGCCAACCTAAAAAACCCTTTGCTCGCCGATAGCTTAGCCCTAAAGGATCACCTCAAGGAAGGGGCTGCTCTTTACAACATCTATTGTATGGTGTGTCATGGTGCTGAAGGGGACGGACAGGGAATCTTGGTACAGCGTGACAAATACTTAGGGGTGCCTAACTATAAGGATAGGGAGATTACCCAAGGAAGTATCTATTACGTTATCTATCACGGACGCAATGCCATGGGCTCATACGCTTCTCAGATTACTGAGAAAGAGCGCTGGCAGGTAGCCCTCTATGTGGAGCAACTCCGTAACAAACTCTTAAACAAATAACCCACTTAAGATAAGAAGAATTATGTATTCGTTTTCAGGAAAAATCAAATTAGTAGCCATCATCAGTATGGTAGTGGGGCTTTTAGGCATAGGGTATAGCTTTATCGCTACCCCCAGTACAGTGGAGGCTTTGGGCGCTCATGCCAGCCATGATCCCGCTCACGCTGAGCATGTGCTACACTTATTACAGAATAAGCCTTGGGCAGCCCTCTATGTAGCGGCCTTGTTCTTTATGCTTATCTCCTTAGGGGTATTGGCATTTTACGCCATTAACCGAGCTGCTCAGGCAGGTTGGGCTCCAATTCTCTTTAGAGTGATGGAGGGTATCACAGGCTATTTGCCTATAGGGGCACTTATTTTCTTCCTCCTATTGGTATTCTCAGGCCTACACTTCAATCACCTTTTTATCTGGATGGATCCTGCGGTAGTGGCGCATGATAAGGTAATTCAGGGCAAGACAGGCTACCTGAATGTGCCTTTCTTCTTGGTGCGTGCTGCCGTATATATGCTTGGCTGGATTGCTTATCGCCAGATTACTCGCAAGCTCTCCAAAGCACAGGATCAGGCACATGACAATCGTCCATTCGTCAAGGCTTTCAAATGGTCAGCAGGCTTCTTGGTATTTTTCCTTGTGAGTGAGTCCATGATGTCTTGGGACTGGGTGATGAGCGTGGATCCTCACTGGTTCAGTACCCTATTCGGTTGGTATGTATTTGGTAGCTTGATTGCTTCAGCTATTGCAGCTATTATCTTAGTTACTGTAACTCTCAAAAGCCAAGGCTACTTAGAGCATGTCAATGACAGTCACTTGCACGATTTGGCCAAATACCTCTTCGGGTTCTCTATCTTCTGGACTTATCTTTGGTTCTCCCAATACCTCTTGTATTGGTACTCCAATATCCCAGAGGAAGTAACCTACTTTGTAACTCGCTTAGAGCACTATGAACCTATCGTACTGAGTATGCTTGCTATCAACTTCCTTTTGCCACTGCTTATCTTGGTGGATTCCGATATCAAGCGCAAACCTTGGGTAGTAGGAACCATGGCAGTAGTTATCCTAGTAGGACACTATTTGGATTTCTTCAATATGATCATGCCTGCTACCGTAGGAGATCAGTGGTGCATAGGTGCAGGTGAAATAGGTAGTGTATTGTTCTTTTTTGGACTCTTTACCTTTGTTACCTTCCGCACCCTTACCAAGGCTCCTTTAGTGGAGAAAAATCACCCTCTTATGCATGAGAGTGAACATTTTCACTATTAGTATATAGAAATTTATTTGGTTTTATTACTGATATGGAGGCTATCCGAAAAGGGTAGCCTCTTTTTTGTTAAGAAAGGAGTGTTTTTTACCGTTCATGTACAATTTTATACATTTCATGCAAATTCTCTTGCATGGAAAGTATAGTTACCAAATAAATAACTACCTTTGCCGCCATAAATAATAAAAATAAATACCATGAAAAAAATGTTTGTCCTAGCCAGTTTAGCTCTTATAGGAGTGGCTTGTAGTAAAAATGATGACAACGTGGCTGTCTACAATGGAGGAGGAAATAACGGAGGAGGAAATAAAGCAATAAGCAGCAGCACCATAAGTGGAGACCCTTTCATTACAGAAGAACCTGCAGTATTCCCAACTCAGAAAGAAGGAACTGACCAAGAATACGACATCACTACTTATACCCTAGAAAACAACAAAGTAAAGAGTGTGGTTATAGATCATTACCAAAATGGTCAAAAGGTAAATAAAAAGACCATTACTACCAATGTTACCTACAATGACAAAGGGCTTCCCACCAAATTGGAACAAACGGAAGATGGCCTTACTCGTACAATAGAGTACATCTACAATGCGAAAAATCAGATCGAAGAGATCAAAGCTACTCATAATAATACAACAGCAAGATATGTACATGAGTACGACGCTCAGGGAAGACTCTCTAAAATGACTTTCTCTGCTACAAATGAACAGCCTTATACGATTACTTACGAATATCCTACGGCAAACACTGTAGTGGAAAAAAATAGTACAAATACGAATGAATCCTTGACCTATACTTTTGAAAATGGAAATCTTACTAAAAAGGTTCTAGAAAGATTCTACCAAGGGAATGTCGTAGGTAGTGCCATAGAGGAATACAAATATGACACTACTATAAAAAATCCTGATGCCTCTTTAGAGTTCAAATTAGTAGACCTTAATTATTTTCTTGAGGAAGATCGCTATTCTCCAGAAAGAAGCAAAAATGTAGTTACTGAAATCACTAAATCAGGAACTGATGGTCAGCATGAACTTCCTAAAAGAATATCTGCTACATATACCTACGAGAAAAATGACAAAGGGTATCCTACTAAGAGAACAACAAAGGAAGGAAATACTTCTGAGGTTACCACTTATACCTACTAAAAGAATACTTTTATCCTAATACGTTAATTAATAACTTATAGTCCTCTGCCATGAGTTCCACCCATGCGCAGAGGACTTTTTTTGCGATGCCCTCTTGGAGGAGGTACTGACTATAGGAATCAAAAAAATCTTCGGGATATTGGTCAAATACGAAGAAAGAGTTTTCCGTCTTTAGGTTGTGGCGAATAGCGACTTCTCCCAAGCAGATATTGGGTAGGGTATATACAAATATTGCAGGAGAGGGATAGTAGTTTTTAGGGTCTTCTATAGAGGCTTGGTGTCTCAGATCGGTGTCCAAGCTGGCGGAGTGGTTGGCAAAGAGCAGCGCCATATCCTCTTTATCCTGAGAGGGTAGGGTAGGGAGGAGGTACTCCATTCCCAAGAAAGCGAGCTTGCTTAGGGCGTCCATCTTGAAGAACTTGGGATAGTCAATCCCTAAGTGCTTATAGGCGCCCTTGGCAAAGGTGGCAAAATCACCTCCCAACATCTCAAAAGCAAAGGAACCATTCACAATAATGGCTCCTTGGTATATTTTACAAGTGTACAATTTTTAATAATGATTAATGTTCAATGATTAATGATCAACGTTCAATGGTTAATGATCAATGATTAAAGATTATTCTTCTGGTTACTGACTTCTGCTCACTGCTCACTGACTTCTGTTCACTGACCTCTGTTCACTGTTCACTGACCTCTGCTTACCCGTTAAGTGCGTTGGCACCAGAAACGATTTCGAGGATTTCGTTGGTGATGGCTGTTTGTCGGGCTTTGTTGTAAGTGAGGGTGAGCTCATCGCGTAGTGTGGTAGCGTTGTCCGTAGCCTTGTGCATAGCCGTCATACGAGCACCATGCTCAGCGGCTAAGGAATCACGCAATACTTTGTAAATCTGCAACTTGAGACTCTTAGGAATCAGCCCTTGGACAATCTCTTGGGCAGAAGGCTCATAGAGATATTCACTTTGAGCCGCCTCTTCTTGTTCTGAGATTTGCAAAGGAAGGAACACTTCCTCGGTAAGGATCTGGGTAGCTACATTCTTGAAGCTATTATATACCAATAGGATACGATCATACTTACCTGATAGGTAGGCATCAATAAGTTCCTGAGCCAAAGAGGCTGTTTTTTGGAAATCCATGTGGTCATAGAATCCTTCGCAATAGCGGCTTACCTTATCTGTTTTCTTGAGGATGTCGTTTCCTTTTTTTCCGATAGTGAGCACTTCTACTTCTTTTCCTGGGTATTTTTGTAGGAGAGAAAGAGTATGCTTAACCACAGCAGAGTTGAACGCTCCACAGAGACCTCTGTCAGAGGTAATAGCCACTATAAGAATACGCTTTTCTTCGGCTCTTTCGAGGAATGGATTCTCATTGCCCAAAGCATCTTTGAGTGATTGAAGCAAGGTGCCCAAAGTATTGGCATAGGGCTTCATCGCGGTGATGACCTCTTGTGCTTTCTTGCTCTTAGCAGCAGATACCATCTTCATGGCGCTGGTAATCTGCATAGTGGAGTTGATCGAAGATATTCTGTTTCGGATCTCTTTAAGGTTAGCCATAGCTTTCTTTTAATTCATTTTTTGCGTGCGCAAAGATACAAAAATAATTGTCAATTTTCAATGATTAGTGATTAATTTTTTATCAGAATATAACGAGGGTATAGCCCTTTAAGGATTTCAGGGTTTTACCTACACATATTCCCCTTCTGATCTCCGCTTACTTATTCCAAAAATAGTATCCTACTATGGAGATAAAGAGGATGCTAATAATATTAAGCCAGAAACCAGTCTTGAGCATGACGCGCTGTGGGAGCAATCCCGTACCAAAGGCAATGGCATTAGGTGGAGTAGCCACAGGGAGCATAAAGGCACAGGAAGCCCCTATCCCGATGATCATGGCCAAGCCCGTAGGATTTACCCCTAACTGCTCGGCGATGGAAATAAAGATAGGTACCAGAAGCGCTGCAGAGGCAGTGTTGGAGGTGAACTCGGTGAGAAATACGATGAAAGTTGATACTAACAATCCTATTATGAAATAGTTTTGCGAACGTATCACCTCCACGATGGAATCCACCATCGCCTTGCTGGCTCCGGAGGAGGTGAGCACCGCGCTTAGGGTAAGTCCGCCCCCGAAGAGCATCAGTACCCCCCAGTCGGTATTCTCTTGGATTTGTTTCCAGCTTACCACGTTGAACACGCAGACCAAGATAGCTGCAGTCATGGCGATTACACTATCGAAGTCGGCTATTTTCTCCAAGCCAAACAAGCCTGAGAGAACTGGGTTGATCTGAGTGGAGAACACCCAGAAGAGTGCTGTAAGGACGAATATAACAATCGCTGCCCACTGTTTTTTTCCTAAGGTTGTTGCTACCTGATGTGTCTGTTCTCCTTTGGGAGAGATGATAGCATCCTTGAGGTTGGGGCGGAAGAAGAAGTAAAGAAAGATAATAGTCAGTGGCAGAAGTCCCGCTACAACAGGCATTCCATACCATAGCCACTCTTGGAAAGTGATATGAAGGTTTGAGGAGACGATGGCATTCGGTGGACTACCTACCAAGGTACCCATCCCCCCTATACTGGAAGAATAGGTAATCCCCAGAATAACAAACCAGTACGCTTTTTTGTTTTCCTCATAAGGCAATCCCTTAAGCAAGCCCACACCCAAGGGAATCATCATCGCGGCAGTGGCTGTATTGCTAATCCCCATAGAGAGCAAGGCTGTAACAAGGAAAAGTAGCAATATGGCTACTAAAAGGTTGCCCCGTGCTAAGGATAACACTTTGTGAGCTATATACCTATCCAATCCATTGACACTCAGTGAGGTCGCCAAGGCAAATCCTCCAAAGAAGAGAAAGATGGTCGGGTTGGCAAAGTGTTGCAAAGCAGGCTTGGTTTCTACCAGTCCTAAGAAAATAGAAAGGATAGGCACTGCCAGCGCCGTGATGGTGATAGGAATCACCTCGGTAAGCCAAAGAATAGCCACTAATATCAGGAGAGCTATCCCTCTATTTGTCTGAGCTTCATAGGGAAGCCACAAGAGCATAGAGCCAGAGAAAAGTGTAGCTAAGAGTAGGATAATAACTCTCTTAGCGGAAATAAATTCGGTCTTCATAATCTAAAAAGTATTGTAAAATAACAGTTCTTTTTTTGCGTAGTATGTCTGACAAAATTACTTCTTTTTTTTAAATAATCAAAATATTTTTTTCAATCGAAAGAAAATATTTTTTAATACATTGATAGTCAGTGAGCATAGGTCATAGATCAGTGAGCTGTGAACAGAGAATTAATCATTGAACATTAATCATTAAAAAAGTTGTATCTTTGCAGCCTGAACTCTTTTATATAGCTTATGATATTTGATTTTGTATTAGAGAGATACCCGCAGATCATTGCTACGGTAGTTACTTTGATCCTATTTTTTATCCTTAAGCGCTTTGCTGATTCCTTGGTAAATCGTTTTGGGCAAAGGGCGCATTTCCCCAAGGCACGTGTGCAGTTAGTGAAGAAGTACATTGATTTCCTTTTAGCGACCTTAGTCTCAGTGGTGATAGTCTCCATCTGGGGGGTGAAGCCTGACCAGATATTCCTCTTTATCTCCTCCATTCTTACGGTGATAGGGGTAGCTTTCTTCGCCCAATGGTCTATACTGAGCAATGTCACCGCGGGGATTATCATCTTTTTCTCCTTCCCCTTCAAGATAGGTGACAAAATACGTATCTTGGACAAGGAATGCCCTATCGAAGCCGAGATCAAGGATATCAACTCCTTCTATACACTGCTGATAACCGCCTCTGGCGAGCACATTTCCCTACCTAACAACGTCCTTTTGCAAAAAGCCGTAGTCATAGTAGAACCTAACGAAGTATAATATACAATCAACAGACACTTATGAAATTACAAATAAAATACACAGCAGACCCTACCATTGTTCAGTTAGAAGCACCAGTGGTGTTGGTCAAAGGGAACTACCAATATAGCAAGGGGGATAATACGCAGGATTCTCCCTTGGCAGGCGAGCTATTGCGCTTGCCCTTTATCAAGACAGTATACTTTTCGGCCAACTTTATTGCGCTGCAATCCACCGGTAATATCCGCTGGGAGGAAGTCGCTCCAGAGCTTGTAGGACAGATAGAGACAGCCCTTAGCCAAGGGGAAGCCTTGGTGTATCTCCCTGGAGAGGAAACCCAGGAAACGGCGCCTAAGCGTATTCCGGTGACTATCTATGTGGAGAGTACGCCGAACCCTATGGCGATGAAGTTTGTCGCCAATAAGAAGCTGGTAAGTCGTCCGTATGAGTTCAAAACGATAGAAGAGGCGGAGAATTCTCCCTTGGCGCAGGCTTTGTTTGGCTTTGACTTTGTCAAATCTGTATTCTTTGATGCCAACTATGTATCCATCACGCGCCTACCCCGCAGCACTCCTTGGGAGGAGGTGATGATGGAGACACGAGAGTTCCTCCGTCAGTACCTTATGGAAGGTAAAACAGTGGTGAAAGTGGCTGTCAGTGAGGAAGATCGCCCGAAGGGATTGCCTCGCTTAGGAGATATTTATAGTAAGAAAATAGTAGCCCTCTTAGACCAATATATCCGTCCTGCTGTCTCCAGCGATGGAGGAAATATAGAGTTTGTTAGCTATGACAAAGAGACCCACAAAGTGAAGGTCGTTCTCCAAGGGGCATGCAATGGTTGTCCTTCCTCGCGCATTACCCTCAAGCAGGGGATAGAAGGCCTACTGAGGGAGCAGCTCAAGGATGACAAGCTCACCGTAGAAGCGGTGGACAATGTATAGTGTTATTTTTCTATGAAAGTGTTTATCTCGTTGACTAAGTGGGAGATAGCATTGGTTGAAGGAGCAGGTTTGTTAGTGAACTCCGTGATGATCGCCTCGCGGAGTTTTTGTGCATCTGGGATATTGGTATCGGTGGCGATGCGGTGGATAATCTGCAAGGTAGCATTTTTGCTAATGAGGATGACATTCCAGAGGTTCTCGCTGACGAAAATCTGCTGGGTAATGTTGTGTTCGAACTCAGCATTGATATGCTCTATAAGGAGCAACTCATACGCTTGCTTGTCCGCAGTAGCAGGGGCTACTCTTAGGGCGAGCTTCTGAGGGCTGGTGCGGTCTAAAAGGAGCACTAAGCGCTCATACGCCTGCAAGCGCAATGGAAGTGCTTCTCGCTGTAAGTCCTTGAGGAGTTGGTAATTGCGCTTTTTGTCTTCGTTCTTGAAGTACAATTGAAAGAAAAAATAAGCCAATACGGCAACAATTACCGCAGGAAGGCAAAAGGAAAGGATTTGTTGAAACATTTTATTTAAATTAGGTGACAGTTCAGTCACTGCTGACTGAAATAGGGGGCAAAGATACGATATTAATTATCAATTGTCAATTGTTAATTGTTAATTGTTAATAGAAAAAAAAACGTACTTTTGCCACAGAAGAGAAAGAAACATGCGACTACACCGAAACTTAGTAGATGCCGTAGTAGACGGCTTTATGCAAATTAATAATGACGGCTTGTATGCCGACAAGGTCATTGAGCGACTGCTCAAGCGTGATAAGCGCTGGGGGAGCAAGGATAGGGCTTTTATCGCCGAGACGCTCTATGAGCTGGTGCGCTATAAGCGACTTTATACAGAGATAGCACAGGAGAAGGCACCTTTTACAGTGCAGAGCAGCCGTCGGGTTTTTGCCGTATGGGCAGTGCTTCGTGGCATTACCTTGCCTGAGTGGTATTTCGAAGGTACACCAGAGCGCCGTATCAAGGGGCGCTTTGATGAGCTTTCCCGTGTGCGAGCCCTTCGGGAGTCTGTTCCTGATTGGTTAGATGCTCTTGGGGTGGCAGAGCTTGGAGAGGGGGCATGGGGTGAGGAGCTTCACGCCCTGAACCAACAGGCGGCCGTGGTACTTAGAGTCAATACCCTCAAGATAGATAGGGAAGCCCTACGTGCACAGCTGGCTAAGGAAGGCTATGAGACAGAGTCCTTGGAGGGCTACCCCGATGCACTTCAGCTGAAAAAGCGTGCCAATGTATTCCTCTCGGAGGCTTTCAAGCAGGGGCTTTTTGAGCTACAAGATGCCTCGTCACAGCGAGTGGCTCCTTTGCTCTTAGGTGCGTGGAATCCCTCACAAGGCAGCTTGAAGGTAGCCGATTGCTGTGCAGGGGCAGGGGGAAAAACCCTTCACTTGGCGGCGCTGATGGGGGGCAAGGGTAAGATCGTGGCTATGGACATATACCCACAGAAGCTCGACGAACTCTCTCGCAGGGCAAAGCGCAATGGCGCCTACAACATAGAAACACGCCTGATAGAGACTAAGTACCTTAAGCGCCAGCGAGGCACCTTCGATAGGGTGCTTATCGATGCTCCTTGTTCGGGCTTGGGCGTACTGCGTCGCAACCCAGATACCAAGTGGAAGCTCACTCCTGAGTTCTTGCAGGAGATACGACAGACGCAGGCACAGCTGCTTGCTCAGTACAGTCTGCTTGTCAAGGAAGGTGGTAGCTTGGTCTATGCCACCTGCTCCATACTCCCCTCTGAGAACGAGCAGCAAGTGCAGCACTTCCTCGCCAGTGAGGCAGGTAAGCGCTTTACACTGGTGGAACAACACAAGATATCCGCTACCCAAGGGTATGATGGATTCTATATGGCAGCTTTGAGAGTGAAGAGTGAAGAATGAAGAGTGTAGCCAAGCGAATGAGCTTGGGTATGTGGTGAAGAGTGAAGAATGAAGAGTGAAGAATGAAGAGTGAGCGGTGAGCAGTCAATACTCGCGTAGAGATGTTATTTATTGTGTCTTATAATTCTAAAAATTCTATAACCCTATAACCCTTAAATTCTATAATTCTGAAAATAGCATTTGATCCTATATACACGCATCCTGTGCCTGAGAACCATCGTTTTCCTATGGAAAAGTACGCACTTTTGCATGAGCAGTTGCTGTGGGAAGGGGTTGCTGAGGAGGAGGATTTTTTTGCCCCAGCTAAGGTCAGTATAGCAGATGCTTCCTTGGCACACGATCGGGGGTATGTGGAGGCATTTGTAGGGCTACACTTGCCCGAACGTACTCGTATCCGCATCGGTTTTGTGCAGAGTCCACAGCTGGTAGCACGGGAGCTAACCCTGGTGCAAGGTACTATAGATGGGGCACACTACGCCTTGGAGGAAGGTATAGCCTTCAATATAGCCGGAGGCACCCACCACGCCTACTCGGATAGGGGAGAGGGCTTTTGTATGCTCAACGACCAAGCCGTGGCAGCTGCTTATCTGCTTAAGACAGGCCGTGCTAAGCGTATCCTGATTGTCGACTTGGATGTACACCAGGGCAATGGCACTGCGGAGATCTTTGCCCATCGGGAGGAAGTCTTTACCTTCTCGATGCATGCCAAGGGGAATTATCCCTTTGTCAAAGAACAGTCGGACAAGGATATAGAACTCCCCAAACAAACCACAGATAAGGAGTATTTGTCTCTTTTGGAAGCGACCCTACCTGTCCTCTTTGAGCAACATAGACCGGATTTTGTCTTTTACCAATCGGGAGTAGATGTACTAGAGAGTGATCGTTTTGGCTTGCTTAGCCTTACCCTAGAGGGCTGTGCTCAGCGGGATAGAATCGTATTCGAGGAATGCCAAAAAAGAGGGATTCCTGTGCAATGCAGCATGGGAGGCGGGTATTCGCCTAAGCTCTCGATTATCCTCGAGGCACATACGAATACTTTTAGAGAAGCCCAACGTATATTTTATTGATAAAAGTAGCTATTTTTAAAGAAAATATTGTAACTTTGCCACGTTCAGTGGGCAGTAGTCAGTTGTCAGGCGATAGTGGCTCAAGCCCTTGAATCCAAAAACCCTAAAATTCTATAACCTTTAACCCCAAACTCAATTATGATAGCAACTGACAAACTTACCATGGGGGTGTTGTTCCCTATAGAGGCTTTTGAGGGGCCAATACCTCAGATGAATAAAGAAGAACAGATTAGGCTGGCTCAGCAGGCGGAGTCCTTAGGGTTTGATACTCTATGGGTGAGGGATGTACCTCTTTTTGATCCTAATTTCCGTGATGTAGGGCAGATCTACGATCCGTGGATCTATATGGCACATATTGCGACCTTAACCCAGAGTATCAAGCTTGGTACCGCCAGTATGGTACTGCCCCTACGCCACCCGATCCACTTTGCCAAAGCAGCAGCCAGTATAGATAGGCTTTTTCCTGGGCGCTTGCACCTGGGGGTAGCCTCAGGAGACCGAGCTATAGAGTACCCAGCTTTCAATAAGCCGTATGATAACCGTAGTATAGACTTCATGCGACAGATAGAGACCATACGCACTTTTTGGAAGGATGACTTTCCTCACTATAATACCTCTTTCGGGAAGATGCAGGGCGAGACAGATGTGATTCCTAAGCCTGTGAACAAGCGTATCCCGATGTATATCACCGGACATGCTGGAGGGATCAACCTCAACTGGATCGCCCAAAATGGCGATGGCTGGATATACTACCCTCGTGAGTTCGCCTATACCAAGAATATCATACAGAACTGGAAAGAAGCCCTCAAGAAGCACAACCAGGTGGATAAGCCCTATATACAACCCCTATATATAGACCTTCTGGAGGATCCATCAGCGGAGCCTATCAATATAGAATTGGGCTTCAGATTGGGTCGTAACTATCTGATTGACTTGTTACAAACCCTTAAATTTATGGGAGTAAACCATACAATCTTCATTGCCAAGTTTTGTTCGCGTCCTATGGCAGAAGTCTTGGACGAAATTGGCAAAGAAGTGCTCCCACATATGAACGAATAGCCTATGCGAGTGATTATTATCAACGGGCCTAACCTGAACCTCTTGGGGCAGCGTGAGCCCAGTGTATATGGAGCAGATAGCTTTGAGGCATACTTTGCCACCCTTCAGCGAGCTTACCCCCAGTTGGAGCTAAGCTATTTCCAGTCCAACCACGAGGGGGCTCTTTTGGACAAGCTCCATGAGGTGGGCTTTAGCTATGACGGCATTATCCTGAATGCAGGAGCCTATACCCACACCTCGGTGGCGCTACACGATGCCATACGTGCCATCACCACCCCTGTGGTGGAGGTACATATCTCCAATACCTTTGCCCGTGAAGCCTTCCGCCACCACTCTTATATAGCTGCGGTAGCCAAGGGGGTAATCGTAGGTTTTGGTATGGAGAGTTACAGATTAGCCTTAGAAAGTTTTTTATTTAATGATTAATGATCAATGCCAATAATGATTAATTCCTTAACTACTCATTGCTCATTAATCATTAACCATTAATCATTGCTCATTAATCATTGTTCATTAACCATTAACCATTATTATTGATGAAGATAACCTTAGCGATACTTGCGGCCGGTTTGGGGTCGCGTTTTGGGGCAGATAAGCAAATCGTGCCCATACATGGAGACTCCATTCTCTTGGATTACTCTATACAAGATGCCTTTGCGGCAGGTTTTGACCAAGTAGTACTGATTGTACGTAGTGAGATAGAGGAGGCACTAAGAACACACCTTGAGAAGAAGTTTCCTTCCGAGAAGCTTGCCTTTGTATGTCAGGACAAGCATAACCCTGTGGAACGTAAGAAGCCATGGGGGACAGGACATGCCTTGCTATGCCTTAAGGAGCTTGTAGATACTCCTTTTCTTATCATCAATGCGGACGACTTCTACGGGCGTCATTCTTTCCAGATGATGGCAGAAGCCTTGCGTACAGGCAAGGAAAAGACGTTCTACTCGGCAGGCTATCGCTTGGGCAATACCCTAAGTGAGAATGGTACGGTATCCCGTGGTATCTGTACGGTAAGTGCTGATAACCATCTTCTTAGCATAGAAGAGCGCACCAAGCTCCTTAAGACAAGTGATGATGAGGCTACCGACGAACGTACAGGAGAGCGCTTTGCCCTCTCGAGCTTCGTATCGATGAACTTCTGGGGCTTCACTCCTGATATATTTGAAATGGGAGTGCCTCTCTTTCAGGACTTTATTGCTCAGTATAAGGACGATCCCAAGGCGGAGTTCTACATACCTACCTTGGTGAGCCATGCCATGGCACAGGGCTATGTAGTGGAGGTAGTGCCTACCGATGCTGTATGGTTCGGTATGACCTATCAGGAGGACTTGGCGGTAGTCAAAAGAGAAATAGAGAGACTCAGCAGGGGTCAGTGAGCAGTGAGCAGGGGTCAGTGAACAGGGGTCAGTGAGCAGTGAACAGAAGTCAGTGAGCAGAGGTTACCCCATATTAGCATGAGGGTTTTGCGCTCTGTTGTAGGGGCGATTTGCAAATCGCCCTATGCTGGTGCGTGTGACAGAAATCAGTGAGCAGAAATCAGTGAACAGTGAGCAGGGGTCAGTGAACAGTGAACAAAGTAATAGGCTAATTACTGATCATTGTTCTCTCTTTTAGAGGGAGAGGGCTTGTTTATTTTTCATAGTAAGTCAGTTTGCGTGTTTCTATAAAAAAAGGTTTGCTTACCCCCGCATCATCTGTTAAATACATAATACGTTCTGTCCAGTTTTTTTGTGAGTCAAAAGAAATGTATTTATATAGTGTAGTTTCTATCCAATCACCATCTTCAGAGAGTATTTCTTTTTCTAAATGCCCTTCTTTGTTGTAAGTATATTTGGTAATCCGTTGTTCTTCTGATAAATTGGTGACAATCAATCTTCTGGAAGAATCATACTTCAGGCTAACCCTATAGTCATAGTCTTGCCTATATTGCCCTACTCCTATAGATCTTTTTTCGATAGGATCACCCTGTGCGTTGTACTTGAAAGTATCAATGCAATAAAGCTCTCCTATTATATAGAGTTTTTCAATGCATTTTCCTTGGACATAGCTATACTTGGAAGCAAGTTCTGGTTCTCCATGATCCTTAGATTCTTGTTTCTTTATTTTTCTACCTTTTTTGTCATAGAAATAATATTGTTGTACAAAGGCGTCTTTTCCTATTTCTTTGACATTTAGCATATTACCATCTTTATTATAAACAACCTCTTTGGAATAATATCTATATTTTGGGTAGCCATCACGTACTATCTTTCCATCTCTGAGAACAGCATTATAGTAGGTAGTAATTGTTGTTTTTACTTTTCCTTTTAGATTTTCTTCTTGAAGATCCGTTCTTTGTTTTTGTCCAAAAGAGGCAGTAAAACTCATTAAGAAAAGGTAGAAAAATATTGTTTTCATAATAATTTATTAGTGAATTATCGTCTATTGTATTTAGGACACTGAATGTATGGAAGTGAGCATTAATCATTGCTCATTAATCATTGACCATTAATCATTGCTCATTAATCATTATATTTACGATTTCCTGTGTAGCGTGGGGTCGAGCGAGCTTTCTGAAGTTATCGGAGAGCTCTTTTCTTTTGGCAGGGTCGCTCCAGAGTGTAGAGAACATAGGGGCGAAGTGCGAGGCAATATCCGCTTCCCGAAGCAGTAGGGCAGCGTTTTGGTCGGCTATCGCTTGGGCATTCTTGGTTTGGTGATCTTCGGCGACATTGGGGGAGGGTACGAAGATGACGGGCTTGCCTACGACGGCCAGTTCGCTCACGGTGCTGGCTCCTGCGCGGGAGAGAATCACATCGGCGATGGCAAAGGCAGCTTTCATGTCTTCCACGAAGGGGAGGACACGCACTTGGGGGCTGTCGTATTGGCGGTATTCCTCGAAGTAGTAAGAGCCACATTGCCAGAGGATTTGCACCTTTTTCTCTTGGAAAAAGTCCAAGTGTGTTTTTACCAATTCGTTGATTTTTCGAGCCCCTAAGCTCCCACCAATCACCACAAGGGTGAAGGCATCAGGGTCAAGAGAAAAGGAAGCAAAAGCCTCAGGATTTTTGTCCTTGATATCGATTACCTCTTCACGGATAGGGTTGCCAGTGAGGAAGATAGGGGAATGAGGGAAATAGCGCTGCATGTGGTCATAGGCGACAAAGACACCCTTAGCGCCACGGGCTACCCACTTATTGGTGACCCCAGCGTAGGAGTTTTGTTCTTGTATAAAGGAGGGGATACCGAGCCATTGAGCTATTTTCAGGGTAGGGGCGGAGGCATAGCCACCGGTACCGATGACCATATCGGGACGGAACTTCTTGAGGATGCGGTAGGCCTTCCACAGGCTTGAGAGGAGCTTGAAGGGGAAGGCTAAGGTCGAGAGGCTCGCCTTGCGCTGTAGCCCACGTATGGGTAGCCCCACGATAGGATAGCCCGCTTGGGGTACCCGCTGCATTTCCATTTTCCCCTCAGCACCCACAAAGAGGAACTCGGCCGTAGGGAATCTTTTTTTTAGCTCATTGGCTATAGCGATGGCAGGGAAGATGTGACCGCCTGTACCCCCGCCGGAGAGAATGATACGCATTTTGATGTTCAAAGATTAATGATTAATGATCAATGATGGGGATAAACAAAAAACTACTTTTCTTGAGGAAAAGTAGTCTCTTAGTTTTTAAATGGTGGTGCCTCCAGGAATCGAACCAGGGACACAAGGATTTTCAGTCCTTTGCTCTACCAACTGAGCTAAGGCACCATGGTTGGTTAATTCGGGTGCAAAGGTACGACTTTTTTTCTTTCCTGCAAGTGTTTTTCAAGAAAAATTCGAAAAATTTTTTCATTAATTTCTATTTTATTGTTTTTCAGTGGTTTAAAATTCATGTTTTTTAATAAACAAAAGTTTAACAAGGAAACCATTCTTTTTTCTTGTGTAAATGCTAAAAAAGTTGGATATTTGCAATTCGTAACAATAATGACGGCTTGTCTGCCCAAAACAGGGGTGTAGGCGGTCATCATTAACGATCAATCTTTATGAAGATAAGACTTATTTTAGCTTTGCTCATGGTTTCTTTTGCCTATGGGCAGAAGGGCACGAACTCTCCTTTTTCCTATTATGGATTGGGAGATAGGCGTTATGAGGGAAATATTGAGAATGCACTGATGGGCGGGATGAATGCCTATGTGGATTCTACCAGTGTGGATGTGCGCAATCCGGCGTCTTTGGCCAAGCTCAAGCGTACCGTATTTTCTTTGGCTTCGTCCTACGATATTCGCCGTATGCATTCCCAGAGTGATAGCTATTCGGAGCGTACTTTCCTATTGGACTATGTGAACCTTTCGTTTCCTATCTATAAGAACTTAGGTTTCTCAGTAGGCTTGCGTCCGTATACCTCCGTGGGGTATAGACTGTTGTCGAAAGAGACGATACAGGGGCGTGAACAGTACTATTCCTATGAGGGAAGTGGTGGGGTGAACCAAGCCTATATGGCTTTGGGCTACCAGGTTATAAATGGGCTTCGCATAGGAGTGGCCGGTGGGTTCAACTTCGGTCGTAGCAACCTAAGCAATCTCTATAGCTCACCTATATTGGCGTACATCACCCGTGAGGACAGTCAGTCCCTATACCGTGGCGGCAGTTTTACCATGGGAGTGCAGTATGAGCGCGCTCTTACCGAAAAGCTCAGCCTCAACACAGGACTTTCCTATAAGCCACAGACCACCCTTAGATCGGATAACAACCTGACCCTCTATTCGCTTTTGCCTAATAATGGCAATTTTATCATCAAAGATAGTCGAGAGGTGACCGATGCTTCTCTGAGGCGTACTCACCTGACTTTGCCCTCCGAATGGGCAATCTCGGCAGGAGTGGGCAACCCTAATGAGTGGTTTGTCGGAGCTACTGCCAATTTTGTACAAATGCAAGATTTTTCCAATCCTTTTGTAACTTCCTCCTTTGTAAGTTATGAAAATGCGTACAAATTCTCAGTAGGAGGATTTTATTTGCCACACAATACAGCATATACAAAATACTGGAAACGAGTTACTTATCGTGCTGGGCTCTACTACGAGCGCACAGGAATCGTCCTTCGAGACAAGTCCATCAACGATTATGGCATGACTTTTGGAGCTACCCTACCTATGAAAGGACTTTCCAATGTTTCCTTTGGGGCTACTTGGGGGCGCAAGGGAGATACTTCTCTCCTTAAGGAAAACTATTTTACCCTACACTTAGCCCTTACCCTTAGCGATAAGTGGTTCCAGAGAACAAAATACCACTAATCAATGATTAATGATTAATGAATAATGCTCAATGATTAATGATTAATAATTAATAATTAATAATTGATAATTGACAATTGACAATTGATATAACCCCTTAAAAAATAAGAAGATGAAAAAGAAATTATTGTATGGGTTCCTCTTGATGGGGACAGTGACGGCTTTCGCGCAGAAGCAAGATTGCCCTATGAAGGCCTCCGTATATGTGGAGGCAGCCAAGCTAAAAAACTATGATGAGGCGTATCCTTCTTGGAAATTTGTCTATGACAATTGCCCTGAACTCTACCAGTCTACTTTCCAATATGGGGAGCGTATCCTCAGGGATAAGATTAGTAAGGGAGTGGATAAGGATAAATATATCAAAGACTTACAAGAGCTTTATAATAAATATAATCAATATTTTCCACAAAAGTTCTCTGCCGCTAACAACCAAATCCATCAGGCATATATACTCATAGAGCACAATAAGGGTACCAAAGAGGAGCTTTTTGCTCTTTTGGACGGGGTATATAAGCAGGATAAGGATGCTTTTGCCGATGATACCGCTATCTATCAGTACTTTGCTACAGCCTTAGACCTATACAAGGCTAATAAGAAACCCCTACAAGAGGTGTTCGATGTGTATGACAATGTATCTGAAATCATAGAAAATGAGAACAACAAGCTCTCAGTACGTATGAATGAGCTTTTGCCTAAGGAAGAAGCTAATACACTGACTGAGAAGGAAAAGGGTCAGCTACAAGTAGCCCGTACTCGTGTGGAGAACCTCAAGAACATCACCGAGAGTGTGGATAATTCCTTGGGACAATTGGCAGATTGTAAGAACCTTGTACCTCTTTACCAAAAGGTATATGATGCTAACAAGGACAACACCGAGTGGTTGCGCCGTGCAGCAGCCAAGCTCTCCGACAAGGAGTGTACCACCGATCCACTATTTGTCAAAATCGTAGAGCGCTTGAACCAGTTAGCCCCATCGGCCTCTTCTGCGCTATACTTGGGTATCCTAAAGGAAAAACAAAAGAATACGACTGAGGCAGTGAAGTACTTCAACCAAGCGGTGGATTTGGAGAAAGACCCCTTGAAGAAGTCAAGCTATTTAGTAAAAATAGCTACCAAATACTCTGGCAGCACTGCAGTGAGCTATGCACAGAAAGCCTTGTCCTTCAATCCCTCCAATGCCTCTGCTTATCAGGTAATGGCACAGGCGTATGCCTCTGCGGCGAATGATTGTGGTACTACTGCTTTCGAAAAGCGCGCTGTATACTGGCTGGCAGCCTCTACCGCAAGAAAAGGAGGCTTGGAGAAATTGGCAGCACACTATGATAAGCTCGCTCCCTCACGTGCCGATATATTCAGTTCAGGCTTGGCAGGGAAGACCATCACCTTCAAGTGTTGGATAGGCCAATCGGTTAAGGTACCACAGTTATGATACACACATATATAAAGGTATATTTTCTTAAGAACATTGTAGGGCTTCTTGTCCTTACAATGTTTTTCTCGTGTGAAGAGGCGGCTAAGAAAAGCGCAGATTCACAGGAGAAAATACCCAATGGGGAGACGTATAATTTCCGCCTTATCTACACCGATTCGACCAAGGTAAGGACGGTACTGGAGAGTGCACTGAACAAGGATTTTTCCACTCAGAAGTTTCCCTATACGGAGTTTCCTAAGGGCTTGGTGCTCAAGCTCTATGATGAGCAGGCACATGAGAATATCATCAAGGCGCGGTATGGCATCTATTACCTGCCTACTCAGATGGTGCAACTGCGTGATAGTGTGGAGATTATCACCTATGATGGCAAGGTGCTCAAGACCTCAGAGCTCTTCTGGCAAGCCAATACCGACTGGGTATTCACCGAGCAACCTTTTGAGTATATAGACAGCCTACAGGGCTCCATTACCAAGGGGATAGGCATGGATTTCGATAAGCGATTCACCCACCTAAAAGCCCATAAAATCACAGGAATTATACCCGTGAAGGAGTAGTGAACAGAGGTCAGTGAACACTGAGCGGTGAACAGTGAGCGGTGAACAGAGGTTGCCCCATATTAGCATGAGGGTTTTTGCGCTCTGCTGTAGGGGCGATTTGCAAATCGCCCTATGCTGGTGCATGTGACAGAAGTCAGTGAGCAGTGAACAGTGAACAGAGGTCAGTGAGCGGTGAACAGAGGTTGCCCCATATTAGCATGAGGGTTTTTGCGCTCTGCTGTAGGGGCGATTTGCAAATCGCCCTATGCTGGTGCATGTGACAGAAGTCAGTGAACAGTGAGCAGAGGTCAGAGTATTAATCCTTAAAAATTGAACATTAAAAATTAATCATTAAATAAGTTGTTAACATCGATTATTATCATACTTGTATTGCTTTTCTTCTCTGCATATTTCTCAGGGATGGAGATAGCGTATGTTTCCTCGAACAAGGTACAACTGGAGATAGAGAAGAAACAAGGAGGGGTTATCGGAAGTATTTTAGAGAAACTCACCCGCAAGCCGTCCAAGTTTATCGCAACTATGTTGGTAGGAAACAATGTCACCTTGGTGATCTATGGAATAGAGATGGGCAAGTTGATTCTAAGCTACCTACCAGAATATTTTCATGGGATACTCTGGCAGACGATTATTTCGACCTTAGTGATTGTCATCACAGGAGAGTTCCTGCCGAAGGTTTTCTTTCAGATATATTCCAATACACTACTTAGAGCCCTCTCGCCGGTGACCTATGTGCTTTATTTGATATTTTCCCCGATCACAGCTTTTGTTATTTGGTTGTCGGACAATATCCTGCACGTATTTTTCAATACCCAAGGCGATGTGACTCGTTTGACCTTTTCCAAGGAAGAATTGGAGAACTACATTTCTGAGCAGATAGAGAACATGTCCGAGGATAAGACGATGGATAGTGAGGTACAGATATTCCAAAATGCCTTAGGCTTTTCCCAAGTAAAGGCACGGGATATCATGAAGCCCCGCACGGAGATCATCGCCATCAGTATACAGGAGAGTGTGGCCTGTCTCAGAGACCTTTTTGTACGTTCGAATTATTCAAAAATCCTTGTGTATCAGGAGAATATAGATGATATCATCGGTTATGTACATGCCTTTGACCTCTTCAAGAAGCCTAAGACCATACGAGAGTTTTTGCGTCCGATTACCTTTGTTCCCGAGACGATATACATCTCCAAGCTCTTGGATACGCTGATTAAGAAGCACCAGAGTATGGCGATTGTCTTTGACGAATACGGGGGTACTTCGGGCTTGGTGACCCTTGAGGACATCGTGGAGGAACTCTTTGGGGAGATAGAGGACGAGCACGACCAGATACATACCAAGGAACTCCCCATCTCGGACAAGGAGTATGTGTTCTCAGCACGCTTGGAAGTGGAGTACCTCAATGAGAAATACAAGTTAGCCCTCCCCGAGAGCGAGAACTACGACACCTTAGGAGGCTTGGTGACGGACGTACATGAGTCGATCCCTGAGCGTAACGAAGAGATAGAGATAGATCGCTTCCGCTTCTTGGTAGAAGAAGTCTCTGACAATAGGATTATTACCGTGAGAGTCTTTATTAATGATTAATGTTCAATGACTTAAGGCAGTTGAAAGAGGGAGCGGTGAGCGGAGGCTTTGTTTAGGATTTGGTGTGCAAAGATCTTTTGCACACCAAATCTTATTTTTTAGGGGAAGAGGATACTACTTCAAGAAATTTTTATAACTTTGTTGCATGTTGGTAGTAGTTGTGTTTAACGGATTGAAATTTAATCAAATATACGATTTTTTATCAAATGAGCTGCTTTTTATTTTTTTAAATCAAAATACATAGGGAGTTTATATAGAGAAACTCATAATCTAAAAACCTCTATCATTTAAAATGCACAACGGGTTATAAAATAAATTCTCATTGTTCTCGTTAGACAAAAACTATCATAGGTAACTCAATTAGACAATCTTTCTCAGGCTGAAAAGCAATTAGTAGAGAAGCGAGCAGAAGTTTGGAAAGCATAAAGAAGAATTTCTGAATAAAGGGATTAATGAGAGTGAAATACCTAATCCAGAAGATTACATGATTCCTATAAAAATAATTTGGTTAGAAAAATTATAATATGAAAGATTATCAAAAAGAGCTTCTTTTATTAAAAGAGAGAAAAGACCAACTTATGAAAACAATTAATAGTCACTCATTTTCAAGTGAAAAAGAATATAATCTTTTTGTAAAGGAAAATATAAATATGTTTGTTGAATTAATGAAGATAACTAAGGAAATAAAAAATATTCAATGGAAACTTATGAATGATATAGAAAAACAAAATTATTTAGATTATTTGAAAGAATTAGAAGAAAAATTTAATGAGACAGAATTTTATTAAATTTAGGTTGCACTAATTCCGCAGAGAAGATATTGAAATGGACTCAACAGAAGGTCAAGAACATTAGAAAATTCTATTTAAGCAACAAAAAGATTAAACAATACAAATAATAGAAATTGATTAAATATGAAAATAAGTGATTTAGAAACAATAATACACACATATAGTACACAATATATAGATACAGAAGAATTAATGTATTTGCAAATAGTTGAAAAACTAAAAAAATGGAATCTTATGAATGATTTAGAAAAGCAAGAAAACAGAAAAGAATATATAAAAATGAAAGATGTACATTTTTATTATGAAAAAAATTTAGAGTATGAAAAGGCTTTAGTTTCATTAGTAGATTCTATTTTAAATTTAAAGGGAGAAAAACAGGGATTCTATAAGAAAAATGTATTTTTTTTCAGAATAATAAACTTACTATATTGTGAAAAAGAATTAGCATTATATCCAATCAGTATAAAAAATGTTAAAAGCCATATCCCCTTTGAAATTTTTGAACCTTTAATAGAGAAAGTAAAAGATACTCAAGAGTACAAGCAATATAGATTAGATGAATTATTCGAGGAATACAAAAAGATGTATCAATTATTCTTGGATAAGCCTTATGAATAATTATAAATTGTTGGGAGGATAAAATAGCTATTCTCTCAAGTAGAGAGTTTACGGGATAGTGTCTTATTTGCTCAAGAGAGAAAGGCTCATAATGGATGATTTTCATTATGAAATTAAGAAACTTATCAGAATAAGAAGAACTATTCCTAAACCTGATGAAAATAGAAAGTAATTACAGAAGATGTGGTCAGAGCAGTTGATACAAAACATTTAAAAACTATTGAAGGGACTATTATGGTTTGCGTTTAGACTATGAGAAAACTTTTAAACTTGGATAATTTAGTACCCCTATAGATAGTAGATTTACAAATGAATATCCTTTTACTCGAAATGGGTTTACATCAGGCAATAATGGCAGATTAGGTATACCAGAATATGTTTTAGATAAGCGTGTTTCCCCAAAAATAGGATCAGAGATTTGGAGAATTAAATCAGATGGAACTGAGGAACTAATAGAAGTGTTTAAAAAAGAAAATAATATTAAAAGATTTTTATAAAATAAAATAATTATGGCAACTATAGGAAGAAAAGGAGATTTTGGATATTTGAATGATAATTTATTAGAACTTCAGAAAGAGAAAGATTGGTTATTTATAACAGAAGATACTTCTTTGATAGATAAATATCATTTTAAGAAATATGACTATTATTATGGGTTAGTTATCAAAAATACAAAAATAATAAGTGCTTATAGTATTTACTATTATGCTCTTTATAAAGGATTAAAGTTTTTTGTAGAGAATGTAATAAAAAATGATATCTTTATATTATGTCCTTTAGAGGAAGCTATGATTTTCTTTAATGATTTTCCAAAGCAAGGTTATGACCCTATATACGAAATAAAAGAAAGTGAAGTTACCGATGTATGGGAAGAAAGAACTCCCATAAAAGGGTTTAAATTTGAGGAAGAACCTATTGTTTACCTCAAGAAAAATGGTGCTTGGTTAGTTGAACATTAGAAAGAGGAGATGCACTACAAGTTTACCTTATCTGTGGAATTATCCTTTTACTTCTGGGAATAATGGTAGATTAGGTGTTCCTGAAAGTAATAAGATTCTTTAATCAAATTTAAGATTACAAGAAGATAGCTAAAAGATACGATATAGAAATTATATTTTTAAAAGAATAGTATAAATAATAAAGATATATGGGGTGGAGGGGACTTTGCTGGATTGTGTAAACTGATAGAAATAAGTAGAGGAGAAGAAATGGAGGGGTACATAAGGAAACCTAGTTTTAGAAATTATGAAGATTTAAAAAATATTCTTAGAGAATATTTCCTAATCTATGAAGATTTGAAAATATCCTTAATATACGAAAAATCATAGAAGCAAAAAAAATCAGGAATGAATTTGAATGGATATTTTTAAAAAAATTAATAAATGAGATACTTTACTATAGATGAATCTATTGACTTAGATATGATTGGAGAATATCCACAAGTGTCCCCAACAGAAAATTGTGTATTGGGCTCTCCATTCTCCAATGAAAGACTTTCTTTTGGAGAGATTCCTAATAAAATACCTTATTTAGAATTAGAGTTTAATAAAAGGGCTAAAAAAACAGATCTATTGAGTTCTTATAATTCACACTGGGGAATTTTGATTAATAAGAAAATGAAAAGGATTATTGTAAACTTTAATATCCCCACTTCTAAATTTTACTCTTTTATCTTATTGGAAAATAGAATAATTATAAAAGATTATTATTTATTCCGTTTTTACGATGATATTTTCCAATATATAGATATGGAGAGATCAAAATTCATACTAAAATGGAGAGATGTCTCTCAAGAATTCTATTTTACATCCAAGGATTTCTTTAAATCAAAAAAGGAAAAAACTTTTGAAGATTTTGAAACAGAACTTATAATTAAGGAAGTTTACTTATTAAATTCTTTCCCCCAATATGATATATTCCATTTTGAGGGAAGAAATATTATATCCGAGAAACTATTAAACGCCTTTATAGAAAACAATATAACAGGCTATGAAGTATCAGAATATGATATTCTGAAAACGGAATGAACGATTTAGGAGATATTCAATAGATATTTGCTAAGACAAACAATATAAGTGATCTCCAGACCCTAAAGGCAAAAGTCATAGCAGCTCTTAAAACAGCAGATGGGAAGCCTATTGAAGAGTTAGAGAAATTGTTTAAAGAACCTAGTGCCTTTACTGAAAAAATATCAAAATGGTTGAAAGTAGATGATATTTCTTCAGAAGTCTTTTTGCAATGGTTAGATAAACCGGAAAATTTTAAAAAAATATTTGAAATAGTAAATTAGTTATGTATAGACAAATTGAAAAATGGGAAAATATATTTAGCTATTTTTATATAGACGGAAAAATATATACCAAAATAGAAAAAAATAGTATATTAAAAGAATTATCTTTAACAGGAGAAGTTTTCTGGGAATCAGAAGAAACAGAGGTCAGATACTATTATGTAAATAATGATGTGATTATTTTCAACTTAGAAAGTTTAGAAGATAAATATACATATAATAGAACATTTATATATGATAGAAGAAAAAAAACTTTGATTTTCAAAGGGAAGATAAAATTAAATTTGTATAAGGAAGAATGTTTTGATGGGAATATATTATATAGTAGTACAAATGAAAATATTATTATATTTGATATATTGAAAGGGGAAATTCTAAAGAAAATAGATAAACCAATTATAGGAGTAACACTCTTAGTGACAGAAAAATATGTTATTAAGGGATATGATCCATATATTTATATATATGTAAAAAATGACTATTCTTTACTAAGGCAACAGAATATTCAAGATTTTTTTCCAGGGGAAGAAGATTTATCTATACTTGAGATCTATTCTTATAAAGATACTTTTATCATCATCGCAAGAGTAGGGATAGTTTGTCTTTCTCAAAAGGATGGTTCTTTGATTTGGAAGTGTGATTATTATGCACGAACTATGGAAATTGTAGGACATTATGGTTATGTATGTACCAGCTTGTCTTTTTATCGTGTTGATTTAGATACGGGAGAATCTTATGATTATGATAGAGAATATGCCGCTCTTCCTGATTTTGAGTATAATGGAAAGAATCATTGGCCATCTGGTCATAGGGTAGTATATCACAAAGGGTTATTATGGTATATTGTGTATAGCTCTGGAGAGTCTTTTATCATTGCTATAGACCCTGAAACAGCTAATTATCAGTGGATTCATAAAGTAGAAACCTATGAAAAGGTTATGGATATAAAGTTCTATGATGATAAGATGTTTGTTACAGATACAGGCTATAACCTTTTTATCTATGAGGAGGAATAGGGCAACTATTAAACGCCTTTATAGAAAACAATACAACAGGCTATGAAGTATCAGCATATGATGTCCTGAAAACGGAGTAAGAGATATTTCTCTAAGATAGTCCCCTCAAAGAAGACCTTTAGAGGGGTGGAGGTTAAGAGAAGGTTGTATATTTCATAAAATCAAATACTTATATATATCTCTCTCTGTTAGAATAAGGTGTGAATAAATAAAGGAAATAAAACTTTCAAAATTGGTAAAAATTTTGTAATTTCGCACCCGATTTTTTGGGTTGTCAGTTTGTCAGTGAACAGTTGTCAGTGAACAGTTGTCGGTGAACAGGATGAGAACTCAAAATTCAAAACTCAAAATTCAAAACTCAAAAAATGGCCGTTTTAGAAAAAATCAGAAAACGTACTGTATTCCTAATCCTGGTAATTGGATTAGCGCTTTTTGCCTTTGTTATCTCCGGTATTTTCAGCCGTAACACCACCCCTGACCAATTGGTGATAGGGAGTGTAAATGGGGATGATATCTCCTATCGAGAGTTCTCTACTCAAGTGGAGAACACCACCCGCAACATGGGGGGAAGCATAGGACAAGGCTATATCGTCAATGCTCTATGGCAACAGGCGGTACAAGGGAAAATCATAGACCAACAGTTCGAAAAGCTGGGAATCTCAGTGGGTAAAGAGCAGATCTTTGCCATGATCAAGCGTGTACCTCAGTATGCACAAGACCCTCAGTTTCAGGACGAAAAAGGGCAATTCTCCATAGCTAAGTTTGCCGAAGTGATCGCTCAGATCAAGAAGGTCAATCCCGCTCAGTACCAACAGTGGCAAGCAGAAGAGAAATCCTACGTGGATGCTGCCAAGCGTGAGCTATACCTTAGCCTAATTCGTGCTGGATTGGGTGTGACTCTCAAGGACGGAGAGGATGCCTACCACCGCCAAGCGGACAAAGTAAGCTTCAACTATGTAACCTTGCCCTACACAAGTATTCCTGATAGTGAGGTCAAGGTAAGCGATGCTGAGATAGATGCGTATGTAAAAGCTCACAAAAAACAGTTCGAGCAGAAAGAAATGCGCAATATTCAGTTCGTATGGGTTACTGAGACTGCCTCAGAAGCGGATATCAAGCAGGTAGAGCAGAGCCTACAAGCCCTTAACGCTCCCAGAGTGGTATATAATAGCCAAAGACAAGCCAACGATACCCTTCCTGGCTTCGGCGCCTTGGCTGCTAAGGATGTGCCACAGTTCGTAAATGAAAATTCTGATGTGCCTTTCGATAGCCTCTACGTAAGTAAGGACAGGCTTCCTGCCGATCATGCTGAGGCACTCTACAACCTCCCTGTAGGAGACCTCTATGGCCCTTACAAAGAAGCCAATACTTATCGCTATACCCGTATGCTCTCCAAAAAGCCTAATGCCCAGATGAGAGCAAGCCATATTCTTATCGCTTATAAGGGTTCTCTCCCAGGTAATGAGACCATCACTCGTACCAAAGAAGAAGCCAAAGCAAAAGCGGAAGATATCTTGGCAAAAGTAAAAGCAGGAGAGGACTATGCAGCCTTGGCAATGGTTAATTCCGATGACTCGTCCAACGCTTCTAATGGAGGAGACCTTGACTTCTTCTCACCAGGGATGATGGTACCTACCTTCAACGACTATGTATTCCATGGAAAAGTAGGTGATATAGGGCTTGTGGAAACGAATTTCGGATTCCATATCATCAAGATTACTGACCAGAGAGAAGGGGTACAATTGGCTACCATTGTACGCAATATCGAGCCTTCTAAAGCGACACAGAACGAAATCTATACCAAGCTTACCGCCTTCAACGAACAAGCGCTACAGCATCCTAAGGACTTTGCTTCCTTGGCAGCTAAAGCGGGATACAATGTATTGCCTGCTAATAACTTAGATGCTATGGCAGAAGATATCCCAGGTCTGGGTAACAACCGCGCCTTGGTCAGATGGGCTTTTGCAGATGATACCAAAGTAGGTGATATACACCGTGAAGATGTTAAGGATGGTTATATAATCGCACAGCTTACTAAGAAGATCAGCGAGGGAGTAGCCTCAGCCTCCGATGCGCGTCCTATAGTAGCGCCTATCCTTATCAAAGAGAAGAAAGCCAAACAGCTTTCAGAGAAGCTCAAGGGAAGTACCTTGGAGCAAGTAGCGCAAGCCTCTGGACAGGCTGGAAATATACAAACAGCAGAGAATGTAACCCAAGAATATCCAGCCCTTCCCGGACAAGGAAGTGAACCAAGTGTGTTGGGCGCTGCTTTTGCCTTGCCTCAAGGAAAAGTAAGCCAACCAATCGCAGGGGACAACGGAGTATACGTTATTCAAGTGACACAGAAGGACATCGCTCCTGCATTGCCTAACTATAGTAGTTACATGGCGCCTTTGAGAAACCAGAAGCTCAACCGTGCTTCTCAGGATCTTTTCTCAGCCTTGGAAGCTACTGCCGATATTAAGGATAATAGAGCTAAATTCTACTAAGATACTCAATTCTTAATTTTTCGCATTGCGAATATTCATCATTAACTATTTTTTAATTCATCGACTTTGCCAATGCCTACAGGGATTGGCAAAGTTTTTTTATGTACAAAAGTCAAAAAAATCTTTGTTGATAAAAAAAGTGGGAGAAAGTGGGAGAAAGTGGGAAAAAGTTTGTACCTTTGACCCGATAAAATGACTCAAAGTGATACAGACTTTTGTAACATACGAATGCAAGGCGGACTCCAAGGGGCGTGTGACGATCCCAGTGGGGCTTAAAGCCGTGCTGGAGAGTGAGTTACACAAGGGATTTATTCTGAAGCCTTCGATTTTTAAGGGGTGTATAGAGCTGTATCCGCAGGGCGAATGGCAGGAGATCATGGAGAAGATGCGCTCGAAATTGAATCTTTTTTCCAAGCAACACTTGGATTATTTGCGCAAGTATACGGCGGGGGTCAAGGAAGTAGAGGTGGACGGCTCAGGGCGTTTTCTCATTCCTAAGCCTTTGTTGGAATTTGCCAAGATCGATAAGGAAGTCGTTTTGGCTCCTGCCCTGAACTTCATAGAAATATGGGACAGAGAGTGTTATGAGGCGGAAATAGCCAGTATCGATGAGGAGGCGTTCATGGCGCTGACGGAAAAAATTATGGGAGCAGATGCAGGAGAATAGTTATCACATACCGGTACTCCTTCAGGAGTGTATCGAGGGGCTATCGATAGATCCTGCAGGTACTTACGTGGATGTAACCTTCGGTGGAGGGGGGCATTCGCGTGCCATTTTGGAGCGGCTTTCCCCCCAGGGAAGGTTGTTTGCCTTTGACCAAGATCCACAGGCACAAGCCAATGCGATCGCCGATGACCGCTTTACCCTCATAGGGCAGAACTTCAGGCATATCAAGCGTTTTTTACGCTTCTATGGGGTGAAGGAAGTATCGGGGGTATTGGGGGATTTTGGGGTCTCCTCCCACCAGTTTGACACTGCCGAACGTGGTTTCTCCATTCGTATGGAAGGGGAACTGGATATGCGTATGAACCCTGAGCAACCACTTTCGGCAAAGGAAGTGGTCAATGGTTACTCGCAGGAGGAGCTTAGTGAGATCTTCTTTCGCTATGGGGAGCTTTCCCAGAGTAGGAAATTGGCACAGGCCATCGTGCAGCGTAGAGAGACCGCACCGATCGCCACCACTGCCGATCTCAAGGAGGTAGTACAGAAATATTTTCCTAAGAATCAGGAAAACAAACATTTAGCGCAGCTGTATCAAGCCATTCGCATCGAGGTGAATCAGGAGCTGAGTGCCTTGGAGGAATTGCTTTTGCAACTGCCTGATATAGTGAAGCCTATGGGGCGTATAGCCTTGATCAGCTACCACTCTTTGGAGGATAGGCTCATCAAGCGCTTTATCCGCGATGGGCAGTTCTCAGGAGAGCCTGAGAAGGATTTTTATGGGAATATACAAGTGCCTTTCCGCAAGGTAGGCAAGCCCATCCTGCCCACTGCCGAGGAGTTAGCCCGCAACAACCGCGCCCGTAGCGCCAAGCTCAGAATCGCAGAACGAGTGAAAAAAGTTTTGAGTGAAGAGTGAAAAGAGTTTTGAGTTTTGAGTGAAGAGTGAAAAGTGAAGAATGAAGAGTGAAAAGTGTAGCCAAGCGAATGAGCTTGGGTATGTGGTGAAGAGAGAAGAATGAGTAACTAACGACTAACGACTAACGACTGAAAACTGAAAACTAAAAACTAACAACCGACAACCGAATACAATGCAAAGAATAAAAGAAGAATTTGTAAAACTGTTCAAGGCAGATTTTCTCATAGGGGCACATGCTATGAGGAACTGGGCAGTGATTCTTTTTGTTTTGCTCATAGGTATCATCATGATATATAGTGGTCACTTGATAGACCAGAAGATATATGCCATAGCCAAGCTGGAAGGGGAGGTAAAGGAGCTCCGCAGCGAGTTTGTGGACGTAAGATCGCGCTTGCAGAAAGTAAAGCTTGAGTCTACGATACTCTCCTCACTGAAGGACACCGGGCTGAAGCAGTCACCGACACCACCGAATAAAATAAAGGTATTAGTCAAAGATGAGTAAGGAAATACAAAGAGATAGGATAGTGAATTTGCGCACCATCTTGGTGGGCATAGGGCTGTTTATCTTTGCTATAGCGATTGTCTCCAAGCTTATCGGACTGTATTTCAATGGGCAGAAGTATCGCGACCTGATTGCCGAGAATACCATCAAGGAATTTGTCATAGAGCCCAATCGGGGGAATCTGTATTCGGATGATGGGAGCCTTTTGGCGACCTCGATCACGCGTTATGATATTCATTTTGATGCGATGACCCCTTCGAAGAAGAATTTTGATACGCATCTGAAGGCGCTGAGCGACTCTTTGGGGCGTTTTTTCTCTCGACCTTCTTCCTATTACCAAGAGGCGCTAAGGGGAGCACGCAAGAACAAGAATAAGTATTTCCTTATCGCGCGGGGGCTCGGGTATGATGAGTGTGCGCGCATTCGCAAGTTTCCTCTTTTCTCCAAGGGAGCCTACAAAGGGGGGCTGATCGTGGAGGGACGCAGTTCGCGGGAATATCCGTTGGGGGCGATAGCCCAGCGTATCGTAGGATATGAGCGCACCGATGGACAAGGGAATACCTTCAAGGTAGGTTTGGAGGGTGCTTTCAGCAAATACCTCTCCGGAGTAGAGGGCAGGCATCTGAAACAAAAGATAGCCCAAGGGCAATGGAAGCCTATAGAGGACAGCAATGAGATAGAGCCCAAGGACGGTTATGATGTGGTTTCGACCATTAATATAAATATACAAGATATAGCACACCACGCCCTACTCAAGCAGCTGGAGACCTATCAAGCAGATCATGGCTGTGCGGTGGTCATGGAAGTGGCCACAGGGGAAATCAAGGCTATTTCCAACTTGGGGCGCAATAAGGACGGCAGCTATGGGGAGCGCTTCAACTATGCCTTGGGAGAGACCTACGAACCCGGTTCGGTGTTCAAGACCGTTTCCCTGGTAGTCGCCTTAGAAGAAGCCAAGATAGATACCACCTATACGGTGGATACCAAGAAGGGGGTGATCTCCTTCTATGGGAGAGAGGTGTGGGACTCCAACCGCCGCGGATATGGAACGATCAACCTCTCCAAAGCCATGCAAGTATCGTCCAATACGGCTATCGTGCAGATGGTGCATGACCTCTTCGGGAAAGACCCTAAGAAGTTTGTCGGAAGGATAAATAAAATGCACCTAAATAGGAAGCTGGGCATGCCTATTCTGGGAGAAGGGACACCCTTCGTACCGCAGCCCAATCAGCGTGGGTGGAGTGGGATTGCTCTGGAGTGGATGGCCTTTGGCTACGGGCTGGAGATGACCCCCCTACAGGTGCTCACCTTCTACAATGCCATTGCCAACAATGGAATGATGCTCAAGCCACGTATGATACGCGAGGTGAAGCAATGGAATAAGTCGATACAAAAATTTGACGTAGAGGTGCTCAACAGCTCCATCTGTACGCCAGAGACCGCCGAGGTGGTAAAGAAGGTGCTGGAGAATACCGTCAAGTACGGGACAGGAAAGAGCCTCTACTCGCCCAACTTCTCCATGGCAGGGAAGACAGGGACAGCACAGAAAGACTATAAGGATAAGTCCAAGCTGGGGTATATATCCTCTTTTGCAGGTTTTTTCCCTGCTCAAAACCCGAAATACTCTTGTATAGTGGTCATACACAACCCTGACAAACAGATAGGGTATTATGGAGCCGATGTATCAGGGCCTGTATTCAAGAGTATAGCCCAGAAGATATACACCAACTCCTTGCTCATTGACACCATTGACGATATAGAGACGACCTCCCCACAGGTGGCCAAGAGTTACGGACAGTATAATGACATCCTGAGCAAGTACAAGACCATAGTGCCCAATGTATTGGGTATGGAAGCTATGGATGCGATAGCCATCATGGAGAACTTGGGACTGAGTGTCACCATAGAGGGCACAGGCAGGCGTGTTACCAGTCAGTCCATCGCAGGAGGGGAGTATATAGGCGGACGCAAGACCATACGATTGAAATTTTTATAGGGAATTATGTTACTCAAAGAGCTATTACAAGGCGTAGAAGTACTCCAAACCATAGGAGATACCTCACAGGAAGTGGGAAATATCACCCAGAGTTCTCGAGATATTACCCCTAATACGCTATTTTTTGCTATAAAAGGCGCACATACCGATGGGCATCGTTTTATACCAGAGGTAATTGCCCAACAAGGAAAGGTGTTGGTCGTGGAAGACCTCCCCGAAGCACTTGCCGAGGGGGTAACCTATGTACAAGTGGCCGATACCTCTTGCGCCATGGGACAGATAGCCGCCCACTTCTATGGGCACCCCAGTGAGCAGCTGCGCCTGGTAGGGGTCACAGGTACCAATGGCAAGACCACCATAGCCAGCCTATCCTATCAGCTATTTCGACAATTGGGCTACAAGGTGGGACTGATCTCAACCATAGCCATATATATAGACCAAGAGCGCGAGGAGACACACAACACCACTCCGGATGTGCTTACCCTGAACAAGGTATTGCGCCGCATGGTGGATCAAGGGGTGACACACTGCTTCATGGAGGTGAGTTCGCACGGCATCGCCCTGCACCGTATAGAAGGGCTGGTTTTTGCCGGCGGGGTGTTCACCAACCTTACGCAAGACCACTTGGATTTCCATGAGACCTTTGCTCAGTATCGCGATACGAAGAAAAAGTTCTTTGACCATTTGCCAAAAACAGCCTTTGCGCTGACCAATATAGAAGATAAGAATGGGGCGTATATGCTTCAGAACACCTCGGCACACAAGAGCACCTATGCTCTTGGGCGTGCCGCCGACTTCAAGGGACAACTCTTGGAGAGCACCTTTGCTGGGATGATCCTACGAGTGGGGAATCACGAGGTATGGACTTCGCTCATAGGCAGGTTCAATGCCTATAACCTCTTGGCCATCTATGCCACAGCGGTACTCTTGGGCGAGGAACCTCTGGAGGTACTCACCCAGATTAGCACCCTTAGGAGTGTAGCCGGGCGCTTTCAGTACTTTGTCTCCCCGAGCGGGGTGACAGTAATCGTGGACTATGCCCACACCCCTGATGCCTTGCAGAACGTGATAGAAACGATCCTTGACATAAAAGACCCCTCACAGCAGCTCATCACCGTGGTAGGCTGTGGTGGGAATCGTGACAAAGGCAAGCGACCCATCATGGCACATATAGCTACCTCGCTGAGTGAAAAGGTGATACTCACCTCCGACAACCCTCGTGAGGAAGACCCCGAGGAAATCCTCCGAGAGATGGAAGCGGGAATCACCCCAGAGAACCAGCACAAGAGTATGACAGTGACCGATAGGCGACAGGCGATAAAAGTAGCCTGCCATCTTGCCCAAAAAGGCGATATCCTCCTTATAGCGGGCAAAGGCCATGAGACCTATCAGGAAGTCAAGGGTGTAAGGACACACTTTGACGACCTGGAAGAAGCGAGGGGAGTGAAGAGTGAAGAATGAAGAGAGTGAGTGTTCACAGCTGGGTATGTGGTGAAGAGTGAAGAGAGTGAGTGTTCATAGCTGGGAATCCTAATTGGCGTAGTTTTCTGTAGAGACACAATTCATTGCGTTTTACCCTGACTTTTCACTCTTCGTTTTTCACTTAATAAGGGAATTAAATAAAGATTAATAGATAAAAGATAAAGTGAATAGAAGGCAGATAGAAAAAGAATGGATGCAGGATGTGCATTCTTCACTTTTCACTCTTCGTTTTTCACTTAATAAGGGAATTAATAGATAAAAGATAAAGTGAATAGAAGACAGATAGAAAAAGAATGGATGCAGGATGTGCATTCTTCACTTTTCACTCTTCGTTTTTCACTTAATTGTGGTTATGTTATATTACTTATTTGATTATTTACATAGAGCGTATAACCTGCCAGGGGCGGGGATGTTTCAGTACATTTCCTTCAGGGCGGGGATAGCCGCTATTTTAGCGCTGCTCATCGCTACCCTTAGTGGGAAGCGCATCATAGGTCTTTTGTACCGCTTGCAAGTGGGGGAGACCGTGCGAGACTTAGGACTGGAGGGACAGAAGGAGAAATCCGGTACACCTACCATGGGGGGGATTATCATTATTTTGGCTTTGCTTATTCCGGTGCTTTTACTGACGCGCTTGGATAATATATATATCATCCTGCTGATAATCACTACCTTGTGGATGGGTCTGATTGGTTTTATCGATGACTATATCAAGGTATTTCGCAAGAACAAGGATGGGCTCAAGGGGCGTTTCAAGGTCTTAGGGCAGGTATCTCTGGGGATTATCGTAGGGGCAACCCTCTACTTTCATCCGGATGTTACCGTCAAGAACGAGAATGCACAGGCTTCGCGCATGGTACAGACGCAAGCGCAGCGTCGTCCGCTCTCGGAGATGGCCGAGGTAAAATCGACCAAGACGACTATTCCCTTTATGAAAAACAACGAATTGGACTATGCCTCGCTGATCAAGTGGACAGGGGAGAACTATAAGCACTGGGTGTGGTTGATATTTATTCCCATAGTGATATTTATCATCACTGCCGTATCCAATGGAGCCAACCTAACCGATGGTATCGATGGGCTGGCAGCGGGGAGTTCGGCAATTATTGTATTTACCTTGGGGATATTTGCATGGATATCAGGGAATACGATTTTCTCAGAGTACCTCAATATCATGTATATACCGCACGTAGGAGAGGTGACAATCTTCATAGCGGCGATGGTGGGGGCGCTCATTGGTTTCTTGTGGTACAACACCTATCCCGCACAGGTATTCATGGGGGATACCGGTAGCCTAACCATAGGAGGGATTATCGCTGTTTTAGCCATCATGGTGCGCAAGGAGCTGCTTATCCCCGTACTCTGTGGTATCTTCCTTATGGAGAACCTCTCGGTGATGTTGCAAGTGGCATATTTCAAATATACGAAAAAGAAATATGGCGAAGGACGTAGGATTTTCCTCATGTCGCCCCTACACCATCACTATCAGAAGAAGGGCTATCATGAGAGTAAAATAGTGATGCGCTTTCTGATCGTGGGAATTATCTTGGCACTGATATCATTTATTACCCTGAAAATCCGATAATCAATGATTAATTTTTAATGATTAATGATCAATTTTTAATGATCAATGAATAATGATTAATGGCTAAAACCTTAAAAATCTATAATCCTAAGAAATGAAATTAGTTATACTTGGAGGCGGAGAGAGTGGCACAGGGGCTGCCATCCTCGGAAAACAAAAAGGCTGGGAGGTGTTTCTCTCAGACAAATCATCCCTGAAGGAGGTATACAAGAAGGAGCTGGATGCCAAGGGCATTCGCTGGGAGGAAGGCCAACATACCGAAAGCGAAATCCTCTCTGCCGATTGTATCATCAAAAGCCCTGGGATTCCTCATAAGGTGCCTATCGTACAGCAAGCCAAGGCAAAAGGTATTGAGATTATCTCCGAGATAGAATTTGCCTCTCGCTATACCGATGCGAAGATTATCGCCATTACAGGTAGCAATGGCAAGACCACCACGACCACCTTGGTATACCACCTGCTCAAAGAGGCTGGCCTCTCGGTGGCGGTAGGAGGGAATATAGGCTACAGCTTTGCCCGCTTGGTAGCTCAAGAGCCTAAGGAATATTATGTATTGGAAATCAGTAGTTTTCAGCTGGACGATATTACCTCTTTCCACCCACATATAGCCCTATTGCTCAATATCACTCCTGACCATTTGGACAGGTATAACTATGAATTTCAGAACTATATAGATGCCAAGATGCGCATCACCGAGTTCCAGCAAGCGGCTGATTATCTGATCTATGATGCAGATGATCCCGTCACCGCCCAAGAGATTGGTAAAGACCAAGTAAAAGCACAACTTTTGCCCTTCTCCTTGGAAAAAACTTTCGAGAGAGGCGCTTGGAGCCTTGATGAGAAAAATATGTATGTAAATGTTAACCAAAATATATTCGAGATGTCCACTAAAGATTTGACAATTAAAGGAAAACACAATCTAAAGAATGCCATGGGAGCTACCATGGTTGCCAAATTATTGAATGTACGCAACGAGAACATTCGCAACAGCCTGATGACCTTTCAGGGAGTACCCCACCGCTTGGAATTTGTCCGTGAGGTAGAGGGGGTCAGATATATCAATGACTCCAAGGCTACCAATGTCAATTCCGTATACTATGCCTTGGACTCCATGGAGGAAGGACTTGTGTGGATTGTTGGGGGTCAGGACAAAGGAAATGACTATACACCACTGATTCCGTATGTAAGCAAGAAAGTAAAAGCGATTGTGTGCTTAGGTCTTGATAACCAGAAGATTATACAGACTTTCCAAAGCATTGTTCCTACCATTATAGAGACTCACTCCATGGAGGATGCCGTACAGGTAGGTCGTGGACTCTCTCAAGAAGGTGACACTGTATTGCTTTCTCCTGCCTGTGCCAGCTTTGACCTTTTCCAGAGCTATGAGGACAGAGGCAACCAGTTCAAGCATTATGTAAATATGCTATAAAAAACAATCCTATGGAACGCTTCAGACGCTATCTCAAGGGGGATATTTCCCTTTGGGGAGTCATCCTCTTCTTTGCCCTGCTTTCCTTTCTGCCAGTGTATAGCTCGAGCAGCAACTTGGTGTATTTGGAAAGGACAGGTATCTCCACACGTGGATACCTGATAAGGCATGTGGGGCTGATCGCGGCAGGGCTTCTGATTATCTACCTAATCCATAGGTTTCCATATCGTTATTTTCGCCCATTGGCGCGACTGGGGCTGCTGCTTTCGTGGATATTGCTTTTCTTTGCCTTGCTCAAGGGAAGCACCATAGAGGGGGCTAATGCCAGCCGCTGGATCTACATCATGGGGATTTCCTTTCAGCCATCGGCTTTTGCTATGATTATCCTACTGATGTATGTAGCCTCGTACTTGGCCGAGGTGTATGAGACCAAGTATAGCTTCGTCGAAAGTATATTGCCCTTATGGCTGCCTGTAGGGATTACCCTGGCGATGGTTACCCTGCCAAACCTCTCCACAGGGGCGATGATGTACGCCATGGTGCTGATGGTGCTCTATATAGGGCGCTACCCGATTAAGTACATACTGGGTAGTAGTATACTGGCAGTGTTGCTCTTTGCCTTGTTCATGTTGGTTGTAAAAGCCTTTCCGGATGCTTTTCCGCATCGTGTGGACACGTGGAAGAACCGAATAGAGACCTTTATGAGCAAGGACAAGGAAGAGAACTACCAGTCGGAGCGTGCCAAGATGGCGATTGTCTCGGGTGGATTCTGGGGGCAAGGAGCAGGAAAGAGCGTGATGAAGAACCTCTTGCCTCAGGGTTCGTCGGATTTTATCTTTGCTATAGTGGTCGAGGAATATGGACTATTGGGGGGCTCTGCCCTGATACTGCTATTTATCATTATGCTGGTGCGCTTTGTGGTCATCTCGATGAAAGCCACCACTATTTTCGGTAAATTGTTGGTCTTAGGGGTGGGAATCCCGATTGTCTTCCAAGGGTTTGTCAATATGGGCGTTTCCGTAGGTCTTTTGCCAGTAACAGGGCAGAACTTGCCGTTTTTCACCACAGGGGGTACCTCCATCTGGATGACCTGTATGGCACTGGGAATCGTGCTCTCGGTAAGCTCTCATGGAGTGAAGAGTGATGAGAGAAAAGTGAAGAGTGAACAGAGGTCAGAGGTCAGTGAGCAGGGGTCAGTGAACAGTGAGCAGGGGTCAGAGGTCAGTGAGCAGTGAGCAGAGGTCAGATATAGATGAACGAATATAATAAATAATTGAGGTGTCTAAATAATTTCATATATTTGCACTCTGAAAATGAATGTATTATGGAATTATTCAAGGGGAAAAATATCTTGGAGTTACTGAACGCTTTAAAACAGACTTAGATTGCGAAGAATAGCTAGCTTCTTTAAAATGGGAAGATGGATATTGCTGTCGCAAATTACGAGGTATATATTCTTGGGTTTCAGAGTTTAATATAGACCGATATTTAGCTGAGTATAGTTTTAGAATCAATCGCTCACAGAGCAAAGAGACTATCTTTAACAATCTAATAAAAAGAATTGTAGAGCGTTCTCCCGTTTCCCAAAGTCAATTAGTATGTAGCTAAATAGACACCTCAATAAATATTTAATCCACGAAGGATTTTCGTATGAATTTAAATTAGATTAACTTATGAAAAAATTACTTTTAATTGTCATGGTGGCAGCTCACTTTGTGGCTTTTGGACAAAATAAGAAAAAATCTATTCCTCCACCACCTGAAAAAATTACCAAACAAAAAGTCCAAAAATCTCCTTACCAAAGGATTTTTGAAGATAATAGGATGCTTGCTTTTCAATGGGAAATGGAAGTAAAGGATTCTATTATTATCGCTAATGAAGACAGGATGATTTTTAAAATCTATCTTGAATTTCATTCGGATAAAGAATTTAGCTCTTATAAAAAGCAACCTCATATTTCTGCTCTGAAAGTAATTTACTCTGTAGAAAAAGGAGCTAAATTGGATAAAAACCCCCTTCGTACGCATTATGTTAATTTAGTGGATTATCCATGGATTTCTGAATCCGTTAAAATTGTTGGCGATAATGTAGAACTAACAAATGATGAAACGAAAGAAAAGCAAATTTTTAAGATTTTTTTAGATAAGGACAAGAAAAATATCATTAAGCTCCAAGATTCGAAAACAAAGAAGGAGTTCTTCCCAACGGAGGATTTTTATACTCCAGCTGTTAGTATATAGGTTTTTAATAGAAAAAGAATGAGTAATAAAAAAAGTATTTGTATTATTCAGTTTAGTGATAGGGCTTTCTGTAAAGGATCAAATCACGGTGAGAGGTGTGGTTTCGATGAGAAATGAAGGTAGAAACTATTGAACTGTGGTATACCATTTGTGAAAGATCAATAGGCGAGGTAATTGTCAACTATATGATACGCCCAAAGGAAACTGATGAAATCCTTGCTATTGACTGGGAAAGTTAATTTATAGAGTAGAAGTTTTACAAAGTAAATAATAGGAATTTATTTATTGAGGTGTCGAAATAATTTCATATATTATTACTTTGTGTAAAAATAGATTACTTGAAAGAATCAGACATACAAAATGTGATCTACTTGATAGATCAAGTGGGGAAAATGCTTTATTCACTTCAGAAAAAACTAACTGTAAATCAATGACTACTGTTTACTTGTTTACTGTTCACTGTTTACTGTTCACCGCTCACTGAAAACATGGAAATAAATTTACCAGAAGGCAAGAAGCTGTATTTTGCTTCGGATAATCACTTAGGCGCACCGACCTACAAGGAGAGTCGGGAGCGCGAGACGCGCTTTGTGCATTGGTTGGATACTATCAAGACCGATGCGGGGGCGCTGTTTCTTTTAGGAGACCTTTTTGACTTTTGGTTCGAGTACAAGACGGTGGTACCCCGCGGTTTTGTACGTGTATTGGGCAAGCTCGCTGAGCTTCGCGATAGTGGACTGCCTATCTTCTTCTTTGTAGGCAACCACGACTTGTGGATGGATGACTACTTCCCGCAGGAATTGGATATCCCTGTATACCGCAGCCCACAAGAATTTACCTGCCGTGGCAAGCACTTTCTCATAGGCCATGGCGACGGCTTAGGCCCCGGGGACAAGGGGTACAAGCGCATGAAAAAAGTCTTCACCAACCCCTTTTGTAAGTGGCTCTTCCGCTGGCTACACCCCGATATTGGGGTACGCTTGGCGCAATATCTCTCGGTGAAGAACAAACTTATCTCCGGAGACGAGGATGTGCATTTCCTTGGCGAAGATAAGGAATGGCTTGTGCAATACTGCCGCCGCAAGCTCCAGAGTAAGCACTATGACTACTTTCTCTTTGGCCACCGCCACCTGCCTATGACCATAGACCTCGGCGGCGGCGCTACCTATATCAATACAGGAGACTGGATACACTACTATACTTATGCCGTCTTCGATGGGGAGATCTGCCAGCTGGTCGGGAAAGTGAAGAATGAAGAGTGACACCCTGATTGGGGTAGTTATTTTTCATTCTTCACTTTTCACTCTTCATTCTTCATTCTTCACTTTTCATTCTTATTGGCCAGTTGTCCGCAGGCGGCATCGATGTCCTTGCCACGAGAGTAGCGGATGGTTGTGGTGATGCCTGCTTCTTCGAGTTTTCTCTTATACAGTTGTAGTGCTTTTTCGTCGGCCTGTTCGAAGAGTCCCTCGTCGATAGGGTTGTATTCGATAAGGTTTACCTTGCAGGGAGCAAAGCGGCAGAAAGCCACCAGCGCCTCTACATCCTTGGGGGAGTCATTAATCCCTTTCCAGACTACATATTCGTAGGTAATGCGGCTTTTGGTCTGCTGATACCAGTATTGGAGGGCGGTTCTCAGCTCGGTAAGGGGGAAGTCCACCGTCCAGGGCATGATCTTGTTGCGTGTCTCCTCGATAGCCGAGTGCAGTGATACGGCAAGGCGAAACTTGACCTTGTCATCAGCCATCTTGCGGATGAGCTTGGAGACCCCCGAAGTGGATACGGTGATGCGCTTGGGAGAGAAGCCCAGCCCCTCTTTCTCGGAGGTGATACGCTCGATGGCCTTCATCACATTGGGGTAGTTCATCAGGGGTTCGCCCATGCCCATAAAGACGATATTGCGCAGCGGACGCCCATAGTATAGGCGGCTCTGCTGGTCTATGGTGAGCACTTGGTCGAAGATCTCGTCGGGAGAGAGGTTGCGCATACGCTTAAGGCGTGCCGTAGCACAAAAAGAGCAGTTCAGCGAGCACCCTACCTGACTGGAGACACAAGCGGTGATACGCGTATCGGTGGGGATGAGCACGGACTCCACATACAGCCCGTCGTGTAGGCGTACGGCATTCTTGATCGTACCGTCCTCACTGCGCTGCATGGTATCCACCTTGATATGGTTGATGACAAAATGCTCCGAAAGCAACTGGCGGGTCTCCTTGGAGAGGTTGGTCATCTGCTCGAAGGAGTGAGCCCCCTTCGTCCAAAGCCACTCATATACTTGGTTAGCACGAAAAGCCTTTTCCCCATGAGAGAGGAAAAAGGCTTGTAGTTCTTCTTTTTTTAAGGCACGAATATCTTTCATAATGGCTGCAAAGGTACAAAATAAAGCTGAAACATTTACTTTTGTTTTCTCGGGTGTAATAGAAAAAGAAGCAGCATCGCCACGCCCCAAAGGAAAAGGGAGAAGTAGGGGTGTCTCCTCAGGTCAAAGGTTTCTCTGCGGGTGTCCCGAATATGGGTCTGGTGGGTATGCTTCTCTGTGGTTCGCTGCTCATGCTGCTTGAGCTGCTCCTCCAGTGCTTTCTCCCTAAAGTGCAGTTTTAGCACCTTCGCCCCTTGTATGGAAAGGGTCTGCCCTTGTGCCGTCTTCTGCTGGGAGATAACCACCCCTTGCAAGGGATACCCTCGCTTAGGCGAAAGGGACAAGGAGGGCACTCGCTCGGGCGAGAGGGGCAGGGGAGGTGCTGGCAGGGGCGAAGACGAGGCAGCAGGGGCGAGGCTATCGATGGGGACAACCTCCAAGGCGATTTCTTGCGAATGCCACTCCCGCAAGAGACGCTCGCCCCTATACTCGTGATGGGCTTCCACAGAATCACGTTGCTGGAAAAGTTGTGTATGCTCTTGGCTTTTCTTGACACTCCTACAGCTGACAAGGAGTAAAAGAGAGAAAAAGAAAAATTTCATAATAATTTTTAATTTTTAATTTTCAATGATCAATTTTTAATCATTAATCATTAATCATTGTGCATTGTTCTTTGTTCATTAATCATTAATCATTGATCATTGTTCATTGTGCATTAATCATTGATCATTAATCATTGATATGATTCTCCTCAGTTTGCCTTCGTAGTCGGGGTCGGTGGCATAGCCTGCTTGTGCGATGTAGTGGGCAAAGTCGAGAGGGTCTTCGCGGTGGAGGAGTGCTTGGCGGTAGCGAGGGTTGCGGGTGAGCAGTCGGGCGTGGTGCAGGAAGCTCTCAGCGGGGGAGTCGTAGCGGCGAAACCAGTCCTTGACCACGTGTAGGTATTTGCCATTGGGTAGCGGTGTGATGCTGATAATCTCGGGGAAGTCGCCCTTACGAGCGGGCTTAGGGAGTATCTCTTGGGTGCGTAACAGCTGCTTGAGGTGGTCAGGGGTGAGTGTGGTGGCCTTGATACCGAAAAACATATTGCCGGGGGTATGAGCGCCCCAGCCTGTCTCCAGCGCCGCTTGGGCAAGACTAAATAGGGCGGAAATACCCGTAAGTCGTTCGCTCTCAAGGGCGTAGGGGAGATATTGTTTCTTAAAAACGTAGGGTGATAGTGGCTGCATGTTGGTGTATTTTTGCAAAAGAAGTAAGAGTTTGTTTGTCAATAATATAGTGTATGTTTCCCTGTACCCATGAGGCACGTAGGGCGCTGATAACCTCTTGGCAGAGTTCTTTCAGGCGGTAGCGTGGGGATACGTATTGGGCGCCTATCCTTCCCATATATACGTAATGGTCAGGGACATAGAGGAGAATCTGTGCCTGACCACTGGGAGGAGGTAGCTTCTCACTCGGGGGTTGTCCCTTGGGGCGAAGATAGCGGCAGGCAAGACACTGGATGACTATATCCTCCTTCTGTGAGTCATTAGGACGGTCATTACCTAAGTAAATGCCCCCACTGAGTCCAAGACGCTTCCTTACCTCAGGTGTGGAAAGAAGCTGGTAAAGATGGGTTTCTATTTCGAAAGTCACGAGAACAATGATTAATGATTAATGATTAATGAATAATGATTAATGAATAATGGTTAATGAATAATGGTTAATGAATAATGAGTAATGAGCAACGAATAATGAGTAATCATTGAACATTAAAAATTGAACATTGAACATTGATCATTATAAAAAGATTCTATTATGCAGCTGTCCTTGGTCGTATTTCTGTACGATGGAGCAGCTACGGGAGTCGTTGCCTTCGGGGTCGTTGGTAATAAGGATAAGGGAGCCCTCGGCAATGTGTGGAGCATCACGGGGGAGGTACACCACATAGGCGAAGCGGCGGAAGGAGGCATTGGCGGTCTGTACATGATGGTAGAGGCTATTGGCCAGAGGTACTTCTTGCCCCTTGCTATTGGCCTCCTGCAAGCAGCGGCAGGCAAAGGAGCGCGAGAGGGTACTCGCCGTCCATGTGCCATCCGCCCGCTGCTGGGAGAGCGAAGGAGTAAGAAGAAAAAGATAATGAGGGTAAAGCATTTTGTTTCAAAAGTGAAAAGTGAACAGAGAACAGTGAACAGAGAACAGAGAACAGTGAGCGGTAAGCAGAGAACAGAGAACAGAGAACAGTGAACGGTGAACAGAGAACGGTGAACAGTGAACAACTGATCACTGACAACTGATCACTGTTCACTGACCTCACCATATCTGTGATTGATCGTTGAGTTTAGGGGCGTGGGAGGGGAAGAGGATGTTGCGCTCGCCCAGCTCATAGCATAGGGCGGTGTAGTACTCCTTGAGGGCTTCTAAGTTCCAGCTTTGGGAGTAGGCACCTTCGCTTTTCTTCAGGGAGGCGGGTGCCAGTATCAGGGAGAAGAATTGGTAGATGGCTCTGTCGCAGCGGGCTATCTCCACGGGGGCTTGTGGGGATAGCTGCGCTTTGAGCAGAAGCAGCTCGAGGGTTTCCTTCTCTATCCCTAAGGGTGAGAGGGTGCGGCTCAGGTATAGAGCATTGGTCATTAGTTCTTGTTCCATGAGGTGCTGTTGGTTTGCATAAGGATGGAGCGAGCAGCGAGGTTCCAGGCAGGGAAGAGGTTGGCGATGCCCTCGGTGACCTCGCGCACAGGGGATTCTTCGGAATACTTCTTGATCAGGGTATGCCCATGGAGTACTTTTAGGGCGTGGGAGGAAGTCATCTTCATGTCGATAGGGGCTTTCCAGTAGGTGTTGCCCAAGACCTTGCTTTCGGAGAAGAGAATCACGTCGTCCTCGAAGGGGTTGGCCGTCCTTGTCTCTCCACTGATGGATTGCAAGGAGATCTCTTGGTCGATGACGATGATCTGCAAACCGCGATAAGTCTCGGCATGCTTGGCAAGGTAGGCGTTGACGGTACTCAGGTCAGGAGCATCGGCAAGGGGAGCATTCGCATAGGGAGCACAGCGCTTGCCTACTTCCTCTTGTGAGGCAAACTTGAGGAAGGTATCCACGTTCATAAAGGCATATTTGTAAGAGACCCCATGGAGCTGTTGTCCTAAGCGCAAGGCCTTGATCAAGTCCTTGGAGAGGGGTTTTCCGGTGGTATTATTGTTGTAAGAGGCCTCTACTCCTATTTTCTGAGCGGCAGGGATTTGGTAATCCAAGTCGTACTGACTTACCACAGAAGCGTTGTTCTCGGTGGTCAGCGAGAAGCGTCCTAAGGAAATCTGTTGGAGCGCCATCCATTCGGCACGAGCAGCGATACCATGCCAGCAGGCCTTGGTGTCATCAGCCCAGAACTCGATAAGGGAGAGCATATCGGGATTGGCGCCACAGGCAGCTACCATTAGGTCGTACTCAGTGAGTTCGTCCTCATTCTTCTCGCGAGCGATGGAGAGCTTAGGGATATCCCCAGAGAGCTTAGAGAGTCCTTTGCGGTTTTTTTTAGGAATAGAAGCGCCACGAGCGATGATATCTCCGGCTACTTTCAGCCCTGCTTGCCCCTGAAGCATACGCCACGAGAGGGTAGAAGCCTCTCGCAAAGGAAAAAGAGTAGGATAATAATATTGTTCGAGATTGTAGGAGCCTACAACCGCTTGCAAATCGGTCTGGTTAAGACCTGTCATAAGTGATGCATTCATTTTTTTATACGTAATTTTAGTAAGTAGCAATTAATCATTAATCATTAAAAATTAATCATTAATCATTGAACATTAAAAATTAAAAATTGATCATTAAAAATTAATCATTGATCATTATAAAAAGATAACTCCTTTGAGGGCGTCTTTGATGGTTTTAGGCATAGGGGGCATGAGGGCTTCACTCACTACGCAACTCACCCAAGCGGCACAGAAAAGGTCGTCGCGCATAGGCACCAAGGAGGTGTAAGAGGCCAAGGCCACGGGGGTCACCTTAGGGAGGAGGTCATTGCCCTTGGACTGAAATAGCGGTGTTTCCTTAGGGAGTTCCACTGCTAAAGCCGTCTCAAGAGTCAGGAGGTCATACTCAGGGTTTTGCTTATTGACTGTTTTGATTTTCTGCCCCTTAGCGGTATCCGCAGCGATATAGTCCCCAGGGAGGAAGTGATGTCCCTTGGCAATCTTTATCTCAGTGGCAGAGGCGCTTGTCAGGGTAGTAGAGGTTCGGGCTGTTTTCACCACGGCATAGCGCCCGAGGGAGTCCTTGCCGATAGGCGTTCCTGCGATCAGTTTAGCGCCCCCTAAGACCTCTGTTGTAATGGTTACCCCACCGGAGAGGTCGGCCAGGGTGTGCATAAAAAGACCCGGGGAGGGGTAGGATTCGGTAATGTGTAATTTCATAGGTCGTTGTTGGTAAAAGAGTTATACTTGTTTTCCTTTGAATTGTTGCTGCGCGTTGGCTTGGAGTTGGATAAAAGAGACCACCGCCGGAGAGACATTCTGCAGCGGTGTCTCCTTGGTGTAAAAAGGCGGGTGTTGTAATGCCAAGCTTCTGTTGGCGAGGGTTTGATTTGCCTGTTGTACGTCATTTTTCTTTTGTTGTAGATATTGTTCGAAATCGGCAGGGGTAGCAAAGTGCATTAGGGGGAAGTCGCGCAGACTCTGCATGCGGAAATTGCTATCTTGGCACTGAGCGAGTACCTCCTGAAGGCGGTTGTGTTGTAGCTGTTGTTTTTGTTGTGTCTCGAATAGGCTTAGGCGCTGTTCGAAAGCCAGTACAGCCTTGCGTACACTCTCCTCGATGCGCTTGTCCAAGGAGTCCGCAGCACTTGGGGTATCCCCTGCTACAGAAGGGGGTGTGCCTGTTGGAGTGGGGGCTGTTGCCGCAAGATAGTCCGCCACTTGCTCTGCGGTGAGCTTATTGACCAAGGCTTGTCCTTGGTGAGCATCAGGCTGTTGGGCAGCCAAGGAAGCAGCTAAGGTCTCCAAGCGAGCGGCATCCATTGCTGAAAATTTCTCTGTCAAGAGTGATAAAAATTCTTCTTTGTTCATGGTTTTAGGATTATGGGGTATTAGGGTTTCGTAGACTAACGCCTAAGACCTGTTTTAAATTCGATGCAAAAGTACAACATTTTTGATGTACAAATCAAGAAGAATCGTTGTGAGAAATGAGAATAGAAGTAGGAGGGGAGAGGTCAGTGAAAAGTGAAGAGTGTAGCCAGCGAGTGCCCACAGCTGGGTATGTGGTGAACAATAAGCAGTGAACAGAGGTTATTAATCATTGATCATTGATATTGGCATGAGGTTTTTTGCGTGTGTTGTAGGGGCGATTTGCAAATCGCCCTATGCTGTTGCGTGCGTTTTTTCCTCAAATTCACCCATAATTCAATTCGCCCATGTTTTCAATTGCCCCCATGTGGAAGGGCGAATTACAATTCGCCCCTACGCGTGTGTTATCTAAACGTTGGCAAATATAGATGTAAATACGTGTAAATATGCATGTAAGTACACAAAAAAAAGGCATTACGGGCATGGTGTGAATATGTTTGCGCACGTTGTAGGGGCGAATTGAAATTCGCCCATAATTCAATTCGCCCATGTTTTCAATTGCCCCCATGTGGAAGGGCGAATTACAATTCGCCCCTACGCGTGTGTTTTCTGGACGTTCGCAAATATGCATGTAAATACACAAAAAACATTACGGGCATGGTATGAATATGTTTGTGTGTGTTGTAGGGGCGAATTGCAATTCGCCCACATTTCAATTCGCCCCTACGCGTGTGTTATCTAAACGTTGGCAAATATCATGTAAATATGTGTAAATACGTGTAAATATGCATGTAAATACACAAAAAACATCACGGGCATGGTATGGATTTGTTTGCGTGTGTTTTTTCCCATGTTGACGGGTGTGTAGTGAGCTTTGTTTTTCAGACTCTAAAAATTGTTAAAATAAATACAATTAACAAAATAAAGCCCATAAACAATGAAAAATTTTTTATATTTGCCTTGTAGTTCAGACAAAATAAATGTAATAAATATGAAAAAGTTGTTTTTTGCAGGGTTGCTTACTGCAATAGTAGGGGGGAGTGTAGTGGCGGCCTCACTTCCCTTTTCTGTTTTAGAAGATCCACTGGAGGGAATACAGCAGCGCCCTACTACTTACAAAGTGTCTGGTACACTTATGAATAGGCGTAATCATGTGGCTATAGCAGGCGGGATGATTACCCTGAAAGACCTTACCACAGGTGATCAACAGTCCCTTCCAAGCGATACTCAAGGGGGGTATACAGTAGTGCTACAAGTGGATCATAACTATACCCTACAGGCGAGTGCTTCAGGCTACAAGAGCTCCGAGCCTGTCACCTTCCGCGCCAATACCAACGACCCCGAACGTGTTCCCATGAAAGTGCAAGACTTTAGGCTGAGTGAGCGGTAAAAAATAAAAGAGAGCGCAAGCTCTCTTTTACCAATTCTAACCACAAAATCTAATATATGAAAAACAATTTATCTTTTTGTTTCTTTGACGGTGCAAAGGTAGGGTGGTTTTCTTCTTTGACCAATAGATTTTTATTATTTTTTTCTATACCACTATCGATTTTTTCTATTTAACTTCCTCCGCTCACTGACCTCTGTTCACTGCTTACTGCCAACGCAGACAAGGGCGATTTGCAAATCGTCCCTACAGCAGGATACAAAACCCTCGCGCTAACATGTCAATGATTAATGACCTCTGCTCACTCTTCACTTTTCACTCTTCACTCTTCACTCTTCATTCTTCACTCTTCACTCTCCGCTGCTCTCTTATATGTTAAATCTCTTGTTTTCGGCTTCAAAATGTTGTAATTTTGCAACGTTTTTAATGTCTATTAGTAGTTTGTTACTCATTACTCATTACTCATTGATCATTAATCGTTAGTCATTGAACATTGATTATTATGAAGGATTCATTTGTATTTTATCGTGATTGGCTCAACGTAATGGAGCAATTACCCGCTGAGATTCAGCTCGAACTGTACCAAGCAGTAGCCCAGTATGCCCTCAATGGCAAAACGCCTACGCTCTCGCCCATGGCAAAAATCGCCTTCGGGTTTATACAACAAACCCTTGATAGAGATGAAGATAAGTATCATAAAACAGTCGTATCAAGTAAAGTGAGTGGGCGCATGGGAAATCTTAAGAGATGGCATAAAGATCTTTATCAGAAAGTGCTCAAAGGAGCTCTTTCTTTAGAAGATGCTGAGGATATCGCCCAAGCGATGAAAAAATCGCCCCCCGATAAGAAAAATCGCCCCCCGAAAAATTTATCGCTTAATGATAATGTCAATGACAATGATAATGTCAATGACAATGATAATGATCTTTCTTTTTTAGGAAAAAAGAAACAAAAAAGCGCGAGTGTAAAAAAAAACGGCATCGAAGAAATTGATTTTGAAGAGCTTTCGGTAGAGACGCTTAAGGAAGAAAAAGAAAAAAATTCCGCGCAAAAAGAAAAAGAAAAATCCTCGGCTAAGGCATTCACCCCTCCCTCTCCTGCAGAAGTGGCGGCCTATTGTAGGGAGCGCGGCAATGATATCTCCCCTGAGAGCTTCTGTAGCTTCTATGCCTCCAAGGGCTGGCGCGTAGGGAATCAGCCGATGAAGGACTGGCGCGCTGCTATACGACACTGGGAAACACGGCGCTCCCATGAGAACAAACAGCCATCTTTCCCCAAAAACAAACAATCTCAATCCTTAGTTATCGATGAAAAAGGAAACATCTTGTCCACAGAGACTAACAACAATACCACACAAGCCAACACTTATGTGGCAGGAAGACAAACCGCAGCTTCTCTTAGCGCAAATCTCCAAGGTTGGTAATGGGCTTTCTCCCGTGGGCTTTGTCGAGAAGCTCAGGGACTTTGCTCCTTTGCGAGAACAACCTGAGCCGGTAGCCCGTATGGCTATTGGGCTGATTGTCACTCAGCATGCGGCTTTGATAGGTATCAAGGGCACTATTGATGCCATGAATAAGGAGGATATCTCCAACCTTATCTGTAGCCGCTTTGCTCACTTGGCTTTGGAGGAGCTCCACAAGGCTTTTCAGCTCGAGCGCTATGGGGAGCTGGGGGAAGCTACGGCGCACTACAACCTGATCAATGCTCCCTATATAGCTCAGGTACTCACCAAGTATGTCTCTTGGCTGAGGAAAACGCGCCAAAACCATCCTCACCTCTCCCTCGAGAGGACTCCCCGAGAGGAGACTCCCCCTGCACCTCCCTCCCGAGAACGCATAGAAGCGCTCGCCCACCAGATGCAGCAGCAGTACCTGCAAACCGGACAAATGCCTCTGTTCTGCTCTTGGCTCTTCGATGCCATGCGACAGGTGGGCATGCTCCCTGATTTCTCCCCAGAGGAAAAAAAACTCCTACAGGCTCGCTACCAGAAGGAACGACTCGAACTCTGCAAGGAGAACAGACCCAGATACAACCCTTCCGCCTCCCTCTATGAGGAAATCGCCCTGAAAAAAGAAATCGCCTTGAAATACTTTTTTGAACAGAGGGCAGAGGATAGTGAAAAGTGAAGAGTGAAGAGTGAAGAGTTAAGAATGAAGAGACAAGAGTGAAAACTGAGCAGAGGTCATTAATCATTAATCATTGAAGATTGATCATTAATCATTGATATTGGCATGAGGGTTTTGCGTTCTGTTGTAGGGGCGATTTGCAAATCGCCCATATTGACAGGTGATCATTAATCATTAAACATTGAACATTGATCATTAACCATTGATCATTAAAAATTAATCATTAAAAAAAATGCTTTATATTACCATTCCAGAAGAATCGATAGAGGAATCCTATCGAGAAGTTTTTGTACATTTGTATACCACCGTTCAGGCCTTGGGGGGTAGCATCCGCTATAGTTTTGAGAAGGTCAAGAGTCCTTCGCAAGAGCGGGAAAGCAACGGGTCATCTTCGTGTGAGTCAGCGAGTTGTCCCACGGGGCTGAGCCATGAGCGTCTTGGGCAAATCCTCACGAAGGTCTGCCGGCTGACAGGCTGTTTGGCACAGGAGATATGTTCGACCAGTCGAGTGCCTAAGCACCTGTATGCGCGCTTGTTCTTGGTGCACTTAGCCTGCCAAGAGGGCGCCACCGTCTCCCAGCTCTGCCTGCTGCTGGGGCGCGCTCCATCGACCATCTACCGCCTGCGTAAGCAATACGACCAAGAAGCCCTCTATAATCCAGCCTTTAGGAAGATAGTAAGCAGAAGTCAGTGAGCAGTGAGCAGAGGTCAGTAAACAGTGAACAGAGGTTAGTGAACAGTGAGCAGGGGTTATTAATCATTGATCATTAATCATTGAACATTGATATTGGCATGAGGTTTTTGCGCACGTTGTAGGGGCGATTTGCAAATCGCCCCCATTGCAAATCTCCCATGTTTTCAATTGCCCATATTGCAATTCGCCCATATTGCAAATTACCCCCATTCCAAATTCACCCCCATTCCAAATTCACCCATGTTACAATTTGCCCATATTTTCAATTCCCCCATGTGGAAGGGCTAATTGCAATTAGCCCCTACACGTGTGTTTTCTGAACGTTCACAAATATACATGTAAATACACAAAAAAAACGTCATGGGCTTGGTATGAGGGCGTTTGCGTGTGTCGTAGGGGCGAATTGAAATTCGCCCATATTGCAATTCATCCATATTGCAAATTACCTACATTCCAAATTCGCCCCTATTTCAAATTCACCCCCCATTGCAAATTCGTCCCCATTACAAATTTGCCCCCATGTTACAATTTGCCCCCATTCCAAATTCGCCCCCATTCCAAATCACCCTTGGGATAAAAAACTCGAAAAAAGTTTTTTATTATAAAAATAAATTTGTATCTTTGCCCCCTTGAAAGAAGTATATGTCTTGTAATACACACAGCTGATAGCACTCAGTCCTTGGGATAGTTCTGTCCTGAAGGCTGTGTCTTTTCGTGTATATTTTATAGCTAATGATTGGTGGCAATACCCACAATGATGAATATTGTATAAAATCTAATCATTGAATTAGGAGTCAGAAAGCCATTGATCATTAATCATTAATCATTAATCATTAACAAAAAGATGCTTACGAACCAATCTTCCAGAATTAATTTTGCTTCAACCAAGCATGTGCCTGACTATCCGGATTTCTTGGATATTCAGGTGAAATCATTCCAAGATTTCTTCCAGATGGAGACCAAGTCGGATGCCAGAAGTGGCGAGGGGCTATATAGCACCTTCAAGGAGAATTTTCCTATCACCGACACCCGCAACCAGTTTGTACTGGAGTTCTTGGACTATTTCATAGACCCTCCTCGCTACTCTGTGGAGGAGTGTATAGAGCGTGGACTTACTTATAGTGTTCCCCTCAAGGCTCGTCTTAAGCTCTTTTGTACTGACCCAGAACATGAGGATTTCGAGACCATTGTACAGGATGTATATTTGGGTACCATCCCATATATGACAGGTAGTGGTACCTTTATCATCAATGGGGCTGAGCGTGTGGTTGTCTCTCAGCTACACCGTTCGCCAGGGGTGTTCTTCGGGCAGTCTTACCATGCCAATGGTACCAAGCTCTATTCGGCTCGTATCATTCCTTTCAAAGGATCTTGGATAGAATTTACCACGGATATCAACAATGTCATGTATGCCTACATCGACCGTAAGAAAAAGTTGCCTGTAACGACGCTCTTCCGTGCCATAGGCTTCGAGCGTGACAAGGATATCCTCGAAATATTCGACCTGGCAGAAGAGGTAAAAGTCTCTAAGACAGGTCTTAAGAAATACCTCGGTCGCCGCCTTGCTGCCCGTGTGCTCAACACTTGGCATGAGGACTTCGTGGACGAAGATACAGGCGAAGTGGTATCTATCGAGCGTAATGAGATCATCCTTGACCGTGATACCATCCTCGAAAAAGAACATATCGACCAGATTGTAGAATCCAATGCCAAGACCATCCTCCTTCATAAGGAAGATGAGCGCAGTGTGGACTACAACATTATTCATAACACCCTCCAGAAAGACCCTACCAACTCCGAGAAGGAGGCCGTAGAGCACATCTACCGTCAGTTGCGCAACGCAGAACCACCCGATGAGGAAACCGCTCGCGACATCATCGATAAGCTCTTCTTCTCAGACCAACGCTACAACTTGGGCGATGTAGGGCGCTATCGTATGAATAAAAAATTAGGGCTCGATATCCCTATGGAAAAACAAGTACTTACCAAGGAAGATATCATCACCATTGTTAAGTATCTCATCGAGCTTATCAACTCCAAAGCGGAGGTTGATGATATCGACCACCTTTCCAACCGTCGTGTGCGCACCGTAGGCGAACAGCTCGCCGCTCAGTTCGGCGTAGGGCTTGCCCGTATGGCACGTACCATCCGTGAGCGTATGAATGTACGTGACAATGAGGTCTTTACACCACTGGACTTGATCAACGCCAAGACTCTTTCTTCGGTGATCAACTCTTTCTTCGGTACCAGCCAGCTCTCCCAGTTCATGGATCAGACCAACCCGTTGGCCGAAATCACCCACAAGCGCCGTCTCTCTGCCCTCGGTCCTGGAGGTCTCTCCCGCGAACGTGCAGGCTTTGAGGTGCGTGACGTACACTATACTCACTACGGACGCCTTTGTCCTATCGAAACCCCTGAAGGGCCAAACATCGGTCTTATCTCCTCTTTGGCCGTATATGCCAAGGTGAACAACATGGGATTCATAGAGACTCCTTACCGCAAGGTAGAAAATGGAAAAATAAAACTCGACGAACTCATCTATATGAGTGCTGAGGAGGAAGAAGGTCTTAAGATTCCTCAAGCCAATATCCAAGTGGACGACCAAGGAAATATCCTCGACGAACGCTTGGTAGTGAAAGAAGATGGGGACTTCCCTGTCATCTCTCGCGAAGAAGTGGACTACATAGATGTCGCGCCTAACCAGATCGCCTCCATCTCCGCTTCCCTTATTCCTTTCTTGGAGCACGACGACGCGAACCGTGCGCTCATGGGATCCAACATGATGCGCCAAGCGGTACCGCTCTTGCGCCCTGAAGCTCCTATCGTGGGTACAGGCCTCGAAAAACGTGTAGTTACCGACTCTCGCGTACTTATCAATGCCGAAAGAGAAGGTACCGTAACCTATGTGGATGCCGACAAAATTGTCATCAAGTACGACCGCACCGAAGACGAAATCCTTGTTTCCTTCGATAACGAACTGACTACCTATAACCTTATTAAGTTCCGCCGTACCAACCAAGGTACCTGCATCAACCTAAAACCTATCGTGCGCAAGGGTGACCGCGTGCACAAGGGGCAAGTACTCTGCCAAGGATATGCTACCGAACAGGGTGAACTCGCCTTAGGTCGCAATATGAAGGTCGCCTTCATGCCTTGGAAAGGGTACAACTTCGAGGATGCGATTGTGATCTCCGAACGTGTAATCCGTGAGGATATCTTCACCTCTATTCATATCGACGAATATACCCTCGATGTACGTGATACTAAGCTCGGGGTAGAGGAACTCACCAACGATATCCCTAACGTATCCGAGGATGCTACCAAAGACCTCGATGAAAACGGTATCGTACGCATCGGAGCCAATATCAAACCTGGGGATATCCTTATCGGTAAGGTGACTCCTAAGGGAGAAAGCGATCCTACTCCTGAGGAAAAACTCCTTAGAGCGATCTTCGGTGACAAAGCCGGCGACGTGAAGGATGCTTCTCTGAAGGCTTCTCCATCCCTCGAAGGAGTGGTTATCGGTAAAAAACTCTTCTCCCGTGCGGTGAAGACCAAACAAAAACGTGCCAAAGAAAAAGACGAAATGGCAGCCCTCGATGCAGCGTTCAACGCTAAAGCAGAGGCGCTTAAGGATGTCCTCCTCGAAAAACTCTTCTCTTTGGTCAATGGAAAAACCTCTCAAGGGGTATTCAATGATTTAGGGGAAGAAATGATTCCTAAGGGTAGAAAACATACCCAAAGAGGTCTCAAAGAAATAGAAGACTATACACACTTGATCTCTGGCGGTTGGACTACCGATGAGCATACCAATGAGCTTATCAACGACTTGATTCACAATTACAAAATCAAGCTTAACGACCTTCAGGGTATGCTCCGCCGCGACAAGTTCACCCTCACTGTAGGGGATGAGCTACCTGCGGGTATCATGAAGCTCGCCAAGATATACATCGCTAAGAAGCGTAAACTTAAAGTAGGGGACAAGATGGCCGGTCGCCACGGTAACAAGGGTATCGTAGCCCGTATCGTACGTGATGAGGATATGCCTTTCCTTGAGGACGGAACTCCTGTGGATATCGTACTCAACCCACTTGGGGTACCTTCTCGTATGAATATCGGTCAGATATACGAAACCGTACTCGGATGGGCAGGTCAGAAACTCGGCAAGAAGTTTGCTACCCCTATCTTCGACGGAGCTTCTCTCGAGCAGATTACCGAATATACCAATGAGGCAGGGGTACCTGCTTTCGGACATACTTACCTCTATGACGGAGGTACCGGAGAGCGCTTCGACCAGAAGGCTACCGTAGGGGTGATCTACATGATCAAGCTCGGTCACATGATCGACGATAAGATGCACGCCCGTTCTATCGGTCCTTACTCTCTTATCACCCAGCAACCACTCGGTGGTAAGGCACAGTTCGGAGGTCAGCGTTTCGGGGAAATGGAGGTATGGGCTCTCGAAGCCTATGGAGCTTCCAGCACCCTTCGCGAGATCCTTACTGTTAAGTCCGACGATGTCATCGGTCGTGCCCGTACCTACGAGGCTATCGTACACGGCGATACCATGCCTGAACCAGGATTGCCTGAGTCCTTCAACGTACTCATGCACGAACTCAAGGGATTGGGCTTGGATATCCGCTTAGAAGACTAAAGAATGATCAATGGTCAATGATCAATATAAAAGTGAAGAGTGAAGAGTTACCTTTGAGAGTAATTCTTCACTCTTTTCGCTTAATATAAAGCGTAGTAGAGATGCAATAAATCGTGTATTAATTTATTGATTTTTAATGAATTAGATTATAAAAAGTTTTTTACCTTTGATTTACCTCTTTGATTGAAGACTAATATCATTAACTCATTATGAAAAGGTTTTTATTTTTAGCTGTTTGTATATTTTCCTTGTTCCCTCCTTCGCTGGCGCGAGCTTGCAGTCCTTTGCTGCTCACTGATTCCTTTCCGCTACGGGAGAGTGTATATCCTTTGGATAGCTTGCAGCGCGATACCATAGCTGCAATAGCGCCTACTGAGCCAGTAGTGGCAAAGCCGTATGTAAACCCGTGGTCATTGGCTATTCCTGCGGTGCTCATCGCTCGTGGTGCCTTTTCTATCGATTCCCATTTTGACCACAAATTGCAGCGCTATGTCGTGGAGAATGTAAAGGGCAAGGTACGTGCTGATGATTATGTACAATACCTCCCCATCGCCAGTGTTTTTGCATTCCCTAATTTGGGCTTGCCTCCTGCCCACACTCTCAAGGAACGCTTGGTCATAGGGGCTACTGCCTATGCCCTTACCGCCATATTTGTCAATGCAACCAAGTATACCGTGCGCCATCATCGTCCTGATACAAGTACTCACAACTCCTTTCCTTCAGGGCATACCGCCACCGTCTTCACCGGAGTGGAGATACTCTATCAGGAGTACAAGCACTACGACCCATGGATAGGCATAGGCGGCTACGCAGTGGCGGCAGGAGTGGGGCTATTGCGTATCCATAACAACCGCCATTGGGCTTCCGATGTCGTAGCAGGAGCGGGGATAGGCATTCTCTCGGCTAAGCTCTCTTACCTGCTTTTCCCGTATACATCCCGTATTTTAGGAAAAAGAAAACAACCCCTCCCCATAGAAAAAGCTATCCCAGAGACCTCGTCCTCCCTCTCGGTGCTCCCCATCTGGGAACCTACACATAACACCTTTGGCGCCGCCCTGACCCTACAATTTTAAGGGAGCGAAGGAGACAAATTGCGGTGTGGGTGAATTTCAATATGGATGAATTTACGATGTGGACGAATTTGTAACATGGGATAAATTTGCAATATGGGCAAATTGCGGTGTGGATGAATTGTGGTGTGGGCGAATTGCGGTGTGGGCGAATTTCAATTCGCCCCTACGACGCATGCAAACGCCCTCATACCATGCCCGTGATGCTTTTTTGTGTGTTTACACACATATTTACATGCATTTACATGATATTTGCCAACGTTCGGATAACACACGCGTAGGGGCGAATTGCAATTCGCCCATCCACATGGGTGAATTGTAACGTGGATTAATTTGCAACATGGATGAATTTTGCAATATGGGCAAATTGTGGTGTGGGCGAATTGCAATTCGCCCCTACAACGCATGCAAACGTCCTCATACCATGCCCGTGATGTTTTTTGTGTATTTACACATATTTACATGATATTTACCAACGTTCGGATAACACACACGTAGGGGCGAATTGCAATTCGCCCATCCATTGAGGGCAATTTGCCTTTCCATTATGAGCAATTCGCCCATCCATTGTGAGCAATTCGCCCTCTCTTGTATGTGGACGATTCCCTCCCCAATGAACGGAATATGTGTAAACTTTGTCCATACGACAGAAACCATAAAAGAAGATAACCATTCACCAATAACCATAGAGAGATGAATAACTATGAAATAAACAAATATCACCGCAAATCGATTCGACTACAGGGGTATGATTATTCACAAAAAGGTATGTATTTCATAACTATATGTGTCAAAGATAAGGAATGTATATTTGGGTCTATTTCCAATGGAGAGATGATACTAAATAACATAGGTCATATAGTAGCCCATGAATGGAGAAATACCTCTGAAATTCGTGATAATGTTGCTATTCATGATTTTATCATAATGCCTAATCACTTACATGGTATTATAGAAATTACCTACAATAAAAACAATCAGGAAAGAGTAGGAGATTTTATCTCTCCGAAAGAGACGATAGGCTCTATTGTCAGAGGGTTTAAGATTACCACCATAAAAAAGATAAAGGATCTCATAGACCCTGTAGGGGAGAATAGCCATTCGTCCTCAAATGGCAATTCAATGATAGAAGAATGGATTATCAACCATTTACCACAGATATGGCAACGGAATTATTACGAACATATTATAAGGGATTATGATGATCATCAACGTATAGCTAATTATATAAACACCAATCCCTTACGTTGGGATGTAGATGCATTCAATCATTAGTTTGCATGTATTCAGATATTTACATGTATATTTACACGTATTTACATGATATTTGCCAACGTTCGGATAACACACGCGTAGGGGCAAAGTCAGCGAGCTGGCGCAGCTGAGTATGTGAGCAATTCGCCCTTCCACATGGGTGAATTCGTAATATGTTCGAAATACAATGTGGGTGAATTTGCGATGTGGGCGAATTTCAATTCGCCCCTACGACACACGCAAACGCCCTCATACCATGCCCATGACGTCTTTTTTTTGTGTATTTACATGATTTATATGTATATTTGCCAACGTTCGGATAACACACATGTAGGGGCGAATTGCAATTCGCCCTCCCATTAAAGGCAATTGAAAACATAGGTGAATTTGCAACATGGATGAATTTTGCAATATGGATGAATTTACGATGTGGGCAAATTGTGATGTGGGCGAATTGCATCACATACTCCGCTGCGCCAGCTCGCGGACTTTGCCCCTACGATGCACGCAAAAGAACCTATGCCATGCCCGTGATGCTATTTGCATATAATATTTGCGAACGTTCGGATAACGCACGTGTAGGGGCGAATTGCAATTCGCCCATCCATTCAGGGCAATTCGCCCATCCATTAAGAGCAATTCGCCCTCTCCTGTATGTGAGCAATTCGCCCTCCAAACTTACCAAAGGAATAGGGAAGGAAATAAAAAAGTGAAGAACTACCATAGTAATTCTTCACTCAGAGTTGTATAGTTTTTTGATTTCTAAATCTCAAGAATGGCAGAGATTTCATCACTGTAGAAATTCCAATTTGGAGCTCCTTTGTACTTTTGTACACTTGAGGAGGGTACAAGGATGTTTCTTCTTATTGATGAACCATTATTGAGAGCATTTGGATCTACTAAAGTAGGTACTTCAATTGCTTTTACAATAAGAGTAGACAAGCGAAAACAAGCAAAAAAAGCCACTTTATCTATTTTCTTGATAGTGGATGGTAAGATTACTTTTTCTACATTCTCACAACCAGCAAAGGCTCTTTCTCCTATTTCGGTAAGGGTGGTGTTGTCTAAGTTGATCTGAGTAAGAGCTACACAACCTCGAAAGGCTCTTTCTCCTATTTTTTCAGTCTTACCGAATTGTACTTCTTTTAGATTCACACAGCCAGAAAAAGAGGAAGCAGGTATTTCTTTGGTGTTAGGCAACTTTACGGAAACTAATTGAGTATCTTCAAACACAGCTTGTCCAAAAGTAACAGAGGACGAAGTATTAAAAGTAATCGTATGAAGTCTTGAATTGATAAAGGCATAATCTCCTATCTCTTTCAGGTTATTAGGGAGTGTAATGTTTTCTACCTTACTATCTCTAAAAGCATTTGCAGCTATTGTATTTACTTTTTGAAGTTTGCTATCTGCTTGCATATCAAGAGAAGTAGTGTTAGTATCTTCCCATTTCAGAAGTGTAAGTCCATCCTCACTAAGTTTGTAATAACTTGCAGGAATTCCGTTTTCTTTTGGGTCATCGCTACTTTTGCTACAACCAATAAAAGCAGCCACTATTAGGGCTAAGAATAGAATTTTTTTCATTATAAATGTGATTTAATTTGTTTCTCTGGGGCAAAAATACAAAATAATTACCAAATAACAAAAGATATTTTTAAAAATAAAAAGTGAAGAACTACCATAGTAATTCTTCACTTTTCATTAATTATTGATCATTAATCATTAATCATTAATCATTGATCATTGATCATTAATCATTGATCATTAATCATTGATCATTGTCTCAAGTTTTCCTTGTGCTTTCAGCAGCTCTATTTCGGCGAGCTTATAGGAAAGTAGGGCATTGGTATAGCTGTTTTTAGCATCGGATAGGGCTCTTTCGCTTTCCAAAAGGTCATTGAGAGAGGCGAGTCCTTGGTGATAGTTGTTTTGAGTATTTTGGAGTACCTCGTTGGCCAGTTTCACGTTCTCTTCCTGAGTCTGTATGGTCAGTAGGTTGTTAGCCAGCTTTGTCTGCGCACTCTCTTGGGCTAAGTCTAAGGCAAGGCGTGTATCCTTCAGGGTCGCTTCGAGGGCTTCTTCTTCCATCTTAGCTTGTTCTATCTTGGCACGAGTACCGAAGCCAGAGAAGATAGGTATTTTTAGTCCCAAGGTAATGGCCGAGTAGTCAGACCAATACACTTTATCAGCCTTCCCGTAGAAGATAGGGGTCTTAGGTCCCATCCCTAAGTAGCCATAGGTAGCTTGTAGGGCGAGAGAAGGGTAGAGTCCACTGCGCTGTGCTTTAGTGCTGAGGCTAAGGAGCTCTTTTTGCTTCTCAAGTACTTTTATTTCCGTACGCTCAGAGGCATTTCCTTTTTCAAAAACCAGCGAATAATCTGCTTTGAAGGCTTCCTTAGGCAAGGAGATAGGCTCATTCATAGGCATACCTATCATGTATTTCAGGGCGAGGGTAGCCACTTGTAAGCCACTCATGACTTGTTGCTCAGCGGAGCGTAGGTTGTTCAGGGCTACGGTTACGCGGTCAAGGTCTATTTTTTTGGCCAATCCCGCTTTGTATGACCCTTCGACTATCTTAGCCGTTTTCTCGGTAAGTTCGAGGTTTACACGCACATTTTCAAGAGCTTGTTCTCCTTGGTATACTTGCCAATAGGCTTGAGCTACTTTTTCGATAATATCGTTTTGGGTGAGCTGCTCATTGAGCTGATAGAATTCACGGGTGGTACGAGCCGCTTTCAGGCCGATAAATACCGCTTGGTTGAAGATCACCTGAGTGAGCTTCACCTCTGCCGAGGACGCCCATTTCTGCCCCATTTCGAGCTTCTTGGGCTCATTGGATACAGGCATTCCAGGGATAGCAAAGGCGCTCCCATCTATATAAGTAGCCTGTAGCTTAGGGTTATAGACGAGCCCCGCAGAGCCCGCGATAGTAGGCAAGGCATTGGCACGAGCCTCTTTGATCTTGTATTCACTCTTGCGGACTTCTATTTGTGCCTTTTGAGCATTGGCCTTGTGCTGGAGAGCATAGCCAATAGCTTGGGAGAGTGTGAGTTCTCTGCCTACCTCCTGCGCCCATAGGGAACTGGTCCCCACACAGATGCTTAGTATGGTAATAAAAATATGTTTCACTTCTACTAATTTATTTTTTAGATAATAAAGGATTAAAGGGTTTTAGAAGCATTGATCATTGACAAGACTCTTTCCAGTTCTTTCATTCCTTTTTCATTGACAATGATTCTAAAGAAATACTCCATCATGGTATAGATAGTCTCCCAGAAGGGGAAATCTCTTTCGTCGAAAGCCTCTTCGAAGGAGCGCAATCGCTGTACTTGGGTGTAGAACTCCTTATAGAACTTGATATTGATATTCTCTCGAAAGAAACCTTCCTTCAAGCCTCTTTCGAAGAGCATGTCTATAAAGAGAGCATCGCTTTTGGCAAATTCCAGATCCATTCGTTCGTAGGTCTTTGGGAAATAGCGCTTAAGTTCCCATAGGGGGCGGGCACTCTTCATATTGAAGAAGTTCTCTATTTCCTTTTGTCCCATAAAGATATTTTCTATGACAGAACCTTTCCCAGCGAAGAATAATTCTGTTTTCTTACAGGACATCTCCAAGGAATAATCCAAACAAGCATCTACTAAAATCTGTTTCGAGGCAAATTGCTCATAAAGGGTTTTCTTAGAAATTCCTAAGTTATGCGCTAAATCATCCATTGTAAAGGTCTTAAACCCATACTGCATGAAATACTCAAAGGCACGTGGTATTATCTCCATTATCTCAGTCGTTAGTCGTCGGTTGTCAGTCGTTAGTTGTCAGTGGTCAGTGAACAGTTACTCACTCTTCACCATATACCCAAGCTCATTCGCTTGGCTACACTCTTCATTCTTCACTCTTCGTTCTTCACTCTTCGTTCTTCACTCAAAACACTCTTCAGTTTTTCGGGTGCAAAGGTAATACAAAAAACTAAATAAACAAAAAAAGTTTCCAAAATTTTTTCGGAGGAAAGAATGGTTGTGGAGAAGGTGGTTAAATAATTGATATATTGTTTTGTATAATTATAGAGGCTCTGTTGGGGAGGAGGCTTTCTATTGGGGATAAAAAAGAAAGAAGCTTTACAAAAGCTTCTTTTTTATTATATGTGTGTTGTGTGATTTCTTTTTATGAGTTACTCTCGAGAGACCATTACTCATTAAGTACTGTTTCTCTTTCGGCAGGATTGTAGCCCCATGGGGAAGAGGTGTTTTCCATTTGGGTCATCATTTTGTTCAGCGAGGCGGGAGCGGCAGATTGTTCCATGACGATATAGCGGCGCATCTCCACAATGATCGACAGGGGACTGATCTCCATAGGACAAGCCTCTACACAAGCGGCACAAGTGGTGCATGCCCAGAGCTCTTCAGGGGTGATGTAGTCGCCCAAGAGCGCTTTTTGGTCAGGGACAAAAGTACCCTTGTTGTGCCTTATATTCTCCGCTACCTCTTGGCTGCGGCGGCGGGTGTCCATCATGATTTTCCGAGGGGAAAGGAGCTTGCCAGTTTGGTTGGCAGGACACTCATCTGTGCAGCGCCCACATTCGGTACAAGCATAGGCGGCAAGGAGCTGCACACGACTTAGGTGCATGATGTCTGAAGCACCAAAGGTAGGCGTGGTCTCCTCACCTTCGCCTGTATCCTCTATCGTGCCGAGCATCAGTTGTACTTCGCGTGTTACCGTAGGGAGGTTGTCCATAGCACCTTTGGGTTTTATGGGCGCAAAGTAGGTATAAGGGAACGCCAAGAGGATATGTAGGTGCTTGGAGTAGTATAGATAGTTCAAAAAAGCTAAAATCCCGAGAATGTGTCCCCACCATGCCCCGCGCTCTATGAGAATCAGGGTAGGGGAGGAGAGAGAAGCAAAAAGCGGAGAAAGCCACTGGCTTATCGGGAAGGCACCCGCCTGCACATAGGGGGTGACACCTCGCTCTTGCAAGAGTAGGTCACAGGCGTTCATCACCAAGAAAAGGGTCATCATCACCGCCTCGGCATAGAGGATCATATTGGCATCACGACGAGGTCGCCCCTGAAGTTCTTTCTTCTGAAAACGTGTGATTTTCAGTATGTTGCGGCGTACATAGAAAACAGTTACCCCTATGAGAACCAGCAGTGCCAAGACCTCGAAACTGCCGATAAGCAGGTTGTAAAACCCTCCTAAGAAGTGTAGCACCCTATGAGTACCAAAGATTCCATCGATGAGGATTTCCAGTACTTCTATATTGATAATGATAAAGCCTATATATACGAATAGGTGGAGGATTCCCGCCACAGGGCGTACCCCCATTTTTCCTTGTCCTAAAGCCAAGCGGAGCATACGTAAGAGCCTTGCCTTAGGGTGGTCGGTAGTATCCTGAGCTACCCCCAAGTGTATTGCCCTGCGAAGTCTCAGCATATTCCTTACAAAAAAGCCTATGCCCGCTGCTAATATAAGTATAAACAATAGTATAGCCACTATGAGTTCTTTAGGAATTTAGGATTTAAAGGTTATAGTCTCTGCTCACTGACGACTGATTACTGTTCACTGTTCACTGATTACTGCTCACTGTTCACTGATTCACTGATTCTCTCTGAGATGGGCGTTTCTACCTTAGTCGGGGTCTCATACTCTTTGTTTTTCTTTCCAAAGATAGAGATATGTACATAGCGCTTGGGGTTCAGGCGGATATCCTCCATTAGGAGTCCCAGTTCGGAGGTCGCTGTCTGTAGGTTGTTGTATAGCTTAGGGTCACTCAGGAGTTTGCTTACGGTACCACCGCCTTTTTGTACTTCCTTGAGCAGGCCATCTACCTGAGTAAGGGTGCTTTCCACATGTGCCATGAGCTTGCCTACTTGGAGCTTGGAGAGCGAGTCACTCAGTTGTACGAAGTTGCCAGAGAGGGTCTCTACATTGTGCAAGGACTTGTGCAGAGGAGCTTGAGCGGACGCCAATAGGTTATTGAGGCTCACTGAAGCACGGCTCATCTGTTGTAGGGTCACGTTCAGGTTGGCCAAGCTCTCCTTGATATCCTGTTGTGCTTTGGCATCGAGGGTGCGGGAGAAGGTGGTCATGAGCGAGTCGGTGGAGGAGAGTACCTTGTTGAGGTTCTTGGCGGTAGGCTCTAAGTTGGCTCCGATAGCATCCATTAGGCTCGCTTGGATATGCGAGGGTAGAGTATCCCCAGGCTGTGCCTGTGGGCCGCCATCGAGAGCAGGGAGTATCTGTAGCCCTGTGTTGCCAAGCAGACTGCTGTAGATCTCCGCTTGGCTATTCTTGGAGAAGGTGAAGTCCTTCTTGCAGGAAAAGCTTACGATGATCTTGGCGGTAGCAGGGTCTATTTGAATCTTCTTCACAGCCCCTACGGTAACCCCATTTACAGTGACATTCGTCCCTGTCTGCAAGCCCCCAGAGTGGGTGAATATAGCATGATAGTTCTTGTCCGAGCTGAACAAAGGCGTGGACTTCAGGAAGTTATATCCAAAAATAAAACTCCCTACTCCTAAGAGTATGATAATTGCGGTTTTAGCTTCTTTCGATATTTTCACGGTGATATATTAAATTATTTGGGGGCAAAGATACAACTTTTAATGATTAATTGTTAATTTTCAATTGTTAATTATTAATCATTGATCATCAATCATTGAAATCTACACATTGAATCTAAAGTGCATGATATCGCCATCCTTCACTACATACTCTTTTCCTTCTACACGCATCTTGCCGGCTTCTTTCACTTTGCTTTCGCTGCCATAGGAGATAAAATCCTCGTAGGCAATCACTTCTGCACGGATAAACCCACGCTCGAAGTCGGAGTGTATCACCCCTGCGGCCTGCGGAGCGGTCGCTCCTACCGGAATAGTCCAAGCACGTACCTCCTTCACTCCTGCGGTGAAGTATGTCTGTAGGCTCAATAGCTTATAAGCGGCACGGATAAGTACCGATGCCCCTGGCTCGTCCAGTCCCATATCCTGAAGGAATAACTGGCGCTCTTCATAGGTCTCCAATTCAGCTATATCAGCCTCGGTGGCTACAGCAAGGATGATCACCTCTGCATTTTCATTCTTAACCGCCTCACGTACTGCCTCTACATATTTGTTGCCTGTGGCAGCGGAAGCCTCATCTACATTGCATACATATAGGATAGGTTTGGCCGTAAGCAGCTGATAGCTCTGGCTGAGCTCTTGCTCTTCCTCGCTTAGCTCGACCGCACGTGCAGAAATTCCCTTGAGCAAGGCCTCGCGATAACGACCTAACAGAGCAAGCTCCTTTTGTGCTACCTTGTCTCCGGCCTTGGCGGCGCGGGTTACCTTCTCCAAGCGTTTCTCTACGGTCTCTAAGTCCTTGAGCTGTAGTTCTATATCTATAGTTTCTTTGTCGCGAATAGGATCTACCGAACCTTCTACGTGTACGATATTGTCATTGTCAAAACAGCGTAATACATGTATGATGGCGTGACATTCGCGTATATTTCCTAAGAATTGGTTGCCTAAGCCTTCCCCCTTGCTTGCGCCTTTGACAAGTCCTGCGATATCCACGATTTCGACCGTAGCGGGTTGTACACGTTCGGGATGCACCAGCTCCTCGAGCTTCTCCAAGCGCGCATCAGGGACATTCACTACCCCTAAGTTCGGCTCGATAGTACAAAAAGGAAAGTTTGCACTCTGTGCCTTAGCGTTTGACAAACAATTGAATAAAGTGGATTTCCCTACATTGGGGAGTCCTACAATACCTGCTTTCATTCTGTTGATGTTTTTAGAGGGCAAAGATACAAAATAATTATCAATGGTTAATGATTAATTTTTAATGTTCAATGATCCGCCAATTCTCCCCGCTCCTCTCTTGTTGGCGCGAGTGTTTCGCTTGTGCCTATCATAAGGGATCTTTTAACTGTTTACCGTTCACTGCTCACTGACCACTGACCACTGACGACTGACCTCTGTTCACTGCTCCCTGTTCACTGACCTCTGCTCACTGTTCACTGATGACTGACCACTGACGACTGTTCACTGATGACTGACCACTGAAAATTTAACAATTAACCATTACTCATTGATAATTTTTTTTGTATCTTTGCCCCAGAAAAAAACAACAACATGCAAGTAGATTTTTCTTTTCAAGAATATTTAGGCTTTTTAGCCTTCTTAGGAATTGCTACTATGGGCTTTTGGCTTATGATCTTTTTGCTTACTTATGTAGTACCTTACTGGGTATTTGGTGCTGCTATAGAGCGCTTTAAAGAAAAACGTGCTGCTAAAAAGCTACAAAAAGAACAAGCTGCCTAAGACAAGTAACAAGTAGAAAAATATCCCTTACAGAAGCTCTAAAAACTTCTGTAGGGCTTTCTCATACCTATGCAAAACAATACACTATGTACAAAGAGGTCGAAGAAAAAATAGATAAAATTCCTATTCTCAACAAATTAGCCTGTTTCCTCAAGAAAATTTCCTTGGGAAAAGGACAGCAGTTTTCCCTATACGACTTGCTGTTGCTCTATACAATAGGGATTGTAAAGGGGGCGCTTACTTATAGGGCGAGTGCTATTTCTTATAGCTTTTTTGTCGCTATTTTTCCCTTTTTGCTCGTCGTGCTGAACCTGATTCCCTATATCCCAATTGATGATTTCCAACAGGATTTTTGGGTCTTCTTGGACAGTCTATTGCCCCCTGGTACCCATGGTTTCTTTGAGGAGATATTTTTTGATATTGCAGGGAAGAAGCGTGCAGGCTTGCTCTCCACCGTGTTTGTCCTCTCTATATTTCTGACCACCAATGGGATCAATGCCGTATTTGGAGGCTTTGAATACTCTTATCATGTAAAGGCTACCCGTGGGGCGCTCAAGCAGTACTTTATCTCCATGGGAGTGGCGATGCTCTTGGTATTCTTGATTCTCTTCTCGGTCATTCTTTGGCTGGCTTTTGAGTATATACAAGGGATGAAGATCTTTTCTTTTTTCAATAGCAATCCTTATTTTTTCCCGATAGTTAAGAAGGTATTTTTTATTTTTGTAGCCTATTTGGTGGTTTCTATCTTGTTCCATTTTGGTACCACCGATCGGGGCAGACGCTTTTTCTCGGCAGGTTCATTGCTGACCTTGATTCTTTTTATACTCACCACCTATGGTTTTGGGGTGTATATAGAGAATTTTGCCCAATATAACCAACTCTATGGCTCCATAGGGGCGCTGCTCATCTTCCTATTGTACATTTGGCTCAATGCGACTATCCTCCTATTAGGTTTCGAACTGAATGTCTCTCTCTCCAACCTTAGGAGAGTGAAGAATGAAGAATGAAAAGTGTATCCAAACTCATTTGCTTGGCTACATTCTTCGTTCTTCACTTTTTACTACATACCCAGCTGAGAGCACTCGCTGGCTAAATTCTTCGCTCTTCGCTCTTCGTTCTTCACCACATACCCAGCTGTGGGCACTCGCTGGCTACATTCTTCACTTTTCACTCTTCGTTCTTCACCACATACCCAGCTGAGAGCACTCGCTGGCTACATTCTTCACTTTTCACTCTTCGTTCTTCACTCTTCACTCTTATGGTACTTCCACAGTATTGACTATCTTGTGGATGATTTCCATAGAGGAAATATTTTCGGCTTCTGCCTCATAGGTGATACCAATACGGTGACGAAGCACATCGAAGACTACCGAACGTACATCCTCAGGAATCACATAGCCACGATGGTGGATAAAGGCATGACACTTGGCCGCTACCGCAAGGTTGATACTACCACGTGGAGAAGCTCCAAACTGGATAAGTGGGCTCAGTTCCGCAAGCTGGTATTTCTCAGGGTAACGAGTAGCAAAAATAATATCAAGAATATACTTCTCTATCTTCTCATCCATATACACCTCGGAAGCTGCCTTCTGTGCATGAAGAATCTGATCTGTAGTCACCACAGCCTTCACCTCCGGACGCTCTCCGGCGAGGTTGCCACGCATGATGTATTGTTCCTCATCGATTTTAGGATAGTCTATCACTACCTTGAGCATGAACCTATCCACTTGTGCCTCTGGAAGTGGGTAAGTACCCTCTTGTTCTACAGGGTTTTGCGTAGCCATGACAAGGAAAGGCTTATCCAAAGGAAAAGTAGTATCGCCTATGGTCACTTGGCGCTCTTGCATAGCCTCCAATAGGGCAGACTGCACCTTGGCAGGAGCTCGGTTGATCTCATCGGCCAAGACAAAGTTAGCAAAGATAGGCCCTTTCTTGATTGAAAACTCGTTCTGCTTTACATTGTAGGTCATCGTACCTATCACATCGGCAGGAAGCAAGTCAGGGGTAAACTGGATTCGGCTGAAGGTAGCCTGTACGGCTTTTGATAATGTATTGATGGATAGAGTCTTAGCAAGTCCCGGTACCCCTTCCAAGAGGATATGTCCACGACCTAAGAGACCTATAAGCAGCGCATCGACCATGTGGTGTTGCCCTACGATTACCTTGGACATCTCGGCTCTGAGGGTATCTATGAATACACTTTCTCGCTCTATTTTCTCATTGATTTGGCTGATATCTACATTCATGATATGTCTTTTTTTGTATGTGTTTGAATGATGGCGCTAAATTATTACTTTTTTCTCAATTATCCCGTTAAAGTAAAGTGAAATCTATTTTAATGATTAATGTTTAACGATTAATGATTAACGTTTAATGTTTAATCATTGTTCATTGCTCATTAATCATTGATCATTATTTTTGATTGACTTTCGAAGGGGATTACCTTGCCTTTTTGGTGGGAGAGGTCGCCCTCTACTTCTGTTTCTCCCTTGAGGGTTTGTATAGCGGTTGCTTTGACGATCCATTTGGTCTTTGCATCGAGCCATAGGTCAATATCCACTTGTCCTTTCATGGTGAAGAATACATACTGTCCTTGCTGGAGGATGACCTTCTGTTTGTCGGTAGCGATGAGGGATTTTCCTTGGATATGGAGCTGTCCCTCACGGGCTTCCACCAAGGTATATTGGGTCTTGATAGGTACGTTCATTTCCTTAGAGAGGAAGGAGGATATCTCCCACGAGTCCCCCAGAGCCACCCTTTGTCGGGGCAATATGGAGAGTATATTGGAGAGGTTCGATTGGAGGGTAGCCTCGGAGAAAGCCGCTTCCAGCTGCATCTGTACTTGTTGCTTCTCGAAGGGGGTCAGTGGGGTAGTTTTGGCTTGTTTTTTCTCTAAAGCCTTCATGGCACGTTCTATCAAAGGCTGCAAAGGCTCTATTTTGACAATTTTTCCCTTGGTGCTTAGCTCTCCTTTGAGGGGGTGCTCCAGTAGCTCCTTGGCTGCTTGGTTGGTATAGTCTGGAATCTTCTCTAAGGGCATCTCCTTGCCATTCACCTTGGTAGATACTTCCAGGGATGCCTCTTCATAGCGCAGAGTCATCGGGTAGATCAGCTTGTCCTCCTTGCCGAAGGTATAGCGAATGCGCATGCGACTAAGTGCTTTGGTCTCCACCTGTGCCCCATCTATTTGTTGTGTGGAGGATACCTCGGAGGAGATTTTATGCACATATTTCTCTTTGTTCTTTAGCGAAAGACTCAGGTCTATTGCTTGCGAATATCCCAATATAGGGAGTAAAAATAATAGATATTTTTTCATATTTATTTAGTTGAAAATCAGTTGTTTTTAGGTTCTGTCGTAGGGGTCGTAGGGGCAAAGTCCGCGAGCTAGCGCAGCGGAGTATGTGATGCAATTCGCCCACTCAATTTTTCAATTCGCCCACTCAATTTTCAATTCTCTCACTTGATTTGCAAATCGCCCATTCGATTTGCAGTTCGCACACTAAAAACAAGCCTTTTCGGACAGTCTCTATATTAATGATTAATTTAAGTTTCGCAAGTTGTTTTTAGAATATAATTAAGATTATAACTATTTATAAATCAATATATTACAAATAAAACCTCCCCTCACATACTCCGTTCCATGTATTCACGGACTATCCCATCTGAGAGGGGATAGCCAGCGAGTGCTCACAGCTGGGTATGTGGGATGCGTTGAAAAGGCAAAAACTGTTTGTCAATACGTAAAATTTTCTCTCTATAACTCATTGAGAATCATAAACTATCTCATTCCCCCTTTGGAGGAAGTCGCGAGAGCGAGTATGTAAAGAGGGGGAGGTTTTTGAAAATCAATAAGTTATACAACTTTCGAAACTTAAATGATTAATGTTCAATGATTAATATTCCTCTCCCATCAATATTGGCGATTTGCAAATCGCCCCTACAACAGAACGCAAAAAACCTCATGCCAATATCAATGTTCAATGATTAATAACCTCTCTTCACCACATACCCAAGCTCATTCGCTTGGCTACACTCTTCATTCTTCACTATAAAAAGAGTAGCAATAGCCCTCCTGCGAGGATACGGTAATAGCCCCATAGGGAAAAGCCATATTTCTTGATAAGGTTCACAAAACCCTTGATGGCAATGATTGCCACGATATACGCCACTACGTTGCCTATGAGAAACATAGAGAGCTTGTCGCTGTTCTCAGCCAAGAGGGTATAGCCCTTGATAGGGGTGCCTGTACCGTGGTATTCCTTGAGAAAGAGCGAGTATACAGTCACCGCAAGCATGGTAGGTACGGCTAAGAAAAAGGAAAACTCTGCGGCGAGTTCTCTCGAGAGTTTTTGCTGCATCCCCCCTATGATGGAGGCTGCCGAACGGCTCGTGCCAGGCATCATCGCAAGGCACTGCCAAAACCCTATAATTACCGCTTTCTTGATGGTGATATCCTTCTCCTGAAGAATGGTCGGATGCTTGAAAAATCGGTCAATGAATAGCAGAACAACTCCTCCGACAATCAGCATGATAGCTATATACACGGGCGCTCCCATGACCGAATCTATATAGTCATCCAAGAGCTTGCCCAAGAGTAGCGCAGGAAGTACGGCAAATCCTAACTTGACAAAAAACTGCCAGCGGCTGAAGTCGAAAAACTTGCGCCAATATAGGGTGACTACTGCTAAAATAGCACCAAACTGGATACATAGGGCGAAAATCTTGAAAAAATCGTCCTCCGCAATTCCCATGAGTTCTCGGGTGAAGATCATATGCGCTGTGGAGGATACCGGTAGGTACTCCGTAAGCCCCTCTACAATCGCTATTATAATTGCTTGTAGTAGGTCCATTAGCTTTCTTTTTCCTTTTTATCGGTGTACAAAATAGCCCATACTTCCACAGCAAAGCCCAGTAGTACCAAGGCTGGGGCTAAGCTGATACGTCGGAAACTGAAAATATCGGGGTTGAAGACTTTCGGATCGTCACTCCCCCCACCACTCATGGTGATAAAGCCAATGGCGATAAGGGCTAAGCCCAAGGCCATCCATAGGTAATTTTTCTTTTTGAAAACCATCATATTCTTTCTTTTCAAATTATTGTCGGTACGAAGCTACAAAATCCATCAGTTGTCGCTTGTAACTATCGTAGGTAAATATATCATATACAATAAAAAAGTTTCCGCGATCTGCACACAGTGGGAAGAGGAGCTTGCCCATATCTACCTTATTGTTATCGAAGTCGAATCGGGATAAGAGATCCTTGATCTGTGCCGCTGTATAGGCGGTATTTTGCTGCTGACGGATGAAGCCGATACGCTCGTTGTCGAAGGTCAGTCTCTTATAAGCGGCGAAGAAGTTGGCGAAAACCTCCTGTGGCATTACCTGTATATGAGGGGCATGACTTAGCTGGCGTCCTGCACGGTAGGGGTTGTTCCAGATATCATTCCATTCGCCTCCGTACCAATCCTTCTCTATAGGGTAGCGTTCGAGCTCATAGAGGCCATATTGTACAAAGTAGTCCAACACACTGCGTTGGTTTTCAGCAGTTCTCAGGGTAGTCTGGTACACCAAGAACCCATTGAGATAGATCGAGAGTGGCAGGGCTCCAGAGCGCACATCGAAGAAGCGAAACTTTCCCGAGGGGCTGCTGATCTGCTGGTCGCCCAGAACTACTGTGAAGTAGCCGCGATCGGCAATACGCAAGAACACCTCACTATACCCATAGGGCGCAGGATTCCAGGTATACTGCGAGGGAGGGGTGCGGTAGTCTCCCAAGTTGGGCTTGCGCTGTGAACCTCCTTGTACATCCACTTGGATACGCACCGAGTTGATATCCGATGCCTTTGCCTCATTGCGCAAAAGGGTGCCTATGCTCCCCGCCTCTTGGCTATATCCCATAGCAGTAGCCAAAAAGAGGATGCTACAGAATGCCTTTTTCAAAAATGTCTTTCTCATGATTTTTCTTTTTTCAGATTTCCCACTACAGATAGCAAGATGTATGCCAAAATAATAAGAGGGAAAGCACTTTCTCTCATAAGAGCCAGTAAAACCACGCTTATAAGTAGCAAAAGATACTTGAGAAGGTTGTTTTTTATAGAAAAATCCTTAAACTTTAGTGCCAAGAGTCTTAGGTTGCTATTCAGTAGCACACAACTGGCTAAGGTGATAAGCAGGGTGCCCCATAGGGGAATGGCTTTCAGGTAGACAGCTTGTTTTACGATAAGTCCTAAGGAGATGATAAAGAGAGCATTAGCCGGAGTAGGCAGCCCTATAAAGGAATCACTCTGGCGGGTGTCAAGGTTGAAACAGGCCAAGCGATAGGCGGAGGCCAAGGTGATAAGGTATCCCGCAAAGGGCAGAAAAAAGTGTAATGTCTGTCCATAATGAGCCGCCGAATAGCTGATCAGCCAATACATTACCTGCCCAGGAACAAGTCCTGAGGTTACCAAATCCGCCAAAGAATCCAGTTCCTTGCCCAGAGGGGAGGAAACTTTCAGAATACGGGCTACAAACCCATCGAAGAAGTCAAGGGTGATGCCTAAGAAAAACCAAAACAACGCCCAGTCAAAGGCTTGTGATAGCGCATATCTCAGTGCGATGATCCCACAGAAAAGGTTTAGCAGGGTCAGTAGGTTAGGAATTTGTTTTTTCATGATAGTGTCATTCTTTGTTAGTTGCAGTTGTAGGCATCTAAGTAGTCCACAGTACCATTGCCATTGCAGTCAGGAAAGACTATGGTGCCATCTTCCTGATGGTTAATCTCTTGGATAGAAGGCTTGCCGTCTCCGTCATGGTCATAGTTGGCCGTGGAGATAAGTTTGATCTCGAATATCAGTGGGGTGTAGGCTGGTAGTCCTATAGTACCTGCAAAGTAAGCCAGTCCCGAAGGCAAGAAGAAGATACCCATCCCTCCATCGGTAGGTGCTTTCAGGGTGCCATCTCCCACCTCGGTAGGCTTAGCAGTGGAGGCCTTGAGGGTGGCTACCGCTTCGCGAAAGCCGATGATGGCTCCTCCTTGGTAGGCGCTGGCACGGGTGCCGAGCAAGTCCATCCAGTTGCTCTGGGTAAAGCGCATGCCGTCTTCAAAGACTTTATCCTTGAGAGTCAGTCCCTTGTAGAGCACATAAGAGCGGTCAGCGATGGTTGCCTGTGCCCCTGCTCCCTCTTGTAGGATAAGGTAGTACATCGTATGGTTGATGTAGTTGCCGTGTATATCAGGCACTTTCAGGGTCTTACGCTTTAGGTTGGGGCTGTCCCATAGGGAGGTCTTCCCTGTATTGCCCGCCAGAGTGCCTAAGACTATATTCTTATCAGCGTCCAATTCGCAATAATGACTCTTGAGGTAGGCTTGTATGTCATTGTCATTCTCCACCACCACCTCGGACATTTCTCGTAATTTCTGGCTGTCATCACCACTTTTCTTGCAGGAAAACAAGGAGATAGCCCCACAGCTAAGTAATAGCAAACTTCTTCTAATCATCTTATGAAAAATAAATATTCGAATTTGGGCGCAAGTTACGAAAAATTCTTGTATTTTTGCATGATTTTTTAATCAATTTAGGTTTCGGTAGGCAGTCAGTGGTGAGTACAGAATAGAGTTCATCCTCTCCTATTACCTAACCCCCAACCCCTAACTAAAGTGAGAATAGACAAATACCTATGGTGTGTGCGCTATTATAAGACACGCAATATCGCCACGGAGGCCTGTAAGAAAGGACATGTCCGCATCGGAGGGGAAATCGCCAAAGCCTCCAAGGAGGTCTTCCCACAGGATAAGATACAAGTACGCAAGGGTGCCATTACCTACGAGATAGAAGTCTTGGACATCCCCACCAGTAGGGTAGGGGCTAAGCTCGTAGGGCTCTATTGTATAGACCACACCCCCGAAGAAGCCTTTGAACAAGAGGAACTCCGACAGCTCGCCCAAGAGTATTATCGCAAGAAAGGCGAAGGTCGCCCTACCAAAAAAGACCGCCGCGACCTCGACGATTTCTTCTCAAGCGAAGAAGACGAAGAGTGGGGGAGTGAGCAGTGAAAAGTGAAGAGTGAAGAGTGAAAAGTGAAGAGTGAAGAGTGAACAGAGGTCAGTGATCAGTGATCAGAGGTCATTAATCATTAATCATTGAACATTAATCATTGATATAGGCATGAGTGCTTTTTCTTTCTGTCGTAGGGGCGATTTGCAAATCGCCCTATGTTCACACGTGGGGGAGCGAGCAGTGAAAAATGAAAAGTGAAGAGTGAACAGAAGTCAGTGATCATTAATCATTGAACATTAATCATTAATCATTGATATTAGGCATGAGTGCTTTTTCGTTCTGTTGTAGGGGCGATTTGCAAATCGCCCTATGTTGGCACGTGAGGGGAGTGAAAAGTGAAGAGTGAAGAGTGAAGAGTGAAGAGTGAAGAGTGAAAAGTGTAGCCAAGCGAATGAGCTTGGGTATGTGGTGAAGAGTGAAAAATGAAGGAGAATCAGAGGTAATTATCAATACCTAAGCTCTTTTTCCTCTTAATTCCTAAAATCCTAAACCCTTAATTTCTATAATTCTAAAACCTAAAACCTAAATCTCTATGACTATCATTTTAGATGCAACCCAGATAGAACATAAGATTCGCCGTATCGCCTATCAGATATACGAGGCGAATATTCACCAAGAGCGCTTTATCCTTGCGGGGATAGCCGAAAATGGCTATATTTTAGCCGAAAAGCTCTATGAGCAACTGCAACAGTTTTGTCCAATTCCTATCACCCTGTGCAAGGTCTTTGTCAAGAAAACAGACCCCTTAGCCCCTGTGACCACCTCTCTGCCGGAAGAAGCCTACCGAGGAGAATCCGTGGTTTTGGTCGATGATGTGCTCAGCAGTGGTGCTACCCTGATCTATGGGGTACGACACTTTCTCTCTGTCCCTCTCAAGCAGCTTAAAACAGCGGTTTTGGTGAATCGTAACCATAAGAAATATCCTATCAAGGCCGATTTCAAGGGTATCTCCCTATCCACCTCCTTACAAGAACATATCGAGGTGAGCTTCGAGGGCGACCCCGTGGCCTTTTTACAATGATTAAAACAATGCTTTATCTTTTACTTTTTTGTATTCTTATCAATTCCGTGCTCAAGTTGAGCTTCTGGAAGTTCTGGCAGGTAGGAATCTTCTCCTTGGGGGTAGGTGCCTTTCTCTATGGAGTATCTGACTTTGCTACAGAACAATCGCAACTGACTATCTCTCAATGGCTTAGCGATACCAAGGTGCTGAGCAATATGGCCGTACTGGTCACCATAGAGTCGGTCATAGGGCTCTTCTTCTGCTTTATCTCGCTCAAGGCCTTCTATGAGGAGAAGCGCAACCGCTGGGCAAGAATTTTGCTTTGGTTCCCAGGAGTGCTACTCTTCCCATGTCTTTTCTTGGGGCTTACAGAGAGCTTCTTTTTCTTTTCAGGAGTTGATTTTGGAGAAGTTACATTTGCGTTCATCGCTCTTACCATAGCAGGCTTTCTTCTGGGAGCTTGGGGATTCCGCGCCTTGGTACCTGAGCGTGAACTTCGCTTGGAGCTGCATTTGCTCATGAGTATATGGGTAACCCTGATGGGATTGGCGATGACTGCCAGTGGACAGATTATTTATGTGCCTAAGAGTGAGCCTATCAACCTATGGCTCATAGGGAAAGTATTTCTTTTCTTCACCTCTCTTTTCTTCTTGGGCTGGCTTCTAAGCAAAATAAGAAGACGCTGAATAATGATTAATGTTCAATGATTAATGAACAATGATTTGTGTATGATAGGGTCTTGGTAGAGATGCCTATTAGGGTGATGTAATTTCACTTTTCACTTTTCATTCTTCACTCTTCACTTTTCACTCTTCACTCTTCACTCAAAACGTTTTTCATCGCCTGATGAGTGCAATGCAGAATACCCCCACCACGATGATAACTTTCAGGAGGTTTCTCAGAAAAGCATAATGTATCTGGGTGCGTCCTTTCCAGAGTATTGGCAAAAAGCCCCCCAGAAGGATGATGGCTGTCAGAATAAAGTAGTACTTCATACTGCCCGTGTCCGGAAAGGCTGTCAGAAAGTAGATGCACACAAGGGTAAGACCAATGAGCACAGTGATGAGCTGCTTGGAACTACGCTCCCCATAGTCGGTGGCGATGGTATGGTAGCCTAAGGCAAAATCCCCTTTGATATTCTGCAAGTCCTTCACAAAATCCTTCGCCAAAAGTAGGTAATAGAGAAAAGCGGCATGGACAAAGATAATCTTTTGGAAATTGTGATAATATACAAAAATAGCAAAGAAAGGAATGATAGAGAGTATCCCTGATACAATATTTCCTACCAATACTATCTTCTTGATTCTGTGGGAGTAAAACCACATCATAAAGATATAGATAGAGAAGAACAACACCGCTCGGAAGGATACATAACTGGCCACTATTACAGAAAGAAAATTCAGTATAAAGTATAGCGAGAGCTTAGTATGCTGCCCTACCATGCGCTCCATCAGGGTGCGTGTAGGCTTATTGATTAGGTCTTTTTCTTGGTCATAAAAAGCATTGATGATATATCCACCGGCCACCGCCAAAGCTCCTGCCAAGACAATGGCAAAAAGGCGTGGATCCAATAACACCTGCCTTAGTGGCTGGCGCGAAAGGATAAAGATGGCCGTCAGATACTGGGCGATACAGATCATCATGATATTATACCCCCTGACCACCGAAAAAAGGCCTATGAATTTTTCAAATGGTAGCATAGTGTTGCTTTAGTAATAAAGCTCGTCGGTATGTAGGTTCAAGAACCGCTGAGCTGCAAAATAGGTACTGATCCAGCTGAGGAACACCCCAATAAGGAATAGGGCAGCACCCACCCAGATAAAATCTCGATAGTGCATGATAAGCCCCCATTCTGGCCACGATTGGTCTATGGCATAGAAGGTAAAAGCCAAGGCTGCACATGCCAATATAGCACTGAGAATCCCCAACCAGATGTTGGTGATGATAAAGGGACGCCTGATAAAGGCTTTGGTAGCTCCTACCAGCTGCATAGTCTTGATAATAAATCGCTTAGAGTATACGGAGAGTCGTATAGAAGCATTGATAAGCAGCATGGCCACCACGGTAAAAATCGCCGAAACTGCCAGAATGACCAAGCTGATACTCTGTATATTGGAATGTATCTTCTTGACCGAATCCTTGTCATAGTTCACTTCCTTAACCGAGGCATTCTGCAGGATACTCTCCTTGACTTCTTCCATCTTCTGAGGGGTTACATAGTCGGCTTTTAGTGCCAGATCAAAAGAGTTCTCCAGAGGATTGTCCCCTATGAAGGAGATAAAGTCCTCCCCAATCTCCTCACTGAAGGACTGGGCAGCTTGCTCCTTGGAGATAAACTCTACCTGCTTGGTGTACGAGGCTAAGGAAAGACTTTTTTGCAATTGCTCTATGTCGGCTTCCTTGGCCGTATCCTTGAGAAAAACATGGATAATTAGGTGTTCCTTATAACTATCAGTGAAGTTTTTCACATTGATAAGTAAAAAACCCAATAACCCTAAGAGGAATAAAACTAAGGTAATACTTAGGGTGACAGAAAAATAAGAAGAAATGAGCTTCCTACGATTGTAACGTTCGGTTCGGGTATGCACTTTTTAATCTACTTAGAAAATGAGCGTAAAAGTAATAAAAATCCTTTATTTGGCGATTTTATTAGTACAGATACACACAAGTTTAACTTTTGTTAATTGTTTTTTAAGAGTAAACAAAGGAAATTATAGCCATTAGGTATTTATTTTTTTGTACATTTGCCCAAAATTTAATCACTATTCTTTTATGACAATAGTACAGTTTCAATATATATTAGCTGTAGCTCAGTATAAGAATTTCAGTGTGGCCGCCCAGAAGTGTTTCGTCACTCAGCCTACACTCAGCATGCAAGTACAGCGCTTGGAGGAAGAGCTGGATGTGCTTATTTTTGACCGTGCCAAAAAGCCTCTTCGCGTCACAGAAGTAGGGGAGAAGATCCTTCAGCAAGCCGAGAGCATTGTCAGTGAGTCCGAACGTATCAAGGACATTATTGCCCAGCATAAGGGGTTCATAGGTGGGCGTTTCCGATTGGGGATTATCCCTACAGTAGCACCAACCTTGTTGCCTATGTTTCTGAACAATTTTACTAAGAAATATCCTAAGGTGGAGCTCAAGGTGGAGGAGATGACCACCCGAGAGTGTATCCGTGAGCTCGCAGAAGGTACCCTGGATGTGGCCATTGTGGCTACTCCCTTGCACGAAAAGCATCTTATAGAGCGCCCTCTCTACTATGAGCCTTTTGTCGCTTATATCCCCAATGCAAAGTACCACCTGACTGAAAATCAGAAAATCCAAGTCTCTGACCTTCATCTCAACGATATCCTTATGCTACAGGATGGACACTGTTTTCGCGAAAGTGTATTGAATATCTGTCAGGAGAATGGCTCCTCGGATAAGGGCAAGGACAACAGCCTTGAGATCAAGAGTGGTAGCTTTGAGACCTTGATCAAGCTTGCCAATGAGGGCATGGGCATGACACTCTTGCCTTACCTACATACCTTAGACCTCTCTGAGGCAGAAAAGAAGAACCTTCACTACTTCGAGGAACCCTCTCCCGCTCGTGAGATAAGTCTGCTGTATCATAGCAACGAACTCAAAATAAGCATTATAGATGCACTATACAATGTCATCTCAGGGGTCATAAGGGGGGCTATTACCTTCGAAAATCTCAATATCATAGACCCTATCCTTAAGAAGAAAAAGAAACAGTGAGCAGTGAGCGGTGAACAGTAAGCAGTGAACAGTAAGCGGTGAACGGTGAACAGTAAGCGGTGAACGGTGAACAGTAAGCGGTGAATAGTAAGCGGTGAACAGTGAACAGTGAACAGTGAACAGTGAGCGGTGAACGGTGAACAGTGAACAGTAAGCGGTGAACAGTAAGCGGTAAGTCTGACAACTGACCTCTGTTCACTGTTCACTGACCTCTGATCACTGTTCACTGACCACTGACCCCTGATCACTGCTCACTGGACAAATAGAGTTGTCTTACAATCCCATCGGCCAGACCGACTTTCGGAACGAGGATATGCTTTATCTTTGCCCATTTCATGGCTTTGATGTAGATAGGCAATGCCAAAGGAAGGATATCCGCGCGGTCAGGGTTCAGTTCTAAGTCACGGATACGCTCCTCGTAGCTCAGCGAGTTGATTTCCTTGAGGTAATCCTCCAAGAAATGCAGCGAAAGAGGGCTGTCCTTGCGCTTGCCGGAGACCTTGAATATCTTGTTGATATTGCCTCCAGAGCCTATGGCCTCTATTGTTTTGAGACCTTTGGTATGGATGTGTATCCACTCCTTGAGCTCCTCCCATACTTGCTCATCGGCTTTCCCTTTCAGTAGGCGCACCCCTCCTATGGGGAAAGACCTGGCAGCACGTACCTCTCCTTGACTATAGATGGTGAACTCAGTACTACCCCCTCCCACATCTATATACAAATAGTTTTTATCACTTTCCACAAGGGTATGTAGGTCAGTATTGGCGATGATCGCTGCTTCCTCTGACCCTCCTATAATCTCTATTTGCACCCCTGTATGCTGGGCTATCTCTCGGACAATCTCTGTGCCATTGGTAGCCTCGCGCATGGCTGAGGTAGCACAAGCACGATAAGCCTCCACGCCTTGTACCTTCATGAGCAAGTGATAGGCCTGCATGGTATCACTCAGGCGTGAAGCATTCTCAGTACTTATACGTCCCTGTTCGAAGACATCGGCACCCAAGCGAATCGGCACCCTCACAAGGCTCCCTTTGGAGAAAATAGGTGTCTTGCCTTCTTCTTCTAATATGTTGGCAATCAGTAATCGAACCCCATTGGAGCCGATGTCGATACCTGCAAATTTCCGGATATTCATAACTATTTTTTTTGCAAAGCTACAATAATAAATGGAAAAATAAAAAAATCCCCCCATAATTTTTTATAGGAGGATTTTAAAATTAAGTAGAATGAAAAAGAAATCTATAACAATTTGACAACATCCTTGGCAAAGTAGGAGGCGATAAGGTCGGCTCCTGCACGCTTGATAGCGTATATCTGTTCAAGCATGATAGCATCATGGTCTAACCATCCGTTTTGGGCAGCGGCTTTGATCATGGCATATTCTCCAGATACTTGGTATACGGATACAGGTACATTCACTGCATTCTTCACCTCGCGTACTACGTCCAAATATACGATACCAGGTTTTACCATCACCATATCAGCACCTTCTTCCACATCCATAATCACTTCCTTGATTGCTTCTAAGCGGTTGGCATAGTCCATCTGGTAGGTTTTCTTATCCTTAGGGATATCCTGCTCATCTACAGGAGCGCTATCCAAGGCATCTCGGAAAGGACCATAGAGGGCAGAAGCATATTTGGCGGAATAAGCCATGATACCTGCGTTGGTATAATTGTATTTGTCTAAGAAAAGACGGATTTGTTCTATACGCCCATCCATCATATCGCTGGGAGCTACCCAGTCAGCCCCTGCTCTTACATGCGAAAGACTCATTTGTGCCAATATCGATACGGTAGTATCGTTCTCTACCACCCCATTTTTGATAATACCATCATGTCCGTAGATGGAATAAGGGTCAAGTGCGACATCAGTCATCACCAGCATATCAGGAGTCGCCTCTTTGACAGTCTTGATGGCTCGTTGCATAAGTCCATCAGGGTTGATTGCTTCTGTTCCTTCGTTGTCCTTAAGGTGATCTGGTACTTTGACAAAGAGCAATACGCTCTTGATCCCTAAGCTCCACAGTTCCTTTACCTCTTGGGCTAAGTAGTCCAAGCTATAGCGATAATAATTAGGCATGGAAGGAATCTCTGCCCTGATACCAAGCCCCTCTACTACAAAAAGAGGCACAATAAAGTCATTGGGTGTTATGGTTGTTTCCCTTACTAAGGCTCGTATAGTTTCATTTACACGAAGCCTACGATTTCTTCTGAGTATATTCACTTTTATAAAGGATTAATTTTTCACTGTTTACTCCTTACTGTTCACTATCCCTCACAACAACATAGGGTGATTTGCAAATCGCCCCTACAACAGGACGCAAAAGTCCAAACCTCTGTTCACTCTTCACTCGCGCAAAGGTACGTTTTTTTTTGTTAAAAAAGAAATTATATTTGTTAGATTTTGTACTTTTGCTTCAAATTTTTTTTCATGAGGAATTATATACTATGGATAAGCCTGTTCTTGGGAATGGTTAGCTACGGACAATCGGATTCTTTAGCCTTGGACAACAAGTACTTAGAAGACCAATTCCACATAGGGATCAGTTATGATTGGGTGGTTTCCAGACCATCAGGGGTGAGGCAACACAGCTTCTCGCGAAGTCTCTTTGGGGGCTATCAGCGAGACATTCCTCTGAATAAGCAGCGCAATATAGGTTTTGCCGCAGGAGTCAGTTACAGCTATGACCTTCTGTACCTGAACATACAAGCCAAGGAGATAGGGGAGCAGATGTCCTATGAAATCATCTCTATCAGCGATAAAAAAGTAGAAGATTCCTACTACGAACAGCATTCGATAGGCTTTCCTATTGAGTTCCGCTGGCGTACCTCCACCCCCTATTCCCATAAGTTCTGGAGAATATATACAGGGGTGAAGCCTACCTATACCTTTGCCTCACGCTACAAATTCTTAGGTAGCGAAGGGAGCTATAGCCTTTCCGACCCCAACCTCAAGGGATATATGGATGCAAAACTCTATATAGCTGTCGGGCATAATACTTGGAATGTGTATCTACAATATGCACTTCGTCCCCTATTCAAGGGTGAAAATTCACAAAATGGGCAAAATTTGCAAAGTAATATCCTAAAAATAGGGCTTATTTTTTATATTTTATAATTTTTCTTTGTCAATTCAAATAAAACATTTATTTTTGCCCCTGAAATATAATAGATTTTGTTATGGGATTTTTAAAAGAATTCAAAGAATTTGCTGTAAAAGGCAATGTAGTTGATTTGGCTATCGGGGTAATCATCGGGGGTGCTTTCGGGGCGATTGTCTCTTCCTTAGTTGCCGATGTGATTACACCACTACTACTTACTCCAGCTTTCAAGGCTACCGGTGCTGAAAACCTACAAGACCTTGTATGGAATGGGGTAGCGTATGGAAAATTTTTAGCTGCCGTGATTAATTTCTTGTGTGTAGCTTTCGTTTTGTTTATGTTGGTTAAAGGGATCAATAAGTTCAAAAAGAAAGAAGAACCAGCTCCTGAAGCTCCAGCAGGACCTACTCAGGAAGAGCTTTTAGCTGAAATCCGTGACCTACTGAAGAAAAACAACTAATTTTTTTCCTTATTATCAAACTTAAGAAGTTAATATGATAAATTGCCCTCCCTCCAAAGGGAGGGTGATTTTTTATATATAATTATAGCTAAGTCTGAGAAAAATTAGTATTTTTGCAGACTATTATCAGAGAATTTGTTTATGACTCATTATCCCAAAATTACAGCTAATAGCTATATTATTTCGTTAGGAAATACAGGTGCGCGCTTGAGTCATCCCCTTGTGCTATTGTACAAGTGCTCTCTTATGAATTGGGTCAAGGACACTATAGTATATTCAGCTAAATGGTTAAGCGATACCACCTTACTCTCTTTATAAAACCAAGAATGTAATTTTTATTTGATGGTCATTTGATAGCATTTATTTATTTTTCACTATCTTTGCTCCATAGTTTTTTAGAAGCCAATGCTTTATAGTCAATCAGAAATAGTTCGCGAACTGTAGGGGCGAATTGCAATTCGCCCTCTTATAGGATAGCGATTTGCCCCTTGAAAATAAACAAATTAAAATCAGTTATTTATCTTATTTACATTCTATCTATATGTTTGACTATAATTGGTATACTGATGAAGACTTACCGGAAATGATGGAAGAACATTTGTGATGAAAAAACTTTTACTATTTTTTTTAGTTTTTGTATCTTTGGCCTGCCAAAGAACGACCCCCGTGGCAAGCCTTGCGGTATATTATTGGAAAACCTACTTATCCCTGACTCCCGAGCAAGAGGATTTTCTCGCTGCACAAAGGATTACAAAGCTCTATGTGCGCTACTGCGATGTAGGTCTCAGGGGAGGGGAAGCAGTCCCTATTGCTCCTATCGAGATGGATAGTGTGGCACTGGTGGGCAAGCAGGTTGTACCGGTGATATACCTCAAGAATGAGGTGTTCCTCGACAAACAAACGGATCCTAAAGTACTCGCCGCCAAGGTGGGTAAGTATATAGAACAGATTAATAATAGTTATCATCTCGCCGTAGGGGAGGTACAGTTCGATTGTGATTGGTCGCTCTCAAGCAAGGAGCGTTATTTCGCTTTCTTGGAACACTTCAGGGGGCTATACCCCTATCGTCTTTCGGCGACTATTCGCTTGCATCAGGTCAAGTATCAGGATACTACAGGCGTCCCTCCTATAGACAGAGGGGTACTCATGTACTATAATATGGGCAAGATTACCGCCACGGGGAGCAATTCTATCTATGACCGAGAGGTGGCCAGGCGTTATTTGTCTTCGCTCAGGGGCTACCCCCTGCCCTTGGATCTTGCCTTGCCACTCTTTAGCTGGGGGGTACACTCCATAGCGGGCGATGTCAATGCGCTCATCGGAGGGCTTACCACAGCCCAGATGGATACAATCAAGGGGGTGGAGCGCATGGGGGAGACTTCCTCCTATCTGGTAACCCACCAAACCAACTACCTCGGTAGGCTCTGGCAAAAGGGGGATGTGGTCAAGGTAGAAGAAATCACCCCTGAAAACCTCAGAGAGATGAAGGCTGACTTGATCAAATATATGAAACACTCCCCCAAGGAGATTATTCTCTATGATTTGAATAAAAACATTACTACTTATGAAAAAAAACTTTTTGAAGACTTGCGTTAAACTATCTGTGCTCGCGGGTATAGGCTACGGTGCCTATCTCTATGCCTGTGCAGGAGAAGGCTTGGAGGATTATTATAACTCGGTTTTCTCTCCCGAGATAGCTGTGGGCAATACCTCTTATAAAGCCTTATTCCTCGACGAAGGCTCTTTTTTCTATGGAGGTTATATAGATATAGATGAAAAGAAAAGTGAACAACTCACTGCTGATGCCAAAGAGTGGCGTACTTATTTGGCTCAGGCAAAACAGCCCAATGTCGAGAGCTGGCTCTCTCTCTTCTTCAATCCTAATACGAAGCTTCAGGACGCACAAAAAGCACTTCGCCGTATCGAGCAGAAGGAATATCCCAAAAAAACGCAAAACTTCGTAGACTTCCTACGCATAGCTGTGGGCAACGAGGGGGCTACCAATATGCCTTATGACCCTTGGAATTATGAAAATCGTAAGGTGGAAAAGGTACAACAGCTACAGATACAAAAGGCAGACAACCTCTATGCTTCGGCGCAGAAGGATAAGGATGCTTTCTTTGCCAATCGTATGTGGTTCCAAGCCCTGCGCCTACGCTTCTACTCCTATGACCGCAGTGCGGTGATTGCCTATTTTGAGCAGACACACCGCGACCAACCTAAGAATGCGCTCTACTACCGTGCGCTGCACTATGTAGCAGGGGCTTATATCGCTCAGAAGAATTATCGCAAAGCCAATGCGCTTTTAGCTACTCTCTTCCATGAGGTGCCAGCACTAAGGCAAACGGTTACTTATGAATATCATCCTCTCACGGATAATGAGGTTAGTGCCATTGCTCAAGAGTTGCCACCCTCTCAGGCAGCGGCACTTTGGGCTATGCAAGGCTATTACCGCAATGAGAAAGAGGCTATCGAGCATATTCTTGCCTTAGAGCCTCGCTCACCGTATGTGGATTTTCTTCTTACTCGCTATATCAATAGAATAGAAATTAAAACCAATACTTATGATGACAAGTGGGTGATTATGGCTTCCTATAAGGGATACCGCTCTTATACGCATAGGGTGGTGACCAAGGATTTCGATACCCAATGGGTGTTGCAGACAGCGCAAAAAGAAACACTTGCCAACCCTTACCTCTGGCATATTGCTGCCGGCTACCTCTCTATGTTCCGCAACGATTTCCAAGGTGCTGCTTCCTTTCTGAAGAAAGCAAAAACGGAGGCCAAAACCACTGCTATGCAAGACCAAGTACGCCTCTTGGAGACCCTCAATGAGGTAAGTAGCCTTGAACAAATCTCCAAAGAAGAGGAGGATAAGCTACTGAAGAACATCCAATGGCTCTGGACTCATAAAAAGAATGAGGATATGCGCTATAACTATGCTTTCTCTTTTGTAAGAGCCTATCTCTCACGCTTGTACAAAGACGCTAATAATACACTTATGTGGGAGCTTACCTCGCCGGAACGAGGCTTTTACAAAAATACACAACACTCAGTAGCCATGGAACAATTCTTGCTGAAAAATAACAAAACACCTTGGGAAAAGTTCTGGGCAGAGTATTATACCTATACCTTGGGCGATATCTATGAGAGTAGGGCTATCTATGCCTTCTATGAGGATAATATCTCTAAAGCAATAGCCGAACTCAAGAAGGTGCCTTTCCAAGAGGAAGATGTATATAATGAAGAGACACGAAGGATGGAAAAGAAGAAAATAAAGCTCAGTGACTATATATTGCCTGCCAATCCATTCAATGGGTTTATCAAGGACTGTAACGATTGCCAACATGCCATGCCTCAAAAGGTGAAATATTCTAAGCTCTCTTTCTTAGAAAAAATCAAGGAAATGGAGGAAAAAATCACCAAAGGAGAGGATGTGTATAACAATGCACTTTTGGTGGGGAATGCTTTCTATAATGCTTCTTATTTTGGTAGTATTCGTGCTTTTTATTACAATAGAATCATAGGCGAATATGGTTTAGGCGTCAGCCAAGAGAATCAAGAAGTACTCCTTGGTATGGGAAATGCTAAAAAGTATTACCTCTTGGCTCAAAAGCATGCCACTACCGATGAACAAAAGGCTAAAATGGCCTATCTACTTGCCAAAATAGAGCGCAATGAATTCTATATACAAACATATTTTAGCAAGCCTGATAATTATTGGCAAGGGGCATGGAATGATGAAATTGTTTTCAAGGATTGGAAGGGCTTTCAGGAACTGAGAAACAAGTACAGACACACCCAGTATTACAAAGAGGTGATTCGCGAGTGTGGCTATTTTAGAAAAACAATCAAATAAACAAATGCAAAAATTAGTTGTACTTACCGGAGCGGGTATTTCTGCCGAAAGTGGTATTAGTACTTTTCGTGATTCGGGAGGTCTTTGGGAGGGGCACGATGTCAATCAGGTAGCTACTCCCGAAGGCTTTGCCGCAGATCCTGCCTTAGTGCTGGACTTCTACAACCAGCGCCGCCGCCAGCTCTCCCAAGTGGAGCCCAATGAGGCACATCGCCTTTTGGCACATCTGGAAAAACGCTATGAAGTAGTGATTATCACTCAGAATGTGGACGACCTACACGAGCGTGCAGGAAGTCATAATATCATTCACCTCCATGGCGAATTGCTCAAAAGTCGCGGGGTGGATAACCCCAATGTTACCTATCCATGTACAGGGGATATTCATGTAGGAGACAAAAGTCCTACTGGAGCACAATTGCGCCCCCATATCGTATGGTTTGGCGAGGAAGTGCCTATGTTGGAGAAAGCTATAGCCCAAGTGTATTCAGCAGATATACTGATGATTATAGGGACTTCTCTACAGGTGTATCCTGCGGCAAGCCTTATAGACTATGTCAAGGAGGGTACCCCTATCTTCTACATAGACCCAAACCCCTCACTACACAGCAAGGGGGATCTTACGGTCATTGCACAGAAAGCCTCCACCGGAGTGGCCAAGGCTATCGAGCTTATGACTCCTTAAAACTCTTGACAGCCTCTACAAAAGCACGGGCATGCTCCACGGGTACTTCTGGGAGGATACCATGTCCTAAGTTGGCTATATAGTGTTCTTTGCCAAAGGCGCGAATCATCTGTTGGGTTTTCTCCTTAATTTGGGCGATAGGTGCCAAGAGCCATGCAGGGTCTAAGTTGCCTTGTAGGACTTTCTTGCCACCGGTGAGCTTGCGTGCCATCTCGGGCGAGCAGGTCCAGTCCACCCCAAGAGCCGCTGCCTTGCTCTGGCTCATCTCTTCCAGGGCATACCAACAGCCTTTGGCAAAGACTATTACAGGTACCTCTTGGCTGAGTGCCTCCACGATCTGGCGGGTATAGGGCCAGGAGTACTTCTGATAGTCTTCGCCAGAGAGTACCCCTCCCCAGCTATCGAAGAGTTGTAGGGAATCCACTCCAGCTTTTACCTTTTCTCTTAGGTAAGCGATGGTCGTATCAGTGATTTTCTGTAGGAGCTCAGCAGTCCACTCTGGGTAGGAGAATGCGAATGATTTAGCTGTATCGAAGTTCTTAGATCCTTTTCCTTCTACCGCATAGCAGAAGATAGTCCATGGTGCGCCAGCAAAGCCTATCAAGGGTACTTCCCCTGCCAAGCGCTCCTTGGTAAGGCGAATTCCCTCCATCACATAGCCTAATGCCTCGGTTACATCGGGTATCTGCACATGGTCTATATCCGCTTTGGTGCGGATAGGGTGCGGTAGGTAGGGACCTACTTGTTCTTTCATCTCGATATGTATCCCCATCGCTTGGGGTACGACCAGGATATCACTGAAGAGGATAGCCGCATCCACCCCTACGATATCTACCGGTTGAGTGGTAATCTCGGCAACCAGCTCAGGGGTACGGCAGCGGGTGAAGAAGTCATATTTGGCGCGTAAGGCTCTGAATTCAGGTAGGTAACGCCCCGCTTGGCGCATCATCCACACGGCAGGACGCTCGGTTTTCTCTCCTTGGAGAATCCTTAGGAAAAGGTCATTTTTTATCATAAATCACGTTTGTCTATTGTTGAATATCTCTCGGCATCGCTCCATCATTCCCTCCAAGGTAGGCGACTGCGCGATATAGCTGCTAACACCTTCAGGGAGGGCACTTTGTGTCGTACTTCCTATACAGAAAATTTTTTCCTCAGCAAAGCTATTTGCCGCAAGAAAGCTCCTCACTGCCGAGGGACTGAAAAAGAGCAGCCCATCGTAGTGCTTGGATAACTTCTTAGGAGTCAGCTCTGTAGTGTAAGTAAGGCATTCATGGCAAGGGATTCCCCTCTTAGCAAGTACTTTAGGCAGGGTCTCCATACGGCTCTCCCCACAGAAGAAGACAAAGGAATAGCTGGCGTACTGTTCCACTAAGTAGTTGGCCAGCTGCTGAGCATAGCCAAAAGAAGCTATCACCTCCCAGCCTGCACTCTCGAGGCGCTCTCGGGTCTTGGCTCCTACACAGAAAGCCCTATGCGGAGCAAGTGCCTTAGCTGCCGGATGTTTCTGCAGTGCCTCCAATGCATTCCCACTGGTGAAGATAGCAAAATCTGCTTGAGGAAAAGCCTCTATAGTCTCTGATAGCTGTACTCTGATAAGCGGAAGAGACTCCACCTGAAAGCCTAAGGCAGCAAAAGCCTCTACTTCTTGGGGCGAAAGGAGCTTGGTACTTAGAAGGCGAATCATCTGTTTTTAGGTGCAAAAATAATGAAAAATTGTGAATAATATACGTAACTGGATTGTTTTTAACAATTTGAAAATTGAAAACTTATCTTTTTTTCAACAATAAGAAAAAAATAAGAAAAGAAAGGTACAAGTAATCAATTAATTCCGTAACTTTGCAGGTGCTTTTCAAAATATGGATCTATGAAAAAAATACTACCTATTCTACTTTTTTTTGCAGGCACAGCGTATCACCAAGAAGTGCAGGCGCAGAACCGTCCTTCGAAACCTTTGGTGGACAATCCTACCTACCTAGAGGGAAAGAATGATATGCTCATAGCAGCGACAGACTTTGGAAATATCTCCCGCTATGAGAATGCAGTGATAGACGAGTCCATGCCGATCAGCCGCCGAGGAGAACTCTTGGTAAAGCCCGACTTAGAGGCTATGGGTGCTGAAGAGAGGGTAGTAGCCCTTATCGATGCCGCTTATTCGTATATAGGAACCCCCTATAAGTGGTCAGGCACTACCCGCGAGGGAATGGATTGTTCGGGCTTTGTAAGCACCGCCTTTAGCTCCATCAATGTTCCCCTGAGCCGCTCTTCTACTGAGATGTCTACCCAAGGTGTGGATATTCCCCTAAGCCAAGCTCAGGTCGGCGATTTGCTTTTTTTTAAGACTACCCGCAAGCGCAACCGTATCAGCCATGTAGGTATCGTGGTAGGTACGGGCGACGAGGTCAAGTTCATACACGCTTCTACTTCTCAAGGTATTACTGTCTCCAGCCTCTCTGAGGACTATTGGCAGAAAGCTTATGCCAAAACCAGTAGAGTACTTAAGTAATCCGATAAACACAGATGCAATAAATACAGACGCAATTTATTGCGTCTCTACCATAACGTAGAGACGCAATTTTTGTCTCCACTAGCTACATTTTTCACTTTTCCCTCCCTAATCCCTCACTTCTCTAATATTTTTAAAATAATATTCGGAAAAATAAAAAAATAGTAGTATCTTTGTACTTCATATACTGACACCTTGTGAGGGGGGTGACCTCCTGAGAGGAAAATAGAAAAATCCCCAAAGGGTCTAAAGTGTTTTGTAAGATATAACTAACTTAAAATCAATGACATACTATGTTGCAAATCAGTTACATAAGAGAGAATAAAGAGAAGGTTCTCACAGGACTTAAGAAAAGAAATTTTGGTGAATTAGAGCTTGTAGAACAAGCTATTGCTTTGGATGAAAAACGCCGTGCGCTCCAGACAGAGCTTGACGAGGCGCTCTCCAAGAGCAATAAGCTCTCCAAGGAAATAGGCGCGCTGATGAAGGAAGGAAAAAAGGAAGAAGCCGAAGCTGCCAAAGAACAAACTGCTCAGTATAAGGAGCTTACTAAGCGTCTCAATGCAGAACTTGATGAGACGACTACCTCCCTTACTCAGGTGCTTTACCGTATCCCCAATATCCCCAACGAGATTGTTCCTGAAGGAAAATCAGCAGAGGACAACCTCAATGTGTTCCAAGCAGGAGAGATTCCCGCCCTCTACGAAGGGGCACTCCCTCACTGGGAATTAGCCAAAAAATATGATATTATCGACTTCGAACTCGGGGTGAAGCTCACCGGAGCGGGATTCCCTGTATACAAGGGTAAGGGAGCAAAACTGCAAAGAGCCTTGATTTCTTACTTCTTGGACAAGAATACCGCCGCGGGCTACCAAGAGTTTCAAGTACCTCATATGGTCAATGAGGATTCTGGCTATGGTACCGGACAGCTCCCTGACAAGGAAGGACAGATGTACCATGTACAGCTCGATAACCTTTACCTGATTCCTACTGCCGAGGTGCCTGTAACGAATATCTTCCGCGATGTGATTCTCTCCGAAGCGGATTTCCCTATCTGTTGTACCGCTTATACGCCTTGTTTCCGTCGCGAAGCAGGTAGCTATGGGGCTCATGTAAGAGGGCTAAACCGCTTGCACCAGTTTGACAAAGTAGAGATTGTCCGTATAGAACATCCCGACCGTTCCTACCAAGCACTCACCCAGATGGTAGAGCATGTCAAGGGTATTCTCAACGAACTGAAACTCCCTTATCGTATCCTACGCCTCTGTGGGGGTGATTTGGGCTTTACCTCAGCTATTACTTATGACTTCGAGGTATACTCTACCGCTCAGGAGAAATGGCTCGAAATAAGCTCTGTTTCCAATTTTGAGACCTTCCAAGCCAACCGACTCAAGCTCCGCTTCCGCAATAGCGAAGGCAAAACACAGCTTGTCCATACCCTCAATGGTAGCTCCTTGGCATTGCCTCGTGTCTTGGCAGGTATCTTGGAAAACTACCAAACCCCAGAGGGTATCCTGATCCCTGAGGTATTGCGCAAGTATACAGGATTCGATATCATTAATTAATGATTAATGGTCAATGATTAATGAATAATATTACTAAAAAAGAGGCTACCCTTTTCGGACAGCCTCTGTTTTTTTAGAAAAAGGCTATCCAAAGAACTTTTCGGACAGCCTCTTTTTTAGGTAATAGGTAAAGTAGCGTGAACAAGTATGAGGAACAGTCTGCTCACTCTTCACTTTTCACTCTTCACTGCTCACTGTTTCTTCCCTTGATTAGCTACGCTATTGATAGCGGCAGCGATGGCCTCTTGGTCGCCTAAGTAGTAGTGCTTGATAGGCTTTAGGTCGGCATCGAGTTCGTATACCAATGGCACCCCAGTAGGGATATTGAGTTTTAGGATTTCTTCCTCAGAGAGGCTGTCCAAGTATTGCACTAAGGAGCGCAAGCTATTACCATGAGCGGCAATGATTACACTTTTTCCTTGCTTGATTGCAGGAGCGATATCGCTGAACCAAAGGGGGAGCATGCGATCATAACAGTCCTTGAGGCTCTCTCCACCTGTCTTCTCAGCATCGGTGAGTGTGTCATAGCGGCGGTCATGAGAGGGGTGACGCTCGTCGCTTTTCTCCAATAGTGGTGGTTGTACATCGTAGGAGCGTCTCCAGAGGAGCACCTGATCTTCGCCGTATTTGGCAGCTGTCTCAGCCTTGTTAAGTCCTTGTAGGGCACCGTAGCTTTTCTCGTTCAGGCGCCAGCTCTTATAGGTAGGTACCCATAGCTCGCCCATTACTTCCAGGGCATTGTTCAGTGTCTTGATAGCTCGCTTGAGGACAGAGGTATAAGCCACATCAAAGCGGAATCCCTCTTCCTTGAGTACACGACCAGCCTCACGGGCTTCTTGTACTCCTTGCTCAGTGAGGTCTACATCTTGCCATCCAGTGAATAGATTGAGCTTGTTCCATTCACTCTGTCCATGACGTAAAAGAACTACTTTATACATAATTTAGAATATTAGGGTTGTAGAAATTACACGGTTAATCATTAAATCATTAATCATTGATCATTAATCATTATTAAAAGTCTTTTCTCTTAATCTTTCTTAGGATCAAGAAGATAATGGCTATCACCCATAAGCTCAGGGAGCCCAAGGAAGCAGCAATACCGGTGGTCGAACCAAAGAATGACTTAAAGAAAGCACTGGTATAGCCCATCAGTGCTGATATATCGAGTTTCAGCAGGATAAGGATACGTGATAGGTCTATCGGATTGGCTAAAATCATCGCAAGGGAGAATGAGTCCAAAGGATATTGGCGGAATACCATAAAGCATATTAGGAAGATACCATCGAAGATTACCGCCATGAAAAGCCATATAAAAATAGCCAAACTAAAGCCCTTGATCTTGTTCTCATAATAGAGCCCAATAAGGTAGGAAATTCCTACAAAAATAAAGCTAAGAAACACCCCTGTGACAATCAGCATCAGGAAGTTGAATATTTCCGAAGATAGGAACAATCCGTATAGTAGAAAAGGTACCCCCAGCCCGATAACAAGGCTTAAGGAAAGTGATAGTGAAATCCCCAAGTACTGCCCTAAGAAAATATGCTTCCTCGGTATCGGTTGGGCTAAGAGTAGCTCAATGAACTCACGAGCATTGTAATAATACATTACCCCGAAGATGGTGGAAATCAATGGAATAAGAACAATAATTACGTTCATCAGGGTAATGACCGATTTGGATATATCATGGTTCAGGAATAGGAGTATACTACTTAGGATCAGGTAGAACCCAAAGTAGAAATATGTCCAACTGCTGCGGATAAGGTCAAAAAAAGTATATCGGATAATCTTAAGCATATTTTTCGTTTTTTAGGAGTTCGGCAATGGCTTCTTGGAAATTGTCCTTTTGGGTGGTAGCTAAGAGTTCCTGAGGGGTTCCTCTAAAGTAGATATTTCCTTCTAAGATAAAGAGAATCTCATCGGAGAGTTCCTCTAAGAAGCTAAGGATGTGAGAGGTGATTAGGATAGTTTTTCCCTTCTCTTTCTCGCGAAGGATGAGCTTTTTCAGTGCTAAAACGGCGATAGGGTCAAGTCCTGAGGTAGGCTCATCCAAGACCAGTACAGGCACATCGACCATGAAGGTCAAGACTAAGTTCACCTTCTGCTTCGTTCCTCCAGAGAGGTTCCCCAAGGACTTATTCAGATGCTTCTGTAGGCCAAAGAGCTCGATGAGTTCTTGGTCATTGCAAGGCACCTTCTTGATGTTCTTGATCATGGAGATAAGCTCTTTCACCTTGAGGTTACTGGGGAAGTTGGCTATCTGAGGGAGGTAAGAGATCTGCTCCCTATAAGCCCATTGTCCTTTGATGGACTTCCCATTGAATAGGATATCCCCTTTGGTAGGCACCACCATGCCTAAGAAACTCTTCATGGAGGTTGTCTTCCCAGAGCCATTAGGGCCTAAGATGGCGATAATCCCCCCATCTTTGATGGTAAAGTTCACGCCCTTGAGCACTTCCAACTTGCCGTATTTCTTATGTATATCTTTGAATTCTATCATAGATGTATTAGGGTAATTAGTTGATTATTAGTTTTTCTTTTTAGAAAAAGGATTCATACGAGGGGTTTCATCGACCAGGTTCTCAGGAGTAAAGGCAGGTGCTACTTTCTCTGAAAAGTTCATGATGTCGATAAAAAGACTCCTCAAGAGTACAATACTCTCTGGGGTACGGTTACTGATATAGGAGAAGAGCTTCACTGGGCGGTAGGGGACATCGCCTATACCGTCTTTGTTCAGGTCATAACCGGTGTAGTCACTCCAATAATTATCATAGAACTTATTGTCATTCACATTGTTATCATAAGCCACATCGAAGGTGTTGTTCAGGAAATTATTATCCCAGAAATCGTTCTGATAGCACCCTCCTCGGATACGGATTCCCCAACCGTTCTCACTGAAGATATTTTCGTTGTACTTCATACGGGTACAGTTCTCCCCATTGATACCGATGGTGTTGCGGTAGAAGGTATTGCCTGTGAGTTCGGAATCGTACAGTTCCTTGAGCAACAGTCCATAGGAGGCCGGTCCCCAGTTGTCTTGGAAAGTATTCTCAGTCATCTTTACTCGCTTGGAGAACATCACCGCGGCACCTGCACCATTTCGGGCAAACTTGTTTTTGTGGTACTCGTTGTCATCCGAGAACATAAAGTGTAGTCCATAGCGTAGGTTTCCCTCAGCATAGTTTTCCTCTATATAGCACTTGGAGGAGAATTGTATATAGATTCCGTCACGGCAGTTTTTGGCTTTGTTCTTGAGGATTTTTACATCCTTGCAGCTCCATAGGTGGATGGCATTGCCGGAGTTATACTGTTCTTTGGCATTGGATGAAATGTCATTGCCTCGTACAATCCCATCGCGTCCCTTTCTCAGGAGCACCCCGAAACATACCTGCTCCATGACATTGTCTTCTATGAGAAATTCTTTGGACTTGTCCAAAAGAATTGCGGCTTGCTCTTCAGTGGCTTTGAAGGCAACATTGGCAAAGCGAAATCCCTTGACCGTCACCCTATCGGCACGGATCTTGAGGATACTGCCCTTGAACTGACCATTGATTACAGGTCTGTCTTTGCCAATGAGGGTTAGGGGTTTGTCTATCAATAGGTTATTTTCTCCATAGACACCCTTTTCCACAATGACTGTGTCATTTTCCTTGGCTTGGGCAAGCCCTTGAGCAATGGTGCGTATGGGGCACTGAGGGCATACAGTTATAGTCTGTGTCTGGGCAAAAGTACCCAAACATCCTAAAAATAGAAAGGGTATAAGTAGTTTTTTAAGCATAAAAAAGGGGGGCTAATTAGTGATCATGCATGTTGTCATGGTCAGAAGAGGCAGGGTGCTGATGTCCTTGGAACTTAGCTTGGATACCTTGCCAGTCGTAGAGTTCTCCTCCTTTTTCCCTTTGTATCTTTTGGGCATCCTCACGGGAGGCAAAAGCAGCCAAGTGAGCTCCCATAGGGCTCTCTATTTCTTTGGAAATAAGGTAAGTAGCCTTGGTAGCATCGATTAGGTTGCCTTCCTTGAGGTAGTCACACACCAAGTGCAGCGCTACTTGGTCTTCTTGAGGGGCTTGGAGCATGCACTCCACGGCATCATACTTGAAGGCTTTGGACTTCTGAGTAACCACTTCTGAGGCGAACTGAGGACTTACAATAGTCATCTTGCAGAAGGCACATTCTTCCTTCCCATAGTCAATAGGCTCTGCCTTAGGGGCACACGAAGCCATAAGGAGCCCAAGGCTCAATAGAGATAATACTTTTTTCATGTTGCGATATTTAGACTGCAAATATAAGAAAAAAAATCATCTTAGCAATGAATTAAGTCACTACTAAGATGATTTTTTCTCTTAAGATTAATTAAGCTACTTTTTTCTTACTGATGAAGAAGGCTACTAAGGCGAGTACTGCCGCCAAGACCATGGCATAAGTACCCCAGCTTGGGTAGGATTCCGCATAGAAGTTCAGCAGTTCCTTACCTCCAAAGAAAGGAGGTTGGTAGGCCATACCAGGGATTTTGATCTGAGCAGTGTCGCTTAGGTTGTGCCCATAGTCATACTCCCACTTATAGAAGTCATACATTCCCAATACACCTGCTACTCCCATAAGAGCAGCCCATGCAAAGTAAAGGATTCTCTTGCCTGCAAAGGCGATGAGCAAGCCCAAAACAAGGAGGCTGCCGATGACCCATGGGAAGGCTTTGAATTCCCAGAAATTCTCAGCATGAATATGCTTCATTCCTATATAGTGGTTTAGCAGATTGATATTCTCAATGGTATGGATGGAAAGCTCATCCTCTTGGGCAGAGAAGCTGCTCTTTCCATTAATGTCGTTAATCCAGATATACATTTTGATACCTTCTGGATATTGAGGGGCATCCAACTTGATACTCCAGATAGGGAAAATAAAGAGTAAGAGTAGCAAAAGGGAGGCTACTACCATTAAAATTCGTGCTTTCATTTCAATTAAAATTTGTAAAAAAAGGCTGATACGAGACCAGCCTTTTTTTGGTTATATAAATTATTCGTCGCTACCGAGGCTCCACTTAAGCGGAGTATTGGCATTAGCAGCAGATACACGGATGTATCCTTGCATTTCTTGGTGAAGAGCAGAACAGAAGTCTGTACAGTAGAATGGCCATACACCCACTTTAGTAGGTTTCCATACGAGGGTTTCTGTTTGTCCAGGCATGATAAGCAATTCTGCATTCTGAGCACCCAATACAGCGAATCCATGAGGGATATCCCAGTCTTGTTCTACGTTGGTTACGTGGAAGTATACAGTGTCACCCACTTTGATACCTTCGATGTTGTCAGGAGAGAAGTGGCTACGGATACAAGTCATGTACACATGTACGTTGTTACCTTCTCTTACTACCTTAGCATCGGCATCGGTACGAGTTACGTAAGGGTGGTGGTTATCCTTAAGTGGATAGATTTTTGTTTGTTGTGATTTTATCTTGTCAGCAGCAATACCTTGTGCATAGTGAGGCTCTCCGATAGTTGGGAAGTCCAAGAGGAGTTCCATTTTGTCTCCAGAGATGTCAAATAACTGTGCAGATTGGCAAAGTTCAGGACCGGTAGGGAGGTAACGGTCTTTGGTAATCTTGTTCATAGCTACCAAATATTTACCATAAGGTTTGCGAGAGTCTCCACCTGGGATCATAAGGTGACCAGGAGCGTAGTAAGTTGGTTTTCTATCCAATACTTCCCAAGTACCTACTTTCCATTTTACTACTTCAGAGGAGATGAAGAAAGTAGTATAGGCATTTCCTTTGTCGTCGAACTCAGTGTGCAATGGGCCGAGACCGGAACTTTTTACTACACCAGCAACAACAGCATCCATTTTGATAGTTGGGATACCATATTTTTCTCCATCAAAAGCTTTGTCTTCGATGGCTTTTAGCATCTTAGTGAAAGAGTGTACAGTAAGTTCAGAAGCAAGCTTACCATTACCAATGATGTATTCCCCTGTTGGGTCTACGTCCACTCCGTGAGGAGATTTAGGAGTAGGAAGTAGGTATACCAATCCTGGAAGCTGAGAAGCGTCAAGGATTTTTACAGTTTCTACTACTTCACTCTTACCTGTGTGTGTCTCATCACTGTAAGTGTTGTGGTAGTGAGGAGCTTTCATTTCGGTGAATTTACCTTGTTTGATATAGTCCTCAGCTACTTTCCAGTTGATAGCTGCTACATAGTCGTAGTCGTTTTCAGAAGCTTCTACTTCCAAAAGAGTATTAGCTTCCTCAGTGTTGTAAGTGGTGAAGAATACCCATCCGTGAGATTTTCCTTTACCAGAGTGAGCTAAGTCGTAGTTGAATCCTGGCATAAGCACTTGGAATTCAAGGTTCATCTTTCCTGAATCAGGATTGATTTTTACGAAAGAGATTACCCCTTTGAATTTTCCTTTGTAATCTTTGATGGATACGTCTTCCTGAGGAATAGGCACAGAGAAGCGAGTTCCCCCTACGATATACTCAGTGTTTTCAGTAACGAAAGTAGAAGAGTGGTTACCAGCAGCGTTAGGAAGCTCCAAGGTTTCTTCTGTTTCGAAAGTTTTGAGGCTGATACGCGCTACACGAGGTGTGTTGTTCGCGTTGATGAAGATCCAGCGCCCGTCCACTTCTCCATTGGTTTGAGAAAGGTCAGGGTGGTGGGTGTCATCCCAAGGAATGAACCCGTGGGTAGTTTGCAAAAGAGGCTTGGTTTCTTCGTTGTAACCATATCCTTTTTCTGGGTCTTGTGAGAACACAGGAATCACTTTGAGTAGTCGTCCTGAAGGAAGTCCATAAGTGGCAAGTTGTCCACTGAACCCTCCTGATAGGAATGCATAGTACTCGTCATATTGTCCTGGTGCTACATACACTCTGGAGGCAGCATCTGAAGCTCCCATAGCCCCAGACTTATTGTTGTCACTTTTGCTGCCATTTCCACAACTGGCAAGAAAAGCTCCAGCAATTGCCAAAGATAACAATTTGCTTGTTTTCATAAAACAATTTATTTAAAAATATTTATATCCTAAAAGTTTGATTTAGGGAGTAAAAGCCTGCTTAGAGTTTTTGAGTGCTCTAAACAGACTTTCTCTTTTTGAGAGCTTACTCAATAGTACGGAAGTACTCTAATACAGCTCTGGCTTGTTCTTCTGTAAGGTGTTGGTTAGCCATAGGTGATCCGTTAGCCTCTGCTAAGAGTTGCTTAGCGATAGGGTCATTGGCGATCATTTCCTCAGGATTGAGGATCATGTTCATTACCCATTCAGGCGAACGTCTTTCCAAGATGCCCTTAGGAGCAGGTCCTATGAACTTCTTAGTAGGCTTGTGGCAAGCAGTACAGTTGAGCTTGAATAGCTCTTGTCCTTTGGCTGCCAAGGCTTGATCTACAGTATTTCCTAATGGAGGATTCACTGCTTTTACAGGGCCTATTCCTTTGTTGCTTAGGTCTACTCCAGCTCCACCGGTAGGGGCTGCAGGAGTCTCTGTAGCAGGAGTATTAGTCGCTGCAGGAGTCTCGGTTGTTGTGCTGGGTGTGCTGTTGTCAGTATTGGCATTATCTCCATTGGAGCTACCACCGCCACAGCTTACCATGGCCATAGTAGCCAATACAGCAAGCGTTAGTTTCACTGATTTCATTAAAAAATAGATTTAGTATTTTATGGGACAAAGGTACATATTTTTTTTAAAAAAACTACATTTTCCTCTCTTTTTTTTTACTTAAAGATATAGAGACTTTTTTCTTAAAGAGGAGATAACCTCTGCAAAGTGCCTATATTATTGAAAATGCCATGTTTGTATCTTCTAAAAAGATTTTTTTAACAAAGTTTGGTAAAGGTACTAAAAAAGCACGAGTCGGGTATTCCCTACCTGTGCTTTTGAAAAATGCTTCTGCACAGGGCTAAAGTTGTTCGTCCAAGGCCATAGCAAGGGGTCTACTTTTCTCAATGAGTGCTCTTGCGATGCCCATATTGGCTTTGTCTCTTTCTAAGACTAAGAGGTTAAAAAACTTTCCCTTATTCGAAACCCCGATGACATAGGTGACCTTGTCAGTTTCTATAAGAATACTATGTATTTCTTTGATTTGTAGGGATTCACTTAGGAAAACAACATTTTTTCACCTGTGTTACAATCGTGGTGAAGAAAGGGCTTGTTTCTTCAGCAGTTTTTAACAGCTCGACAGAGGCGGAGGCCTTTGCCATAATAGTCCCATCGGAACATTTGAGGATTCCACAGAAAAGGAATCCAGATAGACTGTCTTTCATTTCTAAGCAAAGCTTGTCAAGAGCTTCTTGTATTTTCAGATCCTGTCGTAAAATTGGTTTTTGATATTATTTTGCTACAAATGTAGCTATAATATCTATATAATTGTATTTTTTAACAATTAATAAGTTGTGAAAAATGTTTATTAATCATTGCTCATTAATCATTGTTCATGGTATACCGCTTCATACATAGGGATGATCCTCTTTTCGTCGAAAAGGCTGGCTCTCTCTAAGGCTTGTGCCTTGAACTGGGCGAGGGTCTCCCGATCATCGAGGATAGTAAGGGCGTTGCGTGCCATGTCGTCTACATCGCCAACAGGGCTGAGAAAGCCTGATACCCCCTGCTTATTCACCTCAGGGATTCCTCCAGCATTGCTCGAGATGACAGGCACTCCTTCTGCCATCGCTTCCAAGGCAGCTAAGCCAAAACTCTCTGATTCTGAAGGAAGTAGGAATAAGTCGCTCGAACAGAGTATGTCGTTCACATCCAAGTAGTTACCCAAAAAATTAACGTAGTTCTGTATCTCCAAGTCATGGGCAAGGGCTTGGGCATTCTCTCTGTCGGGGCCATCACCGACCATGATCAGGCGTGCTTTCTTCTGTTGGAGTACTTTGTGGAAGATACGCACCACATCGCAGGCTCTTTTTACCTTGCGGAAGTTGCTCACATGGGTGAGTATCAGCTCGTCAGGTTCTGCCAACATAGCACGCTGGCAGCGCTTGGGCTCACTTTTTTTCTTTTCTACATTGATGAAGTTCGGAATTATGTTGATGTGTTTCTGTACATCGAAGAGCTCATAGGTCATATCTCTGAGGCTCTCTGAGACAGCAGTCACTGCATCGGAGGCATTGATACTGAAGTTTACCGCAGTCTTGTAGTAAGGATGGTTCCCTACCAAGGTAATATCTGTGCCGTGTAGGGTGGTGATGATCTTCACCTCCAAACCTTCCTTGCGGAGAATCTCCTTGGCCATGAAGGCTGTATAGGCATGGGGAATAGCATAGTGAGCATGGATAATGTCGATATTATATTCGCGCACTACCTCCACCATCTTGCTTGAGAGTGCAAGTTCGTACGGCTGATAGCGGAATAGGGGGTATTCCTCCACATATACTTGGTGCAAGTGGATGTTCTTATGAAAGGCTGAGAGCCTCACGGGCTGGCCGTAGGTGATAAAGTGTATCTGATAGCCTTTCTGAGCAAGGGCAACCCCCAGCTCGGTAGCTACCACTCCACTTCCTCCAAAAGTAGAATAACAAACAATAGCGATGTTCATTTTTTAGTTTTTAGTTGTTAGTTGTTAGTGATTAGTCACTTGTCATTAGTCACTAAAACGGTATCTTGCCTGTGCTGTGACATGCATGTCGGCAAAGTCTTTTTGTAAATATTTGTAATAAGCGGCGATGCCTATCATAGCAGCATTGTCGGTGCAATACTCAAAGGGGGGAACAAAGACCCTCCAGTGGTATTTTTCGCCATAGGTTTTCAGAGCACTTCTCAGCCCAGAGTTCGCACAGACGCCCCCTCCTATGGCAATCTGGCGTATACCTGTCTGTTCGACCGCCTTCTTGAGCTTGCGCATAAGGATTTCTATGATGGTATATTGTACCGAAGCGCAGATATCGGCCAAGTGTTCTTGGACAAAGTTTGGATTTTCCTTTACCTCCTTCTGTATGAAATAGAGCACTGCGGTCTTCAGTCCTGAAAAGCTAAAGTTTAGCCCCTCTACCTTAGGGAAAGGGAAAGCAAACGCCTTTGGGTTGCCTTTTTGGGCATACTTGTCGATCAAGGGGCCACCAGGGTAGGGGAGACCGAGTATCTTGGCTGTTTTGTCAAAAGCCTCGCCTGTGGCATCGTCCTGTGTCTCTCCTAGAACTTCCATAGTGAAGTAGTCACTGACCTTGAGAATCTGGGTATGCCCCCCGCTGATGGTCATTCCCAAAAAAGGAAAGGAAGGTTTCTCCTGCCCCTCTTGGTCTATGAAGTGGGAGAGAATGTGTCCTTGGAGGTGATTGACTTCTACCAAAGGAATTCCTAAGGAGAGTGCTAAGGATTTGGCAAAGGAAACGCCTACTAATAGCGACCCCAGCAAGCCAGGCCCTCGAGTGAAGGCAATGGCTGAGAGTTGCTCCTTGCCTACTCCTGCTCGCTGCAAGGCCTGATGTACCACGGGAATGATATGCTGCTGGTGAGCACGCGAGGCTAGCTCTGGTACTACACCTCCGTATTCTTGGTGAATCTTCTGGGAGGCAATCACATTCGAGAGAACTTTGTCTCCCTGCATCACTGCCGCTGAGGTATCATCACAAGAGGATTCTATAGCTAATATATATGGTATGTCGTTCATTTCTGTAGAAAAGGGAAATAGCCCATAGTCATTTTATGCGGCAAAGGTACAACATTATCAGTATTTGTCAATGATTAATTTAAGGAAATCTCGTGTCAAAAGTTGTTAATTGTTCATTCTCAAAGAATAATTATTTATACCTTTGCCACAGTTGAAACCCAAAAAACACGTATTATGATGAGAAATATTTTAAAAGCAGCCCTTATAGTCATCGCTATTTTGGCAATCTCTTGTGATAAGTCAGAAGACCTCTCTTCTAAGGATCTTATAGGCTCTTGGTACTTAGAGAGTGTCACTTATGGAGGGCAACCTCAGGGACTTTCTTCTTGTGCTAAGCAGTCAAATATAGTTTTTACAGAAACAGAATATACTAAAACAGAATATGCAGGAATCGATGGTGGTCTCTGTTCTGAGACTCATAAAAAAATAGGGACTTATACAACATCTGGCTCTAAAGTTTTAGTAAAATACAAAGAAGGGAACAACGAGACAGTACCTACTATAAGCATATCAGGCAAAACACTTACCCTCTCTTTGGTGAAAGAACAGGGAGATAAAAATATGCCTTTGGTCATGACTTTTGTAAAACGATAGTCCCTAAGTCGGTATTATATTGGGAACACCTCAAGAGAGAAAAACATCTGAATAAGTTGCCTATGGGTTTCTAATCACTAAAAAAAACAAAACATCTCGCAAAAAAAGATATTTTTGTTGTACATTTGTGCCCAATTTTATACATTAGCTAACCTCTCTAAAATAAGCACACAAGGTGATAGGCAAGATATTCCGTATACTTAAAACGATTATAAAAATAGGAATCTATACGCTTATTTTTATATTCCTCGCCCTGATGATCCCAGCGGTACAAACCAAGTTGGCCTCATGGGTAATGGAGCGTATCAACACGGACTACAATGTCAATATACATATAGATAAGGTATCCATCAGCCTTACGGGCATGGTAGGGCTCGATAGGGTACTTATCCGCGACCATCATCAGGATACCTTGATCGCAGCTCAGAGTATCCGCACCCCACTGCTCGACCTCAAAGCGGCGATGGATGGCAATCTGATCTTCTCTCATATCGAGGCCAATGAGCTCTTCTTGAATATGAAGACTCACAAAGGGGATACCCTGACCAATCTCGATGTGTTCGTCTCTCGCTTTGATAGTGGTACACCTCGTAGCAAGGATCCCTTTGTCATGCGAGCCAATACCATCAAGCTTCGCGATACGCATTTTCGTGTAAGTGATTACAATATCGCACAGGGGGAAAACCCTATACAGACGGATATAAAACATATCGCTGGAACAATTGTGGATTTCGATATTGTGGATTCCGAAGTGAAGTTCCAGATGAAGAAGGGTTCACTGCTCTTTGACAATCACCTGAAAGTGGAAGAGCTTGAAACCTATTTCCAATATACAGATTCTTTGATTTTCCTGGATCGGGTGAATATCCGTACTCCCTCCACTCATATAGATGCTGATTTGGCTTTTGAGCCTTATAATAATAGCTTTGCCGACTTCCTCAACAAGATTACTGTCCGTGCAGAGCTTAGAAGTTCCTTCATAGGAACCGATGATATCAACGGATTCTATAATGGCTTTGGTAAGGGGAAAACTCTTGAGGTAGAGGGAAAGTTCTCCGGAACACTGAACAACCTCTCTATCAAGGAAGTACATCTATATCATGCCAATACAAACATAGAGGGACAGGATATCCTTCTCAGGAATGCTTTTTCTTCGGACAAGGATTTTGTCTTCTGGGGGGATTTCTCCCATTTCTCCACCTCTTACTCGGATCTGGTAGGGCTTATGCCCGAGCTCATCGGCGAGAGTCTTCCCAAAGAACTCCGCGATTTTGGCCTTCTCGAGGGACAAGCGGAGCTGACCTATACTACCCAAGACCTTCTATTGGATGCCGATGTCTTTACCCAAAAAGGAGACTTTATTCTCAGTGGCTCTTTCTACGGACTGAAGGACTTGAATAAGACTACTTACAAAGGTACTATCGATACTTATCAGTTACAGCTGGGTAACCTGCTCGAAGTCAAAGACTTAGGAAAGCTATCGGCGGGCTTACAGTTTGTAGGTACAGGATTGAGCCTTAAGAAGTTACAAAAATTATCTCTGCATGGGAATGTCAGGGAGGTTTCCTATAAGGATTACCTATATAAGGATATCAAGCTTGATGCAGAGTATTTCAACAAAAAGATCAAGGCAACGGCATCTATAGGGGATGACAACCTACAGATGGACTTCAAGGGAATGGCGGATATCACCTCCTCCCAGCGCTCGAACTATATGCTCTCTGGTCAGATGAAGTATATAGACCTGAAGGCTTTGGGCTTGGTAAAGAAGGATTCTATTGCCAAGGTAAAAGGGGAAATCGATTTGGACATTACTGGAAATACGATAGATAACATGGTGGGGAAGGTGGTGCTCAAGAATGCTTCTTACCAGAAAAATTCACAGACGTATGACTTTGCCGACTTTGCTATCAATATAGAGAAGGATACCACCAGCCTTAGAACCATTACCTTGGAGTCCTCGGATATTATTTCGGGTAAGGTGCAAGGCGAATTTAAATTTGCCGAAATAGGGAAGGTCTTGGTCAATACCTTGGCTTATGGGTTTGAGAACTATAAGCCTTTCAAGGTCATGCAGGGACAGTACCTCACCTTTGATTTCAAGATATATAACAAAATCATTGAGATATTCTTCCCTGAGCTTTCTTTTGCTCCGAATACCTTTATCCGAGGGAAATTGGTGGGCGATGACTATGATTTCAAGCTCAATTTCCGTTCGCCTTATATCAATATCTCGGATTATTCTCTTCGTGGGGTCAATCTTGAGTATGACAAGAAGAACCCTGTCTATAGGTCTCTGATCCAGATGTCTTCCATCCAGAATCCTTACTATAAGATATCTGATCTGAATGTACTGAATACCTCTGTGAATGATACCCTTTTCTTCCAAACGGAATTCAAGGGGGGCAAGAACTCCGAGGATGACTATACCATCAAGCTCTACCACACCATCAATGAGCGTAGGGAGTCGGTGATCGGGATGAAGCACTCCACTATCTATTTCAAGGGGAACGAATGGGCTTTTGACCAGCGTAGCGAAAACCAATTGCGCATCAATCGCAAGCTCGATTCTATCACCATACGCCCCTTTACTCTTCATCACAAGGATGAGTCTATTACCTTCAACGGAATAGCCTCCAAGCATAACAATTACAAAGACCTCCACTTGGTTTTTGATAAGGTGGATATCAATAAGATAATTCCTGCTATAGACAACTTGGACTTGGCAGGAGTGCTCAATGGTCACCTCTCCCTCATGCAGGATAGAAACAAATACACTCCCGAGGCGGATCTGACCCTCAAGAGCTTTATGCTCAACAAGTACGAGATGGGAGACCTACAAGCCAATATCTCCGGCAACGAAGACCTTACCTCCTTCAAAACGAAACTGGAGTTCCTCAATGGCTTGGGTGAGGGACTATTGGCACAAGGGAATATATTTATCAAGGATGCCAATACTTACTTGGACTTGCGTGCCACCCTTACCAAGCTTAACCTCAAGCCTTTCGGACCTTTTATGCAGGATATACTCTCCAACCTTCGGGGGGCACTCTCCGGAGAGGCACAGATCACAGGCGAGGTTTCCAAGCCTAAGGTGGAAGGGGTGCTACAGCTCTCCCAGGCTGGACTTGGAGTCCCTTATCTGAATATAGATATGGAGCTCTCGGACAATGCACAAATCTTTCTGGAGGATAACAAATTTATTTTCAAAGATATCACCCTTACCGATACAGCTTATAAAACTAAGGCTCTTTTCAATGGGCTCATCGCACACCGTCGCTTTACCGACTGGTACTTGGATCTGAAGTTTGACACCCAGAATAAGCGCTTTCTGGCTCTGAACACCTCTGCCAAGGACAATGATCTTTTCTATGGAACAGGCTTTATTGTAGGTAAGGCGAATATCATCGGGGATGTCAATGCGCTGACAATCAATGTCAATGCTGTAACTGGAGAAGGTACTAAGTTCAAGATTCCACTGAGTGATACCCAGACAGTGGGCGATGACTCCTTTATCACCTTTGTCTCCAAGGAAAAGAGTAAAAAGAATCTCGTGGTCAAGACCTACCAAGGTCTGGAGTTACACTTTGAGGTCGATATCCTTCCTTCGGCCGAGGTCGAGATTATCGTGGATCCTAAGAACAACTCCAGTCTCATAGGTCGTGGGGCGGGGACACTGCTGATGGAGATCAATACCAATGGCAAGTTCAATATGTGGGGGGACTTTATCACCACCTCAGGGGAGTATAACTTCAAGTACGAAGGACTCATCGATAAGAAATTCAAGGTGTTGCCCAATGGGTCTATCTCTTGGAATGGCGACCCTATGGGAGCGACCCTACAGAACCTCAGGGCTGCCTATACCCTCTATGCGAACCCTTCCGTCTTGCTCAACTCTTCTCAGTACAACCGAAAGATACAGACTCAGGTGATTATCAACCTACAAGGGGACTTAGCGCATCCTGAAACAGTCTTCGACCTGAAATTCCCCGATAGTAGTCCAAGCTTAGTTTCCGAGCTGAACTATCGCTTGGAGAGCTCTGACAAAAAGCAATTGCAGGCTTTCTCCCTCTTGGCACAAGGTAGCTTCCTGAGTGATGCCGCAGCAGGGGAGAAGCTCTTGGCTTACAATATGCTTGAGACCGCAGCAGGAATCTTTAACCAACTCCTCTCAAGTGAGGATGATAAGCTCAACCTTGGGGTGAGCTATGAGGCAGGTACGATAGACCCCAACCGTGCTTACAACAGTGCTGATCGCTTAGGAATCACTGTATCCACTCAGATTACCGATCGTGTCCTCTTCAATGGTAAGTTGGGAATCCCTGTAGGAGGGGTCACCCAGACAGCTGTAGCAGGAGACTTTGAGGTACAGTTCCTGCTAACGAAGGACGGCCGACTCAGTGCTAAGATATTCAACCGAGAAAACGAACTCCAGCAGTATCTCATCGATAAGATAGACTACTCCCAAGGGGTCGGACTCACTTACAAGGTCGATTTCGATACCTTCAAGCAGCTCATTCGTGATATTTTTACTAAAGCAAACAAAAAATAATGACGGTAGGTGACTTCAAACGATATTTCGTTCAGCATTTTCTTAGTTATGATATGGCTGAGCGCACAAGTATCCTCTCTATAATCATGGAAGAGACTTTGGGAATGAATCAAGTAGAAGCAATCCTATATCATGACCAAGAAATCGGCCAAGAAAAAAAGATGGAGCTTCAGCGGGTATGCCAAGAGCTAAGCAAGAATATCCCTATACAATATATCTACCAGAAGGCACATTTCTTAGGGCTCTCTCTCTATGTAGACTCGAGGGTACTCATCCCCCGACAAGAGACAGAAGAATTGGTGGACTGGATTGTCACCACCCACATGGCAGCACCGCAGCTGCGTATCTTGGATATAGGCACTGGAAGTGGAGCTATTGCCATCGCTCTAAAAAAACATCTGCCACAGGCCTCCCTGACAGCTATCGACATCAGTGAAGGAGCGCTGGCAGTAGCTCAGCAGAATGCCAAGCGCCATGGAGTGGCCATCACCTTCCTTCAGCAGGATATACTTGGGGTGGAGGATTTGGGGACTTCCTATGATATTATTGTCTCCAACCCTCCCTATGTGCGAGAATTAGAGAAAAAAGAGATGCACGCCAATGTCTTAGACTACGAACCCTCCTTGGCACTCTTTGTTCCTGATGACAACCCTTTGCTTTTCTATGAGAAAATCGCAGAGATAGCCGCCCAAAACCTTACAGAAGGGGGGGCACTTTACTTTGAGATAAATCAATACTTAGGCAAGCAGACCCTTGAGATGCTCCACAAAAAAGGTTTTAAAGCCCTTCCTAGAAAAGACCTCAATGACAACGACCGAATGATTCGAGCAGGCCGCGCCATATAGGCGAATAAGTGAACCGAGAACGAGATAGGGGACAATAACCAATGAAAGATACCTTCAAGAGGTGTTGTGGCACACTTGTAGGGGCGAATTGCAATTCGCCCTTCCAAAGAGAGGCAATTCGCCCTTCAAAGGGGCAATTCGCCTTCCATCGCCCCCAATAGAAACCATTCACTCTGGGGACAGCAATAAATCATGGAGGAGATTTTTGAAATAAGACCATAAAAATAAAAGGATATCCTATGAAGATCAAGAAAAATAAACTTTTGATATACCTAAGCTTAGGAGGTCTATTACTTTTGTTTACCCATTGTACCACTTTTGTCTCTGATAATAATATGAGGTGGACAGCCCAATATGACTTTATAGATTTGTACAAAAAAAGAAACAATGGTTTCAATCCTGGTTCAGACAAAGAATTAAGTGTGGTATTTTCACCTACCGAAAATATCATTGTCTTAGGAGCCCAGAAAAATACCCATAGGTTTGATCCTACTATTATAGAAGATCAAGCTGTACTTTATATCTCGACGGATAGAGGCCAATCCTATAGGGAACTCATTCTTGATGGAGATGATGTATATGATGCTGTAGCCTATACGAAGGATAATAGTATCATTTATACCTCTGATTATAAATATGAATATGTATACCTCTTTAACCATAAAACTCTTAAGATAAAGGAAATAGACAAGTATGATAGAAGGAATAAAATCCACTATAGTAATTTTGATGGTCGCTTTTTAAAATGCAAAAGGAATGAAATACGTTTTTTGGTAGATGTATTAACTCAGGATTCTATAAAATCATATGAAATACCTGAGAAATTTACTAATTATCCGTATTACCCTATTCATCAGAATGGAGATATCTTATATTATGATATGATATTAGAACTCCACACTTATAATGTAGTTACAGGAGAAGATAAGCTCTTTAAACAACTCAAGCATAAGTATGATTATTTTCTTCCAGAAGATTATTCAAACTATAATACGCCTCTTTCTCTACAAAAAGTTGAAAATAAAGAAGATGAAGAAAAGTATGAGAAAACAATTTACGACCTCGAGGAGAACTTTGTTCGTAAGATAACCAAGGAGAATCGTGAAAAGTATTATTTTTATAAGGATTTTATCTGCGATTATACAAACCTTCATAGTCGGGGAAATACCTTGCGTTTTTCTTTTGACAAGGGGAAAACATGGAAAACACACCATATCCCAATGGATGGTTTGTTAGTTTTCAACAAGAATGTAGGTTTCTTTGAGGACAAATACATTATCTTTGAGGGGATTTTCTTTCGTGGAGCTTCTACTGAGAGTGGAAATAGGATCATGGTAGGGGAATTTATTAAATAATTTAGGTGACAAAATAAAAATAAAATGACATCGAACACCATTGCACAAGGAATCCTCAAAGCGGTGGGGATTATGGTAGGCATTGTCCTACTGGCTTTAGCTTTGTATAAGCTACAGAACATTATTATCTATATCGTCTTGGCGGCGGTACTAGCCCTCATAGGCAGACCTATGGTAGGCTTCCTAAAGCGCAGGCTCAAGTTCAAAAACACTTGGGCGACAGTCACTGCCATTGCCATCATCATGAGTTTCTTTGCGGGAATTATCAGCCTCTTTGTACCGCTACTTATTTCGCAAGGGAAGAACTTAGCTTCTATTGATTTTAAGGCCTTGAACGATAATGTTCATCGTTTCTTAGATAACCTACTTCATTCCTTAGGCATGGGTAGGATGGAGTCTCAAGTGGGCAATATCCCTGAGTTGCTCAATATCGAGGATATCTCCTCTGTCCTCAATGGCTTTATTGGAGTTATTAGCAATATAGGGATAGGACTCTTTTCGGTGCTCTTCATCGCCTTCTTCTTTATCAAGGATGGTACAGCCATCAATAACAGCTTTTTGAGCTTGGTGAGTCCCCGTCGTCTGCCCAAGGTGCGTAAGACTTTGGATGATATCAAGACACTGCTCTCCCGCTATTTTGTAGGGTTGTTTTTGCAATTGAGTATCATCTTTATCCTGCTCACCATCGTGCTACTTATCTTTGGGGTCAAGGATGCCCTAATCATAGCCTTCCTCTGTGCCCTGCTCAACCTGATTCCCTATGTAGGGCCTATCATAGGAGCTGTGGTCATCTCTGTACTGACGATCTCCAATTTTATGGATGCCGACCTCCAAAGTGTGATCCTACCCAAAACCCTCTATGTATTGATAGGTTTCCTCTTTACTCAGTTTATAGATAATGTTTTCAGTCAGCCTATTATATTCTCCAACTCTATGAAATCCAGTCCTTTGGAGATATTTATTGTCACTTTGGTTATTGGTACTCTTTTTGGTATAGCGGGTATGGTTGTGGCTATCCCTGCTTATACGGTACTCAAGGTCATTCTCAAGGCAGTTTTTCCTAACAACAAACTCGTACAGTTGCTTACAGCCAAGATATAACATGCTCAATTACCAATTAGTAACCCCCGAGATACAGGCCTACCTGCAAGAACACCTCTGGGAGGAAGCCCCGAAGTTTGCCCTCAAGAAATCTCCTTTCTTGGGGGTGAGTGCGAGCGAACTCTCGCAGCAGCTCTTAGGTCGCCAGAAAGCCAAGGACAAGCTCCCTCTCTGGCACAGGACCCAGGGGATCTACTATCCTGCCAAGCTCTCCTTGGAGCAGGCCTCGTCCGAGGCTACCGCACGCTACAAAGCCTCTTTGGTCACAGGTCATCTATTAGACGCTACGGGGGGCTTTGGGGTGGATGATTACTTCTTCGCTCAGCACTGCAAAAGTGTCACTCACTGTGAACTACAGGAAGAACTCTCGGAAATAGTGGCTCACAACTTTGCTGTATTGGGGGCTGATATCCACTGTGTAGCACAGGATTCTTATGCTTACTTGGCAAGTGAGGGTAAGCACTATGATGTGATATACTTAGACCCTGCCCGCCGTGATAGCCACAAGCGCAAGGTCTTTTTCTTAGAGGACTGCACCCCCGATGTGCCTCATAGCCTTGATTTTCTTTGGCAATATACGGATACGATTTTGCTCAAAGCTTCTCCTATGCTTGATATTAGTCGGGCACTTACCCAGCTACCCCAAACACATGAGATACATATCGTAGCGATAGAGGGCGAGGTCAAGGAACTCCTTTTCCTGCTGAAAAAGACACCTCTTGCAAGGGAGGTGCAGATCAAGACAGTCAATATGCTGCCTACCCGTACCGATATTTTTAGCTTTTTCCCTTCAGAAATAGACCAAAAGGATATTCCTATGACCCGCGGCTATCTCTGTCGCTACCTCTATGAGCCTAATGCCGCCTTGGTCAAGGGGAAGGGGCTCTTCCCAGTGGGACTTGCTTATGGGTTGGCTTATCTGAACAAGGATTCTCAACTGCTCTTAGGAGAGGAGTATATTCCTGATTTTCCAGGACGAGTCTTCCTCATTGATGAGATTCTCCCCTATGACCGAAAACTCCTCAAGAGTGGCAAGATAGATCAGGCCAATATCACCGTGCGCAATTTTCCGATGAAAGTGGCTGAGATACGCGAGCGCTTTTCCATAGTCGAAGGAGGTAATTGCTATCTGTTTTTTACCTTGGGAGGAATAGGAAATAAGCTCATGATTATTTGTCGCAAACCGTTTGTATAATTGCTAATAAAGTTGTAACTTTGCACGAGTTATGAAACAGTTACGTCTTATCATTTTCCGCGAATACCTCACCAAGGTACGCAATAAATCTTTCTTGCTGATGACCCTGCTTAGTCCATTGGCAGTGGTAGTCTTGTCCTTAGTGATAGGCTACCTCACTCAGGTCAATAGCAACACCAAGCGCCATATACAGGTCTTAGACCTCAGCGGTTCCTTTGTCAAAGCCTTTGAGGCAGATGCAGGGATAACCTACTCCTACACCAGCGAAGGTGATTTGTCCACTCTACAGAAGCAATCACAAAAGCAAGGTGACTATGGGCTCTTGTATATAGATGCGCAAGCTACTCATTTTGAGTTCTTTAGCGAAGATACTCCCAGTCCTACTTTCTTGGAAAAAATACAAGGAAAGGTAGAAAAGGCCTTGTTCTTCCGCAACCTACAGCGGGAAAATATAGATCCTTCTCAGATAGATAAAGCACAAGAGCGAGTGAAGATCTCCCTAACCAATTTCTCTGGAGATAAAAGCTCTGAGGCAGCCGGTTGGATCAAGCTCATCTTTGGTAGTATGGCAGGCTATCTGCTGATGATTTTCATCGTAGTGTATGGTAATATGATCATGCGTAGTGTCATTGAGGAGAAGGTCAATCGTATTGTGGAGGTGATTATCTCCTCCGTACCGGCTCGCACCTTGCTTTTGGGCAAGATTATTGGTACCTCGCTGGTGGGCATCACCCAGTTTGCCATCTGGCTGCTCTTGGGTGGGGCACTACTATCCTTTTTGCCATCACTGCAGGGCAGTGTACCCGCTACGGCGGATTCCCATATGCTCTCCGATTTTATAACTGAGGTGAACACCCTGCCTTTGGGTAAGCTCTCAGTATGCTTTTTGCTCTACTTCATAGGGGGGTATTTGGTATATAGTGCCTTCTATGCCATGATAGGTGCTGCTGTGGATAACGAAACGGACACTCAGCAGTTCCTCCTTCCGGTGCTGACCCCCTTGATCTTGGCAATCTATGTAGGAATCTTTACCGTAATAGAAGCCCCTCATGGCACTGTATCGGTTATCTTCTCTTATATTCCCTTGACCTCCTCGGTAGTGATGCTCATGCGTATTCCCTTTGGAGTCTCTTGGGGAGAGTTGCTGCTCTCCTTGGGATTGCTCTATGCTTTTTTCTTCCTAAGTATCTGGGTAGCAGCACGTATCTACCGTGTGGGGATTCTCTCCTATGGAAAAAAACCTTCGTATAAGGAATTGTTCAAGTGGTTGCGAATGTCCAACTAATATACTGATTTGTAGATGTTTGTACGTATATCTTTGCTTGTTCTTTGCTCCTTCGTAAGCACTTTCTCTCTTACTGCTCAGAAGAAACAATCCGCCAAGCACCCTTCGATAGAGGATAAGTTTGTCAATATAAAGACCCTATCTCCAGAAATACTCTTGGATATGAAGTATGCTACGGCAGATAATTTCCTCGGACAGGTAGTGTATGATTGTGCGGAGTGTTACCTGAGAAAAGCTACGGCACAGGCCTTGGTAGCAGCACAGAAAGACTTTGTCGCGCGGGGCTATTCCCTTAAGCTCTTTGACTGCTATCGACCGCTTTCGGTACAGAAGAAGATGTGGAAGATACTCCCTGGTACCCACTATGTGGCCAATCCTGCCAAGGGTTCCAAGCACAACCGAGGCGCCGCAGTAGACCTTACCTTGGTTGAGATAGCCACCGGTAAGGAAGTGGATATGGGTACTCCCTTTGATACCTTCTCTCCCAAGGCACACCATAGTTATACCGACCTGCCCAAGGAAGTCTTAGCCCATCGCCAATTGCTCAAAGAGGTTTTGGGAAAGCATAATTTTAAGCCTATCTTTTCTGAGTGGTGGCACTATGAATACTGTCCTGAGATGACCTCCCCCGTGGAAGACCTCGCTTGGCCATGCCCTGATGATAAGCAGTACAATCAATAAAAAAACAGCCAAAAACAACTTAATAAGCATAAATAATTCTTAAATCATTATTATTCGGGAAAAAATGATTAATTTTGGCACGATATTTTATATACCATAATCATGAATATAAAAGCTTTTTTTCTTTCTTTGTCTTTGGTAGCTACCTCGTCCCTATGGGCGCAGAAGGCCACGAGGATTGCCTATGTGGATATGAACTATATCCTCAACAATATGGAGGAATACAAAGTAGCCAGTGAACAGCTAAGCCAAAAAGTGGCACAATGGGAGAAGGAGATAGAGGAAAAACAGGCAGAAATAGATACACGCAAGCAAAAGTTGGAGGCTGAAAAACCCCTACTTACCCCCCAGACAGTCAAGGATAGGGAAGAGGAGATTCAGGTACTCGAACAGAACTTGGAGGATTATAAGCAAAAACGCTTTGGAGCTGAAAACGGGGACTATATCACCCAGCGATGGAAACTCATACAGCCAATACAAGACCAAGTGTTCAACATCACCCAGCAAATAGGAAAAACAAAGAAGTTTGACTATATATTCACCTCCGATGATGCTGCTTCTATCTATGCTGATGAGAAAAATGACATCACTAAGATTGTCCTACGCTTACTCAAGAGAAAGGACAATGCCGAGGATAGAAATAAGGAAATAAGCACTCTGCTCAAGGAAAACCTCAGTTTTGAGTTCAAGGATGAGCGCCAACGCAAGTTAGAAGAACGCCAGCGCGCCCATCAGGAAGCCCTCTCCAAGCGACAAGCCGAGAGAGAGCGTATCAAGCAAAAACAACTCGAAGATAGGCAGAAACGTGAGCAAGAACGCCAACAAGCCTTAGAGAAGAAAAGACAACAGAAAGCAGCGGGAGCCAAAAGTGAAAAGTGAAGAATGTAGAGGGAGAATTGTAATTCGTCTATGAGTCTTACTGACTCGCTCACGCGACTACCTATTTTAAAGAAGTAAATAATTTAACACATAGAAAAATGATAAGAAAAATTAGAAATTGGGTATTGACAGCAGCCTTTGTCCTTGGTGGGACTACAATTGCTATGGCACAAGCCAAAATAGCACACATCGACTCTCAGAAGCTTCTCAAGGAGATGCCTGAGATGAAAACCGCTCAAGCACAATTGCAGAAATTGGAACAATCTTATACCAATGATATCCAAGCCTCTGTGAAGGAATACCAAAAGAAATTGGAGGATTTCCAACGCAAAGTAAGTGCCCTTACAGAAGCCCAACTCAAAGAAAAACAAGCTGAGTTAGAAAAAGAACAACGTGCCTTGGAGACTATGCAGAACAACATCCGTCAAGCACAACAAACCGCTTCTGAGGAATACCAAAAGAAAAGCCAAGCCCTCATAGAGCCTATTATGGAAAAAGCGAAAAAAGCAGTACAAAAAGTAGCTAAAACACAAGGCTATCAGTATGTATTGGATTCCGCTGCTGGAGCAGGTGTCATCGTTTCTGATGGAAAAGATCTCTTCAACGATGTGAAAAAAGAATTGGGATTCTAAATAATGCTCAATGATCAGTGATTAATGATCAATTCCATTATTACTCAAAATTATTAATCATTAGAAAAATCCGTATAAGCACTGCTTATACGGATTTTTTTCAGTATATAACTGTAAAATATTATCGAATAACCTTTTAAGACGCAATGAATTGCGTCTCTACCCTAATGTTGGCTAAAACAATTTCAGTTGTTTTGGGTTCTATCGCAGGGGCGAATTGCAATTCGCCTTACTAAAGAAAAGGCTTTTCGGACAGCCTCATTATTGCCCCAACTGCTTGTTATTAATCATTAATCATTGTTCATTAATCATTGCTCTCATTGTTTTCTTTACTTGGCATAAAGAGCTTGATAAGGATAGGAGCGGTGGTTATTAGTACGATAAAGAGCACGATGAGCTCTAAGTGTTTCTTGAGGTCTATGCCAAACTGCTCTATAAAGAGCTTGTCCAAGTAGTGCCCCATGAAGACAAGAGAGAAAGACCATGCTACAGCACCTATGATATTGTATACCATGAATTTGCCCCGGCGCATTCCGACAATCCCCGCTACGATAGGGGCAAAGGTGCGTACGATAGGAAGAAAACGCGCTGCAATCACCGCTACAGCTCCGTGTTTTTCATAGAATACATGTGCTTTGAGTAAGTATTTACGCTTGAAGAAGAACGAATCCTTACGCTCATACAATCCATGCCCACTGCGCCTGCCGAACCAGTAGCTGACCATATTTCCTATGATGGCTGCCAGAGAGATAGAAGAGGCTATGATGGTTGTATCCAAAAGATCACTGCCAGTGATTCCAAAGGTATCCCTCACCATAGGTACTGCATAGATACCCGAAATGAAGAGCAGACTATCCCCAGGAAGGAAAAAGCCTACAAAAAGCCCTGTCTCGGCAAAGATGATAAAAAGAACGAGCCAATAACCTCCTAACTTGATGTAAAATTCCGGATTGACAAGGTCGCTCCAACTCTGAAAGTGTTCCATAGTGTTTTATATTTTTTTAGTGTTTGTCAGTGTTCTTTACAATTTCTTCTACAAGGGGACAGAAGGAGAACACCTCTGGATATTTTTTCTCAAAATAAGCAAGCCATTCGCCTCCTTGCTTAAGAGCGGTACCGAGGTAGGTATATTCTTTTTCTTTCTCTCCCAGCATATGGTAGGCGATGCCTATACGATAGTAGGCGCTAACCTCTTGTGGATATAGATGAAGTGTACTCAGCGATAGCATTAGTGCACGTTCGTAGGATTTCTCCTGAAGCAGTAGGTCAGATAGCTCATTGCGTATCTCCACAGAGTAATCGCCCAAGTCTATCGCTTGGGTATATATCTGTATGGCTTCCTCTCGTCTACCTACATGAGCGTATACCTCGGCACAACGGCGTAGGAACGAGGGGTTGTCGCCCTCATTGAGGAGTACCTTGGAGACGTATTTTTCGGCTTTTGTGTAATCATTCTCCCTTACATAGTAGTCCACCAAGGCCAGCCATGCCTTGCTCGACTGGGGATCCTCATGCACTGCCTTGAAGTAATATTGCTCGGCCATAGCACTCTCTCCTAACTTCTCATAGCAGATACCTATACGTAGGTAAGCAAAAGAAGAAGGATCGTCAAGAGAAAGAGTAATCTTGTAGTTTTCAATAGCTTGCTTGTAGTCCTTGAGCAGTTCCAGTACCTTTCCTTTCTCGAAATAGGCTCCAGTGAAAGTATCGTCGCTGATGATGGCAAAGTCGAACGCTCGGAGGGCTTCCTGCAGGTTGTTCTGCACCATATACTGCTTGCCTAAGCTATGCCATGCTACCTCACAATAAGGATTTTCGTCAAGGAAGGCTGTGAGAAAAGCAATGGCTTGCTCATCTTCCTTGAGGAAGTCAAAACAGTGAAGCAACTGCTGGAGGGAAAAGTAGTCCTCAGGGTCTTTAGCTAAGCATTTTTTGAAGTATTTCTTAGCCAAGGCATATTCCTCCATGTACATATACTCCATTGCGATAAGGGAGTGTATGTCAGATAGCTCCTCTGATAGAGAGGCAGCATACTTGAGGAGCTCTATAGCCTTGATATGGTCATTTTTTTTAGAATATAGGTTAGCCCGCTGTACATGTATCTCGGCATTGTAGGGCTCTTCGCGAAGGATATCGTCGAGAATCTCCCCTGCCTGTTGTAGATTATCCTCATAGATGAGTATTTCCACTTGCAGCAAGCGCAAAGCAGAAGCTGTAGGGTATTGGCTCAGTGCTACCTCTAAGGCCTGTTTTGCCTTGGCATACTTAGCATATTCTAAATAATATAAGATAATATCTTCATACTGGTAACTGTCAAAAAAAATTGTCTCGTGCTCCAGAAGCATCTTTTCATAGCGCGTGACAGCCTCCCGAAGGTCATCATTCTTGGAAAACATCGTCTTTTTATAAGTAATTAAAAACAATAATCAATTGTATTTCAATATATTACAAATGATTGAATTTGTGTTTTTTCAGGGAGCTAAAGTACAACTTTTTGGCTTACATACCATAGGATTGGTTATAACTTTTCATTTTGTTGATAACTTGTTAGTGGTCAGTGAGCAGAGGTCAGTGAGCAGTGAGCAGAGGTCAGTGAACAGTGAACAGTGAGCAGAGGTCGCCTCATATAGGTATGAGAATTTTTGCGTCCTATGGTAGGGGCGATTTGCAAATCGCCCTATGCTAGTGCATGAGACAGTGGTCGGTGAACAGAGAGTAGAGAGCGGTGAACAGAGGTTGCCCCATATAGGCATGAGAATTTTTGCGTCCTATGGTAGGGGCGATTTGCAAATCGCCCTATGCTAGTGCATGAGACAGTGAGCAGAGAGCAGTGAACAGTAAGCAAAAAAATGACTAGTGACTAACCATAACGGATTAGTCACTAGTCATTAATCATTGATAATTAATCATTAATCATTATTTAGAGCCACTTCACCAGAGCAAAGTCTTGTCGGTGAGGGAGGAGTTCATGCTTAGGGTATAGGCGTAGAGCAATCATGAATAAGCCGGCATCCTCGGTGGAGGTGCAGAGCTTATAGGAAGCTATGCGACCTGAGAAAGAAACAAGTTCGGCCTGAATCAGTTGGGTTACCTTCAGTTGTCCCTCTTCTTTGCAAGTGACCACCAGTTCTAAGCCCACATCCTCAGGGGTAAGTTCTCCAAGGTAGAGGTCGATTGTAGCCTCATAGATATTGCCCAAGGAGATAAGCTCACGATCACGCTTAGGAGCTACTACCTTTTCTACGCGCAATTCAGGCCACTCATGTGCCACCCGCTTCTTCCACTGGGAGAGTTCGATTGCCTTCTCAAAACCATTGGCTCTGAGCAGTGCCGAACGTTTTTGCTGAGGGTAGTAGTATTGCCTTTCGTAGTCGGAGAGCATACGATAGGTGGTGAACTGAGGAGCTACCTTGCCAATGGTATTCTTGATAAAGTTGCACCATTGTATGGAGATACCATTACTGTCCTTGTTATAGTAAGCAGGAGCTATTTGGTCTTCTATGATATTGTATATCAGCTCGGCATCCAATTCGTCTTGGTACTGCTGGTTCTCGTAAGTACGTTTTTGAGGGAGCATCCATCCGGCATCCTCGCGGTAGCCCTCTACCCACCAGCCGTCCAATACACTGAAGTGCATAACCCCGTTCATAGCAGCTTTTTCCCCACTGGTACCAGAGGCTTCCAGAGGGCGTGTAGGAGTATTCATCCATACATCCACCCCTTGGATAAGTGCACGAGCCAAGTCCATATCGTAGTTGGAGAGGAAGATAATCTTGCCTAAGAAGCGTGGTTGTTTGGATATCTCTACAATGTGCTTAATCAGGTCTTGTCCAGCCTTATCTGCAGGATGCGCCTTGCCAGCAAAGATAAACTGTACCGGACGATCGGGGTTGTTCACGATGGCATCCAATCGGTCAAGGTTGGTAAAGAGCAGGTGGGCACGCTTATAAGTGGCGAAACGACGGGCAAAACCAATGGTAAGCACATCATCACGCAGGGTATCGGATACCTCGACAATCTCACGTGGCGTGAAGTAAGTGATGTTCTGGGTCTCTTTCAGATTGTTCTTGATACGTCCCACGAGCTTGGTACGGAGTTCCTGCTGTATGTGCGCTATCTTCTCATCAGGTACATTGTAGATACCCTCAAAAGAAGCGGCGGTATAGGCTCCTCCTTCTTTCTTGAAATATTTTTGTTCTACTTCCTTCCACAGAGGGGCTGTCCAAGTAGGGCGGTGTACCCCATTGGTTACATAGCTAATGTGCAGCTCCTCAGGGAAATAACCCTTCCACATATCCTTGAAGATTTCACGGCTCACTTCGCCATGGAGCATACTCACCCCATTGACCTCCTGAGAGAGGTTCGCTGCCAAGAAGCTCATAGAGAATTTCTCATGAGGATCAGAGACATTTATTTTACCTAAGGCGAGAATCTGTTGCCAATCCACATGCAACTTTTCTGCATAGTCGCCTATGAAAGCACGGAGCATACCTTCCTCGAAGGCATCGTGCCCTGCGGGTACTGGCGTATGAGTGGTAAAGAGTGATGAAGCGCGTACTACCTCTATCGCTTCGGAGAAGGAGAGGTGGAATTCGTTGATAAACTTGTTCAGGCGTTCCAAGCCAATCAAGGCAGCATGTCCCTCATTGCAGTGATAGATGTCGTAGCTTACCCCTAAGCTGCGGAGTACCTTGATACCCCCTAAGCCCAAGAGCATTTCCTGCTTGAGGCGGTTTTCCCAGTTTCCACCATATAAATGGTGAGTGATGGTGCGGTCTTCTTCGCTATTGTCTTCGAAATCTGTATCCAACAGATATAGTTCAATACGTCCTACATCGACCCGCCACACCCGTGCATAGAGGGTGCGCCCTGGTAGGTCTAAGGAGATTTTCAGCCATTTGCCCTCGCTATCAGTAACTGGAGAAACAGGTATTTTGGTAAAGTCCTGTGCTTCGTACTCGGATTCTTGGTGCCCAAAGGCAGATATTTTTTGGGTAAAATACCCATAACGGTACAGCAAGCCCACTCCAGTAATCTTGGTGGCCTTGTCACTGGCTTCCTTGAGGTAGTCTCCTGCCAAGATACCCAAGCCCCCTGAATAGATTTTCAGTGAGGAGTGCAAGCCAAATTCCATACTAAAGTAAGCGATAGAAGGACTAATCATTTCCTTCTTCTTTTCCATATAAGTAAGGAAGTCCGCATATACCTTGTGTAGGCGTGCCATGAATTGAGTATCATTCTCAAGCGCCTTGAACTGACTCACCGAAATAGAGTCCAGAAGCAGGATAGGATTCTTGTGCACTCGGTGCCACTCTTCGGGGTCTATACTCTTGAAGAGCTGTTCGGCCTCTTCATTCCATGACCACCATAGGTTTTTGGCCATTTCCTCAAGAGCTTTGAACTTTTCCGGAGTAGAACGGTGTACGATGACACTTCGCCAGAAAGGTGTATTGATTTTTTGGGACTGTTCCCAGTAGCGCGAAGCCTCAGTATCGGCAATAGGTCTATTCTGTAGGCGAGGTTGCATACGCTCAAGGGTAAGGGTGTAAGCCTCTTGATAGTAAGCGAAGAACTTATCCCAGAGAGCTGCCTTGCCTATCTGTTGGGCATCCTCCCAAAGCGCCTCGTAAGCGGTAGGGGAGAGCCCTGCTATTTTTTCTATCTGGCGGGTAACCCCTTCGACTACCTCCACATAGTTATTGTCGTCCCTATTGAGCACCCTTAGGGCAAGGTTTTCATTAGGAAAATGTCCCAAAGCCCAAGAACCAAAGCCTGCCAGAGAAGTAGTGACAGTAGGCACTCCTAAGCACAGACTCTCCAAGGGAGTGTAGCCCCAAGGCTCATAGTACGAAGGAAATACACTAAGATCAATTCCTGTGAGTAGGTCATAGTAAGGAAGGTTGAACACCCCATCACTGCCCAAGAGGTAGCTTGGACAGAACACTACCTTGACCTTGTCCTCTACACGGTTGAAGAGCTGTGCCTCCTTGAGCTTGGAGAAAATAGTATTGTGAAATTCGTTCTTAACCAAATGGGTGGTATAAGGCTGAGAAATGGTATTAACCCCTTCATAATCAGAAGGAATGAGGATAAAAGCTACTATTTCACGGGGAAGTGTAGCCTTCTTGTTGATTTGCTCTAAAGCATCGATGAATACATCTATTCCTTTGTTTCTGAATTCATTGCGTCCGCTGATGGCTACAAAGAAAGGTTTTTCCTCGAAAGTACTTCCGGTAACCTTTTCAGCCACCTCCCAGAGCTTTCCAGAAGCGCGTTTGTGTCGTTCTAAATAGCTGGTTCTGTCCATGATATGGGATTCATCGAAGCCATTGGGGGTGATCACTTCAGGGTTGCGAGATAGGAAGTGGTTGCATTCGCGGGCGGTGATATCACTCACCGTGGTGAATACATCAGCTCCAGCAGCGGCTTTTTGTTCTAAGAAGTGCTTATGCTGTACAGAGAAGCGGTAAGCGAGCTCCTCAGGCTTGTATTCCTCCAAGTAGTTGTATAGCGCCCAGCCATTGCCGGCTATGCTGCGCCCCAATACAGTGGCATGGGTGGTGAAGATAGTTCCCACCTCGGGGAGCGCTTCCTTAAGATATAGTAAGCCTGTACCTGTCATCCACTCATGAAAATGCGCAATGACACGCTCACGAGCCCCTACTTGAAAGTGGACAAAACTCTCGATGACCTTACCTACGGCATAGCCAAAGAGTACCGACTCGGTATAGTCCCAAGAAGCATCCAAGGAATCCAGCTGTTGGGTATTCCAAAAGTAGGTAAGAATCTCATTTTTTTCACTGATATAATGGGAGAAATCCACCAAGATAGCAATAGGCTTTCCCTTGATATTCCAATACCCCGTACGTACACGCAAGCCCTCCTGTTGTGCCCTATTGAGCCAAGAAGGAAAGAGAGAGGTATCTTCGACAAATTCAGGGTTTTCCTTGCGTAGCCACAGGTCAGGACCTATGGTGATATACTTTTGGGCAAACTGTTCCTTGAGGATTGTTGCCCTGGTGGCCAATACCGTATGTATGCCTCCTATCTTGTTGCAGACCTCCCAACTAACCTCAAAGAGGTAGTTAGGACTTGTTGTTTCTCCTTTCATTATTGCAGTTTTTTAATATCCCGCAAATATAATGAATAATCCCCAAAAAAGAAATATAAAACACTACTTTTTATTAACAACAAACCTGTTTTTATGTAAATAATTGACTATCAATATATAGTTATCAATGGTCGGTTGTCAGTGAGCATTGAACATTAATCATTGAAAATTATTCATTAAGATGGTCGTAGTTTGTCCAATGTGCATAGTACTTTTGCAGCAAGAAAGATTTATAAATCTATAGATTTTTTGTAGGCAAAAGGAAATATATCATAAAAATTCGTATATTTGTCGAAAATTTAAAATAAAAATACGTATTACTCTTTGGTTAGGCTTTGGATAAAGTAGAAAGAAGCCTGCATTTAGTATATTTTTAAGAGCAAAAATAAATATTAAATATTATGGAAGTACAAACATTATTGACAACATTCAGAAAAACAATAACTGAATGGAATGAAAAAGAGGAAAAAGGGGAAGGTTTTAATTTTATTAGTTTTATCAGTCGTATTTGGGGTATAGGAGAAACCAAACATAGTCAAATCCTGGGTTTCTTCCTTAATCCTCGTGAAAATCCTGGGCAAGGAGGGTTGTTTTTAAAGTTATTCCTTAAGAAATTAGGCTTTGATATTACAGCTTTTGAACCTAATGATTGGAGAGTAGAAGTAGAACAACGCTCTAATGGCAGAGACCAAATTGATATTCTTATTCAATCGTACCGATTAGGTGTGAGTATTGTAATTGAGAACAAGTCAAACGGAGCAGAAGACCAACCTCACCAGCTTTATCGGTATTGGGAAAGTGCTATTTATCACTTCCATAACAAGGATAAGAAAAAAGCATTAGACCCTAAGTATTCACGAATTGTATATCTTCCTCAATGGGGAGTACCTTCTGAACAAACACGCACGAGACCTAAGGATTATAAAGATTCTTATCCTGAAAAATTAGCTTTGGAAGAACAAGGGGGCATTATTAGTTGTTGGACATATTACACCCATATTGTGAAATGGCTCAACTCTTGTGTAGAAGCTATGGGAAGAGAAAACAATATTGTTAAGCAACTCGTTAAAAACTATATAGAATATTGGAATAGTACAAACTCTAAAAATACTTATTATATGAATGCATTAGAAGAAGAATTAAAAACTAAAGAAAATTGGCTGATTATGGGAGAAGCCGCCAATACAATGAATAATCTAAGAACCCGATGGGCAGAGGATTTTAGCAATCAATTAGCTTCCATAGAATGTCATTCTGATTTTTCCTATAACAAAGATTGTGATGAAGCCAACTATTACAATGATTTTCGTTGGACTTATGGAGGAGCATGGGGAGATATAGCTTTCATCTATGAACCACACAAGGGTCTTTCCATTTGGAAAGCAGGAGCAGGGAAAGCAAGAGAATGGTATAGAGAAAAACTTGAGAAAACATTCCCTGATTTTATTATTAGTCAAGATCAAAATACCAACTATTTAATGCACTTGAGAGATCAAAATGAAATAGTCCTATGTGATTCAAGAGATAAAGATGATGTTTTTCTCTGGGAATACCATAGCAAATGGGAAAAAGTATGCAGTTTTCTTACTAAAAAACTCAAAAATTATACAAATAATCAAGAAACTCAGAGTTTATTGAAAGAAATAAATGAATGGAATTTCGAAGAACAACTTAAAGACATTGCAGTAGGTGATCATTTCTTTTGTGAAAAATGGGATCAATATGAATTCCGTTGGGGACTTAAGGAGAATAATTTAGATAAGGATCTAATTTTCTTGTATTATCCTTATTATGATAAAGGATTTTGTCTTTGGAAAAGAGACTTTGGAAGTAAAAAAGAACAATATAAGTCTCTTTTTCTTGAATCTTTCTCTGAAGACTTTGAATGGGTTGAAGATAGCACACATTATATTATGAAATTAAAGAATAATTCTTTCTCTTCAGGAGTAGGCAAATTTATAGAGTCAGGCTTCTCAAAATATGAAGTAGTTGAGAAACTTACAAAAATACTTCAGAAATACACTAACAAACCAGAAATTGTAGTGCTTTTCAAAAAAATAAATGAAGCCTCCGGACAATAAAACTACAAACCTCCCCACTCCTGAGAAAAGTGGGGAGATTTTTTTCAAAAAAATATCACACATGGTCGTAGTTTGTCCATTTGCATATATATCTTTGCCGCGTGGAAGAAAGAATTAACCATTGACAATTAACCATTAATAATTATGCCATTGTATTTAGATGACTTGCGCCCTACTCCAGAGGGCTTTGATCGAGTGTATAACTATGAGGAGTTTGTAGACTATCTTGAGAGAAAAGGTTTGCCTG